>Ga0208886_100006_pt1 | contig 522416 bp, 486 predicted proteins | sample LakWasM105_HOW12_2_FD_183923 | JGI IMG/M metagenome (GOLD analysis project Ga0208886, IMG submission 183923) | Freshwater sediment methanotrophic microbial communities from Lake Washington under simulated oxygen tension - Sediment Metagenome... | ecosystem: Environmental > Aquatic > Freshwater... | reverse complement strand
AATCTACGCAGCAGGCTCTGTTAACAAAAACAGTCCTCAGGTCGGGACGGCCTCCCAATAAACGATTAAAGCTTACTTGATCTTTTTAGTAATATTTTATTAATTTTAATCATACAAGGTCGGGTTAGCGACAGCGTAACCCGACATTTGCAGCATGAAGTGTTGACGAGTTTTTCAATGCGCTTAATTCGTAATACTCGATGAAAAACATAAAACTTCGTGTCCTTCGTGCCTTCGTGCCTTCGTGGTGAATTAAAGCTTTCGATCGACTATTTAGTCGCCGATTATTACGTGCTGCTCAAATTAACGATCAATGCCTGCAATTCCGACTTTGCTGATGTCTGGTTGGTATGAATCGCATAAACCTGACGGCTGATTTCAGGCTCCGATAGATAACAATAACTGATGTCGACGGCCTGTTTGGGCAGGGTATATTCAGGCATCAATGCAACACCGATACCCTCCTGCACCATGCGCAAAATCCATTCTTCGCTGTTACTGCGGTAAGCGGCGTAAAGGTTGATTTCCTGACTATGGCAAATGCATTTCAACTCTTCTCTCAACTCGCAATTTAACCGGTCTAAATAAGGCTCCGACTGTATCGCTTTCAGATCGACTTTTTGCAGTTGATTAAAACGATGGGTATTGCTGAATGCGACCACATAGCGTTCTTCGTAAAGCAAGGTCGATTGATACGGTACTGCCGGTAATTGCGCCGGGGCGCTGATCACCAGATCCAGTGAGCCTGAATCCAGTTGCTTCAATAAACTCGCTTCGCTATCGACGATTAATTCCAGTTCGATATTCGGGTATTCCTGTTGATACCAGGCAAGACAAGGGCTTAGGCGTTGTGCGCCTATCGTGGTCATCAGGCCGATGCGCAAGGGAATGGTGTTTAACCGGGTAAAACGAATCGCTTCCGCTTTGGTCGCCTGAAGGTCTTTGTAAATCTTGCGCAGATTGGCTTCAACCATGCGACCTAACGGCGTTAACTGGCAACCGGAGCGAGTGCGCGTAAATAATTCACCGCCCATTTCCTCTTCGAGTTTTTTTATCGCCTGCGTCAAAGACGGTTGCGAGACGTAAGTGAGTTGCGCCGCGCGCGTGATTGTTCCCTGATCGCAGACTGCCAAAAAATAGCGGATTTGCTGCATTTCCATGAGAACCTCCTGATATAGCAAAAAGCTATTGTTCCATAGAAAGTCAGCATTATACAAACCTTTGTATTTCACTATACGATTGCGCTTATTTTATGAAAACGATATGAGAAAACTATGAAAGCGACAATCTTGAATACAGTCGCTTGGGTGGTTTTAGGCATTAATGCCGATAAGATGCTGTTTACGAGCGAGAGGTTTTAATCATGAAAAAAACATGCGCTAGTTCCCAAGCTCCAGCTTGGGAATTCAGTTCGGGAAGCTCTAGCTTCCCATCTCGCGAAGCTGGAGCTTGGGAACCCGCGTAAACTTGATGGCAGGTAACCCACCACGCCCGCCACAAGCGGCTAATTCAAAGCAGGATTGAGGTGCGCTCATTCGGGGGTGCGTCTAACCCCCCTTTTTTATTTGAAAATCCCCGCAATTTTAATTGGTCTATCAGACGTTTTGCTGTCACTATCGGGTTAATGCCATTTAGGGCATTAATAAAAGTTTTCCAAATCAATCTTAACGGTTATGAGGACACGATTATGAACATTCTTATTACCGGCGGTACCGGTTTTATTGGCAGCGCATTGACTAAAAGCCTGATCGATCAAGGCCATGCAGTTACGGTGTTAAGCCGCAGTCCCGATAAGGTTGCCAAGATTTGCGGCTCGGGCGTTAATGCGCTGGGCAGCCTCTCGCAACTTAAAGCGGAAGACAGCTACCAGGTCATCATCAATCTTGCCGGTGCGCCGATTGTCGATGCCCGCTGGAGCGAGGACCGCAAACAGCTGATCAGGGCCAGCCGTATCGACCTGACCGAACACTTGATAACCTGCATTGATCGCATGAGCGTTAAACCCGCGTTGTTAATCAGCGGTTCCGCTATCGGCTATTACGGCAACCAGGGCGACACGGTGTTAACCGAACAATCGACTCCCTATGAAGATTTCTCGGAGCAGCTTTGCGCCGATTGGGAAGCCGCCGCAAAACAAGCCGAGCAATTCGGCGTCAGGGTCTGCCTGATCAGGACCGGCTTGGTTATTGGCAATGGCGGCGGTTTTCTGCAACGGATGTTGCCGCCGTTTCGCTTGGGATTGGGCGGGCGCTTGGGCGATGGGCGGCAATGGATGTCCTGGATTCATCGTCAGGACTGGATCAATATCGCCCTGACCATGATGGCCGATTCAACGATGCACGGCGCTTATAACGCGACCGCGCCGAACCCTGTTACCAATGCCGAATTTACCCGGACATTGGCGCAATGCCTGAAACGCCCCGCCCTGCTGCCGGTTCCGGCCTGGCTGCTGAAAATACTGCTCGGCGAGCTGTCGCAGCTGGTGTTGGGCAGTCAGCGGGTGATACCGGAACGGCTGTTGGCGCAGGGTTTCAAGTTTCAATATGACGAGCTTGACGCGGCGTTGAATGAGGCGTTATCGCATAAATAGCAATGCCTTCTTTGAACACGCTTTGGACTCCAGGATTTACAGATGCTGGAGTTCAAAGCTTGCTTTGCAACCCAACACTACGTATTGGCCGCTTGCTTAAACCGGGCCTTGCTGAGTTGGCTCTCGCGGGCATGGTCGATAATCGGCGCAGGATAACTGCAAGCACTGTGCTTTTTATCCCATTGATGAATGGTTTTGGGTGGAAAAGCTTGCAGTTCCGGCAGCCAGCGATAAATGTACCGGCAGTCCTGATCGAATTTAAGCTGCTGTAGCCAAGGGTTTAAAACCCTGAAATACGGCTGCGCATCGCAACCGGTCGATGCGGTCCATTGCCAGTTGCCGTTATTGACGCAAGGATCGTAATCAACCAGATGCTGAGCAAAATAACGCTCGCCCCAGCGCCAGTCGATATGCAGGTCCTTGACCAGAAATGAGGCGGTAATCATCCGCACCCGATTATGCATGTAGCCGGTGGCGTTGAGTTCGCGCATTCCTGCATCCACTATCGGAAAGCCGGTTTTGCCATCGCACCAGGCTTGAAAATAATCCGGATTATTATCCCAACGCAGATCGGCAAATCTTTCCAAAAAAGCCCGTCCGAAAACCCGCGGAAAGTGATAAGCGATATGGGTAAAAAAGTCGCGCCAGTACAGTTGCCGAATCAGCGGATGTTCGCTGCCGAGTTGTTCGGTAATGGCGTAAAACACTTCCCGAACCGAACAGGTGCCGAACTTTAAATGTGCGGAAAGTTTGCTGGTCGCATCCAGCGCCGGAAAGTCGCGGGTATTTAGATAATCGGCGTAGTCGCCGAGCCGGTCCAGTATCGCCAGCGCCTGTTTGCGACCGCCTTTGATTGCGGGTTCCGTGACTGATAAATCGAGCTGATCGATGGTAAATTCGGAAGCCGCCGCCAAAAAATTAGACTTAACCAAAACTTCCGGCAAGGCAACCGGGAACTGTTTGGCATTGTTATAAAACGCCGTGAATACTTTATAGGACGTTTTATCCATTTTTACCGCCTGCTCCGGCTCATTAAGCAGGCTATCGGGGAGCGTATGCAGGGCAATGCCCCGCTGCTTGCAAACAGCGGCCAACTCATCGTCACGCCGCCGGCTGAAAGGCGTGTAATCGCGATTGATAAACACGGCTTGTATCTGTTGCTGTTCGACCAGCTGCCTTACGACCAGCTCCGGCAACGCATGATAAAGCGCCAGTTTACCGCCTGCCGACTGCAACTGCTGCTGAAGATCTTGAATGGACTGCAACATAAACTGCAAGCCCGGTTTACTCTGGTAAGGATGCGGTTCAATCTGCCGGGGATCGAAAATAAAGCAGGGAATCACCTGCCCTGAAAGCCGCAGGGCTTCAAGTAACGCGGTATTGTCTTGAAGGCGCAGGTCGCGACGGAATATGAACAGCGAGGTTGAGTATTGAATCATCGAAGGTTTACCCGATCATTCAATCACATGCGCCTGTTGCAGTTGCGATCGGAGCATTTCCACCCGTTTGCGATTAACCCCGAAATCGCCGTAACCGGTACGCGATGCGGAACGGATATGAATTAACCTGGCGTCCGTATCCAGTATCGCGTCTATATCATCCACAAAGCGAAACACCAGGCTGGTTGCCTGGGCATGAAGCGTGTCGCCGGTTTCGTCGGTGATCACCGTCCGGCTTTGGCTGATCAAGGCTTTTTTCAGTGCCGTCCAAGCCTCTTCGATATTGCCGACGATTTTAAACGGCGCAATAGCATGATCGGCATCCGTCGCCTGACTGGAAACGCAGTTGGGACTGCTTGGACACGGTGGTAATTGTTTTGCTGATGCCTGAGTTACTGTGCTTAGCGTCATAACGATAATATAAAGGATGGTTTTAAACTTCATCAGTGTAACTCCTTAAATGGATTTGCGGTATTGGGCATTGGCGAGGCCTGCTTGCTAAAAGCAAAACCGCAACACATTTGCGTAACTTTGAGACTTGCGTTGATGCAGATTTCCACTAACCGACCCTCTTAATGCGTCATACGGATAACCATTGTAAATCAACATGACCGGCAGCCCTCCGCATACAGCATAAACGCCAATGTTTTGATGAAGGACATGGCCGCCTGCCGAGTCATCACGCCAAGGATAATGGCGACACCAGCCACCGACGCTAAAATAAGCAAACCTGGACTGAACTCGAAACCATTCCATTCAAAACAGCATTAATAGGATATTAATCAATACTTCGGATACCTGCTGCTCCTCCATGATCAGCTCTTATATCTCAACAACATCAATATCAAAACAGTGCCCCAGATATTAATCAACAATTCGGATATATGGTATTCCATGATCACTCCTTAGCTCATCGGCTTGAATAAACTTCGTTGGATGATAGGCAACTTGCGGATTTATGTTAGGGCTGGTGATAGCGTTCAGTAAGTCCATCATTTGAGATTGATAAATAAAAGCACGAAGAACCGAATCGAACTGCAGAAATAGATCTTCGTTCCTTCGGCAACGGCTCTTGTATTGCTCTACCTCCTGCGTCCATGCGTTGGTAAAGCGCCTACGTTGGCCGCTTTTACCTCTCGCCGTCCTTGGAGGCGCCATGCCGCCTACATCCCCCTTTGGAGAAGGAGCACACTGAGTCAGGCCCCCGTCTTGTAGAATAGAGAGTTCAATTTCTTCAATCAATAAGTGCCATTACCTAACAAGTGAATCCGCTATTGGACCGATGTCTTAGCCGAATGGTTAAGGCTTCCTCCCTGCCCCCGCTAAAACGAAAGACCATAAATCGATTGAAAAATCCGGCAAAGCCGATAGACTCGATCACTCGTTCATTCAATACTCATCAAATCCATGAAAAAAATTCCTATCGGCATCAGCAGTTGTTTATTGGGTCAAAATGTCCGCTTTGATGGGGGACACAAACGGGATTCTTATATTACCGGCACCCTGACTGAATACTTTGATTTTCATCCCTTTTGCCCGGAAGTGGAAATCGGCCTGGGTACGCCTCGACCCACTATTCACCTGGTAAAAATCGACAATGCAATACGCTGTGTAGGTATTAAAGACCCTGAAATGGATGTAACCGAGCGCTTACGCAGCCGCGCTGAATATCAAAAAGATTTACACGCCGACTTATGCGGTTATATTTTAAAAAAGGATTCGCCCAGCTGCGGCATGGAGAGGGTGAAGGTTTATGTAGGCGCTCAACCGCACAAAGATGGGATCGGTATTTACGCTCAGGAAATGATGCGCAATAACCCGCTGTTGCCGGTAGAGGAAGAAGGCCGACTAGGCGACCCCGGACTGCGCGAGAATTTTATCCAGCGCGTTTATGTGCTCTACCGCTGGAAATTAATGCTGGCCGAGGGATTAACGCCAAGCAGCCTGACTAATTTTCATGCGCGCCATAAGCTCATCATCATGAGTCATGAAGATTATCGCGACCTGGGGCAGCTATTAGCAGGCCTCACCAAAGCCAATCTTGCAGACGTTGCAGAACAATACATTTTGCAGCTGATGACTACCCTTAAAAAGGTCGCTACCCGTAAAAATCATGTCAATGTCTTGCAGCATATTCAAGGCTATTTAAAAAAGGTGTTAAGCGCTGACGATAAGGCCGAACTTTGCGAAGTGATTGAACGTTACCGCAACGGCTACGTCCCATTGATAGTGCCTTTAACCCTGCTTAAACATCATTTCCGTAAGACACCCGATCCATATATCGAAGAGTCCTATTACATGTCGCCTTATCCGCAAGAACTGCAACTCATCAATCAATTATAACTATGGCAAAAATTTTAATTGTCGGCTGCGGCGCGATAGGTTCGGAGCTTGCCGGGGTTTTATCGGCCCAAGGTCATGATGTCACCGGGCTAAAACGCAAGCCGCCTTTATCCGCGTCCGACCCTATCCGCTATGTCGTTGCCGATATAAGTTCAGCCGCCGACTTGGCGGATTTGGACAGCGATTTTACGCAGGCGTTTTTTATCGTTTCGCCTGACGAACGCAATGAACAAAGCTACCGCGCTGTTTATGAAACCGGCTTGAATAACCTGCTTGCGAGACTCCCGAAAACGCATTGGCTAATGGTCTCGTCCACCAGCGTCTATGGACAATCGGCAGGCGAATGGGTCGATGAAGACTCAGCCGCAGAACCGGCCAATATCACCAGCCGGTTGATCAGGCAAGCCGAACAAAAATTGATGGATTCGAATCCGGCTAATATCGTGGTGCGTTTTTCCGGCATTTACGGACCGGGGCGAGAATACCTGTTAAGGCTGGCGACGCAAGCACCGACCATACAGCAAACTCCGCCTTATTTTACCAACCGGATACATCAACAGGATTGTGTCGGCGTTTTGTCTTTTTTACTGGAGCAGCGCTTGGCGGAAAGGGCCTTAGCTCAATGTTATCTGGCCAGCGATGATGATCCGGCACCGACGTGGGAAGTAATGACCTGGCTGGCAGATCGGCTGCATTGCCCGCCGCCGACTGTTAAAGCAGTCGCTGCGGATGCAGGAATGAATAAGCGCTGCAGCAATACTCGCTTAAAAACGTTGGGTTATCGGTTTCAATATCCGAGCTATAAAGACGGCTATATGGAATTAATCGCCGCAAGGGATGGTTAAAAATGTACTCGTTCCCACGCGCTGCGTCGCTGCCATTAAGTTAAGAATTACGCTGGTTCCAAGCTCCGGCTTGGGAACCCAGATGACGAAGCTCTAGCTTCGCGAGACGGGAAGCTAGAGCTTCCCTCACCGAATTCCCAAGCTGGAGCTTGGGAACCAGCACAAAACGAAGGCACGAAGTAAGGAATGTAAAACTTCGTGTCATCGTGGTGTTCTTTTGACTTACCCTCTCACGCCCCCACATACTTCGGATAATCGGTATAACCCTTTTCATCCCCGCCATAAAAAGTCGCCTGATCGGGCGTATTCAGCGACAGGTTTTTTGCGAACCGCTCCGGCAAATCCGGATTAGCGATAAATAACTTACCATAGGCCACCATGTCGGCATGCCCCTGTTCAATGGCCTCGTTGCCGCGTTCCAGGTCATAGCCGTTATTAGCCATGTAGAAACCGGCAAAACAATTTCTTAATGCCGCATAATCCACCTGCCGCTCGCCGGTCAGCATGTCGCCTTCCAGTACATGCAGATAGGCCAACGGATAATCGGATAATTTTTTGGCAACGGCATTAAAAGTCTGCTGCGGCTGACTGTCTTTAATATCGTTAAAACTGTTTTCCGGAGACACTCGGACGCCAACGCGATCAGTTCCCCAAACAACGATGGTTTGTTCAACAACCTCAACCAACAAGCGCATTCGATTGGCAATATCGCCGCCGTAGCTATCTTCCCGGCGATTGGTGCCGTCCCTTAAAAACTGATCCAGCAGATAACCGTTGGCGGCATGAATCTCCACGCCATCGAAACCGGCCGCTTTGGCGTTTTGTGCAGCAGTTGCATACTCGGCAACAATACCCGGCAATTCATCGAGAGTTAATGCGTGTGGCGTTTCAAAATCCTGCAAGCCCTCATAAGTCATGGCCTGACCGGCGGCTTTCAGCGCCGAGGGAGCGACCGGCAAAATATGATCGGGTTGCAACGATGAATGGGAGATTCTGCCGGTATGCCAAAGCTGGATAAAAATCCGGCCGCCTTCATCATGAACGGCATCGGTGACACGCTTCCAGCCTGCAACCTGCGCTTCGGAATGAATGCCCGGAGTTCCAGGGTAGCCAATGCCGGTAGCCGAAATTTGGCTGCCTTCGCTAATAATCAAACCGGCCCCGGCTCGTTGGCGATAATATTCAACAGTCATATCCTGAGGCACATTGCCCTCACCCGCCCTGTTGCGGGTTAAGGGGGCCATGATTATCCGGTTGGCTAATACCATGTCCCCCAACAATATAGGCGAGAATAGATTGTTTTTATCACTTGCGACTAATGTCATGATGTCCTCCCATTTGAATAACGTGATACAGGTAACTTCTAAAATCCAACGAAAAATGCTTTAGTTTCACTTATAAAGACCGTCTTTATTTTTTGTATTAAATCATCAAACTGTATTTGCTGCATGTTTATAACCGCGTCAAATCTGACAAGATTTGTTGCGTTATTCGGTTCATTCGGAGGATGCAGCATTATGCTATGGCCCTAAACGGGATATAGAAGAAGCCTTAAGTGGAAAGCTTGAACGCTGATTTACAGTTGCCAATTCTGGCGCGGGATTAGCACAACTGATTTGTTCACTTTTAAAAACCAATTAACAATAGTAACCGCTTTAGAATTAGTAACTTGCCAAGATTTATGGTTGACGAAAGCCGACTGTGATAATATGAAAACGTTGATTCCTGGCGGTTCCGGTATGATTGCCGACAATCAAGCAAAAAAACCAACGTGCCGGATCAGCCCATCAATTTAATTTGCCACGTTGAAAATCCTAATTATCAATGGTTGATTCTGATTACCCATTAACGATACAGCTGAAAAAACATTACCTCTATTTCCTCTGTTAGAACAATTTAATAGCTCGATAGTTCATTTATATCAAATCCCCCCGTTCAATTGCAGCTTGCTGTTTATGAGCGGCAGCGGGTCTATTCACGATAAAACTTAGTATGAAAACATTCAAAAGACAGGAATCCAATGAAATTGCATGTGGAATCGATTTCGGAACCTCGAACACAACGGTAGCGATTGCCCAGGGAAATAATGATCCAATAACATTGGTTCCAGTAGAAGACGAACACTTAACCATCCCTTCGACAATTTTTTTCCCGACAGAAAGCCCAACTGTTGTTTTTGGCCGCAAAGCAATTACGGCTCATATCGCTCGAGAGGATGGGCGATTTATGAGAAGTTTTAAGCGTGTACTTGGAACATCGCTGATGAAAGAAGGAACCTATATCAGCGGAAGAAAAACAAATTTCGAAAACATTATTGGGCATTTTATTGAAGATATAAAACGTAAAGCAGAGCTATCGGCCGACAGGGAAATCAACAATGTAGTTGCAGGAAGACCGATTCATTTTGTCGACGGCAATGACAAAGCAGACAAAGAGGCGGAAGCCCAGCTCGATGCCATATTTGCGGCCGCCGGTTTTAAAAATATTCGCTTTCAATACGAGCCGATTGCCGCTGCATTTGCTCATGAATTAACGATGGGCGATACAGAACGTTTAGCTGTCGTTATGGACATTGGCGGCGGCACATCCGACTTTACGGTAATGCGTTTATCGGAGCGCTATATCAAAAAGCACGATCGCCAGGAGGATATTCTGTCTAATGCAGGGATTCGAATGGGCGGCAATGATTTTGACCGCGCTTTGAGTATGAAGTGTTTTATGCCACTGCTAGGACTGGGTTCGCTTTGGGGTTGCAAAGGACTGGGTTTTCCAATAACGCCTTTCTTCGACCTTTCAGAATTGAGCAAAATTCAGTCTATGTATACGCAAAAATACAAAAGGGATTTAAGGCAACTAATTGGCCAATCAAATGATAAAGTCCTTACCAATAGACTGCTGTCAATCGTAGAGGAAGAGCAGGGTCACACCTTGATGTCTATCGTTGAGGAAGCCAAAATCCGTCTTAGCGCCTGCGAGCAAACAACGGCAGACCTTTCTTTCATTGAAGCAGACTTGCAAGTGCGCCTGGATCGGGCAAAATTCGAGGATAGTTTGCATGGATGTATTGAGAGCATCCAAAAAACCATCAATGCCTGCATTGTTATGGCGGGGATAAAAACAGATGAAGTTGCCTTGGTCATTCTAACAGGCGGCGGTACCGCTATTCCGCTGATTCAACAAATCACTCGTCGCACATTTCCACATGCCGAAATTTCTGATGGCAACCGCTTATCAAGCGTTGGGTTCGGTTTAGCGTGTGATGCAAAACGTTATTATTTAGGTGCTAATTGACCCCTGTCATCTAAAACGATCACCTTGTTGATGGGAGACTCAAGTGCCGGTGACGTCGAATTTGAGCTAAACGAATAGACTTAACCTGACAGCTACCGGTTTATTAGAAGCACCTATCAGGTTAAATTCAGCTTATCGGTTTTTTATTCCGGACGGCTTTCCCGTCAAGCGCCATGGGTGCGGGTGCCATCATGGCGCATAATTCGGAGACTAAATGCCGTTGGGATAATCGTAGCTGTAATGCTTGCGTAATGGCTTGACCACTTCCCATTGACTGTCCAACCCTGCATGGAACGACACCAGATCGCCAGGCAGAATTCGTACCGGCTCGCCGCCCGCCGGCGTTACCAAAATCTCGCCATCCAGAACATAGGCGCATTCAGTTTCATCAAAATCTATTGGAAATTTTGAAATTTCTTTTTCCCAGATTTCCCAGTTGGCAACACCCAGCTCTTTTAATCGCTCTTCACTAGGATTGTGTTCGATGGTAATTTTGCTCATGTTCTTCCTAAAAATTAAACTTGTTGAAATAGTAATTCTAACATCAGGCCTGTCAAAAAGCGCTGAAAACTTGCCCATAAAGAGCACCGAAATTTATTAGCAATTACTGCTATCTTATTGTTTTAATAATGGATACGACTTAACCGACCGGAAAAACTGACGCTATTTTTAGCCCCTCCAAATTGGAAGCTCGACGGGCTGGCTTTGAAAAGACATATAAGTCCCTGCCGGTTGACGAGCGCTGCCGGGTCCTCGGCCTCATTGTAGCGCTATGAGACATAGACCTGCTTAGCGTTGCGTTAGGCGAATTCAAGTTTACTCGGATCCCGGTTATTGACTAAGAGAGGGAATATTTTGCACCCTAAATAAAATACTTTAGATCGCTAATTGCTTTTATTTGAGGTGCTCTGAATTCCTGGAACCCGTTAATTCATTCTAATATTCACAAGAGTTATGATAAAGTCCACATTGTCATGTAACTAATTAAATATGCTTAATATCTAGGCAGTTACAGACCTAATAATAATAACTACAACGAGGATTACATCACATGAAATTATTAAAAAGCGCTGTCGTAGCGACTACATTGGCACTTTCTTTAGGATCTTTTTCGGCTACTGCTGACACCTGTTTGGGTATGGCATGTATGTACAATAGAATGACGCCCATTGAAGGAATCGAGGCTACCTTAGGCCAAGTTGCTGAAGCATTGAACGCTATTCAAGTAAGAAACAGCGGTGGCGCGGCAGACAGTGGCAAAGCCGGCGACGATGTCATTATCAGCAATATCAAAGATGCATTAAAGTTAAGTAAAGAAATCAATGCTAACGATAAACTTGACCGCAATCGTAACCGTGCCAATGATTATTTGAAAAAAGCTCGAGCAGCGGTACAAGAGGGTGATTTGGTTAAAGCAACAGAAGACCTAAAAGAAGCTGAGAGACGTTTTTCAGATCTTAAAGGTATGATCGACTTAACTCAAGCGGATAGAGTATCACAACAGACCAACCTGCTAAACCGCATTATGGACACACCCGATAAGGCAGCTGGCGCCCGTAAATAATACAGCCATCAACCTCACAACAATGAAGCCAAGGGGTCGGAGTAAACTTAAATATAAGCTTACTCTGACCTCCGTTATTTTAAGCTTACTCTGACCCCCGTTATTTTGACCCCCGTTATTTTTTAGGCGCTAAAATGAGAGAGTATGTCCATAGTTGCGGCGCTAGCTTCCGCGATTGTCATGATGGATGCGCATAGCTGCGTAATTGTTTCGTCGCTATAAGACATAAAAAACCTACATTTTCATGCAAGGCTTTGAATTATATGGAGCCAATGGCGAGAATCGAACTCGCGACCTACTGATTACGAATCAGTTGCTCTACCAACTGAGCTACATCGGCATTAGTGCCTATCGTACCTTAGAGTCCCCCTGTAAGACCATTTAAAACTGGGCTATCGACTGGCCGTTACCCTAATCTTTTATTTCTTTAGGGCTGCCAATTTTCATAGTTCTAACTTAGCCGTTTTTTTGGCGTAACTTAACGCGCCCAGCAAAGCAACCTCAGGATTGCTGCATACTTTAACCGATATTTTCTGCAAGACGGCCCGACAACGTCCCTTTGCCAAAAAGCTCTGCATAAACTCGCCTTGTTGCAGCACGGGCAAGATTTTTGCACCTATGCCTCCGGCCAGATAAACACCGCCATAAGGCAGGCACTTTAGCGCCAGGTTTCCCGATTCCGCGCCATATAACCTGCAAAACAGGTTTAACGCTTCAACACACAACGCATCGCTTCCAGCAACGCCTGCTTCGCCTATGACTGCGGCCGGATCTCGCTCGGTCATTTGCTGCTCGGTTTCCGGGTTGGTTTGTGCGCAGTTGATATGTTTGAGAAATTGATAAATATTAACCAAGCCTTCACCGGAGATGAGGCGTTCACAGCTGATGTGCTCAGGGTATTTTTCCAGTAAGTGCCTGAGCAATGCTATTTCCCGCTCATTAGTCGGCGAAAAATCGGCGTGCCCGCCTTCACTGGCAATAATGTGATATTTAGCACCATCCCATGCGATTATTGCTTCGCCCAAACCGGTTCCGGCGGCAATTACGGCAATGTTGCCTTGCTGCCGATGTGCATCGGGATTCAGCTCGACGAAATTATGCTCCGGCAAGTCCAACAAGCCCCATGCGGTAGCTTCCAGGTCATTCAACAGCCAGACATTTTGAGTATTGACCCGTTCACCAATTTCTTTACTGCTGAGCACCCACGGTAAGTTGGTTGTCTCGCAACGGCCATCGGCAATAACGCCGGCCACTCCGATGCAAACAGCCGCTATCTGCGAGCAATCTGCGCCAACCAAAAATGCTGCTAATAACTCGGTAAACGTTTGATAGTTGGTACTGGAAAATTGCTCTTTTTTTAGGCACTTTACATCATCGCCTTCGGTCTCAAACAGTGCCAGGATGGTTTTTGTACCTCCTACGTCACCGGACAGACAAATCCGCCTGGAGCGGATTTGCACGCGAAGCGCCGGAAGGGGGGCGGGCATGGACAGCCCGGCATGAATCATTGAGTGCCTTCGTAGCTATTAAATACCTTGGCATGATTTTCACGATCGAAACTCATCACTTTATACGGATCTTTTGTTTCGCCCATTTCCATGCCCGGACTGCCGTTAACCATGCCGGGGACGGCGATTCCGACAACTTTAGGTTTGGCTTTCAACAATGTTTTTATGTCATTTGCGGGCACATGACCTTCAACAACATAACCGTCGACGATGGCGGTATGGCAGGAAGCCATTTCCCGGGTAACGCCGTATTTATCCTTTATGGACTGTACGTCATTGGTGACGATATCTTCTACATTGAAATTATTTTCTTTCAAATGCTCCAGCCACTTGCCGCAGCAGGTACAAGTCGGGCTTCTATGAACCACGATATCAATAGGCTTGCTCTCCGCACTAACGCCCACATTGGCAACGAGCAAACTGATTGCCAAAAAAGTTTTCGATATTCTCATCGTCGTAACCTCTTTATTGATTGGATTAACTGCTTATACCTGATGATAAGCCCGGCTGTGCTCATGCACGGCATCAACCATCGCTTTAACATGATCGGGATTCATATCGGGCAAAATGCCGTGCCCCAGGTTGAACACATGCCCTGACCCCGAGCCGTATTTATGTAAAATGGTTTTTACTTTTTCGGTGATGACTTCAGGACTGGCATACAGCGCAACCGGGTCCATATTGCCCTGCAAGGCGACCTGATGACCGACTCTGGAGCGAGCCTGTTGCATATCGGTCTGCCAATCAAGCCCCAGCGCATCATAGCCGGAATCGGCCATGGCTTCCAGCCAAAGCCCGCCGCCTTTGGTGAACAGGATAGTGGGGATCTGCTGCCCGTCTACAGTTGTTTTAAGCAATGCTCTGACTTGCTTGGCGTAGTATAAGGAAAACTCGACATAATCTTCGGTCGTTAGCATGCCGCCCCAGGTATCGAACAACATGACCGCCTGAGCGCCTGCTTCAATTTGGGCATTCAAGTAGGCCGCGACCGATTGCGCCAGTTTATCCAGCATGACATGCATCAATTTGGGCTGCTCGTACATCATGCTTTTAACTTTTTGAAAGCTCTTGCTGCTGCCGCCCTCAACCATATACGTCGCCAACGTCCAGGGACTGCCGGAAAATCCGATTAACGGGACGCTGCCTTGCAGGTTTTTTCTTATCAGCCGAACCGCATCAACCACGTAACGCAAATCCGTTTCCGGGTCGGGAATCGGCAGTTTATTCACGTCCGCCGCCGTCCTGACCGGGTTGCTAAACTTAGGCCCCTCGCCTTCGGTAAAATAAAGCCCCAAACCCATGGCATCGGGAATGGTCAATATATCCGAAAACAGAATGGCCGCATCAAAATCAAAGCGTCGTAACGGCTGTAAGGTGACCTCACAGGCCAGCTCAGGATTGGTACACAGATCCAAAAAACTGCCGGCCTGCTCCCTGACTTTCCGGTATTCCGGCAGATAACGCCCCGCTTGGCGCATCATCCAAATCGGTGTGTAGTCCACGGGTTGTTTTAACAGCGCTCTAATAAAGGTATCGTTTTTTAATGCGGTCATGGATTTAATTCGTCGGGTTTAAAATTAGGGTGTTTTATCGTATGAGCGATCAATCGGTTGCTGCTACTTACGTTCTATTGAGCTATTTTTCTTACCAACGCTCTGTGGAACTCAAAGGGCAAGGACTGCTTGGCTTTATTGGCTGATTCGGTATCGGAATATGAGCCGTACTCTAAAATAAATTTTTCTTTGCCTTTGGTTATCGTTCTAATCACTCTAATATCCGGCGCCAACGCCGGGTATTTTTTGAACATGTCGTCCGCAGACGATTGCTTTGATAACACCATAAGCTGCAACGTGAAATTATTTGCTGACGGTGCCGATGGCGCTTCGACTGCCAGGGATGGCGGAAGTGTCGCGACGGGTAGGGAACCCGTGCGACCGACTGCCGGGGATGCCGGAAGTGTCGCAATCGGTAGGGAATTGATGCGACCAGGTTCCACTTGCTGAGGTGCGGGAGTTTCCATGACTCGCTGTTCAGGAATTGCCACAACGTCTACCGGCTTTGGCGGTATCTGGGTTGTTTCCAGACTATTGGGTGTAAACGGCTCCGCGCTATTAACCGTTTTCTTCAATTCCGCTTGTTTTAATTTTTCTCGCGATGCCCAAAGTCGCTCAGCCATTTTCTGCGGCGCGACATCAGGTTGCTTCTTATCCTGCATCTGGTCCACTTCAACGGTCTTCACCGGCTCTGATTGGGCTTTAATTTCCAAATTCTGAGCGACAAGCGATTCGGCATTATTAAGCGTTTTACTTAACTCTGCTTGCTTTGGTTTTTCCTGCTCAGCACCAAGCGGTACAGGATGCGCTGACGACGGTATAGCCGCAACTGCTCCGGCATTTCCTCCATCCCGGGAGGTCAGGTCAAGAGGTAGAGCACTCAAAGTAGACGATTTAGGCGCTACAGGGCTGGTTTCAGTTGTTAGCTGCTTATCAACAGCCGTGTTTGCTGCCTCTGGTTTTACCGTGGGAGTAACAGGCTGTTGATGATCCTTGCTTACATTGCCTTCGACTGGAGACTCTAACGCGTCTTTCGCTTCATGTGCCGGTACTGATTGCTGCGAGATAACCGGCTGAACGGGCGGCAGCGCGAGCATTATCTGAGACTCCGGCCGTGGAGGAGCAACTTCGATATTGTCCGCTTTCTGTTCGACAGCAACAGGTGCTGTTACTTTTTTATCATTATTTTTTGATGATATTAACCACTGAACGCCTAACGCTATAACAATTGCCGCCGCAACAGCAAGGACAAGTATCCATTTCAATTTTCCGCCTGGCTTAGCTCCGGAGGATAAACCGGATATCTCGGCGATAATCCTGCCCGGAACGCCATGCGTCTCCCGATAGATATGCGCTATCATGTTGTCGCCGATTGCTTTAAACGACAAGTTTGCGTAAGGTTTTGTTGACAAATGCTGTAAAAAATCGCCGCACTGTTTTTCTGATAAGGGAGGGATTTCAACGATATGGCAATCATCAATCGCTCGATCCGAGCCTCGTTTCACCTGCAATTCATCATGCGTTAAAGCGAAAATCACTCTTAAAACGGGATTTGCCGCTGCATATTGAATGATTGCCGCGATCAGGCCGGGAACTAATTCGCCCGCATTATCAATAACCAATACGACTTGTTTATATTGACCTGCATATTGAACAGATTTGCTTGACTGAGCCTTAAACAGCTGCCCCTGAATCGCCTCAAAACTTACGTCGGCATTACCCTGTATAAGACAATACCGCCATGATTCAGTCTTGCGCTCCTGCAAAATCTTAAGCAACGTCGTTTTACCGATGCCTTCCGGACCGCAGACAACAAGGGCTTGTGTCAGGTTTGAAAGCAGGTGAATTAATAAATCAAGCTTCTGTGTTCGTTCCTTCGTTATCAAGGATTGAGCGGCCTTATTTACCTGATCGGTCGGCTGCTGTTTCACATGATAAGTAAAAGTATCATCTTCTACCATAGGTTTTAAGTGTCATCTCCAATAGGTCTTGGTCTACGTCTACGGGCAATGTTGCCATGCCGATTTTTTGTAAAAGGATCAGTCTTATTTGACCGTCTACATTCTTTTTGTCTACCGCCATTAACTCCAAAAACCGGTCTGAATCAATTTGTTCCGGCGGAACGATGGGCAGCTTGGCTTTTTTAAATAGTGCAATAATTCTTGCGACATCTTCATCGTTCAGCCAGCCTTTTCTTCTGGAAAGATCGGCGGCCTGACAGGTGCCGATGGCTACCGCCTCGCCATGAAGATATTTACCGTAACCGGCGCCGGTTTCTATCGCATGCCCAAAAGTGTGGCCTAAATTTAACGTCGCCCTGACGCCGGTTTCGGTTTCATCTTCGCCGACAATTTCTGCTTTATTAATGCACGACTGTTCAATGGCATAAGCCAATGCTTGCTTATCTCTGGCCAGTAACGCATCAATGTTGTTTTCCAGCCATTCAAAGAATTCAGCGTCCCTGATCAGGCCGTATTTAATCACTTCGGCCAGACCTGCGGCTAATTGACGGTCATCCAGCGTATCCAAAACATCGGCATCGGCGATAACACATTGCGGCTGGTAAAAAGCGCCGATCATGTTTTTGCCCAGCGGATGATTAACGCCGGTTTTGCCTCCCACCGAAGAATCAACCTGCGCCAGCAATGTGGTGGGTATTTGCAGGAACGGAATGCCTCGCTGATAACAGGCCGCCGCAAAACCGCCCATGTCGCCAATAACACCGCCGCCTAAAGCAATCAAAGTTGCATTACGGCTAAACTTGCTGGCCAGCAGTTTATCAAAAATTTGAGTTACAAAATCTAAAGTCTTGAATTGTTCGCCATCGGGCAGTATCACTGTTTCGACAGTATAGCCCTGCAAATTCTTTAAAACTGCATTCAAATAGAGGGGGGCAATGGTTTCATTGGTAACCACAACAACCTGCTTGGACTTTATATGCTTTATGAACAGTTCAGACTGGCTCAGTAAATCAGAGCCTATATAGATCGGGTAACTACGGTCACCTAATTCAACCAGTAATTTTTTCATATTTATTAATGCTTGTAGATCGGGTTAGATAGTGTAACCTGACATTTGCCGCTTCGATGTGTCGGGTTACGCTACGCTAACCCGACCTACATACGACCGCATGGGACGCAAGAGGTAGAGCACTGCAGGAGCAGCGTAGCGGCGTGCCGAGATTTTGTTTATTAACGATTAACTGAGTTGTATTCTTCTAAAATGTGGCTAACGACTTCTTTGCTTTGCATGACACCCGTGTCAATTTTAAAGTCAGCGCAAGACAAATATAGCGGCTCACGTTGCGCGAATAAGCTTTCTATCCGATCTCTGGGGTTATCTGTTTTCAGCAAGGGGCGTTGAGTATCTCTGCGCGTCCGCTCCAGAATCCTTTCTACCGAACATTGCAGATAGACTATAAAGCCATTTTCTTTCAATAGCCTGCGATTTTCTTCACGCAAAATCGCACCACCACCGGTGGCCAGTACGATACCCTCCATTTGCGTCAATTGCTGAATCATTTTCTGCTCTCTATCCCTGAACCCTTCTTCCCCCTCGAACTCGAATATGGTCGGAATATCTACGCCGGTTCTTTCTTCAATCGCTTTGTCACTGTCATAAAAAGGCAACTTAAGCGCCCTGGCTAACTGCCGTCCTATCGTAGTTTTTCCTGCACCCATGAGGCCAACTAAATATATATTCTCTGATCGCGTCATGACCTGCCTTATTTGCGGGTTAAACCATTAAAAAAGGGGGCATTATGCCCCCTTTTTGCTTCAAGTAGAAGCAATCAATCGCTGGCTACATTATCTTTCATTATTTTTGGGGTGACAAAAATCAACAATTCTTTCTTCGTTTTGTTGGTTGTTGAATTGGTGAATAAAAACCCGATACCCGGTAAATCGGCGAAAAACGGGATTTTATTCTTGCCATAGGATTCAGCGCCCTCATAAACCCCACCTAAAACCACCGTCTCGCCATCTTCAACAAGCACCGATGTTTTAATCTCTCTTTTATCGATCCCGGGATTACCCGATACCGGATTACTGGTACTGTTCGCATTATCCTTCGTAATCAACAGATTCATAATAACCGATCCGCTGGGGGTAATCTGCGGCGTTGCATTTAATTTAAGAACCGCATCAATATAAGTAGTTGTTGCCGGCTGGTTTGCCGTAGAAGCCGTCGTAACCGGAATCTGCACCCCTTGCATCATAACTGCCGTACAGCGATCCATGGTCATTACTCTTGGGTTGGATACTATTTCGCCTTTCCCTTCAATTTGTAATGCCTGAAGCTCAAGATTCAACACATAGTCGGCACCTCTAACAAGTGTCATGCCCAAAGCACCCGGGGGGGTAGATGTTAACCCTGCCACACCCAAATCAACCAGCTGACTATTTAGCGTACCTATTTGACCAGTCGAATTAACCTGAGCATTAGTGTTACCTTGGGTTCCAGAACCACCTACCGCAAACGATTTACCACCGCCTACATTAGCCTGTTTTCCTGCACCAAACTTGACACCTAAATTTTCAGTAAAACTATCATCGGCAATAACAACGCGCGCCTCGATCATTACCTGCCGCACAGGGACATCAAGTTTACGTATCAATTTCTTTACCTCGTCCAAACGTTTTGTCGTCTCGCGAACAATCAAGGTATTGGTTCGGGCATCGACAACGGCCGATCCACGAGGAGAAAGCAAGCCAAACCTGTCATTACCGCCCTCTGTACCGCCGGTCCCAGCCCCCTGACTTTGGCTTGCCGGCCCCGCACCCGAAGAACCGCCGGCGGAAGCGGCACTGGCAGATGAGCCGCCGGATGAAGCGGTTCCAGTTGTACCGGTTACTCCGCAACTACCGAAAGCGCCAGTATCTTGCCCATTCAACAGATTTCTAAAGTTCTCGGCCTTGGCATAATTGATTTTAATATACTCGGTCACCAGCGGATCTAATTGTTCAACGACTTTCTCCGTTTCCTGTTGTTTCTTCTTATAGTCCTTGATTTTATCCAAGGGTGAAATCAACGTGACATTACCGGTCTCGTACTTGCCCAAATCCTTGGTCATCATGATAAAGTCTAAGGCTTCATCCCAAGGCACATCATCCAGTTTTAAAGTAATCGTGCCCGTCACATCATCACCGGCAACTACATTCTGTCCGGTAAACTCGGCCAGAATGGCAATAACGCTACGTATTTCAATCTCCTGAAAATTTAAAGACAACCTGTCGCCAGTATATTTGGTACGCGATCTGTCCAGCGCATCTTTCTCTTCATTGCTTAAAGGACGAAACTCAACAGTCAGCAACCCGTCCGCTTGAAACACGGAATAATCGTAAAGTTCATTTTGCATGGCCACGGTAATTGTGGTTTGCCGATCGGACGATACCGTATCAATAAACTTAACAGGCGTTGCAAACTCGGAAACATCCAGCCGTTTAGCCAGGCTTTCAGGCAATCGGGTGTTTAAAAAGCTGATGATAACTTTCCCGCCTTGTTCCTTGGAATTAACAATGGTATTGGGATTAGCCAGTGAAACCAGTATGCGTCCTTCGCCTTTATCGCCACGCTTAAAATCAAAGCCGCTAATATCTTGTGCGGGTATTAACGCTGCAACCACCGAATTAGCCGTCTTTGTTGGAACAGGTGTTGCGGGCGTTGCAGGCTTTGCAATAGCAGGCTTTGCAGGCATCACAGCCTTTGCACGAGTCAAGGTCAGCTGCACTTTATTGCCGACTACCTTGGTTTCAAACGGTGTTGACTCAACCAGGTTAACCACAACCCGAACCCTGCCAGCTGCCTCGACCACATAAACGCTGCTCGCCGGACCCTGATTTATCGGATACATTTTTTTTGCCAGCGCGCTTTTTACACCGGGAAAGTCCAGGGCGATACGCGCAGGATTGTCAGTTTTAAATATCTGGGGGGTAATGGCGGGACCCGTCATTTCCATTTCAATTTGCAGCTTGTCGCCTGACTGTGTCGCGAAGTCTATGCCTGACAGCGCCAGCTCGTCGGCTTTAACAGATGCAATTTGGAAGATAAATAAGAATAAAGCTATCCCAATGTGCGCACATAATGGTCGCCACGTTTTATCTTGTGCCCTGTGGGTATTCACCATAATGCCGCCTTGTTTATAATTCATTTTTTATCCTCAAAATCACTCTGTCAATACTATTGAAGCGGGTTGTTCACGCCATGTTCCCGGCTTATCAGGGACTATTTCCATCAATTCAATTTTATCGCTGACTATCCGTATAACTTTTCCGTAATTTTTCCCCACATAGTTCCCAACCTTGACCCGATAAATTGTGCCGTCGCTCGCTTTTACCAATCCCCACAAACTCGACTTCATATCTATAGTACCCACCATTCTTAGGCCATCCAAGGGAAATGCTTCCAGCTCTTCTTTGCGCCGGGAGGTATCCGGCTTTATGCCGCTACCCGCTGAAACATCTATACCTTGAGCCTGTTCCGGTTGCTCCAGCGGTTTAAAGGGATCACGCAAACCGTCCGGTTTAAACATAAAAGGCTCAATCACCTTGATTTCAGGCAAAGGTTTAATGGGTTCTTTAGGCCTGGCCTTAACTTCTGCGACATACCGGGTTAAATCTGAAAAATCATCGTTGCTACAACCTGCCAACAAAGCCATAACAACCACGCAACATACGACCGCCAAGGATGGTGGAAGTGTCGTAATCGGTAGGGAACCGATGCGACCGACCGCCAAGGATGATGGAAGTGTCGCAACAAAGGGGGAACCAGCACAACCTTGCAAGTCTGTCCGTATAAAGCAGGATGACAGCGATTTATTGTATTCCATTACTTTTGCCCTCTTTTCTTTTTGGCAACTGTAGTCGCAGTTCCATCCGCACCTTCGTTATAGGTCTTTACCGTTGCATTCATCCTCATTTCCCCTTCCTTACCTTCGGGAATTATATTTACATCGTGTACGGTAACAATTCGAGGCAACGAAGCTAAACCACTCACAAACAAACCCAGCTCTTCATATTTCCCAATGACCTCAATACTGATTGGCAGCTCTGAATAGAAATCTTTACGAACCGGAGCGCCGGGCTTAAACAACCTGAATTCCAAACCGCTGGCCAACCCTGTCTGAGAAATATCGATCAGCAGACTTGCAAGCTCTTCTTGTGTAGGCATTTGACGAATCATATCCTCCAGTTCCGTTTCAATTTGCGCCAATTGCTGCTCATAATCCGGAAGATTGATTGATTTCTTTTGCTTCGTCTCAAACGACTGTTTTAATTCCAGCTCTTTTTTCTCAGAAGCATCGAGCGCCGCTAACTGGTCAAGCGTGTCATAGTAAACACCTGCACCGAAAACCAGGGCGCATATAATTGAAATTGTTGCCGCTTTAATGGGTAATGGCCAAGTCCCGGCCGCATTAGGATCCCAGTTAATTTCCGACAAATTCATTTGCCCCCTCCTGGCGCAGCTTGCGCATTTTTATTACCCTGCTTTGCATGCATAGTGAAATCACTTAACTGCTCAGAAGTCGCTTTGCTTGCTGTATGAATCACATCAAGCGCAGGCACTTTCAGCCAAGCCGAGGCTTCAATGGCTCTCATAAAGGCGGAGATGCGCGCATTGGATTGTGATTTGCCCTCAAAATGCAGTTCTGAACCCACTTGAGTAAATTTGATCAGAAAAACCCCATCCGGTGTAACCCTGGGAAGCTCATCAAACAAATGCACAATCTCAGGACGACTTTCCTGTAGCTTCTGAATCAATTCTATTTTGGTCAACAACTTACTTTTTTGTTCCTCAATAGTCTTTATTTTGGCAATTTTTATATCCAATAACGCTATTTCGTCCTGTATTATTTTGTTTCTTTGTCCCTGGTATGCTTTAAGTCCCTCAACATACAGATGAACCCCGGCAAAAATAATCGCTGTAACCAAAACAGCCACGCCGATAGCATTGATAAAATCCTGCTTTTTCTGCGCACGCAGTTCTTCACGCCAAGGGAGTAAATTGATTTTTGCCATTAGTCAAAGCTCCTCAATGCCAAACCGCATGCAATCATCATTGCCGAAGCATCATTGCTCAATGACTGAGGTTTTACTTTATTGGATAAGGCCATATTGATAAAAGGGTTCGCTATAACGGTAGGCACCCCTATAGTTTGTTGAACCAATTTGTCGATGCCGGGTATTGATGCGCAACCACCCGCCAGAATAAGACTATCGATACGTCTATTCGCGCTTGATGAAACAAAAAACTGTATCGACCGCTGAATTTGCTGAACCATTGCCCGTTTAAACGGCTCAAGCACATCAACGGTATAATTGTCCGGCAATCCGCCCAGTTTTTTTGCCAAGCCGGCCTCTTCATAAGTTAATCCGTAGCGGCGCTGAATCTCTTCGGTCAACTGCTTGCCGCCAAAGCCCTGCTCTCTTGTATATACGGTACGGCAATTATATAAAACATTTAAGGCAGTCATGGTTGCCCCGATATCCACGATGGCAACCGTTTGGCCTTCTACGGCATCCGGCAATTGGTCAATCAACAAGCTAAATGCATTTTCCATCGCAAAGGCTTCGACATCGACAATTTTGGCCTTTAAGCCCGCCTTTGCCAGCACTTCCACGCGATCCTCAATAATTTCTTTTCTCGATGCCGCGAGCAGGACGTTGACCATTTCAGGGTTGTTTTCATTTTCGCCCTGTACTTCAAAATCGAAATTAACCTCATCGAGCGAATAAGGCACGTATTGGTCGGCTTCAACCATGATTTGCTCTTCCATTTCATCGTCAGTTAATGAAGCAGGCATCGGTATAACCTTGGTCATTACTGAAGATCCGGCAACAGCAACAGAGGCTTGCTTTAGCTTTGACCCGGATTGCTTTAAAGCGATTTTGATGGCGTCAGCTATCACTTCAATGTTGGCTATATTTTTATCAATAACGGCGTCTTGCGGCAAGGGTGCTACGGCATAACTCTCGACCCGGTAACGAGCGCCGACCTTACTCAATTCGAGTAACTTTATAGCCGCTGTACTGATATCAATACCAAGAACCGCGCTCTGTTTCTGACTAAACCAACTCATGAACTAACCCTTGAAAAACTTGATGAATAATGTGATCGTTCAATTGCAATACCGGCCTTTCGCTACGCTGCTCCGGCATTACTCTACCTCCTGCATTGATATATAGGTAGGAACCGGAACTTCGCCTCGGCAATAGTCCATGCAGTCGTAAAGCGCCTGTTTTTCGGCGCTCTATCTACGGCATTCATGCCGTCGTTCCGCTACAACCACCAATCACAAAACTTATTTACTGGCGAAAGTATAGTAGCCTTTTTTATTTTGATGCTTAAAATGTTCAATTTATTTGCTCAACCAGCTGTTTTTTATCTCCAGAGAGAATATTCCAGCCGACATTTAACAAAAAACGTATCTTTTATTCTTAAAGCCTAGATTTTTATCTCTATCGTACTGTTTCCCAGGATCACTTGTGGCTAAAAAAACATTAAGCGGACAAATTCTAAAATGGTTTGCTATTTTTTTTACGACCATAACGCTGGGCTCAGCAACTTCAGGCTATTTTTTATACAACAAGCTTTCAGCCGACCTGCCTGATGTTAAGACCCTGCATAATGTTCAATACCAGACGCCTTTAAGTATTTACAGCAAAGATAACCTGCTGATTGCTCAATTCGGCGAGAAGAAACGGACACCGGTTAATATAGAAGAAGTCCCCCAGCAACTCATTAACGCCTTCATTGCCGCAGAAGATGACAGTTTTTACGAACACCCCGGCGTCGATTTTAAAGGCCTGATTCGAGCAGGCCTGCAACTCGCCTTAACCGGCAAGAAAAAACAGGGCGGCAGCACCATCACCATGCAGGTTACCCGCAACTTCCTGCTTAGCAACGAAAAAACTTACACCCGTAAGCTAAAGGAAATCATGCTGGCGTTAAAAATAGAGCATGAATACCCAAAAAACAAAATCATGGAACTTTATTTAAACCAGATTTTCATGGGACACAGAGCCTATGGTGTTGCCGCAGCCGCTCAGGTCTATTACGGCAAATCCTTATCCGAGCTGAGTTTGGCCGAACACGCCATGATTGCCGGCTTGCCTAAAGCACCTTCTATATATAACCCCATCACTAATCAAGCTCGCGCAATAGAAAGGCGCAATTATGTCTTGCACCGCATGCTTGAGCTTAACCACATTACTCAGCAAGAATATGCGGATGCATCCCGGCAACCCTCTACCGCGAAGCTGCAATCGGTCACACCTGAGATTTCAGCGCTTTATTTAGCCGAAATGGTGCGACAAAAAATTTTCGAGCTCTATGGCGAGCAAGCCTACACCTCCGGATTCAAGGTCTATACAACAATAAACGGAACGCTGCAAACAACAGCAAATCAGGCGCTTACCGATACCTTGCATGCCTATGATGAACGCCACGGATATCGTCACTCACGCATTAACAAAACCAGTGATTTCAGTCCTGCTCACGCCCCTCGCCTGCTTCCTGTAGACGAACTCCCTGTCATCGGCGATACATTGCCCGCCACTGTTCTGCGCGTAAAAAATAATCTCGTAACAGCCAGACTTCAAGACAGCACTCTCCTCATTGAAATACCGTGGGAAAACAGTAAATGGGCCGGTAACACGACCCTAAGAACTGGCGAAATTATCCGTGTTCGCCAACTGCCCAATAATACCTGGGCTTTAACGCAAGTCCCCGAGGCAGAGGGAGCATTTGTTTCGTTAAATCCGGTCAATGGCGCCATTTTGGCGTTAACCGGCGGTTTCGATTTTTACCGCAACAAATACAACCGCGCGACCCAATCAAAAAGACAGCCGGGATCCGGCTTTAAACCTATCATTTACACCACCGCCCTGGAGCAAGGCTACACCGCCGCCAGCCTTATTAACGATGCCCCCATTGTGATCGACAACCCAGGCCAGGAAAACGAGTGGCGGCCGGAAAACTACAACAAGAAATTCTATGGCCCTACCAGCATCAGATCGGCGATAACCCATTCAAGAAACATCATCTCGATACGCTTATTGAAGGAAATGGGCGTTGAAAAAGCCGTCGCAACGGCATTGCGCTTCGGCTTTACCGAAGAACAAATACCCAAGACCCTCTCTTTGGCATTGGGCAGCGGTTATGCAACCCCGCTGCAAATGGCGCGGGTTTATGCCACATTTGCCAACGGCGGCTTCCTAATCAAACCCTATTTTATTGAGCGCATTGAGTCCAACGAAGGCGAGATTATTTATCAAGCCAAGCCTAAAACTGCTTGCCCCACCTGTGACAGCACCCAGGAATTAAACCGCAACTACGCCCCCCGGATTATTACGCCGCAAATTTGTTTTCTGATGAATTCGTTATTAAGAGATGTCGTTCAACACGGCACGGCAACAGGCGCAAAAATACTGGGTAGACAAGATCTTGCCGGAAAAACAGGAACCACGAATGAACAAAGGGATGCCTGGTTTAATGGCTATACGCAGTCGAATGTCGCTACCGCATGGATCGGCTTTGACGACTTTTCGCCGCTGGGGAATTCTGAAACGGGCGGCGTAGCCGCATTACCGATGTGGGTAGAGTTTATGCGGGTAGCCCTAAAAGACACCCCGGAAACCCCTCTTGAAATACCGGAGGGCATAGTCAAAGCCTTTATAAGTCCTGAGACCGGTCTGTTAACAGCGGCCACAAATAAAGGCGGGATATGGGAGTACTTCCAAGCGGACCGTGTACCGACCAGATTCGCATCCGGCGACTCGGCAACTGATGCCGGTCAGTCTGATGAGAAACCTACTGAAAATCTGTTTTGAAAGGGTACACGGAGCGGGTTTAGAACCCGCTCCTACCCATCAAATCAGCTTAACTGACCGTGACACTGCTTAAATTTCTTGCCTGAACCGCAAGGACACGGATCATTACGACCCACTTTATTGCCATCTCTGATAAATGGCTGTTCTGCAGCAGCGCCTTCTTCCTGTTCAGCAGGTGCAAGTAACGACTCTTCGTAAGCATCCAAAGCGGGTGCCTGTGCATGCTCAAAATGCATTTCCCTGGGCGCCTGCATTTGCTCATCAATAGCATGAACGTCTTCTTCCTGCCTGACCTGAACTTTAAACAGAATCCCTATCACTTCATACTTGATATGCTCAAGCAAGTTAGTAAACATTTCAAACGCTTCGCGCTTGTATTCCTGTTTGGGATCTTTTTGCGCATAACCTCTAAAATGGATGCCCTGACGCAAGTAGTCCATCGCCGCCAGATGCTCTTTCCAGCTGTTATCCAGCACTTGCAGCATCACTGATTTCTCAAAATGCCGTAACACTTCCTTGGACATCTGCTGTTCTTTGTCTTTATGGTTTTGTTCCAGAATTTCGATAATACGCTTACGTAAAGACTCTTCCTGCAGCGAGTGGTCTTCGGACAGCATCTTACGTACCGGAATTTCAACGTTAAATTCCTGATGCAAATGTTCTTCCAGACCTTTGGTATCCCACTGCTCAACCATGGTTTTTGGCGGGATATACTGGGTAATCACATTATTGACCACGTCTTCACGTATCGCGGTAATAATGTCGGATATTTCCTCCGCCGCCATCAGCTCATTACGCTGCGCATAGACAACCTTGCGTTGATCATTGGCCACATCGTCATAAGCAAGAATTTCTTTACGCACATCGAAATTGCGGCCTTCAACCTTGCGCTGAGCGCTTTCAATCGAGCGGGTTACCCAAGGATGCTCAATGGCTTCACCATTACCCATGCCTAATTTCTGCATTAAACTTGCAACGCGATCCGATGCAAAGATACGCATTAAATCATCTTGCAGCGACAGGTAGAAACGGGTTGAACCGGGATCGCCCTGACGACCCGAGCGGCCTCTCAACTGGTTATCGATACGACGCGATTCATGACGCTCGGAACCAATGACATGCAAACCGCCGGTAGCGATGACTTGCTCGTGCCTGTCCAGCCACGCACCACGGACTTGTTCCCTATCGGCCTCGCCGGCATCTTCGCCCAAGGCCGCCAATTCCGCTTCCAGATTACCGCCGAGCACAATATCGGTACCCCGTCCGGCCATGTTGGTCGCGATAGTCACCGCTCCCGGCATACCGGCCTGTTCAATGATATGGGCTTCGCGTTCGTGTTGTTTGGCGTTAAGCACTTCGTGTTTAATGCCCTGCTTGTTCAATAACGCGGATAGCCGCTCGGAGTTTTCAATCGACGTAGTTCCCACCAACACCGGTTGTCCACGACTAACGCACTCTTTAATATCATCGGCAACGGCGACATATTTCTCGTCGGTGGTCAGGAAAACCACATCACCCAAATCCTTACGAATCATATTGCGATGCGTAGGAATGACGACCACTTCAAGACCGTAAATCTTGTTCAGTTCGAACGCTTCGGTATCCGCAGTACCGGTCATGCCGGACAGTTTTTCGTACAAGCGGAAATAATTCTGGAAAGTAATCGAGGCCAGCGTCTGGTTTTCATTTTGAATAGCGGCATGCTCTTTGGCTTCAATAGCCTGATGCAAGCCTTCCGACCAACGCCGTCCCGGCATAATCCGGCCGGTAAACTCGTCGACGATAATCACTTCATTATTGGCGACGATATAATCAACGTCTTTTTTGAATAACACATGCCCGCGCAATGAAGCCGTCAGATAATGCATCAGGCGAATATTGGTCGCGTCATACAAGCTGCTGCCTTCCGCCATCAGGCCATGTTCGACCATCAAGTTTTCAACACGCTCATGGCCTTCTTCGGTCAGGTACAACTGGCGAACTTTTTCATCGACCGAATAATCGCCCGGCTCGCCTTCTTTTTCCTGCTTGGTCAGGAAAGGAATGATCTTGTTGACCTTAATATATATTTCTGTACTTTCTTCGGTAGGCCCGGAAATAATCAGCGGCGTTCTCGCCTCATCGATCAGGATCGAATCCACCTCATCGACAATAGCAAAACTTAAATCCCGCTGTACTTTCTGCTCCAGGCTAAAAGCCATATTGTCGCGCAGATAATCGAAACCGAATTCGTTATTGGTGCCGTAAGTGATGTCTGACGCATAAGCTTCGCGCCGTGCGTCGCTGTCCATCTGGCTGATAATCACGCCGGTCGTCAAGCCTAAAAAGCCGTAAAGCCTGCCCATCCATTCGGAATCGCGCTTGGCCAAGTAGTCGTTAACCGTAACAACGTGTACGCCGCGTCCCGGCAAGGCGTTCAAATAGGCCGCCAAGGTTGCCATCAGGGTTTTACCTTCACCGGTTTTCATTTCGGCGATTTTGCCGTCATGAAGGATCATGCCTCCGATCAATTGCACATCGAAATGACGCATACCGAAGACTCTGGTCGACGCTTCCCTGACTGTCGCAAACGCTTCTGGAAGCAGATTGTCCAGTTTTTCACCTTGCGACAGGCGATCACGAAATTCCTGCGTTTTTGCTTTTAACGCATCATCAGACAACTTTTCGTAGTCAGAAGCCAGAGCATTGATCTTTTTGACCAACGACCTTTTCTTCTTTATCAGCCTGTCATTACGGCTCCCTATAACTAATCTAACCAACTTACCCAGCATGTTTTTTTCCGGTATGAATTTAGTAAATGATTGAATAAAACCGTAGGATTATATACCGTCTCCTGTTTTAGTGACAGTTAAAAACACGCTTTACCCCCTCGACAACAGGCATTGCCAGGCAACACCAACAGCGGAGCCCCCCTGTGCTATACACCTAAAAACCGGACTCCCTGATCAATACGGCTGCAACTTGTCGCCATAAAAACGAGGCCACGCTTTCGGGCTTTCCATCAATCAGTACATTACCCTTGATGGCTCGATGGATAGGCTCGCCGGTTTCCATGGGCAGAAGCCAGACCCGGTAAACCGATGTCTCGGGAACCAACACTTCCTTGTTGTTACCCAGAATGGCAATACTTCCGTTATAACGGGAAGTGAAAACCGGCGGCAACTGCATCGCTGCGGCATTGTCGATCCGTACAATCCGGCACGGCATACCCGGCCAATCCAGTTGCTCGGGATAAAAGTCCGCTTTAGCGCCGGGTTGAATCTGCCCCAGATGATCTTCCGCCAAAAAAGCTTCTATCTGGTAAGCGTCGAACTGCCCCACGGTTAACAACGGCTCGTCCTTGGCTATCCATTCCCCGACGTTCAATTGATCGTTTATTTCGATGATTTCACCGCCGAAAGGCGCCACAACGGTCAAGCGTTTACGCTCATCCATCAGGCCGTCATACTCGCTGAGCGCGCTTTCCAGTTCGCTCATTACCACCAGATGCCGGTCACTCAGACTTCTTTCCTGTCCATGAAAAGACTGTTCCCAGCGCAATGAATCAATCTTTATTTTGCTTTGCTCAAGTTTTGATTCAAGGTCGGGCGAACTGAATTGAACCAGCGCTTGCCCGGACTTAACGGCTTCGCCTTTTACGACCAAAATCTTATCCAGCTTAGCGGGCAGCGGCATAAAAAGCTCGGTATGGGCGGCTATTTTTAACAGGCCGGGCGCTTCAATACGGTTCTGCCAGGGAATAAATAAGATGCCGATTGCAATCAGGACTGCCGACAAGGTCGTCAGCGTATTGCGGTTCCATTCCATGTGTTGCCGGTGTTCAATCCAGTGCTTAATTTCTTTGACGATAGGGAGCATGATAAACCAGCCAACTTCGACCATCATTAAAAACAGGCCGAGTAATTTAAAGAAAAAGTGATACACCAGCAAGGCGATCCCCAGAAACAGGAAAAAGCGATAAATCCAGATACTCCAGGCATAAATCAACAGCAGTCGTTGCGTATGCGGTGGAAACCGCTCCGGCACTTCATCGAAAAAACCGAACAATATCCGCCGCAGTTGCCAGCGCCCCAACGCGAACGCCCTATTTTGCAGATTCTCAATACCCCAATAATCCGACAGTAAAAAATAGCCGTCAAAACGCATTAGCGGGTTTAAATTGATAAACAGCGTCATGATCCAGGTAGTTGTCGCCATCAGAAATACGCTGCTGCGCAATGGGCCGTCGGGCAAAAAATGCCACAGCGTAGTGCATAACACGGCCAGCCCCAATTCGGCGGCAATACCGCCGAAACCAATCGCCAGCCGTTGCCGCCGCGAGGTCAATTTCCACGCCTCGCTGGCATCGGTATACAACACCGGCATCATCACCAGAAAAGCCACACCCATCGCGGAAACCCGGCAACCGTAGCGATGGGCGGTATAGGCATGACCCAATTCATGCAGAGTTTTGGTCAAGGTCAGCGCAACGGCGTAATACACAAAACCTTCGGTCGAAAAAAAATGCAGGAAAGTTCGGCTGAACATGTCCCAGCGATCGATCAGCAAATACAGATTAACCAGCACCAGCGCCATCAGCACGTACAGCACCATCGGCCGATAGATCCAGCGCAGCGCCGGATAGGTAAGCGCCAGCAAGCGATCCGGTCGGATCAGCGGAATTTTAAAAAACAGGTAATGGTGGATCAGCCAGACAAACCAGTGATGATGCGCCGCCTTGGCTTGACCGACCAGGCGCTGCACCGCCTCTTTGCCCCTGACCTGGAGCAGGTTATGACCGGCTAAAAACTGCAATAATTGTAGAATATCGTCAACGCTGACGGAGAACAATCCGTACTGAGATACTTGTTCGCTGATGGCCTCGGGTGAACTTAACTCCCAATGTGCCAGAATCTCGTTTTCAAGCCGCCCGATACGATAGAAGTGTTGATTGACCGGGTCATAAAGCGTCCAGGTGGGGGAACCGTCGAAAGCGCAAGGCCCTGGGAACAAATCCAGCTCTTCGCGCAACGGCGGCAGGTTAATTACATTCCCATCCATTGTCTCAATGCCGCCAAAGGTCTTCTTAACACGTAATAAACAAAAGGAACGCGCGAGCCGAAGACCTTGGCCGTCCCTTTCAGGCCGATTCTGGGCAATACGCCCGCTTGCTTGAACCGCGCTTTCAAACGATAAGCCAAGGCCTCGTCAGGCGTAACCTCGGCTTGATAGGCGGAAAAATAAAGGACGGCCGAAACCGGCGTGGTCGGATCGACATTTAAAAAAAACTGCACCTTGGAATCGGGCTCCAGATTAATCGCATCGGCTATCGGCAACTGCACTTCCAGCTCGACATCGGCGGGATCGGCAACCATCAAGATGCGTTCGCCGACGGTAACCGGCTTGCCTATCCAGTCGTTAACATCGGAGAACACCGCTATCCCGGCATGAGGCGCTTTAATGTCGATACGCGCCAGCCAATCTTCCATACTGCGTACTTCGGCTTCCTGCTGTTCGGTTCGGCTTTTAAGAATATTGACCTGCGCTTTACTGTCCATATCGAACATTGCCTGCTGCGCGGTTTTACGATATTCGGCTTCGGCAACCGCCAAAGCCTTGCGGGTCACGGTCAACTTATTTTTGATGGTCTCTTCTTCAAGGCTTAACAGCGGCTGGTCTTTGGTCACATGATCATTGGGCTGTACATAAAACCGATCGACAACACCGTCAATAGCGGCCCTGATTATAGTCGGATGAGCCGGAATAACGCTGGCCGGAGCCAGCGCCGTCTGCCGCACCGGAATCCATAACAGACAAAACAGCATAGCCAGGCTGATCATCAAGCGTTTTTTAGTCAGCCAGTCCTGTTTCCAGAGAGGCGGCTTGGGCGACAACGCCGCCCAGGCATGGCCGAAGGTGTCCGCCACATGTTCCAGTAAATACAGCTCCCCTCCTGTCCAGGCAGACTCCCTAGCCAGCAACAGTCCGGCTTGCGGCGTGGCGCCATAGGCCGATACCGGCAGCCATACCGCATGGGCAGGCAACCATTGCGGCCAGTCATCGACACAATCGCCTTTCAGGTCTTCCGCTGTTAAGGGGCGAATGGTTCCGGAAGTATCCGCAGACAGCTGTTTGAATAGCTGTTTCAGCCAACTTATATAGGGAGCATTAGCGTCGACGACCGCCAGACCGGAGACTGCAACCACTTGCGCACCGTCTATTTGCCATAACGCCGCCTGACGGAATTCAATCAGGCCGCGGCTGTCGTTAACCAGCGTATAGGCCAGCGCCTCAGCGGTATCGGCGTTACGGAAGGATTTTTCCAGTTGCAGCAGCGTCGCCAGCGCCGTCAGCTGCCGCTGGGACGCGGTCATCGTCTCAGTCATGCTTGGCAGTCGGTTCCGTACCGATTGCGACACTCCCGCCATCCTTGGCAGTCGGTCGCATCGATTCCATACCGCTTGCGACACTCCCGCCATCCTTGGCAGTCGCAACAGCTGGAAAAATGGCGCGACCGCTCATACCGGCAAGAAGATCATCAGCCTTACCGGTAATGACTCCGGTAATTTTAATGGATTGGCTGACCGCATCGATACGCGCGCCCAGCATCTTGACCTTGGCCGGATACTCGCGCTGCGTTTCTTCAAGAAAAACCTTAAACTCGTAGCCCGGCTTCAACCACTTCAGCCAACTTGAAGGCACCAGTACAGTGACTTCAAGCTGACTGTCATCCAGAATATCCAGAATCGGATCGCCGGCTTTAACATATTGATAACGCTGCACCAGCCGCTCGGCCACACGCCCCGAAAAAGGCGCGGCAATCGCGCATTTTTGTAACACCGCCCCCATCAAAGCAATATCGGCTTTGGCCTTGGCGACTTCGGCAGCCGCCATTTCAAGCTCAAGTGGGCTCATCGAATTGAGCTTGGTCAAACGCGAATTAACCTCATAGGTTTTTTCGGCGGCTTGTACAACAGCCTGCGCTTTTTTCAATTGCGCCTGCTGTTCGGCGCAATTGAAAGCAACCAGCAAATCTCCTTGCTTAAATCGTTCTCCTTCCTGAACATTGAGTTGAACGATTTTTGCCGCCATTTCACTGGATAAAATAGAAGAATGCTGAGCATTAAGTTGAGCGCGAATTTCAGCCAACTCGGCGGCATAGGCTGTGTTGAAAACGCTAAAACCGGTGGCGCAGATGAGCAATCTTAAAAAAGTACGCATAATAAGTCTTGGTTGTTTGCTGAGGGTTGTATCTGAAAAGCCAGGTAGGTCGGGTTAGCGCAACGTCACCCGACACCTTGAAGCGGCAAATGTCGGGTTACGCTGCGCTAACCCGACCTACTCGGTTGTGTCCTAAAACAGGACTAATTTTTCTTAACTACACTCGAATCAACAGCCGATAACTTGCCTGCTTCCGGTTTAGTTGCCGACGGGAACCGCCCTGCTTGCCAGTTTTTATCCACTGCTTCAATCGAACTCGCCAAGGTATTAATGTCGTAATTTTCAATAAAGACCGGCAAAGGATCAAGGCCCAGCGAAACATAAACCCTGCCCAGCGAGCTTTGAATGCTGGCATAGGCTTCAAGCGTTTGTAACCGCGACATCAACGCATTGGTCGTCGCACGAATACGTTCCAACTCGGTTTTCGCGTCATTCTCCGCATCTGTAGTGATATGTTTTGAAATCTTCTGGTTGATGCCGTCCAGTTCCAAGGTGCGCTTATACTGCTGATCCGCCACTAAAAATTGCTGATAAGACAAGTGAACCTGCGTCAACACCGCCATGTAAACCGATAACCGGCGAGTGTCCCCTAACTTTTCCTGTGCGTCTATCTGGCTAAAACGCGCAGGAGCCGAGATCAACTCCATCAAGTTCTGGCTGATGATGCCGCTCAATTCCAGCCAGTTGTTATTTAACAGATAAGAGTTGCTGTCATGGTTATAACCGGTCTTGAATTCAATACCGGGCAGTAAGCGCAACATGGCTTTATGGGTCTCTTCCGTCGTAATACGGTTATTGTAGATTTCTTCCCGCAATTCAGGGCGCAATTGCAGCGCCATTTCTTCCATTTTGTCGATCGCCAATGAAAATTCAGGCGCTTGTAGCGCGCTATTTTCAGGCAATTTCAACTGAAATTTCTGGCTGGGCGATACGCCCAGCAAAGAAGCCAGTTCGGTTTTGGCAAGACGGAGCGTTTCCGAGAGTTCCTCCAGTTTGCGAATGATTTCCAGCAGATCTTTTTGATATTGCAGTATCGCCAGCGGTGCGGCCAGTCGTTCGCTTTCAATGCCTTGGGCGTCCTTCAATGCTTGTCTGGCGCTACCCAGGATTTTATCAATTTCGCCTTCGAGTTGCTGTGTACCGGCCATGCGCCAAAATGCGGTGCGCACATCCTGCATCAATAATTGAGCGGTTTTACGACGGCTTTCTTCGGCAACCAGAACCCGGTTGGCATCCTGCTTGGCCTGAAAGTAGCTGACACCGAAATCCAGCACGTTCCAGCTGAAGGTGAAATCGTAAACCTTGCGCGACCGGTCTTGAGAGGTCGATGTTTCCAAGGTCTGGCGGCCGGTGGTCGTTGAACGGCTGCTGGAAGCGCTGTAATTATCACGTCCCTTGTAACCCGCCGAAGCAATCAGGTCGGGCAATAAACTGTATTTTGCCAAATCGGACTGTCCGTCGGCCACGGCATGTTCCATCATCTTGACGCGATGATTAAGGTTGTATTTTAGCGCTCGGGCCATCGCGTCATAGACGCTAAGTGGCCCTACAATAGGTTCCTGTTTAGCAAAAATGACCTGTTTATCGGCATCAAGCGATGTCTTTTGTTCAACTTGAGTAATGGGTTCCGGCATGATGGCGCAACCGGCTAACAAAACAATACCGGAAAGACCGGCGATAAACTGAGGGGCTGGATAGTTCATGATGATGATGATTTTTTATTAATATTATGTTGAAAGAATTACAGGCGGCTCTCCCCGCCTTGTTTTACTGCCATCAGGTTAAAACATACCCTCGGTAAGGGGACATCCGACCGGTCGACCCTTACGCGAAAGGTATGCGTTATTTAAGTTCCCGCTTTTTATAGTATATCTCAGGCGGCATCCTTATCCTCGCCAACCAGGCTTGCCAGACTATCCAGCAATGTTTGCCGCTGAAGCTCAAAGCCTTTACTGCCCACCCTCTGCAACTGTTGGGTCAGGCCTGGCTTGCCGGCGTGAGCCAGTTGCTTATCGGTCTGCTGCACTTGGCTTCGTTGGTTTCTCCCCGCTCCCTGCGAATTGTCTCCATCGGGCTGCTGATTGTTTTCATTATCAGGCTGCTGACCACCTCCTTGCCCCTGATTTTGCCGCTGCGCTCCGCCCTTTTGAGGCTGCACCTTGACCAGAACCACCACCTGCTTACCCTGACTGTCCCTGATAGTGACCTTCACCGTTATCGGACTGGTCACCACAGCGCCCTCTTTTACCGTAACAGCGCCGGTACTGGGATTGACGCTGATAAACGACGGCAAACTTTGCCCGCTAGACTGCGTGCCGGTAATCGTTATCATCCCGGACGTGTTCAACCCGGCAAAGACGCTGGACGGCAGGTTAATGGTGCCGCCGGATGTACCGTTTCCGTGCGAATCGACAGTCAGCTTCATATCCATAACGATGGTCTGGTTAGGACTGGAACCGGAATTGCTGTTGTTGTTATTGCCCGAGCTGTTATCACCGAAGCTGTTGGTATTTGTGCCGCTGTTTTCCGAACCATGCGTATCACTCGCATTGTTGTTCCTGTCAGCACCGATACTATTGCCGGTGCCGGAGTTATTACCCGTACCCGTGTGGTTACCTGTATTGGTATTGGTATTGGTGTTATTGCCCGTGCCGGTATCCGAACTGGGCTTGTCATCCCCATTTCCGGTTTGTTGCGTGAGGTTGATGGGTGCCAAAGCCTCGACTTGATCCGTTGCCACGCTGGCTACACTTTCCGCACCACCTTGCGCGTCAGTGTAACGGGCGACCACAGTAATAGTCTTGCCGGCTTCAGCATCGGTTAGCATATAGCTGCTGCCGGTTGCGCCGGTGATATTAATACCATCAGCTTGCCACTGATAACTGATCGTGCCCAAGCCGTCAACATCTGCCAGCGTGTTGGCGGCAGACAGGGTGATTCCAACAGAGGGTGTTCCGATGATGGTTACCGTGCCGGTAGGTAAATCATTTACCGGGTTCACCGTAATGGTGAAGGTTTGAGTGATGCTGGTATCGACACCGCCATTAGCCGTTCCGCCGCTATCCTTGATCGACACCGTGACTGTCGCCGTACCGTTGGCATTGGCCGCCGGAGTGTAAGTCAAGTTGCCGTTGCTATCGATAGTCGGCTGTACGCTGAACAACGCGTTGTTGTTATTGGTGGTAGTAAAGCTCAAGGTTTGGTCAGCTTCGTTGGCCGGGCCTTTGCCGAGACCCGTCGCCCAGCCATTCACCGTTTGCGCTCCGACATCTTCATTAACGGTCTGATCTGCGCCCTTGGTAAAGGCAGGCATGTCATTAACCGCCGTGATGCTGATGCTGATTGTGTTGAGGTTTCCGGAAATGGCCGTAGTGCCGCCATTAACCGAGCTATCGGCGGTAACACGGGTTTCGCTGCCACTCGTAGTCGTACTGAAAGCAGCCGCATAGGTATTATCCAGAGCGCGTACCGACAAGGCGGGCGGCGTGCCGTTGTAATTGGCTACCGGTACGAAACGAACTTGGGTGGCATTCGCCAGAGCCAAGGCAGTAGCATTGTCGCTGACCGCACCAATAGGTTTCCAGTTAGCGCCGCCGTCACTGCTGTATTGCCACACGCCTTCCGTGACGGCGTTGGCCGCGTTACCTACTGCCAGAACGCCGGGGCTGGTAGCGCCGACATTCGGATCCTGAAAACTATAGCCGGTTAAGGCGCTGATAGTGGTGCCGGTCGGATTAGCCGTATCTTCGTTAATCGCCGCCAGTGTCAGATTACCAACTCCGGTGGGTGCATCGTTGGTTAAAGTCAGCGTCATATCGTTATTGGTGCCGCCTATATAACTGGCCTGAAGCATCGTATTCAGAATCCTGGCGCCTTCGGCCAAGCTACTGAAAGTACCAGTAATAGTGTCGCTGTTATCGTTGTCGATCAAACGGAAACTGTCGTTGAATACCGGAGTGTATCCGAGAGTGGTCGATAAAGTCGCGCCAGCCACATCGACCGTACCATTCACCACAACCTGATCGTAACCCGAACCGGCAGTCGTACCGTTGATGTCGACCGACAAAGTACCGCCTGAAGCGATAGCCAGATTGCCGTTAACAGTCAACGTACCGGCACCCGCAATGCCCGGCGCCAGCGTGCCGCCGCTGGCGATGGTGAGCACCCCAGTCACCGTGCCGGTACCGGTCAGTGTCGCGGTCGACGCCACCGTGGTAGCGCTGGAAATCGTGCCGGTGAGGGACAGCGTGCCCGCCGACACCGTGGTGGTGCCGCTATAAGTGTGGGTTCCCGACAGCGTCAGGGTGCCGCTGCCGGCTTTGGTCAAGCCCCCGGTTCCGCCGATGGCGCCGGAGAAGGTGGTGGAGGTGTTATCTCCGCCGGCAGTCAGGGTATTGGCCCCCAACGTTACGCCGCCGCCCCCGGCCAAAGACCCGATGGTTTCGCTGGCGGACAGGGTGAGCGTTGCGCCGGAGGCCACCGTGACAGCACCGCTGTCGGCAACCGCGGAACCGCCGCTGAGTGTCAGGCTGCCCGCCGATACCGTCGTGCTTCCGGTGTAGGTGTTGCCGCCGGACAGTATCAAGGTGCCGGCGCCGGTCTTGGTCAAGCCGCCGGTACCGCCGATGGCGCCGGAGAAAGTGGTGGAGGTGTTGTCTCCGCCGGCAGTCAGCGTGTTGGCGCCCAGCGTTACACTACCGGCTCCGGCCAGGGAACCGATGGTTTCGCTGGCGGACAGGGTGAGCGTTGCGCCGGAGGCCACCGTGACAGCGCTGCTGTCGGCAACAGCGGAACCGCCGTCCAGAGTCAGGCTGCCCGCCGATACCGTCGTTCCTCCGGTATAGGTGTTGCCGCCGGACAGTGTCAAAGTACCGCTGCCGGCCTTGGTCAAGCCGCCGGTACCGCCGATGGCGCCGGAGAAGGTGGTGGAGGTGTTGTCACCGCCAGCAACCAGGGTGTTGGCCCCCAGCGTTACGCTGCCGGTCCCGGCCAGAGAACCGATAGTTTCGCTAGCGGACAGAGTGAGCGTTGCACCCGAGGCTACCGTGACGGCGCTGCTGTCGGCGATCGCGGAGCCGCCGCTCAGGGTCAGTCCGCCCGCCGACACCGTGGTGGTCCCGGTGTAGGTATTGCTCCCGCTCAGCGTCAGCGTACCGGAGCCGGTCTTGGTCAGGCCGCTGGTATTGGTGGAGGAGATCGCACCGGAAAAGGTAGTGCTGGTGTTGTCGCCGCCCGCCGTCAACTTGTAACTCAGGACGACGTTGCCGGCGCCAGCCAGCGAGCCGATGGTTTCGTTTCCGCCGTTCAGGGTCAGGGTGGCGCCGCTGTCCACGGTCACAGCGCTGCTATCGCCTATGCTGCTGCCGCCTTCCAGCGTCAACCCACCGGCCGACACGGTGACTGCGCCGGTATGAGTGTTGGCGCCCGACAAGGTCAGCGTGCCGGCCCCGGCCTTGGTCAGCGCGTTCGATCCCGACAGCACGCCCGACAGGGTGACGGCGTTAGCGTTGGTAATGGTCGCGTCGGCGTTCAGCGCGATGGCGTTGCTGACAGTTGCGGTGCCGGTGATCGTCAGGCCGGATTCGAGCGCCACCGCGCCGGTTCCCAGATTGGCGCCGCTGGTCACCGACATGCCCGCCCCCCGGACAGTCGTGCCGCCGGAATAAGTATTGGTGCCGGACAGCGTCAGCAATTGCCCGCCGGTCTTGGTCAGCGAGCCCGTTCCGGTGATATTGCCCGACAGCGTACTGGCGCCGTTGGTGACGCTGATCGTACCGTTGCTCGCCTCTAGCACGATGGCGTTGTCGACTGTGCCTGCGTTGTTGACGTTGAGTGTGCCTCCGTTCAATGTAACGGCCCCGCCGACCAGCCGGCTGTCCGACGCCACCGCCACCGTGCCCGCTGTCACAGTCAAGGTCGCGGACGCGCTGGAGTTTCCGGTGTTGTCCAGTGTCAGCTTGCCGGCTCCGGCCTTGGTCAGTGCGCCCGAACCCGACAGCGCCCCCGACAACGTCACGTCGTTAGCGTTGGTGAGGGTCGCTGCTTGCGATAAAGCAATAGCGTTGTCGATGGTCGTGGCGCCGGTAACGGTTAGACTGCCGCCGTTCAGCGTCACCGCTCCGCCCACCAGCGTGCTGTCGGTAGCAATGGAAACCACGCCTCCGGTCACTGTCAGGGTGGCTGTGGCGGTGGAGTTCGACGTGCTGGACAGGGTCAGTGTACCGGCCCCGCTCTTGGTCACCCCCCCCGCTCCGCTGATGGCGCCCGACAGGGTAACCGCGTCGGCGTTGGTGAGGGTCGCCGCCGCCGACACGGCGATGGCGTTATCGATGGTGGTCGCGCCGGTGACGGTCAGATCGCCGCCGTTCAGCGTCACCGCGCCGGAGCCGAGGTTGCCGTCGGCCGCCACGCTCAATGTGCCTGCGGAAACCGTGGTATTGTTGTAAGAGTTGCTTCCCGACAGCACCAGCATACCGGCACCGGCCTTAGTGATATTGAAGCCGCCGCCGATATTACCGCTGATGGTCAGTTGGTCGGACGCAACGCCCAGAAACGAAGCGCCGGTCAGCGTCACGTTGCCGGACAGGGTGTTGGTTCCGCTGATGTTGTAAATCGCCCCAGCGCTGGACGCGCCTAAGCCCAACGCCGACACCGCTTCGGCCACCATGACGCCGCCCTGTAAGCCCAACGAGGCGCCGCTCGACACCGTCGTCGAACCGGCAGTGGTTCCCAGCGCGTTGTTGTGCGCCGCCACCAGTGTGCCGTCGGTGACAGCGGTAGCGCCGCTGTAAGTGTTGTCGCCCGACAGGGTCAGCGTTCCCGCTCCCGCCTTAGTCAAGGCGCCGGTTCCGCTGACGATGCCCGACAAAGCAACCGCATTGGCATTGGTAATCGTTCCGTCGCCGGTCAGCGCGATGGCGTTGCTAACGGTGACCCCGCTGCCGGTGACGGTCAGGCCGCCGCCGTTCAGCGTCACGCCGCCCGCCCCCAAGTTAGTCGAGTCGGCGACTTTTAGGGTTCCCCCGATGACGGTGGATGAGGCGAGGACATTCGTTCCCGACAGGGTCAGCTCACCGACCCCGTCCTTGGTCAGGGCGTTATTGCCGGTAATGTTCCCCGACAGAGTGACGGCGTTGGCGTTGGTGATGGTGGCGCCCGCCGACATCACGATGTTGTCGTCGATGGTGGCGGCGGCGGTGATGGTCAGGTTGCCGCCGCTCAAGGTGACGGTGGCGCTGTCCGAACCCAAGTTGGAATCGCCGCCGATGCTCAAGGTGCCGGCCGCCACCGTCGTATTTCCTGAATAGCTGTTGGTTCCCGACAAGGTCAAGGTACCGGCCCCGGTCTTGGTTAGGTTGCCTGCCCCGCTGATGTCGCCCGACAGGGTCAGCGAATCGCCCGTATTGTTGGTGACGGTCAGCGTCTTGCCGCTGGCGATGGAGATATTACCGCTGACGGCCAGGGTTCCGACCGTGTCGGCATCGAAGGTGATGTTATGACTGACCGTGATGTCCGATCCGAGCGATATGTTCCCTATCCCCGAGGCGAAGCCGATGGTTCCGCCTCCCGCATTATTGGCGAGAGCGATAGCCTCGCGCAGCGACAAGCCGCCACCGTCAGCCAAATCCGCGGCGTAAGAGCCGTCGCTGGTGATATTCACGCCTGTATCGTCGTTGGTGGTGACGATCAGCGAATTGGAAACTGTGATCGCCATATCTTTTTGATAAGTACCGCTTGCCCCGCCGTCATCGGCTTGCACTCGCACGGTATAGCTGCCAGCCGCGAGCGTAGAAGGGCTGGCTGCAGATAACGTGGGACCGGTAATAGAGAACAGGTTACTGGCCGTCACATCCGTGCTGGAAGGATTGGTAACACTGATGATCGTAAACGTCCATGAAACGTTATCCACATCTGTGGCAGACAAAGACCCAACCGTTGCACCATTCGAATCAAAAGTCGAAACAGTACTGGCAGTCAGCGCAATGTTGGTCGGTGCGTCATTGACCGCAGTAACGGTGATGCTAAGATTTTCCGTCAGAGTATTAACTCCGCCATTGGCCGTGCCGCCGGTGTCCACTACCGTCCAGGTGATATTACCGGTGCCGTTGGCGTCAGCGATTGTCTTGTATGTCAATCCTTGTAGTTCCGCTGCGCTCACCGTTCCGTTGACCGAGACCTGGGTCGTGCCGTCGCTCTTGTAAAGGTTAATGAACGAAGGAATCGCGGTAATGGTATAAGTCAGGGTTTGGCCGGACTCGTCCGAGCCGCCGCCATTCGCATAGGTCACACTGCTTATGCCCAGGGTGAGCGCCGTAGAATTTGCGCTGTCTTCATTGACAGTAATCGAGCTCAGACTGTCCGCCGTGCGAATAGGCGCATCATTGACCGCATTGACGGTGATGGTGGATGTGACGGTATTGCCGGTCAGCCCGCCATCGCCTGACGAACTGGAACCCTGCACCGAAAATCCTGCCGCGCCGTTAAAGTTGGCGGTGGGCCGGAAATAGACGTTGGTGGTCGCCCCCCCTGTGGCAATGAAACCACCCGCGCTGATTGCCGTGGTGTATGTGTTATCACTGTAAAGGCTACCGCCGGTGATGGCGGTGATCTTGTAAAAAGCGGTGTTGCCGGCAATGGCGATAGCGCCTGTGTCGGTATCTTCATTAACGGTCGGGCTGCCTACGCCCACGCCAACCGACACTGTCGCCGTCACCACGCTGCCGCCCAGTCCGCCATCGGCGTTGCTGGTCGAGGCCTGTACGTCGAACGTGCCGTTACTCGAGCCGCTGGGCGTAAACTTCAAACCGGCGTTGGCTTCGGCATAGGTGATAAAGCTGTTGGCGGTGATCTGCGTGGTGCCGTCGTTCTTGTACAGTGTGCCGTTCGCAATATTGGTGATCTTGAAATAAGTCACTTCGGTACTGTCTGCCGCATTCCGGCTGATCACCAAACCGCTGCCGGTTTGGGTACTCGGCGTTGTGGTTGTGCTGGTGATGCTCGGTGTATCGGCAATAGCGGTAACATCGATCGTCACGGTATCGGTATCCGAGAGCGTGCCGATACCATTATCGGTTGAGGCAATAGTCAGCGTTGCGTAACCCGCACCGTTGGCATTGGCGGTCGGCGTATAAGTCACTGCCGCCAAAGCCGCCTGCACCTGGGCCACGGTACCGACAATCTGCACCGAATTGGTGCCGTCACCGGTTATGGTTGCTCCACCGCCTGTCGTTACGGCTAACGTGCCTTTACCTGAAGCCACCGAAACGACGGTGGTCAGTGTCGTGCCTGCATCCTGATCGGTGACAGATAAAGCGTTACCGTTGCCCGCTGAAAACACCAGAGCCGTATCCTCATTCGTCGTCTGGGTAGCCGGTTTGGTGTTAACCGGCGCTTCGTTGACGTCATTGACAGTAATCGCCAAGGCCTGGGAAGCGGTGAGATTGCCGCTGCCGTTGTCGGTAGCAGTGACGGTGACATCGTAGACGTTGTTACCGCCGTTATCCGCCGGCGCCTCATAATTGGGCGCGCTGTTAAAAGTCAGTACGCCGGTGCTGCTGTTGATGCTGAACAATGCAGCATCCGTGCCGCCGATACTCCAGGACAAAGTTTGGCCGCTGTCGGGATCGGTGCCGGTAGCGGTGTAAACCGTGCCGGTTCCATTCTCGGCGAAACTGGCGGTGGTTGCCGAGGTAATGCTCGGCGCTTCGTTGACGTTGGTTACCGTGACGGCGACATTCTTGGTGGCAGTGCCGTTGCTGTCAGTGGCAGTAATGATGACGTCGTAAACGTTATTTGTACCGACATCGGTGGGGTTCTCGAAATTGGGCGACGACCCAAAAGTCAGTACCCCGCTGGACGAATCGATACTGAACTTAGCCTGATCCGCGCCACCGGTGAGCGAGTAACTAACCGTGCCGCCGCTGGCGGTCGCCGCTGCCGTATAGACGGTGCCGGTGCCGTTCTCGGCGAAGTTGGCGGTGGTGCCGGAGGTGAATGTGGGGCCGGGCGCAGCAATCGTCAGCGTCGTGGTCTGCGACGTGCCGCTAACATCGTCAGTTCCAGTGACAGTAATGGTACGGGCTCCTGGCGTTGGGCTACCCGCAATGTTGTTGTACACAATTTGCCGTAAGACGGTTTGGTAATTGGCTAATGTGCTGCCTCCCGCTAAGGTCAGGGTCGCCGTGCTGTTGCCGGACACAGTGATGCCATAACCTAAAGCGGTATTGATCTGGCCAGTAGTCAACGACAACTTTTCATTGCCCGCGTTGAGTATGCCTGTAAGCGCCACAGTCAAACCTGTCAGATTGAGTTCGCTATCGGGTTGGGTGACGGTTGCCGCCACATCAGCAATGCTCACATCGGTCGTCGCATTGGCGGCAACCGAAACGGTATAGTCTTGACCTGCAGTGGCTCCGTTAAGGTCAAGCGCAGGACCTGTGTTCGGCGTACCAGTCCCGTCATACTGTGATTCATAAGCGCCAATATCAACTGTCCCCTGCCGGGTACGATCCATGCCACGCACATCGGTACTCCCCTGAACATAAGTAACGCTTCCCTGATTGATTGCGTTGGATTGGTTGGTTACCGAGTTGTCCAGACGGTAATCTCCGCCTGCGGCATTTACGAAAGTAACATTAGCTGTAGCCGTAATGCTGTTATGTTGAGTATTAATGGTACCGATGACATTGCTGTTACTGTTGCCGGCAACAATGGAATTGTTCAATACCAGGTTGTATCCGCTGCCGCCATTAACATATTGCTTTTCTATCCCGTTATATCCACCGGCAACCGTCGTGTTGTTCAGAGTGACGGTAGTGCTAGAGTTGGTAGCATTGGCGTTTAAGACAATGTGAGATGCACCCGCCGTATTGCTCGAATAAAATGCCGAATTATTGATCGTGACAGCGTAGTTTTCGCTACCGACGTTAGAAATATACAAATCCGTCGCATTACCACTGCTCCCAGTGATGTTATAAAACGTCGAGTTATCTATGATGACAGTCGCGTTTGGTATGTTTGCTTGGACAGTAATAACGCCGGGGGAGTTTGTCGCATTGATGTTACGAAAAGTACTGTTTTGGATTAATAGTGTTTCATTCGTGCTACCACCATTTACATCAAGAGTTACAACAGAAGAAAAACTACTATCAGCATTAAAATGCTCAATCGTCGTGTTTTGCAGCGTAAAAGTCATGGTGCCCGTCGACTGTACATAAAACCCACTGTATAGATCATTGCCACTCAGGGTATGACCCTGGCCATTGATGGTCAGTGACTGGGTAATGGTTGTTGCTGAAAGTTCCGCCGTTAGTGTGATATCGGCAGTGAGGTTAATGGTATCCGCACCTGGGTTGGCTTCTGCATTGGCAATTGCTGTAGCAAGCTCCGCCGCTGTGCCAACGTTATAGATAGTGAGCACCGAACCGTAGCGCTCAAGATCGGCCGTCACGAATGGACTGCCTGTTTCGATCACACCGGTTGCAGCTTCCAGCGCCCAGTCACCGCCAAGCGCCGCAGCACCGGTTAGATCATTTGAAGCCGCGGCATCCGCTTGAGTCGATTGAGCCAGTGCCGAAATAAACGCCGCGCCATCCGATCCTTTAGCCACGTCGCAGCCATACAACAGGATATCACCGTTCCGGCTTAACGCGCTTCCGATAGTCGCCAAATCGGCGGCATGGTCTTTGATGTTTTGCGAAGTTAAATTGAGTGTTCCCAGATTCACCGAACCCTCAAAACCGTGGGAAACTATGCTGATCGCGTCGATGCCGCTACGCCCTTCCAGAATCTGCGCCATCTGAGCCAAGCCGTCCTGGGAGGCATCCAGCACATGCACTTCCGTGCCCGGTTTCACATCGTTCACCAGAGTCTGATAGTCGGCCACGTTGCTTTCGATAAAAACGACCTCGGTGCGTTGCGGTTGCGGTTGCGGCACCGGATCGGCTTGAACCGCAGGCGGCGCGACATCGGCTGCGGCTTGGGCGAGTTTGTCGGCATCAATAGCAGCAGTATCCTGTGCAACAGGGCTGGAATCTGCCGTGGCATCTACGGCTGTTTCCACCGCCGCGCCGTCGAACATGATGCGCGGCTCCAGCGCTATCATGGTCCGGCGATGTTTAGATAATGCGGGAGCCGACAAGCTTGAATTTACTTTGCCGGTTTTTTCTTTAAGCATGGTTTTGATAAATTGCATGTCGATACTCCCTGCATTGATGGTAATGAGCTAGCGCGTAGGTCTAGCTTGAAGTTTTACGGGTAATGGGCGTGATTTAATTATGGAAGATAATTTTTTAGTTTGTACATGTATAGTCCGCAATCTTGTTTACTACAGCAAAGCATTATCTTCCGATGCCGCGACGATAGCCTGTCGGATATTAAGTAATAATACCTAGTTCAATATATCAACGCAATTTATTAGTCTAACACTTGTAATCTACACCATAGATTTTGGATTTTAACGTTGTTGCTATTGGATATACCCCGCTTAAACCTGATGCAACCCGGATGGATGAGGCATGCTTATCCCGCTCTACATGCTCATTACCACCCAATTAAAAAACTGCGTTATTCCGGCATACTCGTAAAAAACATATGGATGAATGCCGCAAGCGGGCATTTTAAGATCTATCGCTCTACATATTACTTAGGAACCTGCTTAAAATAACTTGAGCACGTTACCAATAGCCGGAGTGCAGGCTCAGCCTGCAAGCGCAAGCAAAGCTTGCACTCCCGCTGAAATCTTACGGCGCGAGCTGTTCAAATTATTTCATGTTCATTCCTTAGCCCCCAATGACTTTCTTAAACATAGACAAATAACCCCAAATAGACGCCGGCCGGATAGAGCCGCAATAATCGTTTTTCAACCAAGCGTCCACCTTGGGTTGTCGCTACCGGTTATTTCGTTATACACTGTCTTGCCGTTAGACGAGCCATCTAGAGGTTTAATCACGACCTGATATCGTGGATGTTTACCGAATTATATCCATGAACTCGGCTATACGGGCAAGCGGGGCTTGCGACCAGGGAATGAAGCCACATTCTTTTCACACTATCGCGATCCACATTAACATCATTCAATAATAAAACTTAAGGAGTAACAAATTATGGATGCACCATTTATTGGAGCTATTTTTATCTGGGCAGGAAGCTTTGCACCACAGGGCTACCGTTTCTGCGATGGGTCAGTCATGCAGGTTCAACAGAACGCAGCGCTCTTTGCCATACTGGGAACATACTACGGCGGCAATGGCTCGACCACTTTCAATCTGCCGGATTTGCGCGGGCGGTTTCCGCTCTGTACAAATACCTCTAACAGCGCATATCCTATTGCCCAACTTGGCCAAGTTGGCGGACATGCAACAACCACATTAGGAACAAACAACCTACCGGCGCATAGCCATACGGCAGCTTTTACCCCCACTACCGGGCCACAAGCAGTTACTATTCCGGCTGTAACGGGATCCGGAGCGATTACGGCAAGCGCATCGATAGCTGTTACTCCAGGAAACGCGGGAACTCTACCGGTAAACGGAACCAACAATTACTACCTAACCGGCGGAAAAATTGGCAGCAGTAATGTAGGGGGGTTCACGACCACAGCTCCCAGTACCGGCAACACGGCAGGCGCCACAGGCGTTAGTGTTAACGTCGATAGCTCCACTTACCAGCCTGCTATTCCTCAACAAACGGTAAATATCAATGCTCTCAACGGCGGCTCTGTCGCCGTCGGCAACACCGGAGGAAACGCACCTTTCGATATGCACCCTCCGTATCAAGTGTTAAATTTTATCATTGCCATCGAGGGGCTGTTTCCGCCGCGCAACTAGGCCGTCCATGGACTGCTGAGACTAAAGCCCTGCCCCGCTGTCCGGGACAGGGCTTTTTTTATGGCAAACGGTAAGTAAAAGCGCCCCGTCAATTAAAGGTAGCGCGGTAATAAATGCCGTTGTCGTCTTTGGCATACGCCGCCAAGCCGATTTGCAATACTCCGCCATTGCCGTCCAACATCGACACCATGCCATCGGCTAAGCGGATCTCCGCCGGCCCTACAAAAGTAAGGCGAAACGGCGCATCGCGGAACGGCAGCGATTGCGGCCAATTGCCCGGTTTTTCCACACCGGGTAACGCTTCCACGGCAGTCAAACGCAACTCCAGTGCGGAACCGTCGATCAAAGGAGCCGTGTAAACTTTGTCCTTATTCGGGGCGAAATCATCTATTGCCATCATTTCCATACTATTTCCTCTTAAACCTAAACGTTAACGTAAAAAATCTGTGCCGGGACGCCAAACCATACGATCCTCTATCGAGCCTGTTTGCTCTACGCTGAACCCCAGCCGCTGGTAAAGTTGCTTCGCTTTTAAATTGCCGCGCATCACGTCCAATACCAACGGAGTTTGCATGTCGGCTGCTGCCTGTTGCAACCCACGCAGGATGCCGCTGCCGTAACCTTTGCCGCGCGCCGCGCCCATAAAGGCAATGCTCAATATTTTAACTTCGTTGCAGCCAAAATCCACTATGATCCGGCCGATACGCTCGCCAAGTTTTTCCACCACAAGCTGGAGGGCGTTGGGATAATGAGCCGCGTTCCCTTGCATTTGCAAAGCGTGCTGCATTCTGATCAGCTCTTCGATAAAATCGTTTTCGGCATCGATCTGCCTGAGGTCATCCCGGGTCGAGCTGTACAGCGCTTCCAAAAAATCGCTGTCCTCAGGCTGAGCCGGACGCAGGTTCAAGCCGTCGGGAACGGGTATAGTATTTGACGGCATGATGTTTCCTTGAGTTGCAGGGTTGTTACGATTACAATCGAAAAGTGCTTTGGTAAGAAAACCATTATTTTTTATTTTAAAGCTGTTTTCCCGATAAACCTACAAATCCAGTCTTTCACCAAGCAAGGAGTTGCTCTCATGCCGTTAACCGCCTCTCATCCCGATGCTATCATCGAAACCGCCCTTCGCCTGCCTTTTCAATTTGATCCGGCCCGGCTTGAGGAAGATCTTGCCCGCATCAATAACGCAGATTGGCAAGCCCATTTCAACAACAGCATTTACCGGGGGGATTGGAGCGGAGTAGCCTTGCGTGCAGCACCTGGCGGTCATATGGCTCTTTATTCGGACCCCTCCGCGGATACTTGGGCGGATACGGCTTTGCTGGAGCAATGCCCCGCTTTCAAGAAAGTTCTGGAAAGTTTCGCTTGTCCACTGACGTCCGTTCGACTATTGCGGCTGGGGCCGGGCGCTATTATCGAGGAGCACCGCGATCCTATGCTGGGGGTAGATTACGGCGAGGTACGCATTCATGTGGTTATCGCCACCAACCCGAATGTCGAATGCCGCCTTCAAGGACGGCCCTATCATTGGGCGACCGGGGAATGCTGGTATGCCGATTTCAGTTGTACGCACAGTTTCGTCAATCAAGGCGATACCGAACGAGTTCATATGGTATTGGATTGCAAGGTGAACGATTGGTTACGGGCGTTACTAGCGCAACTGGGGGAAGCGTCGCTGCCCAGGATGCCGCTTATCAGGCCCGCCCCTGTAACCATTCCCAAGCAAATCGAAACGTTAGACGACTGGATTATGTTGAAAGAGCGTGTTGCGCTGATGCGGGCAGAAAAATGCTGTCTTGCCCATGAACGCGTTAAATCGGAAAACGGCGTACCCGTTCGCAACACCGGCGCGGAAGACGGTTTCTGCCGCATCGGGTTCTGCAGCCGGGAAATCCGCGATCATCAACTTGGATGCGCGCATACGATGGTGCGCTACCAGTTACAGGATATTATCCGGGCATTGGGCAACAGCGACATAATGACAGCAGAAGATTCTACGTCATTGGGGCAGTTATTGGATTCGGCGGGCAATGAAATCCAATTCATGGATCATCGCAAAAGCACTGCGGAAAAACATTATGCAATCTTGCACGAACAGCTGAACAACCCTGCCACGCAACCCTCCGAAGCTGCGCTTTTGGCCGCATCCGAACAAATCGCAGCCATAGACAGACAGCACGGCGCCTATGTGAAACAAATCGGTTCGATACGCGACCGGGTTTTGACTTATTTGGAAGCGGGCATTGCCCGTGAATCGGCCGTCTAAGTAAAATATTTACCGAAAGTCTTTTATTATGGATACGCATTTATTTCACTTGCTACGGCAGCAAGTACATAAGGATCACGCTTTGCAAGCGCGTTTGTTTGAACTGACCGATCCCAAGGATTTTCTTGCCGCTGTCCAGGCATTGGCCGAAGAATCAGGATATACCTTAGAAAAAGCCGACCTGTTTGAAGCCACATTGGCCGGACGCCGCGCTTGGCATAACAGGAACCGGTAATGAACAATGCGGATGCCATGGCCAGCTGGCTACCCTTTTTTCTCACCGCTCATAACGGCCAAAGGCAAGTGGAATGGGGCTACATGGGCCGGGAACGGTTTACCGAGCCGTTCTTTCTGGATACCTTGCAACGCCTGCTATACCGGCAATTCAATCATTTATTCCGCCAACAAAGCGAACTGGATTTACTGCTGGAACGGGCGCAATCCCACCCCGGTTTACCGCTGAAAGGCATAGTATTTCACATGAGCCGCTGCGGCTCCACGTTGGCCGCTCAGTGGCTGGCGGCCTTGCCGGACAGCGTGGTGCTGTCGGAGCCGGAACCGTTAGACACTTTATTGCAATGGCCCGCCCCCTATAGCAATACAGAAACGATACAAGCATTGCTAGCCGCCTTGGGCCAGCCGCGCCGGAAAAGCGACCGCCGGCTTTTCCTGAAAACCGACTGCTGGCATACGGCCCACATCGACCGCTTGCTGACAGCCTTCCCCGATACGCCGTGGGTATTCCTGTACCGCAATCCGGTGGAAGTGCTGGTGTCACAGCAGCGGATGCCCGGCTGGCACATGGTGCCCGGCACTATGACCGGCCACGGCCTGCATCCACCTGATGAACTATGGAATAATCCTCTAGGCAACGGCGCATGGATTTTATCTGCTATTCTGGACCAAGCCGGGCAAGCCATGAAGCGCCACAGCAACGGTCTGCTGTTAAACTATTCGGAATTGCCGGAAGCGCTGGAAAATAAGCTGGCCATTCATTTCGGCCTGGATTTAAACACTCAGGACGCCGAGACTCTTCGCGCGGTAGCCGGGCGGCACTCAAAACATCGCCATGCCGAGTTTAAACCCGATGCCGCCGAAAAACGCGCCGTCGCCGATACGCATATTTTGGAACTGGCAGACCGTTGGTTGGATAAACCGTACCGACTGCTTGAACAGTTGCGCTTAGACGACGCGACAAACCTGTCAAGCAAACCGTCATTTCCATTGCACACTCCGTAGGAGCGCGTAGCGAGCGCCGCCGGATGTAACCGGCCAACCCTTAGCCTATTGTTTCATAACACAATCCCGGACGCACTCCCAACTGATAATGGAATTGCAAAGTTTCGCCGCCCGCAAACGTCGGTTTTCCAGGCAAGGCTTGCGGTAAGTTCAGGCTACTGTCGTAATCTTGCAAACAGGTTTGGCCATAGACCACGATCCGGGTCAAAAGGCGCAGCTGATAACGTTGCAGCAGAGGCGTTGGAATTGTGATGCTTCCGGCAGGCAGCCGCTCCTCGGTTATATCAGCCCACTGTCTGATATTTTCTGCATTCAGTTCAAAAATTTTACCCAGATAAATCCTGTCGCGCACCGGCTCAACAAGCCTACCTTGCTGCTCCGCGACCGGCACATGTTCTTTCGACCGGTCCAGCAGACAGGCCTCAACGCTCACGGCTTGCGGCACCATCAGCGCATCCGGCGCCTGCGCCAGCAAATGGCGGGCAATAGATACTTGCGGCTCTTTGCCCAAACAGACATTCATCGTTTCACTGACGATCACATCGGGTATCGAATCAGGCGGGATTTGGTAGCGGGTTGCGTCTGCGCACACATGCTCAAGCACATGACTGGAAAAGCCAAAAGCATCAATCAAATGTTGCGCACAACGCAAAGATTCGGGGTGAATATCAATCAGTGTGAATACCACCTGTTGTGCTGAAAACACCGCCATCAACGGTAAAGCCAACAATGCAAAAGGACCGCAACCGGCATACAGGACTCGTACCGGACGATCTTCGCGCGCCGCATCCTGCACTGCTGCTCCAGCACCTTTAATAAAAGCAGCGCTGCGTAATACTTCGCGCGCGCAGAAAGCTGCCATCAGAGGCGAAACCGCCATACCGCTATCGAGCATGGTCCTGTCCTCGGCCAAATTTACTTCCGTCGTCAACTTTAAAAGAGTATGCCGCTCAAGCAAAGCTCTTAAGTCGCCAATATGCGGAATTAAGTCCACTATCGTTTTCTCAGGATCGAGAATATCTTGCGCAATCCTGTTGAGGTTTTCTATATCCTGATTGTTTGGTGACGGGGTAACATGTTCTGGCGATAACATCATCAATAACTCCTCTTGAAATATAACGGAAAAAGTTAGCGGCTTTACTTATTGACAGGCATAAAAAAACCGTAGCTCCCGAAAGAGCTACGGTTTTTTTTGTCCGCAATTAGATGATTGTTACTTCTTCTGCTTGCGGGCCTTTTTGTCCTTGAGTGACAGTAAACTGTACTTTCTGTCCTTCATCAAGAGATTTAAAGCCTGAGCTGTTAATGTTACGAAAGTGAACAAAAACATCTGGGCCGTTTTCTTGCTGAATGAAACCGAAGCCTTTTTCAGCGTTAAACCATTTAACTGTACCTGTAGTCATTTAGTGTAATCCTATTTGTAGTAATTGAAGCCTTATAAAGGCTAATGGAGCTGGGAAATTAGAGAATTACTTAATGATAACAGGACGAACAATTACATGAAGAACTTCGTAAAGATAAGCATAACGGTAAAACTATTTCAAGCTGAGCGCATTCTATAGCCGCCCCCTGACAATGTCAAGCCTGCTCTTTCAGTTTCCCGATGTCTTGGCATGAATGCCATATGATTTTAAGAACCCAAGTTTATGAGCAACACGTCCTATTCAGAATTAACGCTGTTCTCTGGACACCTAATGACGGCTCAACTCTAAATTTCTAACCTTTTACATTACTTATATGAATATTTTATGAATTTAATGCATCAAATAAGGAAACAATCCATCTACTCCTAGTGTTATTGTCAACAATAGAGGCCTTTACTATAGTTGAGCCGTAGTCTAAAAAACCTTTCAACGTTATAAGAGGATTTACTCATGAACGACTTTTACAAAGACATTTTAACCGGAACGGTATTTATAATCGGCCTGTTGGGCTTTATTTCCGGTGAATTCATCATCTCATCCGCCCTATTCGCCGCTGCCGCCATTGCCAGTAACGTTAACCTGAACCGTAAAAGAGGTAAAGCTGGACAATTATCATGCGAATGACTTTAACCACGCAATCTGAAGACTTTCAAGGCTTAACGGCCTTGGAAGTTTTTTATGCTTCTTTTTTTGGATGTCTCGATTAAAGCCGTTGGCACCGAATTATTGCCACTACAGTTAGAATTTACTCCGTTACATCACCATCAGCTCCAACCAAAACTAAAATCAGTCTTGATCATTCGTCCATAGCCCGAATGATAATCGCCGACTGGAATACCTTTAGAGACCTGAAAAGCCACATAATCAGCTTGGCCGTCACCAGTAAATAGGTTGTTTTCCACTGTAACTGCCGCAGAAATCATCCTGCTATTCACTGTCGACTATTTCAGATCTATAGCCAAGTCCCCACCCAAAACCCTTCATCTTCACCCGCCCGGCTTCTGCGAAAAAATTTGCAGTGAAATAAATCTTGAAACAGGGATTTGTGCTGAAGTAGCTAAGCGTCGAACTCGTAGAACCTGGATTAGAAATGGCGAGTATTCAATTGCGGCGACTTATACCGCCTATCAACCGCCAATTATCACCAAATTTTATTTTGAAAAATTGATTTTATACTTAAAACCAATAACTTGAATGGCGGAGAGAGAGGGGTTCGAACCCTCGATACGTTGCCGTATACACACTTTCCAGGCGTGCGCCTTCGACCACTCGGCCATCTCTCCTATTATTTTGCTTCCCGTAGATCACGGGAAGCCAACTAGAATAATCGATATTGCGTTTTAGCGCAATGCCCTTTGCTTACGATCGCACGGATACAGGAGGTAGCGCATCAACAGTAGGCGCTTTAGGCGACGCACGGAGCCGTTGCCGGAAGCGTTTATTTTTGGTAACCGCCACTCTCTTCGGTCGACGCTTCCAGTTCATCCCATCGCTTGTAAACTTGCTCCAGCTTTGCATCGATCTGCTTCAGTTCATCCAGGGTCTTGGCAACGGCGGCTTGATCTTTTTTGTAGAACTCAGGCGCACTGATTTGCCGATTTAATTCCGCTTGTTTGGTTTCAAGTTCACCGATCAATTCCGGCAGTTTATCCAGCTCCTGCTGTTCTTTAAAGCTTAGTTTTTTTTTCGTTACGGTGCGCGCGGGAGCTTGGGCCGCCGGCTTTTCCTGCTTGGTTACCTTGACAGTTTCGGCCTGCTTCGCCTGCTTAACATGATTCATCCAATCGGTATAGCCTCCGACAAATTCATCGACTTCGCCTGAGCCGTCAAGCACAAAGACACTGGTCACTACGTTGTCCAGAAAAGCCCGATCATGACTCACCAGCAACAAGGTGCCGTCGAAATCGACCAGTTTTTCTTCCAACAATTCCAGGGTTTCCAAATCCAGGTCATTGGTCGGTTCATCCATAATGATCAGGTTGGAAGGCTTGGTAAATAACCTCGCCAGCAACAAGCGGTTTTTCTCGCCGCCCGATAAGCTCTTTACCGGAGAACGCGCTCTGGCCGGAGCAAACAGGAAGTCACCCAGATACGACATGACATGCCGTTGGTTACCGGCGATTTCGACAAAATCATTACCGTCGGCGACGGTATCGGCAACGGTCATGTTCGGGTCAAGCTGATCACGCAACTGGTCGAAGTAAGCTATTTCAAGTTTGGTGCCCTGCTCTACCGTGCCGCTGTTTGGCTCCAGCTGCTTTAACAGCAACTTTAACAAGGTCGATTTGCCGGCGCCGTTAGGGCCGATCAGGCCGATTTTGTCGCCGCGTTGAATCAATGTGGAAAAATGCTTAACAATCGGCCTGTCCTCATACCCAAAGCTAATATCGTTAACTTCGATTACTTTTTTACCGGAAGCATCGCCCCTATCCAGGGACATCTTGCTGGTGCCTTGGGTGTTGCGGCGTTGGGAGCGTTCGTTACGCAACTTCTCCAGCGCCCTGACCCGGCCTTCATTACGTGTGCGCCTGGCTTTTACACCCTGCCTGATCCAGACTTCTTCATCGGCCAGTTTCTTGTCGAACTCGGCATTTTGATTGGCTTCGTCCTCCAGTGCAGCGGCTTTGCGGGTCAAATAATCGTCATAACTGCCCTGCCAGGACACCAGATTGCCGCGATCCAGATCGATAATTCGGGTCGCCAGCTTTTGCAGAAATGACCGGTCATGGGTCACAAATAGCACGGCCCCCTGAAAATTCAGCAGTTGGTCTTCCAGCCAGGTAATGCTTTCAAAATCCAGATGGTTGGTCGGCTCATCCAGCAATAACACTTCCGGCTCTATCACCAAGGCTCTGGCCAAGGCTACGCGCCGTTTCCAACCGCCGGACAAGCCGCTGATCTTTAATTCGCCGGGCAAATCCAGTTTGCTTAAGGTCGCTTCAACCCGTTGCTGAAAGTGCCAGCCGTTATGCGCTTCGAGTTTATGCTGCAAATCGCCCAGCTCATTCAAGGCCTTGTCATCATCATAGTCCATGGTTAACGTCATCGCATGATAACGGGTAATCCATTCGCCCAGCTCGCCCAAGCCGCCGGCAACGGCATCATAGATGGTCGCATCATCAGGCAAATCTGGCGTTTGCTCCAGCCATGCCAGTTTTAATTCAGGTTGCCGCCAGATGTCGCCGTGATCGGCCTGAATATTTCCGGCAATGATCTTCATCAAGGTTGATTTGCCCTCGCCGTTACGGCCTAACAAGCCTACCCGTTCCCCGGCATCCAGCTGAAAGTCGGAATTTTTCAATAAAGCGTGAGTTCCAAAAGCGATGGAAACGTTGGTCAATCGTAATAAGGGCATTTTAAAGTTCTTTATGTTGTAAATAGCGTCGTAATAAATCCAGTGCCAGTAACGCCGCCTGATTTTGCTTGCGTTTGATAGGGCCTGCCACTGAATGGGTGGTTTGATGAAATCCATCTCCAGTCAGCAGCGTATTATATAGAATAATGGACTGGTCTTTATCGTGAAATGTTTTATTGTCCCCGGCATAGAGCTGAACCAGTACAAAATCGGCGGCACCGGTCTTTTTTATTTCGCTGGCGACGGCCTGTGCAGTTGCGATCAAATCGTTGCCGTTAACCGTAACCCCGAGCTTTTGCCCCAACCTTTCCAGCGATTGCTCATAGCGCGTTTCCAGCAGCCATGGCAAGCCTATGCACTTGGCCGCCAGCAAGCCTTGGCTGGCTGTTTCCACGACGGCCAAGGTGTGCCCGCCGACGGTCATCAGCTGATCAATCACAAACACCAGATCGCCGCTTGCCCGCCCGAAACCGTCAATGGCAAAAACAGAATCGCCCAACTCTTCCTCAACTTTGGACGCCAACGCGGCCACGGCGGCTTCAGGATAATCATGCGGAAACAGCAATTTGGTCTGCACATCATCCGGGCTTGCGCGAAAACCCAGCTGCACTTGGGGCGGGATTTCAATCGCACTGATGCGCTCCTGAATGGCCGACTCGCCTATGCCTAGCGTTTTGATGGTGATTAACTTTCCGGGCCGCAATAAAAACCGGGTTGCCAACGTTGGCTGAATGGATTCCGAAAACAAATGCCGCATTTCAAAAGGCACGCCGGGTACAAAGGCAAACCAGCAGCGCCCGACTTGCAGGGAAAAACCCGGCGCTGTGCCCCAGGCATTGTCAATGCGCTCGGCGCCCTTCGGAAACATCGCCTGTTTGCGGTTTGACTCGGGCATAGGCCGATTTCTGAGCATAAAAAACCGTTTGATCTGCTCAAAGGCAACGTCGTCGAATTCCAGCGGCAGGTCGAACGCTTTGGCTACGGCCTCAGCAGTCAAATCGTCGCTGGTAGGTCCCAGTCCGCCTGTGCAAATGCAGCAATCTGCGCGCACTGAAATTTCCCGCAACAAGGTTACCAAATCATCAAGCTTGTCGCCCACCGCGGTGTGCCGGGTTACGGTAAAGCCCATGCCGACGACGTGCTCCGACAGCCAAGCCGCATTGGTATCGACGGTTTGACCGGTAACAACTTCTTCGCCTTGCGAAAAGATTTCTAGCGTTGGATTCATATTGGAAAATTCTTCGGTTAAAAGATCGATTTAATAATTTTCAGCATGTCGATTTCAGTTCATCAGCACGCTATGCCAGAACGGCAATGTAATCAGGCTTATTGCCGTCGTTACCGTTACCGCCATCGCGTACAGCGAACTATCCAGCCGGTAACGATCGCAAACAACAATGCCCAGCACCATGCATGGCATGGCCAGATCAAGCACTGCCGCCGCCCGGTATTCGCCGTTTATCGGTAAAAATCCGATCATAGCCATGGCAAACAATGGCATCAGCACCATTTTAATAACGATAACGGGGATAACATAGGGAATATTACGGACGGTTAGCGCCTTCCAACTCAAGGCCAGCCCCAGAGAAAACAACATCAACGGCACGACTGCGACGGATAATTTTTGCAATACGCCGAGAAGCCAAACCGGGGCAACGAAGCCGTTAACGTTAAGAATAACCGCAATGACCGCCGCCCAGAACGGCGGCGCATTAAAAAACAGCCAAAGCGGCCTCGGTTTTTCTACGACCTCTTCGCCGTAGTACCGCGCCACCATAATACCGACGGTAAACAATAACGGTGAGACTGCAAACAAATCCAGCTGTATAACCACCGACCTGGCCCAGCCGCCAAACGCTTGTTCCAAAACAGGCAAGCCCAGATAAGTCACATTGGGAAAGGCTGCCGCCAGTATCATCGCCCCCAAACGCCTGTCTTCAAACTTAAACAATGCACCTACTGCCCAGATACAAAGCATCGCAAAAGCAATGCTACTCATCCCCAGCAAGGCGTACTGAAACGAATGCAAGCCTAGATCCGCAGACCACAAGACCTCCAGGACCATAGCCGGTAACAGCAAATAATAGACCACCGTAGTCAACACCAACCGAGTTTGCTCAGCGGGCAACCCCGCCGGTCTTGCAAGTCGCCAAACTGCGCCGCAGGCCATTATCAAGGTCATTTGTATCAATGTTAAGTTCATAATTTAAGGTCTATTGTGGCAATAGTGAATTTTAACATTCACCGTTAAAACAAGTTCCGGTAATATATATCGACTTATTATTTGGGAGCGTTTGCATGCGCCTGTTTTCAAAGTATTGCCGACTCGGTGTTTTTTTATTGATCGCCAGCCCTTTTGCGATGGGGGAAACAGATATTGTCTCGCCTAAGGAAGCCTCAGCAATGTATGCCAAACGCCAGGCAATCATTGTCGATGTGCGTGAAAATGACGACTGGAATGAACACCGTATTCACGGCGCCATTCATATTCCGCTGAGCCAACTAAAAGAACGGCTACAGGAACTTGAACCTTATAAAAACCGCCCGGTCATCACCCAATGCCAAGCCGGCCTACGTTCCGCACAAGCCCAGCTGATATTGAAATCGGCCGGATTTTCCAAGACTTACTTAATGAACGGCGGAATTCAGGCTTGGCATGAACAAGGCTTGGTGACCGAATAAGCCTTTTACCTTTTACCTTTGACCTTTGACCTTAACCATGCCTCAATCATTTATCTCAACCAAACCCATCCCCGTCCGTGAACGTTTAATCATGGCGCTGGATGTCCCCAGCATTCCCGAAGCGCAGGCTTTAGTGGAGGAACTCGGCGATTCGGTGATCTTTTACAAAGTCGGCATGGAACTGTTTATGTCCGGCGATTATTTCGGTTTTATTGAATGGTTAAAACAGCGCGATAAAAAAATCTTTGTCGATCTGAAGTTTTTCGATGTTCCCGCCACCGTGGGCCGGGCCATTAAAGCCTTGAGCAGCAAAGGCGTCGATCTTGCCACCATTCACGGCAACGACGCGATTATGGAAGCCGCCGCCAAGGAAAAAGGCGACCTTAAAGTGCTGGCCGTGACTGCGTTAACCAGTCTGGATCGAGGCGATCTTGATGATTTAGGCTTTGCCTGCGATGTGCGCGAGTTGGTTTTATCCCGCGCCAAACGCGCCTTGCAAATCGGCTGCGACGGCATTGTTTCATCCGGGCTTGAAGTCGCCATGCTGAGAGAAGAGCTGGATCATAAGCTGCTGGTCATCACGCCGGGCATCCGGCCTGTCGATAACCGCGAAGAGGACGATCAAAAACGGGTTGTCAGTGTGGAAATGGCTTTCCAGAACGGCGCTGATTATATCGTCGTCGGCAGACCTATACGCGACGCTGAAAATCGCAAAGCGATGGCTGAGAAAATTCAGGGGCAAATTCTTTCGCAGTTTCAATAAATTCGAATCAAAAAAGGGCGACCGTCCGTTCGCCCTACCTTTTTTTATAATAATGCCTTGCGACTATGGAATTTGATCTAGCCTTTACCACCTCATATCTGGTCGCCTTTACGATGGGATTGTTCAGCAGCATGCACTGTATCGGCATGTGCGGTTCCATTATCGGAACCTTGACCTTAAGCCTCAGCCCGGAAATACGGAACCAAAAAAACCGGCTATTCCCCTTTGTACTTAATTACAACATCGGCCGCATTACCAGCTACACAATAGCCGGCGCATTAGCGGGCGTTATTGAAGCATTGATCACCATGCCGATGGGCGAAATCAGCGGACATAGACTGTTGCAATTGCTTTCCGCTGCGATCATGACCGGCGCGGGGCTTTATATAGCCGGATGGTTCCCCCGTTTTGCCTATATTGAAAAAATCGGCCTGCGTTTCTGGAAGATGATCGAGCCTTTCGGCCGCAAACTGATCCCGGTAAAAAATCGCAGCCAAGCTTATCTTTTCGGCATGGTCTGGGGATGGCTGCCGTGCGGTTTGGTCTATTCCGCTTTGGCGCTCGCCGCAACCGCAGGCGACATCAGCCAAAGCGCACTGACCATGTTGTTTTTCGGATTGGGAACTTTACCTGCGGTCATGGGAGTCGGTATAATGACCGGCATATTAACAAGGTTATCCAGAATGCAACGCTTCAAGCAGGCTATCGGCCTGTTCATGATTGCACTGGCTCTACTGGCCGCCCTGCCCTGGCTTAATCCCATGGCGATCACATCACATTCGGCACTACATTAAGAGGCTTCTATGGATCATTTTAACGCGATCATTGGTCAATCTCCTGCATTGGATTCCTTAATCCGTAGCGCCAGAATCGTTGCCGCTACCGATGTTACTGTATTGCTTAAGGGTGAAACGGGCACCGGCAAGGAAGTACTTGCTACGGCCATTCAGCAAGCCGGCGCTCGTGCCAACAAGGCCTTTATTACCTTGAATTGTGCGGCATTACCTGAAAGCCTGATCGAATCGGAATTGTTCGGCCATAAAAAGGGTTCGTTTACTGGAGCGACAACCGACAAGCAAGGCCTTTTCCAGGCAGCTGATGGCGGCACCTTGTTTCTCGATGAAATCAATTCCTTGCCGCTGTCGATTCAGGCAAAATTATTGCGTTTTCTTGAATCCGGTGAATGTCTTGCCGTCGGCGAAATCAAGCCTTACAAAGTCGATGTCCGCGTTATTTCTGCAACCAACGCCGACCTGAACAAGCAAATTGAAACCGGCCAATTCAGGTCGGATTTGTATTTCCGTTTGAATGTTGTGCCTTTAGAACTACCGCCGTTGGCGCAACGCACTGAAGACATTGAGTCGCTGATCAAGCACTTTCTGGCCTTATTTGAAAATACCCATGCACTGACCGCGCCCAAATTCAGCAAGCAGGCTTTAAAAGCGCTGAAAGCCTACTCATGGCCGGGCAATATCCGTGAATTGCGTAACTTATGCGAAAGACTCAGCATTTTATTGGCCGGCAGAGTCATCGAGCCGGAAAATCTCCCGTCTGAATTCACAACCAAATACATCAGCAATACGCCTGCAACAACCGATTTCACCCTGCCTGAAAACGGTCTACAGCTGGATACGCTAGAGGCCGATTTAATCCATCAGGCCCTTAACCGCACCAAAGGCAATCGCAGCAAGTCCGCAAAACTGCTGGGCATTTCTCGCGACACCTTGCTTTACCGTATGCAGAAACACGGCTTTGCCAGCTAATATTATTTAGGGTCTTCTTACCCACTGAGCGGTAACGTTGTCACTTTTCCCGTGAGCGCGAAATACCGCTAATTGCACCAATTTGGCTAGCTCATCCTTGCCGCCGGCAGGCTGAGCCAACTGCAAAAGTTCCGCTTGTTTTACATACTCCCAGAAACCGTCGCTGCAAAGCATAAAAGTCTCGCCTTTTTTCATGGCGGGATACAAATTAATCTCTACCTCATCCGCTTTCAAGATATTAATGCTGCGCGTTAACTTATTTTGCTCCGGATGCCGCGCCATCTCCTGCTCGGTAATCTTGCCTTCATTCAATAATTGCTGCGGGATGGAATGATCCCTGGTTCGCCACAAGACCTGTTGCGGGTTCATCCTGTATATCCGCGAATCACCGCAATGTGCGGTCAATACCCGCTGCTCATCCATGTAAAGAATGGCGCAGGTGGTATGCGCATCATTACCGGATTTATCAAAGGCGAACAGCCTTCTCATTTCGTTGACAGCAGCGCTAATCCAGATCGAAAAGGTATCGACTGGATTCCGCTCCATCTGTTTACCGTAAGTATCTGCAAACCTGAGCAAGCCCTGACAGAAAAAATGGGACGCTTTTTCTCCGGCATGATGACCGCCCAGGCCATCGGCAACGACAAACAACGCATAGCTATCATTAATAATATGCGCCATGAAGTCCTGGTTAATCTCCCGATCGCCTATCGAAGTTAATTGATAAAACTCCAGCGCCACTGATTTTCCTTGAGCTACACGCTCTGCAATCTTGCATTCCGCATGATCTGTTTCAAATCCTTAACCGTCTGAGCCAAACCGGAAAACACTGCCTGCGCGATAATCGAATGACCGATATTAAGCTCCACTATCTCCGGTATCGCGCATATTGCCTCAACATTATAAAAATTCAAACCATGCCCGGCATTAACTTGCAGTCCCGCACTGTGCGCATAAACGGCAGCTCTCCTGATACGCGCCAGCTCTTCGGCTTGCTGTAAGCGATTGCTTGCTTCGGCGTAACACCCGGTGTGCAATTCGACAACCGGCGCACCGGCTTTTACCGCCGCATCAATCTGCATCTCATCGGGATCGATAAACAGCGACACTTCAGCGCCTGCGCCAGCCAATTTATCGCAAGCCCATTGCAAGCGATGCAAGTTGCCGGCGACATCCAGCCCACCCTCGGTGGTTAATTCTTCGCGCTTCTCCGGCACCAGGCAGCAGGCATAAGGCTGTACTTTCACCGCAATACCGACCATCTCATCGGTCACTGCCATTTCCATATTCAGCCGGGTGTGCAGCATCTCTTTTAATAAATAGATGTCCCGGTCCTGGATATGCCGACGATCTTCCCGCAAATGCGCGGTAATGCCGTCAGCACCGGCCTGCTCTGCAACTAATGCCGCCTGAACCGGTTCAGGATAAAGCGTGCCTCTGGCCTGCCTCAAGGTAGCGACGTGATCGATATTCACGCCTAATAGAATCTGTGTTTTATTCATTTTAGTGTTTGATATTTTATAATGAACTGTAATGGAACGCGGATGACGCTGATGTTTATGATTGAATAAGATTTTTGGATTATCGCGGAAAAATCAGTTGCTCGCCATTCTAAAGCATTCATCATAGTCATCTGCAACATCTGCGTTCTGTTGTATTTGATAGCAGGATAGTTACACAATTTATTTAGATTTATCCGCGTTTATCGGCCTAATCCGCGTCATCCGCGTTCTATTGATCTATAGAATCTGTGTTTTATTCATTTTAGTGTTTGATATTTTATAATGAACTGTAATGGAACGCGGATGACGCTGATGTTTATGATTGAATAAGATTTTTGGATTATCGCGGAAAAATCAGTTGCTCGCCATTCTAAAGCATTCATCATAGTCATCTGCAACATCTGCGTTCTGTTGTATTTGATAGCAGGATAGTTACACAATTTATTTAGATTTATCCGCGTTTATCGGCCTAATCCGCGTCATCCGCGTTCTATTGATCTAAACGCTGAGCAGTTGCGAAGACTTTATTAATAACCGCCCGGCTCTTAAGCTGCCTGCCCTGCAAATAAACATCAATGACCGTCCTCATCAGTATTTTTGCTTCGCTTAAAACTTGCGGATCGGTCAACTCCCCGGAACTGAGTGCCAGTAAAGTTTTACCTGAAAACGCTCCATCAACGGCTTCAACCGCCCCTTTGCCGGCATTGAATTCATATTTTTTTAATGACTCAATGGGGCTTTCATTGTCATCGTATTCCAGCTGCAAACCATAACCTGCGCACTCCATCAGGTTAAGCTCAAATTGCCGCAATGCGGCTTCCACGTTAGACCCGTCCGAGAGACACGATAAACATTCGCCGTAATGACCGAACACTTCAGGATGGGGGTCGTATTTGTGTAAAAAATATCCAACCAACTCATTAATGTAAAAACCGCAATAAAGTGCAAGTCCCTTTATTTCGCTAAACGGCTGAATCATTTCGACATCGGTCAGCGTTTTTAACTCTGCCTTGCCAAAATAGGAAACGAGTAACGGGATAAAGGGTTGCAGCATCCCTGCTGTTTTTGACTTGGTTTTTCTTACGCCTTTGGCCAGCAGGGAAATCCGGCCGAAATCACGGGTCAACACATCAATAATCAGGCTGGTTTCCCGGTATTTGCGATGCTGCAGGATAAAGGCAGGTTGCAAATAAACTGCGGATTCAGTCATTAAAGCCCAGGCTTTGCAAGGCTCGTTCACTATCCGACCAGCCTTTTTTAACTTTCACCCAAAGCTGCAAATAAACTTTCTGCCCAAGCAGCTTTTCTATATCCATTCGGGCGTCGGTACCGACTTTTTTCAGCATGTCGCCGTCCTTGCCGATGACGATGTTCTTCTGGGTCAACCGTTCCACCCAGATAATCGCATATATTTTGGTGATGCCGGGTTTCTCTTCGTAGCGTTCGATTTCTACCGTAAGCGCATAAGGCAGTTCATCGCCTAAGCGCCGGGTCAGCTTTTCCCGGACAATTTCAGCCGCTAAAAAACGCTCGGACCGGTCGGTCACCTGGTCCTCTGGATAAATCAAATCCCGTTCAGGCAACAGCGCCATGATTAAGCTTTCCAGCTGGTCGAGATTGGTTCTTTTTAACGCTGAAATGGGCACCAAATGCTTGAACGGAAAACGATGCTGGGCATCATTAAAGAAAGTCAAAATAGCTTCCTTGTCCGCTACCTTATCAACCTTGTTAACCGCAAGAATAACCGGCAAACCCGCCTGTTCCAGCTTTTTGAAGATAACCTCGTCATATTCATGCCAGGACAAGCCATCGATCAACCAGACGATCACATCGACGCCCAGCAAAGTCGTATCGGCGGTCCGGTTTAAATAACGGTTCAACGCCCGCTTTTCACTGTTATGCATGCCCGGCGTATCCATATAAATGGCCTGCCCTGCGTCAGTGGTGTTAATGCCGAGAATGCGATGCCGGGTTGTTTGCGGCTTGCGCGAAGTAATGCTGATTTTTTGCTTCAACAAATGATTCATCAATGTTGATTTGCCGACATTGGGGCGCCCAATCAGGGCGACGAAACCACAATTCATTTAGTGTCCTTATTTAATAATTCGAGCATAAGCTCTGCCGCCGACTGCTCGGCTTTTTTTCTGGAATTTCCGGTGCCGATGCAAGACTCCGCTGTTAACGGCGTCGTACATTTCACTTTGAAAGTTTGTTCATGCGCAAGTCCGGACATGGTCATTAAGGTATAATCCGGCAGCTCCATTTTTCTGGACTGCATTAACTCCTGCAATTGAGTTTTAGGATCTTTCTGCCAATTATCCAGCGACAAACTTTTCAGTTTTTCCGCAAATAGCTGCAAGATCCATTGCTGACAAGCATCCATGCCCTGATCGTTGTACAACGCGCCTATAATGGCTTCCACTGCATCGGACAGAATGGAATCGCGACGAAAGCCGCCGCTCTTCAACTCTCCCGAACCCAGCAACAAATAATCGCCCAGCTGATGTTTTCTGGCCAGCTCTGCCAGCGACCCCTGATTGACCAAACTCGCTCTTAACCGGCTTAAAACGCCTTCACAGGCGCCGGGAAATAACTCAAATAACTTCTGGGCGATAACAAAACCCAAAATTGAATCCCCCAAAAACTCCAACCGTTCATTATTGTTCGAACTTGCGCTTCGATGCGTTAAAGCCATGGTAAAAAGCTGAGGATTATTAAATGTCAAACCCAGCTTTTTACATAATTCTTCAGGCTTCCTTATCACTCTTGACCGGCCTCGATAGTGTCATGAAACTCGGCTAATGCGCTCAGGTTACCGACCAATTTCACGACCGTCTCATACTCGATGTCCACTTTCACATAATTGCCATGTTTGATAACTTTAATATCCTCTTGTTTGACGTCATAAACATAATTAATGCTAAAACGCTTGGTTAAGCTGTCCCTGATCTCGAATTCGCTTTTCGTCGCAAGCTCAGGGGTTGCTTTTAACGCCTCCATCGCACTCTTTACCTTGCCGTGATCCAAATAAATAGGAACTATCTTAAGTGTCAATAAGACAAAAAATCCGATGAGTCCCAGAATAAAAATAATCGAAATCAAGGTCAAACCTTGCTGACGTTTAGGCGATAAATTCATTTTTTCTCCAGATGATTTATTAAAAGAAATAAGTATAGAGCAGTTATTTCAACACGGTGCCAATCCGATCAAGACCTACACCCTCATGTTGCCAGTCCCAACTCATCCAGATAAAAAATGCTTTTCCAACCAGGTTTTCTTCAGGAACCGTACCCCAATAACGACTATCGTTGCTGTTGTCGCGGTTATCGCCCATCACAAAATAGCTTCCTTTCGGCACGATATAAACACCTTCGGCGGAAGCCGCGCCATTTCTGATCAGAATACTGTGTTCAACGCCGGTCAAATCTTCTGACAAATGCTCATTCCCGGTCATATCCTCGCCTTGACCCACGCCCTGATAGCGACCTAAAGAAACCTGATTGATGGGAACGCCATTGATATGCAGTTTTTTGTCGTAATAAGCGACCCGGTCGCCCGGCAAGCCAATCACGCGCTTGATATAATCGACAGTCGGGTCTTTAGGATAACGAAAAACGACAATATCCCCGCGCTGGGGCTCATTCAACTCAATGACTTTTTTATTGATAACCGGCAACCGAATTCCGTAGGTAAATTTATTAACCAGAATAAAATCGCCTATCAGCAAAGTCGGCATCATCGATGCGGAAGGTATGCGAAAAGGCTCGGCTATGAATGAGCGCAGCAATAACACAATCAACACGACCGGGAAAAAAGAACGCGCATACTCGACCAGTAAGGGTTCTTTTTCTTCATCAAAAACCTCCCCTGTTGATTTGAGTGCCAGCAAATACCCGCCCCAGATTACACCGGTAACCAGCGTGGCGACGGCAAGAAAAAAGGAAAAATCGTAATCCATGTTTATATATTCAGGTTAAGTGTGAAAAGGCGAAGGGCGAAGGGCTAAAGGCGATGTATTTGAGGCTTGATTTTTTTCGCCTTGCGCCTTTTGCCTTTAACCTGCTCTTCTATTCTTTGTTGAGCTGTAAAACGGCCAGGAATGCTTCTTGAGGAATCTCAATATTACCGACCTGTTTCATGCGTTTTTTACCGGCTTTTTGTTTTTCCAGCAATTTTTTCTTACGGCTAATATCGCCGCCGTAACATTTGGCAATTACATTTTTCCGCATCGCTTTTACGGTGGAGCGGGCGATGACCTTGGAGCCGATGGCCGCCTGTATCGCAACCTCGTACATTTGCCGCGGGATCAGGTCTTTCATCTTTTCCACCAAATCCCGACCCCGGTTATTACTCAGGTCGCGATGCACGATGATCGATAAAGCATCGACCTTTTCGGCATTAATCAATACATCCAGCTTGACCAGCTCGGCCGGTTGGAACCGCAGGAACTCGTAGTCAAACGATGCAAAGCCCCGACTCACCGACTTCAAGCGATCGAAGAAATCCAGTACCACTTCGCTCAACGGCATTTCATAATGCAACGATACCTGCCTGCCGACATATTGCATATCTTTCTGCACGCCGCGCTTTTCTATACACAGCGTGATGACCCCGCCCAGATAAGCCTGCGGAACCAGAATATTAGCGCGAATAATAGGTTCCCTGACTTCCTTGATGGTACCCATATCCGGCAATTTGGCCGGATTATCAATCATCAGAACCTGATCGTTATGGGTAATGACTTCGTAGATAACGGTAGGCGCTGTGGTAATCAGGTCAACATCGTATTCCCTTTCCAATCGTTCCTGCACGATCTCCATGTGCAACATGCCGAGAAAACCGCAACGGAAACCAAAACCCAAAGCCTGCGACGTTTCCGGCTCAAAGTGCAAGGAAGCATCATTGAGATTCAACTTGTTGAGCGCCTCGCGCAAATCTTCGTAATGATCCGAACTGACCGGATACAACCCGGCAAAAACGCGCGGTTGAACTTTTTGAAATCCAGTAAGCTGTTCGGCAGCCGGGTTATCCGTCCAGGTAATAGTATCGCCGACCGGCGCGCCGAAAATATCTTTAATCCCGGCCACGACATAGCCGACTTCGCCGGTATTTAAAATTTCTTTTTCCAGCCGTTTTGGCGTAAAAACCCCGACTTTCTCGGCGATAAACGACTTGCCGGTGGACATGATGGTGATCTTTTGCTTTCTGCGGATACTGCCATGCATAATCCTGACCAGCGACACCACGCCCAGATAGCTGTCAAACCAGGAATCGATAATTAACGCCTGTAACGGACCGGCAGTATTGCCTTCAGGCGGCGGAACTTTAAGCACCAGTTGTTCCAGCACATCCTCAACGCCCAAGCCGGTTTTAGCGCTGATCATTAGCGCTTCGTCGGCAGGAATGCCGATCACCTCTTCAATCTCAGCCTGCACCCGCTCCGGTTCGGCAGAAGGCAAATCGATTTTGTTCAGCACCGGCACCACTTCCAGCCCCTGCTCTATCGCCGTATAGCAGTTGGCAACGCTTTGCGCCTCAACGCCCTGAGCCGCATCGACAACCAGCAGCGCGCCTTCGCAAGCCGCTAAAGACCTGGAAACCTCATAAGAAAAATCCACATGTCCCGGCGTATCGATGAAATTAAGCTGATAAGTCTCGCCGTCTTTCGCCTTAAAATCCAGCGTGACGCTCTGTGCTTTAATGGTGATGCCGCGCTCTTTCTCAATATCCATCGAATCAAGCACTTGCGCGGACATTTCCCTGGCGCTTAAGCCGCCGCAGATTTGAATAAACCGATCCGCCAGCGTCGATTTACCATGATCGATATGCGCGATAATGGAAAAATTTCTTATATGTTTTAAATCCACTTGTATTTCAACTTGTTATGTATAGTGTTAACGCATTGTGCCTAACATTGCCAAGACTTAAGCCTTGCCTTTATCCGTATTTGCACACCTTAAATTTAGCTGGACATTGTAACAGATCTAGACCTACTCAAAGCCTACTTTCACCATCAATCTCAAGGGGATGATTGCTTGCCGTGAAGCTTTCTTGATTCAGCCTCATTCGACAAATCAAGTCATTGGGCAACGGGAGCCGCCTCCACCGTTACCCCCAGCCAACTGTATATCCGCTTAACCAGCAAGCCTTCATCATGCAGGTAAGCGTGGCCTTCATCATTGATTTTAACCTGCCGGTAACCCGTGTTTTCTTTTGCCGCCAAGCGCCGATCCCTGGCGCTTTCCGTAACATCAGGTACGTCTACTGCACCATAAATATCCAGCATAGGCATCTTGATTTTCTTGATAAGTTCCAGCGTTTGGGCCGTTTTGTTCTCGGTGGTCGGCACCGGCAAACTAATGGTCACCAATGCTTTAATATCCGCCATCTGCTCACTCAGGGCATAAATGCCCATCAAGCCTCCTAAACCATAACCGACCACAACAATATTCTCTGCACCATTGCTCTTTGCATAGCCAATTCCGGACTGAATCCGCGCCGCCGCCTCAGGAAACAACACATAATAGTCTTCCTTTTCAACACCGACTTCCCTGAGCGGCATTTGCAGCGAAAGCGTTGTCCAGTTATGTTCGGGTAAAAAGACTCTCAAATCGTAAATCAGTTGCTTCTGATCGGGATGCCCATCCATGTCATGAAGAATAATAACGACGCCCTTGCCGGCGGCTTTTTCCGTTTCCGTATAAAGGCCGAGAAATTTTTTCCCTTCAGCCTCCAGCCAGACCGCCTTGCCTATCGTCAGGGTCTTGTTAATGCCGTCGGCAAAATCGGCTTCCCGCTTTTCATCGCCGGCCAAGCAAACGCCAGCCACCAGGCAAAGCACGAAAACGATAAACCTGAGGCTCATTGCCGTCCGTAAAAATCGCTGTATCGATATAAATCATGCACATGCCGCAACAACACCATAATGACCGAAGCGACAGGCAATGCCAGCAGGATACCCAGAAAGCCGAATAACTGGCCACCGGCCAATACCGCAAACATGACCGCAACCGGATGCAAGCCGATTTTATCGCCTACCAGCATCGGCGTTAGCACCATGCCTTCCAGAGATTGGCCGATGATAAAAACGATAGCGACCGGCACCAGTTGTATTAATTCATGAAATTGCACCAACGCCGCCACACAGGCCATAACAATGCCGACGATTGACCCCAAATAAGGTACAAAACTGACCAACCCGGCCAGCATGCCTATCAACAAAGCCACATCGAGACCGGTCATCCACAAACCAATACTGTAAATACCGCCCAAGGCCAGCATGACATAGAACTGCCCCCGGACAAAAGCCGCCAATACCGTATCAACTTCACCGGCAAGTTTGGTAGCGGTCGGCGCTACACGGCGGGGCAATAAATCATGGACCTTGGCAATCAGGCCATCCCAATCGCGCAATAAATAGAAAGTGACCACGGGAATTAACAGCAGATTCATCAGCCATTCGGCTATCACTCCGCCGGAATGCGAAACCGAGCTCATTAACGTTGCAGCAATGCCGCCCGCTTGCTCCCAGTGACTTTTAACAAGATTAATAATCTGATTGAGGTTAACCGGCCTGATGCCCAGATGAAATCGCCGCTGCGTCCAGGGAATGACAGTCTCATTCAACCACACGACATAGGCAGGCAGATTGCTCACAAAATGCTCGACCTGATATTCCAAAAGGGGGACGAGCAGCAGTAAAACCAGCACAAAAACCAGCGTCATCACAGAAAAAACCACCAGCACGGCCTTGGTTCTGGATAATTGATAGGTTTCCAGCTTATCGGTTAGCGGATCGCCGAGGTAAGCCAGCATCGCCGCAAATGCAAACGGCATCAACACCGGCGCTAACAGATAAACCAGCCAGGCTGAACCTGAGATAAAAGCAAAGACCAGCCATTTTTGTGAATCGGTCATTACGAATCCTTAATGTGATTTAAATCTATGGTAGGGGACTAGTTACCGCTCAGTCATCGCCGCTGTAGTCTGACGAATCGCCCGAACCGTTGCTGTGCCTTTATTGAAAGTAATTATTTGAATAGTTAAGTCATCTGACTTTATGAATCTTGATCGAAAAACAATAAGACTCGGGATAGCAAAGCAGGTAAGAAGAAAGTATAAGCTCATTTACCGCGACACGGTGTATCCGACCGTTTATAAATAAGCCGATGTAGCGCACCCACAGTAGGCGGCGTCACATCGGCTTATAAAAAACGTCCGCTACGATTAAGGCGCCAAGTTGAGTGCGATAATCGCAGCGACGATAGCCACCAAAGCCAGCGCTACCAGTACAATGCCCTGCCTGGTGTTAAGAAAACCCGGGGCTTTGTCTTCCAGAATTTCCACGCCTTCGATATGCGCATTAATCGCTTTGTACTTGCCCCGATTATCTCTTGCAACCTGGTAATAAATAACATCGCCAGTTACCGGGCGGCGACTCGTTCCCTTGAGCGCCGAGATATGTATAAAAATATCTTTCCCACCGTCATCAGGACTGATGAAGCCGAATCCCCGATCTTCTTTCCATGTTTTTAAAACTCCTTTAATCATTGTTTTTGTCATAAAAATTTCTTTTTTTGTTATTTTAACCTTACCTGCGCGAATGCAGATTAAGGGGCGTTAGCCTTGTGGTGTCTAAGTTTTCAGGTTAAATAAACAAGGCGTATTCCAGAGTGATGATAATCACGCAATAAAAAACCGCCCTATCGCCCGGTCAATCTAGTGGCTTGCAAAACAGAGGATCCGGCCAGGGAATCCCATTAACCTAGATTTTTTTCTTTATGATGACCTTATCATCAATAATCAGCTCCGAGATTCCACCCAGAGAGGCGTGCAATGTACACGACGCGTTTTTGAATCCGCCCTTATCGGCATTTTCACCTACCCACTTCAAAGTGACATAAGTTTCCTTGTCACTCTCGACTGCACTAGGGAAAAACACTTGTTCTCCTGTTTCTTCCTTGATTTTCGGCGGACATTTTTCACTTGCCATGGTTTGCATAGCAACATTGTTTCTAATCCTTGCGGCGGCTTCCACTTGTTCAACAGGCTGGTCTTCTTTACTTAGGCCGACCAAAACAAAGCCCATTACAAAAACGGCAGCAACAGCTAACATGATTTTTTGTACTTCAGACATTTTCTTCTCCTCGTTGTGACAATCGCTAACCATTTTACAGGTTGGTCAAGGTATTTACCTTAAAATTCTCTACGCTCCATTTATCCTCAACAACTTATGTCGCACGAGTTCAAAATCCTGAGCCCTACATCAGCCATTAAACGAAACATTTATTAAAATTCAATACCTTGCTCAGCCTTGATTCCCTGCTCATAAGCGTGTTTTATTTTGGTCATCTCGGTTACGGTATCGGCAACCTCTATCACTTCGGGCGCAGCATTGCGGCCGGTCAAGATTAAATGCAGCCAAGCCGGTTTTTCATCGCGAATAAAATCGGCTATTTCCTGCCCGGAAATCCAATTATAGCCACAGCAGTAATTGATCTCGTCCAGCAACACCACATCGAATTCTTCAGACATAATCTTGGCTTTACTGAATTCCCAAATTTCCCGGCTGGTTTTAATATCCTGCTCGGGATTTTTAGTATCCCAAGTAAAGCCGTCACCCAAGACATGCCATTCGATATTATCAAAACGTTCGGCGGCTTTTTGTTCGCCGGTTTGCCATTTCCCCTTAATATATTGGATGACGCAAACCTTCATATCCCAGCCAGCAGCACGAAAAACCATGCCCAAGGCGCTGGAAGATTTTCCCTTGCCCGAACCGGTATTGACCAAAACCAGTCCTCGTCGTCTATCTCTGGATTTCATAATAGTTATTCCTTAATTTGAGTGCATGTCTTAGCAACGGCATTATCGCCTGAATCAGCTTCAAAACAAATGACAAGCCTTGGTGAGATCAATTCACCAGAGAATTTGTAAAAGTAACGAGGAGGGTTCGAATAGGATGGGTTGGGATAGTTTCGAAGGTCGGGCGCCAAAAGTAGGCTCTTTAGGTGGCAACTATTCGTTGCCCGACATTGGCCGCTTCAATGTGTCGGGTTACGCTATGCTAACCCGACCTACCCGGCTGGAGTGCATATCAGCATAATAAAAACGCCAATCAACGCACAATATCCAATACAATCGGGTATAAAAAATCCCCGCTAGGAAAAGTCCAGGCGGGGATCAGATTAGGTCATTCCGATCATGGCGGATTGTTTGCCTCGAACCCTCTTTACAACGTCACAGCGTTCATAGCAACTTAACCAGCGCTGCTATTACAGCCACTTGTCCCAGTGCTAAGCCAATGCCCCACTTAACCATTCTATTTTCAAGCCCAAATAACCTTGAATCAAGATAGTCGCGAGTAACAGGAAGCGATTCCGACTGCGCTTCCTGAAAAGCGTCCGCTACCGCCTCGGCCTGTTTTTCTTCAAAGCCTGCATCTCGCAATTTGCGTATAAATTTGTGTGTGTCAAAAGTAATCGTGGACATGGTTTTTATCCCGTCCTGTCGGACGTTTGAATTATGATAAGCCAAAGTAGCCCAAATGGTTAGCCGCTGTCAATGCAGATTGATATAACCAAGGCCCGGGGGCTTTTTCACGTAGTCAGCCGCCAAAGGTAGGCGCGTCTCTATCTAATGCACAATGTAAGACCTGACCCCGTGTTTTGCTCATCTTGTGTTCATAATGGACTGCGCTGCGTCCCCTACTCGACTTAAAAGTATACGATTTTTAAAAAACGGGAGTAGTATAAAATTTAATGACCTTTAAAAAAATCAATTTTATTCATACACTTATAAGTAAGACAAAGTCCTAGCCAGAATGACGCGATGCTCACTTTTTAAGGTTGAATAAGTCCTTTGAAGATAGAATTAACCCCATGATCAAAAAAATCAGTATCCAACAGCTCAAACCCGGCATGTTCATTCACGATATAAATTGCGTCTGGATGGAACATCCTTTTCTGGTGGGGGCGCTCAAAATCAAGAACGATAAAACAATCGAAAAAATCGCCGGCCTCGGTGTCCGTGAAGTGTATATCGACACGCTTAAAGGGCTGGATGTAATCGATGCGCCCACCGAAACTGAAGTTAATGCCGAGATTGAGCATAAAATGCTAGCAATGGTCCAACAAGTGAAGCCGATTACAACATCCGCCACGCTGAGTGAAGAGCTTAAAAGGTCCAAAAAAGTATACAGTGAAGCTAATAAGATCATCTCTAACATTATGCACGATGTGCGCATCGGTAAGCAGATTGAAGTGGAGCGGATTGACCCCGTGGTCGGGAAAATGGCCAATTCGATACTGCGTAACAAGGATGCCCTGCTTAGCCTGTGCAGGATCAAAAACAAGGACGACTACACTTTTCTCCACTCTGTCAGTGTTGGCGCATTGCTGATCTCTTTCGCCCACGCCCTGGATTTTAATCGTGACGTAATAAAGCAGCTCGGCGTCGGCGGCATGTTGCACGACATCGGTAAAACCAAAGTGCCGAATGAAATATTGAATAAACCCGGCGCGCTGACTGAAGAAGAATTCGTTATTATGAAGTCACATGTAGTGCATGGTTGCAGCATCCTGAGAAAGTCGCCCGGCATCGCCCAGGTGTCTTTCGATGTAGCCTCCCAGCACCATGAGCGCTTTGATGGCAGCGGCTACCCGCTAGGACTGAAGAATTCGGAAATGTCGGTCTACGGACAAATGGCAGCCATCGTCGATGTTTACGATGCGATTACCGCCGATCGCTGCTACCACAAGGGCATGGAGCCTACAGTTGCGATCAGGAAAATGTTTGAATGGAGCAAATTCCACTTTAACCCCAAACTACTCCGCACTTTCATTCGCATCGTCGGTATCTATCCGGTCGGCACTTTGGTGATGCTGGAAAGCGGCAAGATCGGTGTCGTCATCGAACAGAGCGAAACGGATATGACCAGACCCCTGGTGCGTATCATCTTTGATGCCAAGAAAAATTATTTCATCGCCCCGAAAGACATCGACTTGGCAAAGCCACTGGGCCAAGGCGGAGGCGACAGGATTGTCAACTACGAGTCTTCAGCCAAATGGAACATAGACCCCAATAAATTCATGTAGTCCCGTAGGGGGCCATTTACAAACTTTAGAATATCAACGATATCGAAAAGGGCGCGATGCGCCCCCTACCCGGCTACGAAGCCCCGGATTTCGCAAGTTCCATCCAAGCTACTCGCTTGTTAGCGTAACGGAGTCCGCTGGAACGAAAGGTTAGCCGCCTTTCTTCTGAGACGCGACATTTTGGGTTTCGCTTAGGAATGCACCCTTCGCGCGTGCATAGGCGATGATTGCGACATGTATAGCGACCGCAACGACAATGCCGATTGCCTGCACCGCAAAGCCGCCACTACCGGAAAGTTGGAACTGCCAAATACTGTACACACCAACAGGCAAAAAGAGAGTTGCCCAGTTACTAATCCGGGATTATAGCGCTTAAAGAGTAGTGCGTGCCCGATGTGGACCAGGCCGTTTATGACGGCAAGATAGACCGCAATAAGACCTAGCCCGATATTGATGTTCGCTGCCAAATACGTCGCGATTGCAATTACGCCCCAGACTCCGGGAACATTGATTATGAACACAGCTAACGGCGAAAGCACTTCCTTGCCGCCCCCGATAGTCTCGTTGAAGAATATTCTGAATCGATCTTTGTCATGCTCTTCATACTGATGAAGCATATACATCGGCAGGTGAAAAAACGTTAGCGTTAGAGGTACCGACCAGGAACTGGTCAATAGAGGAAACATGATTAGCAGGAGTATCCCTGCCAGAGCGCCACCATATACCCAGTGCATTATCAGTCGTTCAAACATTACAGTATCTTCCGGAAGTTAATGAGTGCTAACGTAAAGCTAACCAGGCACGGCCCGGTTAGCTGAAAAATAAAACCGCATTATAACCGCGCTCCGGTTGAGCGCCATGTCAGCCGTCACCCGGCTACTAATGATCCACCTTAGAGCGGTTACGAATTACGATCGATCATTCCGAAACAGTCGGTAAATCATCTATATCACCGCACCAATCAGGCAGTAAAATACCATCGGCAACATAACGGTGAAAAGTTGAATGCGGCCAATCGCAAACCCTTTGCACATAGCCATGTTTGAGTGGATTTACATGAATGTAGTCAATATGTTGGGCATAATCCCGTTCGGTAACAATGGTATGTTCCCAATAGCGTCGCTGCCATATTCCTCGTTCAGCGCGTCGTTGCCGTGTCGCCGAGAGGCGTTCGGTGCGCGGCAAACCTTTGGAGAAAAGTAATTTAATCAGACGCCAACGCATCGGGAAATCATCGGTATCGGGCGGCAATGTCCAGATACAATGCATGTGATCGGGCAATACCACCCAAGCGTCAATGTGGAAGGGATGTAAACGACGCACCCGGCGTACCGAATCGCGCAGCAAATCAATATGCTCGGTTAGCAAGGTGCGTCGCCGCTCCAACAGGTTAACGGTGAAAAAATAACAACCACCCGCGACAAAGTTACGTCGATAGTTGGGCATACCTCACTCCATATCAATAAATAAAATGTAGTATAGGCGTAGGGCGGTTTCGCGCCAGCAAACCGCCAATCAACGCATAATATCCAAGACAATCGAACATAAAAAATCCCCGCTTGGAAGAATCCAAGAGGGGATCAAGTTCAAGGCTCCGATCATGGCGGATTGCCTAGCGGCGAATCCACCTTACAGCGTTAATTGTAACGTTGTAGTTGTAGGGCGGTTTCGCGCCAGCAGACCGCCAATCGACGCACAATATCCAAGACAATCGAACATAAAAAACCCCCGCTTGGAAGAATCCAAGAGGGATCAAGTTCAAGGCTCCGATCATGGCGGATTGCCTAACGGCGAATCCACCCTACAATGATCCACCTTACAGCGTTAAATGTGTCCGTTTAGCTCAGACATCGCAAAAACGTTAGGAACGGGGTTGCAAACCCCGTCCCGCTTAAGGAAACTTACCTCAAACACAACAAAAACGTTAGGGACGAGACAAAATAATGGGGGTTGACTACGATCCTTTTCTGCGCGGCTATACAGCCTCTCTCGCCGTGATATGGCTAGCCACGCCGTCGGCAACATGATTCGTGATGGTTATTTTCAAAGGAGCTCTATTTTGACTATTTATGTCAAAGACACCTTCTACGTCATTTATCGGTGGACGACACTGGAATAGAACTCTCATCGGTGGGGAGGTTATGTCTTCCGAGTATTGCGATATTTCTCCAAGGTTCTTGCCATTTTTAGATAGCATCATGATTATGCGCTCCAGCTATTTTTTTGCTACTTCTTGAGTTAAAAGCTTCCGTAGAGCGCTCTTTGCCCTCTCCACGAACTGGTCTTCTGATTCATTCTCTTCAGGTTCTCCAATTTCGTCGCTTAGTTTTTCCATAAACTGATCGGAAGTGGCGATTTTCGCTACCTCCGAGCTGAACTTACTTCTCTCCGATTCAGATAAGGGGGAGGTAGTAATTTGGAAGACGGATTTAAGCTCCGAGGTTATGGAGCTGACTAGCTCTGACTTTGATCCAGCGACTGACGTTAGTGTCAAGTCAGGACTGCTTAACGAGTCAAAGTATTGCTTAAGACTGCTCATTTAATTTGCCTGATGTTGTTTGTAAAAGTGTCTGAAAAGCGACTCAAAGCTTTCCACTACTGCTTCTATGATCTTCGCTTTTGTGGAATCTGGAAGCGAAGTCCATAAGCTCATGATCCAGTCAAATAATTTAACAAGAAACTCGAACATTCAAAACTCCTGTTGTATGCCTAACGTTAAGTAAACACCTAAGCAGGCGTATAACGCAACTCCTGCAATCCGTTAGGCAAAATACTATAAATACCAGATTATTGATAGCAACCTTTTTAAGCAAACCAGAAATACACCTCTAAAACTCTTTAATCTAGCCCACAACCGTATTCGTATTTAATCGAGTTATCTTAATCAGGAATATTCATAACCCCCTCAGCCACCATCACCGCCGCACCGCCAACCCGAATAGTCAGGGTGCTTTCCCCTTTATGATCCATCTCCAAATTCAGCACACTACGCCGATTACTTTGTTCGCCGCGATCCACGGTAAATGTATAAGTCCCTTTCTGCATAAAATCGAATGAACACAGATACGAAGCAAACGCAGGCATCGCGCTACCGACCGGCGGATCGTCGTGGATGCCGATTCTCGGGCCGAGCAGACGGGCATTAAAATCGGCATCCGCATACGGCGTTTTCGGGGAAAATAGCAGGATTTCCTGGGCGGCGGTTTGCGGAGCAATCGATTGACTCCACGCCGCGTAATTGAATTTTGCGTTCCTTACGCTTTCATAACGCCAAACCGGAACGATCAGGTACGGAACACCGCAAGACACCAGACGCATCGCATATTTTTTATGATCAAGTTCCGACGGCTGTATGCCCAGAAAACTCGCCAGCTCGTCATCACTGGGCGTGAAGTAATCAATGACCGAAGTCACTTTACGAGTGAACTGCACAAAGCTGGGTTTGCCGTCTTCAGCGGAAATATTGACGTTTACCGGGCCGGTATTTTGCTCGAAGACCATCGGCGTAACCGCAGCGGTCAATTGAATATCGCCGCAACTTGCCAGCACAAAAGCGGTGGCAATAATCGGATGTCCGGCAAAATCGACTTCGCCTAGCGGCGAAAAAATCCGCATCACGCGGTTGGTGATTTGTTTATCGGGATGAAATACAAACACCGTTTCCGATAGGTTCAACTCCCTGGCCACCAGCTGCATTTGCTCTTTGCTTAAACCTTCGGCATTGGGGAAAACGGCTATTTGCGCGCCGCTGAAAATCTGTTTGGTAAATACATCGGCGATGTAATAGTTGTATTTCATAACGCTGGCTCTCCGTCATGCGGCAATGCTGAAAGGTTGACTTGAACGCTGCCGTTGTCAATGCGGATCGCATAAACGGGGATTTTCACGCTTTCATCTTCCAGGCAAACGCCGGTTTGCAGGTTAAAGTGTTGTTTGTATAGGGGCGAAGCGACCACCGGTTGCCCGCCAATGTCGCCGATTAAGCCGCGCGACAGCACATTGGCGTTGCCGAATGGGTCGTAATTGCCGACCGCATAAACTTTTGCATCGGGCTCCGGCATCCAAAAAATCGCCACTTGCTCCCCTTCAACCAGTGCGCAAACCCCCGAATCAGGCTGCAAGTCATCAACACTGCAAACATCTATCCACTGAACCATTAGGCTACCTCCACCAATTTAAAATGCTTGCGCTCGTTTTCATCGGCAGGACGAATCTGGCCGCGTTCTTCAACAAAGATGACATTATCGTCGGATTGGTCGCTGTTAATAAAGTGCCGGAAGCGTTTGAGCTTGGCTTCATCTTCAATCGCGGCTTTCCACTCACATTGATAGGTGTCGATCACATACTGCATTTGCTGCTCAAGCTGATCGCACAGCCCCAGTTTGTCTTCAATCACTACCGATTTCAGGTAATCCAGTCCGCCTTCCATGTTTTCCATCCACACCGAGGTGCGTTGCAGACGGTCGGCGGTACGCACATAAAAACTCAAAAAGCGGTCGATGTATTTAATCAGGGTTTCCTTGTCCAAACCGGTGGCGAATAAATCCGCATGACGCGGTTTCATGCCGCCATTGCCGCAGACATACAGGTTCCAGCCGTTTTCGGTCGCGATAATGCCGACATCTTTGCCCTGCGCTTCGGCGCATTCTCGGGTACAGCCGGACACCGCAAATTTGATTTTATGCGGCGAGCGCAAGCCCTTGTAGCGGTTTTCCAGCTCTATCGCCAGCCCCACGCTGTCATCGACGCCGTAACGGCACCACGTGCTGCCGACGCAGGATTTAACGGTGCGTAGGGATTTACCGTAAGCGTGACCGGATTCAAATCCGGCATCGATCAATTCTTTCCAGATATGCGGCAATTGATCGACCCGCGCGCCGAATAAATCCACGCGCTGACCGCCGGTGATTTTGGTATAGAGTTTGTATTTTTTGCCGACCTGTCCCAACGCAATCAGCATATCGGGACTGATTTCGCCGCCGGTGATGCGCGGCACCACCGAATAAGTGCCGTCTTTTTGCATATTGGCTAAAAAGGTGTCGTTGGTGTCCTGTAGCCCCAAATGATTTTTTTCCAGGATATGCTCATTCCACTGTGAGGCCAAAATATTGCCGACAGTCGGCCTGCAAACCTCACAGCCTTTACCCTTGCCGTGCTTGTGCAGCAAATCCGCAAAGGTTTTGATTTGTTCGACCCGAATCAGGTTGTGGAGATCCTGCCGGGTATAGGCAAAATGCTCGCAAAGATCGGTATTGACTTCAAAACCCTGTTTCGACAGTTCCGAATCCAAAACCGACTTAAGCAACGCAGAACAGCCGCCGCAACCGGTTGCGGCTTTGGTTTCCGCTTTTAACGCGCCCATGGTCATGCAGCCGCCCTCAATCGCCGAGCAAATCGTGCCTTTGGTCACGTCATAACAGGAACAAATTTGCGCCGAAGCGGGCAACGCATCCGGGCCCAAACCGACCGACTCGTCGGAGCGGTGCGGTAAAATCAGCGCATCGGGATTCTCCGGCAATTCGATACCGTTCAGGCAATATTGCAATAAGGTTCCATAACCCGACGCATCGCCAACCAGCACCGCGCCCAGCAATTGTTTTTTATCCTGACTGACCACCAGACGTTTATAAACTTCGCTTGCACCATTTTGGTAAGTGTAAACCATCGCGCCTTGGGTTTTAGCATGAGCGTCACCGATACTGGCAACATCAACCCCCATCAGTTTCAATTTGGTGCTCATGTCCGCGCCGGTAAAGCTTGCTGCATCGCCCGCCAAATCGGCCACCACCGTGCGCGCCATCGCATACCCCGGAGCGACCAGCCCGTAAATCATGCCATTCCACAATGCACATTCGCCAATCGCGTAAATATTTTCGTCGGAGGTGCGGCATTGATTGTCGATGACGATGCCGCCGCGCTGACCGACTTCCAAACCGGAAGCCCTGGCAAGATCGTCTCGCGGGCGAATCCCTGCCGAAAACAGCACGATGTCGGTTTCCAGCTCTTCGCCGTCGGCGAAACACATTTTATTAATGCATTGTTCGCCATCGGTAATGATGCTGGTGTTTTTGCCGGTATGCACGATGACGCCTAAATTCTCAATTTTCAGCCTTAACATCGCACCGCCCGCGTCATCGAGCTGCACCGCCATCAAGCGCGGAGCGAATTCAACCACGTGGGTTTCCAAGCCTAGATCCATTAACGCTTTGGCTGCTTCAAGGCCCAGCAAGCCACCGCCGACGACAGTACCGACCTTGCCTGTTTTGGCAGCGGCGGCAATGGCTTCAAGATCTTCAATCGTCCGATAAACCAGACATTGCGCGCGATCATGCCCGGGAACGGGCGGCACGAATGGATACGAACCTGTCGCCAAAACCAGCTTGTCGTAAGCTATGGTCAAGCCTTTTGCCGAAGTTACGGTTTTGTCGGCTCTGTTAATCGTTGCGACTTTGTCGCCTAGATGAATGGTAATGCCATGCTGTTCAAAAAATCCGTCTTCGACTAAAGACAACTCCTGCGCCGTGGTGCCGGTAAAAAACGCCGATAAATGCACCCGATCATAGGCTGCTCTGGGTTCTTCGCAGAAAGTAATAATTTCATAGTGTTCTTTAATGGGGCTTTCAACCAGACTGGCCAAAAAAGACTGCCCGACCATGCCATTACCAATGACGACTAATGTTTGTTTGACGCTCATATACAACCTCGATAACGCTGTTACTTGTTTGGAGTTGTAGAGCAATGCCTGTGCCACAATGAACAAGCCAGTGATTCTAATTACTTATTGAACCATCAGCCTGAAAAACAAAGCACCGCAATGAGCCAAGATGGTGCGTCTAAAAAAGTAACGCTCATTATAAGTGCAACAACAATTACATTTTAATCACCGCAGGCACGTTTACTATCGTCCCGACACGCACCCGCATTATTCGGCACAACTATAGAAATCAATGGGACTTTATTTATTGGGCCGGCGACTTAGGCGATTAATACAATCACCGTCAATAAATGGCGTAGTTTGTGCTAATTGTTTGAGAATGAATACCTTAAATATATTACTTATTGAAGATGAAACGACAGATCAGTTATTAGAAAAGACACTGATTGCTAAAGGCTATTCAGTCACCAACACGGTACCTTCTGAAACAAATATTCCATCCTTAGCGATGACCAACAAAACCGACCTTGTTATTTTTAATATCGACAGTCCCAAAAAATATTTTCCGCACATCCATTACCTCAACCGGAACCAACCGCTCCCCATCATTATCTTTGCTGCTGACGATACTTCCGACACCATCAAGCAAATCGTTAAGGCCGGAGTCAGCGCTTATGTTGTCAACGGCTTGGAAACCAGCCGCATTAACAGCATCATCAATATCGCCGTGGCGAGATTTAAGGAACAACAACGGCTTACCAATGAGTTGGAAAAAACGAAATCCAGGCTTGAAGAGAGAAAACTGATCGACCGGGCAAAAGGCATCTTAATCAAAACCCGCGGCTTTACCGAAGACGATGCTTACCACACCCTGAGAAAACTGGCGATGGATCGTAATATTGCAATCGGCGAAATGGCGAAAAACATTATCGCCATGGCTGAACTGCTTAAGTAACCGCGAAGCGGGGATAGAACTTCGCGGTAGTAACGCCTTAGGCCGTTTCCATGAAAGAACATACTCGAATTACGCATTATTTTCTCACCACGAAGACACGAAGAGCACGAAGAAAAAATATAAACTTCGTGTCCTTCGTGTCTCGGCAACTGCTCCTGCGTTGCTCTACCTCCTGCATCCATGCAGTCGTTCGTGGTGAATAAAAAATAAATTATACGAGGTATATTCTTTACCGGACATCGCCTTAGCTATCGAATAAACCAAACGTCATTGGTATCCTGAAATTAAGCGTAACGTCTTGCGAATCTGTCGTAGTGCCGATGCCTAAAGATAAATTGAAGGTAGTTCGTTTGGAATATTTGAAGGAATAGCCAACCAAAAGCTGCCCTATATCCAGTGTACTTCCCGGAATCGTTCTGCCATCAATTTGAGAATCTAAAACATGTTTGTGCGAGTACCCTAGACTGTATGATGATCGATCATTAATGCCGAACCCCATACCAAAACTTAATCCTAGCGTATCCCCCGGATCAATCTTCCCGAAGTTCGTACTGGTTTCTGCATTATAACTGTAGCTAAGATTACCGAAAAAAACCGCAGGATCCGTAGGATAAAGCGCTGTAACACTGGGCTGAAAACTATAGTATCCGGCGCCCGTCGGCAATTCGGTTGGAAATGTCGCTCCGGGAACGCCTTGAGCTTGTACAGACACAACATCGAAAGGACTTTTTCCTGTGGGTGCCGTTGCAACGATATTGCCGACAAAAATCGGCCAACCGCCGGCTCCACTGTTAAGCTGATAACGACTGGCAAATTCAAGGTCGCCAATGCCGCTTCCGGTTGCATTAAAGGTTTCATCAACGCCCGCACCAATACTGACCGGCCGTGAGCGCTGAGTATCATCACGGTATACATAAGGGAACTTGAACTCCACCTCCAGACTATCCGTTATGCCGTAACGAGCCCCCAGCGCGCCGATAAAATTGTGTCGTTTAACTGAGCGAAGATCGATAAGGCCAATGGCAATAGCGGGAAGAAAGGTAAATGCATCAAGAAACACCCGATCATTACTGGTGTAAGCATAATACATCGACGGTTCAACAACAATTTTCCCTTTTCTGGTTAACACGCCGCCTACGGTTTCGCTTAATCTGGGTATTTCCGGCGGCCTTGGTTTTTCCGTTGCTCCGGGAGGCGCCTGACCGACAGGCTTGGACGGGAGCTTATTAGGCGATGTTGACGGCTCATTGTTATTTTTTGCCGCAACGATTTGAGGCTTGTTTGCTGCTTGCTGAACCGGCGCCGCTTTATTCTCTACGGCTTGATTGGTTAATGCATCAAGACGCAATTTAAGTTGCTCCAGTTCCTTGCCTTGCTCGGCAATGATCTGCCGTTGTATTTGGAATTCTTTTTGCTGTTCGGCAATTAATTTCTTGTATTGTGCCGCAGAATTATTTTGTTTAGCTGTTTCTGCATAACTCCTGTTTACAAAAAAAACACAACAGATAAAGATAACTCCTTTAATAGCCAAAAATAGAGGAAATTTTCCACTCCTAAATTTCATCTTCATATTATTATTTCCATTTTTTAGGTATTAGATTAACAGCAATTAAATTCCCTATATTGTCATTCAGGATTGAACTTAGCTGCCGGCAATCAATAAGCATAACCGACTTATTAATTGTTTTTTAAACATCACTTTTGGATTTCATATATAAATAACAGCCCGGAAAAAGATAGGCGCGAATAAATAAACCATCCTGTTAACTTTATAAATTATTAAGCCCATCAGGACAATTGGTATAAATACGTAGGAGATATGTTATTAATTGGGTGAATGATGGCATTTTCTACATCATTACTTCATAACCAGCGGTACCCATCAGTTCCATAAAAACCGGAACTCAGGTTGTAAGGCTATACGTTTTAAGAGGCTCGTTTTAGTCTAAAACGACTCAGCGACTACCGGGATTTATTTAACACCGCTACAGAGTGGATAATGATCGATAGCTACACCCTTTAATTGGATTAATGCACATTGGGCATAATCAGGTTATTAAAGACCGCACCGCTACTATTCAAATCCAAACCTTTTAAGTTACTAACCGCTATATTAATATCGGTAACAGTTCTAATAACCTGGTTGTCAACGTTATTCTGAATAACAGAACCCAACCCCGTCATTGCCAACTCCGGAGCTTGATTCAGGGTTCCGTTCTGAAACAATGAGGCATTCTCCGGTAATTGGAAAAATGAGGAAGAAACTACCGAGCCGTTCAACGAAGTGATTCTATCCAAACTAAAATCAATGTTCGTTCCGTTTGGAAGCTCAAACCCCCCTCTTAGTTGATCCAACTCACTGTCAGACGCACGATCCCAATTATCAAATTGTTGAGCGGCAATACTTGACATTTCATCCGCCAATACCTGACCGGCGAAGCCGGAACCGCCAAAAACCGCTATCCAGAGCACAGCCTTCATGAGTTTCCGGTAGACGTTAAATTTATATGTTTTCACGTTAAACACTCCGCTTAATTAAAAATCCCAACGTCCGGGTTGCAACATATTGAATGCACCTAAACTGGCTCGATCGGCGGCGGAACCCAGCGGCGCCTTGACCCGAAGCCCCCACTCTTGCTGATCTTGAAAATGGTTTGCCGCGACATCCTGTTTATCATGAATTAAAAATAAAATACGGTTCCCCCACATTTCTTCAAACTCATCGCGGGGTATCACCTTTATGCCTACAGCGGGATCTCCCACCAGAACTTCCTGATCACTAACTCCTTTAATAATAACGAAATGCATGTAACCGTTATTATTGATAATGGTGATTGCCGGAACATTGGCTGTAATCAACTGATCCAATTTGATCTTGAAACCATCGGAGCGATAGCCACGCCTTTCCAGATAAAGCTTTATATCCAGCAACGAAAAACCCTGTTTTTGAATCTTCTGCCGATCACCGTTTTGATACATATCAATAAATACGCTTTGCTCGTCTACCGTATCATCGTAGTGATAGGTAAGCAGACTGGCCAAAGTTGCCGAACCGCAACTGAAGTCATACTGTTGCTTGTATACAGTCTTGAATCGCCGCTCTAAAAAACTGGTCACGGGAACGTCATAGTTTCCGGCGCCTGCAATGCCATTAAAGTTCAGCGAACCTGCATTGCTACACAATGTAGGTAGCATGAGAAGAACACATTTAACAAAAAATCGCATCATGTCGCACTTCCACTGAATAAAAATTTATTAAGGGACGATCGTTACATTCACGATCGTCGAATCCTGAATGATGACGTTGTTACCGCTGTTTTGAATAACGCTGGTAAAACCGCTTGCCTGTGTAAATGAACCGCCGTCAATTATGTTGGCGCCATTCACATTATTATTTGCCTGGTTGTCCGCCAGCGTAGCGCGTACATTCATGTTATTAAGGGTAAATATATCGACTCCTTCGCGCCCCCGCGCATTATCCAGCTCTTCCAATAACGCTGTTTCGGTCGAAGAAAAAAGTAACTTGTCCTGATTTTGATCAGCTCCGGCTTGCGCCGCCTGACTTTGCACAATAACTACAAATAGAGTTAAAACGCAGTTCTTTAAAATAGTTCCCATAGCACCCTCCTCACATATTTGACGATATGCCAGTTAAGAACCGGTGAGCGATTGCTCACTCACCGGCAAACTGCAATTTATTAACCAATGCCGTTAATAAACCTTAAGGTGCAACAGTTGCAGTGCCTTGGGTAACCGTTACAGTTCCGTCAACCAATACGGATTGTTGCGCTAAACCGCTACCTGAGTTTTGAAAGGTTTGGGTAATACCTGCGTTGCCGACAATCGAATGATCGATATGATTGCCAAATGGTATAGAAGCCAATACCGTACCATCGCTTGGTAAACCGGCAGGGCTACCAGTGACTGAACCGTACAAATCCTGATTATTGACTTTGTAAGTGCTGGTGGCGTTACCGATACCGGCAACTGCATTACCAGCGCCATGAACCTTCAACTCAAGATATTGCGAGGTGGCGTTTCCGACATTGGCTGATGCTGAACCGTCTCCTTTGGCCTCTGATTTGTTGTTAGTAGCAGTAGCGGTTCCTGTATTGGATGACGCTGAACCATCTTTCGCATCTGATTTGTTGCTAGTAGAAGTAGCATTTCCAGTACCATTTACAGCAGCTGCTTGATCTTCAGCTTTCGCTTTGCCATCAGCGCCAGTACTACTATTAGAATCATTATCAGCGTAGTTACTCGTTGCAGAACCGCTGCCAATGTTACTTGCAGCCCCATCGTCAGCCTTCACTTTGCCTTTTGCACTAATATCGTTATCATTTTTTGTGTCATTATCAGCGTAGTTACTCGTTGCAGAACCGCTACCAACATTACTTGCAGCGCCATCGTCAGCCTTCACTTTGCCAAATGCACTAAGACTGTTGTCAGTTTTTGTGATAGTTTTGGTATCAGTATCAGTTTTGGTGATAGTTTTAGTGTTGTTACTATCGTCTGTTTTAGTGATAACATCATTATCGTTTTTAGTGATAGTTTTGGTATCAGTATCAGTTTTAGTGATAGTCTTTACATCATTATCATTTACTGTTACCGCACCACCTGTTGCAGTACCCCCTTCACTAGCTGAAGCATTTCCCTTACCTGTACTGGTCGCGTCAACACTTGCCGTTTGACTGTCGGTTACTTCATTCGCAGTATTAGTAGGATTTGCCCATGCACTGGAAGCTGTGCCCAATGCAAGAAGAATACTTACGGTTAATATCTTTTTGTTAAATTGTTTCATTGTTATTACTCCATGAATATATTTAAATATAATCAGATGCCGTTCAATAAAAATATCTGATGCTATTGCAACAACCGCCTCTCTCGCCATTTCTGTGAGCTAGCCGGTCATCACAACTACAGTATCCTTAACCGCCCCTTAAATTTCCATAGAGACAAAATCAACAAAACATTAAAAATCAGCAAGATAGGTATAAACACTTAAGTAGTAAGACGAGCATTCAAGAGAACTCATAAACAATCCGGCGCTTCGACAAACTCTGCACGAATGGAGAACGTTATCCGACCGGCATACAGCACTGACTCTGTATTGCCCTCGCCTTTGACTTATCAAATCACTAAAATAAGGGGACTTTAACGCTACGGAAAAAACCGGCGCCCTTTCGCGTTCCCTGTCGTAAGTGACGAGGTCTTGACCGGCATTAGCCGGGAAATTGAAGACGCGGCCATTTCTATCATGACGATAAAAACGGCGCGGTCAATGAAGCTTCAGGCTGAACCTGAAATGTAGATACGACGATAATCAGTCGGTTGTGTGTCTAAACAGGTACCCGAACTGCACTGCGGCAGCCCGTAATTCCACCCGGCTATGCCATTTTTTTCAACCACTCTTTAACAACAGGCCAGCCGCGTGTGAGCCATTGTTCTGTTACAAAAGCCGCCGCAGGTTTAATCTTCTTCCCCAGCGTCTTGGCATAAAACCATAACCTGTCCGCAAATGACGCGTCAGTACTATCGCGCATCTGTAAATAACGTGAACCCAAGCCATCAATAAACACCGGTTTAAACAGCCACATTTCCAGAATAGACGTTACCCACATAAACATGAAAGACACGCCCATGCCCATACCGGCAAAAATAACCAACCAGGCAAACATCGGGTGAATCTTGGTCAGCCACCATGACAATATATCGGCGACAAGAAACGCATAGGGCATGCCGATAGCAATGCACTTATATTGCGTTGTCGTGGTCTCCGCAAAACTAAAAATAAGCCCCACGAACATAAAGATGAAGCTGATGCCGAACATATGCACATGCGAAACCCGTGTTAATGACGCGAATGTAGCCCCCGTATCCTCTGTGGTTAAGGCTTTTAGCGCCTCGAATTGGGTAAAATCCGGTATCCCGGACGCTTCCTTGTTATGGCACATTACGCAACGGCTCTCGATTATTTTGTCGATGCCGTCCGCCTTATAATCATCACTGTTCGCGCCGTCCCTAACCCATTCCATGATCTTAAAACGTTCCTGTTCCGAGGCATTATCCTTCATCGAACCATTCAGTTTCTGCTCCAAAACCGTGCCTGACCGATTGCCGTAATAACTGTAAACAATATCATCAACGGACAAGCCGAATTTACCGTCCGCCATGCCGTGGGTAAACAATATTTGAATTAATGCAAAAAGATAGCCTATGCCAACCGTACACAGATAACCGGTAAACAGCACCTTGATAGGGGTATCGTGATCTTTTAGGGGTGTATATTTTGTTGTCATAATGTCGATTGATAATGTGTTGCGTTCCAGGTCCAATCATGAACCCATGATTTCATGTCTAGCGCCCGGCACGAGTCAATGACCGAACTACAGCGCTCAACAAGATTATACGTTGTCTTGATTACGTTATTATTGCCATTCTATCAACCCGCTTTCTGCTTATCGCGGTTATTCAGCAGCATCCCCTCCGCCTTGCTGCCCAAGTACACATAAATACCCAGCGACACCAGCAGCGACGCCACCGCGATAATGATCCAGACCGCTTCAATGATATGTTCGCCATCGCCCTTTAATGCGAATTTAAAAATCATCAACAGCGACTCAATGGACACCGCGATAATAATCACCGCAATAAAACGGGTAATCGTGCGCCGGGTCGAGCTATGCCTGAGCACATCTTTGTACAACAGCACTTCTTCTTCCAGCGTTGTCTTGCCCAGATCAAAAATAGCCAGGCTCAAGGTCAGGTAAATAACCACGCCCAACGGCATCTCCAGTCGCTTTTCCGGCGTCATCATCGCATATATCACATCCAAACACTCAACCCCGGCCGCATACAACAACATCAACGCGACCGTAAACAAACCGAGCACGATCAGCGTATACATGGCTTTAAAATAGGGTTCGAAATGAATGCGCCTGCTATCGCCGGTCAATATCGCCAGCATGGAGCTGAGATCAATATCGAGCACAACGACACCCTTTATGGTGCTGTCATCATTGTTAACTTTCATGCTGGCGGACAGGCATAGCTCCCGTCTGACGCTGGACAAATAAGGCTCAGTTACCGCCACCCCGTCAGTCTTCATCGCCGCCAAATAGTAGGGCCGGTTACTACGGTCCGCATCCAGGCCGATTTTAGGATGATGCTTAAACTGACTGCCCGGCACGTTCATGCAGATTTGCTTGCCTTTTGCGTCAAGCAGGTAAAGAAGACTGACAAACGGGTAATAAGAACACAGGGAATTGAGAAACTCGGTCAGTTCCTCATCACTTTTCTCGAACATTTTGTCATCGGCAAAACAACTCAAAATGGAAGAAAGCAGGTTATGAATAGCGACGCGATGTTCCTCGTATTTCTCGATAACATTGATATGACTCATTTTAGACATGCTTTCGATCCCGAGAATTCATGATAACTCTCCATGCTCCAGCAGGTTTTGTGCCAGATGATCAAAACAGTCAACAACCCTTCCTGTGCGCAGAAATTACACACCAAAACAACCTAATTGGTGCAATCCACAGGGAAATTGCACCTATTAAGTGCGTTATTTTAAGGGCTCCGACCACGCTTGTTCTACAACAGGTCGCTTATAGCACTTATATTTGTTAAATAATTAACATAAATAACCCATATAGAAATTGTGGCACAACGATTGCTTTTAACACTGCAGAGACTCCAATGGCGGAGCATTAAAGAAATATTGGTTTAATGGCGAACTCTATTGACAAAGGCGTCTATCAGACTGAATGCATTGAGCATTCCGCTGAGAGACGCTTTTTTTTGCCTGATCCAGGCCGCTATTTCCATGCGTTAAATCACTTTATGTATTTGCCGATATTTTGATATTTGCGCATCAAACATAAACAGGGCTATTTCTGAGACACCTTAGAACTGAACAACAGCAGTTTCTTGCGGGCATGTAAAAAACGAATTAAGACGAATTTGAACAATGGAAACGGGTAGATCAACTAAAGACGACATTTACCCTCCAAAAAACCGGGATGAACAGCACTCTAGTAATCGGGGAAATGGCAAAAAATGTTATTTCCATGGCTGAACTCATTAAACAAACATTTCTATTATGAATACGGAAAAAAAACTATTCTCTTATTTTGAACCTATTGTTAGCACTGTCGGCGGCTCTATCAGCAGCCATGAAGCATTAGCCAAACAAAACAAACCTATGAATCAAGAAAAGATACTATTCCCCTATTTCCAACCTATTATTGGCGCTGCCAGCGGCACTATCATCGGTTACGAAGCATTAGCCCGGCAACATGACGCCAATGGCCGGGTTATTTCGGCCGGTGAATTATTCTCTTCGCCGGACATTGCCCCCGACCAACTGATAGCCTGGGATCGCATGGTTCGACGTCAAGCTCTGGAGCAATTCAGTCGATCACATTACAAGGGCTATTTAACCATCAATATTTCAGCCGCCTGGATCGACCACCTCGCTGACTTTACTTCATTGCCGACACTACTCATGCTGGACGAGTTTAATGTTGACAGAAACCGCGTCATTATTGAAATAACCGAATCAAAAGGCGACTTGGACAAACTCGTTGAAATTGCCGATCTGTATCGCCAACACGGCTTAAAAATAGCGATTGATGATTTTGGCGCCGGGTTTTCTCAGCTGGAAAGAGTCATGGCCATACAACCCGACATCATCAAACTGGACATGCAATTATTCCAGAATGCCGCCAAAGGCGGCATAGCCAGCGATGTGGTGCATTTAATATCCCGCCTGGCGAAACGCACCGGTTGCCGTATCGTTTGCGAGGGAGTGGAAACCATTGACGACTTCCATTTCGGCTTAAGTTGCGGCGCTCAATATATGCAGGGCTATCTGTTTTCACCCGCCACAGCGGAATTTAAAGAACCGCTGCATTATCAAAAACAAATCAGTTCACTGAGAAAGACCTTCCTGAAAAAAACCTTGGCCAAAGAAGAACACAAGATACAGTTTATCGCCAATATTAAAGGCTTGATCGAATGCCTGAAAATAGCGCTGGAAACCGACTTCAACCTCAAAAAATTATCAGCGCACCCGTTTGAAACGAGCGGCATTTTACGGTTCTATTTATGCAATAACGAAGGCGACCAGATCTCATCGAATTTTAATTTTGCCGATGGCAACTGGTTCGAGGACCCGACTCAAATCGGCTTTAACTGGGCATGGCGACCTTATTTTTATCAATTGCTGGCGCTTGAGTCGGCAAAAGACAGTTACCGCCTGGTAACTTCTGAACGCTATCGGGATTTTAATAACGATATGCTGTGCAAAACCCTATCGCTTAGACTGGACGACGAGCGTATTTTATTAATCGATATTGCTGCCGAATGGCTATGATGTTTAACCTTCGAAGCGATTTAATCGTCCGTCGCCTTTAGACATTCACTATATCCTGAGATTCGTACATAACGATGCAATAGCCCAACAAGGAAGGCTTTTTTGTGTCTCGCACCACTTTGAGGCGGACGCAATAGCCACCTAAAACAGAAAAGTGACCACCGCTTTCAACTTTCCGCCATCAATGACGGGCATTGCAAGCATGGAATTCAAGCGCCCTTCTACCGGCGCAACTTCCGCGTTATTTCTGATGGCCGGAACGCCGGTTAGCCATACCCTGCCCAATAGTCCCTCGCCTTTGCGCACGGAGATGGTTTCAAACATTTCCGCCAGCTCATCATTTTGTTTACTGTATCCCGACTGACACACCAGCCGTTGACCGCTTTCATCCGGCACCCAGATCTGTATGCGTTTGGCAATCGGCGTCGCTTTAGCCGACAGAAATGTCATGATATACACCTGGTTTGCAACCACCGAAACCGGAATACCCAGCGCCGTCGTTATCCCGGCTTTTCTGGCATCCGAACTTCTGATAAAAGCGGAGGCTTGCCCCAGATCCTCTATGAGTACGGGCATGCCTGTTGCCCATACCTGCCCGGGTAAACCGGAACCCTTGATGAAGCTCATTCCTCTGGATATATTTTCAAATTCATCCAACGTACCGTAATATCCGTCAATAACCGCCAGCTCAGTATTTTTCTCCGCGCTGTTGCTCCATACTTCTATCGCGCCGGCATGATGCTGATCGTCCCCACACAAAAAAACCACCACGGCCATTATAAATTCACCTGAAAAAACAGGTATCGCAATACCGCAGGTTAACCCTGCTTTTTTGGCTGATTTTGTCCGCTTGAAATAAGAGTGGTCAAATTCCGTTAATACGACAGGATGACCGGCTGCCCATGCTTTACCGGGCAAACCTTCATCATAAGCGAAGGATTCCTTTTCGCTGGCAACCCGGAATTCATGCAAAGAACCATACAGTCCGGCGCTAAAGCCCAAGCGGGTACGATCTTTTGTGGGTATCCATATTTCCGTTACCTTAATAAATGTTTTCATATCAAGCCGTTTGCTTTATGGAAGAAAGCCGCTTATGAGTCGCCGATCGATGTTCTTCATATTTTTCAAAAACATTAAGATGGCTTATCTTGGACATAATCGGAATACCTCAGAATTAATAATGACTCTCCAAGTAGTAGCAGATTTTATGCCGAATTGGAGAAACGGCTTGGACGACAGCATCAATGCAGGAACCGCATAGCGGTGTACCGAGGAGCCTATATCTGTCCATGCTACCGTAAAACGCCTGCTTTTGGTGCAGCCATTCCTATACCGCCCCTCAGGAGAACTCGATTGGTGCAACACATCGAAAGATTGCACTCATTCGATGCATTATTCTCGAACCCCTCATTATCCTTGCGATATGAAAGGTAATCGGTAACCAATTGTAATTATTAAATAAGATCCATGGAAAAATATCATACAACCATTTTGGCACAACGCTTGCGTTAAACACGACAGAAGCCCCGATAGCGGGGTACTGAAAGATCTTGGTTTAACGGCGAACCATATTGACAAAGGCGTCTAACAGACTGAATGCAGTAGCATTCCGCTTGAAGACGCTTTTTTTTGTTCCTTTTTAAGGATAGAAAAGCCTAACAATGGATTAATAAATGTCCGCAGCAATTTAAGCCCCCATTACATTGCAAGCATTCGATACATTCCGGATTTAATAGCGTCGGCACAACAATCGTAATGATTCGGCCGGAACATGGATCCAATCGAAAATATTTACTATTTAACAATCCCAATCATAACTATAGAAACAGGAGATTGCATCATGCTAAATAACTTGAAAAACTCCGGACAGTTAACTATCAAAATGCGTTTTACGATCATTGTAAGTACGTTGGTCATCGGTTTTTCACTGTTCGGTTTCGCAACGTTCAAGGCCATGAATACACTGAATGTTAATGGCCCCATTTATCAACGCATAGTTCAGGGTAAAGATATTATTGCCGATGTCCTGCCTCCGCCTGAATACATTATCGAATCCTATTTGGTGACGCTGCAATTAACCCAAACCACCGACCCGGCTGAAATCAGCGCCTTGGTGACGCACTTTCAATCGCTAAAAACGGAATACGAGTCCCGTCATCGTTATTGGACAGGCCAATCTTTGGAACAGGGACTCCAGGTTTCTTTACTTGAACGCTCTTACCGGGCGGCGCAAACCTTTTACAATGAAGCCGGCCAGCGGTTTCTGCCGAGCATCCAGGCGGGCGACCGCGACGGCTCACTCGCCAGCCTCCTGAAAATGCGTCGCGCTTATGAAGAGCATCGTAATGCTATTAATGACGTAGTGAAACTTACAACAGCCCGCAACCTGGAAGATGAGGCACACGCGCAAAATACAATACACGGGTACGAAATCTTCCTGGTCGGCATTTTCATCTTCAGCGTTGCGATGGCAGTCGTGTTGACCGTACTGGTCAGTCGCAGCATCATACGATCGCTCAAGACCGTCCAACAGGTTGCAGGAGCCATTGCCAATGGAGACCTGCACTCCAGCATTGACACCCATCAAAAAGATGAAATCGGGGATCTGTTGCGCTCCATGAAAACCATGCAGGATTCGATCAACTTCTTCGTTACCGGCCTGGACGATATGGCGAAAAAGCACGCACAGGGCTGGGTCAAAGAGCAACTCGACAGTTCAACATTCTCCGGCATCTACGGCAAGATAGCCTATGAAGTTAATGACTTGATTCAATCGCGTATCCTGATCAACAGAAAGCTGATCGGTATCGTCTCCCAATATTCAAAAGGTGATTTCTCTCTTGACATGGACGTTTTACCGGGAGAAACCATTGTCATTACCGAGATTATGGACAATGCCAAAAAGACCTTTCTCGCCGTTAACAACGAAATCAAAATGCTTGCGGAAGCAGGCGCTCAAGGCGATTTCTCAAAGCGTAGCGATCCGGATAAATTTGAGTTCATGTTCAAGGGGATTTTGGCCAATCTCAATCACCTGATGGAAACCTGCGATGTCGGCTTCAACGACGTGCTGCATGTCGCCGATGCCCTGGCTCAAGGCGACTTGACCCAAACTATCGACAAAGACTATCCCGGCACCTTTGGCGAAGTGATTGTCGGCATGAATAGTATTGTAGGAAACCTCAAAGGCCTGGTCGGCAATATCAAGGACTCCACCGACAACATTCACACAGCGGCTAACGAAATCGCCACCGGTAACAACGACTTATCGCATCGCACCGAGGAGCAAGCCGCCAGCCTGGAACAAACCGCCGCCAGCATGGAAGAGTTGACCTCCGCCGTGCAGCATAATGCCGTCAACGCCCAACAGGCCAACCGGCTCGCTGTTGACGCATCCGACATCGCGGGCAAAGGCGTTGAAGTGGTCGGCCAAGTCGTCATGACGATGAATGAAATCAATGAATCGTCACGTAAAATCGGGGACATTATCTCGGTGATCGACGACATTGCTTTCCAGACCAACATTCTTGCCCTCAACGCTGCGGTAGAAGCCGCCCGCGCCGGCGAACAAGGCCGGGGCTTTGCCGTTGTTGCCGTAGAAGTGCGCAATCTCGCGCAACGCGCCGCGACGGCTGCCGGGGAAATTAAAGAGCTGATTAGCGATTCGGTCGATAAAGTCTCGGACGGCAGTAAGCTGGTTGCCCAAGCCGGGCTGACCATGGAAGACATTGTCACCTCCATCCGCGGCGTTACCGACATGATGTCTGAAATCACCGCAGCCTCCGCCGAACAAAGCGCCGGCATCGAACAAGTCAATCAGGCCATCACCCAAATGGATGACGTAACCCAACAAAATGCCGCTCTGGTAGAACAAGCCGCTGCGGCCGCGGAATTGCTGGAAGAACAAGCGCAAAACCTGGTGATCACAGTGAGCAGTTTTAAAGTGGTAGATAGCTCGGGCACGTCAAACAGCTACTTTCATTTACCGCCTGCGAAAAAAGAAATAGCGCTACCCAGAGCAGTTGCCGGTAGGAAGTTACAGTTACAACTTGCTGGTAATGATGAGTGGGATGAGTTTTAATCCCCCTTTATTATCTAAAAACGATCTATTTTGCCCCTTATTCGCCCTATCAATAGCCATGGACATCACCATCACCACACCCGCCCTGTTATTTCCCGCCATTTCAGTTTTATTTTTGGCCTATTCCAACCGTTTTCTGGCGATTGCCAGCCGGATTAGAGAACAGCATAACCTGTTTAACAAAACCCAAAGCCCGGTTGCCAAAAAACAGATCGACAGTTTAAGGCTCCGCATCCGCTTTATTGTGGCGATGCAAGTGCTGGGCGTCGTTGGCATTATCTGCTGCACACTCGCTATGGGGCTGATCTTTTACGGACTGCAATATTACGGCAACATGACTTTCGGCTTCAGCATGGTGTTTATTGTTTTATCGTTGTTAGCATCAATAAGCGAGTTATTGCTTTCAACAAAAGCGCTCAATATCGAGTTGGAAGATATGGAAGCGCATTCGTCATAGTTGGTGCAAACGAATAGGTGAATGCACAAAATTGATGCATTACAGACATACACCCCTCTCACCTTGCCCTCCTCAATACGAACTATAACCGCTTATATTCATTAACTTAAACCCATAAAATAAGCATTCGCAAATTTTGGCACAACGATTGCTTTAAACATTACAGGAGCTCCAACGACGGGGCACTAAAAAATACGGGTTCAACGGCGAACCCAAACAGACAAAGGCGTCTACCAGACCGAATACAGTACGTATTCCGTTAGGTGGCGCTTTTTTTTTGCTGATTTTTTCAAACCTGCTGAGGTCAATATGAAACAAACCGGACGATTTACTATCAAAAAACTGGTTACGGCACTGGTTGCCGTGGCTGCGGTATCAACCTTTTCCTTTGCAACCAGTGCCTACGCAGCTGAAAAACTGGAAAAGGAAAGCTTAAAACTCGGCTTCATCAAACTGACCGATATGGCGCCGTTGGCGATTGCCCTGGAAAAAGGCTATTTCGAAGATGAAGGCCTTTCCGTGCAATTGGAAGCACAAGCCAACTGGAAAGTGTTATTAGACCGTGTCGTCAGCGGCGAACTGGACGGCGCGCACATGCTGGCAACCTTGCCCTTTGGAGCGAGCATCGGCTATGGCACTAAAGCCGATATAGTCAGCGCTTTCACGCTGACCTTAAACGGCGATGCGATTACCGTGTCCAACGATGTCTGGAAACAAATGAAGCCGCAGATTCCGATGAAAGACGGCAAGCCGGTGCATCCTATCAAGGCGGATACCTTAAAGCCGGTACTTGAGAAATACAAAAGCGCAGGCAAACCTTTCAACATGGCGATGACTTTCCCGGTCGGCACGCACAATATGAAATTGCGTTACTGGCTGGCGGCAGGCGGCATTAAGCCCGGTTTTTACGCACCGCCTGAAGACACTTCCGGCCAGATTGACGCCGAAGCCATGCTGTCGGTAACGCCGCCGCCGCAAATGCCGGCGACCATGGATTCAGGCACGATTGTCGGCTACTGCGTCGGCGAACCGTGGAACCAGCAAGCGGTGTTCAAAGGCATCGGCGTACCGGTCATCAGCGATTACGAACTGATGAAAAACAGCGCTGAAAAAATCTTCGGCGTAAATAAAGAGTGGGCGGATAAAAACCCCAATACCCATAAAGCGGTGATAAAAGCCTTGATTCGCGCATCGATGTGGCTGGATGCGGAAAACAATAAAAATCGTAATGAAGGCGTGGAAATGCTGTCGCAAAAACAATATGTCGGGGCTGATTACGAAGTTCTTGCCAACAGCATGAACGGCACGTTCGAGTATGAAAAAGGCGACAAACGCGACTTGCCCGATTTCAATGTGTTCTTCCGTCATAACGGTTCTTACCCTTATTACAGCGATGCGGTCTGGAGTCTGACGCAAATGCGCCGCTGGGGACAAATCAACGAATACAAAACCGATGCCTGGTACCTGGAAACCGCCAAGAAAGTGTATCGCCCGGATATTTACATGGCCGCGGCCAAGGCGCTGGTTGCCGAAGGCAAAGCGAAAGCAGGCGATTTTCCTGCTGACAGCGAAACCGGTATCAAGCCGCCCAGCGCCGACTTCATTGACGGCATCAGTTTCGACGCCACCAAGCCCAATGATTATCTGAGCAAGTTTCCTATCGGGCTTAAAGGCAAACAAAAAGTAGTGAGCGGCAAGGTTGTTGAATAACGCCATCGTTCCCAAGCTAAAGAGACTGTGAAAGTGTCATCAAAAAACGGGTAAAAGTATTATTCACCACGAAGGCACGAAGTACACGAAGAAAAATAATTGCTTTTATTCAATGTATTGAAAACTTCGTGCTCTTCGTGCCTTCGTGGTGAGTTTTTTAATTTTGTTTAAAAAACGAATACTTTCACAGTCTCTAAAGCTTGGGAACCCACCCGAAAAAAAGTGTGAGTGCCGACCTAAACAATGGACGTTGACTTAGTGCAGGGACGCGCCTTTTTTGCCTTTAACCTTTTGCCTTTCACCTGCTTTTAGAGGTACCGACAATGCACAACCAACTGATAAAGTTTTTAAACATAACCGGGCTCACCTGGTTTGTTCCTTTGGTAAAAATAGCCGCCGGAGAAAATCCATCCCTGCAAATCCGGCAACTTTGGCTGATTATGGGCGTGCCCATACTCGCGTTTATGGTCTTCCTTGGACTTTGGAGCTTCTCCGCATCCAAAATCAACACCAGCTTGGGCGCCATCCCCGGCCCGGTCGCGGTATGGCACGAAGCGGCCGGATTATTGGACGATCATTTCGCCGAACGGGCTAAAGAGTCCGAATATTACCAACGCCAGCAAGTCCGTAATGATCAAAAACACGCAGAAGATCCGGCTGCTGAAATCAAAGTCCGCCCCTATAACGGCCAGGCCACTTATCTGGACAAGATTTTCACCAGCCTTTACACGGTTTTTGCAGGCTTTGTGATTGCCACGCTGATCGCCGTACCGCTCGGCCTGTTCTGCGGCATGAGTCCGATCTTTAATTCCGCTATCAACCCGCTGGTGCAGATTTTCAAGCCGGTATCGCCATTGGCCTGGCTGCCCATCGTCACGCTGGTGGTCAGCGCCGTGTATGTGACTACCGATGATTCCTGGTTTGAAAAATCGTTCCTGACCTCCGCGATTACCGTCACGCTGTGTTCGCTGTGGCCGACCCTGATCAATACCGCCGTCGGCGTGTCATCGATAGACAAGGACCTGATCAATGTCGGCAAAGTGTTGCGTCTTAGCTGGAGCACCCAAATCAAGAAAATCATTTTGCCGTCTGCGTTGCCCTACATTTTTACCGGCATGCGTTTGTCGCTGGGCGTGGGCTGGATGGTGCTGATCGCTGCGGAAATGCTGGCGCAAAATCCGGGGCTGGGCAAATTCGTCTGGGATGAATTCCAGAACGGCAGTTCCAACTCTCTGGGCAGAATCATGGTTGCGGTATTTACCATCGGCCTGATCGGCTTTGCCTTGGACCGCATCATGCAGTCTTTACAAAACATATTCTCTTTCGGTAGAGCGCTTTAATCAAGGAGTCGGTGATGTCCGTCGTAAATCTTAATATTGTGAACCCTTCGACAAGCTCAGGACAGGCTAAGCGCACCCAGAGCAAGTCGCCTGCGCCATCGAATGACGCCCACCAGCCTTTGTTGGAATTAAAGGCCGTGTGCAAGAGCTATGGAGCGACATCCATACTCAATAACATCAACCTGAGCATTAAAGAAGGCGAGTTCGTTGCTATTGTCGGTTTTTCCGGCAGCGGAAAAACCACGCTGATTTCAACTATCGCCGGGTTAATTCAGGCCGATAGCGGCGAGGTGCTAAAACAAGGCCGACCGATTACCGCACCGGGACCGGACCGCGGCGTCGTGTTCCAAAACTACTCGCTGATGCCGTGGCTGACGGTGTTTGAAAACGTGGCGTTGGCGGTCGATGAGATTTTTAAAGACTGGCCTGCCGAACAACGTAAAGCGCATACCGAAAAATACGTCAGGATGGTTAATCTCGGCGCGGCCATGGATAAAAAACCCGCCGAACTTTCCGGGGGCATGCGGCAACGGGTCAATGTCGCCAGAGCTTTGGCCGCCAACCCCGATATTTTGCTGCTCGACGAACCGCTCAGCGCGCTGGATGCATTGACGCGCGGCAACTTGCAGGATGAGATTTTGCAAATCTGGGCACAGGAAAAGAAAACCGTCATCCTGATTACCAACGATGTCGATGAAGCGATTTACATGGCGGACCGGGTTATCCCGCTTAATCCCGGCCCCGATGCGACCTTCGGCCCGGATTTCAATATCAATATCGAGCGTCCCAGAGACCGGACTGCATTAAACCATAACGCCGAATTTAAACGATTACGCGCCGAAATAACCCGTTATTTAATGGACATCGGCATCGAAAAAAACCTGGGTTCAAGCGCCGATCGAATCGTCCTGCCCAATGTTAAACCCAATACCAGCAATGACTGGGATCGTGACCGCTCGGCCTTCGCCGCGCCTGCTCCCGGCAAGCTTGCGGCAGATACACCCTCCCTGGCGATTGCCGAGCCTGCTCCCGGCAGGCTTACGGCATACACACCCTCCCTGGCGATAAAACCGGCACAGAACGATTTAGGCCGTCCCCGTTACCTGGAGTTTTCACAGCTGTCCAAAATCTACCTGACACCCGACGGCAACAGCTCGGTTAAAGTCGTGGACGGCTTCGACCTGAAAATGAAAAAAGGCGAATTCATATCGATCATCGGCCATTCCGGCTGCGGTAAATCAACCGTATTATCGATGACCGCCGGTCTGAACAGCGTATCCGAAGGCGTTATTATTCTGGACAACAAAGAAATTGATAGTGCGGGCCCTGATCGTGGCGTAGTATTTCAGGCGCCCAGCCTGTTTCCCTGGTTGACCGCGTTTGAAAACGTCATGCTGGGCGTAGATAAAGTCTACCCGCACGCCTCCAAATCGGAACGCGACGATATTGTTGAATATTATCTGACCCGCGTCGGCTTGGGCGACTCGCTCCGTAAAAAAGCCGCCGACTTGTCCAACGGCATGCGTCAGCGTGTCGGCATTGCCCGCGCCTTTGCCTTGTCGCCCAAACTGCTGTTACTGGATGAACCGTTCGGCATGCTGGATTCGCTGACCCGCTGGGAATTGCAGGAAGTGTTGATGGAAGTCTGGGAAAGAACCCACGTTACCGCCATTGTAGTCACTCATGATGTCGACGAGGCCATCCTGCTGGCAGACCGGGTGGTGATGATGACCAACGGCCCGCACGCCAAAATCGGCAAGATAGAAGACATCGATTTGCCCAGACCGCGCAGCCGCAAAGCCCTGCTGGAACATCCCGACTATTACAAATACCGGGAAAGCATCTTGAGCTTTCTAACCGAGTGCGATCATACGCATTAATAAGCGCTTCGTTGGACAACTTATGCGGGTTCCCAAGCTCCAGCTTTGCAACCAGCGAACAACCGGCAAGCCGGAAACGCCACCCCGCGCTACGCTTGGGTGATCTCATTTCGGCCTACTTTATTTCGTCCCTTCCGTGCTTTTCGTGGACAACTTGCAACACCACACATTAAATACAATTAGGAGGCTTTATGCCGCAGCAACAAAGAAAAACCCCCTTATCTGCATCACTACTGGCCCTATCGGTAGTGAGCGGCTCAGCCTTGGCGGGCGTTACACAGGATGTTGAGGATGCGCTTAATTTCTATCATTACGGCAAAAACGGCGCGGTCAAGTTCGACCTGAACACGCGTTGGGAAAACGTAGATCAAGACCGAGGCACGCAAAAAACAGCCAATGCTGTCACCAGCCGCTTACGCGCCGGTTTACTGTCGCCGGTATTTCACGGTATTCAAGGTTATGCCGAATATGAGGGCAACTTGGCGATGGTGGATGATTACAATAGCACCCGCAACAGTAATACCCGTTACTCAACGATTGCCGACCCTGAAAAAAGCGAACTCAACCAATTATGGCTCAGTTATGCCGGTATTCCCGATACCTTGATTAAAGGCGGGCGGCAACGCATCAAGTTAGATGACGACCGGTTTATCGGCAATGTCGGCTGGCGGCAGATGGAAACCACCTTTGACTCGGTACTGGTCACCCACAACAATCAGCAGCTTTTCGGCCTGACCGTTAATGCGGGCTATATCGGTAATGTACAAACATTTACAGCCACCAACGAGCGTATCGAGGCTCCGATTCTGAACGTCAATTACAAAGTCGGCGATTACGGCAATCTGGTCGGTTACGGCTACTGGCTGAATTATACCGAGCGGGAAAACTATGAAAAGTCCAGCGAAACCTATGGCTTGCGTATGACCAATTTTCAAAAGCCGGGAGACACGCTGAAACTGAGCGATAACTACGGCGTGGTTTATACCGCCGAATGGGGACATCAGGAAGATTACGGACACGGCCCGACCAAGTACTCGGTTGACCGCCTTAACCTGATGGGCGGCTTAACAGCCTATAACCTCACCTTTCAAGGCGCTATAGAGCAGCTTGACGGCAAAGGCCTCAATAAAACGTTTGATACGCCGCTGGGCACCAACCATGCCTTCCAGGGCTGGGCGGATATATTCCTGGTTACGCCAAGAAACGGTATTCGCGACGTATTCGGCACGATGATTTCCACCTTTGACCGTGGCGAAGTCATATTAACCGGCACTTACCATAATTTTACCGACGATACCGGACAGCTTAAGTATGGCGATGAGTGGGATTTTTCGGCGCTTAAGAAATTCGGCAAGCATTATTCGGTATTAGCGAAATATGCGTATTACAGCGCCGATAACTATAATGCCGCCGATACCTTTACTAATACGGATACCCAAAAAATCTGGTTACAAGGGAATATAAGCTTCTAAAACTTGCTGATTTCTCTGCACCAAAATAATGCACCCTCTATTGCACCATGATAATGCGCAACGCATTATTATGGTGCCTATTCGCCCTGCCCCTTCAGCTTTATATCGTTCGACACATTGCTGTTCTACTCTCTATATTACCGATATGGATTCAGGCAATAAATATGAGCACGACGACAGGAATACAGTAGGCAAGCGTAAATACCGGGGAACGAAAGCTTGTCTAAAGCGCCCGCTTTTGGTGCTCTATTTCCTGCATTTTCGGCTGTCCGCACCTTAAATAAACCAGTATTACAACTGTCCCAGTATATGTGGCATGCAACATGCTTTTGCTAATCCAGTAATCTTTATAACTGGAAATCTATCATGTCCTCTCAACGCCTTAACCTGCTCTCCTTTTCGGGAAAAACCAAAATTCTCCACATGACGTGGATGGCTTTTTTTATCAGTTTTGTGGTGTGGTTTAACCATGCACCGTTAATGATGGTGATCGCTAAAACACTGGGCATGAACAACTCGGAAATAAAAACCATCCTGATCTTAAACGTCGCCCTGACCATTCCGGCACGCATTGTGATCGGTATTCTGGTCGATAAGTTCGGCCCTAAGCGCACTTATTCAACACTGCTCGCGGCAGGCAGCGTTCCCTGTTTTATGTTCGCCTTTGCCACCAGTTTTGAGCAACTGGCCCTGGCCCGTTTCTTATTAGGCTTTATAGGCGCCGGTTTTGTGATCGGCATCCGCATGGTCGGCGAATGGTTTCCGGCCAAGCAAGTGGGTATTGCCGAAGGTATTTACGGCGGCTGGGGAAACTTCGGTTCAGCTGCGGCGGCCGGAGCTTTGCCCGCTCTCGCGCTGATCTATGGCGGTGACGAAGGCTGGCGCTATGCCATTGCAACCACAGGCGCTATTTCACTGATGTATTCAGTCGTTTATTTCTTCAGTGTGTCCGACACCCCCAAAGGCTCAACTTACTTTAAGCCTAAAAAAGCCGGAGCGATGGAAGTCACCAGTATCTGGGACTTGTTCTTCTATATTCTGATGAGCATTCCTTTGTACGCCACCTTGAGCCTTTTAACCTGGAAATTATCGCCGACCGGCGCCAACCTGCTGTCGAATGGCGCAGCCCTCTGTATTTATACCGGCATTTGGGTTTTATTCCTTTATAACGTCTATAAAATCATCCACGTCAATGAAGAGCATCTGCAACACCCGATAGAGGAAATCCATAAATACAAATTCAAACAGGTTGCCATTCTGGACCTGGCGTATTTCATTACCTTCGGTTCGGAATTAGCTGTAGTTTCGATGTTGCCGCTGTTTTTCTTCGACACCTTCCATGAGTCGCATGGCATTACCATGGTCGAAGCCGGCTTGCTGGGCGGCAGTTTTGCCTTCATTAACCTGGTTGCGCGGCCAATCGGCGGCTGGATTAGCGATAAATTCGGCCGTAAATTGTCGTTAAGCATTTTTGTCTTGGGCCTGTCGGTAGGTTATTTCTGCATGTCGATGATTGATTCGGAATGGCCTATTGCGTTGGCGGTTTTAGTAACCATGGCCTGCTCTTGCTTTGTATCCGGCGGCTGCGGTGCGGTATATGCAATCGTGCCGTTGATTAAACGGCGCATGACCGGGCAGATCGCAGGCATGGTCGGCGCTTACGGCAATGTCGGCGGCGTGTTGTTTTTGACCATATTATCGTTTGTTACACCGGCGGTATTTTTTGTGGTCATCGCGGCGGTGGCGTTATCGGTGTTGATTGCTGTACAGTTTATCGACGAACCCAAAGGCCACATGGCCGAAGTTCAGGAAGACGGGACTGTGGAAATGATTGAGTTGAATTGAATGAAATCAGGCGAAGGGAAAAAGGCGAAAGACAAAAAAGCCTCAGCACCAACAAATAAAATGGAACGCAGATGACGCTGATAGTTATGATGCAATAAGATTTTTCTTGAACACTCTGTGCTCATCATATTCATCTGCGTCATCAGCGTTCTATTTTTAACTGCTAAAATAAACCATTCCTAGATACTAACCATGCCCAAACCAACACTCAAAGTCAGTATCGGCTATGCCAGCGATAAAGGGATCAAGCCGGATAATGAGGACTTTTTCGGTTCGTTAATACCGGAAGGCCCGCAACTGACTCATAAAGGCATAGCCGTTGCCATTGCCGACGGCATGAGCGGCAGCGACGCCGGGAAACAGGCCAGTCACTGCTGCGTCATCAGCTTTCTAAGCGATTATTACAGCACCCCCGACTCCTGGTCAGTCAAACATGCCGGGCAAAAAATTCTTTCCGCGACCAATTCCTGGTTATACAGTCAGGGACAAAGCCGCTATGAATCGACCAAGGGCATGGTCAGCACGCTCAGCATTATCGTCTTGAAATCAACCACTGCGCATATTTTTCATATCGGCGATTCACGCATTTATCGTTTACGCCAGGGTAATTTTGAGCAGATAACCCGCGATCATCGCATCTGGGTTAAGGAAAAAAATTATCTTAACCGGGCAATGGGCATAGAACCGCATCTGGAAGTCGATTACCGGACGCTTTCTTTAGAAACAGGCGACCTGTTTTTAATGACCACTGACGGAGTACACGACTTTATCGATGAAAAAACCCTGAAAAAACTGCTGGTCCAGGATAATGCGGATTTAACCCTGCTTGCCGAAAAAATCATGCAGCAGGCTGCGGATAATCATAGCGATGACAATCTGACCTGCCAGCTGGTCAGGGCCGATGAACTGCCCGAAGCCAAAGAAGACGAGATTATTCGCCGTCACACCAAACTGCCCTTCCCGCCACCGTTGGAACCCGGCATGGTAATCGACGGTTACCGGATTGAAGCGGAGTTGCATGCCAGCAAGCGCACCCAGATTTACCGGGCCTTCGATACCAAAACCGATACCCAGGTTATTTTGAAGACCCCGTCTATCCTTTATGATGACGATCCCCATTACATAGAACATTTTCTGCATGAAGAATGGGCCGGAAAACGCATTCGTCACGAAAATGTGCTAAAAATCCTCAGCACTAACCGGGAAAAAAGCTGCCTTTACTACGTCACCGAATTTCTCGAAGGGCCGACGCTGAGGCAATGGATAAGCGCCAATCCCAAGCCTGAAATTAAACAAGCCAGGAAAATAGTCGAACAGATTGCCAAGGGACTGCGTGCTTTTCATCGCATGGAAATGCTGCATCAGGATTTGAAACCCGAAAACATCATGTTCGATAACAACGGCATCGTTAAAATCATCGATTTCGGCTCGGTTAAAATCGCCGGTATCGCGGAAATTACGCCGCTGGAACACAGCGGGGCGGACAACATACTCGGCACCTTGAATTACACGGCGCCTGAATATCATCTGGGACAGCACGGCACGGTAAAATCCGACCTGTTCTCACTGGGCGTCATCACCTATGAAATGCTTAACAGCGCCTTGCCTTTCGGCCAGGATATGCCTGAAAAACCCAACAAAATGAATCTGGGAAAGCTCCATTATGTGCCCAGTTTTCATCACAATGCCATGGTTCCAATCTGGATTGACGGCGCATTAAAAAAAGCCACCGCCATAACTCCGCAATTTCGCTATGACGATTTATCGGAGTTTCTCTATGACCTGTCGACACCCAACCGCAAGTTTTTGAGCGCTGAAGAAGCCATCCCTTTAATACAGCGCAATCCGTTATTATTCTGGAAGGGCTTGTCGATAATGCTGCTGTTTACCAATCTGGTCTTGATGTATTTGTTGGTGCATGGCAATTAACGAGGGCAATAACAGGCGACCGATTGGTCGCCCATCGAAGCTTATGACGGCTTTACGCGCTTACAATTCAAATTCCGCAGGATCAATCCCCAATTCCTTGGCTATTCTGGTAGCCACCTTTTTTTCATCGAAATCAAAAACCCCGTCTGAAGAAGCAATGGCTATAATCATGCGAACCAACAGGCGCGAGGCTTGAGCATTCGACTTCATCTTGCCTAGCGCGTCATACGCTTTGGCTTCGCCGATGTCTTTATCGAATTCAAGCTGGCCTACAAAGTCCTGAAAGGCCTTGATCACATCGCTGGTGGTGAAAATCGACAGCGCATCATGGCTTTCGATAAATTTGACCATTTTTTGCTTTTCTTCAGAACTGATGCTGCCATCGGCCATCGCAACCAATGCGGAGCCTGCCATCGCTGCATTCAGAAAATCCTTGTTCTTGAATTTTAAAGCCTCTGTTTTTAACTCGTTGGCTTTGCTTTTTAATTGACTTAGAAAATTATCGAAACTCATTGTTTTCTCCTGATGTTAAATAGGTTGTTGGTTATATAGCCATGTAGCGGATTACGACTGTAAAGCTTTTACCACGAAGACACGAAGGACACGAAGATTTAAAGCATAAAGTCAGGTTAGGGGTGTGTGCATCAAATAACTTCACAAGTTAGACCTGGCAGGTTTTTAAAACCTGCCAGGTCTGGGTGCTCTAGCTACGAAAAGATGTAACCCAACAAAGCTGTCCTTCGTGTCTTCGTGGTAAAAAATTTCTTAAATACTGTTCAGTTATTTAACAGACAGCCAGTATACTCCGGCAAAGCAACCGACTCCCTGTCACCATAGTACAGCTGTCTGTCTATAATATCCCGTCCCCATTGCTTATGCGTCTCCACTTCGCACATCGCGTCGTGCATCCTGAACACCGCGGGCGAAGAACTTTGAGTCAAGGCCAACGCCATTTCATAGTCTTCACTGCCGACGCTGTACATAGCTTCAATAACCGGCACCTGGGTAGGATGAATGGCGGTTTTTCCGGTCAAGCCATGCGCCAAATCCAGTCGAATCTCTTTTTGCAGGGTAACGGCATCATCCAGGTATTCGAACACCGGCGCGGCCAACGAAAAGCCGTAAGGCTTAAATACCGTAACCAGCTGCGCTATCACATGACCCAGCGGTGTTTCATACACGGTCATATTTCTTGGCCGCCTGATACCTAAAAGGTTCATCAAGTCGTTGCCGCCAATCCGAAGCATTAATATCCGCGCAAAAACAGCGTCCTGTAATAAGCCCTGACGCAATTCGTTCATCGCGCCGACATCAAAAACATCCCTGGTTTCCAGCGTCGGCATGACCTTAAACGGTGTGCCCTGCAATTGATCGAAATAAGCGTGGAAATTAGCCTCGTTAAATTTCGGCAACACAAAGCCGTCGACTTTTTCAATATCGGGCAGATCCAGCAGGCGGGCCAGAATTTCGGGATTTCTGGCGCGAATAAAACGGAACCGGATCGGAGTGTCCCTGAAGCCCTGCAAGCAAAGTCCTAAATGACGCAGGCTGCTGTCGACCTCGGCATGAGAGACGGCGTCTTCGGTACAAAAAATCATCGACCGCAAGGCTTCCAACTTTTCGCCATTGGCGCAATCCATCAGGTCCAGGCGATGCGCGGGCATATACAGTGACGCGCCTAAACACCACGGTGAAAAAGATTTTGGCGGTGTATTCATCATTGCATCTCTCTGATTAGCGCCACCGCCCGATACGGCAGGTCGGTAACAATATCTATCGGAATAGACCGGGATTCGGCCAGCCAGTGCAAATGCCGAGTGGCCTCGCAATCCGAATCCTGTAACAGCAACACCTGCGCTTCGCGGCGCAATAAAACCCGCGTCGCCTCACCGATACCGGGCTTGATGTAATTATGCTGTTTAACGCCGTAACGTTCGCTAATCCAGCTCAATAGCGCTTGGGAAACACTTTGTAATTGTAGCCGGTCATGAGAGCCGATTTCAAAGTCGCTCGCGCATTCTTGCCGCGCATGGTCAACGCAAGCCAGCATCGTGTCAATGAAATAGCGGGACAAATCGTGTTGCTCAAACTGCCGATAATAAACGCAACCATGAAAATCGGCTGGGGCGGCTGTAATTGGGTCGTAAACCGAACGGCTGACCAATCCGGATACGGTGGCATTCAGGATGCACGAAGGGATCAGATAATCCTCCGAAGCAGCGGCAACCGCCGCGCTGCCTGACAAATCGGTCAGCACATACAATTCAGCCGGAATAGTCACGCCATCGGTGACCGCAAAAGCCTGTAGGCTGGCGGCCAATTGTCGCGCAATAACGCCCTTCCCGGTCCAACCGTCGACAAAAACCAACGATTCCGGCGCATGATTTTGCAAAATATGGCGCAAGGCATTTTGATCGATACCGACATCCCGCAATATGGAAATGGAATAATGGCTCGCCTCGGTGTTGAAATGGCGTTTGAGCACATGCTTGAGCAGCACGCCGACCGGCGTTCCGGCTCTCGCCAGCGAAACCAGGGTAATGCCGTGCGGACGGGTAGCCAAGATACGCTCCGCCAAGACCAGCAAATGTCCCGCCATGCGCTGCTGATTTAGGTCCATCGCCTGATAAAACAGCGGCAAATAATGTTCCGACGGCAAGGACTCATGCGTCAGCATTTGGGAATAATGTTTTTTGCCGGATTGAATCAGGGCTTCCTTGATATGGACCGGCGTATCCTGCATCACCATCGGTTTTAACAGGAACTGTACGTCGTCTAAGCTGTAACTGCCGGTGAAAGGAATGGTCATTTGGTGATTTCTCGGCAATTTATTGATGCACACACGTATTTACGAGGGTTCCCAATCCAGCTTGGGAACCCGGATGACGAAGTTCCAGCTTCGCGAAACGGGAAGCTGGAGCTTCCCACACCGAATTCCCAAGCTGGAGCTTGGGAACTAGCATAACTTCGTGCTCTTCGTGTCTTCGTGGTGAAAAGTTTTTTCCTCGCACTATTCGAGGTATTTTTATATGACTCGAGGAACATTATTTATAGCGTCTCAACACAAGCCAGCGTTTGAAACAGCTGAGTATTTTTGGGAATTAACGCGTAATCACACAACGCCATAAACGCCGCATCAGTCTTGCTGTCGCCCGCGCCAAAGGTTAATAATTGGGGATGCTGCCGTCTGTAGCCTTCCAGCAAATAGCTCACCGCGCTTTCCTTGTTGATGATTTTCGGTAATACCGCGAGGTTGTTACCGTTCAAATGCCAATACAGACTGCCGTCGACAACGTACGGATGCGACTTGATCACCTCATCCAGCAGCGTTTTCAATATCGCTTCGGTGCCGTCGCTGTGTTTGATCACGCCGTACCAGGTTATGCCGAAATCGTCGACCAGCCGGGGCTTAAAACCGGGCCGGCGTTTGGCATAAAGCTCGACTTCCGCCCACACCTCCAGCAATTTTTCATGGTAGGCGGGCAAGGTTTGCATGATGTTGTCCATCCACACCTTATCGACAGCGCGCTGTTTGTCCAAAATCACCGCGCCGTGGTTCAACACCACTTCCTCCTGAAACGGCAGGTTGACGCGCGCAAAGGCGTGAACATCGCGCGCCGTCACCGGTACGATTTTGAAGCCTTTGGCTAGCCAGTGCCATAGCCATTGCTGCTTTTGCGTGGCGAACGAATTGGCCGAGCCGTCGGGCAAAAAGGCCCGTACTTGCAAGGTGCGATCATCCACACCTGGAGCGCATTTCCTCAAGGTCTGGAACAGCGTGTCGTCAAGGTCTAAAAAAATGTAGCTTTGCATGGTTTGGGCTGTCTGGTTGAAGTTCGAATCTTGCGCTGATGGCTCGCCATGCGTGCAGCCGGTCATTTAATGCGTCGCACAGCGGCGTTTCATGGCAAAGAATAATGTCGCCGTAATCGTCCGGGTTCAGGTTGTAAATAAAATTGGGAATGCCGTCGTCGTAGTTATCTTCAAATCGGCACACCCGGCCAATATCGTTGCCCTGATGAATCGGCGAGCGCGTGGTGCTTTGCACCTTGACCTTAAAGCCCTGGCTTTCCAATTCCCGCCCCAACAAATAGGCGGGAGCGTTGCATTCGCCGGTGCCTAAGACCAGAATCGGGCGCTCATCGCGGCTAAATCCGCTCCGGCATAGCTGCTCGACCACATCCTTTTCCAAGCTGATCGGCGCATCCAAACCCAACCTGCCCGGCCAAGCCAACAGCGACTTTTTACACGCGCCATTGCCCGACACATTGACGGTGATGCTGTCGATGGCGGCGTTTTGCTTGTCCTCAAAACGCAAACGTCCCTGCCTGAAACACACCCATTCCACCGCCACACCGGCTTGATCTTCCAAAGCGGCGCGGTCATCGGGATGGGCGAAATTGACCAGACTGACAATAAACACTTTACGCAAATTCGGATTAACCTGTTGATAGGCTTTAATCAGGCGTAAGAAGGTAAGCCCGGTACTGATTTCGTCGTCGATTAAGACCAGCGTTTCGGCCGTTAAAAACTGATTCCGGTGTTTCGCCTGCTCAGGATAATACAAGAAAAAGTCAGTAGCGTGACTATGCGCTTCTTCAAACTCAAGCCGTTCGATGCCGTCCAGATGGTAACGGGTCGTTTGGATAAACAAGGCTTGCTCTGCGCCTTCGCGGCAGGCCGCCTCGAATACGCCGTAACCCAGGCCGGTTGCGGTTTCCGCCATGCCGATCCACAGCGATCCCGCCCCTATACCGCTTTTTAATACCGCCCGTGCCAAGGAGCGATAAGACCAGCTCATGAGTTTCGGCGATACCGGATAATGCTTGCCCAATACCTTACTGACCAGCAAAAATTTGCGCTTGCTGCTGACTCTGGCGGCAAAACCCAGCAATCGGCTAAGCGGGATGTGGCCGGGTTCCAGATCGAGATGCAGGGTTCCGGTGTCTAATGTTACGGTTACTGTTTTTGACATAGTTTGTTGTGGAATCATTTCGTAAGTTGCATCGTTCCTGCGCTCCAGCGACTGTGAAAGTATTCGTTTTAAATAAAATCAAAGACTTAACCACGAAGGCATGAAGGATGCGAAGTTTTCAAGACATTGAATTAAACAATTATTTTTTCTCCGTGCTCTTCGTGCCTTCGTGGTGAATATGCTTTTAAACTGATGAGGATAATAGTTTCACAGTCGCTGGAGCGCGGGAACGGTAAATCAACCAAAAGCTTATGACAATTCCTGCATCACCACCGGCGTATTAATCTCGGTCACCCTGAGTCCATATCGAATGGTCGGCGGCTGGAATGATTCGCCTTTAATACCCTGCAACGCAATATGCGCCAGGTTTGCGCCGGATAAACACGCCATGCCGAAACCGCCCGAAGGACGCGGGTTGATTTCCAACAAACGCACGCCATGCACGCCTTCCTTGAACTGGATATTGAACAAACCGTTAAGCCGATAGTGGGCGGTTAATCTTGCCACCATGCCGTCAATCTCGGCATTGTTGTCGATCATTTGTCCGCCGCCTGCCAGTTGCGATTTTTTGCGTTGTACGGCGCACAGCAATTCGCCGTGCCGCCCGGCGCAATCGACGCTCCATTCGGGGCCGCCCAGATGTTCCATGACCAACAGGGTGGCAAACTCCGGGGTGTTAACCATGCCTTGCCGTAATTCTTGCATCGGAATCTGGTATTCAACGCCTTTAAGTATCTGGGTGATACTGTCGCGCTCTGTATCCAAAACCCGAAAGCCCAGGCCGAACACCGAAACCGCAGGCTTAACGCACAGTCTTTGATGCTTTGTCGATAATTCAGCAACCGCGCTATCGAATGCATCACGGTCATTAACGGCGATAAAATCCATGGTCTGTGCAACCTCTGCACTCAACTCGGAATAAAAATCCGCCTTGTCATGCAATAAGGTCAGCGTGTCGACATCGGCAACCGACAGCACCTGCACGCCAATCGCCTGAAAAAACTCATGGTGTTTGCTGATAAACGCGGCTTCTTTGCCGGGCCAAAATAACCGGATATTGTGCAGCCGACAAAAACCCACGCACCACTCAAGATACGCTTGCCCGGTGAGTTCTGTGGGTTCAAGATAACTTTCATCCGCAGCCAGAAAGGCGGCGGCATGGGCATGGGTGTGAGTGCAAATCAGAGTGATTTCGCCGGCCGGAACCGACTGGCGAAGATTTCTAAATACGGCGTGTATGGTCGAAAATGTCTTGTTAAACCAAATTCTCATTGATGCCTACAAATGAATGATAATTTGCGGCAACAACGCGTCAATGGTTCGACCAACGCCATTTTCGCCTATCGCATGCATTTTCCATTCACCGTTATGCCGGTACACTTTCGCCATGATTTGCGCGGTATGGGGGCCTTGCGAACTCAAGGTATAACGGGCAACTTCCGCATTATTGCTGCTGTCGACGATGCGGCAATACGCATTTTCAACTTCATCGAAAGTCTGTCCGGAAAAGGAGTTAACGGTAAACACCAGCGATTTAACATGGGCAGGCACCTTATCCAGATCAACCTTGATTTGCTCGTCATCGCCGTCGCCTGCGCCGGAACGGTTGTCGCCGGTATGCACGATGCTGCCGTCTTTGCTTTTCAGCTGACCGAAATAAATAATATCGACGACCTTGTTTTGATCGTCAAACAATACGCAAGAAGCGTCCAAATCAATGGATTCTTCGCTTTTTCCGCCGCCAAACAAGCCTTTTAACATGCTGACGGGGACTTTTTTAGCGTCCCAACCCAAGCCCATGACGACCTTGCTCAGCGCGCCGCCGGATTCTTTGGACAAGGAAATTTTTTGTCCTTTTTGTAGATTAATAGCCATACGTACTACCTCGATAAATGATTTGTTGTAGGAGTGGTAACTTCCCATTAATAACAGGTGAATCTACAAAAAGCTTAAAACAATATCACCACGAACGACTGCATGGATGCAGGAGGTAGAGCAACGCATGGAGCTGTTGCCGAGACACGAAGGACACGAAGATTTATTTCTTCGTGTCCTTCGTGTCTTCGTGGTGAATAAAATATTTTTAATTGCCTATTTACCAGTATTACGCACTTAACCGATTTTGCTCTGAATGCGGCCTGTGATTAATGAGGAATTACGATTATTTGTTCGAACAACCTGAGCAATTAAACATTAACCCCAAAAGAAGCGGCCAACGGTCCAAGTCCACCGGCAAAACCTTGGCCGACGGCTTTAAACTTCCAGTCTGCGCCGACGCGGTAGATTTCGCCGAAAATCATCGCAGTCTCGATTGAGGCGTCTTCACTCAAATCGTAACGGGCAATTTCTGCGCCGCCGTCCTGGTTGGTAATACGAATATAGGCATGGTTAACTTGACCGAAATTCTGCTTACGCGCGTCGGCCTCATGAATGGTTACGGCAAACACGATTTTGTCGAGGTCGGCGGGTACTTTGGATAATTCAACCTTGACGGTTTCATCATCGCCGTCGCCTGCGCCGGTGGTATTGTCGCCCATGTGCTGAACCGCGCCATCGCCGACCACTTTATTATTGTAAAAACAAAAATCGCTGTCTGAGCGGACTTTACCGTCCATTTTAACCAGAAAGGCACTCGCATCTAAATCAAACGCCGCGCCATCGGTTGCACGGGCGTCCCAGCCTAATCCCACTGCGATTTTATTCAATCCTGGGGATTCTTTGCTGAGATTAACGTTACCGCCTTTCGTAAGTGATACTGCCATGATTCTCTCCTGATTGTTATTGAAGTTTATAGTGGATTACCACCGTTAAAGCCGCTCAGCGACTAATGGAAGTTTTTTGTTATACGCTGGAATTGATCCCGTATCGGCAAGCCAAAGCCGCCAATCCGCCTGAGTACCACTGTGAGCTACGACTTTAAATTTCCATAATACGTCGACAGGTGCCGGTCGCCATGATAACCGCTAATAAACGGCTTGCATAGTAAGCCATGTAGTCCACGGAAGTGTATTTATCTCATGCGCATTCGGGAGAAGGTATGCAACACCAAGATGGAGGAAGTGGAGCGATTGCCGAGCGTGTATTCCGATTTAAGCGCTGATGTTACTACGCATTGTCCATTACCGCCGCGGAAAAGATGGGCCGCAGATGACTCGGATTTGATTTTCCTTATCACTGTCCGGAAGTATCCTCTGTAGGGCGCTCCGTGCGCACCTTGGTTTCCGGCGCGCCCTACTCATTACCGCCTCGTCCGTTTCGTTCACAACAGCGCTTTAATCTCCGGCACACAGGAGCCGCAGTTGGTTCCGGCTTTAAGGCAACGACCGACTTCCTGATGGGTTTTGAGTCCTTTTTCCCTGATCGCGGCTTGGATGGTTTTTTCCCCGACGTTAAAGCAGGCGCAAACGATGGTGCCGACATCGGCGACACCCACGGGCGGCCTGCCGGTCAATAACGCCATGCGCTCGGCTTTTTCCAATTCTGTTTTTGCAAACAGGCCGGTCAACCAGTTGCGCTCCGGCAACCGCTCCCTGCGTTGCTCTACCTCCTGCATCCATGCAGTCGCCGGCAACGCGGACTCGGCGGCGATAAAAACCACGCTTTCCAGCTGATTGTTCACGATACGCGCGGCCCTGTAATTACCTTGAGCGGGATCTTGATATTCCTGCCACTGCGGCGTTGCGCCGTCATTAGTGCTGAGGTTTTTTTGCGCCCATTCCTGCCAGTTTTCAGGCAAGCTAAGCCCGGCCAGTTCATAACGATAAACCTGTTCGCCTTTAACTTTCACCCAATAGTCCGGTGCAACCATGCTTAACTCGCCGCGGGACAGGATAAAACCTTGCCAGACGGGTTGATACGCTTTGATGCGCACCGGCGTATGCTTGCTTTCCGGTTGATTGGAAATCGGGTCGACTATCGAGTTGACCAACGCGCCCATCCGTCCACGGCTGGCGTATTGTTCGGTCCAGTGCATCGGCACAAAAACGTTGCCGGGAAGCTGGCTATCGGTAATCTGTACCCGTGCAATCATTGATCCCCAATGGCTTTCAATCATTGCCAGACTGTTTCCAACCAAGCCGTAACTTTGAGCATCAACCGGATGCACCTCCACAAAAGGCTCGGCTTTGTGCTGGTTTAATTTCGCCGCAATAGCCGTGCGGGTCATGGTATGCCACTGGTCGCGCAATCGGCCGGTATTTAAAATCAGCGGGTAAGCCTGATCCGGCGAATTGACCGGCAATCGCGGCGTGACCGCAATAAACTTGGCTTTGCCCGACTCGGTAAAAAACCGGCCGTCCTCAAATAACCTGGCCCTGCCCTGCGGATAAGCCTGATTAACCGGCCATTGGGTCGGTTGCAAACGATCGTAATCATGCCGGGACATATCCGCAAACGCCGATATGTCAAAATCGCGCAGGCCGTTATTTTCAAAACCGGACAGCGCGGCGTGTTCGCGAAAAATCTCCACCGGGCTTTGATAATGGAACGCCTGTTCAAAGCCCATGCGCCGCGCCACTTGGGTGATAATCCACCAGTCCGGTTTTGCGCCGCCCGCCGGTTTAAATAACGCCCGTTGCCGCGAAATGCGCCGCTCGGAATTGGTGACCGTGCCGTCTTTTTCGCTCCAGCCTTGCGCGGGTAACAGCACATGCGCCAAGGCGGTGGTATCGGTATCGGCGATGCAATCGGACACCACCACAAACTCGCAGCCCTGCAAGGCTTGTTTGACTTTATCGGCATTGGGCAAGCTGACCACGGGGTTGGTGCCCATAATCCACACGGCTTTGACTTTGCCGTCGTAAATGGCGTCGAATAATTCCACGGCCGGATAACCCGGCCTTTGGGCAATGTTTGAGGTATTCCAAAACCGTGCGACCCGCTCTATATCGTCGGCGCTGGAAAAATCCATGTGCGCGGCCAGCTGATGCGACAAGCCGCCGACTTCGCGCCCGCCCATCGCATTGGGTTGTCCGGTTAGCGAAAACGGCCCCATCCCCGGTTTGCCGATGCTGCCGGTCGCCAAGTGGCAGTTGATAATGGCATTGACCTTGTCGGTGCCGGATGACGATTGATTGATGCCCTGGCTATACAGGCTCATGACTTTGTCATGCCCGGCAAACCATTGATAAAAACGGTGCAGGTCGTCTTTATTTAGCCGACACGCCTTTGCAACCTGTTCAATATCGATATCGGCAGTATTCAGGGCTTCAACAAAACCTTCGGTATGCGCTTCGATATAAGCCGAATCCAGCGCGTTTTGCTCGCTCAAAAAATGCAGCAAGCCGTTAAACAAGACGGCATCAGTGCCGCTCGCCAGCGGCAAATGCAAATCGGCGATGTCGCAACTGACGGTGCGGCGCGGATCGATCACCACGATTTTCAAGGCCGGATTGGCTTCCTTGGCCGCGCGTATCCGCTGGAAACTGACCGGATGACACCACGCGGCATTCGAGCCGATCAGTATGATCATCTCGGCCTGCTCGAAATCCTCATAACAGCCCGGCACGGTATCGGAACCGAAGGCACGCTTATGCCCGGCGACCGACGACGACATGCACAAGCGGCTGTTGGTATCCATATTGCCGCTGCCGATAAAGCCTTTCATCAGCTTGTTGGCGACATAATAATCTTCGGTCAATAATTGCCCGGAACCGTAAATCGCCACCGCGTCCGCGCCGTATTTTTCGATGGTGCTGATAAAGGAATCGGCCACCAGATCCAGCGCTTCCGTCCAGCTGGTTTCGCGCCCGTAGACTTTGGGCTGCAACAGCCTGCCTTTGAGTTCGATGGTTTCGCCGAGCGCCGAGCCTTTGGAGCAAAGCCGCCCGAAATTAGCCGGATGCGAAGTGTCGCCGCTGATTTTAAGGCGATGATGCGCGTCATCGACCTTCGCGCTGATTCCGCAGCCTACGCCGCAATAGGGGCAAGTGGTTTGTATCGTTTTATTCATTAAAAACAGTTTGAATGTAAGTAGGTTAATTCGCCATGAAATCGCGTAGGGTACGCTGTGCGTACCTTATCAACCGCCACGAAATTCAAGTAAAGGTACGCACAGCGTACCCTACGCGACGGCATAAGCTTTACCGAAAATCAGCATATCTCTTATGTCGGAAATATTGTCTTCCTTCTCCAGCAATTCCTGATACCAGCTGCCATCGGCCGTATCACCGTACAGCACCGCGCCAATCAGCTTATCGGCCTTAATGACCAGCTTCTTGTAAATGCCTACAGCGGGATCGGTAAAATGGATGCATTCACAGTTTACATCACCTTGAAAATCGCCGATTGAAAACAGGTTGATACCCGTTACTTTAAGCTTGGTCGCAGTCGGCAAGGTGATATATTCCGCCGCGCCATGCGCACTGAGATGATTGGCGCAGACTTTGGCCTGCTCAAACAGCGGAGCAACCAGGCCGAAGGTAGCGCCGCGATGCTGGATACATTCTCCGACCGCATAAATGCTGGGGTCGTAACTTTGCAAGGTATCGTTAACGACAATGCCGCGCTCGCAATAAATCCCCGCTTCCTGGGCCAGCGTCATGTTGGGACGCACACCGATTGCGGTAACAAACAAATCGCATTCCAGCTGACTGCCGTCATCAAAACAGACCGATGCGACATGACCCTTTGCATCGCCCAATAGCTGCTTGAGTTTGGCGGCCATTTTAAATTTCAGGCCGCGTTGCTCCAGTTCCGTTTGCAGCATTTTTGCTGCGGGCCTGTCCATTTGCCGGTTCAGCAATACTTCATGATTATGAATCACCGTGACGTCCATGCCTCTTGAAACCAGACCGTTGGCGGCTTCCAAACCTAACAGCCCGCCGCCCAAGACCACGGCCTTGTTATAGCTACGGCTGTAAGCCAGCATTTTGTTGACATCGACGATGTCCCGAAAGCTGATTACGCCTTCCAGGTCATTGCCGGAAATCGGCGGTATGACGGCTTTGGAGCCGGTAGCGATTAACAGCCGGTCATATCCGGCAAATGTGCCGTCCAGCGCATAGACTTTTTTGTTTATCCGGTCTATCCGCGCCACGGCTTTATCTTCGCCCGCATAGAGCGTTATGCCGTTGTCGATGTACCACTGGCGGTTATTGATGACAATGTCCTCAATGGTTTTTTCGCCGCACAGCACCGAGGACAGCATGATGCGGTTGTAGTTGCCGTAAGGCTCAGCGCCGAACACGGTAATGTCGTATTTATCCGGCGCGGCGGTTAGCAGTTCCTCTACGGTACGCATACCCGCCATGCCGTTGCCGATGACGACCAAGCGTTGTTTCATCTGGTATTCCTTATGATTGAAAGCTATCAAATCAAGCTATGTGCGCAAATTTACGGGTACCCCGTAGGGTATTCACTTACACGCTGTTTGCAATTCAATAGCAAACTACATGCCGCATACCGGCTTTGGTGCTTTCCCGAAGATAAACCCTAAAAATAAAAAATTTATGCGCTAAAATGGTGCGTAAATAATCTAAAGCCTCAGTTAATCGAACAATAACAGTGCGCAGTAACCGATAAACATCCAAGCTTGCTCCTGTTCCCATTGTCGGCCTGCAAATTGCTATGAAAACTATAACGCCCTTACTTTAAAAGACTTTAAAGCAAACTATGCATAAACGTATACTTGACCACCTCAACGCCGCAATCTTGTTATTCGATCGCAATCTAGCCCTCACTTACATAAATTCTGCCGGAGAAATCCTGCTGGCCGACAGCTCGCGCCACCTGGTAGGTCTCGGCGCTCAGGAGTTGTTCAAATCTTCCGATCCCGCCCTGCTGATGAACTTACAGCAATGCTTAACCATGGCGGAACCCCTGGTAGACCGGGAGCTTATTCTGGATCGTATGAGCCACAGCGTCACCATCAACTTTAGCGCAACGCCGTTATTGAAAAATGAGCGGGTCAACGAGATTCTGGTTGAATTTCAACAAGTGGACAATCACCTGCGCATATCCAAGGAAGAGCGCTTATTAACCCAGCAGAACACCGCCAGGTTGCTGGTCCGAGGCTTGGCGCATGAAATCAAAAACCCGTTAGGCGGCTTGCGCGGCGCGGCACAGTTACTGGACCTGGAATTGAATGACCCGGAACTCAAAGAGTACACCCGGATTATCATTGCCGAATCCGACCGCCTGCAAGGCTTGATGGATAAAATGCTGGGCCCCAACAAGCTGCCTAACAAGAAAGCCATCAATATTCATGAAGTGCTGGAGCGAGTCAGGCAGCTGGTTCAAGCCGAGTCCAGCCTGAGTATTAAATCCGACTACGACCCCAGTATCCCTAACATACTGGCGGATAAAGACCAGCTCATTCAGGCTATTTTAAATATCGCCAAAAATGCCGTTCAGGCCCTGAACGGCGAAGGCAACATCACCATTAAAACCCGAATTCACCGGCAAGTGACTATTGGCCGCAAGCGCTATAAATTGGCGGTGAAGTGCGACATTATCGATAACGGACCGGGAATCGACGCCGACATGATGAATCAAATATTTTATCCGATGATTACCGGGCGCGCAGACGGCACGGGACTGGGTTTGTCGATAGCCCAAGCGCTGATCAATCAGCATAACGGCTTGATTGAATGTAGCAGCGAACCTGGAAACACGGTGTTTTCAATCTTCTTACCCATTATTGCGCTACGGGAGACCGGCAATGACTAAGTCCGAAACTGTCTGGATCATCGACGACGACAAATCCATACGCTGGGTCGTCGAAAAAGCGCTGCAAAAAGCAGACATCAACACCCGCAGTTTTTCCGGTGCGGCCGATTTGATAAACGCATTGCAGAACGATTTACCCGATGCCCTGATTACCGATATTCGTATGCCCGGCATGGACGGACTGGAACTTTTGAACAAAATTCAATTGAGCCACCCGAACCTGCCGGTTATCGTGATGACCGCGCATTCCGACCTGGAAAGCGCGGTCTCGGCGTTCCACGGCGGCGCTTTTGAGTACTTGCCCAAGCCCTTCGATATTAAAGAAGTCGTCGATCTGGCTCATAGAGCCTGCATTCATAGCCGACAGCAGCAACTTGAAGGATCGGCTTCAGATGCTCACACGGCCGATGAATCTACGCCGGAAATTATCGGCGAAGCGCCTTCGATGCAAGAGGTATTCCGCGCTATAGGCAGACTGGCAAGGTCGCATATCACCGTGCTCATCAACGGCGAATCGGGAACCGGCAAGGAGCTGGTCGCCAAGGCATTGCATCGCCACAGCCCCAGGGCCGCCAACCCGTTCATCGCCCTGAATATGGCCGCCATCCCCAAAGACCTGATGGAATCGGAACTGTTCGGCCATGAAAAAGGCGCCTTTACCGGCGCGCAATCGCGCCGCGCCGGACGCTTTGAACAAGCCGATCGCGGCACCCTGTTTCTTGATGAAATCGGCGACATGCCAGCCGAATTGCAAACCCGTTTATTACGGGTGCTGGCCGATGGCGAGTTCTATCCGGTCGGCTCGTACTCATCGGTTAAAGTCGACGTGCGCATTATCGCCGCCACCCATCAGAACCTTGAAACGCTGGTAGAGCAAGGCCGCTTTCGGGAAGATTTATTCCACCGCTTAAACGTGATCCGCATCCACATCCCGCCCCTGCGCGAACGCAAACAGGACATCCCCTTGCTGCTGCGCCACTTTTTAAATCAGGCGGCTGTCGAACTCAATACCGAAATTAAAGTCTTAAAACCCGAGGCTGAGGCTTTTTTAAGCACGCTGGACTGGCCGGGCAATGTAAGACAGCTGGAAAACAGCTGTCGCTGGCTGACTGTGATGGCGTCGGGCCGGGAAATTCATCTGCACGATCTGCCGCCCGAGTTGCTTAATACCACATCAGAAAAAAACGCGGCCGAAACCGGCTGGGAAGCATTGCTGAGGAACTGGATAGACCAGCAGCTGTTGCGTGGGAACGAGGCCGAAATCGCCAAACAAATCATCCCCACCGTTGAAAGCATTTTAATAAAGGCGGCGTTAAACTTTACCCACGGAAAACGTCACGAAGCCGCTATTTTATTGGGTTACGGCCGGAACACACTAACCCGGAAGATTCAGGAGTTGGAGATATGATTGTGCGGCATGCCGTGCGTTTAATTAGCACTTCATAGAATGCTGAATAAGCGCTAAAAATAACCTACTGAAACACTGCGACAATATGCCACATTCCATTGTCTAGGTATTTTTACTAGTATATATGCAACTCTTGAGATGCAAACTTCCTCCTCGGAATTCAGAGTTTTATATCCTTCTCTAATGCGGCCCAATCGGCCGCATTTTTTTTGCCTGTAGATAAGCGAAAGCTTTGCCTACAGGGTTAGATACCAGAGTCTGCCCGTTATGTTCTCTCCAAATCAGGTGAAAACCTGAGTCCAAATCAGGTTTTCACCCGAGTTCATTTGCTTTGCCTTTTCGATACATTCAGTCACAACGGAGCAAACCCTCAGACTGGCTGTCGATGTAGTTCGTCTCGTCCCTCGCGAAAGGGGTGCCAAATCGGTGGTATTCATGTCAAAAATCCAGATGTATTTCCAGTCGAGGAATGGATGCAAGTACTAGCCCGATCTGTCTTGATGTTGTCGTCAACATCAACACACATCGGGCTTTGGTTCTTTGAAAAAAGAAAATGAGGTACTTCAAATGAAAACCAAACATACATTAGCCGCGATAGCGCTGACTGCGATGAGTCTATCCGTACATGCCGACCTGGCACGGGTCGGTCCGATTAACTTACCTTCCCCGGCGGGTCACGGTTTCCCAAACTGGTATCAGGATTTGAACGGAGCCGTTCTCGATTTATGCTTGCCTAATGCCAGCGATCCCGGAGCCACGCAACAGAATGCCTGTTTGCTGGTTGGGCCCGGTTTGCCCGATCCGCCTTACAGCTTCCCAACCAACTTTCCCGACGAGGCCTTTTACTTTAATGCCACGTCCTTGCTAGATATGGGGGGCGGCAAGCGCGCGACCCTGGTTCTGGCGCTGGAAGCGGCTTTCTCTGTAGGGCCTGTAGTTGTAGGCGATCAAATCACATTCACGCGCATTCGCCTATTTGCGGGCGTTCCGGAACCCGGCATTTATACCGTGACGCATCCTTACGGCGTCGATGTATTCCCGGTTGATGCTGTTTCTGCCGGCAATCGCGACATCGTATTCAGCGAAGACGTCGGCGTGGCGAATGGCGTGTTTGGCGGCGCGCTTCACAGCCGTCTCGGTCCCTTCCTGCAACGATCCGCCAGCAGCGGCGGGGCTCCACTCGCACCGGTCACCCTTAACGGCGCTCAATTCCTGTCGGACGGAGTCGCTACGGAATTCGTCACCGGCAGCCCCTTCAACACCAACTATCTTGAGATCTGCGGCGAAACAGCCGCCGGCGCTCCCATTTTACTGGGAGACCAAGGGATCAGCGGTACGTGTCTTCGCTCCGACCAGTTCAGCCTGATGGGCCGCCTGCACGATTTTGTGGCAAGCCCGATCCCCAGTCCGCTGGAGATCTACAACGGCTTCTACAAACGCGATGCTGCCGGCACGCAGGTTGATGTGTATGCCCGCGACATCAAGGTACTGGCCTCACAGCCCAATCCTTCGTTGACGGCGGCTGCAACAAACATCGCGCCTGTCAAGATGATCCCGTTTGGTCCCGCAGCGCTCGGGCAATACTATACCCAGGGCATGGTGGATCCTCTCGGCGATTTGCCCGGTCCCATATCGGTCATCAACAGCGCCGACACACCGCCTAGCCTATTCACGAAGCACGTGGTCGATATCGTGACGGCGGCTTCGGTGAATTACGCTAACCAGACGCTGACCGTAGTTGCGACCAGCAGCGATAAGGGGGGCTTCGGAGTCGATCAACTACCGCCTACATTGACCTTGGAGGGCTATGGCGACACAGCCGTGTCAACCAATAACGCCAATGATCCGGCCGAAGTGACCTTGGCCGTGAGCGGTATCGTCACACCACCGGATACCGTTACCGTGAAATCGACTGCCGGCGGCAGCGGGACATTCACCGTGGCCCGTAATCAGGTAACAGGAGCCGCTGTACCTGGGGCCGGTGTGCCGCTTGCTCTGGATGACGGCGCAGCCGCAGAAGCGGGAGGTGCAGCCGTTGATATTCCGGTTACCGCTAACGATGTCGTGAACCCGGCAGCTCTGATCACGTCTGTGCAACTGGTCGGACAGGCTATCCCGGCCGGTTCCGGCTCGGCGTCCGTTAATGGCACAGCCATTACCTACACGCCGGGTTCTGTAAATGGCGATGCGACTTTCCAATATACGGCATCCAACAGCGTCGGCCAGTCCAATGTGGCGACTGTGACCGTCACGGTCGCGGCGTCCGCTGCAGGGCCTGCGCCGATTGTCAATCCCGATGGACCGGTCACGGTGGCCGTCAGCCAGTCGGTAGTGATCGACGTACTGGCCAACGACTCGGGCAATGGCGGTACGCTGAATCCGGCGTCGGTATTGGTATCCAACGTCACCGGCGGCACGGCAACGGCTGATGCGACTGGCAAGGTGACTTTCGCGGCCGGCGCCACGGCAGGCGCTTTTGGCTTCGATTACACCGTAACCAATGACAATGGTCAGGTTTCACCGCTTGCGCATGTCACGGTGACGGTCGTTAATGCTGAAAATATCCAGATAACCAGTACGCAGTGCAAACCCATCAATGCCACGTCGGGCGAATGGCGGGTCGCTGGAACCAGTACGGTGCAAACCAACAACAACATCCAGTTGTACCTGACAGCCTCTGTGCCGGCCGACCTGAATACCAATAAACTGGGAGCGGCAGCTCCCGTCGTCGCCGGTGCGTGGGACTTCAGGGCAAAACCAGGACCTGCCTGCAAGACGCCTATCAGCTTGCGGTCATCAGCTACAGGCGCCACTAGGGCAAATATCGCCATTACCATAAAGTAAACGCAGAGAAAGCGTTGGAAAACAACACACCGGTTCCGCAAGGAACCGGTGCTTCTCTAAACCCTCTAAAAACAGAGGTGTGCCATGTTTAAGAAAATAATCAAGGTGACTAACTTCAGCCAACGCGAGAAAACCATAGCTCGCTATATGCAGGAAGTTAACGACATTCAAAAGTCCGGCATCACCCGGCGCGAATTATTCAAAATGGGTTTGACCGCCGGTGTTGGCGGCCTGACCGCGATTGGCGGTCGTAACTTTCTGCCCAATCTGGCTGAAGCGGCGGATACTGGCTTGATCAGTCCGCCCTGCAACAAGCCCTGGACAGAGCCGCTGCCGATCCCCAAAGCCTGCCAGTCGATCGGATCAAATGCCGGTCCTTCGCCGGAAGAAGGCAAATGCGGCGAAAAACAGACGCTTTGGAATCCGGGCGCAAATGCTTTCGACGACTTCGAGGAAGCGCGCGACGAGAATCATCAGCGCTGGACCGAGCTGGGCGGCCTGGATGCCTGCACCAAATACGAGCTGATGGTCAGGGAAGTTGACTGGAATTTTTATTCGGCCGAGGAATATCCCGCCTTTAACTCTAAGGTCTGGACCTATGTCGACATGAATTCGGATGCCGTCGGCGTGCTGCGTATCAATGCCCATTACGGTGCCCCGGTCCTCATGCGCATGTATAACGGTTTGCCCAAGGATAGTAAGGACAACCAAGGGTTTGGCATCAACCAGTGCACTCCGCATCTGCATAATGCCCATAACCCTCCGGAATCCGATGGCGGGCCGACCCGGTTCTACGATTCCGGCAAGTGGTGGGACTACTGGTATCCTAATGTTCGGGCAGGCTTTGCCAGCACGCACAAGAACGGAACTTGGTACAACGGATCATGGTGTCCGGGAGACTGGCAGGAAACGCAAAGCACGCTGTGGTTTCACGACCACCGTTTCGATTTCACCGCGGCCAATGTCTATAAAGGCATGGCCTCGTTTTATACGCTGTTCAGCAACGACATCAATCTCGATACCGGTGATGAAACGACCGGCCTCAGGCTGCCCAGCGATGAATACGACGTTCCGCTGCTATTTACCGACAAGGTGTTCGACCAGACCGGGCAGATGTTCTTCGACACTTTCAACCTTGAAGGCATCCTCGGCGACCAGCAAACGGTCAACTTCAAAATCAAGCCCGTTATGGATGTCAAGCGGCGCAAATATCGTTTTCGCTTCCTGGATGGCGGCCCCTCGCGGTTTATCGAATTGTTTATGAGCAACGGCGCCAAGTTCACGCGCATCGCCAATTGCGGCAATCTGCTGCCGGCGGCGCAAGTCGTCTCCAGTGTACGGCTGGGCGTCGCCGAAAGGGCGGATGTGATCATCGATTTCACCCAATACGCGCCAGGCACGGTGATTTACCTGGAAAACCGGCTGGAGCAGCTCACCGGCAAGGGCACCACGGGCAAGATTCTGCCTTCCAGCAGCAAGACCCAATTGCTCAAGTTCATCGTATCCGGCGATCCGGTTGCAGATGACAGCGCATCGCTGAGCACGCTCCAGACCCAAGTCATGGTGCCGATGCCTGCTCGGACCAATCCGATCAAGGTCCAGCGCCGGTTCAAGTTTGATACCAGCAATGGCGCCTGGACGGTCAATGGCCAGTTATTCGATCCCTCCAAAATCAGCGCTTATCCGGCAGAGGGGTCGGCGGAACAATGGACGCTGGAGTCCGGCGGCGGCTGGTCACATCCGGTGCATTCGCATCACGAGGAATTCCAACTGCTCAGCCGCAACGGCAAAGCCGAGAACCTGGCGATCGATGATAAGTCCCGAAAGGACGTGGTGCGGATCGGCGATGGGGCCGTTGGGACGTCGGGAACGGGGTCGGTCAGCTACTACATGCAATACCGCGACTGGTATGGGGACTATCCATTGCACTGCCACAACGTCGTGCATGAAGACCACGCCATGATGATCCGCTTCCGCATCGTGCCGCCCGATGACTCCAAAGCCGGCAAGTAATCAATCGAATGAGGATACCGCCATGAACAAAAGAGAGTTTATCAAAAGCGCAACCGCGGCTTCTCTTGGCGCAGTGGTGTTGGGGGCAATGCCCTCCATATCAACTGCCGGGGAGCGTTCCCCCTTAATCAAGCCGAGCAATCGGGACGAGCGCCGCAAAAAATCCTTCCCGAATGTCCCGCTGGTAACGCATGAGGGCGAGACCGTGCGGTTCTATGATGACCTGATCAAAGACAAGACCGTGCTCATCAATTTTATGTATGCGCGTTGCGCCGATATTTGCCCAGGCATGACGGCGAATTTGAAGCGGGTGCAGAAAGAGCTGGGTGAGCGGGTGGGCCGCGATATATTTATGTATTCGATCACGCTTGAGCCGGAATACGACACGCCGGCGGCGCTGAAAGCCTATGCCGAGCTTTTTAGAGTCAGGCCGGGTTGGAAGTTTCTGACCGGCAAAAAAAGCGACATAGAGCTGCTGCGCCGGCAACTGGGTTTTACTTTCTCGGATCCGGTGCTGGATCAGGACAAGACCCAGCACATCGGCGTCGTCAAATACGGCATCGAGCCGTTGGAGCGATGGGGGACATGTCCCGCCTTGGGTAATCCCAAATACATCGCCGAATATGTTTACTGGATGGAACCTAGCGGGCAGAGACCGAAGCTGTCAGAAATGATGGGGTGAAGTCCGCTCCGCAATAACAGGAAAGACGCCGGCTTAAATGCTGGCGGGTCGGATGATTAATCCAAACAGTTAATGCCGATTTATCGGCGACTATAAGTACAGCTTCTAAAGAGGGTGCGCTAGATGGACCGGCCCGGAGACACTAACGGGCTGGTCTTTTTTTTGCCTGGAAAATTTGTTGCCCTGCAAGGGGCGCTTCAGTAAATGGGTCAATTATCATTCCTAGGCCGGAATGTAATTTTTAAATATCGGTTAGTAATGTTACTTATATATTTATCAAACTATTGAAGATACCATCAAAGCCGAAAAGTAAATGTAATCATGTACTCAGCAGCCGAAGCTGTGTTCAGTATGTACATTTATGGTGCTGAGGTTGCACTGCCTAAATAACGCTTAATTTTAAATTCGGGTTATCCGTTTAAGGATAGTCCTTTTTAAATACATTGATTTCTGCTGAGGAGGATAACAATGTACAAGATTGCAATAATTGAGAGTGAATCGATTATCAGGGAAGGGCTGAGTGTTCTTATATCCAAGGAACCCGGTTTTACTGTCGATTTCCAGGCTTCCTCCCCAGTGGCGCTTTTTCGGCAGGCTTGGCTTACCCCGCCTAACGTGATTTTATTGGATATGATGATACCGAAAAACTACGGCATCGAAGTTATAAAAGAAATAAAAAAACGCTGGCAAGCGACCAAGATTCTGATTTTTACCCTGAAGGATACCGAAGAGAATATCTGCGCTGCATTTCGTGCCGGTGCCGATGGTTATATACTCAAAGGCACGACGCTTCCTCAATTGATTGATGCGATAAAAAACATTTTGGCAGGCCAGTATTATGTTTGTCCCGAGATCTTGCCACAGATTATCAACGGCTATCTTAAGGTAGAAAAAACATGCCCCGGTAATAACTTAAACTGGAACTTGACCAGTAGGGAGGCTCAGCTGTTGAAACTGATTGCCGCAGGGTACAAGAATAAAGAAATCGCCGATAGTCTTTGCATCAGCTTAAAAACTGTAGAGACGCATCGTGCCACGTTAATGAGGAAGTTCAATGCGCATAATGTGGCCACATTATTATCGGTTGCGAATCAGGCAGGTGTGCCTCCCTGTCGTCTTTGCAAGAACCTTGTTGCTAGTCAATCCATCGAAAGGAGTGCGGGAAGCGTAACGCCAGTGGAGCTGTGCACGATGCCCCCCGCGTAGTAGCGGCCGGGCGTTTTGACGAAGTTGTGCGTCGTGGACTGGCGGAGGACGAATGCAGGGTGCGGAAGGCATGTGTGCCAGGATTTATCACTGCTAAAATCGGATGGATCTATTTTAGCTTTCGCGAAAACCTTGGCGCGCTGATCTGTTAAATAAATTCGCCATTTCACCGGCCTGCCAAGGGCGCTTAAGCTTTTACGGCGCTTGATTCGTTAGGTTAAACAACCATGACTCTGCGACATTCTGACACGCGTCAATTTGCCACATTCCATCGTCTAGGTATTTTTACTAAGATATATGCAACTCTTGAGATGCAAACTTCCTCCTCGGAATTCAGAGTTTTATATCCTTCTCTAATGCGGCCCAATCGGCCGCATTTTTTTTGCCTGCAGGATTCTGCATGGACAGATATTTGGCTGTCGTTTTGACAAACCAGCCTTTAAACCGGCACCCGGTTAAATCCGGTATTCCGTCGATGTAGTTCGTCTCGCCCCCGACAGTATTACCGATGCTCTGCTGGATCCAAACCATGCACGACCAGCGCACAGCCCGCCTGCAACCAATATTCCTGCACTATGCCCGCCTGATGTTTTTTCATCATTCCCCAAAGCTGTCTAATCAAGCCATGGGGGCTGGTTGATAAGGCATTCTGGCAACCGGCCAGCTGCTTGTCATATAGCTTGGGATTGGCTTTTTGCTTATCTTCAAGCAAAGCCTCCAAATCGGCCAAACAAGGCGCTATTAAACCGACAATATGAGGAAATGATTGGGCAATACGCAAGCCTTGGGGGTCAAGATCAGCCATAGCCAGCACCGGTAAGTTGAGCTGCGCTAACAGTTGCCGCACCGTCTTTTCACTGTAGTCGTTATCGCCTCGATATAACGTCAATGGATCGGCATATTGAGCCGGTAAATTCAGCTGCATGTTTTCCAGACGATCAAAACAGCGATAGTTTTCAATCAGCAGGATGCAGTTATGCGCGGTGCCGGTTATATCCGCCAACGCCATATCCAGATAACCGCTGCCCGGCAATGAATACGATAGCCCGTTGATTTTCAACGCCCTGCCGGTTAACGCTTTAATCGCCAACCGGTCTTTTTTAACGGACTGCCCGGCTATTTTCTCATCCAACGCAAAAGCTAAAGCCGCTTCGCGATTCATTGCCGCAAAATCAGCAACCGAGATTTGCTCAAGATCGATGCCGTCTTCATGTTTAACCACCGCAATCAAGTCATCCTTATCCTGCTGCGTGACTTTCAGCTTATTGCCTTGTGTTTGACCGATATTGTATTGCCGATGCAGATATTCCCAGCTCTGATTAAGCGGAAAAAGCTGGTTGTCAGACCGGATCGCCCGCTCTATAACGCTTAACAATTGCTTGTTCAATTGTTAGCGCCCCTAAACTGAAGAACAATATCCCTCACCTTTTTGTTACCGGAAAAATGCCGACCGACATCGGCCTGAATCAATTCCATCTGCAAGCGTTTATTGCGTTGCTGCCGCCTTAACCATTCATTCAGCACGCAACTCAACCAGATTGAAGGTTCGATGTCATCCACGAAAGCCTGTTGAAAAGCTACGGCTGAAATGGACTGCCCCTCATTTTTCAGCACCCTGTCGAAATACACTCTTAACTGTTTTCGATACAGCGGCAAATCCAAGGTTGTTTTGTCTTGCGGACTTAAAGACACCGCGCTTAACGAGCGCTGTTTTTGTTTTGCCAACATGACTTCCGTATCGATACGGATTTTTTGCGCAATCTCGATTAAGTCTTCTTCCAACGCATGATCCAGCGGGTCGGCATAGGCCAGCAATGCCAAAGGCTTGATCTGGTTCCAGTGCTCGGGAATGGTATCGCGCTCGCTCCAGTCCTGCGGTTGATAATTCTGGTTTTGCTGTAGAAAAAAGGCGAAGCCTTGCACTAATTGCGCTCTAGCCTCTATTTGCCTGAGCTCAAATAAAAAGACTTTTAACTTGTCGAGAATGTCCTGCAAACGCTGCTGGTAGACAGGCAGCTTACGAATCAGCTGATGATCCAGTAAGTCATAAATAAGCGGCTGATCTTCAACCATTTCCAATAAAGATTCAGGTTGCAGTGCGGTGATGGCATTCACCAGTTTTTCCAGCCTGGAAATGTAAAAGGTATTCTGTTTTTGTTTTTCCGCCAGGGTGCGCACATTGGCGAAGCGGCTGTTAACCAGCATCGATAAATAGCGGGTGTTTTCTTCCAGGGTATCGGACAAATCGAAAACCAGCCGCTCAATTTCGGCAAAATAATTGTCGCAATCGCCCAGCCGGTTTTCAACTTCGGCATCCTGATACAAGCTGATTTGCAGCTTCAGCGTATCAATCCAGTCGGCTAGATCGGTATCCAGTCGCCGAACCCGGTCGCTGCTCAAGGCACTGTCTAAAAACTGAGTCAAACGCCCGGCGATACGGTAACCATCCGCGTCATGATTAACCAGCACTTTTAATTGCTTTAGCTGGTTTAGCGCGCGCTGGTTTTGATTGTCCTTGTAGACCACGCCGGTAAAATAAGCCTCCGCAATCAACTCGCTATGGCTGGCTAATGTTCTAAGTAAGCGCTCCAAGCCCTGTTGCGACTGGCTCAAAACAGACTTCCCTGAATCGCATCGGTTTCGCCCTGCTCGACCGGGATTTGTTCGTGCTCCTGAATAAACTGCAAGGCCTGATAAAAATAATCCAGCTTGCCGTTCACCTGATAAATAAGCGTATCTTTATTGGCTAAAGTCAAATATCCCCATTTGCACAGTGTAAACAACAGCTTCTCCAGCCGCCCTTTTACCGAATCATCGCCGCTGGTAAAGTCCTTGAATTTTGCAAAGGTCTGCAAACGATCAGCCAAGGCCTGATTTTGTTCGATGACTTGCAACAAACCGGAAAAACTCAGCGTGTCGCCGGGCGATAACGCGGTATCCTGGTTTAAGCAGGACATCATCATATCCAGCCACTCAACTACCGGCTGCAACTCTATGCGAAATTGATAAAAAACTTTACGGATGTCGCTACGTGCGCTGTTGTCTATCGTCCGGTAAGCCGCAAAAAAGGCCAGCCGGTTCTGAGTACTCGACAAGCGATAATCAAGGCGTGTTAAAAACGCATCCACCTGCTCCGCATTTTCAGGGTCTTGCAAATAACGAAAACCGGCTTCATCACTGACTTCGCAAATAAATTCACCTTGCAGCAAACGTTTTAATAATTGATCAAACATGTTCATCCGCCGTTATCAGAGGTTCAAGTGCTGATAAATAATCCTCATCCACGTCCATTTCGATCAGCTCCCGATAGCCGAATACCTGATAACGGTTTTTAAACAGCCTTAAAACTTCGGGATCAGGATCTGGAAAAGCCGAGAATAAGGTAATCCGGTTTTTAGTCAGCATTTCCACCAGCACTTCAATATTCATTTGATGTAATTCCTTGAGTTCATCCATCGGCCAGATGATATTCAAAGGCTGATCTTTACGGATCATATTCACCAGCGCAATAAAAAATACGCATAAAATCAGGTACGATAAGCCATGGCTGGAAATCTGCCGCAATTCCTCGGCATGGGTCGCCCGTTTGCTGCGGCCATTTTCGGTCACAATGATTTCCAGCTCCAGCAAATTAACCAGCTTCATTTCTACCCGGCCTTTACCTTTCAATTGCTCGGACACCAGTCTGACGATGTCGGCAAATTCCGGGGACGGTAACTGTTCGTCATTAGTTCGGCTCCAGTCATCATAATTTTTGGTGAAGCTGACTATTTGCTCCCAGTAACCCAGTGTCGTAACCTTGGACGTTAACCGCCCTTCGATGCGTTCAATTTTCTCAAAACGGATATTGCCGTCGATATGCCCCGCCAAGCGACGCGACAAGGAATCAATGCCACGGTCAAAACACTCCAATGCCTGCTGATAATTTTTGATCGCGTAGCCAAACAGTTTTGCCTGACTCATTAACCAACTTCTAGCAGAACCGGATTCTGTCGCATACCAAGCCTGAATTCGACTCAGCCAAGCCATTTCATCGCTATCAAAGCCTAATTCATCTTCGACACGCGCATAATAGCGGCCCGGATGTGTGCCTGGAAAACGCGCCAACACCTGTTTCAAATGACGGATCAGACCGGCTAAATCCTTGCGTAGCATCTTGTGTTGCTCGGTTAACTTGCGGCAATCGGTCTGCAGCAACGATAAAGTGTGGGCATTATCAAACCCGACGGGTTCCGGGATGCGCTTTACATAACCCGCTAATTCAGCCAGCAGGTTATTAATGGCTTTGATTTCCTTGTCAAGCCTTTGCAGCTTGGCCGCTATTTGCTCCAGTTCCTTTTTTAAGGCAGCGCGCCTTTGCTGCATGTCTGCTGTTTCCGTCTCGTATCGCGCTTGTTGCTGCTTGAGTTCCGCCTCCGTTTCCCTGGCTTTAACCACCTGGCTATCATATAAAGACCAGTCTTTATCCAGCCAGCGTTGATATTCCTTAACCAGTTGTTCCGCCTGTTCTGCGGCTTTTAGTTCCTCTGCCAATTGGCCGATTTTGGTTTCAAGATCTTTTAAGGTGGCCGTATCGACTTTTCTGTCCTGCAAGCTCTGAATCCGTTGCCGCTCCAATTGCGCCAATTCGCTGTCTTTTTGTTGATTGACGTTATTAATACGCTGCTGCATTTGCTCGACTTGTAACAATGCCTCCTCGGTGATCTGCCGGATTTTGGCAGCCAGTTCCTGGTTTAATCGCTGGATTTCGATTTCCAGCTGTTGTTTAAACGCTTGCAGGCGACTATTGCTTAACTTGATTTGCTCGTCCAGATTGGTTTTTTCCTGCTCCAGTTTGGCCTTACGCTCCTTCTTGCTGCGTTCAATTTGCTGTTTTAACGAGTTTAATTCTTCGTTGAGCCCATTTAACTGCGTTTGCAATTGACCGGCGCTAAAAGCAGCGTCTTTGCCTTGTTTTTCCAGGCCGGATGCGACCTTTTTTAACGCCTGCAACTGTTCATCGCTGTTGGCTTCGGCGGCTTTCAGCTGACTTAATTGATTCCGGGCATCGCTCAGCAGTGCGCGGATTTGTTCTTCATCGGCGGCATGGTCGGCCTGCAAATTATCCAGGTTCAAGCTCAGGCCATAAAAGCTCTGCTCCAATGCTTGCGATGCCGGTTCCAAATCGTCTCTTAATAACAACTCCGGGTTAATCACTTTGGCTATGTTGCTTATCCAATCCGGCTGATGTTCGCGCAAAAAGCCCAGCAAGGTGTCCGGGTTGGCATCCAGTTGTTTTTGCAGTTGTTCGCTCGCATGCTGTATGCGCTGTTTATCTTCATCCTGTTTACGCTTTTCGCCAACAACCGTATCGATCTGCGCCTGATTTTTCTTTGATTCCGCTTCAATTGCTTTAACGGTCTTTCCCGCCTCCTCCTTTTGCTGCTGAATGGCATGAAGCAGCTCCAACTTGGCTTCCCTGTTTTCAATCAAGGGGGGATCCGGTTGAATTTGGGCAATCTGGCTGCTCAACGCACCCAACTCGCCCTGCAATTTTAATTGCTCAACATGCAGATTATCTTGTTGCTTTTGATTTTCCAGCCTAAGCGATTCTTTTTGCTGCTCAACATCTTTATTAGCAACGGACTTACTTTCAGTCGCTTTATTTTGTATGTCTTTTATGCCGATTTCATAGCCATGCTGTTGCTCGGCAAAATACCGTTCTTTTTCCGCTTTCAAGCGTTTAAACTCGGCTTCGATGTCCTGCACATCTGACATCAACTGCTTATGATTATCCCGCTCTCTATCCAGGCTATTCTTTATTTGCGTCAGACGGACAACCAACTGTTTTTTACCCTGTACGTCCTGTTTTTCCCAGTCGGCTTTTTCATCTTCCAACGATTTTTGTTGTTTCCGTTCTTGCACCAAACCGGCCCTGATCGCCGCTAACTCGGTTGCAAGCGTCTGCTCCCGAGCTTCCCAGTCTTTTTTGAGCTGCTCCAATTGCTTATTGCACGCATTCCCGGCATCCTGCTCTTGTTGCAGGTTTTGTTCGTTTTGATTGCGTAAACGCTGCAAACGATATTGAAGTTCGCCCAAGCTTTGCTCAATGTGAAGCAACTCATTTTCCAACCGGTTGAGCCGCTCTATTTTATCCCGCTCCAATTCGGTTTCCTGATAGGCGCGGTATTCCTTATACCAATCATCCAGCGTTTCCATTTTCAATTCCAAAGCCAGGGAATCGCGGTTTTCATCAATACAGTTCACCAGCATTTCGCGCAAGTCGGCAAAATCGGTGGATCGCATAAACATTCCGGTAACGATTTTTTCTATATCTTTCAGCCTATGCCCGGCACTGCCGTTACAGAAACTGTAGCGCGCGACCAATTGACGTAATTCCTGGCCTTTCTTGTGCGGTAAATTCTGGATCACCGTGCGGTAATCGCTACAGGCGGTAATCTGGTCGCTAAAATTAATATGTCGCTTAAGAAAATGCGTGCGCAGGCCCCGGCAAGAAACCGGATAATGCGATCCATCCCGGTGGGTTTCAATAAAGTCGTCCTTATCGAATCCCTTATCGACAAAGCGATAACACAGCCCTTCTTCATTGGGAGAGGCGTACATCAGCGCCATACAGGTTTGCTCATGTCGCTGATATTCAAAAATAATATAAGAAGACTCGTTAGGCAGGTAATGCTTGGCGAAACTGTCGGTAACCCGGCTTTTCGGCACTAACCGCCCTGGCCGTTCGCCGAAAAACAGCGGCACTAATCGCAATAACGTGGTTTTACCGGCGCCATTAACGCCGTTAAGATTGGTATGTCCATCCAGGCGAACTTCCACCAATTCACCGGGTTTGTATGAATCAATGAGGATCAAGCGGTTTAATGAGTACATTTTATTTTCTATCGATTGATTACAGACTGTATTCAGTTGCAGGGAAATAAGGCGAATAATCTCCGTCGACTGAGTACAGGTTGATATTGTTATTTTGTTGGCTTGGGGCGAGTCGCCAAATCGGTCATATTATCATTCCCGCGCTCCGTCGTGGGAATGATGACAATTGGCACGCTCTTTGGGAGTATAAAAGTGTATGTTGAGTTTTCCAGGACTTGACTGCTTCTGAGTACATCGAAAAGCACGAATGGTTTGTTCCGCCCAAACCTCCGCGACAATATGTCACATTCCATTATCTATCATTTATCGCTAATATAGCTGCAACTCTTGAGATGCAAACTTCCTCCTCGGAATTCAGAGTTTTATATCCTTATCTAATGCGGCCTAATCAGCCGCATTTTTTTTGCCTGCATGAATCGTAAGTAACCAAAATAAAAAACATTTGCCCCTCTTATTCACCACGAAGACACGAAGTTTATGTTTTTTCTTCGTGCTCTTCGTGTCTTCGTGGTGAAAAAAATGCGTAACTTAAGTATGTTCTTTCATGGAAATGGGCTTAAGGGGCGCATGGACAAACATCATCCGGTCATCTACTCCGGAATTTCGCCACTAATCGCCTCCGAAGGCGAAAAGAATTTTTGCCGGAAGTAAAGCGCCACCTTGACCAACCCGATCAGCACCGGGACCTCAACCAAGGGGCCGATGACGGCTGCAAAAGCTTGCCCGGATTGCAGCCCGAAAACCGCTACAGCGACCGCGATGGCCAATTCAAAATTATTGCCGGCGGCGGTAAACGACAGCGTCGCGCTAATGCGATAGCCGGCTCCAGCCTTGGCCGACATATAAAAGGTGACCAGAAACATGATCAGGAAGTAGATGATCAACGGTACGGCGATGCGCGCCACATCCATGGGTAGTTGCACGATATATTCGCCCTTGAGGGAGAACATGACCAGAATCGTGAACAGCAGCGCAATCAGGGTAATAGGGCTGATTTTGGGCATAAACGTTTCCTCATACCACTGCAAACCCTTGCGTCGCACCAGGAAAAAACGCGTGAACATGCCGCCGAAAAAGGGAATGCCCAGATAAATCAGCACGCTTTTGGCGACCTGGATCATGGTCACCTGAACTTCAAGGCCGGAAGCGATGCCCAGCCAATCCGGCAGGACGGTGACGAAAACATAGGCATAAACGGAAAAGAACAGCATCTGGAAGATGGAGTTGAACGCCACCAAGCCTGCGCAGTATTCGCTATCGCCCTCGCCTAACTCGTTCCAGACCAGCACCATGGCGATGCAGCGAGCCAGTCCGATGATGATCAGGCCGACCATATACTCCGGGTAGTCCCGAAGAAAGATAATAGCCAGCGTAAACATCAGCACCGGACCGATAACCCAGTTCTGGATCAGCGACAGCAACAGAACCTTGGTATTTTTGAAAACCTGGGGTAATTCCTCGTAGCGCACCTTGGCCAGCGGCGGGTACATCATCAGGATCAGGCCGATAGCGATGGGCATGGAAGTAGTCCCCACCTGGAAGCGGGTCAGCCATTGGGTGAAACTGGGAATGAAATAGCCCAGCGCGATTCCGCCCGCCATAGCCGTAAATATCCATAGCGTCAGAAATCGCTCTACGAAGCCCAAACGCTTTGGCGCGTGGTCGAATTGTGTATTCATGGTTGTCTCTTCCCAATAGTTGGGGGAATGTCAGTAAAAAATATGCCCTGTATATCCGATTCTTTTATTCACCACGAAGGCACGAAGAGCACAAAGTCTATATTTTTTCTTCGTGTTCTTCGTGTCTTCGTGGTGAGAAACAATGCGTAACAGTAGGATGATCTTGGATGGAAGCAGCCTTAAAGGGTTTCTGCGCCGATCTTGTTCAACGCCTCGGTCAATTCCGGCTTGGACATTGTCTCAACCGGCAGTGCCAATAGCTGATGTATCCGCTTTTCCAGGGCTGCGTAGGTCGCCTCGAAAGCCGCCTCAATCGCTTCAGGGCTGCCGGTGACATGAGCCGGGTCGGGCAAGCCCCAATGCGCCCGGACCACATTATTAAGATAGACGGGGCAGACTTCTCCGGCAGCGCTGTCGCAAACGGTAATGGCAATATCGATGTCTTTATCGTCGAATTCATCCCAGGATTGACTGGAAAATCCCTCGGTTGAGATGCCGTGACGCGCTAATGTCGCCAGCGCGTTGGCGTTTACCTTGCCGGTCGGATGACTGCCGGCTGAAAAAGCCTGAAACCGGTCGCCGCCCAGCTGATTAATAAGCGCCTCGCCCAACACGCTTCGGCAAGAATTTCCGGTACACAAAATCAAAACTTTTAACATGGCTCGCTCCTAATATTTATATATTCGAATAAACGAATATTATAAGGCAAAAAAACTCAGCCGCAATACTTCGTCATCTCGGGACGACCATCCATGGCCTGCAACCGGCCGCTGTCTTTTTGCTGCTTGGCATTGACGGCAAACTGTTTGACGGTAATATCCAGAATCTCAAAAACCCAGGCCGGTAATTCAGGGTTAATTTGATAATACACCCACTGCCCTTCGCGGCTGTCCAGCAACAGGTTGCTTTGCCGCAATTGCGCGAGGTGGCGTGAGATTTTGGGCTGCAATAAATCCAGCGCATGAGTTAACTCGCAAACGCAGAGCCTGCCTTCTTTATGCAGCAAAACCACGCAGCGCAAGCGGGTCTCATCGGCCAGGCATTTAAATAGTGTGGTGGGAGTCATCATGATGAGTGCGTCAGGAAAATTAGCCGAGCTTGAACCCGACAAAAAAACCGCCAACCCCGCTGGCGCCCTTGCTAGTAATACTGGTCAGGCGGTCAACCAGAAACCCGCCGGAATTTTTTGCGGCTTCCGTGGCGGCGCTGGCGGCATGTTGCAGCTTTTCATCGGTTATATCGATGATGTCGTAATATTCCGCGACAAACAGCAGTGTGATTGCCGCACCTCCCATGAATAACGCTGTGCGCAACATTTTCTTGGCGAAATAACCGACCGCCAGTCCGATAGCAAACGGTGCGCCGACATTGCCAAGTAAAAAGGTCGAAGAAAAGATGTCGGTAGAAGAGGCTGCATCGACTGAATGGGTGTTCATGGCTCTGAGTTTCCGCTGTTGTGATGATTGAGATAACGTTTAGTTTTTGCTTCCACTAAAAGCATTCGCTCTTTCTGGGCGACAAAAATAATCTGTTATTTATATTTTTTATTTTATCACTAAACTCAATCACGTCAGAAAACAAAGCTATACCGGCAATGCGTGCAAAAGCACTTGCCCCGTTTATTAAATAAAGCGACTTCAAAAACCGTACACTCTTAAAACCATACTCATTAAACAGCTTTATAAGCGTACAATATTTCTAATCTTTATCACCAAATCCCCAACCAAATCTTTAGGTTGGACGAGAGCACTATGTATTCAGTTGAAGTTTTTCCATGGAATAAAAATTTCGAAGTTGGAGTGCCGCTGATTGACGAACAGCACCAAAAGCTGGTCGAACTGTTGAATGTACTGGCCGGACATCTGGCTTATCAATCCGACATACCCACCTTGAACAATGTTTTCAATGACTTGGCGGAATACGCTATTTACCATTTTCAGGCGGAAGAACGTATATGGCATTCATTCTTCCCGGAAGATGCTTGGGAAACAAAGCATAAAGATGATCACAGGCGCTTTCTGACTACAGTCAACAGGATAATGGCTGGAAAAACCGCCAGGCCGTTGGATGAAGTGATTGAGGAGATTCTCACCTTTCTGACCCAATGGCTGGCCTTTCATATTCTGGATACCGACATGCGCATGGCCAAGGTCGTGCTGGCCGTACAGTCGGGCGTACCGTTAAACCAAGCCAAGGAGCAAGCCGATCAGGAAATGAGCGGGGCGATGAAAGTGCTGATTGAGACCATGCTGTCCATGTTCGACGCGCTCTCTTCACGCACCATGCAGCTGGCGAAGGAGGTTGTTGAACGCCAGAAGGCCGAGCAGGCCAGCCAGGATGCCCTGGACCGTCTCCAGAAAATCGCCAGTCAGGTGCCGGGGCTGGTGTTCCAGTTTCAACTGTTTCCTGACGGCAGCTCCCGCATTCCTTACGCCAACGAAGCCATTCGCAGCCTCTATCGGGTTAGCCCGGAGGAGGTCAGCGAAGATGCGACCAAGGTGCTTGCGGCCTTGCATCCTGATGACCTGGAAAACTTCAAGACTTCCTTTAAGGTATCGGCGCGGGACTTAACACCCTGGCGTCAGGAATATCGCTTGAAGTTTGACGATGCCCCCGTCTGTTGGCTGTTCGGCAATGCGTTACCGCAGCGGCAGGCGGACGGTTCCGTACTTTGGCACGGCTTCATTACCGACATCACCAAGCACAAGCAGACTGAAGTAGATCTTCGTATCGCCGCCACCGCTTTTGAATTACAAGATGCCATGCTGGTCACCGATGCCAATAATGTCATCCTCAAAGTCAATCAGGCATTTACCCGGATCACCGGTTACAGCGCCGAGGAAGTCATTGGTAAAACGCCCAATTTACTCAGCTCGGGACAGCATGATAAAACTTTTTACAGTTCAATGTGGGAGAGCATCAATCGCACCGACGCCTGGCAGGGCGAAATATGGAATCGGCGCAAAAACGGTGAGATGTTCCCCGAATGGCTCATTATCACAGCGGTAAAGGAGCCTGACGAAAAGAATGAACACGTCAATAATTATGTTGCATCCTTCTCCGATATTACCTCGCGCAAGGCCGCCGAAGAGGAGATCAAGCAACTGGCCTTTTATGACCCGCTCACCCAACTGCCCAATCGTCGGCTGTTGCAGGAACGGCTTAAACACAGCATCGACGTGGAACGACGCGATGGCAAGCGCCTGGCATTACTGATGCTTGATCTTGATCGTTTTAAAGCGGTCAACGACAGCTTGGGGCATTTAGCGGGCGACGAGTTGCTGCAACAGGTCGCCGTGCGCATCTCGACCAGGTTGCGTGACGTAGACATGGTGGCGCGTCTGGGCGGCGATGAATTTGTCGTGTTGCTGGAAGATATTGCACATGCCGAAGATGCCGCACGGGTGGCGGCAGAAATCATCTTCGTGTTAGGCAAACCTTTTCAGCTAACCCAAAGCAACGATGTACAGATTGGCGCCAGCATCGGCATCAGCCTGTACCCTGAACACGGCGCGAGCTATGAAATGCTCATGGATCATGCCGATGCCGCACTGTATCAAGCCAAGGATCAAGGCCGCGGCTGTTATGCCTATTTTTCCGAAGACCAGACGCTCGCCGCCCGCGAGCGGATTGCATTGGAAACGCGGCTGCGCCGGGCCATCGAGCAAAGGGAGCTGCGTGTTTTCTACCAGCCGCAGGTGGATATTGAAAGTGGCCGCATAGTCGGCGCCGAAGCGTTGGTACGCTGGCAAGACCCGATAGAAGGATTGATTCCACCGCTACGGTTTATCCCCATCGCCGAAGAAACGGGGCTGATCCTGGAAATTGGCGCATGGGTATTGCGGGAAACCTGCCGACAAGGCCGTCTTTGGCTGGATGCGGGCTTGCCTCCGCTGACCTTGGCAGTCAATGTTTCTCCACAACAGTTCCGCCGCGGCGATATTAGCGCGTTAGTGGCTACGGCACTGAATGAAACAGGTTTTCCGGCCGAATACCTGGAATTGGAAATGACTGAAAGCGGACTGCTGGAAAATCAGGATAATGTGATGGCGCTTCTGAACACGCTACGTTCTCAGGGCATCCGACTTGCCATTGACGATTTCGGTACCGGTTTTTCGTCGCTGGCTTATCTCAAGCACTTTCCGCTGGATGTGCTAAAAATCGACAAAAGTTTTATCGACGATATTCCTAACTTGCAAGACGATATGGAAATTGCCGCCACTATTATCGCCATGGGGCATATTCTGGGGTTTAAAGTACTGGCGGAAGGCGTTGAAACACCGGAGCAACTGGCGTTCTTGCGGGAAAAAAAGTGTGATTCGTACCAAGGTTACATCAAAAGCCCGCCGGTACCGGCAAAAGCGTTTGCCCTGTTGCTGCGGGAGCAAGGATTTGAGTAACTCAAAGACAATGGAACGCAGATGACGCAGATGGTTATGATGAACGCGGATAATACGGATTAAACGGATTGTTTAAAAAGCTAAATCCCATTAGGAACAAACCATAGGTGTAGGCCGGAATAAGGCCATCCAAGCGCGTAGCGCGAGGTGGCGTTTCCGGCGAATTTAGATGATGTGCCGGAAACACCCGTTCTCGCTATCGCTCGAACCGGCTTATTCCGGCCTACATGGCTACATGGCTAATTATTCAAGACATCTTAATTCAATCATAAATATCAGCGTCATCAGCGTTCTATTTCTCTCGTGTGTGGTGCTGCCAAGTTACAGATAAATAACTTCGGGCTTGCCTTCAGACTTAACCAATTCGCCGATGGTAAAAGCCTTCTCGCCCAGTTGGCTGAGGGCTTGCAGCGTCGCACGCTCATCTTCGGCGGCAACACAAACTATCATGCCGATGCCGCAATTAAAGGTGATCAGCATATCTGCTTGAGAGACATTACCCTTTTCCTGCAACCACTTGAAGATCTCGGGAAACTCCCAGGAAGCAAGGTCGATATGGGCGTTGGCGCCTTGCGGAAGTACGCGCGGCAGATTTTCGGTCAAGCCGCCGCCGGTAATATGCGCAAACGCGTGTACCGGCACTTTATCCAGCAACGCCAACAACGACTTAACGTAGATTCGAGTCGGTTCCAGTAAGGCCTCACCCAAGGTTTTGCCGTTGAAGGTATCGGTGAGCGCTGCATTACTGTGGGCAATGATTTTCCTGATTAATGAATAGCCGTTGGAATGCGGACCGGATGATGCGATACCAATCAGCTTGTCGCCCACTTTGACTTTGCTGCCGTCAAGCACTTTGCTCTTTTCCACGATACCGACGCAAAAACCCGCCAGATCGTACTCGCCGTCCGCATACATGCCCGGCATTTCCGCTGTTTCGCCGCCGACCAGCGCCGCGCCTGCCAGTTCACAGCCTTTGCCAATACCGTCTACGACCGCTGCGGCAGTATCGACATCCAGCTTGCCGGTAGCAAAATAATCAAGAAAAAACAAAGGCTCGGCGCCTTGAACGATAATATCATTAACGCACATCGCAACCAGGTCAATGCCGATGGTGTCATGAATATTCAGTTCATTGGCCAGTTTCAGCTTGGTGCCTACGCCATCGGTACCGGAAACCAGAATCGGCTGCTGATAACGATCCAGCGGCAATTCAAACATCGAACCGAAACCGCCCAAACCTGCCATGACGCCTGCCGTCCGTGTTCTGGCAGCAATAGGCTTGATGCGTTCAACTAATGCATTACCGGCCTCAATATCAACGCCGGCACTTTTATAATTCAAGCTTTCTTGATTTTGTTCGCTCAATGTGGTGTTCTCTTGCTAAAATTTAAACTTCCGATATTGTACAAGACATCATCGGTTTTGTCTGAAGGATATGAATGTGTATTTTATTTATCAGGTATTCGCGTAGCGCTTGTATGAATGTTGCGGCAAGTTGAATTTTATTAAAAGAATAATTAACGTGGCGCCCTGTTAAATACAGTGGATCCGACTAAAACTATCAATGGCAGCACAACGCTTTTTTTGAGGAGTGGATATGAAAGTAACAAAAATGTTTAGCCCCCTACTATTTATTGCCGCGGTATTATTTACCGGCACGGCAAGTGCCTATGATCCGGGTATGACTGAAGAGGTTTGCAAAAAGCCTCAATTTAGAGACTTCAATCTTCCTGTCTATCAAGAACCCGAGAAAACCGAGGTTCCGCCTGAATCAACACTTTCTTTCATGGTCTCGCCTTGGGCCAAGCCGGACACCATCAAATTGACCGCTAAAAATCAAAATCTCGAATTTACCGTTGAAAGCAACAGCAGTTTTCACCGGGTTAAAGCAAAGTTGCCCGCGGCTTTCAATGGTCAATATGTCAGGATCAATGTCACGGCCAAAGCCGAGTTGGGATGCTACGATAAAAATGGCTGGTTGATTAAAATCGCGGATAAATGACAGCGGTGAAAGACTAAGGGCGAAAGGCGAAAAAACCTACGCTACACAGGATCGTTCTTCGCCTTTCGCCTGCTTTTCTAATAAAGCACCTTATCGCTCTTTTCAGCCCAAATATTAAAGGGCTCCATGGCACTCGGCAGGTTTAAATGCAGCATGGCGATGCGGCGCTCATGCGGCAAAACAGAAATCTCATCATAAATGAAGCTGTCGTCAAAATTGGCGGCAGCCGCATCATGCCGACTACAGGCAAAATAAACTTTTGCAAGCCTCGCCCAGTAGATTGCACCGAGGCACATAGGACAGGGCTCGCAACTGGAGTAGAGGATGCAGCCCTGCAACTGGAAGTCATTCAGCTTCTTGCAGGCCAAGCGTATCGCCATCACTTCCGCATGAGCGGTAGGGTCGATAGTACTGGTGACCTTGTTGCCGCTCGCGGCAACAAGTTGATTATCTTTTACGATAATCGCCCCATAAGGGCCGCCCTGCCCTGACCTGGCATTCTCCGCTGCCAGATCGACAGCCTGCTGCAAAAACACCTTATGCATCTATAAACCTAACGGATTGTTGGGATCTACGCCATCCATAAAAGGCAGACCTCGCTCCTGATGGGTCAGTTGGTATATTTTCCCCAACCAGTTATTGAAGACCGCTTTGGCGGTGTCGTTCCAAGTGTTGTCGATATGTTCCAAAACCTGGCTTTCCGGAAAGTCTTCCAACCTTTGCCCGTTCTGTCTGGCTGATCTGACCTGTTGCTCATAATCGATAAAAATCTGCTGGACGACATCATTAAAATAATTTTCCGGGAACGGCGGGTAGTCGTCTATTTCGGCTCGATAAAAGCGCAGCACTTCACGCTTGTATTCTTTCAGCAGGCTGACGTCGTCATATTCGGGATGCCCCTGAAAATACACGATACGAAAACCATCCGGACTAACTGCAAGATGCACACCGGCTTCTTTGCTGACCGCCAGGACTTTGATCCCGTGTTGCTCCATATCGCTTTGGAATATTTCATTAAACCGGGAATGAGGAACATCGAAACGGGTGTTGATTTCTGCGATCAACGGATGGGTGCGGTTGGTTAATTTGTGTGAAAACACACCCCAGCGTTTGGCCGGTAAGCGGGTGCGCTCAATGCCGTAACAGTATTGAATGAGCGCATGGGTGGCAAGGCACGAACACAGTATCGAGGTGACATTTTCCTTGGCCCAGAAAAAAACCTCGGTTAACGGTTGCCAGAAATCCTCTTCGGGCAAGTGAGGGTGAGTGACATTAGCGCCGCTGATGATCAGCGCATCCAGGCCGTCCCGCTTGATTTTCTCAAAGGGTTCGTAATATTTCGCGATATGGGCTTGCGCTTCCGGGCTCCTTTTCAGTCCTTCGATGGTAAACGGATGCACATGGAATTGCACAATTTGATTACACGCGCCCACCAACCGGAAAAACTGTCGTTCTGTCGCTTCCAGTGCCGCATCCGGCATCATGTTGAGCAGGCCGATATGCATTTCCCGTATGTCCTGATTACTGGCGCGTTCCGGGTCTAATATTTCCTCCCCTTCTTCGCGTAGGCGCTCAAAGGTGGGTAAATCAGTATGAGCAACTAAAGGCATAACCGGACTCCGTCCATATTATTGCTGGGAACCCAGCGCATCGGCGATCAGCCGGATAAAATCATCCTCGCCTTTAACGGTGGACACATCATTCGCATCGACCGTATAGCCGTATTGATCGGCGATAGCTTGGTAGCGGGGCAGTCGGGATTTGAATAGTTCGGGAAAAACCCAGGAGACAAAATCATCCGGCGGCATAACATCCGTGGAAGCGTAATTTTTAAGCTGCATGAATTCAGCAAGTTTTTCATCAAGAAACGCTTCCCGGTAATAAAGCGGCTTGGGATCGGATTTGGCGCGTTCAATAATGGTTTGCTCCAACGCCGGCGGTATTTTGATATAAACAATCAGCGTGTTCTGTGCCAGTGTTTCCAATACCTCGGGACTGTCCAGCTCGCAAACGCTGCCGCCCGCATCATTGACAAAATACTTATAGCCGTAAATATCCACCGCTTTATCAATAAAATCCGGCACATCATTCATCGCGGCAATTTCAGCCTGATGATGCAGCTTTTGACGTCGCTTGAATTCCTGCAAAGACAGTCCGCCCAACTCAGGATTGCCGAGTTTGCCAAGAAAGCTGGAAACAGGAGCCAGATTATCAACGGTTATTTTATTGCTGATATGGATGGAGTCGGAAAGCAGCAACTCGCGCAAAAAAGGAACGCGCATGGCCTGGCGCTTAATATTGTCCAGGATAGGCTCTTCCAGGTATTTTGTACCTATCCGGTAATCGCCTGAATAGTGAAACCAATTGGCTTTAGGCAATTTATTGGCCAGCGTGGTTTTTCCCGCACCGGACATAGCCAACAGGGTAATGCGTTTTGTTTTCCAGTCCAGAAATTCCTGAGGACTCATTTTCATGTGATACTTCCTAATTAATCCAGATAATCTTCGATGTCCATGTCTTCAGGATTTGGCCGGTGTTCGTCGGGATCGGTATAGCCCAGATCATCGGTTTCAAGATCGTCAAAAGGCGCGGTCCAGTCTTCAGGATCCTCGATATAGTCGAAGGTTGAGGTATACCAGCTGTCATGATCGTATTCGCCAATATCACCGTTAAGGTATTGGACTTCAATGGAGTCATCGCTGTCGTCAATGGCGATGACTTTAAATTTCAGGTTGTTTTCTACGTCCTTGTACCAACTGCCGATGATCGGGTCTGCTATGGTTGTCATGATTATTCCTCAATGCTTAGCTAGAATGTTTCGATACAAAATATCTTACAAAGGTAAGTGATATTACTAACAATGCTAAAGAAAATACAAAAGTATTTTGCATGGGCCGGGGTGAATTCAGTTTGCGGTCTTTTATGTTGAAGTCCGCGTTAAAGCCTGTTATGACGCTGATTAGCATCAGCCTGATATTATATTTATAAAGGAAGCATCACTTTCTTGCAAGAATTTGACGCACTTGAATATAAAAACGATAGGTAAGCCGTTAGCAAGGCAACAACCCTGCCAAGGCATTTATTCACCGAAGCCAATAATCCGCTACCAAGCCTGCAAATACGGCCAAGCCGAACCAGTTATTGTTTAAAAAAGCCTTAAAACAAAGCGCTTTTTCCCGGTGAAAAATCAACTTTTGCTGGTAAACAGACAAGCCTGCCGCGATTAAAATACTGCCGTAATAAGGCCAACCGGCATGCGCCATTTGCCCCACTGTAATCAGCAGGCCGAGTATGACGAGCTGCAATCCGCCCATAATCTGGCGGTCGTAAGCGCCGAACAGTATGGCTGTCGATTTAACGCCTATTTTCAAATCATCATCCTTATCGACCATCGCATACATGGTGTCATAAACCAGCGCCCATAATACGACGGCCAAATACATCACCCAGGCCACGGGCGGAATGCTGTTGATCTGCGCGGAAAACGCCATCGGCACGGCCCAGCCGAAAGCGATGCCCAAATAGGCTTGGGGCAACTGGGTATAACGCTTCATAAACGGATAGCTGGCGGCCAGAAATGCGGCGATAAACGACAGCATGATGGTGTAGATATTCAGCAATAACACCAGGCCGAAAGAACACAAACACAACACCACAAAAACCGTCAGCGCTTCTTTGGGGCTTACCTTACCTGCGGCGATAGGCCGCTGTTTAGTGCGTTCCACATGCGGGTCGAAATCGCGATCGGCATAATCGTTAATCACGCAACCGGCGGCTCTCATCAGCACGACGCCCAGACAAATGACGGTCAACACCAGCAAGTCCGGTTTGCCGTTACTGGCAACCCACAGCGCCCATAGTGCGGGCCACAATAAAATCAGGATGCCGATAGGCTTATCGAATCGCGCTAATAACCAATACTGCTTAATTCGATCCATTGCTGTGTTCATCATCGTTATTGCCTTTTTCAAAGCGTTAATTTTATTAAAAATGCTATTATAGCTTTTTTATTTTAATGGGCGGGCGAACCATGAGCGTAAAGATTTATCACAATCCGCGTTGCGGCAAATCGCGTCAAACCTTGCAGCTGTTAAAAGAGCAAGGTATCGAGCCGGAGGTTATCGAGTATCTTAAAACGCCTCCCAGCGCTCAGGAGCTGGATGATATTTTGCAAAAGCTGGACATGGAGCCGCGCGAATTAATGCGCAAAAAAGAAGCCGAATATAAAGCCAATGGTCTTGACGACGCATCACTGGATCGGCAGGCGCTGATAACCGGCATGGTAAACAGCCCTATTTTAATTGAGCGGCCTATTGTTATTGCGGGCGGCAAGGCGGCGATTGGACGTCCGCCGGAAGCTGTGCTGGCTATTTTATAATTACCCGGCTTATGACAAAGATTCTGGTTGTGTATTTCTCCCGTAATGGGACCACCGCAGACATGGCCAATCATATCGCTCGCGGCGTAGCATCGGTTGACGGCGTTGAAGCGGTGCTCAGAACCGTCCCCGATGTGTCAACCGTCTGTGAAAAAACCGCAGAAAGCATCCCTGCCCACGGCGCGCTTTACGCTACGATTGACGACTTAAAATCCTGCGACGGTCTGGCGTTGGGCAGCCCGACCCATTTCGGCAATATGGCCGCTCCGCTAAAATACTTCATCGACAGCACCACCGAAATCTGGTTTTCAGGCGCACTGTCCGGCAAGCCCGCAGGCGTGTTTACCTCAACCGGCAGCATGCACGGCGGACAGGAAAGCACCTTGCTATCGATGATGTTGCCGCTGCTGCACCACGGCATGCTGATACTGGGCTTGCCCAGCACCGAACATGCGTTGCGCGAAACTACCTCAGGCGGCACGCCTTACGGCCCCAGTCATGTATCGACCGATCACTCAGGGTTGAGCGATCACGAAAAATCCTTATGTAAAGCGCTCGGCACACGCTTAGCTAAAACCGCGCTTCAACTGAAACAATCAGCATGACCATAAAACCGATTTATTGTTACATCACTGCCCTGGCCGGTTTTTTCGGGCTGTTCGCCTTGTTGATGCTGTGGAATACCATACTATCACCATCCACCCGCTTTCCGGTGGCGCTGGTGTTGTTGGTCGCCGTCACGCCGTTATTGCTGCCGATGCGCGGCTTGCTGGACCGCAACCCTAGAAGTTGCGCGTGGGCGGCCTATGTCAGCCTGATCTATTTTCTGCACGGCACTGCCGAAGCCTACGTCAACCCCGACGAGCGACTCTATGCATCGCTTGAAGTCATGCTGAGCCTGATGCTTTTTTTCGGCACCGCATTTTATGTACGCTTGGTGGGAAAACAGAACTGACAATGGCGGAGCAACTTCCATTACATTTTGAATTCAGGGCCAATCAAACGTTCGACGATTTTTTCCCCGGTGCCAATCACGAAATCATCACTCACTTACAACAATGCATCGCGGGTCTGGGCGAACAGCAAATTTTCCTCTGGGGTAAATCGGGGCAAGGTAAAACGCATCTGCTGCAAGCCTGCTGTCATCGGGCGCAGCATCAAAACCTCAGTTCATTCTATTTTGATTTGTCGCACGCCGAGTTGCCTGATCCCTCATTGCTAAACGGGCTTGACGAATACGATGTCGTTTGTTTCGACAATATCGAGCGCATAGCCGGTAACGCGGCATGGGAGCTGGCTTTTTTTAATTTCTTTAATCAGCATCGCGATCGCGGCCACAAACTGATCGTCTCGGCCTCCTCTGCGCCCAATGATATTGCCATTCAACTACCCGACCTTAGAACCCGTCTTAATTGGGGGCTGACCTTGAAAATACAGCCCTTAACCGATAGCGACCGCATTGCGGCATTAATCTTTAAAGCCGATCAAATGGGTTTTGAAATCGCCCCGCAAGCCGGACGTTTTCTGCTGACGCATTACGACAGGGATCTGGCCTCTCTATGGGCTTTATTGGAAAAACTGGATAGGGCATCATTGGCCGCCAAACGTAAGTTAACCCTCCCTTTTTTAAAGCAGATTCTGAACGAAGATAGCCATGATTAAAGTGCTTGTTATTGGAGCGGGGGCCGTCGGCGCTTTTTACGGCTCGCTGCTGGCACAGGCCGGGGCCGAGGTTTCGGTCGTGTGCCGCTCCGATTACGATCAGGTCAAGCAACACGACTTTATCATCAACAGCCAAGCGCTCGGCCGCTGGAATTTTACCCCGGCGCAGGTGTTAAAAAATGTTGCCGATTTTAAAGGAACGCCGGACTATATTTTACTCTGCACCAAGGTCATCCCGACATTGGACCGAGTCGCCCTGATTCGTCCCGCTGTCGGTCGAAATACCGCGATAGTCTTTATCCAGAATGGCGTGGAAATCGAGCAGGAAATGCTGAATGCCTTCCCCCATAATGAACTGATCAGCGGCCTGGCGTTTATTTGCTGCAATCGGACAGGCCCCGGCGAGATATTGCATCTGGCTTACGGTCGACTGGCTTTAGGTAATTTGCCGAACGGCATCAGCCGCAAAACCGTACAGCTTTGCGAACTCTTTAATCAATCCGGCATTGACTGCGGGGCAGTCGACAACATTGTAACCGGGCGCTGGCAAAAATGCGTCTGGAACGCGCCGTTTAATCCGCTATCGGTATTGTCAGGAGGTTTGCTGACGCTGGACATCCTGCAAACCCAGGAGTTTTTCGTGCGCAGTATTATGCAGGAAATTTGCGACATTGCGGCGGCCTCCGGGCATCCGCTGCCCGACGATATTGTTAACATCAACATCGAAAACACCTACGCCATGCCGCCTTATAAAACCAGCATGCTGCTGGATTATGAAAGCGGCCAGCCGATGGAGACGGAAGCCATTCTGGGCAATGCACTGCGCGCCGCTCAGCGGCTAGGCGTAGCCGCGCCACACCTGGAATCGGTCTATGCGTTGATGAAGCTTAGGGAATTAATGCTAGTCGTTAAAAAATAGAACGCCGATGGCGCTGATAATTATGATTGAATAAGATTTTTTGAATTATCCGTATTCATCATATTCGTCCGCGGCATCTGCGTTCTATTGTATTTAATGGATTGAGTAGTTACGGTTATTTCCCGTAAAAAACATAATCCGCCGTATAGGCAATCCGCTTTTCACCACCCAAATGATTAGCGTCGCATCCCGACGAAGGCGGCAGGCCGCCATGGGTATTAATCCGGTTAATAAAGCTGACGTTCGAAAACAGGCCGTCGCCTTTATGAGAGACCACCTCAACCAGCAACCAGTCAATAGCCGAACCCGGCGCCATATCGATTTTCTTGACTACCCGCCCGACTACGCGACTACCCTCTTTATATTCCCAAAGAGGACCGGCCGTATGATTCCCGACGATCTTACCCTGTGCATCGAACAACTTGGCATCGGGCGCTTGCGTCTCCCATGCATATTCGCCTTTATTCAGCGAGCATTGGTAAATCTGGTCACCCTTGGCATGCACGGTCAAAACAGGACTATAGCCCGCAGGCACTTTAATCTGCTCGGGAATTGAAACCTCTGCATAAGCCGCGCCTTGCGACATCACCCATAAAATCAATATCTTTTTAATCATAGCATTCACCATGGCATTGGCGTTCCGTCGTACTTAACGAAACTGCCGGATTGATCCAATGAAAAGTTAGCTATCAAAGCACGCATTCCGGCGACGCTTTGCTCGGCATTAATTAACGCATCAGGTCCGCCCATATCGGTTTTAACCCAACCGGGATGAAAGATAAGCACGCCGACAGACTGATTTTTAAGCTCTATCGCCACGCTCTTCATTGCGGCATTCAGCGCCGCCTTGCTTGACCGGTAAAAAATACTGCCGCCACTGTCATTATCAGCCACGCTGCCCATCAAACTGCTGATCGCAACAATCAATTTTTTATCGCTTTTTTTAATGTGCGGTAAAAAAGCTTCGGTCATTTTAACCGGTGCCTGCGTGTTAATGAGCAGCGAGTTCGTCCAGGCCTGATAATCAAAATGCCCCAGACTGTTACTTTTGTTATCCGCATAAATGCCCGCATTATTGATCAAAACATCAATCGACAAACCCGCTAATTTTCTGGACAGCGCATCAATTTGTTCAAGCGCTGAAACATCCAGCTGTTCCAACTGAATATTAGGGTGACGACTGGCGAGATTATTTAAATCAAACGCATCATCCGGATTACGGGAGCAAGCAATGACATGCCAGTCCTGTTCAGCATATTGGCGGCAAAACTCCAGACCCAAGCCGCGATTAGCGCCGGTAATTAAAACTGTAGCCATTTTATTTCTCCCATAAAAAAACCTCCTGTATCGGTAGATGCAGGAGGTTTCTTATACTACTTAAAAACTGATGTTACGCAATAGGTAAAAAACCTCACTGCGAACACACGAAATCAGCATAAATGTTGGGTTACGCGAAGCCGCTAACCCAGCCTACAAAATCAAGCTGAAAAGTTTTTTGCAGCAAAATCCCAGTTAACCAATGCCCAAAATGCTTCCAGATAGGCTGGACGCGCATTACGGTAATCGATGTAGTAAGCGTGTTCCCAAACATCGCAAGTCAACAAAGGCTTTTGACCGGTCGTTAACGGGCAACCTGCATTGCTGGTGCTAACCAACGCCAAACTACCGTCGGCATTTTGTACCAGCCAAGCCCAGCCTGAACCGAATGTGGTGACCGCGCATTTGGTAAATTCTTCTTTAAATTTTGCAAATGAACCGAAAGTTGTGTTGATCGCATCGGCTAAAGCGCCGCTAGGTTCGCCGCCCGCATTGGGCGCCAAGCTATTCCAGTAAAAAGTGTGATTCCAGACTTGCGCAGCGTTATTAAAAATACCGCCTGAAGATTTCATGATGATTTCTTCCAGCGACAAACCTTCAAATTCAGTTCCTGGGACCAGGTTATTCAGGTTTGTTACATAAGTTTGATGATGCTTGCCATAATGATACTCCAGGGTTTCTGCAGAAATATGGGGCGTCAATGCATCTTTAGCATAAGGTAAAGCAGGAAGTTCGAAAGCCATGGGATTCTCCTAAATCAAAGTTGTCATAAGGTGTTGAGTGCAAACAGCCGGCAACAAAAAAATACCAAGTGTTTTAATAAACAATTACTTTAGCATTGCTCGCCAATTAAATAAAGCGATAGCACAAGCGGGAAGACGGCAAATCCTTAAAATTGCTTAAGCCGACATCCAGTGCCACCCCTTCAAAGATGCCAAACTTTGGATGATTGGTATAAGCTGTTACCCGATGTGCCTAATGTTAAACAATGCCTTTACAGTATTGCAACCTTATATTGCCATCTATCAATCCCAGTAATGAATACCTGCAAACCCAGTAATCAACTACGAGGAAGGCCACAATGATCAGACTGAGTTACGCCAGCACAGCAATCAAAGAATTTAGTCCGGAAAATCTGTTAGCTCTATTAAAAACCTGTAGAACAAATAACGGCGTCAAAAATATAACCGGAATACTGCTTTATTCGCACGACACTTTTTTTCAGGTATTGGAGGGCGACGAAGCAACCGTTGAAAGTACATTTGAAAGCATAAAAAAAGATAAACGCCACAAGGACGTAACCTTGATCGAAAAGCTGCCCATAACAGAGCGGGCATTTCCCTACTGGAGCATGGGCTTTGAAAAGCTGGGGAGCAAAGAGCTGAGTGAAATGGAAGGCTTGAATAATTTTTTTGAAAAAGACTTTACGCCCGCCGGTTTTGCCGCGCATAAACATATTATCGGCCCGTTATTAGCCCATCTTCGTAGCAAGCTCGTAAAACAGGTCACCGTGGAAAGTCACGAAGAACTGCCCATGCAGCACGAAGACCCGTTCATCCAACTTCTGCACCGCACCATTCGCCTGGGGGTCAAGTTTCTCGCGTTGCTGATGGTAATGGTTATTTTATTCGGCATTATTGACGTCGTTTATGTGATCTTTGAAAAAATCACCCAACCGCCGTTTATGCTATTGACTATTAATGACATGCTGGAAACATTTGGGGCTTTTTTGGCAGTGTTAATCGCCATTGAAATTTTCCTGAACATTACCTTGTATATCCGAAGTGACGTAATCCCCGTAAAACTGGTTGTAGCTACCGCGCTGATGGCTATTTCCCGGAAAGTCATCGTGTTCGATTACAAGCACTTACCGGCGGAATATGTGAGCGCATCGGCCTTGGTTTTGGTGGCGCTAGGCATCACTTACTGGCTAGTCCAGAAAAAAGAATAGAACGTCATTATCATTTCAGTTACTGATGAAGGCGGTCGTTATTACTGCGTAACTGCCCAACCGACTCAAGCACCCTGCCCTGTGCGCTCGCAAAGTCAGTTAATAATTCAGGCCCATATTCCCATGGTTTATTAAGCGTCTGCTCCAACGCTTCTATGCATACTTTCAATTCCGACATGGCTAGATTGGCCGCCACACCTTTCATTGCATGGAGAAATCTCAATGCCGAATCCACATCGCCCGCTTGTAAAAAAGCATCCACACGGATCTGTGCATCGCTAAAGCCCTCATAAAACTTCAGCAGTAAGTCATGCAGCAGTCGCTCGTTTCCTACAACATTTTTTAAGCCCTGTTGTATATCAATGCCGGGCAAACATTCCGGCAGTAATGCTGTTCTTTGTTGGCTTGCCTTCGCCAAACAGGAAGCCGGTGTCTTCCGTAATTCCGGCTTGATTAAATCAATCAAGTTTGCCAATAGCTCATCAACGTCTATCGGCTTGGTCACATACCCGTTCATACCTATGTGCAGGCACTTTTCCCTGACATCGTTCATGGCATGGGCCGTCATCGCAATAATCGGCAAATCACTAAATTGCGCTTCAGAACGTATGATGCGGGTTGCCTCATAGCCATCCATGATCGGCATTTCCAAGTCCATTAATACCGCATCAAAATAGCCTGTTCGTATTTTTTGCACCGCATCCCGACCATCCGAGGCAATGCTGACCTCAAAACCTTCCTGCTCCAGCGTTTCTTTCGCAATCTGCTGATTAATATGATTATCTTCCACCAACAGCAACTTTGCCCCTTTAATTTGATGCAGCTTTTCGCTTCCCGTCCCTGTACGGCGGACTCGCGAGGGCGGATATTCGTCAAAATCATTTTGATTAAACGCTTCAACAACCGCACTGAACAGCGCCGACGCATGCACCGGTTTAGCAAGAAAGCCATCCAGATTAAGATCTTTTGATCGCTGTACATGTACAACATCCTCCCTGCTATGCGTGGTTACTATGATAATGTGAGGAATACAGGCGATTTCAAGACTATTTTTAATATGCCGCGCAACCGAAATACCGTCCATTTTGGGTAAATTCCAGTCCATGAGTACAAGCCGATAAGGATCTTCAGCGCAGGCGTTTTCCAACAGCTGAATGGCTTGCTCACCCGTGCTGACGGACGTCACTTGGAAAAAGAGGCTTTCCAAATGCAAGCACAAGGCATTCCGCGATGTCTCGTCGCTATCCACCACTAATGCTTTTACGCCGCGAAAAGCATCATGCGATGCCGAGTATTTTTGACTTACCTCATAGGGTTGCCCAAAGATGGCGGTAAAAATAAAAGTACTCCCCTGCCCTATTTCACTGTTTACCGTAACGGCACCACCCATCATATCCACCATTCGCTTGCAAATGGCCAGGCCCAGACCGGTTCCGCCGTATTTGCGGGTGGTCGATTTATCGGCTTGATTAAAGGACTGAAATAGCCCGCCTATTTGTTCTGTGGTCAAGCCTATGCCGGTATCCTTAACAGAAAACTCAAGCCTAATTTGATCGGCTTTTTTTGCTTGTTCGGCGCCTTCCGCTAACGCGACTTTAATATCGACATCGCCGCCGCGGCTGGTAAATTTTACCGCGTTGTTGACTAAATTAAGTAACACTTGGCCCAGCCTTAGCGGATCGCCTATCAAATCCGAAGGCACATCGTCGGCGGTAATAAATCGTATCTTCTGGCCTTTTTCTTCCGCTTTGTCTCCCATTAAACTAAAAAGATCGTTCAGCACGTCATCCAGATTAAATGCGATCGTTTCCAGCTCCAGCTTCCCGGCTTCGATTTTGGAGAAATCCAGAATATCGTTAATGATTTCGAGTAATGCTCTTGAAGAAATCTGAACCTTGGTCAAATAATCCTGCTGTTTTGCAGTCAGATCCGTCTGCAAAGCTAACCGGGTCATACCGATGATCGCATTCATCGGCGTCCGGATTTCATGACTCATCATCGAAAGAAACTCTGATTTGCTTTTATCGGCCGCAATGGCCTGATCTCGCGCCTCGGCCAATTCGGAGGTGCGGTTTATTACTTTTTGCTCTAACGTCCGACTGTATTCTTCAAGCTTATCGTAAGAAATCTTCAGATTCCGGGCCATTTGAGAAAACGCTGTCGTTAGCGCCCCGATTTCGCCATCCGGGTGAATCTTTTTAACATTGTCGCTGACCGCAAAATTACCTTGAGCCAACTCATTTGCCAATCGGGTCAAGTGCATTAGCGGCCTGGACAGACGTTCAGACACGAACAATACGATGCACGCGCCAATCAGGATAAAAATGGCTGCGGTTATTAATAGCCGCGTTATCATTTCGCCGATTTGACTAATACTCTCCTCTCGGGAATTAACGATCTCCTGATTAAGAAGATCCAGGGAAAAACCCAGCCGGAGAACGCCCCAAGGCCTCGCACTCACTTGAATCGGCATGATAAATTCCATAAAGGATTCACCGTTGCTTACATACTCATTAACCGTTGCCGTCTTTTGACCCGCCGCAAACAAGTCCTCTTTTTCGGATAAAATCTCCATTTCCAACTGCGGTTTTAGCGTATGAATATACGCCCTTCCTGAGGCTTGCATTAATATGATGTAACGAAGCTCTTTATTTTCCTGCACCGCATTTCTTAACTGGTCGGCAACCAGGGAAAGGTTGACGGAAGCGATGCCATTCTTAACTTGACCGGATAAATTACCGGATAGAATCTGCCCTCTATCGATTAACCGTCCTTTCATCAGCGCAATGCGCTTTTCCAGTTCCTTCTCGAACACATCTTTTTGAAACTCAATCTGAATAAAGGTTAACAGCATCAACAAGGCGATAATTAAACCCACCATCGTAACGAGCAGCTTTCTAAAAATACTACGTTTAACCATTTTGTTTAAACTCAAGATTGTATTTGGGGATTTATTTTGATTGCTTGCGCTTACTTCTGACGGCATTATAAATCCAACTTTAAAAGCAGCCTGATTAATTGCATCGTTTCGGTTATTCTGTCAGCCATTTAATAAATCTCCCGAAGACACGAAGTTTTTATCTTGATTTTCTTCGTATGCTTCGTGGTTTTATGCTTGAAGCCCGGTAGACCGAAATGACAAAACCACTTTTATTGTGCTTCGAACCGATCGCAGATTCGAATGCCGAGATATTGATTCTGGGCAGCATGCCGGGACAGGAGTCCTTGGCGGCAAGTCAGTATTATGCGAATCGACGCAATGCCTTCTGGAAAATCATGGCGCAATTGCTTGGGTTTGATCCGGACGCTGCATATGAAGATCGGCTACACGAGCTGAAAACAGCCCGCATCGCACTCTGGGATGTGCTGCAATCCTGTACGCGAGTCGGCAGCTTGGACGCAAAAATTGACAGCGGCTCCATCACTGTAAATGACTTTCAGAGCTTCTTTCGTACGCACGACAAGATCCGTGCGGTGTTCTTCAACGGGGCAAAGGCGGAGTCGGCGTACCGGCAGCATGTTTTGCCTACCGTCAGCACCGCTGCTGTCAGCTACATGCGTCTCCCATCGACCAGCCCGGCTCATGCCTCTCTTTCCTATGAACAAAAACTTCATGTATGGAGGACAGCGCTGAACACTGTCGACCGGAATAAGCCTGTTTAAGCGACAGCGAAAACAGGCTTATTCCGGCAATCATCCCCGAATTCGCCGGAAACGCCACCTCGCGCTACGCTTGGGTGGTCTTATTCCGGCCTACGCTATTTTTTTCTGAAATAGAAAACCTGCTTATTGGATTCTCTTATCAATTGAATAATTTGATGCCCGGTCTGGTCGGCATAAACGCCAAAATCCAAGTGCGCCGCCGGATCGGTTGCGATCACTTTGACGACATCGCCGCTGGCCATGTCCATCAAGGCTTTTTTCAGGCGCAACAAGGGTAATGGACAATTCAAACCGCTGGCATCTACTTCCAGGTTAAATTCGATCATAGGTTTATTTTAAGTTTTCTCAACTAAGTTTGGTGCGCTTATAATACCATCCTCTTTTAAATCCAAGAATCATCATAACTAAATGGATTATTTCCCTGTATTTTTAAAGCTTAAAGACCAGCCTTGCCTGGTTGTTGGTGCGGGCGAAATCGCCGCCCGGAAAATTGAATTGTTGGCACGAGCCGGTGCAAAAATCACCGTGATAGCCAGGGAGATAAGTCCCACGGTATTAAGCCTGCAAGCGACGCATAACTTAACGCTGCTGCAAAAGTCATTCTCCCCTGCCGATCTTGGCGAATTCAGGCTGGTGGTATCGGCAACCGATAATACGGAGACCAATTGCCTGGTTGCCAAAACGGCGACGGACCAAAATATCCCTGTCAATGTGGTCGATAATCCCGAGCTTTGCAGCTTCATTTTTCCGGCCATTATCGACCGCTCGCCGATTATTGCCGCGGTATCCTCCGGCGGTGCCGCACCGGTATTAGCCCGTTTGCTCAGGGCTAAAATAGAAACCGTGATTCCTCCCGCCTATGGTCGACTTGCCGGTCTGGCTGACAAGTTCAGGGATAAGGTCAAACAGCATATCAAGCAACCCGCACAACGCCGGATCTTCTGGGAAAATGTCTTGCAGGGTTCGATCGCTGAACTGGTCTTCTCCGGCAAGGAACAGGAGGCCGAACAGCAATTAGAGCAGACCCTGCTCAAGCAAAAAGAAAACCCTAACCTTGGCGAAGTCTATCTGGTTGGCGCCGGCCCAGGCGCGCCTGATTTATTGACTTTCCGCGCGCTACGGTTGATGCAACAGGCAGATGTCGTTGTCTATGACCGACTGGTTTCGCCGGAAATTCTCGATTTGGCCCGCCGGGATGCCGAAAAGATTTATGTCGGCAAACAACGGCAATATCATGCGCTTCCGCAGGAATCCATCAATACCCTGCTGGCTGATTTGGCTAAGGCAGGAAAACGGGTGGTGCGCTTAAAAGGCGGCGATCCGTTCATATTCGGCCGCGGTGGCGAAGAAATTGAAACCTTGATGCAGCAAGGCATTAATTTTCAGGTCGTTCCCGGCATTACCGCCGCGTCCGGCTGCGCAACCTACTCGGGCATCCCGCTAACCCATCGGGATCATGCCCAATCCTGCACCTTTGTCACCGGCCACCTGAAGGATAATTCCGTCAATTTAAACTGGACGCAACTTGCAGCGCCCAATCAAACCATCGTCATCTATATGGGGCTGGCCGGTCTGGAAAAAATCTGCCAGTCTTTAATTGCGCACGGCAGTCCCAAAGATTTACCTATTGCCCTTGTTCAACAAGGCACCACGTCCAACCAGCGGGTGATTACCGGTACCCTGGAGACATTACCGGACAAAGTTGCCGGTCAGGACATCAAGCCGCCCACTTTGATTATTATCGGTACGGTAGTAACGCTACATGACAAGCTGAGCTGGTTTCAGACCCGCCGGCTTGATTAACTATTACCTTAACTTAAAGGCCGATTAAACGATTCAGTTATCATTCATAGCCCTTGTCGATAATGTAACTCAGGGAAAATAAATAAATAAAACAATTGAATTTTCCCGCCAAATTCCCTATGCTTTCACGGTTTAACTTTTAATCGAACTGTTATTTTCTTCAACAATAAACAGCAGTTCTTTTTTTACTACCAAGAGGAGAGGTCAACATGAAAAAAACATTAGGTACACTAGCTGGTATCGCTTTACTCACTTTAAGTGGACAAGTATTTGCCGACGAAGCTAGCGATGTGGGTAAGAAAATTTATGAACGCGCTTTCGGTCGCGGTTGCGGCACTTGCCACGATATCGCTTCAAATCCACAGTTAACTGCTTTAATTAAAGCAGGCCAATTGGACAGAGCGAAATTCGAAACCGTTCTGAAAGAAGGTAAAGGCGGCATGCCGAAAGCTATCGCTGAAATCATGAAAAATCCAGCCGTTGTTAAAGCTGGATACGGCGAAGACCAAGCTGTTGATGCTCTGTACAAATATCTGGGCGGCAACTAATCCCGGATCGACAGACCATAAAAAAGCCGCCCCAATATACAAACCGGGGCGGCTTTTTTTTGTGTCCGAAAAACCGAAAATTAATCCTTACCCAAATAACTTGTTTTGCTTTCTTTATAAGGTAACCGGTTACGATTTTTAATCCAGATACCCGCAACTGCCGCCAGCATCAACCCGCAAGAAGCAATAGTCAAATAGATCAGACGTTTTAATTGGGACATTTCCTGCATTAGCTGCTCATTGGAAACGACCGCTTTTCCCTTCTTGGTGGACTCTGAATAGGAACGGAGAACTTTAAGGTCATTCTTCAAATCTTCTATGGTCCCTATAGAACTGGAAACGGAACCCACCCGGAGACTCTCTTCCAATGCGTTTAATTTGCTTTCAATTGAACCGCTGACCAAGCCGACAAGCTGTCCTTTCAGGGCGTTAACTTCCGCTGACATCACGGGATTCATCTCAGCCGCATAGGTCTCGGTAGCCGTGGCGTTTTTATAGCGATTTAAGAAGTTATCGGTTGGGAACAATAAAAAGCCCCCTATCAAAACGACAACCATCAAGGAACAGATTATAGTCAGCAACAATCTGTTAACTTTCATTAATGCATGATGCGAAGGTATTCTTTGCAGAACCGTAGAAGCATTGCCAGGCAATCCCTCTACGACTGAATTTATCTTATCTTTATCACTCATTAATTACTTCCTCTCGAACCAGGAACCCATGGCAACCAACCATCCTGCCCGAACAATTATTATTTTTGTAACAAACCCTGTCGGCAGTAGTGCTACCTGACTCGCGATTATACAAGTTTAATGGACAAATTCTGCATTTTATTTAAATACAAAGGCAGCATAAGATTTCAAACCTTATGCCGCCTGCCGCATTAACGTAATCGCTTGGCAGCGGCTATTCTCATTCGCAGCGCGTTTAACTTGATAAAGCCCTCGGCATCTTTTTGATTATATGCGCCGCCATCATCTTCAAACGTCGCAATGCTTTCATCAAACAGGCTGTCGGTATCGGAAGCGCGACCGACAACGACTACATTGCCCTTATAAAGCTTGAGCCTGACTTTGCCGTTAACGTTCGCCTGAGACGCATCTATCATGGTTTGCATCATTTCCCGCTCAGGACTCCACCAGTAACCGTTATAGACTAAAGAAGCATAGCGCGGCATCAGCTCATCCTTTAAATGCGCCACTTCCCTGTCCAGCGTTAAGGATTCAATCGCACGATGCGCTTTGAGCATCACCGTACCGGCCGGTGTTTCGTAACAGCCGCGCGATTTCATGCCGACATAGCGATTTTCCACAATATCCAATCGACCGATACCGTTAGCGCCTGCAATTTTGTTTAATTGCTCCATAACTGTCGCAGGCGTGCAAGGCACGTCGTCAATGGCGACAATATCGCCCTGACGGTAAGTCAGCTCAATGTAAGTCGGTTTGTCGGGTGCGGATTCGGGCGAAACCGTCCAGCGCCACATGTCCTCTTCAGGCTCCGCCCAAGGATCTTCCAAAATCCGGCCTTCATAAGAAATATGCAGTAAGTTGGCATCCATTGAATACGGCGACGTTTTACCTTTTTTCATTTCCACCGGAATATTATGTTTTTCAGCATAAGCCAGCAGAGTTTGACGCGAGGTTAAATCCCATTCCCGCCAGGGAGCAATCACCTTTATATCGGGACGCAATGCGTAAGCGCCCAGCTCAAAGCGCACTTGGTCATTACCTTTACCTGTTGCGCCGTGAGAAATGGCATTCGCACCGGTTTCATTGGCGATTTCGATGAGCCGCTTGGCGATTAAAGGACGGGCAATTGATGTGCCCAGCAAATATTCGCCTTCGTAAACCGTATTGGCGCGAAACATCGGAAAAACATAATCGCGCGCAAAGTCTTCGCGTAAATCTTCAATGTAAATATCCTTAATGCCCATCGCTTGCGCTTTGGCTCGCGCAGGTTCCACTTCTTCGCCCTGCCCCAAATCAGCGGTAAAAGTAACCACCTCACAGTCATAAACATCCTGTAACCACTTAAGAATAACGGAAGTATCCAGACCTCCGGAATAAGCTAATACAACTTTATTGATTTCCGACATAACACCTATACCCTGAGTTAAAAATGTTGCAAATTATACCTGAAAATACAGGTTTCGGCAGTAACGCAGGCGTGATTAAAAGCACGGGGAGTTCATTGCAACTGATGCAAAAAAATTTGCATTAACAATCTGCGCCTTATTCGAACTATTATTCCAGCAATAACCTGACAAACTCGTCAGCCGGCACAGGTTTGCTTTTGAGATAGCCTTGGTAAGCGTCGCAGCCTTTGTCCTGCAAGAATGCCAATTGCTCGACCGTCTCCACGCCTTCCGCCAGCACTTTAAAGCCCAGCATATGCCCCATAGCGATAATAGTGGCGGCAATTTCCATATCGTCTTGAAGATGGGGAATATCATCGATAAAGCTCTTGTCTATTTTCAACGAGTCCAAAGGAAAATGCTTGAGATAGGCCAATGACGAATAACCGGTGCCAAAATCGTCAATAGCGAAACGCACCCCCTGGGAGCGTAAATCATTCAGGAGTCCCATAACCTTATTTTGGCTCTCCATCAGCCCACTTTCAGTCATTTCCAACTCCAGCTGTTCCGCCGGAAAGCCGGTTTCATTCAGTACCGTAGTAACCAAAGCACCAATGTCAGACCGGCGGAATTGATGAGCGGAGACATTAACTGCCAAAGTTAACGGCGGTAAACCCGCATCCAGCCATTGCCTGCCTTGGCGACAGGTTTCCCGCAATACCCATGCGCCAATCTCCAAAATCAGGCCGGTTTCTTCGGCAAGGGGAATAAAGTGAATCGGCGCAATCAGTCCCTCAATCGGATCCAGCCAGCGCACTAATGCTTCCGCTCCGATGATGCGTCCTGTGACAATATCAACCTGCGGCTGGTAGAAAACCCGCAACTCCTGCTGCTCAATGGCTTTGCGTAACCGGGCTTCCAGCGCGATGCGCTGACGGGCCGCCAAGGTCAGGTCTTCGGAATAATAGGCAAAACAGCCGCGTCCTTCCGCCTTGGCTTTATTCAGCGCCGCATCGGCATAACTGATCAACGTGTCGGGGTTGTCGCCGTGCTGAGGATACAGGCTTATACCAACGCTGGCAGTAATGTGTATCTCATCGCCTTGGCTTAAATAGAAAGGCTTGCTCAAAATAGCGATAACCTGTTCAGCCACCCGCGCTGCATCTTCTGTGTGCGTAATGTCTTCCAGCAGCATGATAAACTCATCGCCACCCAGGTGGGCAAGCAAGTCCACTTTTCGCAATCTGGCAACTATGTCTACTTTACGCAACCGGGTCGCTATTCGTGTAGCGACTTGTTGCAGCAGTTCGTCACCGGCCAGATACCCCAGGCTGTCATTAATCACTTTGAATCGATCCAAATCCAGCATCATCAACGCAAGTTGTTTGCCGTCACGTCGCTCCACTTCGATGCTGTGTTTCAATCGCTCCAGCAGCAGACGGCGGTTAGGTAACTTGGTCAGCGAGTCATAAAAAACCAGGTCGTGAATGGTTTCCTCCGCCTTTTTGTGTTGAGAAATGTCATCAAAAGTCCCAACGTAATTAACCACATTGCCCTCAGCATTGGTCACGGCGGTAATGGTAATCCGTTCGGGATAGACATCACCGCACTTGCGTCGATTCCAGATCTCGGACTGCCAGTATCCGTCACGAACCAAGCTTTCCCACATGGTTTGATAAAACTTCGCATCCTGATAACCGGACTTGAGCAATGCAGGCGTCTGGCCGATGGCTTCTTCGGCGCTGTACCCGGTGATCCGGACAAATGCCTGATTGACCTTGAGAATAACCTGATGGGTATCAGTGATCATCATGGCCTCCTGAGTCTCGAAGGCGATAGCGGCAATACGAAGATCGGCTTCAGCCTGTTTGCGCTCGGTTATGTCGCGAATGATACCGGTGACGAACCAACCTTCAGAAGCCTCCCACTTTGCCAGCGAAAGCTCCAGCGGAAATTCGCTCCCATCCTTACGTAGTCCCGCCAATTCGATTGTTTTGTCGTTAATGTGCGACACTCCGCCCGATAACACCCGCTTCATACCGATAAGATGCGGATCACGATATCGAGGCGGCATCAGTAAGGTCAACGGCTGACCGCTAACTTCGGTTTCCGTATACCCAAAGATAGTCTCAGCGCCCCGGTTCCAGCCGGTAATATTTCCCGCACTATTGGTTGTAATAATGGCATCGTTGGCGGAATAGGTCACCGCCCGGTAGCGCGCCTCGCGCTCCAGTACCTTCTGCTCGGCCTTCTTGCGCTCATTGATGTCATATAACACAACCAGATGAACACTCCCCAATGACTGCTTGATGGACGAGGCATTCGCCAGCACGGTTTTAGTCGATCCGCTATGACACCGTATATTGAGCTCTACAGGATTGAATTGACTGTCATCATGCAACACTGTTTCCAGCGTTGTTTGCCAGGTAGCCGCCATCCATTCCCGGTATTCCGGGTCCGGGCTTGCCTTTGCCCACCAATCAGTCAGGGTTGGAATATCCTCCAACGTGTACCCGAAGGTTTGAATAAACGCAGGATTCAGGAAGGTGATGTTTTGCTGGTCATCATTCAGCACCATAGGGACCGGAGAAGCATCAATGATTGAGCGCAGCCTTGTTTCGCTGGCCTTGTCTTCAAGGCGAGCCGCAAGCAGCGCATTAAAACCATCGGCCATTTCGTTGAAGCTTTCGCCAACCTGACGAAGTTCGTCGCGCGTATCCAGATTAATACGTTCGCGCATATCGCCACCGGCGAACACGCGCGCCGAACGGGTAAGCGACTGAATACTGCCGATCATGGCGTAATAAATACCTATCAGAAAATAATGCACCACCAGTAACAACAGGACGGCAATACCGATACTAACGTGCAATTTATTTTTTGTATGTTGAATGCGCTCAGTAATCAACGCTTCCGTCTTTGGCAGCAAGGTCTGGTCCATCTGCCGATAACCTTTGTCGATAGCTGCCGTGGCCATCTTAAAGAAGTCTTCAGGACTCGTGACAAAATGCTCGGTGATAATATCCGACTGCACAAGATCGACAATCTGACGCGCCGAATCGACTATATCTTCGGTTGCGGCCAGTAACGGGTTTTGTATTCCAGGATTGAATTGACCGGTCTTCTCAAGATTAATCGCAAGAAACTTAAGCGCGTGACGAAGTTCGGCAATCAGGGCAATCATCTCGGCTTGCTGATAGGCCGAGATTTGCTTTTGGGTCAAAATACCGGTGCCGAAGGCGCGTATCCGTCCGAGCCTTTCAAGTGCCAGCGGCAGTTTATTGACGGTCGTATCGATCAGGTAAAACGCATCGACATCCGAGTCAAAGGTCAGCGCATAGTCATCAGCGACGCGCACCTCAAATACCAGCATCCGGTCGATCAAGTCGGTATGTGTGCTGAAGTTTTCGTCCACCGTCCAGTGGGGCCAACCTTTTTGCAAACTATTCCAATCGGCTTTAAGTCGCGCCCAATCTTCGCTTGAAACCAGGCCGGTAGATAGCCTCCGTTCTATCGCGTCAAAAGCCGCAGCTGTTTCAATTTCCTTGGTCTCGCATTGATTGCGCATCGCTTCATTGCCGCCGAGAACGCCTGTCGACAACCCACGGTGCTGTTGCATAAATTGCACGCCGCTGGAAATGGGCTTGATCAATTCAAGACCTTCCAATTGTCGCTGCGAGGTACGGGCAACCTGATTAAGGTTCGCGTAAAGACTGTACACGACCACGGTAATCGCGACGAGATATATCAGCCCCAGCACCATGAATTTTCTGGTGTAATCCAGCCGGTTCATCAGGGCAATAGCAGGGGAAAACAGCTTATTCATTGTTCTTTATTTCCTTAATTCACGACATCTGAACATGACACGGCGGCAAAAAGCCAAATCCATTGTAAACATGGGACTGATGACACGTTCTTCCTGATCGAACATCCCGTTACTGTTTTAAATTGAGTCGGTGAGCAAATATTTTTATCGAGCGCTTACGCAGGATAACGATGCCCGATTCTAACTGAAATGCTTAGTTTCCTCCAGCACAGATAACTCCGTCATGGTATTAATGTTGCTGAATATTTCCGTTTCGTTACTAAAATCCACCCGAACCCAGTTCTGCTGAGCCAGCCAAACCTCGACTTTACGTTGACCATCCGCTAAATACTCTTGCAGGCTGGTTTGCAATGCGGTCTTTATCGCCAAGAAAACCGGATGCAACCTTGTTCCATCAAAAGCGACGGCAACATCAGCATTATGTTCCGCGCGGGTTAATAACAGTTTCTGTAGGTGTTCCGTTTTAATTAACGGCGAATCACAAGGAATGACTACCAAGACATCGGCATCGGCATGAATCATTGCAGTTAATATGCCCGCCAAAGGACCGTCAAAACTGTCGGTTTGATCGCTAATAACCGGCCAGCCGAATTGCCGGTATTGATCAATATTCCGATTGGCATTTATAAACACACAGCCCACAACGGGAGCCAACGCGGCAATGGCGTAGCTGACCATCGGGCGGCCATTAAAGTTCACCAGGCCTTTATCCTGATTATTCATGCGCCGGGCACGGCCTCCGGCAAGAATCACGCCTGCTACTTTTGTTTGACTGTTCATAATGGTAAGCTTTGAATATCGTGGGTAATGGTCAAAATCGTTCAACCGAACGGCTATTCTCGCAAGCCTGCTGTTTATTGCAAGCTACGCAACCTTTTTCACTTTACTGACTTATGGGAATAAAAAATCATCAATGAAAATTAAATACACACCCGCCATTCTCGGTTTTGCGTTAGTTGTCGTTATTTCAGGCTGCGCCACGGCGCCGGAAAAACCGGTTGAACAAGCCGAGCCTGCACCGTTTGTCAGCGACTACCCTACCCGCGACCGCGTTGAATATGTTTTAAATTGCGTTGCACAACATGGAGGCCTGACTTATATCACCCAATATGCCTGCGGCTGTAAAATCGACAAAATAGCTGAAAAACTGAACTTCGCCGAATACGAAGCCGCGAAAACCTTTACCTATTTAACCAAAGGTCAAACCGGCGATGCCGCGGCGGCCATGCGCGATCCGGCTCAATCCAAAGATTTGAGAAAACGGCTTAAAGAAGCTGAACAATCTGCGGAAAAAACCTGCTTTGTGAAATAGAAAGACTCGCTTTACGACGGCATGGACAGATTTTTTTACTCCATGCGAAATCCGCATAGCGGTTATGCCGAGACGATAAAAAGGGTGACCCCGGTCACCCTTTTTATTATATTCCGCAAAAAACCTATCAAAAAATATCATCAATATGAGTCTATGCGTGAACAGTGCATTGCTTAAAAACGGATAAATCTTTTTAACCTACTGTGTTTAAAAAATATCCATTATAAATAGAGACATAACCGATACTTTCAAAACACTTATATTTTTGTCTATTTTATAGCATTTTTACACCCAAAATATCTTGTGCTATGCTACCCGGCACACTTAAATATGCAACAGTCAGGAACAGCCGTTGTTTTAATCAGGATGGATTCTCCATATTGAGACGACCATGACAGAATCAGGCTCCACGCAATCAACCGTGCAAGAAATAATCGCCGCACTCAAAGACAAGCCCGGCGCACTTTTACCTATTCTGCATGGCATACAAGATGCTATGGGATATATCCCTGCCGAAAGCGTTCCCGACATTGCAACGGCTCTTAGCCTGTCTCGTGCCGAAGTACACGGCGTCATCAGCTTTTACCACTATTTCAGGGACACACCGCCGGGCACACAAACCATTCATCTTTGTCGGGCGGAATCCTGCCAATCGATGGGCGGAAGAAAACTGGAAGAGCATGTCAAAAGCAAGCTCGGTATTGATTTCCATGAAACGACCGCAGACGGCAAATTCTCCCTTGAGCCTGTTTACTGCCTGGGTAATTGCGCCTGTTCACCGGCCATGCAAATCGGTAAGGAGATTTACGGTCGCGTGTCAGCGGACAGTTTTGATGCGGTCATCAACAATACAGAGGCATCAGCATGAGTATCACTATTTATGTGCCATGCGATTCCAGCGCCGTTTCATTGGGTGCAGATCGCGTTGCTACAGCTATCGCTCAGGAAGCGGCAAAACGCGGCCTTGATATTAATCTGATCCGCAACGGTTCAAGAGGCATGTACTGGCTGGAACCGTTGGTTGAAGTGGCAACCGCTAAAGGACGTATCGCCTATGGACCTGTTCAACCCGGAGACGTATCCGGCTTGTTCGATGCAGGTTTTACGGAAGGCGGCGCGCATACTTTAGGTTTGGGCCTAACTGAAGAGCTCGACTATTTCAAAAAACAGCAACGCCTGACCTTTGCCCGCATCGGCAAAACCGATCCCGCCAGCTTGACTGATTATATTGAAAACGACGGCTATCGCGGCTTGAAAAATGCGCTAGCCATGACCCAGGAACAAATCGTCCAGGCGGTAACCGACTCAGGTTTACGCGGCCGCGGCGGCGCTGCCTTTCCAACCGGCATAAAATGGAAGACGGTGCTCAACACCGCATCGCTGCAAAAATACATTATCTGTAATGCCGACGAAGGCGATTCCGGCACATTTTCCGACCGCATGGTCATGGAAGGCGACCCGTTCGTGTTAATCGAAGGCATGACGATTGCAGGTTTGGCCGTCGATGCGACACAAGGCTATATCTATCTGCGCATAGAATATCCTCACGCGTTCGAAGTCCTCAATGCCGCCATTGCAACCGCTTACCAAGCCGGTTACCTGGGCGACGACATTCAGGGCAGCGGAAAAACCTTTAACCTGGAAGTCAGACTGGGCGCAGGCGCTTATGTCTGCGGCGAAGAAACGTCATTAATGGAAAGCCTGGAAGGCAAACGCGGCCTAGTGCGCTTTAAACCGCCCTTACCTGCCATCAGCGGCTTGTTCGGCCAGCCCACTGTCGTCAACAACGTTATTTCCCTGGCTTCAATCCCGGTCATTCTGGATAAAGGCGGCGATTATTACCGCGATTTCGGCATGGGACGCTCTCGCGGCACCCTGCCGGTGCAATTGGCCGGCAACATCAAGCGTCCCGGTTTAGTCGAACTGGGCTTTGGCTTGACCTTGCGCGAATTGCTTTATGATTTCGGCGGCGGCGCAGCTTCCGGCAGACCGATTCGTGCCGTTCAGGTAGGCGGCCCGCTCGGCGCTTATCTGCCCGAATCGCAATTCGATACCCCTCTGGATTACGAAGCCTTTGCCGCCATCTGGGCGGTCGTGGGGCATGGCGGCATTGTCGTTTTTGATGACACGGTCAATATGGCCGAAATGGCGCGCTATAGCATGGAATTTTGTAAAATTGAATCTTGCGGCAAATGCACACCTTGCCGTATTGGCTCCACCCGTGGCGTAGAAGTCATGGACGACATTATTAATGGTCGCAACCTCGATAAAAACATCCCCTTGTTACGTGATCTTTGCGACACCTTACTCAACGGCTCCCTCTGTGCATTAGGCGGTATGACGCCCTACCCTGTACTGAGCGCTTTAAATCATTTCCCCGAAGATTTCGGGATAAATGCAAAAGCTACTGCCGCCTGATAATGATTTAGAGGATATTACAATGTCGATCAATAAAGAAAAAGATTTTGGCACACCAGCCAGCACCAGCGATAACTTAGTCACACTGGAAATTGATGGTTTTCAGGTAACGGCACCGGCAGGAACTTCAGTCATGCGAGCGGCAGCAAGCATCGGTATTGAAATTCCCAAATTATGCGCAACCGACAGCATAGAACCCTTCGGTTCCTGTCGGCTTTGCGTGGTGCAAATAGAAGGCGGCCGTGGCATGCCCGCTTCATGCACGACGCCGGTCGCTGAAGGTTTAAAAATCGTCACCCAGAATAAAAAACTGGCCGACGTGCGTCGCGGCATCATGGAACTGTATATTTCCGATCACCCGCTGGACTGTTTGACCTGTTCGGCCAATGGCGATTGCGAACTACAGGATATGGCGGGCGTCGTCGGTTTGCGCGAAGTGCGTTACAACCCGATTGAAACACACCTGAACGCCGAAAAAGACCACAGCAACCCCTACTTCAGTTTCGATCCCAGTAAATGTATCGTTTGCTCGCGTTGCGTACGGGCCTGTGAAGAAACCCAAGGCACCTTTGCGTTAACCATTGACGGTCGCGGTTTTGATTCCAAGGTATCGCCCAGCCAGAACCAGCCGTTCATGGATTCGGAATGCGTATCCTGCGGCGCTTGCGTACAAGCCTGCCCAACCGCAACCCTGATGGAAAAATCGGTAATCGACAACGGCCAGCCGGAACATGCGATCGTGACAACCTGCGCTTATTGCGGCGTCGGCTGTTCATTCAGGGCGGAAATGAAAGGCGAGCAAGTCATCCGCATGGTGCCGCATAAAGACGGCAAGGCCAACCACGGCCATTCCTGCGTAAAGGGCCGTTTTGCATTCGGTTACGCCACGCACAAAGACCGCATCACCAAGCCGATGATCCGCGCCAGCATTAAAGATGCATGGCGGGAAGTCAGCTGGGAAGAAGCCATTAATCATGCCGCGTCGGAATTAAAACGCATCCAGGCAAAATACGGCAAAGACTCCATCGGCGGCATCACTTCTTCTCGTTGCACCAACGAAGAAGTCTACATCATGCAAAAACTGATTCGCGCCGGTTTTGGCAATAATAATGTCGATACCTGCGCTCGTGTTTGCCATTCGCCTACCGGTTACGGATTGAAACAAACCTTTGGTGAATCATCCGGCACCCAGGATTTCGACTCGGTCATGAAAGCCGATGTCATTATGGTGATCGGCGCGAATCCTACTGACGGGCATCCGGTATTCGGTTCGCAAATGAAAAAACGCCTGCGTCAGGGCGCAAAGCTGATCGTGGTTGATCCGCGCGAAATCGACCTGATCAAATCGCCGCACGTCAAAGCCAGCCATCATCTGAAATTGCGTCCCAGCACCAATGTCGCCTTGATCAATGCACTCGGCCATGTCGTGGTGACCGAAAACTTGCTTGACGAAGCCTTTGTTAATGAGCGTTGCGAGGTAGCCTCTTTCGCCAAATGGAAAACCTTTGTTGCGCAGGAACATAATTCACCGGAAGCTTCCGAGTCTATTACCGGCGTGCCGGCAGCCGAGCTTAGAGCCGCCGCGCGGCTTTACGCCACGGCTGACAATGCGGCTATTTACTATGGCTTGGGCGTAACGGAACACAGCCAAGGTTCCACCATGGTCATCGGCATTGCCAATCTGGCCATGGCCACCGGCAACCTGGGTCATGACGGTGTCGGCGTGAATCCGTTACGCGGGCAAAATAACGTGCAAGGTTCTTGCGACATGGGTTCATTTCCGCATGAGTTCCCCGGTTATCGCCATGTATCCGATCCTGTAACGCACCAGCTGTTTGAAAATGCATGGCAGGCTGAACTCAGTGCCGAACCAGGCCTGCGCATTCCCAACATGTTCGAGGCAGCGCTAGACAAAAGCTTTATGGGTCTGTACTGCGAAGGCGAGGATATTGCCCAATCCGATCCGGATATTAAACACGTTCATGCCGCATTACGGGCCATGGAATGCGTGATCGTTCAGGATATATTCCTCAACGAAACCGCTAAGTTTGCCCATGTTTTCCTCCCAGGCTCATCCTTCCTGGAAAAGAACGGCACCTTTACCAATGCCGAGCGCCGTATTTCACCGGTGCGCAAAGTCATGTCGCCGTTGGCCGGCTATCAGGATTGGGAAGTTACCCAGATGCTCGCCAATGCGATGGGTTACCCGATGAATTACAGCCATCCGTCAGAAATCATGGATGAAATTGCGCGGCTTACGCCCAGCTTTTCCGGCGTCAGCTATGAAAAGATCGACCGCCTCGGCAGCGTGCAATGGCCTTGTAATGACGAAGCGCCGGAAGGCACGCCGATTATGCACACCGAGCATTTCCTGCGCGATAACGGCAAGGGCTTGTTCATGCTGACCGAATTTGTTCCAACGGCAGAGCGCGTAACCGGCAAATACCCGCTAATCCTGACCACCGGGCGTATTTTGTCGCAATACAATGTCGGCGCGCAAACACGCCGCACTGAAAATGTCGCCTGGCATTCGGAAGATCGTCTGGAAATTCATCCGCACGATGCCGAAGACCGTGGCGTAAAAACCGGCGACTGGGTGGGCATTAAAAGCCGTGCCGGTGAAACCGTGTTGCGTGCCTTGGTTAGCGACCGTGTACAGCCAGGCGTTGTCTACACCACGTTCCATTTCCCCGAGTCCGGCGCCAACGTGATCACGACCGACAATTCCGATTGGGCGACCAACTGCCCGGAATACAAGGTGACGGCCGTGCAGATCACCAAAGTCAGTCAACCTTCGGAATGGCAACAGGAATACCACGCATTTTCAGAAAAACAACTCGATCTTCTCGAGCAGGGAATAAGCCATGACTAACGGCAGTGCCGCTACGCTGCCGTTATCATTAGAATTAGGCTGGCCCAGCTATCAACAAACCACCGTTGATCGCTGGCGAGGTGAGCAGTATTCTCAGGTACAAGACTATATTGCCGAAGAAGTGCCCATTTCCCTGATTTACAATGGGGTGCCGCATGTCGTCATGCTGGCAACCCCAACCAATCTTGAAGAATTTGCGCTGGGTTTCAGCATTACCGAAGGCATTATTAAAAGCCCGAAAGAGTTGTTATCGGCTCGGGTTTATAACCGATCAAACGGCATTGAAGTCCAGATAAAAATTCCGGAGCAACGTTTTCAATGCCTGTCCGATAAAGGCCGCAATTTAACCGGACGCACCGGTTGCGGTCTATGCGGAGCAAGTACCTTAAAACAAGCCATCCGCCAACCCAACCCGGTTAACGGTGGCTTGACCCTGTCTGCTGCCGAGTTGCGTTCCGCTTTAACCGACATCAAGCAGCACCAGAAACTAAATCAATTAACCGGTGCCGTTCATGCAGCCGCTTGGGCCGTCCCCGGCCAAGGCATTTTAGACATTAGGGAAGATGTAGGACGGCATAACGCGCTGGATAAATTGATCGGTTTTTTATTGCGTACCGGCAAAGATTTATCCGCCGGTTTTGTCATCGTTACCAGCCGCGCCAGCTATGAAATGGTACAAAAAACCGCATGGGTCGGCATTACGCTACTTGCGGCCATTTCAGCACCTACCGGATTAGCCATACGCTTGGCTAATGAGGCCGGTCTCACCTTAATCGGTTTTGCCCGTGATGATCAGCATGTGATTTATACCCATCCGCAACGCTTAACCCATAGCAACTATCTGTGTGATTAATAATGAAAATAGAACGACTCGTCAAAATGGCCAATGATATAGGTAATTTCTTTAACTCGGAAACCGACAAAGAAATCGCAGCGGAAGGCATAAAAAATCATATTTTAAGATCATGGGACCCAAGGATGCGTAAAGCGATTATCGCTTATTGCCAGGAAGACGGTTCTGAATTAAGCGGCTTGGTTAAAGCGGCCATCACCAAGCTTGCTGCTTAAAAATACTATCCTCATAGACATCAACTTAAACATATTGATTCATTCACCACGAAGACACGAAGAATACGAAGTTTTTCTTCATGTCCATATGTCTTAAGTTGATGCCTATCCCCCCGAATTTATAACTACAGCAATACCGTTACGGACGGCGTGCGCAACTGAACCGCTCTCCCCAATAACGATTTTTGAGACTGGAGACCAGCACCTTCCCCGTGCGCTGGCTAGGCGCGTGAACAAACTCATCATTACTGACATAAATACCGACATGGGAGAACGGCTTGCCATTGGTATTAAAAAAAACCAAATCACCGGAATGAAGATCATTTTTCGGGACTTGCGTCAGCGACTGGGCCATCCCCTGAACCGTACGCGGTAACGATATACCCTGCAGCTCGTAAACATGTTTAACAAATCCGCTGCAATCGAAACCTTCCTCGGGCGAACTTTTACCGTAATGATAAGGCACACCCTGCAAGCTCAGCGCATAACTGACCATTGGCGAATAATTCGCAGTGGGCCTGGTTTCCGGGACGCTGGCGCAACCGGAAAACAAAACGATCGCAGTGAGTAAAACACCTCGGATAAAAAAACAGCTATAGTGTTTAGTGTCGAACGTGTTCACAAATTCATAACCTATTAATAGACCCAGTAGAAATTCCTTATAAGGATAGGCCATTGCAAGTTAAATGGCTAGACGACAAAGAACCCAGACATCAAGAGTTGATCGTCAGTCGCTCCGACCGAACAATCGGCAATGCCCTGCGCCAGTAAATCGCAAAACCTGCAATGGCATTAAATTGACAGTGCCGTTGCTTCATTTCGACTATTAGCAACTAAACACTCACCAGCTTCAAATAACCGAATTCGCGCCTACATAAGCGGAAAGCTGTTCATAGATCGGCTAAAGATACAATCATCCTCGCACCAAACCCTGCGTACGGATAGAATAGGCAGTTTTCACCCCAGCCATTGAGATCGCTTTCATGAAATTGAGTACCCTTCTTGTTATCAGCCTGTGCCTGTTTGCCTCATGCAACAGTTATGCTGCGGAAAAAACGGTTATTCGCATTGGCGTTCAGGCTTCGGGCACCGTCGATTGGGAATTGTCGGCTTTTCAGGAAAATCCGCAGACTGATTTTCAACTGGAAATACAGCATTTAGCCAATGCGGAAGCCGGCAAGATTGCGCTACAGTCCGGCGCTGTCGATATGATTGTGTCTGACTGGATCTGGGTTTCCAGCCTGCGCGCCACCGGTTCCGATTTTACTTTTTATCCCTATTCGGATACCTCGGGCGCTCTGGTTGTAGCAGAAAACAGTCCTATCCATTCCATAAAAGATCTCAACGGCAAACGCTTGGGGATTGCCGGGGGCGAACTGGACAAAAACTGGCTGTTGCTACAGGCTTTGGCACAGCAAGAACAACTGGACCTGAATGCTTCGGTGGAAAAAGTCTTCGGCGCACCGCCATTGATCAACGAGCAAATCAAGCAGAACCGCGTCGATGCGGCCCTCACCTATTGGCATTTTGCCGCCAGGCTTGAGGCTCAAGGCTATCGCCAGATAATTGACGGCAGAGGCATCTTAAAAGGTTTAGGCATTCAAGAGAATGTTCCCAGTCTGGGTTATGTTTTTAAAGAAAGTTGGGCAAACAGCCACAAACAAGCGCTTAACAATTTCTTCAAAGCCAGTAAGCAAGCCAAAAACCAGTTGTGTACATCGGATGCGGCTTGGCAAAAAATAATCCCTTTGACCAAGGTAGATGATTTACCCACCCAATCCAAACTTCGCCAGCGTTATTGCGAGGGTAATATTGAGCACTGGGGAAAGCAGGAACAACAAGCGGCCGGGCGCATTTATGCGATACTCCATACCCTGAGCAACAAGCAGTTAACCGGCAATGCCGATGCCCTGCAACCCGGTACATTCTGGTCGGCTGAATAACAAAGATTCGTTTTGATTACTCTTAAGCGTTTTTTGTCGACCTTGTCATTGCTGGTTTTTTTAGGCATCTGGCAAGGTTTGGCTGTTTATTTAAACAGCAACACCTTGCCGACTCCCGAGGCGGTAGCCAAGGTTTTTTGGCTGGGCTGCGTGTCGGGGCAACTGCCTTTTCACCTCGGCGTTACCTTGCTCCGGCTGGTGGTCAGTTTTAGCGTTGCGATGCTGCTGGGCTGCGCGATCGGCATCGTGCTGGGACGCAATAAAAAGCTCGATGCGTTCTTCGACAACTGGTTGGTGATTTTCTTGAATATCCCGGCGCTGGTCACCATCATCCTGTGCTATGTCTGGTTCGGCCTGGTCGAATCGGCGGCAATACTCGCCGTGGTTATCAACAAACTACCCAATGTTATTGTCACCATCCGCGAAGGCACGCGTGCGTTGGATCAGGATTTACTGGACATGGCGCGCTGTTACCATTTCGGCAAGCGTAAAACCCTGGTTCATGTGATATGGCCGCAACTGCATCCGTTTGTGATGGGCGCAACCCGTTCGGGCCTGGCCTTGATCTGGAAAATCATTCTGGTGGTTGAGCTATTAGGCCGCAGCAACGGCATGGGTTATCAACTGCATTTGTTCTTTCAACTGTTCGATGTCGCAAGTATTCTGGCTTATACCGTCGCTTTTGTTGCCGTCATTCAGCTGATAGAACTGCTGATTTTAAAACCGCTGGATAAAAAAGCCTTGCGGTGGCGCAGATGACTGACATCCAAATCAATATCAACAACAAAACCTATCCGACAGCGACGCAGCCGAGTATCGCCAACCTTAAGCTGTCACTGAACTCGAATGAATTTATTTGCCTGGTCGGTCCGTCCGGCTGCGGCAAAACTACGCTGTTAAATATTATTGCCGGTTTGGATAATGACTACGACGGCGAAATTCTAGTCGGACAGCAACACACGCCTCCCAAGATCGGCTACATTTTCCAGAATCCGCGCCTGCTGCCCTGGCGGACGGTTAGGGAAAATATTGAGCTGGCACTGGGTGAGCATCAGTCGCCCGATGTTATTGATGCCTTGCTTGAGGTCATGCAATTAACGCAAGCGCAACATGTTTATCCTGAACGGCTGTCATTAGGCATGAGCCGCCGAGTCTCCATCATCCGGGCGTTTGCCATCGATCCTGAGGTGTTGCTGATGGATGAACCGTTTGTGTCGCTGGATGCCCCGACCGCAAGGCAAGTCAGGGAACTGTTAGTTAAACTGTGGCAACAACGTCCGCACACGGTTTTATTTGTCACCCATGATCTGCGCGAGGCCATTGCGCTGGCCGACCGACTGATATTTTTGTCGGCATCGCCGATGCAGGCCGTTAGCGAAATCATTGTACCTATCGCTCGAAGCGAGCGCGGAAACGAGTTGGCTATTGAATCATTCAGACAACAGTTATTGCAAAATCATCCCGAAATTAAACAGCTTTTGTGACCGCTTTTTAGCTCGGAAAACAGTTGCGGATTCGCCCAAAATGCCCGATACTCTTGGGCCGTCAAGCCTTAGTTATAGGGGATTCACGTCAGGCTATCCTGCCGATTTGTCCTGCGGGGCTTGCTGCACAAACTACCCAAGGTTACTATCATATGAAAAAAATAATTATCTTAGGATTGACGACTGCCGTTATTGCATTAGCTTCGTTTACTGCGTCGGCCGGCAGTGATGCCCAATACCCTGCTGCAAATTTTCAGCCTAAAGTCGTTTATATCGACAAAGAGGCTGTCAAATCTTCACCCAAATGTCCGGACCAAAAGCCCGCAGAAAAGGCAACCGAGTTTGACCCTAAATATCCGGCCGCCAACTTTACCCCCAAAGTCATTTATCCATAACCCGGCTTTTTAAAAGGTGAGCCTTAAACCGGGTTCACCTTTTACCGGCACCGACCTGCCCCGGATTTCAGTCAAAAAAAAGGGGACTGATATGCAATCAATCCCCGCTTTAAAGTTTCAATACTGATTGGATGCAAACCCTACTTAGAGATAATTAAACAACGATAATCCTTTTACCTTGGAAAAAGCCTGTTGAGCAGCTTGCAAAGCAGTAGTTTGCATTTGAAACTTGCTGTATGCATCGGCATAGTCAAGATCTTGAGTCTGAGAAAGCGTTGTCCTGGTGTCTAATATAAATTTCTCATTTTGAGTTTCTTGATCACTCAAAGCGTTTAACCTCCCTCCGACACTGGTTCTCGCCTCCAAAATACTATTCTTGGCCGCATCAAGATCGCTTAAAACATCGGTAAGTTGACCTTGCAAGGCCTGTGCAGCAGTCCCTGTCTTGTTTTGCCCGTTAGTAAAACCGGCATCCGTTAAAAATGTACCTGAAGTATTATTAATTTGTATGCTGGAGGCGGCGCCTGTGGCTACTGAAACAAACTCGACTCTATTACCATTGCTCCGTGCTTGAATAGCGCCGCTAAAACCGCCTGCCCCAAGTTGCGTATTAATCTCGGTGACAAGACTATCCACGCCTGCAAACGTTTTGCCCGTCAAGTCTATTGGCGCTGTAACAGGGCCATTGGCAACCAAATCGAATTTAGTTGTAGCCGCAGTATAATCCAAGCCATATCGTAAAAACCTGTCGCCGGTAATTTCAGCGGGGGTAGCATTAAAAGTGGAGCTCAATCCGTCAGACAATGCCTTTAAGATATTAAAAATGCTACGGTTACCATTCTCGTCAGCCGCCGGACTGCTCGATTTTACATTCTCAAATACATTGACGCCTAAGTCGCCATCGGCAACCTGCCTTGTAGGACCGATTTGCAAAGCCCTCTGCTCCGGCCCGCCTTGATAAACATAGTTGCCGGTTGTAGCGTTTTTCGTAAAAGCGGGGACATTCGAAAGATCGCCTGAAAAAATAAACTCGCCATTGGCATTTTGGGTATTTGCTACGCCAGCCAATTGTTGAATCAACTGATCCACTTCAGTCTTGATCCCCAGCCTGTCATTGCTATTTAAAGTGTCGTTCATGGCTTGAATAGTCAGGTCTCTGGCGCGATCTAATATACCGCCTGAAGTTGCCAACGCAGATTCCTCAATATTCAAGCGTCCTCGCGTAGTAGCAATATTACTTTGGTACTGATTTGTTTTGGTAATCGTTTTATCTAAATCCAGTATCCTTGCCGCCGCCCCGGGGTCGTCCGCAGGCACCGACACTTTAACTCCGGTGCTTAATTGTTGTTGCAGATTAGCCAATTTGCTTTGCTGATTGGCCATCGCGGTAATACTAAGCTGTTGTGCCCAAGCTGTTGAAATTCTCATCGCTATCGCTCCTATCTAACTGCGCCTAACAAAGTATCAAATAAGGATCTGGCCACCGAAATCGACTGCGCCGATGCCTGATAAGCTTGTTGAAACTTTATTAAGTTAGCGGCTTCTTCATCCAAATTCACACCTGCCAGACTCTCTCTGGCTCCCTTTGCCTGATTTAATAATGTCTCTTGTGCTGAAGAACTGAATTGAGCCGACTGCGTCAACGTTCCGACACCGGAAACAATTTGAGCATAGGCATCATTAAATGAGGCCTTCCCCCCTAACATACTCAATTTATCCTTAAGATCTGCCAGCTGTAATGCATTTCTATTATCGCCGGGCATCGCGCCGTTGATAGTGACATAAACGGGATTACCCAATGCGTCTACAACCGGAACCCCTCCGGCAAGTTTTTGTACGGGTAATTTGGTCACAGGGTCGACTTCAATATTAGTGGCTGCCGCAATTTTTTTCGGGTCGGTAATATTGACCCCAATTTTCTGGGCCGCATTGTAGGTCGGTCTGATGACAGATTCATCCCCCACTGCGATGGTTTTCCCTCCGCTGGCATCGACTTTTATGTCGATGCCCGGCAAAGCAGTGACATCGGTTTTTGCCGGTTGCGTCGCTGCAAACGACAGGGTAAAAACACCCGTAGCCGGAACGGTATCAGTGGCCGTAAGATTAATCACCTGATTATCCCGGGTCCTGGTCAGGGTGTAATCAGTTCCGCCAACATACTTCAATTTATAATCGCTAAAATCCAGGTTTGCAGTTGCCGACGGATTGACATTGACATCCTGAAATGAAGCCGTTACCGCGGCATTGCCCGTATTAAGCGAACTTTGAATAACAGGAACCTCATCACCGGCAAACTTAAATAAGTCCAATCCTGCCGTGCCATTCAGGTCAAATCCCTTTTGATGCAAGGCATTAAACTCCATTGCCAGACTGGCGGCAACCTGACCCAACTTTTGCTGTGCAGGATCCAGCACTTCATCCCGAAATCTTAAAGCCCCCCCTAACGAACCGCCGCTGATCTGATTGGTTACATCGATAGTGCCATTAGCTGTCTTAATCCCAATTTCCAGTTTACCTGGGTCAAGTTCAGACTCAAGGGTGGTAAATGTTGCCGCCCCGCCATTAAGGACCAGCGCCTGCCCGTTGCCGATAAAAACGCTGGATGTACCGTTTTTCTGAGGGACAACAGAGACATTGACCATTTCGGACAACCGTGAAAGCAAAGCATCCTGTTTATCCAGCAAATCATTCGGCTGCTTCAAGCCTTGTGTTTTACCTACGTTTGCGATGATTTTTACATTAAGATCGGCTATTGCCGCGGCTAAAGTATTAATCTCGTTAACCTTGGCGCCTATATCACTATTATTCAGGTTACGTATCTCTTCAAATTTACCGCCTATCGTATTGAAGTTTTGCGCTAAAGCGTCCGCCTCAGACAATAATACCTGCCGGGAAGGAATGGATGAAGGATCAGACGACACGCTACTCAAGGCATTAAAAAAACGATTCAGTACAGGAGCCATACCCGTGCTGGAGTCGGCCATTATATTATCAACGCTGGTAGCAAGTTGATGATAACGATCCGCGTCCCCGAATGCTGAAAGACTGGAGCTCAATTGCTTATTAATAAACTGGTCGTAACTGCGCGTGATATTAGTGACGTTTACGCCCTGACCGACATACCCGTTACCGGTAAATTGTGCGGGCTTAGTGCCCTGCTCCACCCGCTGACGACTATAACCCACGGTATTTATATTGGAAATATTATGCTGCGTAGTTTCCAATGAGCGCTGAGCAGCCAGCAGACCTGACAATGATGTTGCTAATAATCCACTCATGATAGCGTCCTGTTACGAGAATTAGGTGCCGGACTTATTTTGATCATTGATTCATCGCCATAATGACATCAGGCTCAAATTCGGCCATCGTATTGCCTTGATAAATGCTCATTACCTTGTCGGCATATTTCGGGTCGGTTGCATAACCCGCCCGTTGTAATTCATGCATATATTGTTCCGCATTGCCTGCTTTTTTTAAGGCATCGCCATACCGTGGATTACTTTTAATAAAGTCGACATAATCCCTGAAACTTTCCTTGAATGAATCGTAGGATCTAAAGCCTGCATTAACTTTTTTAGGAATGCCTTGGTCAAATTCCAGTGTGGCTACTTGCGCTTGTTTACCCTGCCAAGCCTTATCGGCTTTAATGTTAAACAAGTTGAAACTGTTGCTGCCGTTGCTGTTTTTTATTAAAGAGCGCCCCCAGCCAGTTTCCAAAGCGGCTTGCGCCAAAATAACTTTAGGCTCCACGCCCAATTCCTTCGCGGCCTGCTCGGCATAAGGATGCAAGCGCCTGACAAACTCTTCTGCCGATTGTATCGGCTGCGACTGACCATCCTTTAGCATCGGCAAAGTGTTGCCGCTATTGAACGGAAATTCAGTCATCTCATCCAATGGACTTCTCGGCAACCGCTCCATGCGTTGCTCTACCTCCTGCATCCTTGCAGTCGTATCCTGAACATAAGGAGTGACATTAACCTGGCCATCTGCAAAGCTGGCGGCAGGGCTGTCGGTTTTGCCGCTTACCTGCCGGTTAACAGCATGAGCCTGTTCAGAACCGCGCGATATGCCCCCCGATTTATTCAGGTAATCTTCAACATCCTGCTTCTCATTTTTAGGCTTATCGGGGCTCAGTTGCTTAACGATTAAGTCAGCCAAACCAACGCCGGGAGAACCCGACAAATGCACAGCCAACTGCTGATCATACATATCGTTATAAAATTTACTTTGATCGTTATCCATAGCGCCATCTGCCAGCTTGGCGGCACGCATACTTTTAAGCACGTTATTGAGAAAAATTGATTCAAATTGCTTGGCAACTTCTTTCAACGCTTCCGGCGACTCTTTTCTGGCTTGGCCTTTTAGTTTGGCCAAACCGTTAAAGTCGGTATAAACATCGGCATTTTGAGTACTCGTCAACATAACAACCTCCGCGAATCCGCCCTACAACTTTAAATAACAATTAATTCGGCATGTAAGGAGCCGGCTGATTTCAGCGCTTCAAGGATAGCCACCAAATCGCTGGGTGCGGCGCCTACGTTGTTGACCGCCTGAACAATTTCATCCAGGGAGACGCCGGGATTAAACACAAACATGTGATTTTTTTCTTCTTCAATCTTTATGTTGGATTTCGGCGTAACCACCGTTTGACCGTTGGATAATGCGTTTGGCTGACTAACCTGGGGATTTTCGCTAATCGTGACGGTTAAACTGCCATGAGACACCGCCGCAGGCTGCACCCTGACCTTACCGTTAACAACGACAGTTCCGGTGCGAGAGTTGACAATGACACGCGCAGGCGCATCATCCGGGGTCACCATCATGTTTTCTACCACTGAGGCAAAAGTCACTTTTTGATTGGGATCAACAGGCGCATTAACCCTGACAGACGTCGCATCGATCGCCTTTGCCGTATTCGTTCCCAACACCCTGTTAATAGACTCCGCCATGCGATTGGCGGTAGTAAAATCCGGGCTGTGCAGATTAAAAACCAACGCATCGCCTTCAGAAAAAGACGTGCTAACAGTGCGCTCGACGATGGCGCCGTTGGGAATACGACCCACGTTGGGATTATTGACGGTAACGCTTGAACCGTCCTGACCTGAAGCACTCAGTCCGCTCACCACCAGACTACCTTGAGCAATGGCATAAACCTGTCCATCAGCCCCTTTCAACGGACTCATCAATAATGATCCGCCCCGTAAGCTTTTGGCATCGCCAAGCGAAGAGACGGTGACATCAATCGCCTGACCCGATTTGGCAAATGGCGGCAGCTCGGCTTGAACGGAAACCGCCGCAATGTTTTTTGATTTAGGATCAAGACCGGGGGGTAAGGTAATGCCAAGGCGCGTCAACATACTGCGTAAACTTTGTCCGGTAAATGTCGTTTTATCGCCGGATTTATCCAAACCGACGACCAGGCCGTAGCCTACCAGCTGGTTACTGCGTACGCCTTCAATGGAGGCAATATCCTTGATACGCTCGGCACAAACCGGCCCGCTGACGGCGATACCCAGTAGCAATAACAAAATAACGTTCTTATGTATTGTGTTCATATCCTTATCCTTATTTTAAAATGGGAACCATGCGCTATTAAGAATTCTTGCCAACCAGCCCATTTTACTGGCATCGGCCATCGCCCCCTCGCCTACATACATAATGGTTACATCGGCCACTTTATCTGAGGTAATAATATTGGCTGAAGTTATATCGACCGGCCTGACGATGCCGGATAACCGGATGAATTCATCGCCCTGATTTAAGGTGACCCTTTTCTCGCCCCGCACATTTAGATTGCCGTTCGGTAACACCTCGACAACCGTAACGGAAATATTGCCGCTTAAACTATTGCTTTGATCGGCAGCGCCCGTCCCTTTAAATTCTTTTGATGATTGCAATGAGGTTTGAAGACTCTGCCCCGTCAAGGCAGATGCCGCAATGCCAAACATCGAAGGAACCTCAGCGGTCATCTTGTTTTCTTTTTTCGTATTAAGATCGTCAGCCTTTTTCGCCTGGGTTTTCTCCAGCAGCGTAATGGTCAGGATATCCCCAACCCTTTTTGCCGTTTGATCTTCAAACAGGCGGGTATCGTAGCCGGACTGATAGATGGATCCGCTGTTTTGTACCGGCGGTCTTAAATCGGCCGGTGCAACCGGAGCAAATGCAGGATCCCTTTGCGGTATAGGCGTACAAGCCTGTAACAGCGACAGCTCGACTACAAGGATACAGGTAATTGAACGGCTGATAGTCTTCACCGTAAAACCAAGTTTTTGAGTCATCATGCCATCGCTCCTAACTTATAATTGCTGCGTCACAAAGGACAGCATCTGATCGGTTGTTGAAATCGCCTTGGAATTCATCTCGTAAGCCCGTTGCGTTTCAATCATATTGACCAACTCCTCAACGACATTGACATTGGAGGTTTCCAATGAGCCTTGAGTCAAAGTCCCGTATTCCGCTTGTCCCGGCGTTCCCACTATTGGCGCGCCACTGGCGGCAGATTCCCGATAGAGGTTTTCGCCAACCGCTTCCAAGCCGGTAGGATTGATGAAATTGGCGGTCTGGATTTGCCCCAACACAGTCGGCGCAGCAACCCCCGGTTGCAACGCCGATACCGTGCCGTCAGTGCCGATAGTGACGCTCAACGCATCTTGAGGCACAGTGATCGCCGGATTCAACGTTAATCCGCCTGAGGTGACCAACTGGCCTGTTGCGTCTAATTTTAAGGAACCGTCACGGGTATAATTGGTATCGCCATTCGGCATTAAAATTTGCAGGAACCCCCGGCCATTTATTGCCACGTCCAAGGCATTCTCGGTCGGCTGAACATTGCCCTGCGTATGCAACTTTTCGGTGGCAACCGTTCTTACCCCGGTTCCTAACTGCAAGCCCGTCGGTAATTGGGTATTTTGCGTGGATTGTGCGCCGACCTGACGAATATTCTGATACATAAGGTCTTCAAAAACAGCCCGGCCTCTTTTAAACCCCGTGGTATTGACGTTGGCCAAGTTATTGGAAATAACCGCCATTCTTGTTTGCTGGGCATCCAGACCGGATTTAGCTACCCATAATGCGCGTTCTGTCATGATAAACTCCTTAGTGCCAATTTATTGTCTTACTTAAACTCACAGCATGATCCATGCCATATCTACCTGAGCCCTCAAATTCCAATTCGATTACCCAAAAAAAAGCCGAGCTAGGCTCGGCATTCTTAAAAATAAATCCTGCTGCGTGCTTCGTATTACATTTGCATCAGCTTGGCGCCCACTGCTGCGTTTTCATCGACGCTTTTCATCACCTTGGTTTGCAGCTCGAAATTTCTTGCCAACTCAATCATGTCCACCATGGCGGAAATCGCATTCACATTACTACCTTCCAAAACGCCTTGCGCCAGCTTGACGTCAGCATTGGCGACCACCGGTTTGCCATCTTTTGCATGCAGCAACCCATCATTGGATTTTTCCAGATTACCAGATTCCAGTTTCACCATTTTAATCCGGCCAATCTCTACCTGAGTTGTCGCATTACCGGAACCCAGCGGAATAATGCTGATAGTACCGTCACTGCCTATGCTCAGTTTTTCTGAAGGGGGGATATTGATCGGCCCATCCTGTCCCAACACTTTCAAACCCGCACCGGTCTGCAAGAAACCTTCCGGGGTCACGCGCAAATCACCGGCACGCGTATAAGCCTCCTTACCGTCAGCCCCCTGAACGGCGAGATACCCCTCGCCGTTAATAGCCACATCCAGATCGCCGCCTGTCGTCTGCATGGCACCGGTGGAAAGATCGACCCCAGGTTTTTCGTTCATCGCATAAACCCGGGTAGGAAAACCGGCACCGGACACCGGTCGGCTGCGAAATTGCTCCAAGTCTGATTTAAAACCGCTAGTCTGGGTGTTCGCCAAATTATTGGCATTTGCCGTTTGAGCCAACAGCGTCTGCTTGGCCCCGCTCATTGCGATATATAAACTACGATCCATAACAGCTCCCCTTTACCTTAAAACCAGCATCTTAAATCAAAATACAAGCAAACATCGTTCCAATTATCTCAACATAGCAAACTACGCACGCAGGATAGTTTCCACCAAGGTTTTTTCGGTGGTGATGGTTTGGGAATTAGCCTGATAAGCCTGCTGCGCAATAATCAATTTAACCAACTGCTCGGATAAATCCACCGTAGAGCTTTCCAGGGCTGACGATTGAATAGTCCCAAAATTATTATCGCCGGCCGCACCGTAAATAGGCGCTCCGGAGCTTGAAGTCTTGGCCCAGGACGTATCCCCTAACTTAGCCAAAGATTGATTGCTTTGAAACCGCGCCAACGCCACCTGCCCTAACGTCTTGGAACCGCCATTACTGTACCTTGCAAACACCACCCCGGCGTTGTCAATATCAATGCCGGTTAAATTACCGGCGGGCAAACCATCTTGACTTGAATTATTAACGCTAAAAGATGCGTTAGTCTGGGCAGTCTTTGCAAAATCCACATCAAACGCCATCGGATCGACGCTGATATTAGGATCAATAAGCGATAAATCGATTGATCCAAAATCCACCTTGGTCGATTGCGTAGCGCCTGCAGCGGCAGCGGCAACAGCCGTGTTATAAGCAACAACCGCAGCTTTCGCAGTAACAGCATCCGCCGCCGCAATAACGGCAAGAGCCGCCGCCGTAGTACCCGTACCGCCGTCAACAACAAGGGCGGCAGAAGTAGCGTAAGCCGCAGCAGATGTTGCGGCAGTAGCGGCTGCCGTTTTAGCGGTAGCGGCAAGAGCGGCTGCAGCGGCGCCGAGAGTGCTGTTAACAGCCGCCGCATCCGCAGCCAAAGTAGCGGCGGATGCGGATGCCGTCTGGGCCTGGGTAAGGGCGGTTGCGGCAAGAGCGGCGGTATATGAGCCACCGGCGGTCGCAGCAGCCGCAGCAGACGCAGCTGTAGTATCGGTCACCGCGGTATTCGCCGCCGTTACGGTCGCCGCAGAAATAACGGCCGCTGCACGGACACCCACTTCAGAAAGCAATCCTGACGAGGTGAAAGACATCGGTATGGGCAATCCGGGCGTATTGACTGTTGCAGACACTGTCGATGCGCCCGCCGCAGCGGGCGGCACAGCCTGCCCCCCCGTTGTAATGCCATAATCATCGAGAAATAAATAAGCATCCCAGACATTAGCCACCGGCGTTTTTACATAATAGGTTGATGCGATATGCGCATTACCTTGACTGTCATAGGTAGTGATTGATGTCGTATGGTTATAGGATAAAGTGTTGGTAGGATCAAACACTGTAGTTGTCGGCACATTGGCAGCCCCGTTGACAGTCAGTGCCAGATTGATATTTTCGGTAGAGTTGGGCAAGCCCTGGGAGGTATCGATCGTCAACGGCCGAAAAACACCGACACTAAAACCCTCCGCGACGGTCGTGCCGTTAGCGGCAAAAGCCAGTAAATACTTTCCCTGACTGTTAACGACATTACCCGAACTGTCTAACTTGAAAGCGCCATTGCGGGTATATGAGGTGGGCACCGAAGGATCTACCGGCGCTGTCGGATTAGCCGGATCGGGAAGATTCACTTTATCAGCCAAGACAAAAAAACCATTGCCGCTGAGCGCAAGATCAAGGCTGTTTGAGGTAGGATCAATATTGCCATCCTTGAATTGCTGCGCCACTTCCGTGACTTTCACACCCGAACCTGGCTGAGTCTTGCTGACGCCGCCGATACTGCTGGCATAGACATCCGCAAATTCCGCCCGCGATTCTTTAAAGCCGACAGTTTGCGAGTTGGCAATATTATTGCCGGTCACCTGTAAATTTGTTGAGGCGGCTTTTAAGCCGCTTAATGCTGTTGCAAAACCCATGTTACACCCCCAATCCTAAAAAATTTGTTTGATTTGATTAAAGTCAACGCTATCCAATCCGGTCAGATTAACTTTTATTCCAGTGGTACCACTAGCCATACTGACGCTGTCAACTTGCGAATTAATATCTGTTGTCAACGCGGTATTTGCTCCATCAACATAGGCCGTCGCTTCAATTCTATATACACCGGGACTGGACATAACCCCATTTGAATTCGTACCGTCCCAGATAAAAGGGACTTTTCCTGTCCCATGAGGCCCCAGATCCACATTTTGTACAATTTCGCCGGTAGCGGCATTGGTTACCTTGACCTTAACGCTGGGTGCGCTGCCGGTTAAATTAATATTTCCCGTTATATTGCCCCCGACTGCCAACATGCCCTGTGTTCCCGGCGCTGATACGTATTTTCCCACTAAACTGGTTGCCTGCAATGCCTGACTGGAGTTGATTGAACCGGCAAAATCGCCAAATGACTTTTGCAAATCCTGAATTCCCGATACAGTCCCGAACTGCGCTATTTGCGTTATAAACTGGCCGTTTTCCATGGGCTTTGTCGGATCTTGGTGGGTCATTTGTGTAGTCATTAACTTTAAAAAATCATCCTGCCCTAATGACGTTTTTTTGGTTGTTGCCGTCGAGTCGTTTTTGGTTGTAGCGGTTAAATAGCTGTAATCATTTGTTGCGCCTTGAATAGCCATCTTTATCTCCTTACTGTCCCATTTTTAAAGTCTGAAGCATCATCTGCTTTGCCGTATTCAATACGTCTACATTATTTTGATAAGAGCGTGATGCAGACATCATATTGGCCATTTCTTCAACCGTATTAACGTTCGATTTAAAGATGTAACCGTCACTATTGGCCATAGGATGATTCGGCGCATATTCCATAACAGGAGCATCTTGACCTTCAACCACGCCCAGCACATTCACCTTGCTGGTAGCATTCTGCTTATTTATGACCTTATCCAATTCAGCAGCGAATACCGGCTGTCTGGATTTGTAAACATCGGCGGCACTGCTGCTGACGCTGTTCGCATTGGAGATATTACTCGCGACCAGATTAAGTCTTAACGACTGGGCATTCATGCCGCTGCCGGCAATATCGAATATACTTGAAGAAGCCATGACTATTGTCCTCTCACCGCGGTCATCAGACCGGAAAACTTGTTACTAATGAACTGCAAACTGGCCTGATACTGCACCGCGTTTTCAGCGTATTTAGCTTGTTCGACATGAGCTTCGACGGTGTTGCCGTCCAATGAAACCTGATAGGGATTCCGATACATGACGTTAGCGCCAACGACTTGCTGCTGTGGCGCAATATGTCCCGCATTAGTGCGTTCCATAGCCACGCCTGAAGTCAGGCTCTGCTTAAGAACCGACTTAAAGTCCATGTCTCGCGCTTTAAAGTTCGGTGTATCTGCGTTTGCTAAGTTAGCCGCCAGTATCTCGCCCCGCTTTTCTCGAAAGGCCAGAGCTTTAGGCTCGATGCCAAGTGCTGTGTCAAAATTAATAGCCATGATAGTTGCCTCCTGATTACTTGTACAAAAACAAAAGCACGGCACATGCCATAGACCTATAAATCCATTTAAATCAATTAGATATTTATTTTATGATTTTTTACCTCCACTCTACCGTTGATTATGCTTAGAATGTTCCTAGTAATTCGGCAAAAATCAGCCGCCAATAAATAGATCCGCAGGCAAACAAAGATCACACGTCAATAAATTGACTGGCATCAATCATGCTTGGTTATTTGCACGCGTCATAAAGCAGACCTTAACGATGATAAAAAACACCCCACTCATTTTGGCATTGGCCTTTGTTTTTTTCACCACGGCTCATGCGGAACAAAATTCGCAATCACACGAATCTATCGCTGAGGCCGTTAAAAATTATGTTGAGCAGAATATAAACCTGTCGGGCGAATACGAAATGAGCCTAACTCCATTGGACAGCCGCTTAAATCTACCTCAATGCGCCGAACCGCTGGAGGTCTTCACAACAACCGATTTAATTAAGGCAGGCAGAACGACGATAGGTGTGCGCTGTAATGCGGAAAAGAAATGGTCAATTTTTACTTCAGTCATCATCAAGACTTATCAAATGGTCGTCGTCTTATCTCAACCGATACGCCGCGGTGAAATCATTACCCGGCAACATCTTGCTATTGAGAAAAGAGAGGTGTCTAAACTCAGGGAAGATTTTGTCATTCAAATGGAACAAGTTGAAAATAAACAGGTCACGCGTCAACTTGATGCCGGAACCATTCTTAGCCTGAGAAATATTACCGAGCCCAAACTTATCAAGAGAGGAGATAAAGTTGTGATCAGTACGACAAAATCGGACTTTTCTATCAAAATGAATGGGGTGGCCATGATGGATGGCACTAAAGGACAGCTTATCAGTGTTAAAAACCAGAACTCGGGACGCATCATTAACGCTACAGTTATCGAACCTGGATTGGTCTCCGTTAATTATTAAACTCACCCACACACACCCGTTAAATAAACAGTTAAAGCTTTTCGTCGTACGGCCGATAAATATTTCAAATGAAAAAGATATTGAGGAATTTGACATGGCTATCGAAATAACCGGCAGAACAAATAGTCCAACGCCCATCAAAACGAGCCCAAAAGCTGAAGTCGATGGTGAAAGGAAAGTTGTTGCTAAAAATACAGAAGAAGCCGACAGCGTTGCCCTTACAAGCACAGCGCAGGAAATAAAAAAGACCTTTGGCTCATCCTCTGCGTCGCCCGTAGATATTGACCGGGTTAACTCCGTTAAAAAAGCGCTTGCTGACGGAAGTTATCAGATAAATGCTGAAAATGTTGCGCAGAAAATGATCCAATTTGAACAGTTAATGCCCCAAAAAAATAGTCCATAGCTATGATAATAAAAACATTTCCGATTACAGAACAGTTGATCCTCAACGCACTAAAATTGGCGCAGCAGCTTCATCAGGAACTCTCCCAAGAAGCGGACGCCTTAAAAAAAACGCAGCAAACCGAACTGATCAACAATATCGCCGCCAATAAAAAGCAGCTGGTTGTACAGCTGGAGCAGTTCAACACACAAATCACTCAAGTATTGGCAACCGAAAAACTGCCTAACGATCAGGAAAGTATCAGGGAATATTTTAAACGGGCTGAAACAGCCGGCCTGTTAACCGACGAATCAATAGGCAACTGGGCGCAGCTCATGCTCGTCTGCGCAGAATGCAGAAACCTGAATGAACAAAACGGCGCAGGCATCGATCTTTTATCTCGCCACACCAAACGCTCGCTGGATATTTTAAAAGGCAAGCCGGCGTTTGCAAACACATACGGCGCTGACGGTTCAACCCAAAGCGACCGACATAGCCATACCCTGATTTCGGTATAGTTACGTTTCACACTCGGTAACATTCATAGCATTCTTTTCATCCCCACGGTTATCCGTTATTAGCAATAAAGCTCATACTTTTGATAGCCCTGATTTTGCATGGAACAGCCCCCCCTTGGCGTTCAGTTACGCGTATTAATTCAAATAAACCTTTCCATCCTCATCATCAGACAGCAAAAATACTTTCTTTCGATTGACTGCACTCCGAAGAGAACGAATGAATTAAATACCTATCTGTGGTACAATTTTTTTTGTTTCTGCCCCGATAGCTCAGCTGGATAGAGCGGTCCCCTCCTAAGGGACAGGCCGGTGGTTCAAATCCGCCTCGGGGCACCATTTATATCAACAACTTACAACACTCTTTCTCCCCGCCTACCCGCGACAAGAGTCCACACCTGTCAAAACGCCATATTACTGCAATCAACTACCCCCGTTCCTTGCCGCGTTTTTTATTTAACTTTCTACACCCTTTTCACAATGCTGTAAGACGCTTGTCAACAGCAACCTTTTATTGAGACTCTAACTAATATGCCATTTACCACCCTCGGTTTATCTGACCCACTCTTGCGCGCCATTGCCGATGCCGGCTATACCACGCCGTCCCCCATCCAGTCACAAGCTATTCCAGCCGTTTTAGGCGGCCATGATGTTCTGGCTGCCGCGCAGACCGGAACAGGTAAAACGGCAGGATTTACCCTACCCATCCTGCACCGCTTATCACAAAAGGCTTACGGCAATAACCGGCCGGTCAGGGTATTAATCCTAACCCCAACCAGAGAACTCGCGGCGCAAATAGGCGAATCGGTAAACAAGTATGGGGCGCACCTGCATCCGCGTTTAAAATCCGAAGTTGTCTTTGGCGGAGTAAAAATCAACCCGCAAATGATGAGATTAAGAGGCGGCGTAGATATATTGGTCGCCACACCAGGCCGTCTTTTAGACCTAGTCAATCAGAATGCAGTAAAACTCGATCAAGTAGAAACACTGATACTTGACGAAGCGGACCGCATGCTGGATATGGGATTTATACGGGATATTCGAAAAATTATCGCCTTTCTCCCGAAGAAGCGTCAAAACCTGTTATTTTCGGCAACCTTTTCAGAAGATATCCGCAAACTCACAACCGGACTTCTGGTTAATCCTATAAAAATCGAAGTCGCTCCTCGCAATACCGCTGCAGAATTGGTTGAACAAGTTGCTTATCTGGTGAATAAAGCGAATAAAACAGAACTACTTTGTCACCTGATAAAAGAACATGATTGGCAGCAGGTTCTGGTATTCACTACCACCAAACACGGCGCGAATCGGCTCACCGAAAAACTCAACAAGGTTGACATCAAGGCCGCCGCGATCCACGGCAACAAAAGCCAGGGCGCCAGAACCAGTGCATTGTCGGGCTTTAAAGCCGGTGAAATCAGAGTACTGGTAGCGACCGATGTGGCAGCACGCGGCATTGATATCAACCTGTTGCCGCATGTGGTCAATTTTGAACTACCCCGCGCACCTGAAGATTACGTTCATAGAATAGGCCGCACCGGACGTGCAGGCGAGGAAGGCCAAGCCATATCGCTGGTCTCCCATGATGAATACAGTTTTTTGCGTTTGGTTGAAAAGTTGATCGGCAAGGAGATTAAACGAGAACAAATTACCGGCTTTGAGACCGCCGCAGTTGCTCCGCCAATGCCACCAGAGCCGCCACGAGGCCCGCGCCCTGCCAGAAACTCAAATCAAGCCCGCAAGCCCAGCGCCAACCAGCCAAGAAACAAGCCTAGAGCAAAAAGCGTTTAAAATTACGGGCCGGATGGAATAAAGCCGTGCAATCGGCGGCAGAGTCAGTATTAAGAACTGATGTTACGCACGGATGGTATTTCTCCCGTTTGCCGCGCCGAGCACCGGAGCTTTTATCGAGAACAGCCCGTTAGGGGCGCGGCAGGGATGCCGCGCGTCAGCAGAGGGGCAGGAGCCCCTTCTGCTGACCCTCGATAAAAGCGAGGGGCGCAGGAAGTAAGCGGCAACCGGGTCGCCTTTTCTTTGGTTACTTTCTTTTGGCGAAGCAAAAGAAAGTAACTCGCCTTCGGGTGCGACAACCCGATTCAATCAAGTATCGCGATAGCGACTCCTTAATATTAAAGCGGTCGAAATTCGACTAACTGCGTAACATCAGTTAAGAATAGGAAGTTCCTCTGTTCATTTACTGATTTTGAAAAGCTCTACCGTGATGGGAGGCCCCAGAAAGTCTAGCGCTTATGCAAAGCCGCAACGGGATAGACACTCGGAGTATTTGGCTGCATCTAAAAAGGCGACAACTAATGATCCGTTCGCCTGCAATTACTTACAGAAACGATATAGTACGGTTATCCTACTAGGTTACCCGCTTTAAAAATCTGATATATAGGCATTTAACTTTGATTAAAGAATGGCACCAAGACTTTTTATAGCATTGTCTTGGTGCCAAGCGACTTCATTTAAGCAGGCATAGTCGCACTACCATCGTATGTGGCAATCAACTCAATCCTATAGTCTCCGCCCAAATAATGATTTTGAATAACAACAGCATCATTAATAACGCCATCCGCTAAGTCATAAGTCGAAGTAACTATAAGATCGTTATTACTCCGGTATAAAAGCAAATCATAGATTGATAAACCATTCATTTGCAGCGTATCTGATGAACCGCCGCCATATCCTTGCTGCCCGGTTTCTGTTTGATTGTCATTGATGTAATCGATTCCACTATTGTAATCATGGCGATAAGTATCATTGCCTGCACCACCATACAGACCATCACTACCTGCCTGACCGTTGAGAAAATCATCTCCTGCTCCACCGTATAGTGAATCAGCCCCGTTCCCACCATACAGCGTATCATTTCCCGCTTGACCCGCTAAGAAATCATTACCATCATAGCCATATAACAGGTCATTACCATAGCCACCTTGGATAATGTCATTGTAACTACTACCATAAACAATATCATTCCCACCATACATCACGACACTGTTGCCTGTTTCACCAGGCGCTAGTGATGTTCCCCTGATATCCATTACTTGATCACTGTTGTCATTTATCCCCTGATAATATCCCATAATTTTTCTCTCTTTATATTGCTAAGTTAAATTGATTTTATGTCTAATAGACCAAATGAGTATGCACGCCTGACAGATTGGCTAAGTATCTATATTAAAATGAAAATACAATAAAAAACACTAACGTGCATGCTAAGTATACCAACAACAAAAAGATAATCAACTACCCGCCTCTTCCAACACACAATGAGCCTAACAAACGCCTAAATCCTGTTCATGATAGGAGAACAAAAACCATAATAGACATAAAACAAAAATATATTTTAACCGACAGCCGAGTCGGTGCCTTTCTGGTTACTGGCGGCAAGGATATGAGAGATACCGCTGGCAGTATCTCCAGAACGTAACCAAATACAGTAACGAGCGTAATCCGTCCATTCTATTGATCATGAACCTCGTGAAAATCATCGCTGCCTTCATCTTGGACATACTCGATCCGGCAGTACCACTTTGATCTTAACTTCTATCGTTCTGAGATCGTCAAGGGGCATGAATTTTATCCACTACTTCATTAATTTTTTGACCTACTTAGGACAAACGGACTGGTGTAGACATCGGTATCTTTTTAGGTATTGCTCTCTTTATACAAGATAAGCTACTGGCTACGCCCCCTCCCCCGCCGCGTAGCCGTAGCGATCTGGCGTTTTGACGAAGTTGTAGCGCTGGCGGAAGCGCAGTCAAAATGCAAGACCATCCGACACGGCGTCAAGTCATTACGGGAGCCATGGCGCACAGCGTAGCAACGCGAAGTTGTGCGTCGTGGCGGATGGAGGACGAACGCGGGACGGGCCGCCGAAGGCATTAACTGCCTGGTCATTTTTCGCTGCTAAAATCGAATAGATCCATTTTAGCTTTCGCGAAAAATCCTGGCGCGCTGATCTAAACATCATCATGCATTCGCCTTCAAAATTGAATGCAATTCATAATAATCAACAAGCGCCATTTTTAACCGCTAAGCTTTTAATGGTTACTTGTTTCCAACCAACTGTTGACTTCTAGTAAATTTTCCTCTGCTATTGAGCCGATGGCATGCATAAAACGGATGCGATTTTTGATATAGCTGTATTTGGCTTGCGCGAAATCTTTTTTGGCCGAAAATTCATCTTGTTGTGCTTTGATGACGTCACTAATGGTAACTACGCCGTAGTGGTAACCGCGCTCCATGGCTTCCCGTGATTTGCCGGCAGATGTCAGTGCTTTTTGTGAGGCACTGATATGCCGCGCATTGGCATTGGCGCTGAGAAATGCATCGCTGGTTTCTTTGGTGATGGCGCGAACTGCGGCTTCGTTGTCGTTTTTGCTGAGCTGCAAGCGTTGCTGGGCTTCAAACATTTGATGAGTAGTGGTGCCACCTGAAAACAAGGGCACGTTAACATTGATGGCTGCAATTTGAACTTGTGTTGGCGGGCTTTGACTGCTCTGGTAGCCGGTATCGGTGTCGTAGTAGTTAAGCTGTAGCTCAGCGACGGGCAAATATTTTGATTTTTGCACAGTCACGTTATTTTCTGCGGCTTGTATGGCAATTTGCTTTGCTGAAATAGTCGGATTTTGACTTTGTGCCATTTCAATCCATTGCTGAAGATCGCCTTGGATTTGCGGATAGTCAACTGCGTCTCGAAGCTTATTGAGCGTAGCAGGGGTAACGCCTGTTAATTCCCTAAGGTTCTCTTGGGCCGTCATGCGCTTGCTGTCTGCTAAAATTTCGGCAGCAATGATTTGATCAAGCCTTGCTTCTATCGCATAGAGGTCGGTGACTTTTAATAGTTGCTTGGCGTATTGTTTTTGTATTTGCTCAAGCTGTTTTTCAGTCGCCTGTTTTTCTGTTTTGGCAAAGTTGAGTTGGTCTTCTGCCTCCAGCTCACTGAAATAGCGATCGACAACGTCGAACATCAGTTGATTATTAGCTTCAATGGCTTCGGCAGCGTATTGATCTTCTACTTTCGAGGTGCGCCGCCATTCCCAAAATTTGGCAAAATCAACCAAGGTTTGATTGAGAGAGACGTAATAGCGGGTGCCTGGGTAATGAGTGACAGTAACATTGTTTGTTCTCGTATTGGTTTGGGCGTTCCTGTTTGTCGACCAGTTGCCGGTAGCACTAATTTGCGGCAACATCTGACCCAAGGCTTGGCCTTTTTGTGCGGAGCCGATTTCGACTTTAACTTCAGCGTTTTTTAGCTTCGGATAGGCTTGCAAAGCTTGCTGGTAAACGGTGAGCAGGTCCTCGGCTACCGCCGTTTGGGCGCACGTAAAAATGATGAGGGTAAGCCAATGCCTGAATACAATCATGTCAGTTAGTCTTCTATAAGCGCACGCGCAAAGACATTGGCGGCGGGTTGGGCTAGGTATTCAAACAGTGTTCTTTCGCCGGTGTTAATCAAAACCTCGGCCGGCATGCCTGGCAATAATTGCAAGTCGCCAAGATCTTTACGACTTTCCGGGGTGAGTTCGATCCTGGCTTGATAATAGGCATTGCCGGTTTTCTCGTCAATGAGGTGGTCGGCGGATAAATGTATAACTTTGCCAGTCATTTTGGGTGTTTTCGACTGTTTGAAGGCGCTAAAGCGGACCTCAGCCTGTAATCCAACAGTAACCCGATCAATATCCATGGGTGACACTTGGGCTTCTATGATTAATTCGGCGTCCTGAGGAACGATATCAAGAATAGAATGTCCCGGCGGGATAACGCTGTTTTCATTATGAACCGTTAATCCAAGCACCATTCCGCTCGCCGGTGCTTTGATTACGATGCGGTTGAGCTTATCTTGGCTGGCGGCCAATCGTTCTGTGGTATCGTTAAGCTGGGTTTGGGCTTCGCTGAGTTTGCCGGCCACATCCTCCTGAAACTTTTTTTGTACTTGTAAAATTTGCAGACGGGTTTCGCTAATCAGCAATTGATTGGTAGCCATTTCGGCTTTGAGTTGGGCAATTTCACCGCTTTGCAAAGCATGGTTACGCTCTAAGTCACGCAGGTGCTGTTTGTCGGCAAAGCCTTCGGCTAGCAGATCTTTCTGGTCATGAATTTCTTCTGCATAGGAGTCAATCAGTTGTTTCTTGCTGTCTACTTGGCCTTGCAAGCCATTTATCTTGCTGGCAATTTGACCGATACGCTGATTCAGTATCGCGATTTCACCTTGATAGGCACTTTTCCTAGAATTAAAAGCATTGTTTTCAGCCAATTTGGCTTCTGTGATTCTAGGATCGGAGGCATCATCGAGCAATTCGGGATAGTCAATTTGTTTAAGCCGATCTCTTTCGGTGCGTAGCCGCGCCACCTGAGCAGCAAGAGTAATATTTTGAGTGCGCGCTATTTCCAACTGGGCTTTGATTTGGGCATCATCTAACACCAGTAACAACTGGCCTTCTTTTACTAAATCACCGTCTTTAACCAGTATCTTGGCAATAATGCCGCCATCAAGATGTTGCACAGTTTTTTTGTAGGATTTTACGACCACAAAACCTGGTGCCAAGGCCGAACTATCCATAGGAGCCCAAAACGTCCAAACGCCAAAAATCCCAAAGGTTACAAAGACTATTGATGCCCCGATGTTACGAATTGGTTGATCATTGGTATGCAAGGCTGAGGGGATGGTGTTATTCACTGCGGGTTTTTCTGCCATAAGACTTTAATGTTATACGGGTTGCGGGGTGAACATGGCTGCTTGTTTCTGTTGCTGCAAGTGGGCGACGATTTGGTCTCTTGGCCCGTAAACGGCTAGCGCGCCATCTTTGAGGATCAAGAGCTTATCGACTTTCGACAACACGCTATTGCGATGGGTAATGATGAGTACGGTGGATTGTTTTTGCTTGAGTTGTAGCAGCGCTTTTTCCAAAGCGGCTTCGCCTTGCTCGTCGAGATTGGAGTTGGGCTCGTCAAGCACCACCAGCACCGGCTTGCCATAGAGCGCTCGCGCCAATCCGATGCGTTGTCGCTGACCACCCGATAAGTTGCCTCCACTGGCGTCGATAACGGTATCGTAACCTTCGGGGAATCGTAAGATGAGCTCGTGAACATCGGCCATTTTCGCGGCTGTAACGACTTGTTCGGGATCGATGTCGCCAAAACGGGCAATATTTTCGCTAATAGTGCCTTCAAACAGTTCAATATCTTGCGGCAAATAGCCGATAAAGCTGCCGAGATGTTCCCGATCCCAATTGAAGACTTCTGCACCATCCAAACGTATGGCGCCATTGGCGGTAGGCCAAATACCCAATATCGCCCGCGCCAGGGTGGATTTTCCTGCACCGCTGGGACCTATGACACCGACAATATCGCCCTTTTCAATCACCAGATTGATGCCTTTGATCACCGGCAATCTGCTGCCTGGCGGAACAACCACAGCATTTTCCAACTGAATACGGCCTTGCGGATCGGGAAGTAACATGTGTTCTTTATCGGCTGGAATTTGCCGCAGGATGCTATTAAGACGTTGGTATTGGTCGCGGGCAGTGATAAATCCTTTCCACGTACCGATAATAAGATCAATCGGAGCCATTGCCCTACCCATTAGAATGGAGCCGGCAATCATTAAACCGGGCGAGACTTCACGCTCGATCACCAAATAGGCTCCCAAACCTAAAATCAGGGATTGCGAAGAAAGGCGGATAACTTTGGATAGTGCCGTTAACAAGCCAGCACGCGAGCTGGCAACCGCCTGTAGATCCAAAACTTTAACCGCGCCAATCATCCAGCGCTGCCTTATTTTGCCTAGCATACCCATCGACTCAATAACTTCGGCGTTTCTGAGATTTCTGCCAAGAGCGCCCCGCGTCGCCATGGCGATATTATTGGCTTCACTGAGTATTTTGGTGGTGGCCTTTTCAGTAGCGGCGGCAACAATACACAACAAGATGGCGGTAAATACTGAAAACCAGCCATACCACGGATGAAATATGAATAGTAGCGCCAAGTACACAGGCATCCACGGCACATCAAAAAAGGCGAACAAGCCACTGCCGGTCAGAAACTGACGCAAGCCTGTCAAATCATCTAGCGGCTGGGTTGTTGCCCGCTGTCCGCCGGAATACAGCGATTGCTTAAAAGCCACTTGAAATAGTCGCTGATTTAACAGCATTTCCAAGCGACTACTGACTCTGACCAGGATTTGTGAGCGCACCCATTCCAGGGCGGCCATAGTGATAAACAGCACGATCACTATCAATGTCAACATCAATAAAGTTGATTTATTGCCTGTGGCAACTACACGGTCATATACCTGTAGCATGTAGATAGATGGCGTGATCATCAAAAAATTGATGAGCAGACTGAAACCGGCTGCGGATAAAAACGCACCTTTACAAAGTTTTAGTGCTTCTTCTAAATCAGACTTAATAATTACTTTCATTCCATGAAAAACATCAACATGATTACTAGGATCTAAATTTTTACATATTAAGCCTTGAATTGATAGTGAAACCTCTATCAATCAGGGCGAAATATTTTCCCGCAGGCAAATGAGTCTGAGTTATGGGGATCATAAATCCCCATAACTCAGACGATTCTTTAGACCCTACTCATTAATCATACAAGGCCGCGATTACTCAAGGGTATAAGAGGGCGACAGTGCTGCCCAACAACCTCACCCCCATTGGGATTTACGGACATTAAAATTGCGACCTTTTATTTTGCCGTTTCTCAAGCAAGCCAGGGCTTTATCAACACTGTCGCGCTTGATAGCCACGTAAGCATGGGCATCAAAAATATCAATTTTGCCTACTTCACTGCCTGCGATTCCTGCATCACCGGTTAAAGCGCCCAGTATATCCCCAGGACGCACCTTATTTTTGCGCCCGCCATCTATCCACAAGGTCACCATCGGCGGTTCGAAGCGCTGCTCGTGGCTCATTTGAAAAGGCGCCACTTCATCCCATTTGGCGGGAGTATTTTGATACTCCTCAATAGCTTTAACCCGGTTTAATTCCTGCTCCGTGCATAAGCTTAACGCCAGGCCTTTTTTACCGGCGCGACCGGTACGCCCGATTCTGTGTACGTAGATTTCGGGGTCCCACGGTAAGTCATAATTAATCACCGCCTGCATGTCCTTGATATCCAGACCCCTCGCAGCGACGTCGGTAGCAACTAGAACGGAGCAGCTCTTGTTGGAAAATCGCACCAATACCTGATCCCGATCCTTTTGCTCCAAATCGCCATGCAGCGCCTGGACGGTAAAACCGCTGTTTTCAAGCGAACTCGCCACATCCTGACAATCTCTTTTGGTATTGCAAAACACCACGGTCGATTCAGGCCGATAGTACGATAAAAGATAACCCAGTGAGTTCGTCCTTTTCGACTTTTCCACCTGATAAAAACGCTGTTCAATATCGCTGTCGTGATGACTGGTTTCAATACTGACGGAAATCGGCTTAAACTGGAACTTCTGACTTATTTCCCGAATAGGATCGGTATAAGTTGCTGAAAAAAGCAGCGTTTGCCGATGCGTCGGTGCGTATGAAATCACGTCAGTAATGGCCTCTTCAAAGCCCATATCCAGCATCCGGTCGGCCTCATCCAACACCAGCACCTTGAGGTTGCTCAAGCGTAAACTGCGTTTGCCCAGATGTTCCTGCAATCGTCCCGGCGTACCGACCACCACATGAACGCCATGTTCCAACGAACCCCGCTGCGGCCCAAAAGGCACGCCGCCGCACAAGGTCAGCACCTTGATATTTTGCGTAAAGCGGGCCAAGCGTCGAATCTCCTTGCAGACCTGATCGGCAAGTTCGCGAGTTGGGCAAACAACCATCGCCTGGACTCTAAAACTGTTCAGGTCCAACTTGGATAACAGGCCGATACCAAACGCGGCTGTTTTACCGCTGCCGGTTTTAGCTTGCGCAATCACATCCCTGCCTTCAAGAATATGCGGCAAACTCTCCGCTTGAATGGGCGTTAAGTGGGTGTAACCCAGGGATTCAATGTTTTCAAGCAAGGCGGGTTTTAAAGCTAGGGATGAAAATTTGGCAGTACTCACTAAGGACTCTTTATATTGACGTGAATGGCGGCGAAGTGCCGTAATTCGAATGGTAATGATACCAGATACCGGATGGTTAAGCCGGACAAGGTTGATTTTTCAGTATAAATTCAATCTGCGGACGCAATGATCGACGCTCCCACACCGAAGCACTCATTTTTTATAAATCAGTCAAGGGTAGCTTGGCAGTTCCACAAATACTTGAGTAACGCAAAGTTTCACATCCCTGTGTTCTGGATCCCGGCAATCCCTGCCGGGATGACGCGCGTTTAACTATTTGTGTATAAAGATGAGGCCGAAGCATGGGAACAAAACGCAACAATTATTTTAATGATAGCAAGCTAGCTCGACACATCAACAAACCCGTGCAAGCCGCGTTTGGACTTAACAGCCAACCAGTCCTTCAATTGTTTTAATTCTTCGGTTTCCTCCAAACCATCCAGGCTTTGTTTGTTCTTTAACAGGCGAAATGCCGCCGACAGCACTTTATAGCGCTCGCCGGTAATCCCTGCGCGTCTTAATCCTACAGTGTTTAACTTGTAATGCCGGGCGGGGCGTCCGCCAATCAGCATAAAGGGAATGACATCCATATTAAGACCGGTTGTGCCCTGCACTATCGCGTACGAACCGATTCTGCAAAACTGGTGCGCAACCACCGCACCGCCGATGAAAACATTATTGCCGACTTCAACATGCCCGCCAATGGCGACATTATTGGCAAATATAGTGTTATTCCCGACCGTGCAATCATGCGCAACATGACTGTTATTCATAAAAAAACAACCTGAGCCGATGCGCGTTTCGCCGTTTTCCTTAGAGGCTCGGTGTGCCGTAAAGCCCTCTCTAAAGACATTGTTATCGCCGCAAATCAGCCAGGAAATCGTTTCAGCTTTAAAGCCGGTATCTTGCGGCAATCCGCCCAGTACGGCGTGGGGATGTAAAATATTGCCGTCACCCATTTTCACATGGCTATGCACCACGGCATGAGCGCCCACCTGACAGTTAGCACCCAATTGGGCACCTGTTTCAATAACGGCAAAAGGCCCTACCGTAACATTGTCTCCCAGCGATACATCCTCTGCTATATAGGCGGTCGGGTGAATATTTTGAGCCATCTTTTATCCTCTTGGATGATATTTTGAGTGTAATTCTTTGAGTCTTTCGCGGGCAATATGAGTGTAGATTTGCGTGGTCGATAAATCCGAATGCCCGAGCAATAGCTGCACGACCCGCAAATCCGCGCCATGGTTTAACAAATGCGTGGCGAACGCGTGTCTTAAGGTATGCGGCGACAACTCCTTGTTAATTTGAGCTTTTTTCGCGTGACGCTTGATAATATGCCAAAAAGCCTGCCTTGTCATGCTGTCCGCCCGGTTGGTGACAAACAGGTAATCGCATTGCCGCTCACCAAGAATAGTCTTTCTGGCCTGGACCATATATTCTTCCAGCCAGCCCATGGCTACTTCACCGACCGGCACCAAGCGCTCTTTGTTGCCTTTGCCAATAATCCTGACCACGCCTTGCCGAAAGCTGATCTGCTCAAATTTTAAATTGACCAGTTCCGATACCCTAAGCCCTGTGGCATAGAGTATTTCCAGCATGGTTCTATCCCTGAAGCCCAGAGCATTGGTGATTTCAGGCGCGTCCAGCAACAACTCGACATCTAATTCAGATAACGATTTGGGCAACGGCTGGCCGATATGGGGCGATTCTATCAAGGCGGTCGGATCGACTTTGATGCTGCTTTCCCGGATGTAATAACCATAGAAGCGGCGCAGACTGGACAGAATACGCGCAGTGGACCGGTTGCCTATGCCTTCTTTATGGCGCCCCTCAAGAAAGTCTGACAGCTGCCCCCCATCCACTTCCAGTATCGGCTTATCCTTCAGCCATTTGGCAAAAATCCTCAAATCGCTGCCGTAAGCCGAAAGTGTATTTTCGCTCAAGCCCTGCTCTACCCAAACTGCATCGAGAAATTGGTCGATTAAAACGGTTGCATTCATTTTTTATGGCTGGCTTCAAATTCCAGTAATTTGTATTTTATCGCCATTAAATCACCTTCGGTTTGCCCGCAATAACCGCCCACGCCGGAAACGGAAACCACCCGGTGGCAGGGAATGAATAAAGCATAAGGATTATCCCTGCACGCGTTGCCGACTGCTCGCGCTGATGAACCTATTTTCTTGGCCACTGCAGAATAAGTCATGGTTTCGCCAAAGGGTATCTGGCAAAGCGCAGTCCAGACCTGGTTTCTGTAAATACTGCCTTGTTTTAGCAGCTTGATGTTAATAAGTTTATCGGGATTCTGCCAATAGAGGTTTAATTCGTGTTCTGCAGGCGAGCTCAAGCTAGCACCCGGCTCCCAGTCCGTTTTAATAACCACGCCTTGTTGGCTAGTTAAAACAAACTGTCCAGCAGGGGTCTGAAGCCTTACAACATCCTCGGCTCCCGAGCAGTTTTCCACCCACTCTATTATAAATGGCATTAAACAAGTCCTAACTGATGTTAATTATTGGGCAAAGAGACAAGCAATAAAGAAATTTACAATTCTAAGTGCAAAAATGCAACTAGACTAACCCTACTTTGTCAGATTTCATGATTACACATCCAGATCGTCATTCCGGCTTACCATCCATGACACCGGATACCCGCTCCCCGCGGGTATGACGAGCCCACACATAACCTGACCAAGTAAAACTAAATCATTAGCCATAAAAAAAGGCAGCTTAAGCTGCCTTTTTTATTTCACGTAAACCAGCTTGATTAAAGTTTTTCTTTAATACGCGCTGCCTTACCAGTCAGGTCACGCAAGTAATACAACTTGGCACGACGTACATCGCCGCGACGCTTAACGTTGATCTCGCTAATGATAGGGCTGTGAGTCTGAAAAACACGCTCAACACCGGTACCGTGAGAAATTTTTCTTACTGTGAAAGCTGAGTTTAATCCGCGATTACGTTTTGCAATTACGATACCTTCAAAAGCCTGAATTCTTTCACGCTCGCCTTCTTTTACCTTAACTTGTACAACAACTGTGTCACCTGGACCAAAGTCAGGAATCTGTCTCAGTTGTTCCGCTTCCAATTCATCAATAATATTGCTCATTACCACACCTTAATTTAAACCAACTCCACAATAAATTCTCTAAGCAAATTTTCCTGCTCTGCACTCAAATTCTTTTTTTCCAACAAATCCGGTCGTCTCTGCCAGGTTCTTCCCAAAGCCTGCTTCATTCGCCAGCGGTCTATATCCGCATGGTTGCCACCTAATAAAACCTCCGGCACCGAATGCCCTTCAATCTGTTCAGGCCTGGTAAAGTGCGGACAATCCAGTAAACCATCGCTGTGAGAGTCCTGCTGGGCTGAGTCTTCATCACCGAGCACGCCCGGCAGCAACCGGGTCACCGCATCAATGACTACCAATGCTGCAAGCTCGCCGCCACTGATAACATAGTCACCGATAGACCATTCATCATCGCAATCCAACTCGACAAAGCGCTCATCAATGCCCTCGTAACGCCCCGCAACTAAAATCAATTGCGATACTTTACAAGCTTCGGCTAACAAAGCCTGTGTAATCGGTTTGCCTTGCGGACTCAAATAAACCACTTTGCTGGTCCCAGCGCCCGCCTTCTTGGCATCACTAACCGCATCATGCAACGGCTGATACTTCATGACCATGCCTGGGCCGCCGCCATAAGGACGATCGTCAACAGTTCTATGTCTGTCGTGGGTATAATCCCGAGGGTTCCATACCGACAAACTGACTATCTTGCGTTCGATTGCTCTTCCCGTTACACCGTTACTCGCAGCCGTTGCCACCATTTCCGGGAATAATGTTACAACGTCAAAACGCATGCTGTTAATTAAAACTCAGGATCCCAATCGACAACAATTTTACCGGCATCCAGATCAACATTAATTATCGTTTGTCCCTGTAAAAACGGAATGACCCGCTCTCGCTCGCCCTGGACAATGATCACATCGTTAGCGCCTGTTTCCAGAAGGCTATCAACCACGCCTAACTGAACACCATCAATGGTTTCAACATTCAAACCGATCAACTCGGACCAGTAATACTCACCTTTAGCAGCTTTGGGCAATTGGTCTTGGGTTATAAAAATAACCCAGCCCATCAGGCTTGCTGCTTGATCCCTATCATTAATGTCGGTCAGCTGAGCGACTATCGTCTTACCCTGTAGCTGCCCATCAACAACATTAACTGTTTTTGTCTCGTCGCCTTTTTTCAACAACCAAGGAGAATAGGTTAAAATATTTTCCCTCGGATCAGTGAAGGAAAATACCTTAACCCATCCTTTTATGCCAAAAACGCCGGAAATCTTTCCAACGCTTATATGCTGTTGCTCTGACAACTCAGTTTATGCCGCCGCTTTACGTGCGTCTTTAATCAATTTTGCAACGCGATCAGAAGGTTGTGCGCCATTGGCTTTCCAATGATCAACACGGTCACAATCTAAACGCAATTTTTCTTCATTGCCGCGCGCCAAGGGGTTAAAAAAACCAAGACGTTCAATATAACGACCGTCACGGCCGCTTCTGCTATCGGTTACAACAACGTGATAGAAAGGACGATTTTTCGCGCCGCCTCTAGAAAGACGAATAGTTACCATCTAAGTTCCTCAAAAACATTTAGTCAAAATTTAATCGACTTATTTTACTCAATTTTTTCTATAAGTAAAGAACAACGCACATCCCATCAAGTTCATTCACTTTAGCCATCGAATAAGTCGTCATTAACGCAACAATAATTACCTTCTCATACCCATGCCGCGCACATTATTTTTTATGCCCCGCATCATATTCGCCATATTGCCCGCTTTGAAGCGTTTCATCATCTTCTGCATCATCATAAACTGCTTCAAGATGCGATTAACATCCGATAACTGCTGTCCGCAACCGTCAGCAATACGCTTCTTCCGGTTGCCTTTAATCAAATCAGGATAACGCCTTTCTTTCATGGTCATGGAATTAATCACCGCAATCTGGCGCGATAATTCCTTGTCATTAACCTTATCTTTCATTTCCTGGGGGATGCTGCTCATGCCCGGCAATTTATCCAGCATAGAGCCGACCCCGCCCATATTTTGCATTTGCTGCAATTGCTCACGAAAATCTTCCAGATCAAAGGCTTTGCCTTTTTGCAGTTTTTTGACAAGCTTCTCGGCCTTCTCCTTATCAACTTTCTGCTCGATCTCTTCAATCAAGCCCAGCACATCACCCATACCCAAAATACGGGACGCGATACGGTCGGGATAGAAGGGCTCCAAAGCATCGGTTTTCTCGCCCATACCGATGAACTTGATCGGCTTGCCGGTAATGTGACGTATAGACAACGCCGCACCGCCTCGCGCATCGCCATCTGCCTTGGTCAGGATAATCCCGGTCAACGGCAAGGCATCATTAAAGGCTTTTGCAGTAATCGCGGCATCCTGCCCGGTCATGCTGTCAACAACAAACAAGGTTTCGACAGGATTGATTGCCGCATGCAATTCTTTAATCTCGCCCATCATTTCATCATCAATATGAAGACGACCGGCGGTATCGATAATAATTACATCAAGAAATTTTTTCTTCGCCGCTTCAATGGCATTTTTAGCAATATCAACTGGCTTTTGTGAAATGTCACTTTCAAAAAAATCCAAAGACAGCTCATTTGCAAGCATCTGCAACTGCTTAATAGCCGCCGGACGATAAACGTCGGCACTGACTACGCCGACTTTTTTCTTTTGATTTTCTTTCAGCCAACGACCTAATTTGGCGACCGTCGTGGTTTTACCTGCCCCCTGCAAACCGGCCATTAAGATGATCGCAGGCGGGACAGCATTAAGATTCAGTTTTTCGTTTGCCTCGCCCATCACGGCAACCAGCTCAGCCTGAACCAGCTTAATCAGCGACTGGCCGGGCGAAAGACTGGACTGAACCTCCTGTCCTAACGCGCCTATTTTGATACGCTCAATAAAGTCCGTAACCACCGGCAAAGCGACATCAGCCTCAAGTAAAGCCATACGCACTTCGCGCAGGGTGTCCTTGATATTGTCTTCAGTCAAGCGCCCCTGACCTTTAATTTTTTTAAGCGTGCTACTTAATCGATCGGTTAAATTATCAAACATATCAGTGTCTTTATTAAATCTTAAGGAAACCATTCACTAACGCAAATGCGTTAGGACTATTTAATAGGATATATTAACATAGCCATTAAGGCCTTTGCATTAAACTCAAGGGAATTTGTGGTGCGCTGGGGAAGCGACTTATCGCCTTATGCGGAAGCTGACGCCGCCCACCCACATCCATACCGGCAATAAGTCCACACGTTATCTATTGTTCACATACCAATAAAACGATTCTAATGAACACCACTCTCGCTACCTTTTCAATTTGTACTTATCTGGCAAGCACGCTGTTTATTGCCCGAGACACGCATCAGAACAGGAGACAGCACACACCGCTTTATCTGGCCTGGGCAGCAGCATGCGCCCACCTTTCATATACCGCCATCGCTTTCCAGCAAAACAACAGCTTCAACTTTAGCTTTATCAGCACCGCGTCCCTGATTTCACTGATTGTCGCTCTGCTCCTGCTCATGGCGACACTGACCAAACCTGTCGAAAAACTGGGCATCGTCATTTTCCCCATTGCCGCCATCATGCTGGCGCTGGAGCTGAACCTGCCCGAAAAACCGCATCTACTGCACACCCACAATTGGCAGATGAGTGTCCACATATTAACCTCGATTATCGCGTTCAGCCTGCTAAACATTGCCGCCCTGCAAGCCGTGTTGCTCGCCATTCAAGACCAGCAACTTAAAAGCCATCCGCCCAAACGCTTGATCCAGTCATTGCCTTCCTTGCAAACCATGGAATCATTGTTATTTCAAATGCTTGGCACAGGGCTTTTTTTCCTGACCATTTCATTGATCAGCGGCTTTATTTTTATTGAAGATTTATTTGCACAGCATTTAGCGCACAAAACTGTTTTATCGATTATCGCCTGGATCATTTTTTCCAGCCTGTTAATAGGCCGATTGCGTTACGGATGGCGAGGAAAAACCGCAGTCCGCTGGACTTTAACCGGCTTTGTTTTGCTACTGCTGGCTTACTTTGGCAGCAAACTGGTGCTTGAATTGATTTTAAAGAAGACCTGATAAAAAAAAGAGCGACTCTAAGTCGCTCTTTTTTTATCAACTTCATTATTATGAAGTTTTCTCGACTCGAACCTGTGCCTTATGCATGCACATCAATTCGGCCGGGACTCGCTGCGCCCGTAGCCGAATCTATTAATTTTAAAGCCGACTCCCCTTGAGCTCTTTCAATATCCTGACCTTTCTTAACGACAGCCACCGCCACATCTTGCATCGCGGTCTTCTCTTTCATAAGAGCCGTTGCTAATCCCGGCGCGTTTGAACCACCTACTGAACTTATCATAAAAACCTCCAAAATTTAAACGTCCTAAGGTATTATCGTCCCGCCTATACAATACTTTAACTTAATATAAACCAAGTGATTAATTGTCTTTTTATCAAACCATAAAACACTTCCTCACATATTAAATCAAAATCAGGACTAGCTTACCCTTGAATTCATTATTACGCTATTTACACGCAACGCCCGATACTTACGTAATTTTTCAGCAAAGCTTTGCAGTATTTTGGTCCTGAATAACGATGCTGGAAACCTCTAAAAACACACTGGATCCGTCCGACTGGAATGCCTTTCGGTTGCAAGGCCATCGAATGCTGGACGACATGATGGACTACCTTGAACATCAGCGCGACCAACCGGTCTGGCAGCCGATGCCTGAAGAAGTACGACTTTCATTTCGGCAAGCATTGGATGACGGACAACATGATCTCGAAAGCGCGCATCAACTATTCATGAAAGATGTACTCCCCTACGCCTTAGGCAACGTCCATCCCGGTTTTATGGGTTGGGTTCATGGCGGAGGAACCCCCGTCGGAATGCTGGCTGAAATGTTGGCGGCAGGACTAAACGCCAATCTTGGCGGACGCGATCAGGCTCCCATCGAAATCGAACGACAGGTCGTGCAGTGGGCTCGGGAATTGTTTAATTTCCCGAAAACCGCCAGCGGCCTGTTTGTAACCGGAACGTCAATGGCCAACCTGATTGGCGTCTTGATCGCACGCACCGCCCTGTTAGGCGTCGGCGTCCGCCATGAGGGCATTTCTGCCGACAATCGGCAGTTGGTTGCCTACACCTCGGCCAGCGCCCATGTCAGCATTGTCCAGGCCATGGATATTGCCGGTTTCGGCAGCAACGCCCTACGCACGATACCCGTCGATGAGCGACACCAAATGGATATAGCGGCGCTTGAACTTGCCGTCGCCGAAGACCGAAAGGCAGGAATGACACCGTTTTTCATTGCCGGAACGATAGGTACCGTAGGTGTAGGCGCTATTGATAACCTTTATTCTATTGCCGAGCTTTGCGAACGGGAAAACATCTGGTTCCACGTCGACGGCGCATACGGCGCGCTGGCCATGCTGGCGCCGGATATTGCACCGCGCTTGCAAGGCATCGAACGCGCCGATTCCATTGCCTTTGATTTCCATAAATGGGGACAAGTTCCTTACGATGCGGGATTTATATTAGTGCGAGACGGTGAGCTGCATCAAAGCACATTCGCCTCGCCCGCCGATTACCTGAAACGGGAATCCCGGGGCATGGCGGCAGGTTCACCGTGGCCGTGCGACTTCGGCCCCGATCTTTCACGCGGCTTTAGGGCGCTCAAAACATGGTTCACCCTAAAAGTTTACGGCGCAGAAAAATTAGGCCGCGTTATCTCAAATACCTGCACCCTGGCCCAACACATGAAGCGGCGTATCGAAGCCGAACCGCTGCTGGAACTGCTTGCGCCCGTTGCGCTAAATATCGTCTGCTTCCGCTATCGCAGCGCCGACGCCAACCGGGTCAATGCCGACATTGTGATCGCGCTACAGGAATCAGGAATTGCCGCACCCTCAACGACGACTCTCAACGGACAGCTAGCCATTCGAGCCGCCATCGTTAATCATCGCACCACCACAAACGACATTGACGCCTTGATCGATGCCACGCTCGAACTGGGTAAAATTGCCTCCAAAAACACCCCACAGGCGCAACCTTAGGAAAAACGAATGCACACCAACAAACTTACCGAACCGCTGATCGGCCTGGCAAAGCTGATGCGAATGGCCTACTCCGACTGCGACCTTACCCCCCTGGGTACGCAATTAATCGAACGCGCCGAAACCGATACCGGCGGCCATGCCTTAATGGATTTATCCACGGTTTTACAACTCAGGGGTAATCGCGAATTAGCCTTGACCATGCAAGCCCAGGCCATCGAAAGTCAGCAAATATACGCTCCGCCCACTGCGACCGACCAAGTTAATATCCGGCTGCTTGCAATCATGGGACCGGGCGATTTAATGGCAAATACGCCTCTGGAATTCCTGCTGGAAGACTCCGATGTTGCCCTCGATATAGTCTACGTGACCCAGGACTTGCCGTTACCGGCCAATCTCCCGGATCACGATGTGCTATTCGTTGCCATTGCCCAATCCGACCTGAATATGCCGTTATTGAAAGAGATCGATACCGCCATAGCCTCATGGCCGCGCCCGGTACTTAACAGGCCGGATCGCATTGCGTTACTGTCGCGCAATGAGGCTTGCACATTGCTAAAATCCGCTCCGGGCGTGGAAATGCCGATCACGGTGCGCATAGCCCGGCAGACGCTGGAACAAGTCGCCGATAAAAAGCGGCCACTCCCCGACATTCTTGAAGACGGCGCATTCCCGATCATTATCCGTCCCGTCGATTCCCACGCCGGGAAAGACTTGGACAAAATAGATAATACTGGCGCTCTGGTTAGCTATCTGCAAAACATGCCCAACAATGAATTCTATGTATCCCGTTTTGTCGACTATCGTCAGCAGGATGGCTTGTTCAGAAAATATCGTATCGTCCTGATCCATGGCAAGCCCTTTGTCTGTCATGTAGGCATATCCGAGCACTGGATGATCCATTACCTGAATGCCGGCATGACCGAAAGCGCCGAAAAACGCGCAGAAGAAGAGCGCTTTATGATCGATTTCGACAACGCCTTTGCCCGTAAACATGCCGAAGCCTTCCGCGCCATCAACGAACGGGTTGGACTGGACTATCTGGGCATCGATTGCGGCGAAACCGCTGACGGCAAATTGCTGATTTTCGAGGTTGACAGCTGCATGATTGTCCACGCCATCGACCCGGTCGATGTCTTTCCCTACAAACAACCGCAAATGAACAAAGTATTCGGTGCCTTTCGCCAGATGCTACAGGACGCCATGCAACGCGGCACCGCTTAAATATTGTGGAAAAACATCCCCCAATACCCGACAGCCTGCCATCCACCGAGCAACTCCTGCTGGCAGGCGGCGATGCCCGCCTCGCGCTCGATCCGCTCAGCAGACTGAACAAATACGGCTGCCAACCGTTTCCTGACCCTCAGCTACTGGCATTCGGCTCCTCTACGGCTTCCGTTATTTCCACGGAAGGATTCGCCGCCGCAAATCGGCTACGCCAGAAATTACTGGAAGCCATCAGCGCCGAATCACACCCTGCCGTCTATGTCCTCGAAATCCAGCGGATTCGCCTGGAATGGCTGCAATTATGCGGGCTGTCCGACATTGCCGGGCTGGAGCTTATATTCGCCGCCTCAGGTACCGACGCACATGCCATTGCTGCTCAATATACGGGTAGCGGCGTATCGACACCGGCGTTGATAATAATGGTGGAGGCTAATGAAACCGGAAGCGGAGTGGCCTCAGCCCTGGCGGATAAGCAGGATCGTGACGAAAACTCATTCACCGCCAATAATGCCGTTGAAGTGGTGCAAGTATCCATTCGATTGGAGGATGGAACACCCAGGCCGTTGGCTAAAATCGATGCCGAGGTAGAAAACCTGGCAAGTAAAGCCGCTGCATCGAACCAACGAGTCCTGTTGATTCTTGTCGATCAATCCAAAACCGGATTAATCGCGCCAAGTCCAGCCTGCGTCATGGCGCTACACCATCGCTTTCCCGATAACATTGAGGTACTGGTCGACGCCTGCCAGTTCCGCATCGCGATGCCGACATTACGTGCCTATCTGGAACAGGGCTTAATGGTTGCGCTGACCGGATCGAAATTTCTTACCGCCCCGTCTTTCTCCGCTGCATTACTGCTGCCTTCGACAGTAGCGGAGCGACTCCAAAAGCGCGCATTGCCACGCGGTTTGTTGACGTGTCCAGCCAGAGCAAATTGGCCGATCAACTGGACCGGAGCAGAGTCTCTGGATCATGCCGCCAATTTCGGACTGCTGTTGCGTTGCGAAGTGGCTTTGGAAGAACTGCGCAGATTTCGAATGGTGCCGCAAACAGCCACCATCGACTTCCTGCTAAACTTTGCGGGAGCGATCCATCAACGCCTGCTATCCGACCCGCACTTCGAACCCTTGCCCGTACCTCTGCTCGACCGTCGCCCCTTAGTAGAGGCAAATAGCTGGGATCATCTCCAAACCATCTTTCCCTTTCTACTTTATCATCCCCAGTCTGTCGGACGGATACCGTTAAGTCGCGAAGAGACTCGGCATGTTTATCAACGACTGCCGGATGCATCCATGCAGTCATCGATACGCTGTCAACTTGGCCAGCCCGTTGCCTGCGGCACCCGTAACGGCATAGCGGTAAGCGCCTTGCGTTTATGCATCAGCTCACGGCTGATTGTCGAAGCCACAGTGAGCGACGACAAGGGTATGGCAATAATTAAAAATGCACTGATGGCTTTAGACAAAACAGCGTTACTAATCCAGTCAAGCGGGTAACGCTCATAGGTTGAGGGTCTGTTTACCCTGCTCTCCACAACAATCCAGTGCGTCAAAAATGCCAAAAAGCTTATCCTCGGCCTGCCTAAATTTTATTTGGAACCGTCAATGGGACCATCTATTTTCTTACGCCGAAAGTTGAAGGACTCTTGGGGAGCAGCGACATTGGTTGCTCCGGGGCGCCCCCAGTACTTCTCGGCTTGATCAAGTACGCGAAGATTTCTTTGCGCGACTATTTCTTGTAAGCCTAGCAACTCCAAGCCGGTGAAATTATGGGAAATAACTGCGGTTATCTTCGTGGCGTCGCCCAAGTCGGCGACATACCGCTCCAAATCGCCATCATACTGTTCTTTTATCGACTCCTTATAGGTGTAATACCACTCCGACCCAGGATAGGCCGTGGCAAAATGCGGGCGCGCATGAATGCCAAGCTTGATCAATGCGTTGATCGTGTTACGAACACTCTGAAAATCCTCCTCCGGGAAGCCGATAATAATATTGGGAATCGGCATAATTCCAGAGCGCATGCATTCCCCCACGGAATCGATATTCTTTTGCGCTGTCGTGCCCTTGCCAAGATTTTTAAGAATGCCGGGATCGAATGACTCCAAGCCGTAAACCAGATGCGTACAACCGGCTTCGTACATAAGCTTCAGGATTTCAGGCCGGTGCAGTGACGCATGACTGGTTCCGCTCCAATAAACGCCGGGTTCTTCTCCCGGAGCAGCGGCTTTCCCGCCCGGACGCCGCGAGGAAGGCTGAAGACCTGCGGCGATCCATTTCTCGCAAATCTCCTTCAGCCATGTACGCTTGCTTGAGGCATCCATTGTCATCAAGTTTTCGTCCAGAAAATTGACGAAATCAATGTTGAAGTTTTTTTTCAGCTCCTTGACCATATCGATAATATAGTCGGGCGAGTGATAGCGAATATTGCGCCCGTAGGTGAACACGACATCGTTGTTGCCGTTACTGTCCTTTTCAATAAGCATGTCGCCCGTCGTACCCAAGTGCCAGCAATAGCGACATATCAAGCTGCATCCGTAACTCGCGTTAATATCGATGCGCCGTTTGATCCGGTAGGCATCCTCACTAAAAAGTGACGCGGAATTCTTGAAATACACCTCTTCAAGAGGAAACAAATCCCACGCAGGAGCGGGTAGCGTATCCAGGTCACGAATAATCGGTCGTGTATTATTCAGGATCGGCTTGCCGTCGCCATCCCGGCATATCACGCCTAACGTGGCGCTAAAATCCGTATCTTTGTTGTCGATCTTTTCCAGAACTTCCGGCCATGTGACGAACGCTTCGCCGACAATGCCAAGATCGATCTGCGGTATCCATTCCATAATATCCTGAGGCATGCTCGTCAGGAAGCCGCCACCCGCAACCAGGAAGGCATCGGGAGCAACCTCCTTGGCAATCCGGCAGGCTTCTTTGATAAAACTGTAGGTCGTTGTAAGGCCACCGATGGCAATCACATCCCAGTCATCGGCCAAGTAGACATCCGGCAAAACGCCAAAACCCTTGCGCCACGCATTGGCATCATAAATTTGAACCAAATGGCCGTTATTCATGGCAATAGCCGCCAGCAACGCGATGCCGTAAGGGATATGCCGTGGGACATCTTCTTCACGCACCACTGGATTTACAAAAAGTATTTTCGCCATCAACTCTATCTCTAAAAGCCCGCACAGAACTCATCAACTCCAACACATACCACACCATCCCCGAACAAAGTGCCTCCCCCGGTGCAGTTGTACAACGTGGATTTAGAGGCGGCGAGCAAGTCCAAAATATTGCATCGATACCAATAATAGGTCGGATCGGTATAAAAAACCTCATCGGTATCCGGGTAGGTAAATTCGGGGAAAACGTCTTTGAGATTATCTTCGCCTACCTTGTCTTTAAGAGGGCCGTAGGTTTGGGTTAATTGATAACCGGTATCGGCCTTGTAATAACCAAGATCCATGCCCACAACGGCGATTCTGGGGATTTTCAGCGCCGTCAAGGCAAACACCCATGCCGCCGTCCCTACAGTGCCCCCGGTATTCATCGCAGGCAACTTTGTTTCGTTAACCATGGCTCTGGTCAAACTTCCAGGACTTCCCGGGTTATCCACCAACGGCGCCCACCAATAGGCATCAAAGCCGACCGCTTCAGTGCGCTCAACCACATTCATCGGAGCCGAGGAACAAATAACCAGTTTCTGGTCTTTGCCATGCCGGTTGACCAATTCGATATTGCGACGATTCTCCTCGTTTGAATTGTTGCGGAAGGCAATATCCAGATCCTGTCTTGAAAAATAATCATCCCCTTTCAGGTTACTTTCAAAATCGGGATCGCCAAACCAGCGTACGATTCTTGTGGGATGGGGATCCAGCGTCAACACGTAATCAGGTACCAATCCGGCCTTGAGACAACGCACATAAGAACCGTCAATCGCAACGATACTTCCCTCGTATCCAGAGTCTTTAATACGGGCCAATATATTGTTTTTATACAAGCTGGGGCCCGCGCTGATGATAATCGCGGACTCCGCTTTTTTCTGCTGAGGCGATGCAATATCCTTGATCGACTTTGCGATAAACGGCTTATTTCTCTTTGAGTTTTCGACTAATGTTTCCGAGTGCCAATCGAGCCCAATCGAGGTGATCTCATCCATAATCCCCTGAAATTCCGGAGTAACGCCATGATGACTCATCATTATTCACCGTCAGTGCTTTCAGTGCTTTCAGTGCTTTCAGTGCTTTCCCAGAATAGCATTTCACGCTCAACGAACACCATGCTGCCCCCGATTGATTCGAGCGCTTTTTTCTTAAATTCATTTTTGAAATCGGCAGAATCGTCGCTCACATCGGGCACATCGAGTTTGCGCTTGACTTCAAAATTTCCTTTCATTAATTCGCTCATCTTTATCCTCTTAAGGTTAACTATCAAGTTCATTGCCAATAACTACGCATCAAGCCATTGCCGTGAAGCATAGACATAATTATTGATTATTACCATTCACGCAACGGATGAAAGTATTTCACTACGTTATTAAATCCTGAAGCTGAATAACTTCAATGCGCCATTGCATTCTACTTGGACAAAATTAAGTCTTCATCAATTACTTCACATTAAGTTAATTTTAGTTAGACTATAAAAGTGTATATTATAAAAATCCCCGCTTTGTGTGTTGCAGAATACTTATTGGCAGCGCCGCATTGCCTTACAAAAACATCAAAATACTGAATTAGCGATAGATCAATGGATGAAAACAGCAGCTTCATAGCCACGAATGATGTCGGCCCTATTAAAACCAATGTTTTTGGGGAAAAATTCTTTTACAACCTTAATCGGGATAGCTTTGGCAAAATCAGTTCCCAGGCGCTATTCGAGGCAAAATTCGGCAACACACTCTTTCAACCTAATTCGCTAAATATCATTATCGGCACCGATTCCGGTTTATTACCCCTATACCTGCAACAAAAAGGCTTGCCTAACGGCTCCCGATATATTTTTATCGAACCTGAGTCGGTGCTCGAACAGCTGATAAACCATCAACTGCTTGAAGAATTAGATCCGGCTATCGTCTGCGTAACGCTCGACGAATGGGAAGAATCGGCTAAGTTATTTAAAATACAAGACTATTTTTATATTAACTCAGTTCGATCGTTTAATTCACTTTGCGCTGAAGACGATAATTACAATGCCTATGCAGAGCTCAGCTGGCACATTACCGAAATGTTGGCCCAAGGCCATTGGCATTACAATGTGTCTCTCGGCAACGAAGCGTTTACCATACGTCAGCTTGCCAATTTAGCGGACAACATATTACCGGCTAAATTACTTACCAACGCCTTTCAGGGAAAGACCGCAGTGTTGCTGGCAGGCGGGCCGTCTCTGGACGAAGCGTTGCCCTGGGTGCGGAAACACCGCCAACAGCTCATTATTTTTGCAGTCTCGCGCATTTCCAGACAGCTAAAAAATATCAACCTTGAACCTGATTTTATTTTCTCCGTCGATCCCACCGAATTAAGCTTCGACATCAGCAAAGAAATGCTCACTTTCAGCGACCGCCCCGTTTTTATTTACTCTTATCACACCGTTCCGACCCTAGTCAGCCAGTGGCGAGGAACCGGTCTCTATTTGGGCAGCCAAGTTCCCTGGAAATCAACGTTAAACCAAGCCAATTTTGACGGGGTAGGTCCGACTGTCACCAATACCGCTTTGAGCGTAGCGCACAAATTCGGCTTTAATCGCATTATCCTGGCCGGTGTCGATCTTTGCTTTACACGGGACGGCTACACCCATGCCGCCGGCAGCGATGAACATATTGCCGGCCCCCGCTTTAACTTGACCTCCTTACAAACAGAAACCAATGGCGATTTCATGGCGCCAACCAGTTGCGATTTGGTCGCCGCAATCAATACGCTGGCAATACAGGCCAAGGCCATTACCGCAACAGGTTGTCAAATAATCAATCCTTCCGCCAATGCCGCCAAAGTCGACCATGTAACCTACATGCCTCTGGCAGATATTCAGCTGGACGATAATCCGATCGATGTCACGGCCATTGTTGCCAAACAAATAGAAGCGTCAAGCCATCGTTCTTATAACGACCCGGCAACCATCGGCGAACTTAAGCGCGCTCAGTTTCAAATAAACGCTATCTTGCGTCTGGCTAAAGACGCTTTAACAATAAACGAGAGTATGTATAGCGCTCAGGGCGCCATCGAAAACTACAAAGACAAAAGAAAACTCGACAAAATTGAAAAAAAACTCAACCGAGACCATCGCCAATACAGCAAGCTTGTTAAACGATTCGGTATTCGTAACTTTATAAAAATCACTAAACCCTTTACTGATGAGGATTGGAGCGCGGAAGAAGCTAAAGAAATGGGCAATGCCTATTACGAGGCCTATCGTGACGGCGCAATCGCACTACTTAAATTAATCAGCGATGCCATAGAGCGGGCTCAGTCACGCCAAGAGGAAACTCGCGACGAACCGGACTTCTCTCAATTATTCGGTCAATGGCGAAAAGATCGTAGCTTCGGTCGGGCCGGATTATGGCGACAAAACCATCCCCATGCCAATATTCCGGCGTCGGTACAAACAGAGTTTAATGAACTGGAAGACCTGTTTACTTCCATCTTATCCAATAAAAACACCGGACACATGGCGCAAGCAAAAAATCACGCCAGCTTTCCCATGTTGAAAAAACGCTCAGGTCTACTGTTCAAACATCAAAAAACACAGGAATTAAAAGACCTGCTATCGGGATTACATAAGCATCAAGATCAAACTGCTGCGGTTCCCTATGTCTATTTACTTAACGGCTACTTGGCTGAATTGCAAAACGACACTGAAACAGCCATAACCGCCTACCACAATATTATAGATAGCGAAGACTCTCCATTACTGCAAGAAGCATTGTTAAGAATAGCGTCCATCAGCATCAATACAAACGACGTCGACAATACTAACGCTTACCTGTCTCTACAATGCTTATCCCAGATCAATCCCGTTTATCTGCCCTTCTATGCGGAAATAGTCCGCCTACGAGGCGACGCATTCGCGGCCATAGATGTTTATAACCACTATATCAGCCAGTTTCCTGAAGACACTTTGGGACAAATAAAACTGGCAACACTTTATATGGAAAATAAGATTTATGACGCCGCAGAACTGATGTTTGATTATATCCTGACAAAAACGCCGGATTCGAAAGCGGCAATCGATTTAAAAAAGCAACTGACTTATTTGAAGACTTTAAATTGAAATTTATAACTTTATGTGAAAGAGAAAGCAGGGTTATCCGACAGACGTGTATGCCTGTGTAGCTTGTCGCCCCTTATCGAAAGCGACTATTTGTTTTTCCAGTATTTTCTTTTGCTCTTGTATTCTTTCAATTAAAACCGCATCTTCCTCAATAATTGAGCTTGCCAACGATTTTAGAGCCTCGGACGCCATAACAGCCTCTGAAAACAATTTTTCCAAACACTGCTGCCGCAAATCCAGCACTACGGCTAATTGCTCCCATTGCTCTGCGGCGACACATTCCGACACTTGATTAGAGAGTGCCGCCAACTCTTCCAATTGAAACTGAGGATGCTGGTCAGCAGAGTATTCCTCAGTTTTTGATGGCATCCCAGGCTCCTTTTATTTCCCTCATTAACGAGGCGACTTCATCAAGTATTGCTTCGTCATTTTCGCGACTGGCTTGCAATAAACGAGTAGTCATATAGTTATATAATCGACTAAGATTGGCTGCAATTTCGCCGCCTTTTTCTAAATCAACTGCTTCGTTTAAGCCGCCGACTATTGCTACCGCTCTGGATATATAAACGCTCTTTAACTCTAAATCGGAGCGATCCATCGCCCCTTTCGCGGCATTCACCCTAGCCAAAAAACCATCCATTAACATCTGTATCAAATAATGCGGCGAAGCATCCGCTAGCCCGCTTTCATTATGCACATTAGCGTATTGATTTACGCCTCTTTTGTAAGCACTTGGGTACATATCAGCCTTCCTTTAGTATGCTAATGCCTGAGCAAGGTACGTGGATGTCGACTTCAATTTGCCGACGACTACATCCATTGCTGTAAACTGCTTGATCATGCTTGCCTGCAAACTGTCCATACGGCTCTGGACATCAGCTCTCTTTGCAGTAAAAGACGTCAATTGTTTGTTCAGTGATGTTTGTTGCGAGTCCAAAGGCCCACCCGATTGCAAATACTGTGTCAATTTTGAATCTAATCGGGTAGCAACGCCATCAGTCGATGAGAATACATCGCTTACAGCAGAAAGATTGGCGGTCAAGGCTGTAGTAAGCTTGGTACTGTCCAATGCCATAACCCCGTCTTTATTAATCGAAATACCAATCATCGCCAATGAATTATAACTACTGGTCGCTGAGGTTACAGTGTTACTGGTATCCTGCCTTAACTGATTGCTTATGTTACGTAATGTTGCATTGCCCAACAGCGAACCATTTGACGAACCTGAAGTTCCAGCATACTTACCTAATCCACTGGTGGTTGAATGAAGGCTATTGAATGCCGTTACAAAATCGGTAATCGTTTTGCTGATCGCCGTTGTATCCAAGGTAACGCCCAAATTAACAACCGTTCCAACTGCAGCGGATTGCAAATTCAAGGTCACACCAGGAAGTACATCGGTGATTGTATTAGTGCTGCGGGTCGCCGCTAATCCATCAACCTTGATCGTGGCATCCGTAGCGGCCACTGTACTGTAGTTTGCGGGGGTTGCCGTATCAAGAGCATTCAATCCTGCATCGCCGCCCGTAACCGCCAAGCTAAACGCATTAGCAGTCCCCGTATCTTTGGATGTCAGCACTAATTTTGAAATGGTTGTACCGGGTGTCACTGTAGAATCCACATTAATAATACTGGCTGTCACACCATTATTACCCGTCGCACCGTTAATCGCATCGCGAACATTCGCCAATGTAGCACCAGCTCCAATAGTTACGGCAAACGCTGTTTTTGTGGAACCCGCCGGATATGTAAAATCAAGAGCACCTCCTGTTGCTGTAGCAACTGAAGCAGTATTGGCATATTCGGTAGTTGTAATCGATTGCTTCGACTTAGCCAACTGAGTTACTTCCACAGTATGGCTTCCCGGCACCGCGCCAGCCCCGGCTGTGGATGTAAAGATAGCCGTATTCGCAGAAACGGCCTGAGTGGCTTTAAATAAATTGCCGTCCTTAAGTTTTTGCACCGCTGTTTGGAAACTTGATAACGCGCTTTTTAATGAGCCAAGCCCACTTAACCGGGCGTTAGCAGCCGTCTCCTGACGGGTGATAGCATTAAACTGAGGCTGTCCTTCAGCTTGAATCAACTGTTTGACAATGCCATTGATATCCATGCCGCTACCAATCCCGGTTGAGGATGAAATAGACATAACTTACCTCCTCGCAATTAAAGTCACTTAAAAAATTAAGCTCTACTCTGAATAACAGAGCCTTTTTTACCGTCCAGTTCCTGCATCTTTTTTATGAATGCCAGCATATCTTCCGACGGAATTTGACGCACTGTCTCACCGGTCTGATTATCAACAATTTTAACCACAACTTTTTTTGTTGATTCATCAATCTTAAACTCTAAGTTACGGTTTGCAGCTTGAAGTATTGAATTACCCTCAACTGCTGCTGACTTTAGCTTATCCAGAGATGTTACGTTAGAATCAAACTCCTTTTCCTTTAAACTATCAGGTGACAAGGCTGGTTCGGATTCAACTTTCTTATCAATTACCACATCCGTTTTCAAAGAGGCTGAGTCTTCATTTTGTCGCTTATTTTTCACAACTGTAGCCGGAACAAGCTTCGATACATTTGTAATTTCACTGTTCATATCACTAACCTTCAGTTAACCCTATTTTCCAAATGGAAAAGGCTGTAGTACCACTACAGCCTCAGCCTTCCCTGACCGTTCCCTTAAAACCTTATCTGAGTAAACTCAGCACTCCCTGCCCAGATTGGTTCGCCTGTGCCAACATGGCTGTGCCGGCCTGTTGCAAAATCTGAGAGCGACTTAAAGAAGCCGTTTCTGCGGCAAAATCAGCATCCATGATCCGTGATTTAGCAGCGGATTGATTTTCAACAGATGATTGTAAATTCGCAATAGTCGTTGTAAAGCGGTTTTGAACCGCACCCAAAGTAGCTCGGAAGTTATCAACGTTTTTAATTGCCAAATCAATGGCATCTACTGCTGACCTTACTTTTACTGAACCCGCCGTAGATCCGATAGATTGTCCAGTACCAAATAATGATTTTAAACCAGCAATTGTTGATAATGAAGAAACAGTAATAGAAATCTGGTTGTTTGTAGCTGTATTCGCGCCCACTTGAAAATTAGCGCCTTTCATTGAACCTGCTAAAATTTTCTTATCGTTAAATGTAGTATTGTCAATAATTCGTTTAATTTCCAAGCCCAACTGTTTAAATTCCAGTTGCAATTTTTGTCTGTCACCAGAACCTACACCACCCGTGTTAGCCGCTTGAACACCTAAATCACGCATCCGTTGCAGCGTGTCGGTTATGGTACCCATAGCCGCCTCAGCCGTTTGAGCCATAGATATGCCGTCATTAGCATTTCTTATCGCCACTGTCATGCCGCGAATTTGCGAGTTCATCCTGTCCCCGATCGCCAAACCGGCTGCGTCGTCTTTTGCAGAGTTGACACGTAAACCTGTGGACAACCGCTCCATTGAAGTACTGAGACTCATTGAATTTTTACTCAAACTCCCTTGAACGCCTAATGCCCCAAGGTTTGTATTAATTTGCATAACCATGATCGTATCTCCCAAAAATCCCTCGGTTTACCCAAGAGAAAAAATTAATTTATGTATTCAAAAAATTTATTAAACCTTCGACTCGATAATGTTATCGACGTGCATTTAAATTACTTTAATATTTTTTCAGAAATATTTGGAAAACTCTCCTTGAGCCTGTAAGAAATCGGACTCTTTGCCTATATCCAACCAATATTCATGAACTGGAAACATTGAAACCAATTCCCCCGCCTTAATTTGCTGATTTAAAAACTCCGGCATATCGATCTGTTGCTGCTTGGCAATGGTTTGCACCAACGATTGATTAAGCACATAAACCCCGGCATTGGAAAAACAGCTATGAACAGGTTTTTCAACGATATTGGTAATACGTTGACCATTCATACTTACAACACCATAAGGAATCTGGTACTCATATTGACGAACACACAGCGTCGCTACCCCTTGATGCTCATTATGATAGGTCAGCAAACGGGGAAAATTGATCTGTGTCAAAATATCGCCGTTCATGACAATCATCGGCAAATCGGGCAGATTAGCGGGCAATAGACCCAATGCTCCCGCCGTTCCTAGCGGTTCATGTTCCTCAATGTAACTGATTTGCACTCCCCAACGCTGCCCATCGCCAAAATAATCTTTAATCTGATCCGCCAAATAATGGACTGCGATATAAAAATCCCTGAATCCCGAACTCACAAAACTTTCAATAATGGTTTCGAGAATCGGCTTACCGCCGATTTCCAACAAAGGCTTAGGGCACACGTCCGTTAAAGGCCGCAAGCGTCTACCAAAGCCGCCCGCCATCAAGAACACCGGATTTTGGAAATGCGGTTGCTTATACAATCCCTGCAAAGTCTCCAGCCCAACCACTTTGCGATCGGCATCCAAAATCGGCAAATGAATTAAATTGTGCGCCTCCATAACGGCGCACATCTTGGTTTTGGAATCATTGATCGAAGCGACTTTAGGATTCGCATTCATGACTTCCGCGACAGCATGATCCAAGGAAAGCCCCCGCATCAAGGCCCGCCTTATATCGCCGTCAGTAACCACGCCGGATAGTCTCCCAAGGTCATCACTAACTAATGCAATCTGTAGCGCAGCTGCATCTATAACGCGAATAGCTTCCTGCAAGCTGGTTTGGGGATTAATCAGTGCATTGCGCCAGTTATGTTTCATACCTTAATCTCTATTAATAGATTTTATTTGCGAACGAGGCGGATATACAATCCGGTTGCACGCAATATCCTGCGTTACTACACTACCGGCGCCAATAATGCTGCCTGCGCCAATACTGATGCCTTGAATAATTGTTGCCCCCGTTCCGACATGAACCCCGTCGCCTACATCAACGGTACCGCTAAGCACGGCTCCCGGCGCAATATGAACATGCCGCCCGATTCGACAATCATGCTCGACAATTGCGCCGCTATTCACAATGGTATTCTCAGCAATTTTTGTGCCTGCCTGAATAATGACACCTGCCATCACCTGCACACCATCGCTTAATTCAACATCGGCAGCGATGAACGCGGTTGGATCAACCAGGGTTTTAAAGCGGTAGCCTTTGGCATTAAACGTATTAAATAATCTGGCTCGCAAACCTTTATCTTTCGGGAGCGAACCCACGCCGTTAACCAGTTCAATTTCTGCCGCCGAATAATCAAATACCGCATTATCCGAGCCCAGAACATTGAGTTCCAGTAACACGCATCCTATAGATTGATTTGGATCAACAATACCTAATAGTCGACAATTCAGCCGATGGAGAATATCTACCAGGACTTTAGCATGTCCGCCGCCGCCCAAGATAATGATAGGTTTAGTCATTACATCCTTTAAATCAATTCGTCTGCATCGTAATTACGACCGCTCGACTCACCCAACAGCGCCCAATAATCCATTGGGCTTTTTCCTGTTCCGGGACGCTTTATGGTCAAATTTGTTTCAGTAAAGCATTCCCCTGAAGAAATAGAGCATCTTGCAACCAGACTTTTGCGAACAACCTTTTGGTTCTCCAGCTCCATCGGCTGAGGACCTTTAAGCCCCTGCCCCAAAGCTTTTTCAACATCCCTGATGCCTTGAACCATCGCTTTAAGCTCATCAGGCTCAAGAGACACCTTATGATCGGGGCCTTGTTGGGTTCTATCCAGCGTAAAATGCTTTTCGATGACTGTCGCGCCTCGGGCTACCGCCGCAACAGGCACAACCAAACCTACACTGTGATCCGAATAACCTACCCTCAGGCCAAAAGCCTGCTGTAAAACATCCATGGCTTTCAGATTAATATTTTCCATAGGCGTTGGATATTCGGAAGTACAGTGCAATAAAGTTACTTTTTCCCGCAACACAGCCTGACCTTGCGCCGAGCTATAGGCTTGCTGAAAAGCACTACTGGAAGGTTGCCGCTGTTGCAGCGATCCCACACTTCCAGTATCGCCGGCGATCGCAAGATAACCGAATGCCAGCACACCCAAGGCTGTTTCAACCTCGCCCAAAGTCGCCATGCCTGTCGATAAAATAATGGGGTTACCGGTTTGCGCATGCGCCAACAAAAAAGGTCCGTTAGTGATCTCCCCTGAAGGAACTTTAAGCGTTTCGACGCCAAGCTCGCGCACAAGAAAATCAAGACTTTCAAAATCAAATGCCGTCGATAAAAATTCAATCCCCAGCTTCTGACAATAGGCTAATAACTGAAAATGCAGCTCATATTTCAATTCCAGCCGCTTTAACATCGTCAGCTGATTTTCATCGGCATCCGTGGTGATTTTTTGATACGCCGCTTTCCCGGCATGTTGGGTAACCAGGTTTTCAGCCTTAAACGTCTGAAATTTGACTGCATCCGCGCCCGCTGCAACAGCGGCGTCAACCAGTTGGCGCGCTGTTTCCAGATTGCCGTTATGGTTGACACCGGCTTCGGCAATAATAAAAACACTCATCGCTTATTCCCCATTACCAAGATCATAAAAGCTCTTTTTTAATAAGCCGTCCAAAGATTGAGACTTCAATAGCTCTTTTATTTCTGCCGATGCGCCACTGTTGCCATAAGGGTTTTCGACCGTCTTCAATGATTCTTGAAATTTCTCGGAAAAAAGCCGGTTGAATGCCTGCACAATCGCATCAACTTCAGGCTCGCAATGAATCACGCTGTCCGCGCAAAGCCGCCCTTTTTGCCTGTCGCCGACATTGATCGTGCCAATTTTAAAAGCCGGAGCTTCTATCAAGCCGCTGGATGAATTGCCTACGACAGCATCCATATATTTCAGCGCGGAAAGATAACGTAACGACCCTAGCGATACAAAAGACGCTATTCGTTCGGGAAAGCGCTGCCGGTATTGTTCAATCATATCGATAATCACGCGACCGTCAGCATCCGCATTTGGCTGGGTAAAAATAATGTGACTATCGTCAAAGCAATCCAGCGCTTTCAGAAGATTGCCAAATTGCGATGCCGCCGTGGCATTTTCCAAGGTGACAGGATGGAAAGTGACCAGTAAGTTACGCTTGCCCAGCTTAAAACCAATGGCTTGTTCAAGCTGCGGTTTATCCAGCAGTTGCAAACGAAAAATATTATCCAGACCCGGCGCACCCGCATTAAAAACACGTTGCGGCTGCTCGCCCAACTGAATGACCCGCTGCCGGTAGCTTTCCGTTGCAGTAAAATGCAAATGGGACATTTTGGTAATGGCATGGCGAATGGCATCGTCAACCGCGCCTTCTGTTATTTCGCCGCCGTGAATATGAGCAATCGGAATGCGATGCGTCATAGTCGCCTGACACGCCGCAAAAATCTCGAAACGATCGCCTAAAACCACCAGCACATCCGGCTGCAAACATTCCAGCGCATCGGCAAAGCCGATGACGCCCAAGCCTATAGACTTACTGATGCCAACCGGCGTATCCGATGACAGCAGCATCTCCACTTTGCGATGGATAATAAAACCATCCTGCTCTACCTGCTTCCAGGTTAAGCCGAATTCCGGCGAAAGATGCATACCGGTGACGATAACCTGCAATTCCAAAGCCGAATCGTCCTGGATCTCCTTCATCAACCAGTACAACAGACCATATTCAGCACGGGAACCGGTGACTACGCAAATTTTACGCCTTGCCTGCTGCATCAGATTACGCTGCTCGGGATATTCACAATCCGCTCAGCCGCCCATTCCGTGTTGACTAACACACCTTTCCGGCAATGCCGATACATGGGCAATCGGTGCATGGGTTCCCAGATTGGCCGGGTCATTACGCCCTGTTCATTGGTTGCCTTTAAAAAAGCATTCCGCTCGGAGAGATTCTCAAACACTACCGCATTTAACCAGTAATTCGAATATGCGGCTTCCGGCTCAATAAAGCACTGAAATCCATTTTGTTGACTCCACTCAATGTACCGTGCAGCCAACTCGCGTTTTTTGGTGACGAACAGCGGCACACACTCAAGCTGCGCCACGCCTAATGCGGCATTAAGATTGGGCATCCGGTAGTTAAAGCCCACTTGATCATGTATGAATTGCCATGAGTGCGGTTGTTTTGCTGTCGTGGTCAAATGCTTGGCCTGTTTGGCCAAGGCTTCATCGTCGGTCAAAATCATTCCGCCGCCGCCGGTAGTCATGATTTTATTACCGTTAAAACTTAAAACGCCTACTCGACCAAAGGTTCCGCAATGCTGTTTATTCAACGTGCTGCCCAGCGCTTCTGCGGCATCTTCAACCACAGGGATATGATATTTTCCACACACTTCGACAATCCTGCCCATGCCGACAGGATGCCCGAACGTATGCATGGGCAGACAGGCGGCAATCCGTTTGCCGGTTTGTTTATTCCAGGTTTCGCCGTTACGGTCTTCGGCAAACTCATCCAAATAATCTTCCAGAGCCTGAGCGGAAAGCCCCAAGGTCGTTCTGTCCACATCGACAAAAACCGGCTCGGCGCCGCAATAATGAATGGCATTGCAGGTGGCAACAAAGGTTAATGCCTGGGTAATCACTTCTTCATCCCGCTTAACACCAACCAGCAACAATGCCGCATGCAAAGCCGCGGTGCCGTTAACCGTAGCCACTGCGTATTTTGCCCCGGTATATTTGGCGCAATCCGCTTCAAACCGGTCAACGTATTGTCCAACGCTGGAAACGAAAGTACTGTCTATCGCATCAAGCAGATATTCTTTTTCCCTGCCCTGAAACCGGGGCTCATGCAAGGGTATCAACTCATCAGTCTGATAAATTTCCCTGACATATCGAATGAAACCCTCGGTAATCACTTCATGCATTGTTCTACCTCCTGCGTCCTTGCAGTCGTCATACATTGTAGATACCGGATTTGTATTTTTTCAGGTTTTCCGGATTTAAAAACCAGTCCACCGTTAACCGCAAGCCCTCTGTTATATCAATCCTTGATTCAAAACCGGTTAGCGCTTTAATTTTTTTATTATCACACCAGAGCCGGTTCACTTCGGACTTTTCAGGTCGTAAACGCTGCTCATCGACAATAAACTCCACATCGCTATGCATGATGTTTTTAATGATATTAAGGGTATCGCCTATCGATATTTCCGAATTGGAGCCGATGTTCACCGTCTCGCCAAGGGTTTTATCCGACTCGGCAAGCGCAATAAAGCCGCGACAGGTATCTTCCACATAATTAAAATCCCGCGTCGGCGATACATCGCCTAATTGGATTTGTTTTATGCCGCCGGCAATCTGGGTAATGATCGTAGGAATCACTGCTCTTGCCGATTGCCTCGGCCCGTAAGTATTAAAAGGGCGCGCTATGGTCAGCGGTAATTCAAAGGCATTGTAAAAACTCATCGCCATCGCATCGGCGGCAATTTTACTGGCGCTATAAGGCGATTGCGGCTGCATGGGGTGTTTTTCATCGATAGGCACATACTGGGCAGTGCCATAGACTTCGCTGGTTGAGGTGTGTATCACCCGCTGAACCTGATTATCCAAAGCAGCCTGGCAAATATTTAAGGTGCCTTTGATATTGGTATCGACATAACTGTCGGGGGCTACATAGGAATACGGAATCGCTATCAACGCCGCCAGATGATAAATAACATCGACACCTTTGGTAATATGTTTGCAGTAATGCGGGTCTCTTACATCGCCATTCAGCACTTCTATCTGATCCAGGCAATCGACTTCTTCCAGCCACCCCCAATGGTTAAACGAATTGTATTGAGATAATGCTTTGATTTGATGCCCTTGTTTGGCAAGCATTTCTGTAAGATGCGAACCGATAAAACCATCAGCCCCTGTCACTAATATATTTGCCATAACTTTACGGTGTCATCATTCGACTAATTTTGCTTTTACAAAAGCTTCGGCCATTGCCCAATCGGTTAATGTATCAATATCCAGACTCATAACAGCATCCATCACCAGCGGTACGGTACGTTCGGAATAAAATGATTTCTTTTCCTGCAAAACCGATGTCTTGCAAAGATACATCGCGCCATTGGGTGTCAGTAACGGTTCCACTTCCTGCCGTCGGGTTTGAATAGCTTTGTCATTGGAAAGAGCCGTTAAAAAACCATCATTACTTTTAAACAAGGTAGTCAGATCACGGTGTATTCCTTTACAACCGATCACTCCATCCGCTTGCCGCCTTTCCATCAACTCTAAAGCCTGTTCAATTATAGCAGATGACCGAAAAGGGGAAGTTGGCTGCAACCACATCACTTGTTCAGGCAAATAATGATATTCGTCCTCAAACCAGTGCAGAGCATGTTCTACAACAGCAAGCGCTGAAGCCTTGTCATTTGAGCATTCAGCAGGTCGAATAAAAGGAGCGCGCAAACCGGCATCGCGACCAACTTTTGCATAGTGATCGGAATCGGTCGATAAAATAGCAATATAGTTATTCAAATCTGCTTTTTGTATTGCCTGAGCCGTCCAAGCAATCAAAGACTTATCACCCAGCAATTTTATGTTTTTGTCGGGTATTCCTTTCGAGCCGCTTCTGGCCGGAATAATAATTAATGTTTGAATGGGCATTAACCTATCACACGCTCATATAGACCAATTAAGTCATGAATATTATTATGCATTTGAATTTGTTCCCTGGCTTTTAAAACATTTCTCTTTAAGTCCTGAACGCTAACCCTACTGATGATCTCAGGTATGCAATCAATTTCATTTTCATTTATTACCAGTCCAATGTTGTATTTTAAAACAATCTCACAAACAGCTTCGAATCGGGCACTGACAAGCACCGGCAAACCAGCCTCTAAATAACTAAATAACTTGGTTGGAATTAAATGCTTAAAATGCAAATCCCCCGTATAGACACCACTAAAATCATAGACCATCAATCCATAATCATAATTAGCAATCTTTTTGCCTAATAACTGAGGATGCTCACCCAGATAAAAATTGAAATTTTCATAAGAATCAGACAACTCAAAAAATTTGTCATAAAAAAGCGGGTAATCTTTTTGTTGCGCGATTAGCGGATTATTATAAATATCTAAATGACAGCCTTTGGACATGAGCTTATCTATGACAGTCAAAAGCTGTGCATCACCAAAAAACTCGTGAGGCCTGTTTAAAGTCAACGGAGGAATACCGCCAATAAAAACAAGTTTAGTCTTAAAATTAGTTACATTAGATGAATAAAAAAAATCCTTCAACGGCCAAGATGGGAAAGACAAATGATTTTTCTTTTGTGTACCCACACAATCACTCAGCAAAGAATTCCGGTAACCATCATCGCCATTAAATACAACCCCATCTGCATGCTCAACAATGTAAGCTTCACAAACGGATTGCAATTTATGATTTTCAAATACATCATCCCCCCACGCCCGTTGCATTGCCTCTGCTGCCTGCGTCAAAACGGAACAGGGTAAATAAAAAGATTGACTGTCCATAATCTCGACAATCTGGCGACAATGCGCCGACTTATAGACATTGATCAGGACAGGGATATGATATCGAAACAACCATCCTTGCGTATGCAGTAACAAAGGCCTTTCTGTTTTATTAATAAAAAGCAAAAAACTTGAAAAATCAGTATAAATTAAATCATCAAAATATTTTTTTTGATGAGCAACCATATTCTCGTCAAATACGATCGCAATAGTTTTATAACCGCAATCACGAAGAGCCATACTCATTTTAATTTGATTAAAATAAACCTTTTGCGCCACGAATATAACAGTTGGCAACACATCGTTAACCATGGTATTCAACTGATGCTCAATTTCATGCCAGCTACTGACAGTTTTGTGTGATAACGCAACAATCTCATCAATAATACTATCTGATGCCGTTGCCTTTTCAGAAAGCCGCATTGTCCTTAGGTCATTTTTTTTACCAGCCTTTAAACTCTCATTAATCAATAGGGTATGCAAAGAGATTCCAAGCGCATCTGCGGCTTTTTCATCAATAACTTGAAGACTCTCAAAAGCATAGGGCGCAAACTTGCTATCGACATAACATGGTGTGGCTTTCATAATCGGCAATTACAGATAGTTTGGTATTAGATAGCGGAAAAACAAGAGACAGGAAATCTTTAAAAATTCGACTTGTTGCAAGACGAATATATTTACAAATTTAAAGTGCATCTATATCTTTTATTATACTTTGAGCCCGGCATTCCCAAGTATGATGGGCCTTAATGGTTTCCAGAGTATCCAGTTGAGCCTTGCTTCCCCAATAGTTTAGTTGTTTCGCTTTCTCGTAGACGTCATCGAAATCCAGCCATTTGAATTCAAAATAATTAAACTGCTTTTGAAAAAAACTATGCAAGCCCTCAGGGGCATAGTACTTATTGAGCGGATTTTTCCATTGATAGGTATTGTATCTATCGCCATCATTGTCGTTATACCAAAATAATAGCCCTCCCGAAGCCATACAATCGATAGCACGAAAATGAAAACCGACGCCATCATGTAAATTTATTCTTGAACGCTGATGAATAAAATTCATCTCCGCATCGTTATCGATAAATTTTCTATAAAATCGTTCATATTTAGACCATTCCAACCAGTTTGGACTGCCGAAAATAGCAATTGACTCGGATTTTCCAAGCGCAAAATCAAGCAGCTCCGTCCGGTTACTCATGCGCTTAGTGCGTATGAGCAGGTCATAACACATATCTCTCGCTATTTCAAGCGGATGGCCAATCAATCTTTCCAGCATATCATTTATAATCTGGACGCAAGACTCATGGTTTTTTTCCCTATATGTATCAACCTCTATAAAATGGCTATATTCTTTCAGTAAAGCTCCAAAATCAGTGGTTTTGTTTTTCCCAATCAAGGGCCGCGACAACTCTGATTCCGACCATGGCTTCGGAATGTGCCCCATAAAACAGAATTCTATCTCCTTGTTTTCATGCTCTTTACCAGGAAAAAAAGTTTCCATACATGTACCTGGAGGCATCCAGGCGGTAAAGCCGCCCGTTTTAAAATTTACCACCCACGTAGGATCGAATGTATAGGTTATATCGCTGCCTTTAATATGGCTTTCATCACGCCCTTCCATATCCACTACCCATGAAATGTGTAGAATATTCAGCCTATGCAGAATTGGAATCTCATCTTTTACACGATTCATTTCAAAAATGGCGCAAGGTTTTTTTTCAGAAACCCATGAGCGCATTTCAGTTTCCGATAATAACCCGCATTGCCCAGTCACTTCTAAACCTTGTTTTTGGAATGCGCGAGTCAAAAACAAGAAAATGCGCCTATGAAAGGCGCTTTCAGTCGGCATAAACAGAGAGATATGTTTAATTTTCATGATGACTTAACAGAGCGGCAATCGCGTCCAATGACTAAGGACGGTTCCTGAATAAATTGCGATGAAATCATCAACCATACTTTTGACATTATTAAATTTTTCATAAAGGGTTTGGCGTAAATAATCATGTTCTAAATCATCAATCATATCCGGTACTGCAAGTTGTTTAGAGACCTGTTTAACAAGCCCTGCGTGAGTAGAAACCACGCGACCAAATCTTGCGGCCAAAGTCATAAACCGGGAATGCTTAAGTGCTTCTTCTGTTTCAACAAAAAATATCGGACGTTTTCCAGTTGCTGACGCAAATGCGAATGCGAAGCCTGACATATCTGTAATCAGAATATCCGACTCATAATACAAAGATGAATCCGGAGTAGGCTGTAAATCAAATATAATATTTTTATTAGCCGCGAACATTTCGACCATCCGTAAGACATAGTCACGATGTCTATCTGTTGGATGAGGCCTGCATATTATTTTCGCGGAAAAATTATTATCAGCCAACGCTGCAATAATAGCGGCACCATGAGAATGAAAAATATGCCCGGAATGTTCTGGCGAATAGACGGATGGAACAAAAAGGATCTGCTTCGTTTTATTGAGGATGGATATTTTTTTCGCACCCCCACGGGTATCATATTGACGATTATTTTTTACATACCCGCCTGGTATGAGAATTTTATCTACGGACGGTATAACCCGCCTAAAATCCAGATTACTAAATATAAAGCAATCGAATAACGCCTGAATTGTCCATTGTAAATAATAAACGGAAGGACAAAAGTAATAGTCAAAATCCGCAAAAAAAGGATTATCCAATACCGCTGGACTGGGTATCGTATCCCGCATGAATATCGAATGTCCTAGCAATACCTTTTTTGATTGTGGAAAATATTTTGTCCATTTAGTTTCATTCGTAGTTACCACTACCTTGGTTTCGGACAATATTTCGGCTTTATGTAAATCAACATGACTATTAAAAATAATATCCAACTCTTTAGATGACAAAACCTGACAGCTGAATCCATTCCGAATGAGTTCAGGCAAAAACGGTCTAAAAAAGTCAGAAAATTCTGGACGTGTATCAATAAAAACAAAATCAACAATTTTTTCCATCTACAATCTGCTATAGAACCTTATAATTTATTCACTCCGCAACGGTTCATAAAAATCAGAATCCCGTAAGCGCCCACAAACAATAACTTTATTAATAACTTGATTGTAAATCACATTATCTCCAACAGGCTTTTCTTCCTTTCCAGTCTTTTTTCAATTGCATCACGAAGCAATCCATAGCTTTTCATTATATCCGCGCGCACCGCCCCTTGCTGACAAGCCCGTTCCCAACACATCACCTCCATTTTTAGCGGCACGGGAACTCGTTTCTTTACATAATCATGAATATTTTTATCCATGCCCGAAGATTCGACAAAATTGTAATTCCATTTTTTATAGTTTTCATGGAACACGCCTTCTATAAATTTAATATCATCCGATGAAAATATATCAGGATGATCATCTTCTAAGTGCTTGGTGGAAAAGCCAGCCATCAATCCACGATGGCTCGGTTGTTCCCATGGACTTCCGAAATACGTACTTTCTAATAAAAGCTCTGACCATGAAACGCCTAAGCGTTGGCTAACTTTTCGCATCGTTTTTTCAGGACTGGAATGAATGTCTTCCAACCGGATCGCAAATTCATCATCATCTGAACGACATTCGATCAAAGGCACATCGCCGTTTAACAATTCACCAAAAAGCTTATTGGCATAATCATGAATAGGAATGTCATTTTTCACCTCTAACGCTGTCGGATACATATAACGCTTAAAATGTGAACCCAGTGTTTGCAATGGCTTTCTGATCATATGAATAAGCGTGATTTTTAAAAAAAACTTTTGCGCATTTTTAGCTAAAATCGGATCCGGCATATGCATATTCCAGGCTATTTTTGTTACTGTTTTAGCGTATTGCCTCCCTATAGCCCAGTTATAAGCAAGATTAAATATCACAAAGAAATCTTTTTCGGCTAAGGTAATATTTTTAACATCACCAAAATAGTTTTTCACCATATGTAAAAAAGTAGATATAAAGTATCCAATATAAGGTCCTTGATAACAAAATAGGTCTTTATCTTTTGGCTGACTAAAAAACAATTTTCCATCCGACTGTTTCTCTATTGAAAATGCAAGTGTTGTCGGAACATGAATATTTTTACCCTTTATATCAACAAAATTTTGATTATATTTTCCTTCGTATTCAATATTTCTACCATAATGCCGCATACTGTTGCTTAATTGACACTCAACATTATCCCTGCCTATCATTATGTCAAAATACTTAAAATATTCACGGAAATCAAAATCTCCTATCTTAACGATTTCAGGATGACCATCTAACAAGGAACTGAAGAAAGCAGTGCCCGATCTGCCATAATAGCAAATGGGAATAATCTCATTAATATGATCCGGGTTAGGACCAATATATGTTTGACATTCATGTAAGGTGACGCCGCCATTTATCTTTATTAAAAAATCATTCGTGAGGGTTATCATGTTGTATCCTAAAATATTTCAAATGCTCGCCATATAAAAAATCATCACGTGTTTTGCTGCCATTAACTTCAAAGCCGCACGATATAATTTGGGGAATTCAATTAAGCGCTAACCACACAAACCAAACTTATACTTACACTCAATCATAAGCGTTTAAATCTTCGGCCGAATCCACTTCGCCCCAAGGCTTTTCATAAGGTATTGCCACAACCGGTATCCGCTCTGCGTCGATCAGTTTTTGCAATGTTCCGGTCATATGCATCCGATCGCATTCCGCGCTGCTCAGGTTCGAGCGAATCAGCATCACTTCAGCCCAGCTTTCCGGCGTAAAACGTAACAACCCCATGTACTGTCCCTGTATTTCAGCTACCGATTCGGGCTTATTGCCGATTTCGCTTACAGTGCCATCGGCCCGTAAGCGAAAGGTTTCCGCATCCATCAGCGGGTCGCCAAAACGTTTTTCCCACAATTTTTGCCAATGCGAATCAAAAGTTAAAGCCATTAGAGCCTTACTTTCCATTAAGGACACGACGGCTTCAGCTTCGTAAAAAATATCCGAATAACTGACAATACACGACGAGTCCTGTAACCAAGCCTGGGCACAAGCCAAAGACGACACCATATTCGTTTCCGCCCAACGTGGATTGTGAAATTCGACTAAGCCAAAATCAGCCAACAGCTCCCGTTTGTAGCCCGTGACAATTGCTATCTCGTTGATACCGGCACACCGTAGCGCAATCAGTTGCCGTTGTAACAATGACTTGCCGTGCAACTCCACCAAGCATTTAGGTTGGTCGTCAGTCATATCTTTCATGCGACTGCCTCGCCCGGCAGCAAGAATAATTGCTTTCATAATACCTCAGTTGGTTTTGTTTAAATTCAGTGGATGATTCGAACAGCACGAACTAAAAAGTGTGTTGCTTGAGTAACCGTGGAGAATTACGGTAATTTTCGGCAAAATGATCCTGACGAAATTTTCATCGGGAACGCCTCAAAAACAACAGGATCATTTGTGCGTCTGGTCAAAATGAAACCATTTGCCGTCCTCGTCAGAGGTTAAACAAATATCTCATCGACTAAACAATGCCTGCAATCGCTGCATATCCGCCGATTGGAAGGCTGCTTCACGCTCTGGATGCCACATCCAACCTTCCCAAGGCAGGGTTTCATGGCGAATCGCTTCGATATTTCCATCTTCAGACGTTGCGGTAACTGTAAAGCCGGAAGGACAGCCAGCTAAGGCAAATCGATGAAAGCTGTTGACCTCACCCGCCAATTCGCCCAACAGTCTATGCCGGCTGCCAACATGCCCCTCTACTGGCTTTAATGTCGAACCGGCCCATATACTTAACATCTGCATACCTCGGCAAATACCTAGCACCGGTAAAAACTTTTCTTTGGCATGAGCCAACAGACAGCGTTCAGTCTCATCCCGCTCAGGGGCATCGCCTATATCGTTGCCGCCTGACAATAACACCGCATCAGGACGCATTGCCGACAACCAGCTTTGCATAGGCGACTGATCATTGTTCACCATTTGCCCCAGTACATTAGGAATCGGCATGGGGATATAACCAGCCGACACTAGCCACCGACACAGGTTTTGATCCAAAGCATCTCGCCGCTCATTGCGCCCGGTTACTAAATCCACCCTCTGACTAACCGCTACCCGTATCAATCCAATATCTCCACCCGTCGCCCGGCACAATCCAGATATAGGCGCTGAGCCCCCGACCATCGGCGAAACAACACCTCCCCGACACCGATCACCGCTGGCAAGCCCTGCTCTCCGGCACGAATCGCCATATGCGAGTTGGCCCCGCCCCAAGCCGTAATCAATCCGGCTATGGGATAGGCAAATAGCCAATCGAATCCCGGATCTGCGCTAGCAATGCAGACAATCGCTCCCGCCAATGCCTCCCGCTCCTCGCAACCGACCACTGCCCCAGTCGCTTGCTTTTGAGTAATAAAATTAGCCGCAATTTCCGGGCACTCGAACGCCCAAACATCCTCAGGCCGGGCAATTAAAGGCGGCAACGACACCGCCAACGTTTCCCGGTAACGCGCCTTGCCCTGTTCGATACTACGCGACAGCACATCGATAGGATCGGTCGCAGCAACATGCAACTCCTTGAACACGGCAATATCACAATAAGCCATATCTTCACGCGAGAATCCCCATTGCGCGCCGTATTCAGCCATCAATATCAATGCATCAGACAGATTATGGGTAAAGTGAAATTTAGCCAGTTCGCGCAACTCGATACCTGCCTGCAAAAAATCAAACAAGCCAACCGGATCAGGTTGCAGCTGATGGGCTTCCAGTAACTTGACCAACTCCCGCATCTGCGGCAAGGTAATCGAAAACGGTTTCACCGGTTCCGGCGTCGATAAACGCCGCTCCCAATCGAAATACAAATCCGGCGCTTCGTCATAACGCGGTGAAAGTATGTCATAAGTACCGGGACGCAAGTGACCGTAGTGCTTCAGAAAAGCCTCCTTGTCCAACGTCGCCCGATCACGCGCCAGCTGTCCGCTGACCGTAGAAATTCCAGCGAAAAAAGCATCATAATCCGCCTCGGAAAACACCCCAACCGCAACCAGCGACCTGAGCATTTGCACGGCTATGAATCCGGCTCGCGCCAAGCCGGCAAAGGGTAAGGTGCCGTAACGTTTTGCATCCTCCAAGAGCCAATAAATCCGCTCCAAGGGATCGATGCTGGAATTCAATAATTCTTCACGCCGGGCATTAAGTCTGTCTAACTTGGCGGCATCCTCTCGCCATAACCCATCCTTAGTATGAACGATACGATTGGTCAACCGCCGCAGGCTATCGGCAATCGCCTCACGCTCGCTTTTCGAGAAACCGGCTTCCGCAAGCCGTTCCAAGCGCTGGGGCAAATCCAGCGTATAACAGGAAAAAACAATCTCGAACTCCATCTTGTCGTGCAGCGTCGGTTCCGCCAATAGACGGTCAATGTAATGATCAACCAACCGCCCGGCCAAATCTTCGTCCAAATCGGCCGGAATGAATGAGTTGAAGGATAGCCGCACGTCGATGTAGGGCAGCCCAAAAAAATGCGGCATCAGAGGAAAGCTGCGCAGGTTGCGGTAACCGTAATTGTGTCGCTGATAAGCCCAGATCGCATCGGTGACCAGATCCCGGTAAAGCGAAAGAGCCAGCGGCTTGGGGCGCACGCCAATAATCTCGGCAGGGTTCCAATCCGGCATCACCCCATACACCGTGCGCCGCCCTATCAATAATGGATGAGGCTGCATGCCCCGCACCACCTTGTCTTGAATACGCTGCAAACGTTCGGCTTGCACGGTTTCACTTTCCGGCGGGCTAGGCAAAATCAGCGGACGAACCTGCAACAGCCACAATAATTCCTCGCCTTCCGAATCCGCAGCAACAGCAAATTCGCAATCCACCGGTACGCCGCCAAACAGTGCCAGCAATTCGTCCAGCAAAGCAATCACACCCACCAAATCAACGGGTGGCTCGACCGGTGACAAAGCGGCCTGCTGCCAAATCCGCCCGCCAAGTCCGCTGGTTACGGCAACGGTATTCGCTCCTTCCAGCCAATTTATTACCCGATACGGCGCACAGGTATTGGGATCATGAGAAAAGGCAACCCCGGAGCGCACAACGTTCTGCAACATCGGCTGGATTAGCACTTCATCCGCACCAACGGAGTTACCGTAAGCGGCTATCACTTGCTCGATAGCGTTCTCCAACCCTTCCGGCCTAATATCAAGTAACGACAAGAAAGCCCCCGCATTTGACTGCTCTCTACCGTCTTCAAGAAGACAGCTGGAACGCACAATCCACGGACTGGCACCCAACATCGAAACTGCCCGCGCCAGACAATCGGCACGGGCAGTCTTCCACTCCGCTACCGTAAAATACATCAACGGTGCAATACGGGCCGATTGGAGTCGGTCTTTCAGCAGTGCCAGTGTGCCTGCCTTGGTGGAAAATTCTAGAGACATTCGATTCTTTATGCTAATTGGGCAATCCAGATATGAGTGGAGTAAGGAATCTGGATCGTTTCGAGATTCAAACTCTTCAAGTAATCCTCAATTGCGGCCACCACAGATAAAAATTTATCGCCCGCCTGACGAGCCAAGGTTCCATGAGACCGCCAAGCTTCGACACATTCGGCAATTGTTTGTTGATGGATAATCCCTGCATCCAGATGCACCACTGGACCAAATAAGCCGCTAGCGTCGATTACGGCAGACTGATCTTCTCGACGAGTCCCATAGCCATAGCCTGTTACATGTTCTTTGATAATCGCCTCAATCTGCGCTTGAATCGGATCATCAAGCTGGCGATGGTTCCACATGCAGGCAAACCAGCCGTGCGGTTTAAGAATCCGCGCAGTTTCCTTTAAGGCAAGCGCCCGGTCACAGACATTGAAAGAACTGCCAAAAGTTACCATATCGAAACCATGATCAATTTGGCCGGTCTGCTCACCGGTTCCCTCCTGCCAGATCACATTAGGCATGGCTGCAGTACGCTGTACACCGTTAGCCCGCATCGCATCGTTAGGCTCAACCGCCGCCACATTGAGACCACGGATAGCCAACATAGCCGTCAAATGAGCGGCTCCGGCTCCGACATCGCAAAATCTGTCGCCCTTTTTTGCGCCTGCAATCGCCAGCATTGCATCAATTGCCGCGTCGGAATAATTTGGACGCAGCAAGTAAGCGTCAGCTAGCAGGGTATAATCCCATTCAGTCTTCATAATCTTTTCTCTCCATCACTCGATTCATCAATTCATCCGCTATCGTTGCAATTGAACGATTCGGGTCAAACTCCACCACCCAATCCGCCGCTTCCGGCTCGTCAACCTGCAAATCTAGGCCAGCAACATCGGCAAGCTCCCCGGCATCGAAACGACGGTAAATTCCTTTCGGGTCACGACGGCGCAGCTCTTCGATCGGCACTTTCAGATACACCTCAAAATAACCAGGTAAATTTGCCCGATTCCAGACGTGAATTTCGCGAAACAAGGAAATAGTGGCAATCACAACAGTCAGTCCCTGCTGAGCCAAGATACGGCACAAATGAGCATATTGAAACGCCAGTGCCAGCCGGCCTTCTCGCCCATGGTTTTGGGAGCTAAACAGTGTCGCGCCAAACACTTCGCGCAATTCGTCGCCATCCAGCAAAACCACATTAACACCCTGTTCCCGTAGACGCCGAGCAACATCCTTAGCCAAAGTAGTTTTCCCGGAGGCAGAAAGGCCTGTAATCCAAATCACGCGCATAGAAAATAAACACAATATCGTCAGAGAATCTAAAAGTCGGATTTTCAAGCCCCGGAATCAGAACATTCAACGGCCTAATTAAAATCCAGTTATATTTTTAAAGATGCTTTTAAGAAAAAAACTCGTTCCAACACACAATTCGCTTTGGCGTTATAGCCTTATCTTTTAGTATCCCTATAATTTTTTCATATTCAATAAATGGCAAAATAACTAACGTTTTTCCATCAAATGATTCGATATTGTTGTCATCAATGACTTTTGTAGCTTTCCCTAAAAAATACTTTTCCTTTCTAAACTCTCTCATATCATAGACATCATCAACAATTTCCTTGTCGATATAAATATCCTCTAGAAAAGTGGTTGCAAATCGATCAAGAGACGGAACCACTATAATTTTTTCATTATTATCTTTTATAGCGTCTATTTCTTTTTGAAATTGGTCGTAAATAACCCCTATATGCGGAATATCCTTTGCTTTTAAATGCATTTTTCTTGCACATTCAGGGCACAATATATTAACCCCTTGCACACCAACAGAACTACTAAGAATAGGGCCGTTCTCATCCTGTTCAAATGGAAAATCTAATGATAATGTCTGCTGATGAGAGCAGCAGGGGCAACTTATAGTAAGCTCGGATTTCCAGCGAGATAAAATATTACCAGAAACAACTTTCGTACATCTTTTCCGATGATTCTCATCGTTTATTTCCCGTAAATAGATATACCAATCTTTATATTGCTCATCACTCATTTTCGTCATATTCACTTGGCTTTTATAAAGATAACCGGAAATATTACACAAACTTCGCATAAATATTTCCCGATCTTCAATTAGCCCATTTTGAACGGCGAAATTATATATTGGCGTACCGGCGTAGGGTATTACCGCCGACCAATCGCAAAAATACAATTGCTGGTCTTCCTGAAACTGTAAACTTTCCTTAATGGTCTCTTCCGTTTCAGCGGGATCGCCAAACAAAAAATTACCTTGAATTCCAATTTTTGCCTCCCTGACTATTTTGACAGCATCAGCGATAATTTTTTTGGTGATTTTTTTCTTCATACTATCCAAAACAGCATCGCTGCCGCTTTCAATACCAAACGATATATAGTTGCAACCTGTCTCTCTCATCATTTGCAACATAGGCAAATCAATTTGATCCATCCGCAACTGGCAAAACCATTTAATATTGAGGTTCCGCTCTTTTAACAGCTTACAAAACTCAACTACCCGTGCTTTATTTGCGGAAAATAATTCATCATAAATTGAGAAACAGGTAACCCCATAAGTATCGATGTAACTTTCTATTTGGTCGACAACTTTAACAATATTACGTTTTTTGTAATCCCCCATACCAGCATGATGGCAAAATGTACACTTGAACGGGCAGGATCGACTGGCTGAAATAGGAAATGAACGTCCCACATCCACTCGCGTTAAATGATTTGAATACTGCCCATGTTCTTCCTGAAGCTGTATATGTTCTTTAATCTCAAAAGTATCCAAATCTGGCAACGGCAATTCATCTAAATGCTTGGGAGATTCACCTTCACCGGTATAAATAGGGGTTTCTCCATCCCAACACCAAATTCCGGCAATCTTGCATGTATCGATATTGTTTTCAATAGCCTTCAGAAGTCTGGAAAAAATAAATTCGCCTTCACCAACAACCGCATAATTTGGCCGCAAGGTATTCATCATCAGTTCGCCTTCGACGGCTGTGATGCCTCCCCCCAAAACAATAGGAATATCTGACTGAATATTTCGAATTTCTTTAATCAGTTTATCGATCTCATTAAAAGCAACTGTCAAGCCGCTAATTCCAACTAAATCGATTTTACCGGTCTTCAATACATCGTTTAGCCGACGCGATCTATCGGCATGATGCATATGATTAAAATTCAACCCTTCCACCGTATGGCCTTGTGTTTTTATATATGAAGATATGCAAGCTAATCCTAACGGAAAATAGGAGGCATTTGCTTGTTGATAATAACTGGGTGAAATCAATAATATATTCATAAAAAAGTAGTTCTACTTAAAGGCTGTCAATATCCATAATAATTTTATTACTCAAATCCGAGTGATAAATAGTATGCTTTCAAGGTAGGATAGGAATAAATAGCCTGTGGTGAAAACAGTATCGTTTGGTAGATAATTTGATATATGCGTGATTGTCATCGCTTATCAGAGCAGCCGCATCCCGATTGAAGAGAGTACCGTTTCAGCAATAGCTTTATACGAAAATACTCCCTGTAGCCTGGATAATGCATTTTGAGCGACTCTATTGCGTTCACATTCATTTTCAAGATAAAACTCGACTTTATTTAAAAAATCATCTTCATCATCGTATAATACAGCCTGTTCGTCGGAGAAATAATAAGATAACGGTGATCCGTCGAATTCATTTCTGCGCGACAGCATAAATGAACAAGAAGCCATAATCTCTAAGGCTCTCATATGCAAAGTAATGCCTGGATTAATATTCAAACATATCCTGGCATTATTCATTATCCTGTTAATATATTCCCCATTATCTGCCCTACCTTTAGCGAACTCTTTAAATATAGGGTAACGATCCCAATTTCTTCCATACAAATGAATATTGATGTCCAATTGCGAGTCGATTAATAAGGAAACAGGCCAAACTTTCATTTTCCTAAGATATTCACAATGTAGCCGGTTTCCACTCAAAGGAAACAAAACATCCATAATCTGAGGCTCTAATGTCATGTTCTTTTTATAAAAAACGCCATTAAAGTCCGCTACGGTAAAAATATTAATGCCATGCACAGTATCCCCGCCGCGCATTGTGCAAAATTTATTAAATTCGCTTATATTGAGAGACGATAGGTGTTCATCCAAAATACGATACAGCTCAACCAGATTGATTTCAGATATTATTCCCGAATCAATCAACTTTTTCTCATTTTCATTTAACAGCAACTGAAACTGTTCCGGATTTCTGATTGGATCGAACGTTTTCTCGGGTTCTTGCAAATGCGTTACCACCAACACATCGCAATCATAATTTTTCCCCCCACAAATAGGGAAATAAATTTTGTCGTTGTAGCCTAGCGGTAAAAAATCAACAGGACTGCATTTATAGTTTGGTAATTCATTAAAACCCATCCATTCCTTTAAAAGAACAAACGTAAAATCTTTAGCCTTCATCGTTTGTTTGTTGCCGGTTATATTAGGCAACATATCCTGAATCCAATTTACAAAAGGAATCGATTCAGGCACGCCATCAAATTCATGACGAAAATGGTCAATCGTTAAAATAATATCCGGCTTAAAACGATTTATCTCATCGATAAAATGTTCAATACTACTCAGGTAATAATTTTCTTCTTCAATGCAAACGGTAGTCATAGCGCCGGTTCTATCAAAGCCGTCCATCAAATCACGCATGCAATATTTCAGAAAACTCGAAAACCGGGATATGAAACCCATTACCCGTAGCGAAGCAATATTTTCGGCCTTGAATTTATCCCGCCATTCGGAGTCGGTTATTCGGCCGTAATATTTATTGATTTCCTGTAAATTGGCGGCATGACGCTGATTGCGCTGCAGCTCGGCCCGGTTAACAAACTCAAGCACTTGCCCGGCCTTTAAATCACCCTGCGCTTTCATATCCAGCAAAACGGTGGGCAATGCCGCTTGGTTTTTTTGTAACTCCAGATAAAATCGATCTATAGCGTTATTATAAAAAAACTGGATGCGTTTTGACGTGATTATCTGTTCCCAATCATGAAGCAGCATATTCAACACAAATAGTCCGAATTCCTGCTCTATTATATAAACAGGCACCTCGAATTCCGCCATCTCCGGGATTGGCCGCTCGGTGTTTTTAAAAGCCTCTAATAATTCATAACCGGAACCCAGGCTTAGCAATACATAACAACTGGTATTTTCCCGCTGATAGTAAGTTGAATTATCACGAATAAGCTGGCAATTACCCAGTAACGCAACATTATCCAATCGATAATAATTGTTGCCGTTTATAACTAAGGATACTTCCCAATATTCCGATTCGATTAATTTGTCGATCGCAATATCGATCTTTTTACCTTGTATCCCCTCAATCAGCCGGTTATATAATTCATGACGATTATTTTTTAAAATCGCCATGTTTTTTAGTAATCTATCCCGGCATGTCTGTATTGTGTTTGGCGCTCGACTATGCAAAACCACGTTATCGCCAAACAACTCAAATAAAACAGACTCAGTTTGGGTTGCAACCGCATCGACGGCAGGGGAACTGATTAACGTCTTTATCGCCGATTTCTCAATAAAATGATCGATTGCAGCATCATAGGTAAAATGCTGCGCCAGCACTATTGGTGATTTAGCGGGCATCAAGCGGTTGTCGATAATATTTTTTAAATCTTCCTTGGTTTTGAAGAACAGGCAATACTCATCCCAATGCGGTTTCTCCGCGACGTCCCGGCAATCGTAAACCACCGGAATACAGCCGCAGGCAGCAACCTCGGCAAGACGCTGTGAGTTAATTTCAAACGGATGGGAAACAATCGCATAAGTTGCAGAACGATACACGTCGGCAACCTCGACGCCATGCACTAGCTCGCCGCGAAAAAAAGGCGCAACCAGCGGTTCCTGATCCCAATAACGCCCGTAAATCTCCACCGGCAATGTTGAATGTTGACAAAGCCACTGTATCGAATAATCCCTGATCACATAATGCAACAGCTTCCAAAATACAAACTCATAAGTCAAAGATGAGCGCTCAGCGATATTCGTTACCGTCTGTTGATCAAAACATCCGCCCCGATTTAATATTTCAACCAATTGTGCAATGGCTTTCTGTTGCTGATCGTCAGCAACATCAACATTCGACAAATAGGAAGTGCCGACAAAAATAATTTTCTGCTGCCGTTGCTGATTATCGTCCGAATAAAAAATTTCTTCGTCGATAACAAAATGTTGGCGTTCCACGGTTTCGGCGCCACACTGCTTAAGATACTGATCAAGTAGCGGAGTGACAGAAAAATTAAAATCATTCTTTCGCCAGCTTAACAATTCCCGGCTTTTTATTTGCGGCATCGGATCCTGCCACCAAATAATATTGATGACATCGCCATGATAAAAAGTGTTACGCAAGTCATTGATATAGAACACGGCATGTGGATTTAGGTCGATATACTCCTTAAGAAAATCGACATAATTAATGGTTTCCATGTCATTCGCTTCGATATAAAAAAGAACCTGCCAACCTCTTTTTTCAAAGGCTTTCGCCATACCTTGGGAACTGTACTGCATAACTGTTGATAAGCGGCAGCTGGGAATAAATATCCGCATCGGCCCGCCATCAACCGCCGGTTTTTGTGCTTTGGACTTTTGAATTAATTGCTTAATAAGCACCAACCGTTTTTTATTGATGACATCCAGGGCATTCGTCACATCCTCACGCACAGAGAGTTTTAACTCGTCTTCCAAATCATCAGGCATTTCAACTTTTTCAGGCAGCCGCAGTTTGGATTCGATAAAAAAGTCGACCAGATCGGGCAATTCGACGTGCACCAGATTTTTAATATTATGCTCCGGCAACTCGCCCCGGTAATAACACAGTTGCAGGCCGTCTATGGTCGGATGCTTGCAATAAACCCGGTTTCTTTGCTTTGCGGCATTGAGCGCCAATAAAGGGTCGATAAAATAGGTATCGACATGAATAGATTCGTCTATCCTGTATTTACTGCGATATTGTTTAATTTCTTCAATAACATCGGCAGGCATCTCATTGAAATGCACTATGCCATCCTGGGAAATGGCAATGACTTGCGGTATCGGCAACCGGTTATGCGAAAAAAACATCACAAAATCATCAGCCGGCACCTGGACAAAATTATCCAGCACTATATCGGTTAACGGCCCATCGTAATAACAATACGGTAAGCGCTCGCCGCCTTGTTCATCGACGATTTTATTTTGTTTTGCCACTGCCAAATAAGCGTCTTCTATATTAAGGAAAAAAATATCCTTAACTGAATTATCTTGCCGATCTTCTCTGCCTGCTTGAATCATCGCTTGTCTCGCGTTATAACCGCATCAAATAAAATTAATAGGTTCCGGCGGATTTTTAACATCCCTCAGAAAACCGTTCGTGCGGAGTCCTTCGATCACGCTCAAGTCGAACGGAATTTTGGAATGCTCAATAACTACTTTTTTCAAGATTAACACCCGCTGTTCGTCGTATAAGAAATATTGTGTAATCGCCTATAAAAATAGGTATTTGATTTGTCATGCCGAGACTTGACAGTCGCCGAACGCTGATTTACCGAGTAAGGCCTTTAGCGCCGATTTCTCAATAAAATGGTCGACAGCGGCATCGTAAGTAAAATTTTTCGCCAGCACTATTGGCGATTTAGCGGGCCGCAAGCGGTTATCGATAATATTTTTTAAATCATCCTCGGTTTTGAAAAACAGGCAATAATCGTCCCAATGCGGTTTTTCCGCGACATCCCGGCAATCGTAAACCACCGGAATACAGCCGCAGGCGGCAACCTCGGCAAGACGCTGGGAATTGATTTCACACGGGTGGGAAACAACCGCATAAGTCGCAGAACGATAGGCCTCAGCTACTTCAACGCCATGCACTAGCTCCCCCCTAAAAAAGGGTGCAACTAGCGGATCCTGATCCCAATAACGTCCGTAAATCTCCACCGGCAAGGCGGAATTCCGACACAGCCACTTTATCGAATAATCCCTGACCACGTAATGCAACAACTCCCAAAACACAAACTCATAAGTCAAAGATGAACGTTCGGCGACACTTGTTACCGTCTGCTCATCAAAACGTCCGCCCCGATTTAATATTCCAACCAATTCTGCAATGACTTGCTGTTCCCAATCATCAGAAAAATCAATCCGCATCAAATAGGAAGTACCGACAAAAATAATTTTCTGTTGCCGTTGCCGATTATCATCCGAATAAAAGACTTCTTCATCAATGACAAAAAGTTGGCGTTCCACCGTGCCTGCCCCGCACTGCTTAAGATACTGATCATAAATCGGCGAGATAGAAAAATTAAAATCATTCTGCCGCCAGTTTAACAAAACTTGGTTTTTTATTTGCGGCATCGAATCCTGCCACCAAATAATATTGATAACATCGTCATGAAAAAAATTGTTAAACAAGGCATTAACACAAAATACAGCATGCGGATTGAAGTCGATAAACTGACTAAGACAATCAATATGATTATTGATTTCCATGTCATTCGCTTCGATATAAAAGAGAACTTGGCAGCCTCTTTTTTCAAATGCTTTCGCCACACCTCGGGAACAGTACTGCATAACTGTTGTGAAACGGCTGGTATGAATAACTATCCGTATCGGTTCGCCGTCAACAATAACCGGTTTTTGCGCTTTTGCCTTTTGAGTTAATTGCTCAATAAGTGCCGCCCGCTTTTTAATGATGTCATCCAGGGCATTCGCCACATCCTCCCGCACAGCGCGTTTTAACTCGTCTTCCAATTCATCGGGTATTTCAAGCATTTCAGGCAACCGAAGTTTGGATAGGATAAAAAACTCGACCAGATCATGTAATTCGACGTGAACCAGGTTTTTGATACTATGCTCCGGCAACTCACCCCGGTAATAACACAGTTGCAGGCCGTCTATGGTCGGATGCTTGCAATAAACCCGGTTTCTTTGCTTTGCGACATTAAGTGCCAATAAAGGATCGACAAAATAAGTATCGAAATGAATATATCCGGCTAAGTATTTAGTTCGATATTGTTTAACTTCCTCGATAACATCGGCAGGCACCTCATTAAAATGCACTACACCATCCTGGGAAATGGCAATGATTTGCGGTACCGGCAACCGGTTATGCGAAAAAAACTTAATAAAATCGTCAGCCGGCACCTGAATAAAATTATCCAGCACTATATCGGTTAACAATCCGTCATAATAGCAATACTGTAAGCGCTCGCCGCCTTGTTCATCGACGATTTTATTTTGTTTTGCCGCTTCCGAATAAGCGTCTTCTATATTAAGGAAAAAGATGTCCTTAACTAAGTTGACTTGCCGGTTTTCTTCGCTTCCCTGAGTCATCGCTTAAAACCATTAAATGAAATTAATGTGCTCAGGCGGGTTTTTTAAATCCCACAGGAATTTGTTGACATAATCCTGTCGACAGCCAATCGCGCAATCCTTATGCACATCCACCGATTCGGAGACATCCTTATGCACCTGCCAGTAACGCTCGCCATGGGTAATCAAATCGTATAAGGAATCCTGATGTAAATCGCCGATATAAAAGCGTTCTTTATTAAAGAAAGGCCCGCAGGGATAGATTTTGCCATTGCCGGAAATTTGCAATAAAAACGGCGTACCGAAACATTGATCGTATTTTCGGTAACCGTCTTTATACAGATTGGTTTCACCGGCAGCGTTGATTTTGTTCCATTTCACCTGCACGACATAATTGTCGTTGCTGAGTTTTTCGGCCTGTTTCAAAACATCGCCGATTTTCAAATAAGCGTCATAATCGATGCCTATTTCCTTGTATTCGGAATCCGAGCACTGCTTGATCACGAAATAATCCACACCCAATTCGGCGCCCAATTCGGCTTCCGCCAATACCTCCTCGAAACATTCGGGGATCAGCACCATTTGCAAGCCCAGCGTGCATTTGTAGTTATTTGCCTTTTTAATTTTCACCAGCTCCCGGATGTTATCGATCAACAAACGGAAGTTGTTTTCGCTGGACTGATGCACGCGGCGAAAGCCTTCCGGTGTACCTGCGGACAGATTGAAACGAATATAGCTCATGTTTTTCAGCAAATCGTGCGCCCTGTCCATATCCAACAACAGGCCGTTGGTGGCCATCGAGGTATCGATGCCGAACTCGGCGGCCAGCACCGTGGCATCGTAAAGAGCGGGATTGAGCGTCGGCTCGCCGTCACCGATAAAACCCAGCGACTTAACCCCGAGCTTGCCGCAATCCTCGATGAATTGCAGTAGCGCCTCGCGACCGATCATGGTGCCTTTGGTCATGTTCTGCACGACGGCATAGCAGTACAGACAAGCCGTATTGCAAAACTTTGTCAACCCCATGTCGATATGCACCGGCGCGAAACGCTGACCGTTTTGCCAGGCCTGAATTCGATCCAGGTGATGAAGCATTTTATGACCGTCGAAACGGAAACGTTCCTTCTGGGTTCGGAAGCTGGGCCCGGTAAATTGATTCGGCACCGATTTATCATACTCACTATTTTCTTCCAGTCTAACAATGCCCTGCTGGTCATCATGCACAACGGTTTCCAGCTTCTGACCCGGCAGCTTAGTCAGCTGACTGGTGTCGATCACCTGGTATTCGCTGTTCGGCAAGGCACTGCGGTCAACAATCCGGTTGGAGGTGCGTAACTTGTGCCCAGGCTGGCTGAACATTGGAACGTTATCGGGTATTGAGGTTACAACGGAGTTGCCGAAACGGTTGGTTGGGTCGTCTTTAGCCATGATCTAATATTTTTCTCTGTTAGTTAAAAAGGACCGGCGAAACTGCGGTCAGGCAAGTCTTTTGCCAAATCGGATTGCAATTCCATTGTTACTATCTGTTTTAGCGACTGCTTGCCCAACATCTCCAGCACCGCAGCCGCGATTTCTTCCGCACCGGGATAATAATGATTGGCCATAAAGTGTGAGGTCGGCACCGGATGATTGGGATAAGCGATCAACCGCGGCGGTTGTCGTAAATGTTGTCCATGCGACTGAAACAGTTCGGATAATAGCTTATGCGCCATCGACGCTGTTTCCGGCGCACAATCCGCCACCAGTAACAAACCGGTCTTACTTATGGATCGGGAAACGCTATCGACATCCAGCGGCGTCAGACAGCGCATGTCCACCACCTCGGCATCGACGCCGTGTTTTGCCAACACGGTCGCCGCTTTCAGCGCTTCTATACTCATGTGCGAAAACGCCGCCAAGGTAATATCGCCGCCTTGCCGCAACAGCGCCGCGCCGGTCAACGCAGTGCGCGAGCTATTTTTATCGACCTCGCCTTGGATATGGTGCAACCAGCGATGCTCAATATACAGTACCGGATTATTATCGGCGATAGCGTCCAGCATGAAGTGATAGGCATCGCCCGCTGTAGTCGGCATCACTACTTTTAAGCCCGGCACTTGCGCAAACATGGCTTGCAAACTCTGCGAATGCTGCGGTCCCTGCCCCCAGCCGCGACCGACGATGACTCTGATCACTAGCGGCACCTGCTGCTGTCCGTCGAACATGTAACGCCACTTGGCGGCGTTATTAACCAATTGATCGACCGACAGCAAGGCAAAATCGATGCGCTGATGCACCAGCACCGGCCGCATACCGGCCAGCGCCGCACCGATGCAGATACCGGTCATGCCGTTTTCGGCCAACGGCATGTCCAATACCCGCTCCGCGCCGTACTTCTCGCGTAAACCCTGCGTGGTGGCAAAAATGGTTTTCGGGTCCGGTACGCCTTCGCCGATCAGGATCATCTCAGGATATTGGGCCAAGCCATCATCCAAAGCTTCGCGTATCGCCTCGCCATAACTCATTACCGTAACATCACGCATACAGATGCAGCCCCATGCTGTCGATAGATGGACGACTGCCTCGCAGCGCCCACTGAAAAGCCTGTTCAATTTCATCGGCAAGCGACGCTTCCATTGCCGTCAGCTCCGACTCGTCGCTTAACCGCTTATCCAGCAAAGCCTGCCTCGTTTGCAACAAGGGACAACGCAGCTTCCAGTCCGCCAGTTCGCCCGGACTGCGATAGCCCAGCTCATCGTCTTCGTTGGGTCCGCAATGTTCCGGCCAGCGGTGCGTATGCAATTCCAGGAACTGCGGCCCTTGCCCGGTACGGGCGTTGGCAACGGCGGTTTGCGCCAGCGCATACACCTGTTCAACGTTGTTGCCGTCGCCGCTGACAGCCTGTAAGCCGTGCGCGGCCGCTATCTTATAAATGTCGCGCTCGGGCTGGCGTCCCGCTAACGGCGTCATCACCGAATATTGATTGTTTTCGCAAACAAACAGCAACGGCAGTTTTTTCAACGCTGCAAAATTCATGGTTTCGTGCATCACGCCTTCTTCAAAACAACCGTCGCCGAAAAAAATCACCACCACATTGGTCGCTTCCGGCGTCCTCGGCTCTGGCCTCCTGCTTCGCTCTACCTCCTCCATCCATGGAGTCCTGCCTCCCGCGACACTGGCACATCCCTGTGCGGCGCCGGATTTTTTCATCTGTTCTGCCCAGGCATAACCGCCTGCCAATGGCACGGTACCGCCGACTATCGGCGTGGAAGCGATAAAACCGGCAGCCAAATCGGTCAAATGCATTGAACCGCCGCGGCCGCCGCAGCAACCCTCGGCAAAACCGTACAACTCGGCAAGCAAACGACGCAAATCGCCGCCCTTGGCCAAATAATGACCATGCCCCCGATGATTGCTGAACACTTTGTCTTGCGTCGTCAAATGGGCGCTGACGCCGACCGCGATGGCTTCTTCGCCGATACAAAGATGAGTCGGACAACGCATTTCCTGCTGCTGATAACGCTCGGCAATCGCCTGTTCGACTCGGCGAATACGGAGCATTTGGTAGTAGAGCCGCTTTAAATCGGCACCGGCTGAGTTCATGGCAGTCATTTCAACAAGGTGGTGATGTATTTGAACAAGGCGACCGCCCTGACCGGCTCGCGGTTACAGACAATCTGCACATCCAGCGCCGCGGCAACGCTACCGGCAAACAAAGCCTGCTCCGGCTCCAAACCGCCGGCCAGACACAGTCCGGCTACCGATAAAAACGCATCGCCGGCCCCTATTCTGTCCACCACTTGCGAGGACAGCGCCGGAATTTTATAAGCGGTTTTGTCATTATCCAGCATCAATGCGCCTTTGGTGCCTCGGGTAATCGCGACATGCTTGGCTTGCAGCTTGTCGGCCAATTGCCCGGCAAGTTCCTCAATCGCGCCGTTTCTGTCATGCACCGCCAGCCGTAATTCCGGCTCGTTTAGCGATAAGAAATCGGCATTGGGGTAACGGGTAATCAGATGGTAACCGCGATTGCCGCTATTGACCTGGGCATTCACCGCCAGGTATTTCGCGCCTTTAGCCAGCGCCTCCACCATTTCATTAGAGATGAAGCCGTTGCCGAAATCGGGCACGATCACCGCGTCGTAGTCGCCAAGATGCCGATCCAGCCAAGCGACGATCTTGCCGTTGGTTTCCTCGGGTAGCGGCGCATCGTTATAGAAATACACTTCAAACAGCTTGGCGATGTCGGCATCGACATAGCGGCGCTTGACGATGGTTGGTCGATCCTGGCTGAAGAAAAATACCGGTTCGATGGCCGGATTCAGATTGCTGCGGATAAAATCCTCATGACTTTGGGTCGCACCCAAGCCGGTCAGCAAAGTCACATTACCGGCAAATTCGGCGACATGATTGGCCACCGCAATTGCGCCGCCGGCAAAACGTTCGTAATCGTTGTATTTGACCGCAAACACATTGCCCTTGCCGGTCTGGCCCAGCGGCGAGGTGTAATGATATTCGTCGATGATCGCTTCGCCGACCACCAGCACCTTGAGCCCGCTTAAGCCTTTCAACTTGCCGATAATGTCCGCAACCCCAACCGTTCCCTTGAATTGATCGAGATAGGCGGAAATTTCCGGCGAAAACACCTCGAAATATTCGTTCAGCAGGCGAGTCGAGCTGGAGGTCAGTTCATCGGTAAATAGAATCCGGCCGCCGTGACGTTCAACGGCGTCTTTTTCATGCTGGATATTGCCGGTGATGTCGTCGCTGGTGCTTTTGTAGTCGCTGCCTTTCACATACAGATCGGGTTTGACCTGATCCAGCACCTCGACCGCAGTCACTGCATGATTAATCGCCACTCGGTCGACACAGGCCAACGCGGCGATGTTTTCGGCGCGCAGATGTTCGTTGAACACCGGCCGCCCCGGCCCTTTGTTGACGAACTCGTCGGCGGTGACGCTGACCAGCAAGCTGTCTGCCTGCCTGGATCCGCTTTGCAAATGGCGGATATGGCCGATGTGCAACAGATCGAAAGTGCCGTGACACAAGACCACGGTTTTGCCTTGGGCTTTTAACTCGGCGGAACGTTGCGCCAGCTGATCAATAGATACGATTTTTTCCGTGGACATTTAACATTAGTTCCTGATGAGATGATCGGTAATATGGTGCAACACGAACAAATGCCCCAGCTCGACCATGCCGTAATGGTCGCTGTCCAGCCAGCAGTTCCAACGCCCCAACTTGCGGAGCGGATTATCGGCCTTAAAACCGCTCAGCGTCATAACCGCCAGACCTTTGGCATTGGCGGCCTGCACGGCATTGATAATGTTCAGCGATTGCCCGGAGCTGCTGATAGCAATCAGTAAATCGTCGGCATTGGCAAAGGCGGCGATTTGTTTGGCGAAGGCCTGCTCGTAACCGAAATCGTTGGTAAAACAGGTCAACGGCGCTGCTTCGTGCAAGGTGAGTGCGCACAAGCCGCCGACGTTGCGCAGGTCGGTAATCACATGACTGGCAATCGCCGCGCTGCCGCCGTTACCCAGTACCATAATCTTGGCCTGCTGTTCGCGGACTCTGGCTAACTCGGCCAGCATCTGTTGAATCACCGCTTCGCCGTCCAGCGTTTGTCCCTGGTGATCGGTAAAAATGCTGCTCGTCAGCAACTGTGCGAATTGTGATGCCGCTTGTCCTATAGCCATCTGCCGCCTCCTTATTTGTCGAGATATTTAAACCAATCGGCCGTGGCATCGGCGATCGAAGCCGAAGTCCACAGCGGCGCGTTTTCCCAGTAATCGATATGGGCCATCATGTTAGCGACGCCCTGCTCGAAACTGACTTGCGGTTGCCAGTCCAATTTTTCCTTGATTTTTCCGGTATCGGCAAAGGTGCAATCCGGCTCGCCTGGCCGCTTGGGAATGTATTCGATAGCGCCGCCCAGAAGCCCGACCAGATGGTTAACGCTGTAAGTGCCCCCGCTGCCGACGTTCATGATTTCGCCGCAAATATCCGAGTTGGCCGCTGCGATAAACGCATTGGCGACATCGGTAACGTAGGTAAAGTCGCGGGTTTGCGTGCCGTCACCCACCACGGTAAACGGCTTGTTGTTGATCTTTTGCGCCAAAAACACTCCGAACACTGCGCCATAAGCCCCGGTGGTGCGGGCATGAGGGCCATAGACATTGAACAACCGCAACGACACGACCGGCAGTTGATACAGCTGAGCCCAATGCATCACCAATTCCTCGCCCAGATATTTGGTCAACGCGTAAGGATATTGCGGTTTGATGGCGGCGGTTTCTGGCGTAGGAAATTGCTCGGCCAGTCCATAGCAGGACGACGATGCGGCATAGACGAAGCGCTTGACGTTAGCGGCCCGTGCCGCTTCCAGCACGTTAAACGTGCCGCTGACATTGGTTTCGTAATAGGCGCGCGGTCGCTCGATAGACGGCACGATGTCGGCCAAACCGGCCAGATGAAATACCCAATCGACATCGGCGAATAACGGCGTGATCGCTTCGGCATCGCGGATGTCGAGTTGGTGAAACTCAAAGTTGGGCTGATCGAGCAGGTCGGCGATAGTCTCCTTGCGGCCTCCTGAAAGATTATCGATCACCTTTATTTCGTGACCTTGCCGCCGCAATTCGCGACTTAAATGGCTGCCGATAAAGCCCGCACCGCCTGTAACCAGTACTTTCATGTTCTGCACCTAGATAAAGTTGATATGGGCAGGTTGCTGCGCCGTTAATTTGTCGAGATATTGATTGACCGCTTCCATCCGGCAATTTTTACGGCATTGGCCTATGTCCAGTTCATGGGTGATGTATTGCCAGTTTTGCTGTCTTTTCTCGCCTTCCCAGATTTCTTGGAACGACTGTTGATGGATATTGCCGTAAGCGAAGCGTTTATCGGTCAGATAGGCGCTGCAACCGTAAACTTCGCCGTCGGCCATAATGTAGGCCCAGAAATACGGGGTGGCGTGACAGGTTTTATAGCGTTCAGTCTCGGATGTGGAATAATTTTTCATACTCTGTTCGCGAAAAATCACGTTAAAGCTGTCGCTGTTGAATGTTTCCAGCTCTTCGGCCATACCCAGCAGATTGTCGTAACGCAGGCTTTCGTAGCGGCGGGTTTCGCTGGACAGATGCTGGGAATAGGGTTTGACCACCAGATAATCCAGGCCGATGTCGCGGCAGATGGCCGCCAGCGCCGTCACTTCCTCCCGGTTTTCCGGGAGCAGCAGGATTTGCGCGCCCAGAGTGCATGACAATTGCTCGGCTTTTTTATGGGCGACGGCGCGGCGCAGATTGTTCAGCACCAAGTCGAAGTCCGAAGCGTTGGTCTGATGAATCGCGGCATAATTCTCGGCGCTGCCGGCATTCAAGGACACCTTGATCCACGACACCAACGGCAGCGACTGCTCGACAAAACGCGGGTTCATCAAGGTGCCGTTAGTGGTGAAGGAAACGTCAATGCCGGCGTCGACGGTCAGCCTGACGATTTCGTTGATCTCCTTATGCAACATCGGTTCGCCTTCACCGGCGTACATGATGCTCTTCACGCCCAGTCTGCCCATTTCGGCCAGACGATCGGCCAGAATTTTTACGTCCAGCCGTTGCGCCTTGTAGCCGATATAATCGACCGCGCAAAATGTGCAACGGTGATTGCAGGCGCCGACCGGCGATACCTCTATATAGATGGGATACACGGCTTTGGCGTGCTGCCAGTCGTGCTTACTGTCCATCCATTGCGCCACTCGCTGCGGGTGATACACCAGTTTGTGGCTGTCTACGCCGTAATTATCTGCCATGTTTTTGTCGTTTTTCAGTAACTCTAAATTTAAAAAGCTTATTTTATCGAACTCTTACAATGAACCTTCATAACTTCTCACTACTTTCGGGGCATAGGTATCTAACCCGGGTCAATGCAGGACTGAAGCCTGATTGCTTATTTCAAACTCAGCTCATTACAAAGAAACATCGTAAAACTTACCTTTCTGATGCTTTTTCAATAACTTGAACTCTCTGAGTAACACCACACACCAAAGTATATGGTATGGTATCGGCACATCGGGCAATTTCTTCAATCGGCAAGCCCTCGCCCCACAAGGTCACCAAGTCACCGGGCTTTGCATGCCCCTCGGCTTCCAGATCAACAGTAATCATGTCCATTGAAACCCTGCCAATAAGCGGGACGCGTCGGCCATTAACCAGTACCGGCGTTCCGACTTTGGCATAACGGGGATAACCGTCGCCATAACCTATCGCCACAACGCCCAGTGTTGTAGGCTTCTCACAGATCCAGCTGCCGCCGTAACCGACGGTATCGCCCGCTTCGATTTGCTTGACCGCAATTAACCGTGAATGCAGTTCCATAACCGGCCTCAGCCCCAGCTGTCGGCCTGTTGAATCAGGAAACGGCGATATGCCGTGCAGCATAACACCGGGGCGCACCCAATCGGTCAGCGATTGTTCCCAGCCCAATATACCTGCCGAGTTAGCCATGCTGCGCTCACCGGAATATCCGCTAATCGTTTCATTGAATAGATTGATTTGCCTTAAGGTTTTATCGTCATTGATGTCATCGGCACTGGCAAAATGCGTCATCAGATTGATCGGCTGTTTTACCAAAGCGCACCGCGTTAAACGCTGATAGGCAGAACCAAATTCTTTTGCCTTGAAACCCAGCCGGTTCATACCGGTATCGAGCTTTAACCAAACTGCACAAGCCCCGGATTTTGTTTCTGCTTCAAAAATTTCCAGCTGGGTTAAGGAGTGCACCACGGCATCCAGTTGGTAATGCAGCAATTCGTCTAATTCTTCGGCGCAGGTAAATCCTTCTAACACGGCAATCCTGTGTTTGAATCCCGCCTTGCGCAGTCGAATGCCTTCATCAACTCTGGCGACGGCAAAGGCATCGGCCTGTTGCAAGGCTTCGGCAATACGCAGCATGCCATGTCCGTAACCGTTGGCCTTGATGACCGCCATAACCTTGGCATCCGGCGCACAGCTGCGCACTTTGGATAAGTTATGCTGAACCGCATCCAGATTGACTACCGCATAAGCTGCCGGGGTCATTCATAATCCCCGCCGGTATAGGTTCCCGCAAAATTCTCAAACCGGGTATATTGCCCCAGAAAGGTGAGCCTGACGGTTCCCAGCGGGCCGTTACGCTGTTTGCCGATGATAACCTCGGCGATGCCTTTATCCGGGCTGTCTTCGTTATACACTTCGTCCCGATACACGAACACGATCAAATCGGCGTCCTGCTCGATAGCGCCGGATTCCCGTAAGTCGGACATCATCGGGCGTTTATTGGGGCGTTGTTCAAGATTACGGTTAAGCTGGGATAATGCCACCACGGGGACGTTCAATTCCTTGGCCAGCGCTTTTAAGCCCCTGGAAATATCGGAAATCTGCTGCACCCTGTTTTCACCGCTGGATGGCGATTGCATGAGTTGCAAATAATCCAATACGATCAAGCCCAGCTGTCCATGCTCACGCGCCAATCGCCGGGCTCTTGAACGCACTTCGGTCGGTGTTAATGCCGGGGTATCGTCGATGAATAATTTGGTTTCAGCCAGCAAATTGATGGCCGAGGTCAAGCGCGGCCACTCATCATCTTCCAGCTTGCCGGTTCTTATTTTATGTTGGTCGATACGGCCTAGCGACGACATCATCCGCATCGCCAGCGAGTCTCCCGGCATTTCCATACTGAATACCGCGACCGGCTTGTCGCCTTTAATCGCGATATTTTCCGCCATATTCATCGCAATAGTGGTCTTGCCCATGGAAGGTCGACCGGCCACGATAATTAAGTCAGCCGGTTGCAGGCCGGAGGTCAATTCATCAAAATCAGTAAATCCTGTGGCCGCTCCGGTAATGGAGCCCTCCTGTTCAAACAACGTTTCAATTTTATCGACGGCGCGCGCCAGCAGAGACTTGATGGTTGAAAAACCGCCCTGCCCCCGCTGCCTTTGTTCGGCGATTTTAAATACTTCACGCTCGGCGTTTTCAAGCAAATCGGCTGTCTCGCGGCCTTCTGTATTGAACGCAGAATCCGAAATCTCGGTGCCGACATGAATCAATTGCCGCAGCACCGATCGATCTCTAACGATATTGGCGTAAGTGACGATATTCGCGGCGCTGGGCGTGTCTTTTGCCAGCATGCCTAAATAGGATAGTCCGCCGGAGTTTTCCAGCTCCCCTATCGCTTCCAGCGCTTCCGATATGGTAATCACATCAAAAGGAATCTGTTTTTCGGCGAGTTGCTCAATCGTCTTGAAAATCAGTCGGTGATCTCTTCGATAGAAATCGCTTTCCACCACCTTGTCTGACACGGAATCCCAGGTTTGATTATCCAGCATTAATCCGCCCAAAACCGATTGTTCGGCCTGAATGGAGTTGGGAGGAATTTTTAAAGAATCCAGCGAATAATCACGATCAAACGAATAATTTTCAGACATAGTTCACAGTGATAAAGACATTAATCATAAAATACTTCCAAAAAAGTCCAGCAAGATTATTAAAGAAGATACAACACAAGGGGAGTAATGTGAGGAACGGTGTCAAGCATCTGAATTGATTGCACGCTGCATGCAGGCGAATTATTATAATCTAATCAATATGATTCAACATTTATCGAGCGACTTCAACCCTGTTGCACAATAACTATAGAATACCGTGTAAGATTATAAACTAACTTACGCTCACTAATCTCGATACTCTTATCAACAATAAATCAGCGGAAATATAATATCCGTTAATTTTCGCGTCGTAGGACAGCCTTGCAAGAGCCACATCTGATTATTCCATAATCAGATGTGGGGCTCACTCTATTCAAAAATTCCCAGCAATAGTAGAATCAAACTGCGTCCAGTTGACGGTAGAATGCGGATTTTTCCTCGTTTTTATTACCAAAAAACTACTAACCTACTGATTTTAAATGCAACGACCTTCGAATCTGGAATTAAATGAATATTTTTTTATATCACCATGTAGCCGGATTAGTTCGCCACGTTTTTTTAATGTCTACAATCAGTTTGTTTTGCTATTCAGGTAATGCATTGGCTCAGGCAACTGAAATTCAAGAATTGAGGTTGGAAGTTGAAGCGCTTAAAAAACGGGTGCAAGAATTACAATCAACCAACCCCGTCAAAGCCCCTAACGTAAAAACAAGAAAAGTCACCGGTAATCCATGGCATGCTTTACAAGTAAACATATCAAAAGCCGAGGTCACTTCACTACTCGGAAAACCCGGTAAAATTCATAAGTGGAAAACAGGCGAGGCATGGTACTTCCCGAATTCTAAAGGTGGCGAGGTTGATTTCGACGTAAATGATAAAGTATCCGGTTGGTTGGAACCATAAACCATTAGACTTACCTTACATGCAAATTCAACGCTGAAAGCGGCTACTAAATTTTTATATACGACTCAATATAGCTTTCGAGATTGCCTTATACCCAACTTGCCAAACCAGGAGAAAGCCATTTTTGATACCATCAAAAAGCAAGATTAACCGCGCGAAACAATATTTTTTTCGCCTCTTTGGGGCGCTTCTTGACCGGCACTTTTTTAACACTCCGCCAGCCGTTTTCCTTACTTCCCTCAAGTTCACATTTTAATGCCAAGTAGCTAAACTGTTCCCCCGCGCATTACAAGAGGAATGGTATTTCAGACGAAAGACAACATATAGCGCCGATCATCTCGTACAAGCAATCAGCCACTACCCAACATTCCTGTTTCTTTATTCATCGAACAGATTGTGACAAACTATAATAGAGGGGCGTGTTTTTTGACAGGGGCACCCAGGCTTGACGCAAAAGTGATTTGAATAAGAGTTTTATTGTGGACAAACAGCATAGCGCCATTGAGTATCAATGCATTATTGCTGCATGCGAACTACCCTAACAGTCCTATGTATTTCACAGCAATAGGATCAAGTTACTCGCTTGGCATGGAACAAATATATGATATTGTCAGTACCGGTTACATCAAAGTGGGTCCATCCGTCCTCACCCGGAAGATATGGTTTGCACATTGACTTAATTGACTACCAGCCTTGTTTATTTATCACATATTCCAAAATGCAATGCCCGATAACTTATCCGCACTCATTGTAGAAAACATAAAAGCAGACATACCACTGCTATTTTTTACCATATCGCCATCCAAACAATTATTGAGCAGGATTATTTACCTCATTCAGCATCTGTAATTCAAACTAGCTATCTATCTTCCAATATTTTTGAACGAAAAATGGCAGGCGAAACACCTATTTTGATGACCGAAAAAATTGACTGCACATTAAAAGATTTTTACGAGTGGTCACTTATAGCCCATAAAAAGAACTAATCTAGCCGACCCAGAACACGCGGTCATAAGCACTGCCACTATACAAAGATTATTAGGCATGGATAACGCAGTAACATTCTACAATACGCAGTTTGGAGACATACAAATACCCCACTAGGCCTTAGAGTTGTATTGCTGAATATTTTGTTGCTGAATGGAGAAATCGATAAACATTGAGTTGGCAAGGTCTTATAGTAGACTGCCAAATTGAATAGATGGATATAAGAAAACGTTTAGCCTCTCTACCACACTCTACAGGATTTTTTATAATAACTATAATCCAGATTAAAATCGGGGTTATGTATTTAAGATTAGGATTTGAATTTTATAAATTCAGCCCCTAATCACAAACGCAATATTTCAGGTTTTAGAGGCTGATTATAATATTTAAAAATATTTTTTGTAGTCGAAAAACTGAATTAATCTTCTATCGTAGCAGTAGGTCTATCAACAAGCTCTACATAAGCCATCGGCGCATCATCACCTGGTCTAAATCCGCACTTCATAATACGCAAATATCCACCTGCTCTATTCTTGTAGCGAGGACCTAGCTCATTGAAAAGCTTAGTGACTACGTCACGATCACGCAACCGAGCGAAAGCAAGACGTCTTTTAGCGACGCTATCTTCTTTAGACAAAGTAATTAATGGCTCAGCATAGCTTCTTAATTCTTTAGCTTTAGGTAAAGTTGTTTTTATTAATTCATGTTTGAATAATGAACTAACCATGTTACTAAATAGCGCCTTGCGATGGCTGCTATTCATATTGAATTTTCTTCCGGATTTACGATGTCTCATTGTAAGAAGACCTAATGTTAGTGTGTTATTGCGTGAGTTTGATCTGCAAGGTTCTCAGGAGGCCAGTTTTCCAACCGCATACCTAAAGATAAACCTTTTAAAGCAAGAATGTCTTTTATTTCTGTTAAGGACTTTTTGCCAAGATTCGGAGTTTTTAATAACTCAACTTCAGTACGTTGAATTAAGTCTCCAATATAAAAAATATTCTCGGCTTTTAAGCAGTTAGCAGAACGTACTGTTAACTCAAGATCATCTACTGGGCGAAGAAGAACGGGATCGAATATTTCTTCGACTTCAACTTCTTCCTCAGCAAGCTGATCATTTACTTTTTCAAAATCAACGAATACAGATAACTGATCATGAAGTATCGTGGCAGCAAGCTTAATAGTCTCTTCTGGGTCAACTGTTCCGTTTGTTTCCAGTTCGATCACTAATTTGTCTAAATTAGTACGCTGCTCAACACGAGTACTTTCAACCTGATAAGCAACTTTGACTATCGGGCTATATGAAGCATCAAGCTGAAGCGCTCCAACAACAAGGCTATGCTCGGAATTTAATTTACGAACACTTACTGGCTCGTAACCTCTTCCGCGGCGCACCCTGATCTTCATATTTAAAACGCCAACCTGTGTCAGGTTAGCGATTACCAAATCAGGATTAATAATTTCCACATCATGCGGAAGTATAATATCGGCGGCTGTAACACAACCCGCCCCATGCTTTGAAAGAGTAAGTTCAACTTCATCTTTAGAATGAAGCACAACCGCTAATTTTTTAAGATTCAGCAAAATATCAATTACATCTTCTTGAACACCTTCTATAGTGGTGTACTCATGAAGAACGCCTTCAATTTCAACATCTGTAACTGCGCATCCAGGAATTGTAGACAACAACACCCGGCGCAATGCATTACCAATAGAATGACCAAATCCTCTCTCAAGAGGTTCAATAACAATCTTAGAATGATTAGGTGTTTTGCTTACAACCTCAACTAATCGAGGCTTCAGCAAGCCAGAAATAGAATTCTGCATTTATATCCCTCAAAACTACGATTATTTAGAGTAAAGCTCAACTACCAACTGCTCATTTATATCACTACCCAAATCTACACGATCCGGCAGAGAGCTAAAAGTACCTGACATTGCTTTAGAATTAACTTCAACCCAAGAAGGGAATCCATACTGCTCAGTTACAACTAAAGCATCAACAATTCTTTGTTGTTTTTTCGCTTTCTCTCTAACGGTAAGAACATCACCTGGAGAAACCTGATAAGAAGGGACGTTGATCAAAACATTATTCACCTGAATAGATTTATGACTAACCAACTGACGAGCTTCTGCCCGAGTAGAAGCAAAACCCATACGGTACACAACGTTATCTAATCTTGACTCTAAAAGATTTAACAAATTCTGGCCTGTTGCACCTTTCTTCAAATCTGCCGTTTTATAGTAATTTCTGAATTGTTTTTCTAAAATGCCGTATATTCTGCGTAAGCGCTGCTTAGCTCTCAACTGAATAGCGTAATCCGAACTTCTTGCGCGCTTAGTACCATGCTGACCAGGGCGCTGATCTAATTTACACTTATTTTCTAAAGACTTCCCTCTGCTTTTTAAAAACAGATCAGTGCCTTCTCTTCGACTTAATTTACAGGTAGGCCCAAGATATCTTGCCATAACAAACTACTCCAGATTTTTATACGCGGCGTTTTTTCGGCGGACGACATCCATTATGAGGAATTGGCGTCACATCAACAATATTATTTATTTTGAATCCCAAATTATTCAGAGAACGCACTGCAGATTCGCGCCCCGGACCAGGACCCTTAATCATGACATCAAGGTTTTTCATGCCAAACTCCAAAGCAACAGAGCCCGCCTTTTCAGCCGCGACTTGCGCAGCGAATGGCGTGCTTTTTCTGGACCCACGAAAACCAGATCCTCCTGATGTTGCCCAAGAAAGAGCATTACCTTTTCTATCTGTGATAGTTATGATCGTATTATTAAAAGACGCATGTACATGCACTATGCCGTCAGCAACTTCTTTTTTTATACGTTTTCTAGAACGATTTTGACTCGCCATTTACTTCAACCTCTTAAAGGAATATCTTATTTTCTAATTGCCTTACGCGGGCCTTTTCGAGTACGAGCATTAGTTCTCGTTCTCTGCCCTCTTAAAGGCAATCCTCTACGATGTCTTATTCCGCGATAGCAACCCAGATCCATCAAACGCTTGATATTCATAGAAACTTCACGACGCAGATCACCTTCCACTGTCATCTTCGAAACCACATTACGAATGGCTTCTAATTGCTCTTCAGTCAGCTCTTTTATTTTAATCGAAGGCGTTATACCCACTTCAACACAAATTTCACTTGCAGTTTGACGACCAACACCATAAATAGCAGTCAAAGCAATCACCGCATGTTTATGATCTGGTATATTTATCCCGGCAATACGCGCCATCTAGATACTCCCCTTGATATTGCTCTAAAGTTAAGCGCCAAATTATAACACTGTATAAAAAATGACGCAACAATTATTATCCTTGTCGTTGTTTATGTTTTCCGTCTTCACAGATAACCCTGACAACACCATTTCTTTTTACAACTTTACATTTTCTACAAATTTTTTTTACAGAGGCACGAACTTTCACAACTAACTCCTAGACTGCTCTTGTGCAATAATTTATTTTTTTAGATTGGCTTTTTTCATTAAGCCATCATACTGCTGGGACATAACATGAGTTTGCATCTGAGAGATGAAATCCATTACAACCACTACAATAATCAATAAAGATGTTCCTCCAAAATAAAATGGAACATTCCAGTAAACAATCAAAAACTCAGGCAATAAACATACAAGTGTAATATAAAATGCGCCAGTTAATGTTAGTCGGGTCATCACTTTATCGATATAAGAACTTGTTTGAAGACCAGGCCTTATTCCAGGTAAAAATGCACCCGATTTCTTTAAATTTTCAGCAGTTTCTTTTGAATTAAACACCAAAGCGGTATAAAAGAAACAAAAGAAAACAATAGCCGTCGCATAAAAAATAACGTAAACAGGCTGACCAGGAGACAACATGGTGGCCACGTCCTGAAGCCAAGTAAAGCCTTCGCTATTCCCAAACCATCCGGCAATAGTCGCAGGAAATAAAATTATGCTGGATGCAAAGATAGGCGGTATTACACCGGCCATATTAAGCTTTAAAGGCAAAAAACTACTTTGCCCAGCATACATCTTACGGCCTTGCTGCCTTTTAGGGTAATTAATAAGAATCCTTCTCTGCCCTCTCTCAACAAAAACCACCAACGCGGTTACGGAAATTGATAACAAAAACAGTAAAATGATAAATGCCCCATTCATTTCACCGGTTCTTGCCAACTCTAAAGTACCGCCAATTGCTTTTGGCAAACCAGAAACTATACCCGCAAAGATGATGAGAGAAATACCATTACCAATTCCCCGCTCAGTAACTTGCTCACCCAGCCACATCAAAAAAACAGTACCAGCAACTAAAGTAACGGTTGTAATAACGATAAAACTCATACCTGGACTCAAGACCACAGAAAGTCCACCAGCCGTCTGATTTTGCAATGCTAAAGAGATACCAATCGCTTGAAAAGTCGCTAAAACGACAGTACCAAATCGAGTGTACTGTGAAATCTTACGACGGCCCGACTCCCCCTCTTTTTTTAGCTGCTCCATTGCAGGAATAACAACTGTCATCAATTGCATAATAATTGATGCTGAAATATAGGGCATTATGCCCAATGCAAATAAGCTTAAACGCATCAAAGCACCACCCGAGAACATGTTAAACATATCCAAGATTGATCCACTTTGCTGCTCAAACATTACAGCAAGTGCCTTAGGATCTATTCCAGGCACAGGAATATGGGCACCGACTCTGTATACAAAAAAAGCTCCCAAAACAAAAAGCAACCTAGCTTTAAGCTCTGAAAAACCGCCGACCTTCCCAGACACCTGCGCTCTTGATGTACTCACTTAAACCTCTACTTTGCCGCCAGCAGCTTCAATAGATTCTTTGGCCCCACCGGTTACTTTTATTCCTTTAATGGTAACAGCCTTACTCAACACACCAGATTTTATTATTTTAGCTTTCTTTGTAAACGCAGGAACAATATTGGCATCAATCAGCGTCTTAAGATCAATTACATCAGCATTTAAACCATCGAGCTCGTTTAGCCTAACCTCGGCCGAATATTTGCTAATTAATGAAGTAAATCCAATCTTAGGTAATCGACGCTGCAAGGGCATCTGACCACCTTCGAAACCAACTTTATGAAAGCCGCCACTACGCGCCTTTTGCCCTTTATGCCCTCTTCCACAAGTCTTACCAAGCGTACAGCCAATACCCCGGCCTACTCGTTTAGATTTTTTTCGAGCCCCTTCACTTGAACGGATTGTATTTAAAAACATTACACTTCCTCGAATTTTAGCATGTACGATACTTTGTTTATCATACCGCGGTTTTCAGGCGTATTGAGCACCACAACCGTCTGGTTGATTTTACGCAATCCCAAACCTTTTAGACAGGCTTGGTGACGTGGTAAACGTCCAAATCTGCTTTTTGTCATCGTAACACTTATTTTATTGCTAGCCATTACTACTACCCAATAATCTGTTCAACTGATAAGCCGCGCTTTGCAGCTATTTGGTTAGCACTATGCATTCCCGTAAGGCCATTAATAGTTGCCCTAACAACATTAATAGGATTACTAGTCCCGATGCATTTAGCTAATACGTTATGAACTCCAACTACTTCAAATACCGCTCTCATCGCCCCACCAGCAATAATGCCTGTACCTTCCGAAGCGGGCTGCATATAAACCTTAGCAGCTCCAGTTGTATTCATAATAGGATATTGCAACGTATCGCCTTTCAAAGAAACTTTACGCATATTTTTACGCGCTTGCTCCAAAGACTTCTGGATTGCAATAGGCACTTCGCGGGCTTTGCTAACACCGTATCCAACTCGACCCTCACCATCACCAACTACTGTTAGCGCTGTGAAGCCAAAAACCCTACCGCCTTTTACAACTTTTGCAACACGTCTTACATTAACTAACTTTTCTTGCAAACCATCTGCACTAACCTGAGAAGGTGCTGTAGACATTTTATTCCCCTAAAATTTCAAACCGGCTTCACGTGCCGCATCAGCCAATGCCTTAACGCGACCATGATATTTAAATCCTGAACGATCAAAAGCAACTTCGGAAACCCCTGCAGCAATTGCTTTTTGTGCAATAAATTTTCCTACCTCAGCTGCAGCGATTACATTTCCAGTGTTTTTTAATGTCGATTTAATTTCAGCCTGAGTTGTTGATGCACTTGCTAAAGTCGTCGTTCCATCAGCGCTAATAACTTGAGCGTAAATATGTTGCGAAGTTTTGTGAATTGACAATCGTGTTGTGCTTAATTTCTTAATTTTGCTACGCAATTTTAATGCGCGCTTCATACGAGCTTGTTTCTTATCCATTTCGCTACCTTACTTCTTCTTAGCTTCTTTTCTTGCAACATGTTCATCAGCGTATCTGACACCCTTACCTTTGTATGGCTCAGGTGGACGATATGCTCTAATTTTCGCAGCAACTTCACCGACCAACTGCTTGTCGCTTCCCTTAATTAATATTTCCGTTTGACTAGGTGTTTCAACCAAAACGCCGGCCGGAACTTCAAAATCAACTGGATGGGAAAAACCAAGGGCTAGATTGAGTATATTTCCCTTAGCCTGCGCTCTATAGCCCACGCCAATCAGGGTTAGTTTCTTTTCAAAACCTGCGGAGACACCAATAACCATGTTGCTTACGATTGCTCTAGCTGTTCCAGCTTGAGCAGTAGCTTTTTTATCATCTTTATCCCACTGAACCTGAATTACGTTATCCGTAATACCAAGACTAACAGCTGAATTAATATCATAAGATAACTGACCATTGCTTCCTTTTACGGTCACATTATTACCCTCTAGCTTTATATCCACACCACTTGGGATAATTACTGGAGCCTTAGCAATTCTTGACATAACCTGACCTACACTTTAACAAACAGTACAAATGACTTCACCGCCATGTCCAATTGAACGAGCAGCTCTATCGGTCATAACACCATTCGATGTTGATACGATAGCAATCCCTAGCCCGCCAAGAACTTTTGGCAATTCATCCTTAGATTTATAAATACGTAAACCAGGTTTACTAATTCTTTTAATGTTTTCAATTACAGGAGCTCCCTTATAGTACTTCAACTCAATAGTCATTTCTGTATGACTGCCGACTGTTTCCATAGAATAACCTGTTATAAAACCTTCTTCTTTTAACACCTTGGCAATAGACACTTTCAATTTTGACGAAGGCTGCTTAACGATTTTTTTGCCAGCAGATTGACCGTTTCTGATTCGGGTCAGCATATCTGCGACTGGGTCTGTCATACTCATCTTATAATCTCTCTAAACTTGATCTAAAAGATCTTACCAACTTGCCTTTACCAAGCCTGGCACATCGCCACGCATTGTTGCTTCTCTTAGCTTATTTCGACTAAGGCCAAACTTACGGTAATAACCATGCGGACGTCCGGTTAAATTACAACGGTTACGAACTCTTGATGCACTAGAGTCTCTCGGTAATTTTTGAAGTTGTAAATGAGCAGATTCTTTATCTTCAAATGTGGCACTCGGATCTCTGATAATTTCTTTCAAAGATTTACGTTTGACATCATATTTTTGTACTAATTTTTTACGCTTGTCTTCTCGCGCAATCATTGATTTTTTTGCCATTTTAACGTGCCCTTTAGTTCTTAAATGGAAAATTAAAAAGCTTCAACAAAGCCAAACCTTCTTCGTTAGTTTGAGCTGTTGTTGTGATAGTTATATCCATGCCGCGCAACGTGTCAATTTTGTCATAATCAATTTCCGGGAAAATGATTTGCTCTTTAACACCCATAGAATAATTACCACGCCCATCAAAGCTTTTAGGGCTCAATCCTCTAAAATCACGGATCCGAGGAATAGAAATACTTATTAAACGATCTAAAAATTCATACATCCTATCGCTACGCAAAGTAACTTTGCAACCTATTGGCATATCGTCACGAATTTTAAAACCCGCGATTGATTTTCTTGCCAGCGTAACAACTGGTTTTTGACCGGAAATTTTTTCCATGTCGCTAACTGCGGATTGCAAGACTTTTTTATCAGCAACGGCACCACCAACACCCATATTGAGTGTTATTTTTGTAATTCTCGGCGCCTGCATAACAGAATTATAAGCAAATTGCTCTACTAATGCTGGAAGGATTTTTTCTTTATATACGGTTTCTAGTCTAGCCATGATTTTTATCTACACCTATACATCAACAACTTCATTTGTTGACTTAAAATATCTGACTTTTTTTCCATCTTCTAGAAACTTAAAGCCGACACGATCCGCTTTCTTGGTCTCAGGATTATATAATCCTATATTGGAAATATTAATCGGCATATCCTTGACAATAATTCCACCTGAAACCCCAGCATTTGGATTTGGTTTTTGGTTCTTTTTAACCTGGTTGATTCCTTCAACCAAAACCTTATTATCCTTTAAAACCTTGCTTACTCTACCACTCTTACCTTTATCCTTACCGGTACGAACGATAACTTCATCGCCTTGTTTAATTCTTTGCATTTTTAAACCCTACCTTATAAAACTTCAGGAGCCAACGAGATGATTTTCATAAATCTCTCGCCTCTGAGCTCACGTGTTACAGGGCCGAAAATGCGTGTACCAAGTGGCTGTAAATTATTATTCAGAATAACTGCTGCGTTACCATCAAAGCGAATGACTGAACCATCCGGTCTGCGAACGCCTTTACGAGTTCTAACAACCAATGCGTTATAAACTTCGCCTTTTTTAACTCTTCCACGTGGTATAGCGTCTTTAATACTGACCTTGATGATATCACCAATGCCTGCATAGCGCCTATGAGACCCACCCAATACTTTGATACACATGACCCTTTTTGCACCGCTATTGTCGGCGACGTCAAGGTTAGTTTGCATCTGAATCATGATTTATTCCTAATTATCTGTTTATTAAATAGCCTAGTGATGCTATTTGTTGGCGCTTTCTAAGACCTGAACCAACATGAAGGTTTTATTCTTAGACATAGGTCTGCATGATGTAATCGATACTACGTCGCCTTCATGGCAAATATTTTGTTCATCATGAGCCATCATTTTAGTTGAACGCTTAATGTATTTACCGTAAACAGGGTGTTTTACAACTCGCTCAACCAAAACTGTAATGGTTTTGTTCATTTTATTACTAACAACCCGACCAGTGATCGTCCGCAATTTAGCTACATTCTCACTCATTTTATGCGCTCGCCATTTCGTTTAATATGGTATGGATACGTGCCACATCACGCCTAACCTTTTTCACTTGATCCGGTTTAGACAGTTGACCTGTACCTTTTTGCATTTTAAGATTAAATTGTTCACGCGACAATTCGAGCAACATTGATCCTAATTCGTCTTTAGATTTTTGGCGTAATTCACTTACTTTCATTACATTATTGTCCGAGCAGTAAAAAGTGTTTTCAAAGGTAACTTGGCAGCACCTAAAGCAAATGCTTCACGAGCCAACTCCTCAGAAACACCCTGTATTTCATACAACATAGTTCCAGGCTTAACCTGAGCAACCCAGTATTCTACACTACCTTTTCCTTTTCCCATACGAACTTCTAATGGTTTTTTGGTAATTGGCTTGTCTGGGAAGATTCTAATCCATATTTTACCGCCACGCTTGACATGCCGGGTAATAGTTCTACGGGCTGATTCAATTTGACGAGCAGTAAGTCTGCCACGCTCGACTGATTTAAGGCCAAAATCACCAAAACTTACTGATGAGCCACGTACGGCAGTACCGTTATTTCTGCCTTTATGTTGTTTACGGAACTTCGTTCTTTTAGGTTGAAGCATTTTCTCTATCCCTTCAACTATTTTTTAGAATCTGAATTAATGGATGCTATATGCGCATCCATATCGAATACCTCACCTTTGAATATCCACACCTTAATGCCGATAATTCCGTAGGTAGTATGTGCTTCAGCGGTTGCATAATCAATGTCTGCTCGTAATGTATGCAGAGGAACCCGTCCCTCCCTATACCATTCGCTTCTAGCAATTTCAGCGCCATTTAACCGACCGCCAACATTGATCTTTATACCTTCAGCACCTAATCGCATTGTATTAGTTACAGCGCGCTTCATTGCTCGACGATACATAATTCTTTTTTCGAGTTGCTGAGCAACACCTTCAGCAACTAACTGGGCATCCAGCTCAGGCTTTCTAATCTCTTCAACATTAAGCTGCACAGGAATGCCCATTATCTTCGACACTGCCTGTCTTAACGCTTCAATATCTTCGCCCTTTTTACCAATTACAATACCTGGCCTTGCCGTATGTATTGTAATATGCGCATTATTCGGTGGACGGTTAATCTGAATACGGCTTACAGAAGCATGAGCTAATTTTTTCTTGATATAGTCTCTGACTGTCAAGTCTTGGTGCAGGAAAACAGAATAATCCTGGCTACTCGCATACCATCTTGAATTCCAATCTTTTACAATACCAAGGCGTATACCTGTTGGATGTACCTTTTGACCCATTTTCTGCCCCTACTCGTATTCTGCGACTTTAACTGTAATATGGCAGGTTCTTTTAAGGATATGATTTGCACGTCCTTTAGCTCTTGCCTTGAATCTTTTCATGGTCGCCCCTTCATTTACATAAACGGTCGACACTTTTAATTCGTCAATATCTGCACTTTCATTATGTTCCGCATTAGCGATAGCAGATTCAAGAATTTTTTTTATAATCGCAGCAGCTTTTTTTGAGCTAAACTTCAATAAGTTTAGCGCCTTTTCAACTGGCAAGCCACGAATCTGATCGCCTACTAACCGCGCCTTTTGCGCAGACAGCGGAGCATTTTTTAATTTTGCTGAAACTTCCATAACACAACCTATCTAGATTTCTTATCAGCCACGTGGCCTTTATATGTGCGAGTTGGCGAAAACTCACCTAATTTATGCCCGACCATATTCTCAGAAATCAGAACAGGTATGTGCAGGCGTCCATTATGGATTGCTATAGTCAAACCCAGCATATCAGGAATAATCATTGATCTTCTTGACCATGTTTTAATCGGTTTCCGATTATTAGTACTTACAGCATCTTCAACTTTTTTCAGCAGATGATGATCAATAAAAGGACCTTTTTTAATTGAACGCGGCACGCTAATTCCTCTCTATTTAAGCTTACGACGCCTGATAATCATATTATCAGTACGTTTGTTATTTCTGGTTTTATAGCCTTTGGTTGGCATACCCCAGGGTGATACCGGATGTCTACCGCCAGATGTACGGCCTTCACCACCACCATGCGGATGATCAACCGGATTCATTACAACACCACGCACAGTAGGTCGAACACCTCGCCATCTTGAAGCACCAGCCTTTCCAAGAGATATCAAGCTATGTTCTGAATTTGAAACCTCGCCAATTACGGCGCGACAATCAGCCATAACTTTACGCATTTCACCAGACCGTAATCTAAGGGTTGCATGAGCGCCATCTTTGGCTACCAATTGCACAGATGTACCGGCACTTCGCGCAACTTGAGCACCTTTGCCCGGCTTCAATTCCACACAATGAACCGTTGTGCCCATTGGTATATTTCTCAACGGCATACAGTTACCCGGCTTAATAGCCGTAGTTTCCGAAGAAAGAACTTCCTGCCCAACTTCAAGGCCCTTAGGGGCAATGATGTATTTTCTCTCACCATCTTTAAATAAGATCAAAGCGATATTAGCAGTTCTGTTTGGGTCATATTCAAGACGCTCAACAACAGCAGGAATATCGACTTTATTTCTTTTAAAATCAATGATCCGGTAGTGCTGCTTATGACCACCACCTATATGGCGTGTTGTTATACGCCCATTATTATTACGCCCGCCACTTTTGCTCTTTTTACTAAGCAAAGGCGCATATGGCTTGCCTTTATGCAAATCATCATTTTTGATCCGCACTACAAACCGTGAACCCGGTGACGTCGGTTTAGACTTTACAATAGCCATGCTTTCTACCGTTTCCTATTGATCTTTTAAAACTTAAATTATTAAGCAGCAGAGAAATCTATATCATGACCAGGCTTTAGTTTTACATAAGCCTTTTTCCAATCAGATCGCTGTCCCAATGAGCCGCCAAATCTTTTCTGTTTGCCTTTAACGTTTAAAACTTGAACTGAATCAACCTCAACGCTAAACATTAGTTCCACTGCACTTTTTACTTGTTTTTTAGTTGCATGTTTCTGCACTTTAAAAACAAATTGATTATTTTTTTCTGCAGCAATAGTGCTCTTCTCAGATATAATCGGAGCCTGTAGCACACCTGCTAAGTGGTATTTATTTAAACTCACGCCAAGCGCTCCTCTATTTGCTTCAACGCACCAGGTGTAGCAATAACTTTATCAGCCGAGACTAATAAAACTGGGCTTAAATTAATAGCCTCAATCACCTCTACATAAGGTATGTTTCTTGACGCTAAAGCTAAATTTGCATCCACATTCTCGACTACAATCAGAATGCGCTTTGCGTCAATATTTTTTATTCTTGCATTTAATTCTTTGGTTTTTGGACTGGAAGGCAAAATATCATTACTAACCACCAACCGATTCTGTCTAAGTAACTCAGACAAAATTGACCGAACACCAACCCGAAACATTTTTTTATTTAGCTTTTGCTCATAATTTCTTGGTCTTGCAGCAAAAGCAACACCACCCGTTCTCCATACCGGGCTACGTGTTGTACCAGATCTTGCTCGACCCGTTCCTTTTTGTCTCCATGGCTTTGCACCACCACCGCTCACATCAGAGCGCGTCTTCTGAGCTTTAGTTCCGGCACGAGCGCCTGCCAGATGCCTAACAACTAATTGGTGAACTAAAGTTTCATTAAATGACTGCCCAAAAATAGCCTCTGCTACTTCTAAGCTTCCAGAAGAGTCTTGTTCGTTTAAAGCAGGTATTTGCAAACTCATAGCCTAACCTTTATTCCGCATTTTCATAGCGGGCGTAATAACTACATCACCGCCTTTAGCACCAGGCACAGCGCCTTTTACTAAAATTAAATTTCTTGCCGCATCAATTGAATGAATAGTCAGATTCTGAACTGTAACTTTTTCAGCCCCCATATGACCTTCCATTTTCTTGCCTTTAAATACACGTCCAGGCGTTTGACACATACCGATAGAACCCAAAACCCTATGTGAACGTGAGTTACCATGCGTTGCATCTTGCATACTGAAATTGTGACGCTTTATGCCACCAGCAAAACCTTTACCAATACTTTTACCCTGAACATCAACAACTTGACCAGCAGAAAAAACATCTAAAGACAATTGAGAGCCAACAGATAAATCCTCGCCCTCACCATCTTCGAGCCTAAACTCCCACAGGCCACGTCCAGCTGTCACATTAGCTGCTGCGTAATGACCTGCCATTGCTTTATTGACTCTAGAAGATTTTTTATCGCCCGCTGCTACTTGAATCGAACGATACCCATCAACTTCAATACCTTTAACCTGAGTAACTCTGTTTGAGTCAATCTGGAGTACAGTAACTGGTACTGACGAACCATCTTCACAAAAAACTCTGGTCATACCACATTTACGACCTATAAGACCTATTGACATCTGCCAATTCCCCTGCTTCTTAATTCAATTTTATTTGAACATCAACACCAGCTGCAAGATCCAACTTCATCAATGCATCTACGGTTTTTTCTGTTGGTTCAACGATATCCAATAATCTTTTATACGTTCTCAACTCGTATTGATCTCTCGCATCTTTATTAACATGCGGAGAAATCAAAATAGTGAAACGCTCTTTTTTAGTAGGCAATGGAATAGGCCCCTTAACTTGAGCACCTGTTCTTCTTGCTGTTTCTACTATCTCACCAGCCGATTGATCAATCAATTTATGATCAAATGATTTCAAACGGATTCTGATAGTTTGATTAGACATATATATTACTCGATTATTGATGCAACGACGCCCGCACCTACTGTACGACCACCTTCACGGATTGCAAAACGCAAACCATCTTCCATGGCGATCGGTGAAATCAGCTTTACTTTGACTGAAATATTATCGCCAGGCATAACCATTTCAACGCCTTCCGGCAACTCGACAGCACCTGTCACGTCAGTTGTTCTGAAATAGAACTGCGGACGATAGCCATTGAAGAATGGAGTATGACGACCACCTTCATCTTTAGACAAGATATAAATTTCTGAGTTGAAGTATGAATGCGGCTTAATGGTGCCCTTGTGCGCCAATACCTGTCCACGCTCGACATCATCTCTTTTTGTTCCTCTCAGAAGGATGCCGACATTGTCGCCAGCCTGACCTTGATCCAGTAATTTACGGAACATTTCTACGCCGGTACAGGTTGTTGATACGGTAGGCTTAATGCCGACAATTTCAATTTCCTGGCCAACCTTAACAATACCACGCTCAATACGACCGGTCACTACGGTGCCACGACCGGAAATTGAGAATACATCTTCAATCGGCATCAGAAATGCACCATCTACCGCTCTTTCCGGCAAAGGAATGTAACTATCTAATGCATCAACCAATCTGATTACTGAAGGAACGCCGATTTCGCTAGTATCACCTTCCAATGCTTTTAAAGCCGAACCAACAATAATAGGCGTATCATCACCTGGAAATTCATACATATCCAGCAGCTCACGAATTTCCATTTCAACCAATTCGATCAGCTCTGCATCATCAACCATGTCCGCTTTATTCAGGAACACCACAACGTAAGGCACACCCACCTGTCTTGACAACAGGATATGCTCTCTTGTTTGCGGCATTGGGCCATCAGCTGCCGAACATACCAAAATAGCGCCATCCATTTGCGCCGCACCGGTAATCATGTTTTTTACGTAATCAGCATGGCCCGGGCAGTCAACGTGCGCATAATGGCGTGTTGCTGATTCATATTCGACGTGCGATGTTGATATAGTAATACCACGCGCACGCTCTTCAGGTGCATTATCAATCTGATCAAAGGCTTTAACTTCTCCACCTTGGAGCTCAGCCATTACTTTTGTTAAAGCAGCAGTTAAAGTAGTTTTACCATGATCGACGTGACCGATTGTGCCGACGTTTACGTGGGGCTTGCTACGTGAAAATTTTTCTTTGGCCATGAGTTAATACCTTTAAATTATATTCAATTTTTTTATGAAGATTTTTTAATAATCGCTTCTGCAATATTCGCAGGTGCTTCATTATATTTTTCAAACTGCATACTGTATGTAGCTCGCCCCTGTGTTGCCGAACGCAAATCAGTTGCATAACCAAACATTTCCGCCAACGGTACTTCGCAGCTAAGTGTCTTTCCTGACGGAGTATCCTCCATTCCCTGAATTATTCCACGCCGCCTATTGATATCACCAACCACATCACCCATGTACTCTTCAGGCGTAGCAATTTCAACTTTCATTATAGGCTCAAGCAATACGGGGCTTGCTTTCCTAGCCCCCTCCCTAAAACACATGGAGCCGGCAATTTTGAAAGCTATTTCACTCGAATCAACATCATGATACGAACCATCAAATAAAGACACCTTTACATCCAATACAGGATAGCCAGCTAGGATACCACTCTTCAACTGCTCTTGGATACCTTTATCTACAGCGGGTATAAATTCTTTTGGAACAACCCCACCAACAATCTCATTAACAAACTCATAACCAGCACCAATTTCTTGCGGCTCAATGCGCAACCAGACATGCCCATACTGCCCGCGCCCACCGGACTGCCTTATAAACTTGCTCTCTTGCTCTACCGTCTTTCGGATTGTTTCCCTGTATGCAACCTGCGGAGCCCCAATATTAGCCTCGACATTAAATTCCCTCTTCATGCGATCGACAATTATCTCGAGATGTAACTCCCCCATTCCGGAAATAATTATCTGCCCTGACTCCTCATCCGTATGCACCCTAAAAGATGGATCTTCTTGGGCCAATTTACCCAATGCCACCCCCATCTTTTCTTGGTCGGCTTTCGTTTTTGGCTCCACCGCAACCGAAATCACCGGATCAGGAAACTCCATGCGCTCAAGCACAATAACTTCTTTGAGATCACATAGCGTATCGCCCGTCGTCACATCCTTGAGACCAATTGCAGCCGCTATATCCCCAGCACATACTTCCTTAACTTCTTCGCGACTATTGGCATGCATTTGCACTATTCGCCCAATACGCTCTTTTTTCTTTTTTACCGGGTTATAAACACTATCCCCAGAATTAAGCACGCCTGAGTAGACCCTAAAAAAAGTCAACGTCCCTACAAAAGGATCCGTAGCAATCTTAAATGCCAATGCCGAAAAAGGAGCTCCATCATCAGCAGGACGAACCGCTTCAATAACATCATCCTCAAGATGCCCTCTTATAGCCTCGACATCAGTGGGAGCCGGCATATACTCAACAATCGCATCCAGCATAGCCTGAACACCCTTGTTTTTAAAGGCCGAACCACAAAATGCAGGAACGATCTCATTCGCTATTGTCCGAGAACGAATTCCCTGCCTAATCTCTTCGTCTGACAAACACCCATCTTCAAGGTATTTCTCCAATAAATCTTCACTTGCCTCCGCAGATACTTCAACCATATGCTCTCTCCATTTCTCACAGAGACCTAACATACCAGCCGGAATTTCCTTTTCTTTAAAAGTCATACCCATATTGGCGTCATCCCAATATATGGCCTTCATTTTAATAAGGTCAACAACGCCTTCGAAACTATCCTCTGCACCAATCGGCAACTGCATTGGAACAGCCTTGCCACCCAATCGCGCCTTAATCTGCTCAATTACCCGAAAAAAGTCAGCACCAGAGCGATCCATTTTATTCACAAAAACCAATCGCGGCACACCGTACTTATCCGCTTGACGCCAGACCGTTTCGGATTGCGGCTCAACCCCACCAACAGCGCAAAAAACCGCACAAGCTCCATCCAAAACCCGCAATGAGCGCTCAACCTCTATAGTAAAGTCCACATGCCCAGGCGTATCTATGATATTTATACGATGCAGAGGGAATTGACCTTCCATTCCAGCCCAAAAACAGGTTGTTGCGGCCGAGGTAATGGTTATTCCCCGCTCCTGCTCCTGCTCCATCCAATCCATTGTTGCAGCACCGTCATGCACCTCACCTATTTTGTGAGAAACACCGGTATAATAAAGAATGCGCTCTGTAGTCGTGGTCTTACCTGCATCAATGTGCGCCATGATACCGATATTTCGATAAAACCCTATGGGAGTTTTACGTGCCACAACTATACAGTCTTCTATACAATTCGTTAATTACCAACGATAATGAGAGAAAGCCTTATTTGCCTCTGCCATTCTATGAGTATCTTCACGCTTTTTGGCCGCAGAACCTCTGCTTTCAAAAGCATCCATCAACTCACCAGCCAACTTAGCAGGCATATTTCTTTCATTTCTCTTACGCGAAGCATCAATCAACCAACGCATCGCTAAAGCCATACGTCTTGAAGGTCGAACTTCAACAGGCACCTGGTATGTTGCGCCACCAACACGGCGAGACTTAACCTCAACCCTGGGCTGAACATTTTCCAAAGCCTTAGACAGTACTTCCAATGGCTCGCTATGACCCTTACTCTCAATCACATCCAAAGCGCCATAGACAATTCCTTCCGCAATAGATTTCTTGCCACTTTCCATGATCATATTCATGAACTTAGTTAGCATTATGCTACCAAATCTTGGATCTGGAATGATTTCTCTTTTTGTAGCGACTCTTCTTCTAGACATTTATCTCACCAACCAACGTTTAGCCTTTAGGCCGTTTTGTTCCATATTTAGAGCGACCACATTTTCTGTTAGTCACACCTGAGGCATCCAAGCTACCACGAACAACGTGATATCTCACACCAGGCAAATCCTTAACACGACCACCCCTTATCAGAACCACGGAATGCTCCTGAAGATTGTGCCCCTCACCACCAATGTAGCTACTAACCTCAGCTCCATTCGTCAACCTAACCCTAGCCACTTTTCGTAACGCGGAGTTTGGTTTTTTAGGTGTTGTCGTATAAACACGAGTACATACACCCCTACGCTGAGGACAAGCCTCCAACGCAGGAACATTGCTTTTTTCTATTTTTTTAGCACGAGGCTTACGAACCAATTGGTTGATCGTGGCCATAACTTGTTTACTCCGATATACAATTAAACTGTCAGATAATAAATTAACCGTCGCACATATTAAACGTCGACGGTTAATTGCAACTCGCCCCGACCCAAGCACGTTAGCTCATTTGAGCAGAGTATATTACCTGCTAATACCCCTTAGGTCAAGTCCATATTTAAAAATGATCTTATATAATAAATCCCTAAATATTCAAAGCCTGCTTAAGAGCTTCTTCCACATCTCCCGCATCTACAGCTAGAGGCGCTTCGCTTTCCACTACCTCATTCTGAGCAAATCTGTTCTTTCTGCTTTCATGATAAGCCAACCCCGTGCCTGCCGGGATTAATCGACCAACGATAACGTTCTCTTTTAACCCTTGCAAACTATCGCTTAATCCGCGAACCGCTGCATCCGTCAATACACGGGTTGTTTCCTGGAATGACGCTGCCGAAATAAATGACTCTGTCGCCAACGATGCCTTAGTAATACCAAGCAGCACGGAATTGTAGCTCGCAGGAATCTTCCCCTCGGCCTCAACCTTGTCATTTTCTTCCCTCATTGCCGCACGTTCAACCTGGTCTCCTTTCAGGAATCCTGTATCGCCGGATGCGGTAATCTCGACCTTCCTGAGCATTTGACGAATGATAGCTTCAATATGCTTATCATTAATTTTCACACCCTGCAAACGATATACATCCTGAATTTCCTTAACCAAATAGTTCGCTAACTCCTCAATCCCTCTTAACCTAAGGATATCGTGCGGCGTTAACTCACCTTCCGCTATGGTTTCTCCCTTTTCTACATACTCCCCCTCAAAGACTGTAATATGGCGCCATTTGGGGATCAATGTTTCAATTTGCTCGCCAGCAGGATCTGTAATTATGACCCGTTGCTTACCTTTTGTTTCTTTTCCAAAGGAGATGGTGCCACTAGTCTCTGCAAGAATTGCCGGATCTTTTGTTTTTCGCGCTTCAAATAAATCTGCAACCCGCGGCAAACCACCGGTAATATCTCTTGTTTTACTAGACTCCTGCGGAATTCTCGCTAAAACATCACCGACCTTTACTTCCCCACCGTCCTTGATTCCGGCAATCGCCCCTGCAGGCAAGAAATATTGCGCTGGTATCTCAGTCCCCGGCAAATAAATTGCATTTCCTTCGCCATCAAAAAGCCTAACCATTGGACGCAATTCCTTACCCGCACTTCCCCGCTGTTTCGGATCGGTGACAACTAATGAACTCAAGCCGGTAACTTCGTCGGATTGCTTTTGTACGGTAACGCCATCGACAAAATCGATTAACTCAACCACACCATCAACCTCAGTGATAACAGGATGCGTGTGCGGATCCCAGTTAACAATTATATCACCCGCATTAATTCGCGAACCTTCCTGCACGGAAAGCACCGCTCCATAAGGGATTTTATAACGCTCCTTCTCCCGACCATAATCATCAACTACACCAACTTCACCTGATCTTGAAACTGCAACCAGATTACCTTCGCGATTAACCACTGATTTCAGATTATTAAGGCGCACAGTACCCGCAGATTTAACCTGAACATTACTGATTGCAGCAGATCTGGATGCAGCACCACCGATATGGAAAGTCCGCATAGTCAACTGCGTACCTGGCTCACCGATTGATTGCGCAGCAATAACCCCTACCGCTTCACCAATATTAACCAGATGACCACGCCCTAAATCACGTCCATAACAGGCAGCACAAACACCGTGTCTGTTTTCACAGGTAATAATTGAACGAACCAGAACTTGGTCAATACTATGCGCTTCGAGGACAGACACCCAGTGTTCATCTAATAACGTGCCTCTAGGTGCTACTATAATGTCACCGGCAGGATCCATGATGTCATTAACTGCAACACGACCTAATACGCGCTCCGATAAAGGCTCTACAACATCACCACCCTCAATAATTGGAGTCATGATCAAACCATTAGATGTACCGCAATCATCACCATTAATTACCAGATCCTGCGCCACGTCGACCAACCTACGCGTCAAGTACCCGGAGTTCGCAGTTTTCAACGCAGTATCCGCCAGACCTTTACGAGCACCATGCGTAGAAATAAAGTACTGCAATACGTCCAAGCCTTCTCTAAAATTAGCAGTGATAGGCGTTTCAATAATGGAACCGTCAGGTTTTGCCATCAAACCACGCATACCGGCTAACTGACGAATCTGAGCGGCAGAACCCCGCGCCCCTGACTCGGCCATCATAAAGATAGAGTTGAATGATTTTTGTTTTACCGTCTTACCTTCAGCATTAACAACCGACTCTTCACCAAGCCCGTCCATCATTACCTTAGCTATCTGGTCATTAGCATGAGACCAAATATCGACAACCTTGTTGTATCGCTCGCCGTCAGTTACCAAACCGGAAGCGTACTGACTTTGAATTTCGTTAACTTCAGCATCGGAAGCCTTAATAATATCGACTTTTTTGGCCGGTATTACCATATCTTCGATACCGAACGAAACTCCGGAAATCGTTGCATATCTAAAACCCAGATACATCAACTGATCGGCAAGTATGACGGTGTCTTTGTTACCCAAATAGCGATAACTGTAATTAATTAACCGTGATATGTTCTTTTTGGTCATATCGCAGTTAACCAACTCGAATGGCGTACGGTCTGGAACCACTTCCCAGATTAGCGCACGGCCCACGGTAGTTTCTACGCGATGCGTTTTGTCTTCCAGCTCGCCGTTTTCATTCGCTACTTTTTCGGTGATACGCAATTGAATTTTAGATTGCAATTCAACCGTCTTAGTTAACAGCGCCTTATGAATTTCGCCGACACTGACAAATATATTGCCATCGCCTTTTGCATTAATTTTTTCACGGCTTATGTAATAAAGCCCCAATACCACGTCTTGAGATGGATTGATAACAGGCTCACCGTTTGCCGGAGACAAGATGTTATTTGTCGCCATCATTAACGTTCTGGCTTCCAGTTGCGCTTCAATAGACAACGGAATATGCACAGCCATCTGATCGCCGTCAAAGTCGGCGTTAAACGCGCTACAGACCAACGGATGCAACTGGATCGCTTTACCTTCAATCAACGTAGGTTCAAACGCCTGAATGCCAAGTCTGTGCAACGTAGGTGCGCGGTTTAACAAAATAGGATGTTCGCGGATAACTTCTTCAAGAATATCCCAGACTTCAGCGCCTTCCCTTTCAACCATTTTTTTCGCAGCTTTAATGGTTGTGGCCAGACCGCGAAATTGCAGCTTGCTAAATATAAATGGCTTGAATAACTCCAATGCCATTTTCTTCGGAAGTCCGCATTGATGCAGCCTTAATGTTGGTCCCACAACAATGACCGAACGACCTGAATAGTCAACGCGCTTACCCAAGAGGTTTTGTCTAAAACGCCCTTGCTTGCCTTTGATCATGTCCGCTAATGATTTCAGCGGTCTTCTGTTAGTACCGGTAATCGCACGACCACGACGACCGTTATCCAGCAACGCATCAACAGATTCCTGCAGCATACGTTTTTCGTTACGAACGATAATGTCAGGCGCATTCAAATCAAGCAACCGGTTTAGACGATTGTTTCTGTTGATAACGCGACGATAAAGATCATTCAAATCAGAGGTTGCGAATCGACCGCCATCCAGAGGCACAAGAGGCCGCAATTCAGGTGGCAATACCGGCAACACTTTCAAAATCATCCATTCCGGGCGATTTTTTGAACTCAATAACGCATCCATAACTTTCAGGCGTTTTGAGTACTTCTTGATCTTGGTTTCTGAATTGGTCGAGTTAATTTCTTCGCGCAGAATCTCGACTTGCTCTTTTAAATCGATTGATTTGAGCAAATCATAGATCGCTTCCGCACCCATTTTTGCGACAAAATCATCTCCATGCAATTCAACCGCATCCAGGTAATCATCATCAGTAAGCAGCTGGCCTTTATCTAAAGGCGTCATGCCTGGATCTAAAACGACGAACGATTCAAAATATAATACGCGTTCAATTTCGCGTAGCGTCATATCCAACAACAACGCAATTCTGGAAGGCAGTGATTTTAAGAACCAAATATGAGCAACAGGACTGGCTAAATCAATATGCCCCATTCTTTCACGACGAACCTTGGATAACGTAACTTCAACGCCACATTTTTCGCAAATAACGCCACGATGTTTCAGTCTTTTATATTTACCGCAAAGGCACTCATAATCACTGACCGGGCCAAAAATCTTGGCACAAAACAAACCATCCCGCTCAGGCTTAAAAGTCCGATAGTTAATCGTTTCCGGTTTTTTTACTTCGCCATATGACCAGGAACGAATCATATCCGGTGATGCCAAACCAATGCTAATTCCGTCAAAATCATCGGCACGACCTTGACGTTTTAAGAAATTCATTAAATCTTTCAAGAGCTTGTCCTCTTTAAATGCTTTCTGGCGTATACCAGAACAGGCTATAGGTTGGGTTAGGCACGTCTTTTTGCATCGCAACCCAACGGGTACGGCATTGGTTTGTCGGGTTGCGCCTCACTACCAACAGTAGGCGCTTTAGGAGACCCGACATACACACCTAATCCCGCTGCAATTCTATATTGACAGCCAATGAGCGGATTTCTTTAATTAAAACATTAAATGATTCCGGCATACCGGCTTCCATTTTATGATCGCCATCGACAATGTTTTTATACATGCGCGTTCTACCGGTCACGTCATCAGATTTAACCGTCAACATTTCCTGCAAGGTATAGGCGGCACCATAAGCTTCAAGCGCCCAGACCTCCATTTCCCCGAAACGCTGTCCGCCGAATTGCGCTTTACCGCCTAATGGTTGCTGCGTAACCAAGCTATAAGGCCCTGTTGATCGCGCATGCATCTTGTCATCAACCAAATGGTTCAACTTCAGCATATACATATAACCAACCGTAACTTCACGCTCAAACGGTTCGCCTGTCAAGCCGTCATAAAGCGTAACCTGTCCATGTTCAGGCAAATCAGCCAACTTCAACATGGTGCGAATTTCTTCTTCGCTTGCACCGTCAAATACAGGAGTCGCCATAGGCACACCGCCGACAAGATTTTCAGCCATTTCCAAGATTTCTTGATCGGTAAATGAATCCAAATCTTCTTTATGACCGCTACTGTTATAAATTTTGTCCAGATATTCTCTGATAGCGGTAACTTTAGCTTTCTCAGCATCATATTTAGCTTCAAGCATTTTACCTATCTTGATGCCTAAACCTTTTGCTGCCCAGCCTAAATGTGTCTCCAACACCTGTCCGACGTTCATCCGCGAAGGTACGCCTAATGGATTAAGAACAATATCAACCGGATTACCATCAGCGGTATACGGCATATCCTCAATCGGCCTAATCATAGAAATAACACCTTTATTTCCATGACGACCGGCCATTTTATCACCGGGCTGAATACGCCTTTTAACCGCTAAATAAACCTTGACCATCTTCAGAACACCTGGCGCCAAATCATCACCCATGGTGATTTTCTTACGCTTGACTTCGAATTTTTCATCAAAGTCTTTTCTTTGCTGCTCTACCTGGGTGACAACCGTTTCCAGCTGAAGATTGATATCTTCATCCTTCATGCGAATTTTCAACCACTCTGAATGCTTCAAACCATTAAGATAAGCTTGCGTTATTTCAGTTCCCGCTTTTAACTGACCGGGACCTGATTGGGCAACTTTTCCAACCAAAAGTCTGGCAACACGAGCAAAAATATCTTCTTCAAGAATTTTCAGCTGATCATCAAGGTCTTTTCTGTAACGTTTGATTTCTTCCTGCTCAATATCCAGAGCCCGCTTGTCTTTCTTGACTCCGTCACGAGTAAATACCTGAACATCAATAACCGTACCCTCAATACTGCCAGGTACACGTAACGATGTATCTTTCACATCGGCCGCTTTCTCGCCGAAAATTGCTCGCAGTAGCTTTTCTTCCGGTGTTAATTGGGTCTCACCTTTTGGCGTTACCTTACCTACCAGAATGTCGCCGCCTTTTACTTCGGCACCGACATAAACTATTCCGGACTCGTCAAGTTTGGACAACGCTTCTTCGCTGACATTAGGAATATCGGCAGTAATTTCTTCCGGGCTATGTTTCGTATCACGCGCTACGCAAGTTTTCTCTTCAATATGGATCGTAGTGAAACGGTCTTCCTTGACGACACGCTCCGAAACCAGAATCGAATCTTCAAAGTTGTATCCATTCCAAGGCATAAACGCAACCAGCATGTTTTGCCCTAAAGCTAACTCGCCAATATCGGTAGATGGACCGTCTGCCATAATGTCGCCGGCATTAACGATGTCACCCGGTTTTACCAATGGTTTTTGGTTGATGCAGGTATTCTGATTCGAACGGGTATATTTAATCAGATTGTAAATATCAACACCTGGCGTACCTGTTTCAGTCTCAGTATCATTTACTCGCACTACGATTCTGGCCGCGTCAACGGCTTCAATCTTACCGCCACGCGCTGCAACCACGGTTACGCCTGAATCTTTTGCAACCGTTCTTTCCATGCCTGTACCTACCAATGGCTTTTCAGCTCTTAGCGTAGGAACAGCCTGACGTTGCATGTTTGACCCCATCAACGCACGGTTAGCATCATCATGCTCCAGGAACGGAATAATGGAAGCCGCCACAGATACAATCTGCTTGGATGACACGTCCATGTATTGCACGGTGTCTGACATAGCCAAAGTAAATTCATCTTTATGGCGACATGAGACCAACCCTTCAACCAGCTTTCCGCTTGCATCTACAGCAACACTGGCCTGAGCAATAACAAACTCGCCTTCTTCAATAGCTGACAAATAATCGACATGGTCGGTTACCTTGCCATCGATTACTTTTCTATAAGGCGTTTCCAGAAAACCATAATTATTGGTACGCGCATAGACTGATAATGAATTTATCAAGCCGATGTTTGGTCCTTCAGGTGTTTCAATTGGACATACGCGACCATAATGCGTTGCATGTACGTCACGAACCTCAAATCCAGCACGTTCTCTTGCCAAACCGCCAGGCCCTAGAGCCGATACGCGGCGTTTATGCGTCACTTGGGATAATGGATTATTTTGATCCATAAATTGCGACAGCTGGCTGGAGCCGAAAAATTCCTTTACCGCAGCGGATACCGGTTTTGCATTGATGATTTCCTGAGGCATCAAGCCTTCTGAATCAGCCAATGTTAAGCGTTCTTTAACCGCTCTTTCAACTCGAACCAATCCTACACGGAATTGGTTCTCGATCATTTCACCAACAGAACGAACCCGCCTGTTACCTAGATGATCAATATCGTCAACATTGCCGTTGCCGTTACGAATATCTATTAATTCTTTAAGTACATCAATGATGTCGTCTTTAGTTAAAGTGCCCGAACCTGTCGTTTCTTGGCGACCTAAACGACGATTAAACTTCATCCGTCCAACCGTAGACAAATCATATCTTTCATCGGTAAAGAACAAATTTTGAAACAAATTCTCAGCAGAATCTTTAGTCGGTGGTTCGCCAGGACGCATCATCCGGTATATTTCAACCAATGCTTCAAGACTATTGGTAGTGGTATCCAGTCTCATGGCATTGGACATGTACGGACCTTTATCCAAGTCATTGACGAACAAGGTATTCAGATCGGTAATACCGCTTTCAATGCATCGATCTATTATTGCTACAGTCAGTTCATCGTTCACATTAGCGACCAACTCGCCTGTAGATCGATCAATCAGGTTATGTCCTAATATCTTGCCAACCAAGTAATCCTTGGGCACTTCTACTTCGGTTAACCCGGACTTTATCATTTCACGGATATGCTTAGCCGTAATCCGACGTCCTTCTTCAACCAATACTTCACCTTTTTTACTCTTAATATCAAAGGCTGCAATTTCTCCACGCATGCGTTCAGGCACGATATGGAAAATGCATTTTTGAGCATCAACAGTAAATTTATTCATTTCGAAGAAAATCTTTAACATTTCTTCGTTATCGTACCCTAATCCCCTAAGCAAGATAGTTGCGGGTATTTTTCTACGCCGATCAATTCGAACAAAAACACAATCTTTATGATCAAATTCAAAATCTAACCACGAACCACGATAAGGGATAACCCGCGCATTAAATAACAACTTTCCTGACGAATGGGTCTTTCCTTTATCATGATCAAAGAAAACACCTGGTGAACGATGTAACTGGGAGACAATTACCCGCTCCGTCCCATTAATGACAAATGTTCCATTGTCAGTCATTAAAGGCAACTCACCCATGTAAACTTCCTGCTCACGGATATCCTTAACTACTTTAGCATTCGCAGAGGCTTCTTTATCATAGATAACCAAGCGAACCAATACCCTTAAGGGGGCCGCATAAGTCGCGCCTCTTTGTTGACACTCTCTTACATCAAAAACAGGCTCCCCCAATCTATATTTCACATACTCCAGCACCGCATATCCGGAATGGCTTTCAATTGGAAAAACACTGGAGAATGCAGCATGCAATCCACTGTCTTCACGCTTTTCAGCTGTAACACCTGATTGCAAAAAGCCCGCATATGAATTAATTTGCGTTGCCAGAAGATAGGGAACATCAAGTACCTCAGTACCTTTCCCAAAGTTATTTCGAATACGCTTTTTTTCTGTAAAAGAGTAGGACATATCGCTTCCAAACCTTTTCGTCATAGATAATTTTCTACCGTGCGGTTATTGCAAACAGTAAAAGGCCGATGACAAGGTTGCCACCAGCCGTACTTGGCAGGGACGTCTATTTCAACGTCCCTGCAATTGAGTCAAAATTTATTTTATTTCGACAGTAGCGCCTGCATCGACAAGCTGCTTTTTAACATCTTCTGCTTCAGCTTTAGAAACAGCTTCTTTCACGGTTGTTGGAACGCCTTCAACAGCGTCTTTAGCTTCTTTCAAGCCCAATCCAGTGATACCGCGAACTGCTTTAATAACCGCAACTTTGTTCTCACCGAAAGATGTCATAATAACATCAAATTCAGTTTGTTCTTCAACAGCAGCCGCTGAAGCCGCTGGCGCAGCCGCTACAGCTACAGCTGCAGATACGCCAAATTTTTCTTCCATCGCTGAAATCAAGTCAACGATTTCCATAACGGTCATGTTTGAGACCGCTTCCAAGATATCTTCTTGCGAAATTGCCATTGTGTATTCCTCTAAAATAATAAGTTTTAAACTGGTTGTGGTGGAAACGTTACACTGCAACGCTCGCTACTATGCCGCTTCTTTTTGGTCTCTAATTGCAGCAAGAGTACGCACAAATTTCTCTGTAGGCGCCTTCATTACTGACATCAACATACCAATACCTTGATCGCGAGTAGGTAGACTGGCTAGTCGAGCAAGCTCAGATCCACCAAATGACTGTCCGCCAATAGCAACTATCTTGGTAATTAACTTGTCGTGAGTTTTGGCAAAATTGCTGATTAATCGCGCTGCAGAACCTGGATCTTCCATAGAAAATGCGATCAATAACGGACCTACCAGTCCACTTTGCATACATTCAAATTCAGTCCCGGCTACCGCTCGTTTTGCCAGTGTATTTTTTACCACACGCAGATATACGCCTGTCTCTCTCGCAGTTTTACGCAGCTCGGTTAATTCCGTAACTGTTAACCCACGATATTCTGCTGCAATTGCAGAATGAGCTTTAGCGGCGAATACAGCGACTTCTTCTACGACAGCTTTTTTGCTATCTAAATTTAGTGCCACAGCTTACCTCCGGAATTTATCCCCAGAATTAATAAAAAGCATTCAGCTGAACGCCCCTTACGGTCCCTTTCCCCAGATTTTAGGTCCAGCTTCCGTCTACGCAGGAATAATTAAGTTTTACAACACCTGCGGTCTTTGACGGTTGCCGAACGGGTCGGCAACCCAAAGTCTTTTATAACGTTAAATTGAAATACTGCTTTGATCCAGCCACAAACCAGGGCCCATAGTCGAAGATAAGGTTATCTTCTTAATGTAAATACCTTTAGCTGCGGTCGGTTTTAACTTTCTTAAATCTGCAAGCAACGCTTCCAAGTTACCTTGAATAGCAGCTGCATCGAATGCAACTTTACCAAGCGTACAATGGATAATTCCTGACTTATCAGTCCGGTAACGCACTTGTCCTGATTTTGCATTTTTTACTGCAGTGGCAACATCAGCAGTCACAGTTCCAACCTTAGGGTTAGGCATCAAGCCTCTAGGCCCCAAAATCTGACCCAACTGACCAACTACTCTCATGGCATCTGGAGAGGCAATGACCACGTCAAAATTCATTTCACCTTTTTTTACCAGTTCGCCCAAGTCATCCATACCCACTATATCAGCTCCGGCTTCTCTCGCCGCATCAGCGTTAGGACCCTGAGTAAAAACCGCAACTCTAACTGTTTTACCCGTGCCATTTGGCAACACCGTGGCGCCGCGAACATTTTGATCGGACTTGCGAGGGTCCACACCCAAATTGACACTAACATCAATAGCTTCACTAAACTTTGCAGTCCCCAGCTCTTTCAACAACTGAACCGCTTCAGTAATTGAATATTGCTTAGTCTTATCAACTTTCCCTTTGATAATTTTTGCTTTTTTTGACAACTTAGCCATTATAATCCCTCCACATTCAGACCCATGCTGTACGCACTGCCCGCAATCGTTTTTACTGCCGCCTCCAGATTTGCCGCATTCAAATCTTCCATTTTTGTTTTAGCAATTTCTTCCAATTGCGCACGAGTTACCGTACCAACTTTCTTGGTATTAGGATTACTGCTTCCGCTTTTAATGCCAGTTGCTTTCTTCAAAAGAATTGAAGCTGGCGGGGTTTTTGTAATAAAAGTAAAACTACGATCACTATAAACAGTGATAACCACAGGCAAAGGCAATCCTTTTTCTGTATCTTGTGTTTTAGCATTAAACGCTTTACAAAATTCCATGATATTAACACCGCGTTGACCCAATGCTGGACCTACCGGTGGACTTGGATTTGCTTCGCCCGCTTTAACCTGCAACTTAATATACGCGGTTATTTTTTTAGCCATTATTTACTCCAAATATGGGTACAAACGCTTTTCAGCTCCCCCTAGACACAAAAAATCACTGCCTTATTCAGACAGTGATTTTGAAAATACCAAACACCTAAACCTAATTAGCTTTTTTCTACCTGCCCAAAGCCAAGCTCAACAGACGTTGAGCGACCAAAAATGAGCACTGATATTTTTATTTTACTTTTCTCGTAATTAACTTCCTCAACAACACCATTAAAATCCTTAAATGGCCCATCAATAACCCTAATTACCTCACCAGCCTCAAACATTGTCTTAGGCCGAGGCTTGTTCACTCCATCTTCGACTCTATTGAGAATAGCCATCGCTTCTTTTTCAGATATTGGCGCAGGACGATCGGAAGTCCCACCTATAAAACCCAACACCCTCGGCACATCTTTTACCAAATGCCAAGTTTCATCAGTCAAATCCATCTGCACCAGAACATATCCAGGAAAGAATTTTCTTTCGCTTTTTCTCTGCTGCCCCATACGCATTTCTACAACTTCTTCAGTAGGCACCAAAATTTTGCCGAAATACTGCTCCAAACCTTCCCTCTTGATTCTTTCCTCTAAGGCTTGCTTAACTTTATTCTCGAAATTTGAGTAGGCGTGCACAACATACCAACGTAGCGCCATCTTCCTACCCTCCTTGACCAGTCAAAAGACGCACACCCCAAAACAGGAACATATCCAGCAACCACAGAATCAAGCCAACGATAAAAACCATTCCAAACACCAACAATGTGGTACGAAAAGTCTCTTCTCGAGTCGGCCAAACAACCTTCCTGACTTCTTGCTTAGACTCCAGCACGAAACCCCAAACATTTCGCCCTACTCCCGTAGTGAGCATCATACCTACCACAACCAGCGCCACAACAACCAAACCAAGGACGCGGTATAAAAGCGGAACTTCTGAAAAATAATAGAATGCAGCTACACCAGCAACTACAAAGACAACGGAAAATACTTGCTTAACAACATCAAAAACCGATGCCGATGCTTCTACCTGAGTATTCATGTGTTATTTACTATGAAAATAGATTTGATATGCTTTAATCTGAATGGCAGGCCAGGAGGGTCTCGAACCCCCAACCCGCGGTTTTGGAGACCGCTATTCTACCAATTGAACTACTGACCTATTCAGACAAGCCTTACATAAACTGCTATATTATACTAAATAATATTATTATTCAAGTATTGATGCAACAACGCCCGCACCTACTGTACGACCACCTTCACGGATTGCAAAACGCAAACCATCTTCCATGGCGATCGGTGAAATCAGCTTTACTTTGACTGAAATATTATCGCCAGGCATAACCATTTCAACGCCTTCCGGCAACTCGACAGCACCTGTCACGTCAGTTGTTCTGAAATAGAACTGCGGACGATAGCCATTGAAGAATGGAGTATGACGACCACCTTCATCTTTAGACAAGATATAAATTTCTGAGTTGAAGTATGAATGCGGCTTAATGGTGCCCTTGTGCGCCAATACCTGTCCACGCTCGACATCATCTCTTTTTGTTCCTCTCAGAAGGATGCCGACATTGTCGCCAGCCTGACCTTGATCCAGTAATTTACGGAACATTTCTACGCCGGTACAGGTTGTTGATACGGTAGGCTTAATGCCGACAATTTCAATTTCCTGGCCAACCTTAACAATACCACGCTCAATACGACCGGTCACTACGGTGCCACGACCGGAAATTGAGAATACATCTTCAATCGGCATCAGAAATGCACCATCTACCGCTCTTTCCGGCAAAGGAATGTAACTATCTAATGCATCAACCAATCTGATTACTGAAGGAACGCCGATTTCGCTAGTATCACCTTCCAATGCTTTTAAAGCCGAACCAACAATAATAGGCGTATCATCACCTGGAAATTCATACATATCCAGCAGCTCACGAATTTCCATTTCAACCAATTCGATCAGCTCTGCATCATCAACCATGTCCGCTTTATTCAGGAACACCACAACGTAAGGCACACCCACCTGTCTTGACAACAGGATATGCTCTCTTGTTTGCGGCATTGGGCCATCAGCTGCCGAACATACCAAAATAGCGCCATCCATTTGCGCCGCACCGGTAATCATGTTTTTTACGTAATCAGCATGGCCCGGGCAGTCAACGTGCGCATAATGGCGTGTTGCTGATTCATATTCGACGTGCGATGTTGATATAGTAATACCACGCGCACGCTCTTCAGGTGCATTATCAATCTGATCAAAGGCTTTAACTTCTCCACCTTGGAGCTCAGCCATTACTTTTGTTAAAGCAGCAGTTAAAGTAGTTTTACCATGATCGACGTGACCGATTGTGCCGACGTTTACGTGGGGCTTGCTACGTGAAAATTTTTCTTTGGCCATTAAAATACACCTCTAATAATCAACACAACACATGGAGCTCATAACCGGATTTGAACCGGTGACCTCTTCCTTACCAAGGAAGTGCTCTACCTACTGAGCTATATGAGCTTAATTTTTTTGAATTTGGAGCGGGTGATGGGAATCGAACCCACGTGATCAGCTTGGAAGGCTGGAGTTCTACCATTGAACTACACCCGCGGATATTTTTTAATTGGATGGTGGAGGGGGGAGGATTCGAACCTCCGAAGGCAGAGCCGGCAGATTTACAGTCTGATCCCTTTGGCCGCTCGGGAACCCCTCCGTTATCGGATAACCCAGTTATTATCTGTCATCAAACTCACATTGTCAACGAATCATTTACCTCGAATTCAATTTATTCATTACCGCCGCCATATCGCCTGCAATCATCTGACCCACATGACTAGCAGCAAGATCAAAAGCCGACGACATCAAGACCCACTCGCCCTTAGAAGGACTTGACAACACAAAATCTGCAACGACCTTTCCAGCCGGAGGCCGGCCAATTCCTATTCTTAAGCGATAAAACTCTTTCGCCCCCAGATGCGCAATAATATCTCGTAAGCCATTATGCCCGGCATGCCCACCGTCTTTTTTTAACTTCACCACACCAACATCGAAATCAAGCTCATCATGAACAACGAGAATCTCATCCGGCGCCAATTTATAGTATCGAGCAACCTTACCTACAGCCTGACCACTTCGATTCATAAACGTAATCGGCTTCAACAGCAACACCTTACCGCCCGCACCCCCAATCTCAGCCAACAGCCCATCAAACCTAGACTCCCTGACCCAATCACAATTCGAATCAGATACCAATCTGTCTAAAAACAAAAACCCGGCATTATGCCGGGTTTTTTCGTACTGCCGACCAGGATTACCCAAGCCAACTATAAGTTTAATCATGCGTTATTTTATTAAATTCTCAGGCAGCGTCGTCTTTACTTGCCTTTGAAGCCATCATTGACGCAACAGGATGATCATGCTCAGGACCTTGAGCCAAAGCTACGATTTCAACACCCGCGGGCAAAACAATATCCGAAAGATGAGCCGATTCACCAATATCCAAACCACTCAGATCCACTTCAATATAATCAGGCAAAGCAGCCGGCAAACAGGAGACTTCAACATCGATCATAGCATGAGTAACAATACCACCCTTCTTTCCACCGATAGATGTTTGCTCATTGACAAAATGCAATGGCACATGCACTTTTAATGCTTCCGACATAGTCACTCGAAGAAAGTCCATGTGCAGGACTTGAAATTTAGCAGGATGACGCTGAACGCCCTTCAAAACCACTCGCTCTGTCTTGCCATCAATATTAACACCCAAAACATGCGAATAAACTGCCTCATGCGCAAGATGTTTAATCACCTCATTGTGGTTCAGCAAAAGCATTTGAGGCTCACCATGCCCACCGTATATTACCGCAGGCACATTACCCGCGCGACGCGCTCTTCTGGCTGCGCTTTTACCTGATTGCCCACGACTTTCGGCAACAAACTCAAATACGTTAGACATTTTCCTCTCAACCCCGTGCTATCAAGCACAACAAATTAAATTTTACAATCCACAATCATCAATCCACATAGAGCGAACTAACCGACTCACCGACAGCTATACGTCTTATGGTTTCAGCTAGCATCTCTGCGACACTTAACTGCCTTATTTTACCTGATTCAGCAGCTTCATGACTCAATGGAATGGTATCAGTAACAACCAACTCATCAAGCTCTGAGTTATTTATATTTTTTAAAGCAGAACCCGACAACACCGCATGAGTACAATACGCAACCACCTTGATCGCACCATGTTTTTTTAGCGCTCCCGCGGCATGACATAACGTTCCCGCCGTATCAACCAAATCATCGATCAATACGCAGCTCCGCCCCTCAACATCCCCAATTATATGCATAATCTCTGCAACATTAGCCTTGGGCCGGCGCTTATCGATAATCGCAAGATCAGCGTCATCCAAACGCTTTGCAAGAGCCCTAGCCCTTACAACACCACCAACATCCGGCGAAACGACAATCAAGTCTTTATATTTTTGCCGCCAGACATCTCCGAGAAGAATAGGCGACGAGTAAACATTATCTACAGGTATATCGAAAAAACCCTGAATCTGATCCGCATGCAAATCAACCGTCAAAACTCGATCCGCACCTGCCTGCTCAATCATTTTCGCAACCAGCTTCGCGCTAATTGGCACCCGCGCCGATCGCGATCTCCTGTCCTGCCGCGCATATCCATAATATGGCATTACCGCAGTTATTCGTGATGCCGAAGCCCGATGAAGAGCATCTATCATCACCAGCAACTCCATTAAATTTTCATTTGTTGGAGAACAAGTCGGCTGAATAACGAAAACATCCTTACCGCGAACATTTTCTTCAATCTCTACAGCGATTTCCCCGTCACTGAATCTGCCGACGGTCGCCATTCCGAGGCGCATATTGAGTTTCTTTACTATACCCTCTGACAAAGCCAAGTTAGCATTTCCAGAAAACACCATCACAGAGGTGTCACTCATCAAGCACTCCCAAATAGAATTTAACTTAGCGGAGGTAAATGGCTGGGCCGCAAGGATTCGAACCTTGGTATGCGGAGATCAAAACCCCGTGCCTTACCGCTTGGCGACGGCCCAATAATCAAGATATATTACCACTCTTCAGCTTTGAAAACAAAGGCGACTCATTTACACCCTTCACCAGATACACCTGCCACTTCTTCTGAAGTGACCGATAAGCACTGACTGCAGCTTCTTCTGAATCAAACTGTGCAAAAACACAAGCCCCTGTCCCGGTTAACCTGGCCTCAGAAAATTCAGACAAATCAACCAAAGCATCTTTAACAGACTGGTAACGTTCGCGAACCACCCCAAGACAATCGTTTTGGTGTTGACCCGCTATAAAGTCGGCTATTCTGATCGATTTACTATTCCGTGTCAAATCTTTAGATAAAAATACTTCTTTCGTATCCACATGACAGTTCGGCTTTATCACCACAAACCACTGTTCTGGAATATCTATTCTCTCAAGTTTTTCACCAACGCCTTCTGCCCATGATGAATAGCCGTATACGAACACGGGCACGTCTGCGCCCAGGGTCAAGCCCAACTCCATCAATTTTTCCATTGATAATTGCAACCCCCATAGCGCGTTCAGCACAACCAGAGTCGTTGCCGCATCAGAACTGCCACCACCAAGCCCTCCACCCATAGGCAGGTTTTTTTCGACCTCAATGCGCACCCCTTGCTCACAGCCCGTTTCTGCTTTCAACAGCTTCGCAGCTCTAATAATCAAATCATCCGCTTCAGGAACGCCAGGAATAGGTTTTTGCAAACTAACCCGCCCATCATCAACCGAATGAAATGTTATCCAATCGCATAATTCTATGAATTGAAATACTGTCTGCAACAAATGATAACCATCGCTTCTTTGCCCGGTTATCCGTAACATTAAATTCAATTTTGCCGGTGCAGGCCATTTTTCCGCCCATGCGGACTGATTAATTTGATTTTGTGTCATTTAAAACCCAGTGATCGATGATTAACTTTAACTTGACCTGCTTATTCATAACCATCATTTTGAGCGGCATAGTGCCATCATCAACGGGCTGCATTTGCTTGTATTCACTCAGCCACCCCGCCTGATTAAAGCCGATATCGGTATCTTTATACGAGCGTGACGGCTCCGGCAACCCCACCACCCAATACCGCAGTGACCGTACAGGAACAAACATACCCAGTTGCTGATTAATAAACTCTTCCGGCTGTGTTGATGACTGCACATCATCCCCACCTCGATCGATAGTAACGACATTTCCTTTTAGCGAAATAACAACCGCCCCCTGACCTAAGGGGCCGGATAACTTTATCTTCTCGACATCAGGACTATGCTCCCAACTTATATTGGCCGACCAGGAATCATTTTGCCCCGTTAATGCCAATCGACCTTCAAACGACCAGCGCTCCAGCTCATAAAGATGAAGCATTGCAACCCTTGAATAATGAACGCTCGGCTCAACAGGAACAACCGAACAAGCCGACAACAAAAGGATCAGCGCCCCCCCAACCAACAACCCTACTTTAAAACGCAACACTCTATTCTTCGCCGCTCAATAGTCGATTTTTGAAATCCAATAAATATTCATCTTCTGGAGCCTTTTTAATGGCCTTACTAAATACCTTCCTGGCCTCCTCTTTTCTGCCTAAGGCCCACAACACCTCAGCAAGATGAGCCGCTATTTCACCTTCCTGTTGTTTTGCATAGGCCCGCTCAAGATAACCCAAGGCCTGCTGAAGCCTGCCCAGCTTAAATTGCAGCCACCCAAAACTATCCATAATTACAGCTTCATTCGGCTGTAAATTGAGCGCCTGTTGCAGGTATTTTTCTGCATCGGCATATCGCCCGGCATTACCCAACAAGCTATAGCCCAATGCATTTAAAGCCTCCGCGTCATCGGGATATTTGGCTAATATTTTTTTCAGGTCAGCTTCCAGCACATCCAGCTTATTAAGTCGTTCCGCCATCAACGCACGCGTGTATAACAAGTCTCTTTGATCCGGCTGACCGGCCATCGCCTCAGTCAACAGCTTAAAAGCTTTTTCATATTGCCCCTGCTGACCGTACAATCCGGCCCGCATCAAAATAATGCGCAGCTTTTGTTTTGGAAATTGCTCCGATAACAGATTCAGCCGAGCATCGGCCTCATCAAATTTCTTGTCTTTTACCAGCAATGAAACCGCTGAAATCGTCGACTCAAAAACAAACGGTCCTTCAGCCACCTTATCGAACCATGCCAACGCCTTTTGCGTATGCTCACGTTTTTCTTCTATTTTCCCTAAATAAAAATTGGCCTGATTTTGCCATTCAGGCTGATCAAGCAACTGCTTAAAGATATCTTCCGCCTTTCCGTCACGATTCAATTGCAAATAGACCAATGCCAGCGCAATCTGGCTCTCAGCATCTTTCGGATTGGACAAAATAATGCCCTGATAAACCTCACTTGCAGCCTCATATTCCGTTGCTTTTATTAATACCTGCGCCAGCAGTTTTTTAAACTTGTCATTTTCAGGATATTTAAGGGATGCATTTCTCAGCAACGTTTTTGCCTTATTCAAATCCCCAGAAAACACCGCTATTTGGGCCTGAAATACCAAGGCCTTATCCCAGTCGGGCTGAATATTCAAAGCCTGCTGCACTTTCTTTTCCGCCAGCGCATTATTTTTCATTTCCGCAGCCAATAATGACTGCACAAAATAAACCACCGCTTGATCAGGATTCTTCTCTCCCACGGAATCCAGCACCTCATAAAAAAAGTCCGACTTGCCATCCCTTTGCAGCACACTCGCCAACTCAAGCGCACTCTTTTCAAATCCGGCGGGATCTGTCTTCAGTACTGCACTTAAGTGATCAACAGCCGCCTGTTTATTACCGGCTCTCAATGCTGATAATGCAGCAATTTTTCTTGCCGTAGGATTTTTAGGATCTTGTTTTAACCATAAAGAAATAGCCTCGTCCGTTTTATTGCTATCCCTCATATACATGGCAATTTTTGCCGCCCTTTCGGCAAATCTGGGATCACTAACACGCTTGGCCGCTTCCATGTAGCCCTCCAGAGCAATGGCATATTGCCCTCTTTGTCCCGCAAGCTCTGCCGCCATCAGCATATACATCACATCCGGATCTATCGCTGTTTTTACTTCGATTTGTTCCGTTTTTTTCTTGGGTTCGGCTATTTTAACAGGCTCAACCGCTTCTTCCTGTGCGCTCGGCTTTTCAGGCGAACTGGCGCAACCATTAAGAAAAACGAGGATTATCACTGAAAACAATCTAAAAATTAACACACAATCATCCTATTTATTGCCTACAAATATTTTTGCTATAGATTATCAGAAAAATCAGTCGAGTCGGATAGCTGATTTATTCCATTTGGATAAAGCCATTATATTTCTTAGAATACACTGACATAATACAGGCATTAAGGTTCAAGGTAAAAGGCGCAAGATTCAAGGTTCGTGATTTAAAAAACAGCCTTTTACCTTGCATCATTTACTTTCATATACCTTAAAAAACCTTTTACCTTGAACCTAAATCACATGACACTTATTGCAGTTGGGATTAATTACAATACCGCGCCGGTCTCGATCCGTGAGCGCCTGTCATTCCCTGCCGAAATCCTGGAATCCTCGTTACAGGAACTGTGGCGCATCAAAGAAATCAATGAAGCCGCCATACTGTCAACCTGTAACCGCACCGAGTTCTACTGCACAGCAACCACAGCGAATAAACAAATCCTGATTGACTGGGTGTCTCAAAGCAAACAAATCAGTGCCGCCGACTTTACGCCTTATCTTTACTGTCATACCGATAGCGACCTCATCCGCCACATGTTTCGAGTAGCTTGCGGCCTGGATTCCATGATTCTGGGTGAACCGCAAATTCTGGGACAAATGAAAACCGCTTATCAGGCCGCCTACGAAGCAGGGACTCTAGGCAAGCGCCTGGGCAAACTTTTTCAGCACACCTTTACCGCCGCCAAAAAAGTACGCACCGATACCGCCATTGGCTCCAGCCCCGTATCGGTTGCCTTTGCCGCCGTTCAGCTGGCGCAGCAAATCTTCGATAAACTCAGCGAGCAGACCGCCCTTCTAATAGGTGCCGGTGAAACCATTGAGCTGACCGCCCGACATTTGTCGCAGCAAGGCATAGGCCGGATCATTATCGCCAACCGTACTTATGATAAAGCCCACGCTCTGGCCATGCAGTTTAACGGCTATGCGATCGCCTTGTCCGAACTGCCTGCGCATCTGGCCGAAGCCGACATCGTTATCTCATCAACCGCCAGCCAACTGCCGATACTGGGCAAAGGTCGCGTTGAAAGCGCGCTAAAAAAACGCAAACACAAACCGATGTTCATGGTGGACCTTGCGGTACCTCGGGATATTGAGGCGGAAGTCGAGCAACTCAGGGACGTGTACCTTTACACCATTGACGATCTGCAAAACACCATCGATCAAAACATGAATTCCCGCCGTCTGGCCGCAGAACAGGCCGAAGAAATAATCGACACCCAAGTCGACTATTTTTTAGCCTGGCTACGCGCTCAAGGCGCACAATCGACTATTCAGGATTATCGCCATCAAGCCGAACAATCCCGTGACGAAGCCTTGCAAAAGGCCATGGCTTTATTAAAAAGCGGAGTTCCCGCAGAACAAGCCCTTAACCGACTGGCTCACAGCCTGACCAACAAACTCATCCATACGCCCAGCGCCCAAATCAGAGCCGCCGCCGAAAACGAACGCCACGATTTGATTGCCGCCGCCCGCGAAATTTTTAAATTAACCAACTCTCAATGAAACAATCCATACAACATAAACTCGAAAATCTGTGCGAACGCTATGATGAAATTGCCGCCTTACTTTCGGAACCCGAAGTACAAGGCAATCAAAACAAATTCCGCTCCCTGAGCCAGGAGTACGCCCAAATCAACCCGCTGGTTGATTGCTACAAACGCTATCAACAAACCTTGGAAAGCCTGGCTTCGGCCAAAGAAATGGCCAATGACAGCGACCCCGAGTTAAGGGAAATGGCCAAAGAAGAAGTCAATGACGCGGAAAATCAACTCGAAGCAATCGAGCATGAATTGCAAGTATTGTTACTGCCCAAAGATCCCAACGATAACCGCAACATTTTCATAGAAATACGCGCCGGAACAGGCGGCGATGAAGCGGCGATTTTCTCCGGCGATCTTGCCCGCATGTACCAGCGTTATGCCGAGCGCAAAGGCTGGCAAACAGAAATCATCAACGAAAGTCACGGCGACCACGGCGGTTATAAAGAAGTCATCCTGCGCGTTGCCGGCAAGGATGTTTATTCCCAATTAAAATTCGAATCCGGCGCACACCGGGTGCAACGTGTACCTGAAACCGAATCGCAAGGCCGTATCCACACTTCGGCCTGCACCGTCGCGATCATGCCGGAAGTCGACGAGGTCGACGCCATCGACATCAACCCAGCCGACCTTAAAGTCGACACCTTCCGCGCCTCGGGAGCCGGCGGGCAGCACATCAATAAAACCGAATCCGCGATACGCATTACCCATGTGCCGACCGGCGTGGTCGTGGAATGCCAGGACGAGCGATCGCAACATAAAAACCGCGCCAGAGCCATGTCCTTATTGGCCTCGCGCCTGTTATCCGCCGAACAGGAAAAACACCATGCCGAACAATCGGCCACTCGAAAACTGCAAGTCGGCAGCGGCGACCGTTCCGAGCGCATTCGCACCTACAATTACCCGCAAGGCCGCTTAACCGACCACCGCATCAACCTGACCCTGTACAAACTGGACGACATCATGCAGGGCGGATTGGAGCAAGTCATTCTGCCGTTGATCAGCGAGCATCAAGCCGAATTGCTGACCCAATTGGGCGAAGACTAAGTTAAATGCATTGCATAAAATCGATACTGGCCGAGGCCAGCAACGCGCTGACGCTAGTCTCCGACTCGGCTTTACTGGACGCAGAAATTTTACTGTGCCAGGCGCTTAACCAACCGCGCTCCCATCTTCGAGCCTGGCCGGACAAACCACTACAACCCGAACACTTGGCCGCTTTTAGGGCGTTGCTTGAACAACGTCAACAAGGCATACCTATCGCCTATATCACCGGCAACCGGGAATTCTGGTCGCGGGACTTTCAGGTCAGCCCTGACGTACTGATTCCCAGACCCGACACCGAACTGCTTATCGAGCTCAGTCTAAAATTGATCCCGGCAGATGAGCTCGTCAAAATTATTGATCTGGGAACCGGCTCAGGCATTATTGCCATCACGCTGGCCGCCGAATGCCCGCATGCACAGATCAGCGCCACCGATTTCAGCTTGGCCGCGTTGCGCATCGCCCGACTCAATGCCGACAAGCACCACATCAACACCATTCAGTTTTATCAAAGCAACTGGTTTGCCGATGTTCCCGCCACCCAATTCAACCTGATTATCAGCAATCCGCCTTATATTGCGGAAGATGACAGCCATCTACAGCAAGGCGATGTCCGGTTTGAACCGCAAACCGCCTTGCGCGCTGCAGAGCAGGGGCTTGGCGATATTAAAATCATCGCCGACGCCGCACGCAACTATTTGGAACCCCGCGGACATTTACTGATTGAACATGGTTACGACCAGCAGCAACAAGTTCAATCCCTATTTAAAGATTTGCATTATGATAACGTACAAACCTATACAGACTTATCCGGACAACCCCGGGTGACTTATGGACAATTCATGTCAGGTTATCCTGTCTGACACCCTTCGAGTTAATGCAAGTCTGTTCCAGACAAATTTGTCAACGTGAGGTTTAACATCATGACCCAAGAACACATCCAAATTCCCCGCAGATTAGCCAATCAACTACTGCATCTTGCTCAAATCTCGCCGGACTTTGAAATATGCGGACTTATCGGCGGTAAAAATGACCTGCCCAGCAGCTGCTACCCCATTAAAAACACTGCCGAACAGCCTCAGCAGCGTTTTCAGCTTGATCCCGGCCAACAAATTTCAGCCATGGCTAAAATGCGCGATCAGGGGGAAAAGCTATTTGCAATCTATCATTCTCACCCGACCGCTCCGGCCACGCCATCAGCCGTCGATCTAGAGCTGGCATCATACCCCGAAGCGCTTTACCTGATCATTTCACTCAATACCAAAGGTATTTTGGAAATGCGCGGTTTTAAAATAGACCATAAATCGGCCCAGGAAATAGTACTGTCTCTGAGCGAAGAGGTGTAACTTTCACTTGTTAATCGCTGTCTAAAAAAAATAGCAACTTAAAAACAAAATAACAAATATCAGTTAATTTTATGTAAACTGTGATGTTTATAGCATTTTTCAAAAAAAAAATCGATTCGGATTACCTATCGTGCAACTGTTAAAAAAGCTCTTTAGAAAGAAAAACGTTTGCAAAGGTATTGTCGGCATCAGTTTTTTGCAGAACGGCATCGCTGTTGCTGTATCCGAATTTACAGAAAACAATAAATTAACACTCATACACTGCGAGTTCATTGATGCGGGAAAACCTGCGAATCAACAGGACATGCTTAGCGAACTTGCTACCGAGCATAATCTTGCCGAGTATGACTGCCATCTGGTACTGACTAGCGATAACTACCGTCGCGTCAATGTTGAGACTCCCGCAGTCGCTGACAACGAACTCATTGAAGCCCTACGCTGGAAAATCAATGAACTCATTGACTTCCCCATTGACAAGGCTGTCATTGATTATTACCAGACTCCCATGCCCGTGCGCGCCAACAGCAGCAGAATGCTGGAAGTCATCGCCAGCCCTATTGACGTCATCAGCGAACAGATCGAAAAATGCGCCAAGGCCGGGCTGCAACTCAAAGTAATCGATATTCAGGAAACATCCCTGCGTAATCTGGCAGCGCATACACCGGAAAACGAACGCGGCATCGCTCTTTTGTACCTACTGGAATTTTCCGGCACTCTGTTGATACAAAAAGAGGCAACTATTTATGTATCCCGTAAATTTGAAATAGGTTATAAAAAACTGGGCTTAGATGATCAATTTTCCAGCGAGAGCCTGACCGTAAATGCCCATAACAACTTGGCCCTTGAAATACAACGCTCACTCGATTATGTAGAAAGTTATTACGGAATTCCGCCCATTTCAGCTTTAGCCGTCATCCCCTTAGCGGAAAACACCCATAACCTGCTTGATAGTCTAAGCCGCAATCTTGGCATTGCCGCACGTATGGTAGATCTATCCGCTATTATCGATTGCGACATTTTAGTGGATGCCCGGACTCAATCGCTTTGCGCTCCGGTTATCGGCGCAACATTGCGTTATGCAATAGAAGCCGCATGATACAACAAGTCAATTTATATCAGGACATCCTTAATCAAGGGCGGAAGAAATCGGGCATTAATCCCTACTTAATCGGTCTGTCGGCTATAATCCTGCTGCTTGTCGGCTTCAGTGTATTCTTAACGTGGAATACCAAAAACACCGAGACTCATGTGCAACAACTCCTTCAGAATCTGGAAGTTGAACGCGGACGGGTCAATCTCATCGCGTCCAAAATCCCCAAACAGGAAATCGACACGCAGCTTGCCGCAGAAGTCGCACAGTGGCAAATAACGCTGGACGAATTAACGCATGCCATGCAATTGTTATCAGGTAAAATTACCGATCAATCGCCCGGTTTTTCAAACCACTTCCAGGCACTGTCCAACCAGTCGATTCCTGATGTCTGGCTTAGAGCACTATACCTTAACGGGCAAGAGCAGATTATCAACATCGAGGGCAGCACCTTTAAACCCGAAAAAATCCCTTACTTTCTGCAACAACTGCAAAAAGAACCCATATTCAACGGGCACACCTTCGCAAAACTCATTATGCAGCAATCAGAAGAGATACCTAATCAAATAGATTTTAAACTCAGCACGACACTAGAAGCTCCGGATAAAAAAAGCCATGCCCAATAACCTTCAAGAAAAATTTGAAGCCCTGACCCAACGGGAAAAAATCGTCGTGGTCTTTGCAATATTGGCCGGCATATGGCTCGCCTGGGATAACTTTTTCTATCAATCGATCCAAAAAAAACAACACATGCTTCAGCAGAAGTTAACCAGCCTTAAACAGCAGACAACCGATCAGCAACTGATAGTAATCAAACTCGAAAACAGTCCCCACACAGACCCTAACCTAAACAACCGGAACAAACTGGCCGCGTTAAAAGCCGAACATAACCGGATGCAAGAACTTATGATGCATGACAAAAGCCTTGTCCCGCCGCAATTAATGGCCGTTGCGTTAAGCGACATACTCAACCGGAATAACCAATTGAGCTTGATAAAACTGGACACGCTGCCGGTAACCACCTTACTGGAATCCAAACAACCGCAACCAAACTCGATATACAAACACGGGCTGGCAATCACTTTTTCCGGCAGTTATTTAGACACGCTCAATTATTTAAAAGCACTGGAATCATTGCCTTGGCATTTTGTCTGGGAAAGCATTGATTATCAGGTTATAGATTACCCGACAGCAGAAACTACAATCAAAGTGTACACACTCAGTTTTAAGGAGAGCTGGCTTGGTGTTTAGACCGATAATAACACTACTGTTCACCGGACTGGCATCCATGCCGTGCCATGCAGAATTCCGCGATCCGACTCAACCGGCCTATCCGCTGCCAGCAGCCGCTAATGCCGCTGGCAGCGGCAATGAGTTGGTCTTATCGGCCATCTGGATTTCATCGCATTCCAGACGAGCGACCATCAACGGCGTCTCCGGCAAACAAGGCCAGACCATTGTCATCGAACAAGCTCCACCTTTAAATCATGAACCGGCAACTCCGGCAAATACCCCTGCGACGAATACCCGCTCTAATAGCGGCAACAGCAGTGGCGGCGGTACTCCTACCGCTATGGATCCTGGGTTGCTCGATAAATTGATAGCAATAGCTCCGATGCAGTTTGCCCCGTTACTTGCAACCGCGGCCCAAAGCATGGACATCCCCCAGCTTCAGGAACAAATCGCTATGAACCCGCCAACCACGCGGCAACAAGCGAATACCGCTCAACGCCCGAAAACGGTCCATATTCCGGCACCTTCGAGTACGATTAAAATCATCAGTATTCACAAAAACTCGGTCGTCGTCGACCAAAATGGCGAACTCAAGACCTTGCAACTGGTGCAACGTCCCTATAAAACACAATAAAGCCCAAGTACATTTTATAAAATGAATAACACCCATCGAGCCATTGCCATAGCATTGACATTACTGCTGGTAGCCTGCACCTCGCTTCAACCGACCAAGTCATCCAATGTTGCCAATGCTTTTTCTGGTGTCGCACCGCAAGCCCGTAGTAATACCAAAACACCGACAGCCATTACCGATGCCCTGGTCCCTGATTTTAATCAAACCCTGGCCACCTCACAAAACTCGATGCAGCAAACGCGCCTTAATATTTCCGTTAATGAAGTCGATGCCCGTGAATTTTTTATGGGCCTGGTTGTAGATACCGAAGAAAACATGCTGGTACATCCTGAAGTAACCGGCACTATTTCACTGGAACTAAAGAATGTAACCATTGCGCAGGTCCTTGATGCCGTACAAAAAGTCTATGGTTATGATTACAAAAAAAACGATATGGGGTACATCATCTATCCTGCAACCTTGCAAACCAAAACATTCAAAATAGACCGGCTGGATTTGCAGCGGATAGGCAACTCAAATACCACGGTGTCGTCCGGTAGACAAGCCGGTCAAAATAATTCTCAAGGAAGCAGCAACCAACAAGGAAGTAGCGGTCAACAAGGCAACACCACTCAAGGCAGCAATCCGCAGGGAAATAGCCCGACGGGAAACAATACCCAATCATATTCCAACTCATCAAGCAGCTCCGTCCGCACCATTACAAAAACAGACTTCTGGCAAGAAATGAAAGAGTCTTTAACCCATATTATTGCCGTCGACCCGCAAGCAACCGTGGATATTAACCAGCAATCGGGCATCGTAATTGTCCGGGCAAAACCCATGCAGTTACGGGAAATAGAAAGCTTCCTGTCTGCCACCCAAACCCAAATCAGCCGACAAGTCATCCTTGAAGCTAAAATATTGGAAGTTACTCTTGATGATAATCATCAAGATGGCGTTAACTGGGAGAGCATCGTCAAAGAAGGTATCAACAAAGCGCCATTGTTGACTGGCATAGGCGGAGTCATGGACCCTAATACATTTGCTTCTGTTTTTACCTTGGGCGCTCATTCCGGCGATTTCCGTGCCTTTGTCGAACTTATGGAAACTCAAGGGAAAACCAACGTGTTATCCAGTCCGAGGATTTCGACTTTAAATAATCAATCAGCCATTATTAAAGTCGGCCAGGATGAATATTTCGCTACCGGTTTTAATGGTGGAACGCCTGGTGCGACAGGCGTTGCTCCCACCGCGCCTACTGTCCTTATCGATGTTTTCTTTTCCGGCATTTCGCTGGATGTTACTCCACAGATAGATGACAATGAGGACATCACCCTGCATATCCACCCATCCATTAGCCAAGTAAAAAAAGACACCAAGGATTTCGGTCTTGACATAACTTTACCGCTGGCACTCACCACGGTCAGGGAATCGGACAGCATAGTCAAGGCTAAAAACGGCCAAATTATTGTGCTGGGTGGGCTGATGCAGGAGAATGATAATGAAAAGAAACAAGGCGTCACCGGGTTAGCAGCGATTCCTTATATCGGCAACCTGTTTAGAGTCAACACCGGCACAACCCAAAAATCGGAACTGATTATATTGCTTAAAGCCTCTTTTATCGGCAGCGATGCGGACTGGCAAAAGGACATAAATTCTAGTAAACAGCGCTTTGAAAGACTTGACTCACAACCGCGCTGGAAATAAGTTATGTAAATTGGGCAAGCGGCATGGACAGATATATCGCTCCTGCATTGCCTACATTCGCCCCATGGCGTTATGCAGTAACACCAGCCAAGCGTAATATAACCCGAGCTACAATAGCGGCAATATCTTCATAAAAAATATTTTTAAAATTATTTATGTATAAAACACACTTTGGCCTCAATAGTCAGCCCTTTGGTTTAACGCCGGACACACAGTTTTTTTGTGAGCTACCCTCTCATTTAGAAGCACTTAATGTGTTGCTGATTGCTTTACATAACGGCGAAGGGTTTATCAAAATTACCGGCGATGTCGGTACCGGTAAAACCATGCTCTGCCGCAAATTGCTCAATGAATTGCCCGAACCTTTCGAGACTGCATACATTCCCAATCCGCACTTACCGCCGGTGAGCCTGCTCATGGCAATTGCCGATGAAATGGGTATCCAGTACTCCCGGCATATCGGACAAAACGGTCTGATGAAGCTAATTAATGACTTTCTAATCAATAGCGCCGTTAACGGTAAAAAACCGGTGTTGATTATCGATGAAGCTCAGTCCATGTCGATTGAGACATTAGAAGCGTTACGGCTTATCACCAATCTGGAAACCGAAAAACAAAAACTGCTGCAAATCGTGTTATTCGGCCAACCTGAACTTGATGAACAACTGCATAACAAAGCCATCCGGCAACTCAGACAGCGCATCACTTTTAGTTACGCACTTAAACCACTCACGCCACAAAACGTTGCCGATTACATTAGACACCGATTACGTATTGCCGGCATGGGCAATCTAAGTATTTTCTCCGGATTAGCTATCCAAGCCATGCACCACTATAGCCGGGGCATACCCAGACTGGTTAATATTTTGGCCAATAAAGCGATGCTGTCGGCTTATGGCAAAGGCCATTCGTCAGTAGGCGTAAAGCAGGTTTATCTAGCCGCTATGGATACCGAAGACACCAATACAAAATTTAAACTTTTTGGCTTCCGTAAGCGTTACTTACTGCTATTGTTACTCGCGATTGCCGGTTACCTATGGATACCCATGGCATCCATATTATGAGCCTGATCAATCAAATGCTGCGCGACCTGGAAAGTCGCAACACTTCAAATAATACACCACCAACACTGCAACACAATATTCAGGCAACGCAACCTTCGCCGTCGAAAATGCCCATCCTGCTCTGGAGCTTATTGGCTATTATTGCGACGGGCGGCACTTATTCGGCTTACCAATACAGTAAAACGCTGACTAAAACTCCTTCAGGAATTATTGCCGACAACATTAAAAAAGATCCGAAGCCTATTGCACCCTATGAAAAGGTATTGGCGGCGCCAAACGCCATTACCGCCCCTGCACCCAAAATCGAACTTAAGCCATCGGAAAATATAACAATTCAGCCCGTCTCAATTACTCAACCCGTACCGGCAGTCCAGACAGCACCCACGATTCAACCAAAACCCTCGGCCCAGACGGCTCCAGCAGTTCAGGCAGCACCTCAGATTGTCGCCGAACCACCTATTAAAAAAATGCCCATCGCCTCTAAACCGGCGCTGATCGAATCAACATCCGCTAAACAACAAGCGGATTTACTCTATCGTCAGGCAGAAAATAATTCTGAAGATTACTCGGTAACTTATAAACTGGAACAAGCTCTTAAACTTGATCCGCGACATCTCAGGGCTCGATTATTATTGGCTAAAACATTGCACAATCAAGGACAAGTTGGCAAAACTGCCGAGTTTCTGGATCAAAGCCTAGCGCTGTTTCCTGATAACCTACAATTTATCAACACCCGTGCGCAGCTATATCTGCAACAAAAAAATCCCAACGGTGCGCTTAAAACGCTACAGCACGTTGACTTAACAAACAGCTCTAATGAAACCTATTTATCTTTATTAGCGGCGACCTATCAACAGCTGCAATCCTTTGCTAATGCGGCTAAAGTCTATCAAAGGCTGGTAACCGTCAACCCGGAAAAAGCCGAAAACTGGCTGGGTCTAGCCCTATCACAAGAAAAACTCGACAATCCAAAACTTACCCGCGAAGCCTACCAGCAAGCGCTAAACAAAAATACTCTGAAAGAATCCATTACGAGCTATATTAAACAACGACTAACCGAGCTTAGATAAATTTTGTGCTCTGCCAAGGATGAAATGCTTAATGAGGTTGAATCGACGCCCCGCATAAGTAGACATTCTTATCGATAAAGTGTGCGAAGAGGAAATGAAGTTAGCGGGACAAAGCCCAAATCGATAATAGAGGCGAAAGAAAAAACTAATACTATGAACGCTTTAATTTTTTTGGTGTGAAGTTTGACGCATACTCAAAAAATCACTTTGCTGATGTTTTTTCAGTGCGCTTGACGCGGATTACCCTTATATCCGGCTTATCCTTGTTAGAAGACTAGCCGCCTCGTACCGTAAAAAATGATCACACATTAAATACAATGATGAGAGACGGCCAGAAAGACAAAATACTATTAGAAACAACTTACCAGTCGACTTAAACTCACAGTCTCCCGTTAAATTATTTGGTTAATTTTGCACTCAACTGTCCAGACCACAGACCAAAGTACGTACCGACTACAATAGAAATAGAAATCACAATTAACGGATTATCCAAAGAAGCGCTCAGAAGAATATCTTTAGTCAACTTGCCGGGAGTTTGTAGCAAATATGCAAATGTGGATGAATATCCAAGTACGCTGGCAGGTATAGTCGCAAGAGCTGGAATATTCGCAGCAAGACACATAACGACGACGGAACAAGTTACAGTAACAGCGGCCCAAAATGGGAAGCCGAGAATTGCTGAGGAAGGAATATTAGTGATTTGAATAGCCGCTAACCAAGCCATGAATACGCCGAAAATTCCACACACGATGGTGTTTTTTAATGCTTCTTGAGTGGCGCCCAGAAAAAAGTAAGCTGCCCAGGCAATGGTTGCAGCCCATATAAAGAATATACCGCTAAGAGGCCCCACTGCCAAAAACGTTGCTAAGCCAGCCAAAACGGCAATGCTTATTGAAAGCGCTGTAAGATTGTTCATAATATATTTCCAAAATTCACCTCACTTATTGTTTAGTTAGATTTCGCATTGAGGTGGTTCTACGAAACATAACACTTTCAGTTAACCGGCAGCCAAACTAAAACCAGTTCGGTTCGAATATTAGCAGATATTATTTTCGCAATAAACACCAGCATTCAAAACTCTTAATCTTGGCTAAATCAATACGCCTCATTTAAATACGGGAAACAATACTATTACAAATTCTGCTCTACTAAATGAACACGTTGCCAATGATAATTACATTATAAATTAAGGTGTGCAGTATTTTTGATGCTCCGCAGAGAAATATCCGCATAAAACACAATTAATACAAGTATGAATTAAAGCCATAGTTTGGCTTAGTTATAAAAAATCCACACCGCTGGTTCATCGATGCAATCTACTCACTGTTTACTAGATTGATTTTAAAATACAGGGAGATTCATAAGGCCGCTCAATTGAACACTCACGACTAATAAGAGATAAAGTTTAAAAATTATTGAGCCTTAAACGCAGATAAAAACTTGACGTTGCCATAAAGAGTAGACAATGTTTGAGCATAAGCTATACCCGACAAACAAGGATCTTTTCGGTAAACTGGATAGCGCAACATCCGTTATCAGGCAAACATGGACATATTGAGATCCAATATAGCAACTGACAGTTCTTATTTATCAAATGTATAAGCAAAAATCGTCCGATTAGACTTGCTTTACCGTTGATATCACACCTAGAGAGTCGATTGACAATAACTTCAACCGGCGATTAACAGTTTATTCCGTGATAATCACAATTTTTTTAACGTAGCGGGGATACTGCCGCTACGAGCTACTTTGTAGATGATAACAACCGTCGCCACCCGGCTTATAAATACGGAAGATTCTCCGCCGGGTGGCTAAAACGTCTTAACCTTCCAGAGTCGCCAATCGTGCCGCGAGAATTCCTTCTAACGACTCTAACGCTTTGGTGAAGCCCTCGATACCTTCTGCAAGCTTATCTGAAGCCATACGATTTTCAGCATGCATGCGATCAAAAGTCGCTTTATCAATGGTTATTTTTTCAATTGCAGCGTTGGCTGATTTTGCAGGATCCAGTTTGCGGACCAGCTCACCTTCGGTAGACTGAAGTTCAGCTAACAGGGATGGCGCAATAGTCAGCAAATCGCAGCCTGCCAATTCAACTATCTCGCCCACGTTACGGAAGCTGGCACCCATAACTTCGGTTTTATAGCCGAATTTTTTATAGTAGTTATAGATTTCCGTGACTGACAGTACGCCTGGATCTTCAGCTGGAGCATAAGAATCACGACCGGTATCTTTTTTGTACCAATCCAGAATGCGTCCAACAAAAGGTGAAATCAGGGTAATTCCGTTCTCGGCGCAGGCGATTGCCTGGTGCAGACCAAATAACAAAGTCAGGTTGGTGTGAATACCTTCTTTTTCAAGAATAGCGGCAGCTTGTATACCTTCCCAAGTTGCAGCAATTTTGATCAGAATCCGTTCGCGCGAAACGCCTTGCGCTTCGTACATCGCAATCAGTTCACGGCCTACGCGGACGCTGGCATCGGTATCAAATGAAAGGCGAGCATCAACTTCAGTTGAAACACGACCTGGAATAACGTCAAGAATCTTGCGTCCGAAAGAAACGGCCAAACGCTCAAAAGCAAGGGTAGCCACTTGTGCTGCGGATGCATCTTTACCTAAAGTCTCTCTGGCGCTTTTTAGGGTATCATCAACGATACCTTGATATTGCGGCATTTGAGCAGCAGCGGTAATCAACGAAGGATTAGTCGTTGCATCACGAGGTTTGAAAGTTTCAATAGCCTGGATATCACCAGTATCGGCTACAACCACGGTCATTTCTCTCAGTTGTTCAAGTAAAGTCTTTGCCATTAGAGGCTCCTTTATTTTAAGATTTAAAAAAATTCAAGACATACACTCGTCATTTCCAAATTTATTCAGAATATACGCGTATGACATCCAATATAATTGTAGGGGTAGGATTATACAGTGAGTAGCAGTGATTAATCATCAAAAAGCAATCACTCTACCTAGTCCGGGAAGAAAGCGATTGCTTTTAATGAGTCATGTTTCTCAGAAGCCCAAGACTACACATCCGTATAATTTTGGAAGCCACACATGATAGTGGCTATCTAGCATAGAGGTCTCTCGCTCACGCATACAGAAACCCAATTCTTTACAGACAAATTACGCTTTTTCTGCGCTTGCTTTTGCAGCAATATTTCGCCTAGCCATGTATTTAGAGACGCTACTTGCAGCCGGAGATATCGCCTTTTTTTCCATATATTTGGCAACTCCGCTCGCTTTAGGCGTTTTCTTTGCGGTCATCGACTCTCTTTCCACATACTTTGCAACCCCACTGACAATTGGGGCGTCTTTTACATGAATTGCCTGTCTTGCTACGTACTTTGCAACTCCACTTAAAATAGGCGCGTCTTTTCTAGAAATAATTTGTTTTGCTACATACTTGGCAACACCACTTACCGGTGGTTTTTCTTTCTCCAAAATTGCCTGCTCTTCCAAATACCTAGCCACTCCGGTTGCTGCGGCAGCCACTGCTGCGGCTCTTTCCTGTACTTTTTGCATCTCTTTTTCTCTCGCCAACTGCTGTTCTCTTTCTTCTTCTTTTTCTTGCTCTTTAGCAAGTAGGCGCTGTTCTTCCAAATACCGGGCAACTATAGCGGCGGCGGCGGCCTTTCTCGCGGCAATGGACTCGTCTTCAAGATATTTACCGACCTTCGTTACCGCTGCTGTATTTCTGGCAGATATAGACTGCTTAATTAAATACTTAGAAACGCTGCTGATAACAGGCGACTTCGCTTGTTTTTCTACATATTTCGCAACGCTGCTTACTGCGGGTGCTTTTCTTGTAACAGAAGCCTGCTTTGTCACGTACTTCGCAACACTGCTTATTTTCGGCGCATTTTTTGCGAATATAGCCTGTCTTGCCATATACTTGGCGACGCTGCTCACAGGGAACTGATCCAGTTTTTCCAAGTACTTGGTAACACTGGATACTGTTTCTTGCTCCTGACCAACGCCTGCCGTTAACGCTTCTTCATAATTTTCAAGGTGATCAACAACCTCCTGGGCTGTTGATACTTCTTTCTGACTTTCAAGAGAATCAGCAACCTCATTGGCTGCCGACAATTCTTCCAAGTTTTTCAGATACCTAGTAACTCCACTTAGTACCGGCACAACTTCCTGGCTTTTCAAATACCTGGTAACGCCGGTAAGTCCGTCGAGCTCACTTACATGTGCGCGAGGACGACTGATTCGAGGTTCAACTTCCTTTTTTGAACCAAACAGTCCGAACACTAAATTGATCAAATAGTTTTGATCCATTTATCACCCCCGGTCGCGCATGTATTTTTCAACTCCGGTTCCCGCTTGTGCTGATTTTTCTTTTGCAGATTTAGCTTGTTTTTCAAGGTACTTTTCAACGCTACTTGTTACCGCTGAACTTTTCTCAGCTACAACTTGGCTTTCCAAATATCTGGCAACACCGGTTACCGCTCCCATATTATGTTTTCTCAGATATCGAGCAACACCGGAAAGTCCACTGGCATGACTGGAATATGCTCTTGAATCACTAGCTTTGGCTTTTGTTTCGCGCTTAGTAAAGAACAGATACCCAGCCACAGCAAAAGCCACTAACCCCAGCAAGTAAGTCATCATTGACTCTTCTTCGACCTTTACCGCTTCGCTTACCGCCACTTCACTTGTCGTAGCCCGTTCGGACGTCGACGATGTTCCGGTAAACTTGCTAGGCTTATAGTCAGCATCCTTGTATAGAACCTTTGGCTCAAAATCTGCCGCTGGGTATTTTGAATCCGACTCAGTCGACTCAACAGACTTAGTCTGCTTGGCCGGTGCCGCCGCAGATTTGCTGCTGTCAATATCTTGATAAATTACTTTTGGCTTAAAGTCTGCTGCCGGATATTCTGTTTCTGCCCCTACTATGGGACTGGCTAATAACAGCGTAGCAACTAAACCATTCGTTAAATTATTCATTTTCACGTGTGAATCCCCCTCTATGCGTTGTTTTTAGAGTAGCCATATCAGCGTTGTTGCGCCTTTGATCTATAAATACTGAATCAATGAGTAAACAGGCACTCAATCAATTCGGTCAGTTTTTAAATCTTCTCAATGAGCAACAACGCAAACATGGCCTTTAAAATTAAAGTACCGCTTCTACGTTTTTGACAACGTTTTCAACAGTAAAGCCGAAGTGTTTCATCAACACGCCGCCAGGTGCAGATTCGCCGAACGTATCGATACCGACAACTGCGCCTTCTAAACCAACATATTTACGCCAAAAATCAGTAATACCTGCTTCAATCGCCACACGTTTTACACCGGGTGTTAATACGCTGTCTTTATAAGCTTGGTCTTGACGATCAAATACATTTGTTGATGGCATTGAAACAACACGCGCTTGGATACCTTTTTCTGCTAAGGCTGCTTGTGATTTTATTGCTAAATCAACTTCTGAACCGGTTGCAATGAGAATAACTTGAGCATTGCCTGACGCTTCTGAAATAACATATGCCCCTTTACGGATAGCTGCTATTTGTTCATCAGTACGCGCTATGAAAGGCAAACCTTGACGACTTAACACCAAGCTTGAAGGCCCTGTCATACGTTCAATTGCCATTACCCAGGAAACCGCTGTTTCTGTGGTATCGGCAGGTCGCCAGACATCCATATTCGGGATGTAACGCATAGCAGAAGTATTCTCAATCGGCTGATGCGTTGGACCGTCTTCCCCTTGACCAATAGAGTCATGAGTTAAAACAGCAATGGTGCGAATTTTCATTAACGCTGACATACGCAAAGCGCTTTTCGCATAATCAGAGAACATGTGGAATGTTCCGCCGAAAGGCAATAAGCCGCCATGTAACGACATACCATTCATAATTGTGAACATGCCAAACTCACGCACACCATAGGAGATGTAATTACCCATCTCTTTACCGCTGACATGCTTAAAGCTGCTGCAACTGGTTAAGTTAGAGCCCGTTAAGTCCGCAGAACCACCTAAAAATTCAGGTAATGTAGGAGCTAATCCGCCGATTACTTTTTGTGAAGATTGACGTGTGGCAAGATTTTCTGCTTTTGCGTTGGTATCGCTAATCAATGCGTCAGCCGCTGCCTTCCAATTAGCCGGCAATTCACCCGCCATACGACGTTTGAATTCTGCTGCTAATTCTGGATATTCTGTCGCATAGGCAGCGAATTTTGTATCCCATGCCGCTTCGGCTCTCGCGCCTTTTGCTTTAGCATCCCAGCCAGCATAAACATCGGCAGGAATCTCAAACGGGCCATGATCCCAACCCAGAGCAGCCTTTGTCAGATTGATTTCTGCCTCGCCTAAAGCCGCACCATGACATTCATGAGTACCCGCTTTGTTTGGCGATCCAAAACCAATGGTTGTTTTGCAGCAAATTAATGATGGCATATCAGTCATTGATTTAGCCGTGGCAATTGCCTTATTAATCTCATCAGGATTATGTCCGTCTACTGACAGAACATGCCAACCGTAAGCTTCAAAACGTTTTGCTGTATCATCCGTGTACCAGCCTTCAATATGACCATCAATGGAAATACCGTTGTCATCCCAGAAAGCAATTAAGTTGCCTAAACCCCAAGTACCCGCTAATGCACAGGCTTCATGAGAAATACCTTCCATCAAACAGCCATCGCCCATGAATACATAGGTATGGTGATCAACGATTTTATGACCAGGACGGTTGAACTGCTCTGCAAGCAGCTTTTCAGCCATCGCAAAACCAACACCATTGGCAATACCTTGACCTAAAGGACCTGTGGTTGTTTCCACGCCTGGTGCATAACCGTATTCAGGATGCCCTGCACATTTTGAATGCAATTGACGGAAAGAGGCTAATTCACTCATGGGCAAATCATAGCCACTCAAGTGCAATAGTGAATAAATCAGCATTGAACCGTGACCGTTGGAAAGAACAAACCGGTCACGATCTGACCATTTCGGATTGGACGGATTGTGGCGCAGGTGATCATTCCACAACACCTCGGCAATGTCCGCCATGCCCATAGGTGCGCCTGGATGCCCAGAGTTTGCTTTCTGCACGGCATCCATGCTCAAAGCGCGTATGGCGTTCGCTAATTCTCGACGCGAAGTCATATTCTTCTCCTTACTATTATTAGATTACTAAATGGTGAATTTTCAGCCTGATCGACTCTGTCACAACATGTTCTTTCGGCGCTTACCCCTGCGCAAGGATCAGAACGAGTGGTCATAGCCACTCGTTCCTGTGCCGCTATTCTAAATTAGCGTGCCTTTCTCTCATTACTTCTTCAGCAATTCCCTTATCATGGATGATATGAGAAATGGTTGCTTCCAAAAACAACAAGGTAGACAGTTCAAACACAGTCCCCATGGGCATCCCTAAAACCTTACCATATTGTTCCGGGTTACCGATTTGAAATACCGCATCGGCCAGATCGCCGATGGTTGAGCTGCTTTTCGCAGAGATCAAAACAATGTTAGCACCTATTTTTTTTGCACTTTTAGTGAATGCTATTAATTGCTCAGTCTCTCCGGATCCGGAAATAATGATCAACAAATCACCGTTTTTAATGCTCGGTGTCACAATTTCACCTACGACACTGACATCGTAACCGCCGTGAACCAGCCTCATCGCAAAGAAATTACCAACCAGCTTGGATCGCCCCGCGCCTGCAATAAATATACGCTTGGCGTTATCAAGCAATTGGGTCAACTTTACATCATACGTATCATCTGTAGCTTCAAGAACACCTGAAATCTTTTCTATGATAAGTTGCTGATGCATAATTATACCGCGTCAACCAATTCGCGAATTTCACGCGCTGCATCAGCAGGTGAAGCTGCACCATAGATTGCTGCGCCAACCACGATGATGTTTGCGCCTGCGCGAACTACATCTTGAACAGTAGACGGTTTAATACCACCGGCAACAGAAATTCTGACGTTTAAGCCCAGTCTTGCGATGTCGTTCAAATCAGCAAAAGGAGTATGACCGGCAGCTTGAGCATCAAGACCTGTATGAATACCCATGATATGAGCACCCATGTCGGCAGTTGCACGTGCACATGCAACTTTATCTTCAACATTAATTAAATCGATTTGAGCTTCTGCACCGTATGCATTGGCTGCTTTGATAACGCCTGCGCAAGTTGCAAGGCCAGATACGCCTAAAACTGTACAAATGTCAGCACCTGCCGCATAGAAAGGTGTTGCTTCGTACTCGCCTGCGTCCATAGTTTTAAGGTCAACTAAAAGCAGCTTCTCTGGGAATCTTGCTCTTAATTCTTTAACCAGGTTAAGTCCATTATATTTGATGCATGGAGTTCCGATTTCAAAAATATCAACGTAAGGAGCTACTAAGGTAGCAAGGCCTACTGTTTGGTCGAAATCCAATGAATCTAATGCCATTTGTATTAATGGTTTTGCCATGATGCGTGCTCCGATGGGTTATAGTAATAGTTATAATTTTAGTTACTTACTCTTTATGCGAATGCAACTTTAAAGTAGAAAGGGGACCGATGTCAATGCCCAATGCTCAATGTTCTGCGTTGGCACACCGATAACAGCTGAATGAGGGAAATATACAAGCAAAATGTTATAAGCTTTATTTTATACATCCGAGACAATCCGACTTCCTCCATAACGCTAGGCATTCCGTCTCTTTCTGCCGATTAAAATACTTCTTAACTACTCCAAAACAACACGTCCAACCTTCTTATTCAAACAATCGCAACCACCAACAAGGTGTTTTTGCTCAGCATATACTTATGCAGCAGCAGCCCCCCCCTTCCCTTTTACAATGCAGCTTTCGGCACCCCACTCTTAAATACAGCCATCCACACCGCTGAATCGATTCATATATCATTATGGTGTGCATGTGGACAAAATAAAGCTCTTTGTGTCAAGCTTCGAACAAAATCCAACGCCCCCCCTTACGGCCCGTTAATTAAACAACCTAATGATCAAAATTTTGCATATCGATAACCAAGTGACTTAGAAACACTAAGACAGGACCAACAAAAAACGCAAAACTGATCATTCAATTCGCTCATCCGTTGCCTTACACCCAAAACCGGTAACTATGCCCCCAACGGAATGCATACATCTTGTAAATCGATATAAATTATAATAACAATCCCAATTAAAAGAGAAATAACCTGATGGAACCTTTTATCAATATACGCGCACTCATCATCGACATGGATGGCGTCTTATGGCATGGCGACCAGCCAATGCCCGGTTTGACAGACTTCTTTCAAACCATACGCGAGCAACAAATTCCTTTCATCCTGGCGACCAACAACGCCCGGCTAACTCAAGAGCAGTATGTCATCAAACTGGCGCAAATGGGCGTAGAGGTAAGCCGTAATGAGATACTGACCTCCAGCATGGCAACGGCGCTGTACTTGACCGAGCACACCAATCCGGCCGAGAGCCGCGTCTATGTTATCGGCGAAGATGGCGCCAAAGAGCCGCTTATTGAACGAGGCTTTACCTTGACCGAACTGTATGAATTGAATGATGACAAAGACAATCCCAACATGGGCGCCGACATTGTTGTCTGCGGCATGGATAGAAACTTATCCTGGGACAAACTGGCAACAGCTACCCTGAATATTCGCGCCGGAGCCCAATTTATTGGCACTAATGCCGACACCACGCTACCGACAGAACGAGGACTCACCCACGGCAATGGCGCAATTCTGGCCGCATTACAGGCAGCCACCGGCGTAACGCCTATCATCATCGGCAAACCAGAACCTATCATATACCAGCAAGCTCTAGCGTTACTTGGCGTCGATCCGGCTCAAACAGTGGCTATCGGCGATCGATTGGAGACTGATATTCTTGGCGCAGTTCGCACCGGGATACGCAGCCTTATGGTTTTATCGGGCGTGTCCACCGAAGACGATTTTAAAACAACAGACTATCGACCAACCTGGGTTATGCCGGACATCCGCGCAGTGACGCAAGCATTAAAAAACTGACAGCTACGCATTAAAGCTAATAGATCAGGCTCACTGCCCGCGCTATCATCAAAAAACCTGCACTCAACGGAGCCGCTGTAATGAAAAAATTCATCAATCGCATTGATAACCTGCTTGACGAAAGCCTGAGCGGCTTTGCCAAAGCCCATACAGATATAATTCAACTCAACACCCAGCCGCACTTTGTCAGGCGCAATAGACCCACCGCACCCGGCAAAGTTGCACTGATTTCAGGCGGAGGCTCAGGCCATGAACCTTTACATAGCGGCTTTGTCGGCTCAGGCATGCTGGATGCCGCCTGTCCGGGCCAAGTATTCACCTCCCCCACTCCCGATCAAATGCTGGCTGCGGCGCAAGCTGTGGAAAATGGCGGAGGCGTTTTATTCATCGTCAAGAACTATGCAGGCGACGTGATGAACTTCGAAATCGCCGCTGAAATGCTTGATTGTCCGCACGAAACCATCTTGGTCAGCGATGACGTTTCCTTCCCCAAAACCCACAGTACCGGGCGACGCGGCGTTGCAGGCACCCTGATTGTGGAAAAAATTATCGGCGCGGCGGCAGAATCGGGCGCAGATTTGGCGGCCTGCAAAGCTTTGGGCGATAAAGTCAATCTTGCCACCGCATCCATGGGTGTAGCTTTGACCAGCTGCACAGTACCCGCTCTAGGTAAACCCACTTTCGACATTGGTGAAAATGAAATCGAAATGGGTGTAGGCATTCATGGTGAACGTGGACGTGAGCGTTTAACCATGCGCAGCGCCACCGAAATTGTCGACTACCTGTCCGGCATTATTGATGACGATTTGAAACCGCAAAAAGGCCAATCGGCGTTATTGCATATCAACGGCTTCGGAGCCACGCCGTTAATGGAACTGCATCTTATTTATGAACTGGCTTCCCGGTTCTGGGAAAAACGCGGTGTTAACATCTGCCGCTCCCTGGTCGGCAACTACACCACCTCGCTCGACATGGCGGGCTGCTCGATCACCCTGAGTTTGCTTGATGAAGAACTGCTCCGCCTGTGGGATGCGCCCGTCCATACTGCGGCTTTACGCTGGGGCTGTTAAACGCTTCGCCAGCACATCGACCAGCGCGCAAATCATTAACTGACTGGTTTTAGCCCCCGCATCGATATGCCCCCGGCTGCGCTCCTCCAAAAAAGAAGCACGCCCCTTAGTTGCCAGCATGTCCCGGGTAGACTCCATACCCGCGATTGCTGTCCGCGCGACATTGTCCAATGCTACAGGTAACGCAACCGAATCCGCTGCCGCCTGCCGCAAGCTTGCCGCGACCGGAATCAGTACATCCAGCATCGTTTTCTCGCCTGCATCGGCCTTGCCGCGCTGTTTTACTGCATCCACACCGCTGGTAAAAATCTCGGCAAAAACATGTAAATCCAAAGGCCGTTCGCGAGCCGCTTTGCTCATCGCAACAAACAAGGTACCGTATAAAGAACCCGATGCGCCGCCCACAGCCGTCATCATGGTCATACCGATTTTCTGCCAGGCCGCCACCCAATCGAGCATTGCCAATTCATCGCTTTGCGCTATCAGCGCCTTAATACCGCGTTGCAGATTAGTCACATGATCGCCATCACCGATAGCCTGATCCAGAGCCGTCACCTCTTCGGCGTTTGTTTCGATTGTTTTGTCTATTGCCTGAATCAGGCTGGGTAATAACGCGGGAGCAAATTGCATGGTATTCCTCCAATTCAAAAAGTAATTAGGGCGATGCGCAATTCACCCGTTTGGCGAATCATACCCCAAGCAACACTTCATAGGTTAAGCTAAAAATAACTTTAATTTTCACTTGTTCTTTATTTGTTCTGCTGTTATATTTTTAAAAAACGAATAGAGAACGAATTATGATTAAATCGCTTACCAGAAAGCAGCAGGAGATTTTCGATTTCTTACTGCAAAACCAGGACAACTTCCCCCACCCGCCCACGCTGGAAGAGCTTTGCGCGAGCATGGGCTTAAAGTCTCGCGGCTCCTTACATAACCACATTAAGGCCTTGATTAACGAAAACCTGATCGAAGCACCGGAACGCAAGCAGCGAGGTATTCGCCTGACAGAATACGCCAAAGAAATGATCGGCTATTCCAATGATCAAAGCGCCCTGCCTTTTGTCGGATTTATTGCCGCCGGAAAACCCATCGAAGCCGTCGAAAACATTACTTACATGTCCATCCCCGAACAACTGAAAACACAAAACCCCTGCTATGTTCTTAAAGTAAAAGGCGATTCCATGCTTGAGCAAGGCATCTATGATGGCGACTGGGTAATTATCGAGCAACGTTGCCACGCCCGTAATGGCGAAATTGTGGTGGCCTTGATCAATAAAGCCGAAGCCACGTTGAAATTTATCGAGCAATACCCGCACGAAACATTACTTATCCCCGCTAATTCAACCATGGAAGCGATGCGTTACACCCCGGAACAAGTGGAAATTCAGGGCGTATTAGTGGGCCAAATGCGTAGTTATACTAAAAACCATTAGGAGAAACATCATGTTGCAACATCGGATACACATGCGAGACCAAGTGACCAATCGAGTTGAAATAATTATGGGAGACGGCAAACCGCCATTTGTTGAACGACTGGAGGAATTTGCAACATCCCTATTATTTGTAGTCATCATTATTTTTCTTATTCGTATATAAGACTGCTAACTAATATATATCCTGATTAGCAAGAAACCCCAGCGAGCAGACCATACCACCGGTATACAGCCACATGGACGTGAACACACAGATTAGTATTGCGCCCGAACCGGACGATAGCGGCAATAGATGTCAATCTCAAGATATAACCAGCCTTGAAAACAGACTCCATACCGATATAACGCCTCCCCCAAAAAATTGCGTATAAAATTTTCCCGTAGGGATGGCGAATCTTTATCACCACTTAATCTATTTTGCCGATCAAGATATGTCTTGAAAAAATCATCAACAAAAGATATGGTTCGCGCGAAATAACAGCGCATTACATTTAAGTTCCTTATCCCCTGATCACAGCATCCCCAACATGCCCGACTTTGGATAATTGATTTTTTTGGCGCACACAACCACTCGGGCTTTGCGTTGAAGTCCGGTTATGTACCTAGATCCATCAAACGCCACCCTCTTACCCATAAGGTTACTATCAATGCCCATTTCGCTTGCCGTCCTTGAAAATGTGATCCGTGAAGCCGGATCGATTGCCATGACTCATTTTAAGGACTTGAAAAATTTAGAAATCACTAAAAAAAGCCCCCGGGACTTAGTCACCGATGCCGACGTGGCGGTTGAAGCTTTTTTACAGAAATCACTGGCCAAGCATTACCCGCAATTCGGTTTTTGGGGAGAAGAGAGCGGGCAAAGCGCAAATCAATCCAGCCGCTGGATCGTCGATCCGATTGACGGAACCCACTCATTTTCAAGAGGCCAGTACTTTTGGGGCATCAGCGTCGCACTGGAAATTGATCAGGAACTTATCTTCGGAGCGGTCTATGCGCCCGCACTGGATGATTACTATGCCGCCGAAAAGGACAAGGGAGCCTGGAAAAACGGCCACCCCATTACCGTCTCCAATGAAAGCAACCTTGCTGACGCGATGGTCGCAACCGGATTCGCCTGCTTGCGCTCTTACTTAAAAGAAAACAACCTGCAACGGTTTTGCAGGATCGCTGAGATAACCACCGGGCAGCGCCGTTTTGGCTCTGCGGCAATCGATTTATGCCTGGTTGCAGACGGCCAAGTTGACGCTTTTTGGGAACAGGAGTTGAACCTGTATGACGTGGCAGCCGGCGCATTGATTGCCGCCGAAGCTGGCGCTACAGTTACAGACTTTCAAGGTAATAAAGGCCTCTTTCCAAAGCAGATCCTGGTAACCAACGGGAAGATTCTTAACCAGCTGCTTCCGCTGATGTAATATCCGGCGATTTACTATTATGCGCTGGAATCCGGCAATGAATCCCCTTCGCAGGGTGGGCTCCAAAAGTAGACATTTTTCTGCCCACCAAAAACACAAAAAGACCCCCCATAAAAAACCACCCAACCCCGTGAAGGATTGGATGGCTTGGCTGGAATTAAGGGGCGATTAAATACAGGTCATGCGTTATGTGCTTGGACAGAAAAACCTGATCAGTTAGAATGAATCGCACCAGTATCAATGTGATGGTTAATTTTGGCTGACTTGATGGCAAACAGCAAAGCAATCAAACCCCATAAAGCAACAAGCCCCATTCCTAAAAGTGCAGCAATTTCAATGGTCATTTTATTCCCCTTCTTCGTCTTGAATAGACATGAGCAGATGCGAGATGGTTTGGCAAACTATCCACCAGATAAACGCACCCAACAGGATTACCGGGCTGTTACTTGAATAGCCCATGAAACCCAATCCGACACCGCCGAAATTAGAAATCTTTTTTAATTCGTCAGCAATTGATTTTCTGACTTCACGATCAAATTTTAGTTTCATGCAAAGAATATAGCATAAAAATATTTCAACTCCGCAAAAAACCATCCAACTCCGTGAAGGATTGGGTAGTTTGTGTTTGGTGGGGTGCGATTAAATACAGGTTATGCGTTTAATCGCGTGGGCAGAAAAGCGCTGCCCACCTTACCCCGCTGAAATAAAATCGCCTTTTGCTCTATGGATTCAGAAGGTATCCGGTCAATGGCTTGACCGGAACCTCGGATTGTCCCGTTTTTTGGCAGGCAGTTGGCAGCCCCAGCAAACAGGCTTGCTTATAGGCCTGCATGGCGGCCGTAGAATCATTAAGCCCTTCCAAGGTGTGCGCTTTACCCAGATAAAGTTTTGCTTTATTCGTCGGCACTAGTTCGATTGCCTTGTTAAAATCGTTTAGGGCCGGCAGATATTGTTGGCTTCCCAAATAAGCCGCACCGCGATTCTGATAGGCATATCCAACATAGAGGCCTTTTAGCTCGATTACCTTGTTTAAATCGGCTATCGCTTCGGCATAGCGTTTTACGCCAATCAATTCTCTACCCCGATTGTAGAAAACTCTATCGATGCCCAAGCGTTTTCCCTCAATATTCTCAACTCGTCTAGCCGCATCATCCCAAAGTAACAGCGGGTGAGAAAAGGTCGTCAGACGCAACCAGGATAAAGGCATCATCACTAGCGCAATGAAGGTCAGGGTAACAGCCGCCTGTTTTGCGCTCAATTTTTGACACAAAAAAGGTAAAGCGGCGAAAGCGCCCGCCATCCACAGATAACTACGATAAAGCACAAAAGACTCCTGAATTCTGATAGTTGAAAGCTCAGTGGCAAATAACAGCCACGGGCAAAGCAGCGCAAAACCCAGCAAACCTTTTATCCCTCTTTGCAGCAGCAGACGAATGGCAACAATAGGGTAAAGTATAAACCCGATCAAACCGGCAACTTCCGGCCAAGACCACAAACTCATGGCAAAAGCTTGAGGCATATCGACAGACATCCACATCGGACTTGGAGCAATCCATACCCACAGGTATTTAAAAAACAGGAAGCACTGTGTCAGCATCGACAAGGGATAGGCAAGCTGCACATCAAAGTCAGGCCCCAGCAAGGACATATAATTTGCCGCTATTGGCTCATAAGCCTGTCCCAAGATATGTGCCGACTTGATCTGGAGAACTACGAATCCGCCAATCAAGCCATAGAGCATGAAGGTTGGCCAAATCAGCATCAATCGTTGACGGATGGACTGATTGTTAACCAGCAACAGCAAGGCTATCGCTACCGCAGGCGTCATGATCGCTTGTTCTTTCGAGAACACAGCCAGAAAATAAGTAACGGTAGAAGCCAGTAACCAGCGGTAGTTGTCTCTGATCAAACCCTCAAGAAACAAACGCCAAGTTAATAAGGCGAACAACGTTGCCATTAGGGTGGAACGCTGGATTAAATAGGCGGCCGCATAAACGGAGACCGGGTGCAAGGCAAAGATCAATGCGCCAAAAAAGGCCAGCCAGTGCGGTGATAGGGTCTCGCTGCTTTCATCATTAGTGGAAAGAACCCGCTCAAACAATCGACGCAAGAACAGGAACAGGGAGGCGGTCGTGGCAAGATGCAAAGCCAGATTGCCCAGACGAAACCAGATCAGCTCCAAACCGAGCAGTGCGCGCGTCCACTCAAAGGTCGCATAAGGCAGCCAGCGCAAATCAAAGCTGAATACCTTACCCAGATAGCCCTCATGCACCGAGCCATCGAAAAAATGAGCGTCATCAAAGACGACGGGATTCCAGAAAAACTGACTGTAAAGCAAGGCGACCGGAAAGCATAAAGCGAGTAGGGAAAAAACAGTTTGCATGACGTTACCTTGTTTCAGTCCGATTCGTTAGTGCATAAACTGGGCTATTAAGGGGGATATAGCTTAACTACCCCCCAATACGCACAAAAAAAACCGCCCAAGGATGCCCGGAGCGGTTTATTAGATTAATACTGGGTTGCGATAACTCTGTCCGGCTAGGGGCGAAGCACCTATTTTTAGTGCCTCCCCCACACACTTGAGTAGATCTATTATTTGTTTATTACCTGACCAACAAGTGGCTCGGCAGCGGTAGCGGTACCAGCGACCAGCCAAGTGACGGCAGTGGAATCGAAAGTTGGCGCCCACGTTACTGTTTTAGTGTCAACCGAAGGCTTAATATCCCGCAATGTCGCAGTAATGGTTCCGTCTGCTGCTACAGCAATCCCGGAAACCTCAGTAGTTACTGTAGGAGCTGCTGATAAACCGAGCGAAGTCCAATTATTGGCCGTAAACCCGGTCATTGCGCCACCATGCTCTTGACCAAATGCAGCAACAGCAAGTTTGACTGGATCAGCCGCAGTAGCAACTTTACTTAACTTTGCTTTGACTACGTAATCCTGATAAGCCGGAATCGCAATAGCCGCTAGAATACCAATGATCGCAACTACGATCATTAATTCGATTAAGGTGAAACCTTGTTGTGCTTTTTTGATAGATAATGCGTTCATGAATCAATCCTCTTTAAGTTAAAAATAAACTACAACAAGACATAAGCAGAAGCCATGCCAAATAGTTACTCTTGGCCTGTCATCGCGGTTAAAACAGGGGAATAACCTCTATTCAGAAAAAATAAGCCGCGTTAAAAAAACGGCGCGACAGAATTGCCCGACAAAAAGCCCTGCCATGATAAAATGCCCTTCAAAAAGCCCTGCCAAACCCATTAAGCTTATTTATAACAAGGGATATCACATGCAACACGTCAGCCTTCAAGCAGCCACTACGCTAACCGAATGCAGCGAGCGCACCATAAGACGCCGCCTTGCCGACGGCAGCATACAGTGCGCCGCCGATAATGAGGCCTATTACAAGACCATGATCTGTTTCGATTCGATCAAACACAACATTTGCCTCCCCCTTAATTCCGATGATATTGAGCTTATTAAAAGCGCCGATTCCGGTGATGCAAAAGCGCAAAATGATTTGGCGTTGCTTTTTTTAGAACATAACAAGCTGAAAAGCGCGGTGTATTGGCTGGAATTGGCGGCAAAGCAGCATTGTACCGATGCGATGCATTTGCTGGGCTGTTGTTATTTGGAGGGTAACGGCTTACCTAAAGACAATAATCTTGCCCTTATGTGGATTGCCAAAGCGGCCTCGCTGGGTCACCCGATAGCGCTCGCGCAGATTCAGTCGATACGCCTGACTTGAAAGCCTGCGGGGTGCATATATCGCTTGCAGTCAGCCAGTTTGAAATTACTGCGGCACTGGATTTTCTGTTTCAGGGATTCTGAGAAAATAAAAATGGAGCAATGGACTTTTTGCCCCTTGCCCTTGTATTTTTTTCCGCATAGATTAATAATCGCATCTTACCAACTGTCTTACTTGGAGCACTCCATGTCTGTCGCTACTATCAAGCTATCGAGCAAAGGTCAAATCGTCATCCCCAAAGAAATTAGGGATGAATTGCATTGGCAACCAGGAACTCAACTAACGCTGGTTTCTTCACTGTCCGGCGTAACTCTTAAAACAGCGCCTAAAAAGACCGGGAGCAATTTGGGAAATTTGATTGGCATGCTCCGGCATGATGGGCCACCGATTCCTGTTGAAGCGCTTTGCAGGCCGGTTGATTACTCCGCCGATTGGGAAGAATCGGAGCAACGTAGTCAATGATTGCTTTCGATACTAATCTGCTTGTTCGCGCCGTTGTGGCGGACGAACCTGCTCAAGTCGCTATCGTTCGGAATCTGGTTATGCAAGACACCGTGTTTATTTCACGAACAGTATTATTAGAAACCGAATGGGTTCTTCGGGCTGTTTATAAAAAGTCGCGAACCGATATGCTCAAATTCTTCAGGGCACTGCTGGAAATCGACAGCACTGAGATTGAAGATTCAAGTGCAGTGGGGCTAGCGCTGGACTGGTATGCCCTGGGCGCTGATTTTGCCGACGCTATGCATCTTGCTGTTTGCGGTTCCGCCGTGATGCATACTTTTGACAAGGGCTTCTGCAAGGCCGCAAGAGAGGCCGGCATAACTCCACCAATAAAAGTGATAGTCGTGTAAGGCGCAACAGGATATATGTTGTTATAAAACGCGCATATTAAGCCAATATTAACCGAGCCCTTATGATGCAGCCTTTTGTCAATACCACTAAAGGAAGCCACCAACATTTCGCAGTCTTGCGACCAATTCTTGCGTGAACTGCACGAACAACTTTGGCTGCAGGATAACGCCGATTTTATCGCCGCTTATAATCAAGCCGTGGCGGATGAAGGTTTGCCATTAGACTCATGGCGCTGGCTCTGACATACCGCGTTTTGATGCCTATCGCAACAGTGGTGAATAGGCTTAAATGACGCCGTATTTTCTGGATGTTCAAAGCGATTTGTTACAAAGACTGGAGACCCATATCGTCATGCCGCTACGCAGACACGATCGGTTTTGCCGCCGTTAATCTTCCCGCCAATCTTACGCCGACATTTGAGATAGAAGGCGCCGAATGCCTGCTGGAAACACCCAAGCTAACAGTAGTGCCGCTTCGCTTACTGAAAACGCCAATCACATCACTTGCATCCAGGCAATTTGAAATTACTGCGGCACTGTATTTTCTATTTCAGGGATTCTGAGATTTGTTGATACCGAACAACCGCTGACTACAATGGGCGGTTGTTCGGTCAAAGATCTGCTTACTGCAACTTGGCTTTAAGCATTTTATTCACTTCGCCGGGGTTGGCCTTGCCCTGCATTTCCTTCATCACCTGTCCGACAAAAAAACCGAAAACTTTATCTTTACCGCTACGGTATTGCTCAATCTGGTCCTGGTTGTCGGCAATGATTTTATCGATAATAGCTTCTATCGCGCCTGTGTCGGTGATTTGTTTCAGGCCTTTGGCTTCGATAATTTCATCGGCTGTAGCGGTGCCCTGCCACAGTTCTTCGAACACCTGCTTGGCAATCTTGCCGGAAATGGTGTCGTCGCTGATGCGTTTTAACAATCCCGCCAGACGCTCGTGACTAACCGGCGAGTCGGTAATTTCCAGGTCGGCTCTGTTAAGCGCGGCTAAAAGATCGCCGGTCACCCAGTTGGCGCACATTTTCGCTTCGCAGCCCGACTCTTTAACTACGGTTTCGAAATAATCCGCCAACTGCCGGGAAGATGTCAGGATCGTAGCGTTCTCTTCATCCAGAACATAATCATCCTTAAAGCGCTGTTTTTTCGCTTGCGGCAATTCCGGCAATTGGGCTTTTATTTGCGCTTTAAAGTCCTCATCAATCAGTACCGGCAACAGATCGGGATCGGGAAAATACCGGTAATCGTTGGCCTCTTCCTTGCTGCGCATGGAACGGGTTTCATCCTTGTCGGAATCGTACAATCGGGTTTCCTGAACTACGGTACCGCCGCTTTCTATCACCTCGATTTGCCGCTCAATTTCGTGATTGATGGCTTTTTCGACAAACTTGAATGAGTTGATATTTTTGATTTCAGCCCGTGTGCCGAATTCTTTTTGGCCTTTGGGACGCACCGATACGTTGGCATCGCAACGGAACGAACCTTCCTGCATATTGCCGTCGCAAATACCCAGATAGCGTACCAGCTCGTGCATTTTCCTCATGTAAGCCACGGCTTCTTTAGCCGAACTCATTTCCGGCTCGGAAACGATTTCCAGCAACGGCGTACCGGCGCGGTTTAAATCGATCCCCGTCAAGCCGTGAAAGCTGCCGTGCAACGACTTGCCCGCATCTTCTTCCAGATGAGCGCGAGTGATGCCGATGCGTTTGCTTACGCCGTCAACGTCAATATCCAGATGGCCGACACCGACGATAGGCAAATCCATCTGGCTGATTTGATAGCCCTTGGGCAAGTCCGGGTAAAAATAATTCTTCCTGGCGAAAACCGAATACGGCGCGATATGCGCTTCGATGGCCATGCCGAAGATGACCGCCATGCGCACGGCCTCTTCATTCAATACCGGCAATACGCCCGGCAAGCCTAAATCGACCGCGCAGGCCTGGGTGTTGGGTTCAGCGCCGTAAGCGGTGGACGCCCCGGAAAAAATTTTTGATTTTGTGGCGAGTTGGGCGTGAATTTCCAAGCCGATTACTGTTTCCCATTGTGTATTCATTTTAGTAGTTCCGTATTATTCGGCAAAAACATCGGCCAGATCAATGTCCAGCTCAGGAAAAAGATAGGGTTTTGCGATGTCGTCACCGGCATGCATGGCGAACAGTTGGTATTTTTCGGTGTCCTTATCCAGCAGAAACTGATAGACCGCTTGTTCGTAAGGATAAACCAGCCAATACTCGATGACGCCGTTTTCCTGGTAAAGATCGTATTTAAGGCGCATTTCTTTCTTGCTGTTACCGGGCGAGAGCACTTCGATAATCCAGTCCGGCGCGCCGTTGCAACCTTGTTCGGTGAGTTTTTCTTTATCGCAGATTACGCATAAATCGGGCTGGACGACACTGAAAACCTCCTGGTCGGTTAGCTTTGATTTTTTGCTGTTGTAGAGTTTGACATCGAATGGGGCGACAAAAACTTCACAGCGTTTATGGCGTAAATAGCTGTCGATAGGCCGCAACATGTTTCTGGAGATACGCTGATGCTTAAGATTCGGAGCTGGGGACATCGCCATAATCTTACCCTTGATTAGCTCGACCGTTTCTTCCAACCGCCAAGTCAAGTAATCGGCATAGCTGTAAGTGCCGTTTAAATCCAGTTGAGATAGTTCTGTGATTTTCGTCATGAGAGCTTCCCCCTTATTCAAAGCCTTTTGGCGCTTGTTGGTGCCAATCGGTGACTTGCTGGTACTGATGGGCAATATTCAACAACCGATCTTCCGCAAAGTAGTTGCCGATGATCTGCAAGCCCACGGGCATGCCGTTTGCAAACCCTGCGGGAACCGACATGGCAGGAACCCCGGCAAGATTGATCGCAATCGTATAAATATCGGATAAATACATTTCAATCGGATTGCCTATTTTTTCGCCGATGCCGAACGCGGTTGATGGCGTTACCGGCCCCATAATCACATCGACTTCCGACAGCGCTCTTTTAAAGTCTTCGCTGATCAGGCGGCGGATTTTTTGCGCCTTAATATAATAAGCGTCGTAATAGCCTGCCGACAGCGCATAGGTGCCCATCAAAATGCGACGCTTAACTTCCTTGCCGAAGCCTTCGCCGCGCGAACGGGTGTACAGATCGGTTAAGTCCGCCGGATTTTCGCAGCGGTAGCCGAACCGTACGCCGTCAAAACGCGACAGGTTCGCGGAGCACTCGGCAGGAGCAATGACGTAATAAGCGGGAATCGCCAGCTTAAGCGTGGGCATAGATATTTCCGTTACTTGAGCACCTAATTTTCGGTATTCGTTGATAGCCGCTTCAAGCGCTGTCGCCACATCGCTGTTTAATCCTTCGCCGAAAAATTCTTTGGGCAGGCCGATTTTCAAGCCCTCAAGGCTGTTGTTTAACCCGGCCCTATAATCAGGAACCGGCAAATCGACGCTGGTTGAATCCTTTTCATCGAAACCGGCCATGGTTTGCAGCATGATCGCCGCATCTTCGGCGCTACGGGTCATCGGCCCGCCTTGATCCAGGCTGGAGGCATAAGCAATCATGCCGTAACGAGACACCCGGCCGTAGGTCGGTTTTAATCCGGTAATGCCGCACAGGGCTGCAGGCTGGCGTATCGAGCCGCCGGTATCGGTGCCTGTCGCGCAAACTGCAAGCCGTGCTGCAACAGCCGCCGCCGTGCCGCCTGAGGATCCGCCTGGAACGGTATTGGTATCCCAGGGATTTCTGACTACGCCGTAATAGCTGGTTTCGTTGGATGAGCCCATCGCAAACTCGTCCATGTTCAATTTGCCCAGCATCACCGCCCCGGCGTTATTAAACTTATCCACCACCGTTGCATTGTAGGGTGCAATAAAATTATCCAGGATTTTTGAACCACAGGTTGTTTTAACGCCCTCTGTGCAAAAAATGTCTTTTTGCGCAACCGGGATGCCGGTTAACAGTTCCGCATCGCCTTTTGCCAGCCTGGCGTCGGCGGCTTCGGCTGCCTGCAAGGCCAAGTCTTCGGTGACCGTGATATAAGAATTAAGTGAGCTGTGCTGCTTGATTCTGCCTAAAAAAGCCGTGGTCAATTCCACGCTTGAAAATTCACCGGAACGCAGTCCCTTGGCTAATTCCGCAATTGTTTTGTTATGCATAGTTGTTACTGTTCCCTTTACTCAATTACTTTGGGCACTAAATAAAGTCCCGCTTCTACTTGTGGCGCAATGGCTTGGAATTTTTCGCGGTTATCCTGCTCGGTGACCGCATCGGCTCGTAATCTTTGCACTTGATCCATCGGGTGAGCCATAGGCTCGACGCCGTCAGTGTCAAGATCGCTCATCCGCGTCATCAAATCCAGCATCCCGGACAAGTCTTTTGCATAAGAAGCAACATCTTGCTCCTCGATTCCCAGTCGCGCTAAATGCGCAATCTTCTTCACATCATCCGCCGTTAAAGACATTTTTAACTCCCAATAAAATTTCAGCGATTCTAAATATTATTGTGTTTATAATACTTTATATCTTGCTCAAACACTCGCTTGATTGATAAAGTAATACAATTTTTATTCCCCCAAAGGATACAGCTAAAAATGTTCAAAAGAATTCGCGGCCTTTTCTCCAACGATCTCGCTATTGACTTAGGAACCGCCAATACATTGATCTACATTCCCGGCCAGGGAATTGTACTTAATGAGCCATCGGTCGTTGCTATCAAAGAAGACAGAATCAGGGGTAATAAAACGATTGCCGCTGTCGGCCTTGATGCAAAACTCATGCTGGGACGCACACCGGGCAATATTACTGCAATCCGCCCATTAAAAGACGGAGTAATCGCCGATTTTGCCGTCACCGAGCGGATGCTGAGATTTTTTATCGAAAAAGTCCACCAAAGCAAATTACTGCGCCCCAGCCCACGCATTTTAATCTGTGTACCTTGCGGCTCAACTCAGGTTGAACGTCGTGCTATTCGAGAGTCAGCGGCAATGGCCGGTGCGCGCGAAGTTTATTTGATTGAAGAACCCATGTCGGCAGCTATCGGCGCGGGCTTGCCTGTTGATGAGGCGTGCGGCTCGATGGTTTTGGATATTGGCGGCGGTACGTCTGAGGTGGCGGTCATCTCAATAAACGGCATCGTCTATTCCTCATCCGTCCGTATCGGCGGCGATCGCTTTGACGAAGCCATTATCAATTATGTACGCAGAAACTACGGCACCTTGATTGGCGAGGCCACCGCAGAAAGAATAAAACATGAAATCGGCACGGCTTATCCCGGCAGCGAAGTCAGGGAAATAGAAGTTAAAGGCCGCAATCTGGCCGAAGGCGTGCCGCGCAGTTTCTCCTTGAACAGCAATGAAATCCTGGAAGCGCTGCAAGAGCCGCTATCCGGTATTGTCGGTGCGGTAAAACTGGCCTTGGAACAAACTCCGCCTGAGCTCGGTTCGGATGTGGCGACTCGCGGCATATTCTTAACCGGCGGCGGCGCATTATTGAAGGATATAGACAGACTGATAGCTGAAGAAACAGGTCTGCCAGTCTATATCGCTGACGACCCGCTAACCTGTGTCGCACGAGGCGGCGGCATGGTTCTGGAAATGCTGGATAAAAAAGGAGTCTCTACTTTTTCCTTAGAGTAATGATGTTTATTCTTTAAAATCATTTATTTTGGTAGCAACAAAGTCCGCAGGTTGAGTTACAACGGCACGGGCAGATGTTTCGCTCCCTGCAAAACCTGTATTGCCCGCATCCTTGTGGGTTATGCAGGAACCGCGCAGCGGTGTCCCGAAGCGCATCTTTTTGCGCCGTAACTCAACAGATGCGGCAATGGTTTGTCAAGTTACCTACGCTACGCTAACTCGATCTACGCGTTACCAACATTTTTTAACTGGATAAAGAGGCATCCCGCTATAAAACTTTTATTTGCTACCGGTCCTTCTATCAATACCCGTCTGCTTGTGGCGATAATTGCTTCAGTTGCTTTACTGATCACTGAACACCAAAGCCATCGACTGGACGCACTTCGCGCCACATTATCAGTTATTGTCGACCCTCTGAAATATTTGGTCGATTTACCGACCGTACTAATCGAGCAAACCGCCAATTCTGTCAGCTCATACTCGACCTTAAAAAAAGAAAACACCCAATTACGCGAAGAACAATTCATCGACAAAACCCGATTGCTTAAATTCGACTCTTTGGAAAAAGAAAATATTCGTCTGCGAGCCTTATTGGAAAACTCCTTTAAACTCGGCGAACAACTGTTGATCGCGGAATTATTGTCGATCAATACCGCGCCTTACGAAAACATCGTGGTCGTCAATAAAGGCACCCGCTTCGGCGTCCACCCCCAACAGCCGGTACTGGATGCGAACGGAGTTGTCGGCCAGGTTTTTCGTGCGTTGCCGTTCAGCTCCGAAATCATGTTAATTACCGACCCTAACCATGCCATCCCGGTACAGGTTAATCGTAACGGCCTGCTGACCATTGCGGTAGGCAGCGGCCAGTTGAACCGCCTTAACTTGCCTTTTTTACCCAATAATGCGGACATTCGCCCCGGCGATTTACTAATCACATCGGGTTTAGGCGGCACTTTTCCATCGGGCTATCCAGTTGCCATCGTCGATGATTTTACCCCGATAACCAACAAACCTTTTGTCAACATTACCGCCACCCCCAAAGCCATGCTGGACCGAAACAGGGAGCTGCTGATCGTCTGGAGCGATTCATCCCCCGTTTCACTCAGCTCACCGCCCACATCACACGAAAAAACGCCCGAGACGACACCCCCCAACGGCCAATCCACCGAAAGCGGATTAATACGTGAAGCACCCAAAGGGAAACGGACAAGAGCAGCCCATGATGACAAATCCACAGGGATACCGGCCGGGACAGGTCGTAATGACCAATCCGCCGGGAGCGGATTGATACGCAAAGTGCCCGCCGGGGCACAGACAGGGGCGGACAATGATGAATAGCTATTCCGGCTTTGGCCGCATTATGTTAACCATTGTCATGGCGATGTGCTTAAGAATTGCGCCTTGGCCAGGTTTCTTGTCCGGTATAAATCCGGACTGGGTGCTTCTGGTGCTTATCTATTGGACCATTGCCGTACCGGAACGTATCGGTATCTTTCATGCATGGACAGTCGGCTTACTGACCGATGTATTGACCGGCAGGGTATTCGGCCAATATGCACTGGCCTATACTTTAATTATCTATTTTTGCCTGATACTGCATAAACGTTTGCGCCAATTTCCATTACCTCAACAGGGCTTGTTTATTTTCTTTTGCCTGCTGTTTTCCCAAATACTGCTTTTCTGGTTAAAAAACATTCAACACCCCGCTCAACTGCATACTTCTTTCTGGCTGCCTGTTTTTACCGGCACGCTATGCTGGCCCCTGATTTATACAGCACTGCGCCGCGTCCGTTTGTCGCGTCGCACTAAATAAAACACTCCGTAGCTGTTATGTCCCGTATCTATACTATTAAAAATAAGTTAGTAGAGAGTCGTCTTTTTCTCAACCGTATTATTTCCGCCTTTGCTCTCATACTGTTATTAACTTCCGGGCTGATCGTGCGACTGGTTTACCTGCAAATTGTCGGGCACGAACATTACGCAACACTGGCAAAAGACAACAGCATTAAAATCGAACCCCTGGTACCGACGAGAGGCATTATTTACGACCGGCACGGTAAAGTCCTGGCCGACAACACACAGTCTTTCAGCCTTGAGTTAATTCCCGAGCAAATCGTTGATCTTGATGACACGCTGCTGCGCTTGCAAAAACTACTCAATATCTCTGACGAAAAAATAGACCAATACCAGAAACAACGCAAACGGCAAAAACGCTTCGTCAGCACGCCTTTGTTAATCAGCATGACCGACGAAGAACTCGCCAAATTTGCCGTAGTCAGGCCTTATTTTCCCGGCGTTGACATTCAGGCCCGCCTGGTTCGACACTACCCCTACGCCGAGTTAGCCTCTCATGTGGTCGGATACGTAGGCCGCATCAACGAAGCGGAAATGAAATCCCTGCCCATCGCCGAATATCGGGGCTCATCCCATGTCGGCAAAATAGGCATAGAAAACACCTACGAAGCCGAACTGCACGGCAAGACCGGCTATGCGGAAATAGAAACCAATGTACAGGCTCGCGCCATCAATACGGTGAACTCAGTCCCCCCAACGCCGGGTGAAAATCTTTATCTGACCCTGGATATAGATTTACAAAAAACCGCCTATGATGCTTTAGACGGCTTCAATGGCGCGGTAGTCGCTATTGACATTAAAACCGGCGGCGTACTGGTTTTCGCCAGCCGCCCCGGCTTCGACCCCAACCCTTTTGTTATCGGCATAGCCAACGACGCCTATCAGGCCCTGCAATCCTCCGAGAATCAACCGCTCTATAATCGGGCGCTGCGTGGCTTATATCCGCCGGGATCAACCATTAAGCCGTTTATCGCACTGGCCGGACTTGAATACAATGCGATCAACGCCGAGCACAAACTGTTCTGTCCCGGCTATTACCAACTGCCCAATGTCAGCCACCACTACCGGGATTGGAAAAAAGGCGGCCATGGTTCGGTTAATATGACCGAGGCCATTACTCAATCCTGCGACGTGTATTTTTACAGTCTGGCATCCATGCTGGGCATAGACCGTATGCATGATTTTTTACAGCATTTTGGCTTTGGCGAAAAAACCGGCATTGATCTGTCCGGGGAAAAGCCGGGATTAATGCCCTCGCGCGAATGGAAACGCAGTCAACGCAATCAGTCCTGGTATCCGGGAGAAACGCTGATCACCGGAATAGGCCAAGGGTATCTCCAGGTTACGCCGATACAGCTTGCCAAAGCCACCGCGACCTTGGCGAATAAAGGCAAAGTCGTCACGCCCTTTCTGGTAAAAAACACTATCAGCCCCGACCCCACCGAGCCTGACGTGGAAAATCCACCGAGCAACATTACGATTAAACCCGAAAATATTAATAGCATCATCTCAGCCATGGTCAATGTTATTCATGATCCACACGGCACAGCCAAGGGCATCAGCAAAGACATTAATTATCAAATCGCCGGTAAAACCGGGACCGCACAGGTTTTTAATATCAAGCAGGATGCCAAATACAACGAAAACGACATCGACTTCAAATTACGCGACCATGCCTTATTTATTTCTTTCGCCCCGGCTGATGATCCCAAAATTGCAGTTGCCGTGATCGTTGAGAACGGCGGTCACGGCGGTTCAGTCGCGGCACCCATCGCGGGGCAAGTTATCAAGCAATTTTTAAGGGAGCAACAATGAAAGCTGAAACCCGTAGCGAACAATTTCATCCGCCGTCAGTTATCGGCAATATCCTCAGAAAACTGCATATAGACATCCCCTTATTTATCGGTTTGTTACTGATCTCCCTGCTGAGCTTTATTATTCTTTACAGTGCCGGCAGTCAGGACATGGACGTGCTACTGCGCCAGGCGGCGCGCGTCGGATTGGCTTTTCTTTTGATGACCGTACTGGCTCATGTCGATCCTTACCAGTTTAAGCGCTATTCCGCACTGCTATTCGGCTTGGGAATCTTGCTGCTCGTTGCGGTACTGGTTATGGGTCAATTCGGAAAAGGTGCGCAACGCTGGCTGGACCTTGGCGTTTTTCGTTTCCAGCCCTCGGAAATGATCAAAATCACCACGCCGATGATGGTCGCCTGGTATTTGGCGGAACACGCATTGCCGCCCAAACCGAAACAATTGCTGATAGCCAGCATACTGATCGTTGTTCCGACCTTATTGATCGCCAAACAACCTGACTTGGGCACCGCGTTACTGGTTGCCAGCTCCGGCGCCGCCGTACTGTTTTTTGCCGGCCTCTCCTGGCGGTTCATACTGGCAATCTCCGCCACACTGGCAGGACTGACGCCGATACTCTGGCATTTTATGCGCCCTTATCAACGCGACCGGGTGCTCACCTTTCTAAACCCGGAAGCCGACCCGCTGGGCCGTGGCTACCATATTATCCAATCGAAAATCGCTATCGGCTCCGGCGGCATCTATGGCAAAGGCTGGCTGGGCAGCACCCAGTCGGAACTGGACTTTTTACCGGAAAGCTCCACCGACTTTATTTTTGCAGTCTTCGCTGAAGAGTTCGGACTATTCGGCTGCTTAGGCTTGCTGACATTGTACCTGCTTATCATCAGCCGCTGCCTGTATATTGCCTCGCAGGCTCAGGACACTTACAGCCGGTTACTAGCCAGCAGCCTGGCTTTTACCTTTTTTGTTTATGTTTTTGTCAACATCGGCATGGTCATCGGCGTACTGCCTGTGGTCGGCGTTCCGTTACCCTTAATCAGTTACGGCGGGACCTCGATAGTAACGTTGCTGGCCGGCTTCGGCATTCTTATGTCGATTCATACCCATAAAAAATTCCTGCCGCACTCGTAACAGCAGGCGAAAGACGAAGGGCTAAAGGCTAAAGGCTAAAGGCTAAAGGCTAAAAATTGTGGGCCTTTTGTCTTCGATTGATACCTTAACATTTCTGTCTCACTTATGAACCCCACGCAAGCTCAAACACAAGGCTAAAAAGATGCACAAATACAACCTTATATACCGGCTCAGAAGCATCCCCTGCGCCCTGCGCCTTTCGCCCTTCGCCTTGTGCTTCTTACTCGCCTCCTGTACCGGCAACATAAAAGACACCGAATCAGTTCATACCTTTATCGAGCAAATGGTCACAAAGCACCAGTTCGATGAAGCAGAACTTGATGATTTGTTTGAAACAGTCGAGATTAAGCAAGACATACTCAAAAGAATCTCCTCACCCTCGGAAGGCTTGCCCTGGTATAAATACCGCAAAATATTCCTGACCGAAGCGCGTATCGACGCAGGCGTACAATTCTGGCGGGACAATGCGCCCGCGCTGGCCGCCGCGGAAAAACAATACGGCGTTCCGGCCGAAATCATTGTCGCCATTATCGGCGTTGAAACCCTGTTCGGAAAAAACACCGGCAACCATCGCGTCATCGACGCCCTGTCTACCCTGGGTTTTGCCTATCCGCCGCGCAGCAAATTCTTTCTCGGTGAACTTGAAAGCTTCCTGCTGCTCTGCCGCGACGAACATATTAACCCCGCCGATCCGGTAGGTTCATACGCAGGCGCCATGGGGCTGCCGCAATTTATGCCCAGCAGTTTCAGGGCTTACGCCGTTGATTTCGACAACGATAATCGCCGCGACATCTGGCACGACAACAGCGACGTCATAGCCAGCGTCGCCAATTATTTTGCCAAACATCATTGGCAAACCGGTCAAGCTATTGCTGTTCCCGTTACAGCTAAATACAAAAACTATGAACCAGTTCTCAATAATAACCTTAAGCCTGATTTAAGGGTTGCCGAGTTAGAATCACTCAACTTAATTACATCGAGGCAATTACCTTTAGACAGTAAAGTGAAACTGCTTAGCTTTGAACAGCAAGAACAAGGCAAAGAACTCTGGGCGGCATTAGACAATTTTTATGTCATTACCCGCTACAACCACAGTCCTTTATATGCCATGGCCGTTTATCAGTTAAGCCTATCTATTTTAAATAAAAAAGGCTCATTCCCATGAACAAGATCATACCGTTACTCCTAATTTTTGTTTTATGCAGTTGTACCACCGAACAAGTAAGAACCAGCGACATCTCAAGCCCAACATCGGTTACAACTGCCCCCTCCAGGCATCATTCAAGATTGAACATCGGTAGTTCCGATACCGCACCCACCTCCGACGAAGAAGAAAATCTATTACCCCGCATTGTCCGTTACCTGAAACAAGGCGTAGCCTCATGGTACGGCCCCGATTTTCACGGCAAAAAAACCGCATCCGGCGAAATATACGACATGTACGCGATGACCGCCGCTCACAAAACACTGCCGATTTCATCTTACGCTCGCGTCACCAACCTGGAAAATCAGCGTAGCGTTATTGTCCGCATCAATGACAGAGGCCCTTATCATGGTAACCGCGTAATGGACCTGTCCTACGCTGCCGCCCAAAAACTGGACCTTGAACAGGCGGGAACAGGAGCCGTTGAAATCAAGGCGATAGCCCCCGAACAAGCGTTAGCGCAACTGCAAAACGCAGCGGAAAAACAAGACAAGAGCGTCTATTTACAAGTAGGCACCTTCGGCAACAAAAATAAGGCGCTGAAATTGCAAAACAAAATTGCCGCCCATCAATTACCTCAGCCTGAAATACTACCCTCAACACACCAAGGCGCTACGCTCTACAAGGTCCAAATGGGACCTATCAAATCACCGGAGAGTGTCCACAAGCTGAATATACAGCTGGCAAAACTGGGTATAACAGCAACCCAATTTGTTACTGAAACCGATCAAAAACAAATCTCCATGATACAATAAACTCATGTTTTTCTGAGTCCACCCCCATTAGAGAGCGATGATCCTTTTTAAAAATCTTCCCGTTTTATTATTTTTTAGTTTGTTGATTGCCACGACCGCGGCAAACGCAGAAGACGCCGAAATCACGACCCCGGCAGCGCCCACCATTGCTGCCAGCGGCTACATATTAATGAACTATGACACCGGCAAAGTACTGGCAGAAAACAACGCCGATGTTAAGCTTGCCCCCGCCAGTCTCACCAAGATTATGTCTGTTTACGTGGTGTTTCGGGAAATCAGCAATGGCCACTTACATTTAGACGACCTGGTCACTATCAGCCAAAAAGCCTGGGAAACGCCCGGCTCACGTATGTTTATTGAAGTCGGCAATCAGGTTAAGGTTGAAGACCTGTTAAAGGGCGTCATCATTCAATCCGGCAACGATGCCAGCGTTGCTTTGGCGGAACATATCGCCGGTGATGAAACCACTTTTGCCGACATGATGAATCAACATGCCGAACGCCTGGGCATGAAAAACAGCCATTTCCAGGATAGCAATGGCTTACCCATCGACAACCATTACACCACCGCTCGTGATCTGGCCATACTCAGCCAGGCTTTGATCAAGGAATTTCCCGACTACTATCGCTGGTTTTCACAAAAAGAATTCACCTTCAACAGCATCGTTCAGCATAACCGCAACCAACTGCTTTCTCGTGATGAGACAGTGGATGGCATTAAAACCGGTTTTACCGATGCCGCCGGCTATTGCCTGGTCGCCTCCGCGCTAAGAAACGACATGCGCCTGATTTCCGTGGTGATGGGCGCCAGCAGCCCCAACGCCAGAGCTAACGAAAATCAAAACCTGCTCAACTACGGCTTTCGTTTTTTTGAGGCGCACAAACTGTATCAAGGAAAAACCTCCCTGGCCGAAGCGAGAGTTTGGAAAGGCGACACTAAAAACCTGCAACTTGGCTTGGCCGAAGATCTTTATGCCACGATTCCCCGTGGCCATTACAACGACCTAAAAGCCGTTATCAACATTGATAAAAAAATTACCGCGCCGGTTAAAGAAGGCACAAAACTGGGTACGGTCAACGTCACACTTAAAAATGAAGTGGTCGCCAACAAAGACCTGATCGCCCTGAAATCGGTAGAACAAGGTAATATTTTTCAGCGAATCTATGACAGTGCAATGATGATGCTGGAGAAACCGGATGGACAATAAAACCGTCTATTTAAACGGCCAGTACCTGCCGTTGGCCGATGCAAAAGTATCGGTTATGGATCGCGGTTTTTTGTTTGGCGACGGGATTTATGAAGTAATCCCGTCCTACTCGGGTTCGTTGTTTCACTTTCAGGATCACATGGAACGGCTGGAAAACAGCCTGTCTTCGATACGTTTAGCAAACCCGCATGACCGGGCGCAATGGCTGGAAATCCTGACGCCCTTGCTGGATACCAGCCTGGATCAATATATTTACCTGCAAATTACCCGTGGCATCGATTCCAAAAGAGACCACACTTTTCCGGAAAACGTTACGCCTACCGTGTTCGCGATGTGCTCAAACATCGTGCCGCTTGCAAATTTGGATTCCGGAGTAAAAGCCATCAGCGTCGATGACAGCCGCTGGGAATTGTGCAACGTTAAAGCCACCACGCTGCTGGCCAATATTTTGCTCAGACAACAGGCTGTAGAAAAAGGGTGTGCCGAAGCCATCCTGGTTAAAGACGGCTATGTAACCGAAGGCGCCGCCAGTAATATTTTTGCCGTCATCGACGGCATCCTGATTACTCCGCCGCAAGGCTCCGAAATATTGCCGGGCATAACCCGCAATGTCATTCTGGAAATCGCCAGGGAAAACAACATTCCCTACAGTGAAGACATCGTTTCACTGGATGCCTTAAAAACAGCCAGTGAAATTTGGTTAACCAGCTCTACACGGGAAATCGTGCCGGTTGTTCAACTTGATAATGAAACCATTGCAAACGGCAAACCCGGCCCCATATGGCGAATCATGAATCAATTATTCCAGGCTTACAAGCAATCACGACCATGAGCGAAGAAACCCTATTAGAATTCCCCTGCCAATTCCCGATCAAGGCAATGGGCAAAACCGATCTGGAACTCGACCTGTTGGTTATAGAAATCGTGCGTCGCCATGTTACCGACATTAACGAAAACGCCGTGACCACACGCCCCAGCAAAGACGGTAATTACATCGCCGTCACCGTAATTATAGAAGCATCCAGCAAACAGCAACTGGATGCTATTTATCAGGATTTAACCGACCATCCGCATGTCTTGATGGCTTTGTAGAGTCGTTGCAGCGCAACGTCGCCTCATGCCGATAACCATCCGCAATCTGGGCATTCAGCCCTATGAATCCACCTGGCAAGACATGCAGCGATTTACCCAAAATCGCGAGGCAGAAACCGCCGATGAAATCTGGATCACCGAACATCCTTCCGTTTATACATTGGGCTTAAACGGCAAGCGAGAGCATCTGCTGAATACCGGGGCAATTCCGGTCATTAATTCCGACCGTGGCGGACAGGTAACCTATCACGGCCCCGGCCAGCTGATTATTTATACCCTGATCGATATTAAAAGGCTGAATCTCGGCGTCCGCCAACTGGTCACCACACTGGAACAAGCCATGATCTTCGCCTTGGCGCAACACGGCATTATCGCCGTAGCCAGAGCCGACGCCCCCGGCGTTTACGTAGATAACAAAAAAATCGGTTCCATCGGCCTGCGCATTAAAAGAAATTGCAGCTATCATGGCCTGAGTATCAACAACCACATGGATTTGCACCCTTTCGACCACATCAATACCTGCGGTTATTCAGGACTTGAAGTGACCCAACTGGCCGATCTGGGCGTAACTGTCAGCAATGCTGAACTCGCCATTCCTGTTACCCAAGCTATCATTACGGCATTACAAAAATGACTTATCAAGCGCCCTCTCGTTCCACACCCGAATCTCACCAGCGCAACACCGAAAAGCTGGCAAGAATCCCGATCAAAGTGGAGCCTGCTGAAACGACTTTACGTAAACCTGAGTGGATACGCATAAAAATATCGGCCAGCGATGAAGTCACCCGTATCAAACAACTGCTGCGCGAAAACAACCTGCATACCGTTTGCGAAGAAGCCGCCTGCCCCAATCTGGGAGAGTGTTTTCAGCACGGCACCGCCACGTTCATGATCATGGGCGATTTATGCACCCGCCGCTGCCCTTTTTGCGATGTCGCACATGGCAAGCCGCTGGCGCTGGACAAAGACGAACCACAACACCTGGCCGATGCGATACAGGTCATGGCCTTGAAGTACGTAGTCATCACTTCGGTAGACCGCGATGATTTAAGAGACGGCGGCGCCGGACACTTTGCCGAGTGTATCGAAAAAATCCGCCTTCAGACGCCCGCGACCAAAATAGAAATCCTGGTGCCCGACTTTCGCGGACGCATCGAAAAATCCGTAGCCCTATTAGCCGAACATCCCTGCGACGTGTTCAACCACAACCTGGAAACCGTCCCCCGGCTGTACAAACAAGTCCGCCCCGGTTCCGACTACCAAGGCTCGCTGAATTTGTTGCAACAATTCCACCAAGCCCGGCCGAAAATCCCCACCAAATCCGGCCTGATGCTCGGCGTCGGCGAACAGCCGGACGAAGTTCACCAAGTCATGAAAGATTTATTAGCCCACGGCTGCTCAATGCTGACCATAGGCCAATACCTGCAACCCAGCAAAGCCCATTTGCCGGTTCAAAGCTATATCACGCCCGAGCAATTCGATGAATACGGCTCAGTTGCCAAGGCCCTGGGGTTTAAGCAAGTCGCCAGCGCGCCGATGGTTCGGTCGTCCTACCATGCAGATCTTCAGGCTAAATCTGTCATTCAGGAGTGACGGATGCTGTTATTTACGACTGAACATCGTTTATTGCTACTAAGGTGTTTGCCTTCTTGCCAGTACTGGTAAGAAACAGGTAAGTGAATCAAGCCATTTTCCAGATGCGTTTCGAATTCCATAGCTTGCATGGCTTTCTCCTATAAATACTGTTTCAAGATGGCTTGTTTTTTACTTGCCACTTCCTACCTAGTCCCCATGCCTAACATGCCCCATCCCGCTTAGAACCTTACCCGACTTCGCTATTTTTCAGTTGCATACATTACCGTGCTCTGATAGCTTTACTGCCATTCTCAATCAAATATTTGCGAACTATGAATCCAACCACAATTGAACGCGAAGCGTTGCACCTGCCTGCATTGGATAGAGCCAAGCTCGCCCATAAACTATTGTTAAGCTTGGAAGAAATGTCTGATCCTGAAATCGAAGAGGCTTGGCTTAATGAGGCAGAACGCAGAGCAGCAGAAATAGGTCAAGGGCTTGTACAGCTCATCCCCGCCGAAGAAGTTAGCCGCAAAGCGCGGGCATTATTGAGGTGAGTTATTACTTTCATCCCGGCGCTGAAGCAGAACATTTTGAAGCCATCGCGTTTTTTGAATCTCGACAGCCGGGTCTTGGCGTTGCGTATCTTGCTGAGCCAGAGGAACTTATGGCAAACGTTGTCCATGCGCCGCATCGTTACCGTATTGAACGTAAACCCAACATTCGGCGTATTTTTCTCAAACGGTTTCCCTTCAACGTTATTTTTCGAGATGTCGAGGGTGTCGTTCAAATCCTTGCCATTGCACACAAGCGGCGCAGACCCGACTACTGGTTAGGCCGCCTCTAATACATCAAGACCGTAAGATGTGCGGAGTGGGTAGGATGTGCTGACGATAGGAACCGCATCGTTCGCGATTGATGCGCTTCACTTTGCTCAGCACATCCTACGGCCCTTGTTTTTAATTTTTTACAGCGGTTAAGCCATGTAAGTCGGGTTAGCTTATTGAGCGTAGCGAGATAACGTAACCCGACACACATGCTGAAATACTTTTGTCGGGTTACGCTACGCTAACCCGACCTACAAAATCTTCAACCGCAGAAAAATCAAACGGCCACCCCAACTCCCGCCCACTATCCAAGTCATACAAAACCGGAATGCGCACAGCATATTGCTCTTGCCACTGTTCCTGTTCGGCAATATCCACAGTCTCAACTCCATCCGGCACACAGGCATTAACAATAATCTCCGCCTGTTCGCAAAGATGGCAGCCGGAGGTGCCGAACAGCATTAAGCGCATATTAATGATGCAAATGCGCCGCCAGCCAGCGCTCGGCGACTTCTTCGGCAATGCCTTTGCGTCTGGCGTAATCTTGCAGTTGGTCTTTATCTATCTTGCCGACATTAAAATACTGCGACTCGGGATGGGAGAAATACCAGCCGCTTACCGCTGATGCGGGGTACATCGCGTAACTTTCGGTCAGCTCTATGGTGGTATGTTCGGTCACATTGAGCAACTCAAACAGTTTGCCCTTCTCGGTATGATCGGGACATGCAGGATAACCCGGCGCAGGCCGTATGCCTTGATAGGCTTCGTTAATTAACTGGTCTGCCTCATGAGTTTCATCTTTGGCATAGCCCCAATACTCTTTCCTGACCACCTGATGCATATATTCTGCAAAAGCTTCGGCCAATCTGTCGGCCAGCGCTTTCAGCATGATCGAACTGTAATCGTCATTATCCAGTTCAAATTCTTGCAGTTTTTGTTCTATGCCGATACCGGTCGTGACCGCAAAGGCGCCGATATAGTCGGCTTTGCCACTATCAACCGGGGCGATAAAATCCGACAGGCAATAGTTAGGTCTGCCCGGCGCTTTGACGTTCTGTTGACGCAAATGATGTAGGGTTTCCTTTTTCTGGCTGCGGGTGTCGTCGGTGTATACCACGACATCATCGCCGTCGCTGTTGGCGGGGAAGAATCCGACTACGGCGCGGGCGGTCACCCATTCTTCGCTGATGATTTTTTTCAGCATGTCCTGCGCGTCTTGAAACAGCTTTCTGGCTTCAACGCCGATGACTTTATCATCGAGTATTTTGGGGTAGCTTCCGGCCATTTCCCAGGTTTGGAAAAACGGCGACCAGTCGATGTACCAGACCAACGTATCCAAGGGAAAATGATCAATGACCTTGATGCCCAGGAACGACGGTTTAACCGGCTCGTAGTTGCCCCAGTTGAATTTATTGCGCCGGGCGTCTTCTAAAGGATGTTGCTTGGTTTTGGCTTCCCGGCCTTTGTGCCGTTCCCTGACTTCCTCGTATTCTTCCCGGACGCTGTTGACGAACTCATCTTTTAAATCGGCGCTGAGCAAGTTGCTGGCTACGCCGACGCCGCGCGATGCATCGGTCACGTAAACAATCGGGCCGTCGTAATTCGGAGCGATTTTGACTGCGGTATGCGCACGCGAAGTTGTCGCTCCGCCTATCATTAACGGAATGGTAAAGCCCTGGCGCTGCATTTCTTTGGCGACATGCACCATTTCATCGAGCGACGGGGTAATCAGGCCGCTTAAGCCGATAATGTCGACGTTTTCCAAACGCGCGGTTTGTAAAATCTTTTCGGCGGGCACCATCACGCCCATATCAATCACGTCATAATTATTGCATTGCAAGACCACGCCGACGATGTTCTTGCCGATGTCATGCACATCGCCTTTTACCGTCGCCATCAGGATTTTGCCGTTGGTTTGCCGCTCGCCTGCCGCTTTATCGGCTTCCATAAACGGCATCAAATAAGCCACGGCCTTTTTCATGACCCGTGCCGATTTGACCACTTGCGGCAGGAACATTTTGCCCGCGCCGAACAAGTCGCCGACTACGTTCATGCCGTCCATTAACGCGCCTTCAATAACATGCAACGGTCTTTCGGCCTCTAATCTTGCTTGCTCGGTGTCTTCGTCGATGTAATCGGTGATGCCTTTAACCAGCGCATGTTCAAGACGTTTGGTGACCGGCCAGCTGCGCCATTCCAGATCCTGCTCTTTTCCGGCGCTGCTGCTGCCGTCGCCGCGATATTTGTCGGCAAGTTCCAGCAATTTATCGGTGCCGCTGCCGTCGTGCCGGTTTAAAATAACATCTTCAACCGCATCGCGCAGATCTCGGGGAATATCTTCATAAATCGCCAATTGACCGGCATTGACGATGCCCATATCCATGCCGGCCTGAATGGCATGATATAAAAATACCGCATGGATCGCTTCCCGTACCGGATTATTGCCCCGAAACGAAAATGATACGTTGGACACGCCGCCGGAAATCAGCGCGTAAGGCAAAGTGCGTTTGATCTCTTGGGTGGCTTCAATAAAATCCAGGCCGTAATTGTTGTGTTCGTCAATGCCGGTGGCGACGGCGAAAATATTGGGATCGAAAATAATATCTTCGGGCGGAAAGCCGACTTGTTCGGTGAGAATCTTGTAAGCCCGTTGGCATATTTCGACTTTCCGGGCCTTGGTATCCGCCTGCCCTTCTTCATCAAAAGCCATAACGATAACCGCCGCACCATAGCGACGTACCAGTTTGGCGTGTTCGATAAACGCTGCTTCGCCTTCTTTCAGCGAGATGGAATTCACCACGCCTTTGCCCTGAATGCATTTAAGTCCGGCTTCCAAAATTTCCCATTTGGACGAATCCAGCATGATCGGCACTTTGGCAATGTCCGGCTCGGACGCGATCAGCATCAAAAAGCGTACCATCGCTTCCTTGGACTCCAGCATGCCTTCGTCCATATTGATGTCGATAATTTGCGCGCCGTTTTCAACTTGCTGTTTGGCGACATCCAATGCCGCTTCAAAATCGCCTTCAATGACCAGTCGTTTGAACGCCGCCGAGCCGGTCACGTTGGTGCGCTCGCCGACATTGACGAATAATGAATCCGGCCCGATGTTCAGGGGTTCGAGTCCTGATAACCGGCACTGTTTGGGTATCTCCGGAACTATTCTTGGACTGTATTGTTGCACAGCTTCAACTATCGCTTTGATATTCGCAGGCGAGGTTCCGCAACATCCGCCGATAATATTCAGGTAGCCGTTTTTCGCCCAATCGGCCAGCTCTTCGGCCATCGCTTCGGGCGTTTCGTCGTATTCTCCGAACTCGTTAGGCAAGCCCGCATTGGGGTGGGCGGAAATATGCGTGTCGGCAATGCTCGATAATTCATCGATATATTGACGTAATTCTGTCGCGCCTAACGCGCAGTTAAAACCGAACGAGATCGGCTCTACATGTTTGAGCGAATTCCAGAAAGCGGCAACGGTTTGCCCGGACAGCGTTCTGCCTGAGGCATCGGTAATCGTGCCGGAAATCATAACCGGCAATTTGTAGCCGATCTTTTCAAAATATTGTTCAACCGCAAAAATGGCGGCTTTGGCATTCAGCGTATCGAAGACGGTTTCAATCAGGATAATATCCGCGCCGCCGTCGATCAGGCCTTGGGTGGCTTCCGTGTAAGCTACGACCAAGTCGTCGAAAAAGATATTGCGAAAGCCCGGATCGTTAACATCGGGCGACATGGAGGCGGTACGGTTGGTAGGGCCTAAAACCCCGGCAACAAAACGCGGCTTTTCCGGTGTCTTTTGGGTGTATTCGTCAGCCGCCTCTCTAGCCACACGCGCCGCCGCAACATTCATTTCATAGGCCAGCGATTCCATTTTATAATCGGCCATGGCGATGCTGGTCGCGTTGAAGGTATTGGTCTCAACGATGTCGGAGCCGACTTCAAAATACGCGCTATGAATGGCTTTAATAATGTCCGGCTGGGTCAGCGATAACAGATCGTTGTTTCCCTTAAGATCAACCTCCCACTGGGCAAAACGCTCGCCACGATAATCTTTTTCTTCCAACTTGTAGCTTTGGATCATCGTGCCCATCGCGCCATCGAGAAATAAGATTCTTTGGGACAAGCACTGCTTTAATAATTCTGTTTTGCTCATAGGAACGGTCCAGGGGGGTTATTTAATTTGGATATAATCATTGCTTAAAACGTAATCAAGCACTATTATTTTTCACTATTTTTGCCGGAGATGAGCATGTCAAAACCAACGATTACTCAAGTCATAAAGAGCGTTCTAGCTGCCGCCATTGGCGTGCAAAGCGACGATAACAGGCAACAGGACTTCACACAGGGATCTCTCGTAACGTATGTTATTGCAGGATTAATTTTTACTGTGCTTTTCGTTTCCGGTCTCGTCTTTCTTGTTTCTACTATTTTAGGTAAATAGCATTTAGATAGCAGAACCTCTAATCCAGAAAACAATGCAGCCATAAAAAAAGCCCAAGTATCACTTGGGCTTTTTTTTATAACCAGCTTTATGCCTTACTTTTCAGACGACGTTTTGAAGCTTTGTTTTATGCTTTGAAACATTTCTTTAATGTCGCCAAATAAATTGCCGACTGTAATTGGCTCCTTGGTAATAAATTTTACCCGAATCAGCGCAGCCGCTAAAACGCCGACGATTGACGGCATCAGTTCCAAGTACAATGAAAGCAGAACACCCCCAAACCCCTGAAAACCGCCTTCATTTTTCCTATCGCCAATACTGGTTAAATCACGCTCGTAGTCGCTACCACCCTCACCACCTCGCACTGCCTCTAAAATATAAAGATTGACATCGATAAAGCCCAGCTGCACTACAAAAAAGGCAACCGCACCAATCGCGACCCACATCATTACATTACTCGTTTTTGCTCTCATAGCCGACTGGTAAATCCAGAGAGCTACCAAAATCATTACAATGCCACCTATCATAGCTATATCCTTTTTTAAATTATTTTTTTGTTAGAAAGAAGAAATATGTACACTTTAATATCATGTTTGAACCCTCTTTTTCAATTACCTTGCAGGATTCGTATTTTTCTCGTCCAGGAGCCGACTGTTTTTTGATTTCTCCATTTTCGATGGAATACTTTAACGCAATCTTCAACGCACTGATCCGTCCAGAGACATCAGATGCCGATGAAATAAGTGTTCCATCCGCCTTAAACTCCCATTCCTGGGTCACAGCCTTTTTTGGGCTAGTTAACGAGACCGCTTCATCATGAAGATTCCATTTCCCTAAAATCTCAGAATTATCTTTTAGTTGAACGTCAGCATTCGCCGATAACGTAAAGAAAATTGCGACCAGTGGTAATATTTTAACGCATCTATTCATCATAATTCCTTATCTCAAAATGTATCAGCACTCAAAAACAGATTTTAAACTATACCACACTGGCTATCGAGCAATAAATTTCAACCGGAAACAATAGTTACATCTCATCAACAAAAACACACAACAATAAGCCTTGACTTTAACTTTCCCTAAAGTATTATGCTCATTCCGTTTGCTATGTAATTAGCAATATTTCTAAAAATACAAAATTATAGGTAGGACATCCCATGGGAGCGATCTTAGATATCACCGAAATGTTAAAAGAACCAGCTGGTATGGTCGGCGCGGTTGTAGTTATAGCTGCTGGCTACTTCCTCGTAAAGTGGGTATTCGCCGAGCACCCAGACGACGAAAAATAAGTCGTTTACCGATTTAATCTTAACTTAGGCCGCTCACTTCAACTCTTTACGAGTTGAGTGCGGCCTTTGTTTTGTCTGCACATTTCAATACATAAACCCCACATTTCTTATATAATTTATACATCCTCTCGATTTTTCGAATCATGAAATGTATAAACTTATATCCAGCAAAATCTTAGAACTTCATTCCAAGCAGGCTCCTGCCACTGGCATAGGCTTATTCCGGATTTTTTACGGTCTAATCACCCTACAGGAAATTATTTTCCTGCTGTATTTTAATCATTTAATTTTCGACCCTATTCCCTATATAGATGTCGAATTCCCGATGATTCCTTTTTTCTTGTGCCTTTGGGGCGTTATTGCCGCTTTTATTGTGGTTGGTTACCGCTACCAATTTGCAATGACCTGCAATTATATTATCTGGATTATTTTTGTTAACTTCACCCCCATGCAACGGGATTTTGATGGCGGCTTTGATTTATTCATGATCGGAGCGGGATTTTTCCTACTGTTTATGCCGGGAGATCGGGCATTTTCAATAGACAACCTTCGATATAAGCTCAGCACCCCTTTTACTCATTACAGCGCCTATCCGAAACCAACCGTTTCAACCCTTGCCTACACCCTGCCCGTTGCTATTTGTCTCGGCTTTCTCTACTTTGACTCAGCCATACACAAAATGTTTGCCGAACACTGGCGTAATGGCCTCGGTACTTGGCTGCCCGCGACACAGCCTTATTATGTTTCAGCCATCGACATGTCGTCCTTGCTGAATAACACACTACTGCAAAACATTCTCGGCTATACGATTTTAATCTTCCAATTTACCTTTATCTTCTTTTTTACCCAGCGCCGGTTACGCATAATCTATTTATTAGTTGGCCTCGGACTGCATCTTGGCATTACCCTATCTTTTAATATTTACCCTTTTGGTTTGGGGATGCTCAGCTTTTATACTTTACTCGTCCCTTTTAAGTGGTGGCGTTGCATTGGCCGACTGGTTACCGCAAAGCAACCGTCTCTTACCGTATTTTATGACCAGCTGTGCCCTTTGTGTAATCGTACCGTCCTGATCCTTAATCATTTCGACCTATTCAGCTGCATAGACTTTAAAAGCGCTCAGGAACACGCAGCACACTACCCAGCGCTTGCTTCCATCAATAATGAAACACTTTTAACCGATTTATACGCACTGGATCGCGCCAACCGCATTTATTCGGGCGTTGACACTTATGCCCGGATCTTTATAAAAATGCGTTATTTATTTCCTATCGGTATTATTTTGAACCTTCCGGGAATTCATCAATTTGCCTTAAAAAAATACCGCTCCATTGCCGATACACGCAATCGCATCCCTTGCTCATCCGCTTGCCCGATACCACAAGTCCTGCCGGACGCTACTCTCTATCATCAACTTTTTGAAGGTGTTGCCGCACAAAAACCGCAGGCATTTTCCAGAAAGCTTTCAAAAATATTACTAGCGCTACTCGTTTTGCAATTAAACAGCACCATCCATTACGGGCTTATTTACAGACTCAATGCCGATAACCCTCAAAATCCCATCTCACAAGCCAGCAACGCTGTTTTGATGATCTCACAGACCTTCTTAGGCATTACCCCGCACGCGCTTTATCTGCACGATCATTTTGCAGGGTACGATCATATTTTAGCGATCACTTACACCGACCAAAATGGCACTGAACGCTGGCTGCCTTTTGTCAATGAACAAGGACGCCTTCTTGCTCCCAACTGGGGTCGAGTTCACTCGATGTGGGCCAACATTGCCGTAACGCCAAACATTGACAACAAACGCTTGCATAAATTAATGATGAAAGTCACCGCTTTTTGGGGACAGAAAACCGGCTTGAACCTTGATAACGTCGTTTTCAACATAAAGCTTAAAAAAATCAGCGCCCCTTCTTACTGGGTTGAAGATCAATTGCACAAAAATTTCACATCTCCGTGGACCACTATCGGAACGGCAAAATGGACTGACAACCGAATTTCTTTTGATCTGCCTGACAATATCAACGAACTTTAATTATGCCGATGATTATTGATTTTTTATTATTGCATCATCATTCCAGTCATGATATAAAATGCATGTGCTTTAATTTAACGGCGCAAATTAATAAAAATAATTGAAACCCCTTTGGAGGATATTCTTATGAATAAAATTTTATCTCTTATAGCTATGGCATTAATGATTGTTGGATTGACTGGTTGCATCGACAACCCAGATGATTCTAAACAAAAAGTTTCTAGCTCTATTCAACTGTAAATAGAGCGCTTAGCAGTACCAAAAAGCCCGGCTTATGCCGGGCTTTTTGTTTTTACAAACCTTCAATTTGCTTGCCACAGACAAGCCCGAAATCACTATACCAGCCTCGCCTTATCGCCGCATTCCCCTCGATCGAACCGTCTTTACTGTAACTCGTTATAGCGCTCACACGGCTACCCTTAAAGCAAAAATCTCCGCCGCACTTAACAATTGACGTAAATTATTTTCTCCAGAATTCCGGTACAAATAAAATAACAATGGAAAATATTTGCACCCGCCCCAGAAGCATTGCAAAGATGCAGATACCCGTTTGAACATCGCTCAAACTGGCGTAATTGGTTGCAGGCCCCACCTGATTGAGACCCGGCCCTGCGTTGTTAAAACAGGCAATAATCGCCGAAAAAGCGCTTATAAAATCCATGCCGCTCAACAACAGCATGAATACCAGAATGACAATGCTGATGAAATACAGAAAAATAAATCCGGTCACAGAAGCGACAATTTTATTACTCACCACGGTGTCGCCGATTTTCATGGATTTAACCGCAAAAGGGTGAATGAACTTGAACAATTCCAGACGCGCCTGCTTCATCAGGATGATGGTACGAATCATCCGAATACCGCCGCCGGTGGAACCGGAAGAAGCTGAAACGCAACTTAAAAACAACATCCACATCGGCACAAAAATAGGCCACTGATTAAAGTCCTGCGTGGAAAAACCGCAATCGGTAGCGATGGTGACCAAATTAAACGTTGCATGGCGTAACGCGGAAAAAAAATCCGGATAGGTGCCTGCATGCCACAGCACCGCAGCTGTCATGACACAGCTCCCCAGCACCAAAGCGAGAAAAGCTCTTGCCTCCCTGTCATCAATATAAGGACTGAATGAGCGTTTCCGGAGGACCACAAAATGGGTGGCGAAATTGATCGCCGCCAGCAATTGAAAGATGGTTAACACCATCTCGATAGAGAGGGAATTGAAAAATCCGACACTACTGTCATGCGTGGAAAATCCGCCTAAACTCATCGCGGAAAAGGCATGGCAAACGGCATCAAACCAATCCATACCGGCCAAGCGCAAGGCAATAATGCAAGCCAAGGTAATGCCCGCATAAACTAGCCACAATGCTTTCGCGGTTTGCGCTATGCGCGGCGGCAAGTCCGATTCCTTGACCGTTCCCGGCGATTCCGCAATATATAATTGCATCCCGCCGATGCCCAAAATAGGCAAAATGGCTACCGCAAAAATAATGATACCCATCCCCGCTATCCAGCATAATTCATGCCTCCACAAATTAATCGACATAGGCAACTGATCAATACCGCTGAATATGGTTGCGCCGGTCGTAGTGAGGCCGGAAACAGTCTCGAAATAAGCGTCGATAAAGCTGAGCTCAGGTAAATACATCATCAGCGGCAAGGTGCAAAACACCGGCGTTATCGACCAAGTAATCGCTACCAACAAAAAACCTGTTTGCCGCGTCACCTTTTTGGGTATGCGTAGCGTCGGAATAAACATCAACGCACCCATCAACATGGTAATCACCGAACCCTGATAAAAAGCACTGGTGGCGCCGTCATTAGCTATGGAGGAGGTCAGCCAACAAGTGGCCATTAAGCCGCTGAACCCTATGGTGACTAAACCGAAAATATTGATGATAGTAAAGATGACATGCATGGGATTAGATTCAAGGCGAAAGGTTCAAGACTAAAGACGAAAGATTAAGGGCTAAGATTTTTTTGCCTTTAGCCCTTAGCCTTTGCCTGCCCTTAATTAAAGAGGCTGGAATTTTTTCTCGATGTTTACGACCAGTTTTTTATCCATCGCAAACATCACCACATGATCGCCTTCTTCAAACACTGTCTCATGGTGAATCGAAATGACTTGCTGGTTGCGAATCAGCGCTCCCATCACAATGCCTTCAGGAAAATTAATAGAATCCACCCGAAATCCAACGACAGAATTCAGATCGTTACTTTGGTGCGCAATCGCCTCGATGGCCTCGGCGGTACCGCCGCATAGCGAACTGACTTGCGCCACGTCACCGCGACGCACATGTTTTAGAATACTGCCGAGCGTCTCCTGATTGGGCAGCACGGCAACGTCAATTCCTGTCCCGGGCAAAAGCTTGCTATACGAAACATGGTTGAGTAAACAGATAGCCTTGCGCGCGCCCAAACTTTTTGCCAACGAGGCGGAAACGATGTTGACGCCGTCATTTTCGGTAATCGCACAAAACAAATCAGTACTGTCGATAGACTCGTCAAGCAACAGCGCTTCATCGGCGCAATCCGCTAAAAGCACCACGGTATGATCAAGATCATTGGAGATTTTTTTGGCTCGTATGGGATCTTTTTCAATGATTTTTACTTGATGATCTTTTTCCAGCGCCAGCGCCAAACGCTTGCCGACATGGCCCCCACCGGCAATGATAATCCGCCTTATCGGAGCTTCCAGTTTGTTCAATTCTTTCAATATTCGCCGCACCTCTTCACGAGGCGCCACGAAAAAAACTTCATCGCCCGTTTCAATAACGGCTTCGCCATTCACTGTCAGCGGAATACCTTGCCGAAAAATAGCCACCACGCGAATTTTCCCGCCGACCAATCGCTCTTTCAGGCTTTTTATTTTTTTACCCGTTAAGGAACCGTCCGCCACCACCTTGACCGAAAAAAGGCGCACCAACCCATCGGCAAAATCGGAAATATGCTGAACACCCGGGAATTCGATCAAATTACGGATAGCTTCCATAACGATTTGTTCCGGGCTGATAACAATATCTACCGGAATACCGTTGGGGCCGAATAATTGCGGATTTTTCAGATAATCGACAGCACGCACCCGCGCAATCGTTTTCGGCCGACTGTAAAGCGCATTGATGATCACACACGCCAGCATATTGGTCTCGTCGCTGTCGGTAACCGCGATAATCATATCGGCAGTCCGGGCTCCGGCCTGTTCGAGCACCCTCGGATGTGCCGCGTTACCGGCAACCGTGGCAATATCGAAACGCTCCTTTAGCGCGTCGAGTAACTCCGTCCTGAAATCAACGACGACAATATCGTTCTCCTCGCTTGCCAGCGCCCCGGCAACCGATGAACCGGTAACACCGGCTCCAAGAATAAGTATTTTCATTTACGCCCTGTGAGTGTTAAAAATAAAAGCAGGCGAAGGGCGAAAGACAAAAGGCTAAAAACCTTATATCTTTCGCCCTTCGCCCTTCGCCTTTCGGCTTGTATCTTTTCCTTACAACCGGGCCAGCACTGCCGCCACCGTTTCACCCATAGCCGCAGGTGTCGGGCAGATGGTGACTCCCAACTCTTTCAGTATAGCTACTTTTTCGGCAGCGCTTTCACCCGCTGATGAAATAATCGCACCGGCATGACCCATGCGCCGACCTTCCGGCGCCGTTAAGCCGGCGATATAAGCGATTACCGGCTTGGTCATGTGCTCTTTGGCAAACATCCCGGCTTCAACTTCTTGCGGACCGCCGATTTCTCCAATCATGACAACCACTTTGGTTTCCGGATCGGCTTCAAATTTCTCCAAAATGTCACGGTGCGAACTGCCGTTGATCGGGTCGCCGCCGATACCGACCGAGGTCGAAATGCCGATACCCAAACGTTTCATCTGGTCAGCCGCTTCATAACCCAAGGTGCCTGACCGACCGACGATACCGACGTTGCCTTGCATGTAAATATGCCCCGGCATGATGCCCAGCATGGCGCGGCCCGGGCTAATAGTGCCCGCGCAGTTGGGACCGGTCAGGATCATTCTTTGCTCTACCGGAAAACGACGCAGGAAGTTTTTAACCGTCATCATGTCCTGGGTGGGAATACCGTCGGTAATCGCCACACAATATTTAATGCCCGCATCGGCGGCTTCCATGATGGAATCGGCGGCAAAGGCAGGAGGGACAAAAATGATGCTGGCTTCTGCTCCAACTTGGCGTACAGCTTCTTTTACGGTATTAAAAACCGGCAAACCTAAATGGGTTTGACCTCCCTTACCGGGAGTGATGCCGCCGACTACGTTTGAACCGTAGTTGATCATGTCCTGGGCATGAAAGCTGCCGATTTTTCCGGTAAAGCCCTGAACAATAATACGTGTTGTTTCGTCAATTAAAATAGCCATCTTTATGCTCCCTGTGCCGCTTCTTTTGCAACCGCTTCATTACGCGCCTGCACCGCTTTTTCAGCCGCTTCGGCCAAGGTTTCCGCGGTAATAATAGGCAATCCGCTTTCTGCGATAATCCGGCGGCCTTCTTCAACGTTAGTGCCCGACAATCTGACAATCAACGGTATTTTCATATCGATTTTCTTGACCGCTTCAACAACGCCTTCGGCAATCCAGTCGCAACGATTGATACCGGCGAAAATATTCACCAGCATGGCTTTTACGCCTTTGTCGGCCAACACCAAACGAAAGGCTTTTTCGGTACGCTCAGCCGATGCGCCGCCGCCTACGTCGAGGAAATTGGCAGGCTCGCCGCCGGCCAGTTTAATCATGTCCATGGTCGCCATCGCCAATCCGGCGCCGTTAATCATGCAGCCGATGTCGCCATCCAGGCCGACATAGCTTAAGCCACGATCGGCAGCCGCCATTTCACGGGGGTCTTCCTGGGTTTTATCGCGCAATTCGGAAATTTTTTGCTGACGGAACAACGCGTTGTCATCAAAGCCCATTTTGGCGTCCAAAGCGACCAACTCGTTACTGCGGGTAACCACCAGCGGGTTGATTTCCAGCATGCTGGCATCAAGCTCACGCAGGGCGCGATAACAGCCCCTGATGGTTTTAACCGCATGGCTCAACAACTCAGGCTCCAGGCCCAAGGCAAAGGCCATTTCACGCGCCTGATAATCCTGCAGACCTACGGCAGGTTCGATGTAAATTTTGGTAATGGCATCGGGATTATTTTCGGCCAGTTCCTCAATTTCCATGCCGCCTTGAGCGGAGCCGACCATCACAATGCGCTCCGAGCTGCGGTCAACCAGAAAACAGAAATACAATTCCTTGACGATGTCGGTTCCCGCTTCGACATACAATCTGCCGCACACTTTACCGGCAGGACCGGTTTGATGAGTGACCAGTCTTTTGCCTAATAACGCTTCCGCCGCCGCTTCAACTTCATCGTGGGTCTTGCAGATTTTAATGCCACCCGCTTTGCCGCGAGCGCCGGAATGAATCTGCGCTTTGACCGCCCAAATGTGTCCGCCAATATCTCTGGCGCGTTGCACGGCTTCTTCCGGGCTGTAGGCCATGCCGCCTTCGGCGATCTTAACGCCGTAACCGCTTAAAATTTCTTTCGCCTGATACTCATGAATATCCACAGCATCTCCTATTTGTGTGTTGTGTAGGCCGGGTTAACGCAACTTAACCCGGCATTTTCGGCTTCGATTGTCGGATTACGCTGCCCTCTTGTGTCCTAGAGCAAACCCGATCTACAAAATTGTTTATTTTTTTGCTGCGATAGCTTCGGCAGCTCTGACCACGTTATTAGCCATTTTTTCCGATGCGGCATCGATTAAACGACCGTCTAATGCTGCCGCGCCTTTACCTTGCGCTGCCGCTTCCTTCAAAGCGGCCAGTATGCGTTTTGCCTTATCAACTTCAGACGCAGGCGGGGTAAATATTTCGTTGGCTAATTCCACTTGTGACGGATGTATCGCCCATTTACCTTCACAGCCTAAAGCCGCCGCCCGTCTTCCGGCCATTTTGTAGCCTTCGGGATCTTTAATATCGCCGAAAGGACCGTCAATAGGACGCAAGCCATAAGCTCGGCACGCAACCGTCATCCGGCTGATCGCAAAATGCCATTGATCGCCGGGATAATCAGGATTTAAACCGCCGATGTTAGTGGTTCTGGCGCGGTTGCTTGCGGCGTAATCGGCCACACCGAAATGCAAGGCCTCAAGACGGCCCGATGCGCCATTGCGTGCAATGTCTTCAACATTCGCCATGCCCAATGCCGTTTCAATCAAGGCTTCAATACCGATCTTGTTTTTCAGGCCCTGTTGCATTTCCAGCTGGTTCAGCATCGCTTCAACCATATAAACATCGGCATAAACGCCCACTTTAGGAATCAAAACCGTGTCCAGCTTTGCGCCGCACTGCTCGACCAGGTCCACCACGTCACGCACCATGTACTGGGTGTCCAGACCGTTGATGCGCACTGAAATGGTTACGCCGTGTCCTTTCCAGTCCAGGTCGTTAATCGCTTCAATAATGTTCTTTCTGGCTTGTAACTTGTCATCGGGCGCTACGGCATCCTCAAGATCCAGAAAAATAAAATCAGCGCCACTTCTCATCGCTTTTTCAAACATTTCAGGGCTAGATCCCGGAACGGCTAATTCACAGCGTTGAACTCGTTGAACTGACGCTGCATATAAGGTGTGGCTCATTTGTGCTTTCCTAATTTCAATGTTGTAAATCCGTTCAGGTTGGCATAACCCGACATTTTTCGGCTGCCATTGCCAGTGTCGGTTACGCTAGGTAATCCCGACATACGCGGCTTAAGCCGATCTTAAATCAACCGCACATTTTACTTTCAGAGGTCTCAAAGTCAATTTTTAAAGCTTATTTCCCAGCTCAAGCCCTAATCTAACCTTGCCGATTTTTAGCGGCTATGTCATTATTGCCAGTTTTTGGACATTAGCTTTTTCAATGCCCAAGCTGCATTTCAATCACTCAACTACTACAAAGAGGCAATGCAATGGCTGGTCGTAACCACCTATATATTCCTGGCCCTACCAATGTGCCAAATGAAATTCTTAACGCTATGCATGTCAACATGGAAGACCACCGCTCTCCTGTGTTCCCAAAACTGCTGACACCTCTTTTACAAGATCTGAAAAAAATCTTTAAAACAGAAACCGGACAAGCCTTTATTTTCCCCGCGACCGGCACCGCAGGCTGGGAAGTTGCGTTGACCAACACCTTAAATCCGGGCGACAAGGTTTTAATCTATCGCTTCGGTCAATTCAGCCATTTATGGGCTGAAATGGCAAAACGCCTGGGCTTCGACGTCGAAATTCATCAAGAAGTCTGGGGCAAAGGCATTCCTTTGGACAGAATGGAAGCGCGTCTAAAAGAAGACACCAACCACGAAATCAAGGCTGTTTTAGCGACGCATAACGAAACCGCTACCGGCGTTACCAGCGATATCGGCGGCGTTCGTAAAGCCCTGAACGCGGCCAATCACCCTGCACTGTTATTCGTTGACGGCGTCAGCTCTATTGCAAGTCTCGACTTTCGCATGGACGAATGGGGCGTTGACGGAGCCATCAGCGGCTCGCAAAAAGGCTTCATGATGCCCGCCGGTGGCGCGTTCCTGGCATTCAGCCAGAAAGCCTTAGCAGCCGTTGAAACATCAACCTATCCGCGTTGCTTCCTGGACTTAAAAGACCAGATGAACACCAACAAAGACGGCTACACGCCTTACACACCGGCATTGCCTATTCTATACGGCTTGCGCAAAGCGTTAGACTTGTTGCAGGAAGAGGGCTTGGAAAATGTTTATGCCCGTCACCACCGCTTGGCCGAAGGCGTTCGCAAAGCCGTTGCCGCTTGGGGATTAACAACCTGCGCCCAACCCGGTTTCGCATCGGACACCGTGACTGCGATTATTGTCCCTGCGGACAAAGACGCCAGAGATGTAATCAGCACCGCTTTTAGCCGGTACGACATTTCTTTAGGCGCCGGTTTATCCGAATTGGCCGGTAAAGCTTTCCGTATCGGCCATGTCGGCGATATGAACGACGTTTCGATGCTGGGCGCTATCGCAGGCGTTGAAATGGCGATGTTGGACAATGGTTTTGATTTCAAACCCGGCGTCGGCGTTGCTGCGGCAATTGAATACTATCGATCAACAGCTCAGTAACATCGCAGGGGCGTGTGCAACACGCCCCGCACGCCAACTTAAAGTAAAAAATTCACCACGAAGGCACGAAGGACACGAAGCTTTTATTTCGTTTTCTATCATGGTGTTATGTTTTAAACAGAAAGCCTGTATATTTAATTAGTAATTTTCATTCTGTTTTTTTCTTCGTGCTCTTCGTGTCTTCGTGGTGATATATCTTAATCCACCACACGCCAACGTGAGGATACCCCATGAGCAAACCCAAAGTTTTTGTTACCCGCAAGTGGCCTGCCTCAGTCGAAGCCAAACTCAAAGCCCTTTACGATGTCACTTTAAACGAAGATGACCGGCCTTTAAGCGCAGACGAATTCAAATCCGCGCTGCAAAATTACGACGCCGTTTGTCCCACCGTTTGCGATTCATTCCCTGCCGACGTGATCAACGTCGACAACAAACGCTGCAAAATCCTGGGCAACTTCGGCGTAGGTTACAACCATATCGACATTAACGCCGCCAAGGCGCAAGGCCTAGTTGTGAGCAACACCCCCGGCGTGTTGACGCACAGCACCGCCGATATTGCGATGACCTTATTGTTAATGTCCGCACGTCGCGGCGCAGAAGGTGACCGTCTGGTTCGCGCCAAACAATGGCAAGGCTGGTGCCCGACGCACATGCTGAGCAGCGATGTAACCGGCGCAACCTTGGGCCTGATCGGCTTCGGCCGTATCGCACAAGCCATGGCCAAAAAGGCCCATCACGGCTTCGGCATGAAAATCGTCTATTTCAAACCCAGCCCGGCCGACGAATATGTCACCGATGACCTTAACGCGACCCGTTGCGAGTCCATAGAAGAGCTGCTGCAAATGGCCGACTATGTGTCATTGCACTGCCCCGGCGGCGAGGCAACCCGGCATTTAATCAATGCCGACATGCTCAACCTGATGAAACCGTCCGCGCACTTAATCAACACCGCCCGAGGCGATGTGGTTGACAGCGCCGCGCTGATTGAAGCGCTCAAAAACAAACGGATTGCCGGAGCAGGTCTGGATGTTTATGAAGGGGAACCTAATGTCCACGAAGGCTTCCTGACCCTCGATAATGTATCGCTACTGCCGCACTTGGGCAGCGCCACCTTAGGAACGCGTACGGCAATGGGCGAAAAAGTGTTAGCCAATCTGGCCGCATTCTTTGCCGGGGACCATCTGCCTGATCGGGTTGTTTAAGAGCCGAGGCTGCTGAGAACGAATTAATATCGGGTTGCAAACTGCATGTAATCCGATGAATTCAAGCGTTACGTGTACGAAGGAAATACCCATGCTTAAATACAATGAGTTTGAGAGAAAATCAGAACAATTTGCTCAAAAAGTAAAAATCTGTAACGTAAACGTCAACCAATCCGGCGCATGGTTATTTCTAGCCACGCTTGGTTGTTGAAGCATAAATGATCATGGGATGCGAGGAACTGCAATGCTTTGTACCTTCATGATTTTTTCGCGTCAGCTTCTTACTGGTATTGCCAGCTGACTATCTTTCATGTCTATTCTTAGGTACCAGCATCGCATTTTGGATGGGTTATTTTGCCTAACAAGGCCGTAAAAAGCCTATGCGTTGCGTGTGGCCTTAGTTAAGTTTACATTGAAATGGCACGCATGGCGTACACTACATGACTACCTTTATTAATAGATATTTACGCAATCCTATGAAACTACTGATACGCAATCTAGCCCGCACCACAACAGAAGCAGAGCTTCGGGCTATGTTCGAAGCCCACGGCACAGTGCAGTCCTGCACCCTGGTAATGGATAACGAAACCGGCGACAGCAAGGGTTTCGGCTTTGTTGAGATGCCCAAGCAAGGCGAGGCCAAGGCGGCAATGAATATCCTCAACGACAAGGATGTCGCGGGTAACAAAATCCGCGTTAAAAAGGCCGAATCGAAACAGGACAAGGGGAAAACATAATCTGAATAATGGACTTCCCGGCAGCCTAGAATGCTACCCCCTGTTTTTTCAGCTCATGAAAATGGTATGCAGCCTACCCTGCATGACTTCGTTCATGTTGACAGATAACCTTTCAATTCTGACAAGATTGTAATCTGCTTGTCATGCTGCTGTTTGGAATGAACTGTTAACATTCCAAACATGCAACGACTCATCCATCCGACACTCCTCCTTACCTTGTTGAGCCTTTCGCTCACCGGTTGCGCCCGCTTTGAGGATCATCCGCTAAATCCTGTCGACTCTGCGGCTCGCATCGAAGCCCGCGCGCTGTCTAGCGCTGGACTGAGAGACTATATCAATAGCGTGCTCGCAAACAAAACCGGACAGCCTCCCAAAGCCTGGGATATTGACCGGCTAACGCTGGCAGCTATTTACTACCATCCCGATCTCGCTCTGGCCCGCGCCCAAGCTGAAACGATGGATGCCGCTATCACGACGGCAGGCCAACGCCCCAATCCCAGCATCACAGTCACACCGACCTGGGTGCGTAACCTGGCGACAGCAGCCGTCCCCTGGATAGCGGCCGGCGCCATCAGCATTCCGATCGAAACCGCCGGGAAACGCGGTTTTCGCATAGCTAAAGCGGAGCATCTGACCGACGCGGCGCGTTTACGAATAGCAGATACCGCTTGGCTGGTACGCGGGCGGTTACGCCTGGCTATGCTGGAAGTTTATGCCGCGCAGGAAGCCGAGCATCTGTTGCAACAGCAACTGACTATTCAACAGGCGATGACCGAACGGCTGGAACAACAAATGACAGTAGGCGAAATTACCCGGCTCGAAGTCATTCGTTCGCATCTCGCATTGAACCAACTGCAACTCAATGTCAGCGCGGCGCAAAAAAGAGGCGCGGAAAGTCGGGTGTTGCTCGCCACCGCTGTCGGTGTGCCGGTTGATGCCTTGACAGGAATCGAGTTCGATTTTAGCAAGCTTGCCCAGCTACCTGATTTAAACCTCATTCCAGTCGGCCAATTGAGAGAAACTGCCTTGCAGAAGCGTCCCGATGTATTGGCCGCATTGGCCGATTACGCGGCTGCGCAATCCGCCCTGCAACTCGAAATCGCCAACCAGTATCCCAACATCCAGGCCAATCCCGGTTATGCCTGGGAAATGGGCGAGCATCGCTGGGCTTTAGGCGCAACCATGCCATTACCGATATTAAATCAAAATCAAGGCCCCATTGCCGAAGCCGAGGCCAAACGGCGTGAGCTTGCTGAGCGTTTCGAAGCCTTACAAATGCGCATCCTCGGTGACATTGACCGCACTCACGCAGGCTTGGGCGCGGTACTCGCCAAATGGGCCGACGCCGAAAAGCAAATGCGACTTCAGCAAGAGAACCTGCAATCAGCCCAAGCCCTGTTTCAAGCGGGGGAAACCGACCCTCTGGCTCTGCTCGGTGCGAAACTGGAACGCGCTGCCGCCGAACGTGCCCGGCTGGATGTGCTGGTCGAGGCCCAACAAGCACTCAATGCGTTGGAAGACACCTTGCGCTATCCCATTGCCTCCACGCTCACTGCGACATTAATCTCCGATTCCGCACTAAGGAAAACGCCCCAATGAAACCGGCTTATTTGCTGAAAATCGCGGTAGCTTCCCATTACATACAGGCGGCATCAGATCAAACCGATTCACCACGAAGACACGAAGAGCACGAAGAAATAGAACTTCGTACTCTTCGTGTCTTCGTGGTGATAATCTTTTAATTTTCTAAACGATTTTTTTGTGGATTTACCTGTAATTAATGAAAAGTTACAAAATCGCAATACTAACCGCCTGCATCATCTGGAGTAACCCGGCTGTTTCGGCTGATGAGCCGGAGCTTGCCACCGAAGTGGCCGTGCAGGCAGGCAAAATCGCCAAGGCCACTTTACATCGCTATGTCATGGCTTACGGCACGGTCGAACCGGAACCTGCGACCGGTGATAAACCGGCGGCCGGTTCGAAAATCGCCGCACCGATGACGGGCATTCTCACACAAACCTACTGCGAAGAAGGCCAACACGTTAAAAAAGGAGCCTTATTGTTCGAGCTGGATACGCGTAACGCCGATGCGCTGATTGCCAAAGCCGAAGTGGCCGTCGAATTCGCGCAAAAGAATTTTGCGCGTAAACAGCAACTGACTGCGACCGATAACATCTCTCGCAAGCTTTATGACGAAGCGGAGCTACTGCTGCAAACCGCCCGCAAGGATTTACTCAACGCCAAGACCCAACGCGAGTTATTGCAGATCAAGGCGCCTCTGTCCGGCACGGTGGCGGCCATTCATTTCAAAGTCGGCGAGGCGGTTAGCTTAGCTACGGTATTAGCGGACTTGATTGACCTGGATCGCCTGGACATCGCTATCCGTGTACCCAGTCCGGAAGCCTTTGCGCTTCGTTTGGGACAAGCGGCGGAAATCAGCACCGGCTCGGCAGGAAGCGACCCGATTCAACAGGGAAAACTGACCTTTATCAGCCCTCAGGTCGATCCGCTCACCGATACCGTATTGGTTCGGGCTACTCTAAACAAAGACTCCGGCCTGCGGCCCGGCCAATTCGTCAAGGTGCGCATCGTCGTCGAAGAGCGTCCTGAGCGCTTGGCGGTTCCTGTCGAAAGCGTAGTGACCAGGGACGGAGTCAGTCTGATTGCCGTGATTGACGGCGACAGCGCCAAACAAAAGGTCATCAAACCGGGTTTGCGCGACGGCAATCTGATCGAAATATCGGGCGAGGGTTTGCAGGAAGGCATGACTATCGTGACCCAAGGCGTTTACGGCCTGCCGCCTGAGACGCGCATCCGGGTGCTGAAATAATGCGTAGCTCTGCCCTCGGCTCCTTTGCGACTCGCCACGGCCTAGTCATTGCCTTCCTTTGTGTCGCACTGTGCTTGGCCGGCGCCTACGCGGCGCTGGGCATGCCTTCATCAATCTTCCCCCAGACCAATTTCCCGCGGGTAGTCATCCTGATCGACAACGGCGTGATGCCTGCCAACGAGATGATGGCGACCATCACCCGCCCGGTCGAAGAGGCGATGAAAGACATTCCCGGCGTGCGCACCGTGCGTTCGAAAACCGGGCGCGGCTCGGCGGAAATCAACGTGTTTTTCACCTGGCAAACGGATATGGTGCAAGCCGAGCTGTTCGTGCAGGGTCGGCTTGCGGTCGTGCAAAAAACCTTACCGGCGACCGCAAGCTCGGCGGTTTGGCGGCTCACTTTTGCCGCCTTTCCGGTGGTCGGCCTGAGCCTTACCGGCCCCGCGCATTCACTGACCGAGCTATGGGAAACGGCGCGTTACACGATTGGGCCTCGTTTGCTGCGCATACCCGGCGTGGCCCGCACCGGCATTGTCGGCGGACGGGCGCCGGAATATCACGTTATTGTCGATCCGTTACGCTTGCAAGCCGTGAATCTGAGTTTAGCTCAAGTCACCGATGCATTGGTCAGGAACAACCTGATCGCACCGACCGGCATGCTGGAGGAAGATTACAAACTCTATCTGACGGTGGTGGACGGTCGCGTCCATACTGTCGAAGACATAGAAAACCTGACCGTCTCGGTTACCGGCAACACGCCGATTGCCGGAGCCGCACAATCGGTTGCAAGCGGCGCTCATCCGATCCGCATCAAGGATTTTGCACGGGTTGAGCGCAGCCAGGAACCGGCCTTCAACATCGTCACCGCGAACGGCATTAATGCCGTCCTGCTCAATGTCTACAGCCAGCCGGACGGCAGTACCCTCGACATCGCCAAGCAACTGAAACAGGAACTGGAATCGCTAAAAAAAGCCTTGCCGCCGGGTATGCAGGCGTCGGTTTTCTACGACCAATCGCTGTTGGTGGGCGACTCCATCCAGAGCGTTTGGGAGGCCATTCTATTGGGACTGATACTTTCCGTCGTCATACTTTACGTATTCCTGAAAAATTGGGGCGCCACTTTGATCGCCGCCATGGTGATTCCAGCCACGGTTTTGATCACCCTGCTGATGCTGCGCATCATGGGGCTGGGTTTTAACTTAATGACGCTGGGCGGCATTGCTGCGGCCATCGGCTTGATTATCGATGACGCCATTGTGGTGGTGGAAGCTGTTCATACAAAAATTACCGCAGGCGAACAACGCCTGGCGGCGGTGCAGCAGGCCTTGGCGGACATTTTCCGGCCGTTGCTGGCTTCGACGCTGACGCCGGTGGTGGTGTTCATACCGCTGGCGTTTCTGGACGGTGTCGCAGGCTGCTTTTTCCGGGCTTTGGCCGTGACGATGGTGGTGTCGCTGCTGACCTCGCTGGTGCTGGCCGTCACGCTGATTCCGTCGCTCGCAGCTTGGTGGATGCCGACTGACAGGCCGTCACTGTCCAGCGCTAAATCAAGTTGGCTGGATCGCCTGATTCAAAGCTACGAAAAGGTGCTGCGCACGGCACTCAAACAGGCCGGGAAAGTTCTGACCGGCTGCGTGTTGATTTTGGCGTTGGGAGTCTGGCTGTACGGACAACTGGAAAGCGAATTCCTGCCCTTTATGGATGAAGGCGGCTTCGTGCTCGATTACCGCGCGCCGTGGGGCACCAGCTTGGCAGAAACCGACCGGCAATTGCGCCAGGCCGAAACCCTCCTGCGCGCCATGCCGGAGTTGGAAAGCTATTCGCGGCGCACCGGTGCGCGGCTGGCCTTGGGTATTTCGCAAGCGCACATGGGCGATTTTTTAGTCAAATTAAAACCGGACCGGCAACGAAAAACCGACGAGGTCGTTGCCGATCTGCGCAAGCAGCTTCATGTTGTCGTGCCCGGAATCGAGTGGGAGTTTGCAGGCATACTTAACGACCTGATCGGCGATCTGACCTGGTCGCCCCGGCCTATCGAAATCAAACTTTTCTCCACCGATGTCGAATGGCTCAAGCAAAAAGCCCCGCAAGTCGAAGCCGAACTTAAGAAAATAGACGGCGTCGTCGATACTTTCGACGGCCTGGAAACCACCGGCCCGTCGTTGAGCCTTAGAGTGCGTGACAGCGACGCGCAACGCTTCGGCCTGACCGTCAACGATGTGGCCTTGGCGGTCGGCACCGCGATGCTCGGACAAAAAGCCTCCCATGTCCTGGAAGGCGACCGGGTCGTTAACATCCGCGTCAGGATGGACACCGATACGACCGGCCAGGTCGCCAACCTGCGCGAATTGCCGTTGCGGTCTTTGGACGGCAGGACCGTCAAGCTGTCGCAAGTGGCGGACGTGGTTACCGAACCGGGACAATTGGAGCTGCACCGCGAAGACCTGCGGCAACTGGTGTCGGTTTCCGCCCGTCTGGAAAACCGCGACCTCGGCAGCGCGATAGCCGAAATCAAAGCCAAGCTCGGCCGGGACCAATCCCTGCCGCCGGGCGTGTTGGAATTCGGCGGACTCTATCAGCAACAGCAGGAGTCTTTCCATAATTTGCTGGTGGTGCTGTTGGCCTCCATCTTCCTGGTGTTCACCGTGTTGCTGGTCGAGTTCGGCTCATTTTACGAAGCCATCGCCATTGTGTTCGGTTCCGTGCTGGCGTTGTGCGGCACCGTCCTGGCCTGGTACTTGACCGGCACTTCGGTCAATATTGTTGCGTTGCTGGGCGCGATCATCGGTATCGGCGTGGTCGCGAAAAACGGTATCCTGATGCTGGATTCGGTACACCGGTTCGAGTCGCAGGGTGTCACTCTGGAAAATGCGCTGGTAGAATCGGGGCGGCGACGTTTGCGTCCGGTATTAATGACTTCGCTGGCGGCGGCGTTGGGCCTTTTACCCTTGGCTTACGGCATCGGCGCCGGATCGGACATGCTGAAACCTTTGGCTATTGCGGTGATTGGAGCACTGACGCTTTCCGTGTTATTGTCCCTGGTAGCCACGCCGACGGTTTATTTTGCGATGCGAAGGCTCGGAAAAAATAAACTAAAAGGCGGAACGACCGGTAGTGCAAAGAATGCGTAGTGTCGACCTGCCGGATATTTAAATATAAAGTTATACGATATGAGTTTAGGGCACATCTAAGCGAAAAACGGGAAAGGGCTATGCCGTTCCAAGATCACCAGTTATTTTCTCGAACGAGGACTTATAAGTAATGGCACATCATCACAAACACGATCATTCATCAGGGCATCATCACCAGCACGATCATTCGGCTGCACACCATCACGGCACCCTCAACAACCAAGGTCGCACTTTCATCTTCACCATATTGCTGAATCTGGTCTTTGTAGCGATTGAATTCGCCTACGGGTTTATCGCCAACTCCACGGCATTAATGGCCGATGCGGGGCATAATGCATCCGACGTGCTCTGCCTGCTGTTGGCATGGGGTGCGGTTATGTTGGCGCGCAGGCAGCCGAGTCAACGCTATACCTACGGACTGCGCAGCACCTCCATTCTGGCGGCACTCGCTAACGCCACATTGCTCTTGGTGGCATGCGGGGCGATTGCATTGGAAGCCGGCCAACGCTTTGCACAACCACCCGCAGTAGCCAGTCTAACGGTATCGAGCGTCGCGGCGATTGGGATCGTCATCAATGGGCTGTCCGCGTGGCTGTTGAGGCGAGGCAGCAAGGATGATTTGAATATTCGAGGCGCTTACCTGCACATGGTGGCGGATACTGCCGTATCGCTCGCTGTGGTAATAACCGGTCTGACAATGTTTCATTTCGGCTGGTATTGGCTCGACCCGGCCATCAGTTTAGCGATTGTGGTCGTGATCGTGATAGGCACTTGGAGCTTGTTGCGTGATGCGCTGCAATTGGCCTTGAGCGCCGTGCCCGGGCAGATAAATGCGCCTGCAATCGACCTGTACCTGCGTCAATTGGTCGGTGTAAGCGACATTCACGATTTGCATATTTGGGGCTTGAGCACCACCGAAACTGCGTTAACGGTTCATCTGGTCATGCCCGGCGGCTACCCTGGCGATGCATTTATGGATGACATCGCGCAAACACTGAAAGAACAGTATTCCGTCCATCACAGCACCTTGCAAGTTGAACAAGGGACAACCAATCACGCCTGTTCACTGACCGCAACCGCGCCCATACAGCACCGCCATTAAGTCCAATATGTTGAGTCGATGTTAAAAACCCTTTTCGCATTGCCCCGCACCGTCTGGCTGCTTGGGCTGGTCAGTTTTTTCAACGATGCCGCCAGCGAGCTGGTCTATCCTCTGGTGCCCATTTATCTCGCCTCGGTGCTGATGGCAGGCCCCAAAGCCTTAGGATTGATCGAGGGTATCGCCGAGGCGACAGGCAGCCTGTTAAAGCTGTTTTCCGGCGTGATGTCGGATCGTTTGCAATCCACCAAGCATTGGGTGGTCGGCGGCTATACCGTGGCGGCCGTCGCCCGTCCGCTACTGGCTTTTACCACAGCCTGGCCGATGGTTTTGGCGCTACGGTTTGCAGACCGGGTGGGCAAAGGCTTGCGTACTTCGCCACGGGATGCGTTGCTGGCTCTGACGGTAACCAAGGAACATCGCGGGCTGGCTTTCGGCTTGCATCGGGCTATGGACAACGCCGGTGCCGTCGTCGGACCGCTGCTGGCGGCCTGGCTGCTGGTCGAACATGTACCGTTGAAAGACATTTTCCTTTGGGCCTCCTTGGGCGGAGTGATAGCGGTGCTCCTGGCTTTGTCCGTAAAGGAGCCTAAACGCGACATCGACACGCCTGTCCAGCCATTCAACTGGAGTTTGAAAGCGCTGCCCGCGCCGTTCAAGCGTTATCTGCTGGTAGTGGCTCTGTTCACCCTGGGCAACGCCTCCAACATGTTCCTGCTGCTACGGGCGAAAGACATGGGCTTACCCGAATATCAGGTGCCGCTGCTGTGGGCGTTGGTGTCATTGACTGCGGCGCTGTTTTCCGCGCCATTGTCCGCTCTGTCCGACAAAGTGGGACGCGTCCGCCTGATCGTCGGCGGCTGGGTGGTTTATAGCGTGTTTTACCTGTTGCTCGGACTTAACGGCCAGCCCTCGCTGGTGTGGCCGTTGTTCGCCTTCTATGGATTATTCATGGCCGCAACCGAAGGTGCCGAAAAAGCGCTGGTCGCCGATATGGTATCGAACGAAGTGTTGGGCACGGCCTACGGCTGGTTTAACCTGACGGCCGGCATCATGTTGCTGCCGGCCTCGATCATCTTCGGCTGGCTGTGGCAAGCGACGAGTCCGCTGGCCGCTTTCGGATTTTCCGCAGCCTGCGCTTTGTTGGCCGCGTTGTTGCTGCGTGTTTGGGTTTCGCCGCTCCACGTTTGTCACCCTGGCAAGTCAACATGAAAATCATGGTCGTATTTGGCATCCTCAACAGCGTCCCGCCATGCGCATCCTGATTGTCGAAGACGAAAAGAAAACCGCCGCCTATTTGCACAAAGGGCTGACCGAGCAAGGCTTTATCGTCGATGTCGGCATTGACGGCGAAGAGGGCTTGCTGCTCGCCACGACAATCGCTTACGACCTGGTCATTCTCGATGTGATGGTGCCGCTGCGCGATGGCTGGTCTGTGCTCAAAGAGCTGCGACGCATCGGCAAGCAAACCCCGGTGCTGTTTTTGACGGCGCGCGATGCTATCGACGACCGGGTGAAAGGCCTGGAACTGGGTGCCGACGACTATCTGGTCAAGCCTTTCGCCTTCGTCGAATTGCTGGCGCGGATTCGCTCGATTCTCCGGCGCGGCCCGGCACGGCAAGCGGAACATTTGGCTTTAGCCGATCTTGCGCTCGATCCCATTCGGCACAAGGCATTTCGTAACGGCCGGCGGCTGGATTTGTCGCCCAAGGAGTTCGCCTTGCTGTCGCTGTTCCTGCAACGGCCTGCGGAAGTGCTGTCGCGAACGCTGATCGCCGAGCAGGTTTGGGACGTCCATTTCGACAGCGACACCAATATCGTGGACGTGGCGGTGCGCCGCTTGCGGCAGAAGATCGACGACCCGTTTCCGCAAAAACTGTTGCATACCGTTCGGGGAGTCGGCTATGTCCTTGAAGAGCGCTAAACCCTGGTCGATTACCGCCCGACTCACGCTGCTTTACATCGTTTCGGCCTCGGTGATTCTGTTGGCCATCGGCTGGTATTTGCATCAGACGCTGGCCGAAACCCTGGCGCAGGACAACAGGCAGTTCCTGTTAAAGGAGATTCAGCTGTTGCGCACCGTACTGCTGGAACAACCGCCGAATCTGGAAAGACTGGCGGATGAACAAAGCGAAGGCATGGACTTACCGGCAGGCCGTTATTATTCCAGAATTCTGGATGAAAGCGGACACAGCTTGAGCGAAACGCCGGGCATGGAAACCTTGCCGACTGCAACGCAGTTTCCGGTAGTTACCGAAAATGCGGTAGCTCAGAAAATTGCCGACGGACGAACGCTAATGCTGATGACGGCGCGGAGCAAATCCCCCTCACAGCAAACCATTCAAATCGCCCTCGACATTTCACACGAAGCGGCGCTTCTTGCCAAATACCGACGTAACCTTATTGGGGCGCTGTTTTTCGGCCTGCTGTTTTCGACGTTAACTGCTGTTTTTGTCGCCCGACGCGGCTTGAGTCCCGTTGCCGAAATGACGCGGCATATAGAAGGCATCAGCGCAGCTCAACTGGATGAACAGCTAGACCCGGCCGCCACCCCCAGAGAACTGTCCATCCTGGCAGCAGCCTTTAATGCGATGCTGCTGCGCCTGTCCAAATCCTTCGCGCAACTGAACCAGTTTTCCGCCGATCTGGCGCACGAATTGCGCACCCCGATCAATAACCTGATGGGCGAAACCGAGGTAGCCTTGTCCAGACCACGGAACGCCGACGAATACCGTGAGATTCTCGAATCCAACCTCGAAGAGTACGGACGACTGTCGCGAACGGTTGAAATCCTGCTGTTTCTAGCGCGGGCCGAAAACACCGGGATTCCGTTGCGTACTACGCGTCTGGACGGCCGAGCTGAATTGGAAGCGGTTTGCAGTTACCATGAAGCCTTGGCCGAGGAAAAAGGCGTTCGTCTGGTCTGTCAGGGCCAGGGCTTTCTTTATGCCGATGCGCAACTGTTCAAACGCGTCCTCAGCAACCTGCTGCTTAATGCCCTCCAGCATACTCCGCACGGTGGGGAGATTCGCTTATCGCTGGATTCGGCTGACGACGGTTCGGCAAGCGTCAGCGTGCAAGACACGGGCTGCGGTATCGCGATGGAACACTTGCCCAAGCTATTCGACCGGTTTTACCGCGTCGATCCTGCTCGCTCCGAGGAAGGGACAGGGCTGGGCCTCGCCATCGTCAAGTCCATCATGGATCTACATGGCGGATCGGTGGTCATTACCAGCGCCCCCAACCAAGGCACTGTCGTCACGCTTCATTTCACGGCTAAATAGAAAAGATAGCCTACGAACCAGCTAAATCAAGGCTTATCAATCACCTCATCCCTCAACACATCAAATTCATTGAAGGCAATATTCAGGCTGAGTTTCAAGTTGATGATGCAGGCGATGGTGGTACTGGTGAAGATACAGATCATGATGGCGATTTGATATTTCACCGCCAGCCACGGTTCGCTGCCGCCCAGGATTTGACCGGTCATCATGCCGGGCAAGGAGACCAGTCCCATGGTAGCCATTCCGGCGATGGTCGGATTGATCGCGGCTTTGACAGCCTCCCTAAAATACGGAAGCACCGCTTCCCAGCGGGTCGCGCCCAGCATGAGGAAAGTCGCGTATTCATTTTCGTTCTTGCGGAGCGCCGAATAAAAGCGCTCCAACGCGATGACGTTGCCTTGCAGGCAGTTGCCTAGGATCATTCCCGCCAAAGGCACGATGTAACGGGCGTCGTAAAAGTGCGTCGGCTGGATGACCAGGATCACCAGGTAAGCGGTGGAGAACAGTATGCTGGAGGCAATGGCCGTAAAGGTAGCCAGGGCGAAATAACGCGCTTTAAGTCCGGCGCGGCGCAGAATGCTTAAATCGGCGACTAACAACATCACCAATATCCATAAGCCGTTGAGCCAGGGATGGTTAAGATCGAACAGCATTTTCAGGTAGATCCCAACCAGCGTTAACTGGATGCTCATCCGCAGGATGCTGATGCCGATATCCCGGCTCAAGCGCAAACCGATCAGCCAGAGCAGAAACCAGGGCAGCAAACAGAGGCCGTAGAGCAGCGCCATCCGCGGCAGCGCAATATCAAGTGTTTCCATTGCGCTTCACCTGAGTCAATCGACCCGCTTCAAGTTCAAAAACAATGCCGCAACGCTCCAACCATTCAGGATCGTGAGCCACCGAAAGAACCGTCAGCTGCGGATCGGAAAAAACATCGAACACGGCTTGTTTGCTTTCCGCGTCCAATGCGCTGGTCACCTCGTCCAGCAGATACAGTTTTTTGCCCAATAACAGGCCTCGAGCCAGCGCAATCCGCTGTTTTTCGCCGCCGGAAATACGGCTGCTTTCCTGGCGTAAAATGTCCGCGGACAAGTGCAGTCGCTGCAATACCTCAATCAGTTGCGCTTCCGTAGGTTTATGATCGCGATGCGTTTTGAATTGAAAAGGCAGCAGCAGTGCTTCTCGCACGCTTTCAGCACCCAACATCGGTTCTTGCCCAATGTAAGCGGTACAGCTTCGAACGGTCTGAACGGATGATGGCGTTAGCGGTTGTTCCTGAAAGTAAACTGCGCCTGACTTTATAGGGTGGAGCCCCAGCAAGGTTCTCAGTATGCTGCTTTTACCGGAACCGGATTTGCCGCATAACACGGCTTTTTCTCCGGGAAATAGCGTGAAGCTAATGTCGGATAGAATCGTTTTTTCGTGGACAATGACCGAGACGCGGTCGAATCGAATGATAGGGGACATTAAAATTGAATTCACCGTGGCGAAACCATGAAGCTATTGTGCGTTTCCAGATGACTACAATCTTCAGTCATGTGCCCATTAATGACGGCTGTCTGAAAGGCTGGCAAGACCATGTCCGGTAAATAATAGCCCTGCAAATCTGATTTTTTATTTCACCGCGAAGCCATTAAAAATGGCTTGAATTAAACCGTTTGTTTATCTCAATAAATGCTTAACCGCATCCCTTTCTTCTTTTAATTCAGCCTCGGTAATGCGCATTCTTTGTCGGCTGAAATCGTTAATTTCGAGGCCTCTTACAACATTAACTTCGCCGTCAACTACCGTTACCGGGAAAGAGTAAACCAACCCGGATTCAATGCCGTAATGGCCGTCCGATAACACGGCCATGCTCACCCAGTCGCCCGGCTCGGTGCCCAAAGCCCAGGTTTTCATCTGGCCTATCGCCGCATTGGCGGCCGATGCGGCGCTGGATTGCCCTCTGGCTTTAATGATTTCCGCGCCCCGCTGCTGAACGATGGGGATAAATTCATTGACGTACCAATCATTGTCAACCAACGACAAGGCATCCTGGCCTTTGACCTTGGCATGATGAATATCGGGATATTGCGTCGTCGAGTGGTTGCCCCAAACTGTCATGTTCTTTACATCGACCGGCAAAACGCCGCATTTTTCAGCCAATTGGCTTAGCGCCCGATTATGATCCAACCGTGTCATTGCGGAAAAATTCTCCGGCTTTAAGTCCGGCGCATTGCTCAACGCAATCAGGGCATTGGTGTTGGCCGGGTTACCGGTCACCAAGACCTTTACCTTTCTGCTTGCGACATCATTCAAGGCTTTACCTTGAACCGCAAAAATCTCTGCGTTGACCTCCAATAAATCCTTGCGTTCCATGCCCGGCCCTCTTGGCCGCGCGCCAACCAAAAATGCATAGTCAACATTCTTGAACGCCACTTTGGGATCGTCGGTGACTTCAATGCGATGCAGCAAGGGGAAAGCGCAATCCTTTAACTCCATGACCACGCCTTGCAAGGCGCTCATTCCCGGGGTTATTTCAAGCAAATGCAATACGATCGGCTGATCGTAGCCCAATAACGCGCCGGCAGCCAATCGGAACAACAAAGAATAACTGATTTGGCCTGCGGCGCCGGTTACAGCAATGTGAACGGGTGTTTTCATCTGTTTTTCCTTTGATTTTTATATTTTTTCCTAAGCTTATTCGATAAAGCTACCAAGATAATCGGAAAATATTGCCACTAAATCCATTCCCGATAACGCACAACAACCGCAGCATTAATCCATTCTTACAGATAATAACGAAGATAAGCCTCTACAAGCAAGCATATCAAAAAAACATGCCCGAGATTCAAGCCGCGCCCAAACAGGAAGCAGGCTAAATAAGGCACTGTTGAGTTTATTGAGTATAATATACCGGTTTAATAATCGTATTCATGCGTACTAGCCAAACCCACCACGAGTAAGTTAATGAAAAAACTGTTATTCCAATTCGATACAGACACTCACCCTTCAGTTTTCGATACTGTTGTAGCCTATGACGGCGGTGCAGATCATGTCATCGGACATGGAGGATTGACGCCTGAAAATATCACGGCTCTGGTAGAAGGCACGATCTTTACCCGTGCGCCCAAAGACAAGAAAAATACCGCTATTTTTGTTGGCGGCAGCGACATGATCGCCGGTCAGGCGCTATTTACTGCCGTGCAAAAACACTTTTTCCCAGGCTTTCAGGTGTCAGTCATGCTCGACAGTAACGGCAGCAATACCACCGCCGCCGCCGCTGTTGCAAAACTTGCATCCAGCGGCGCTTTGGCCGGTAAAAAAGCAGTGGTATTGGCCGGTACCGGCCCGGTAGGTCAACGCGCTGCGGCGATGCTGGCAAAGGAAGGCGCAGAGGTATCCTTGACCGCTCGTAAAATGGAGCGCGCCGTTCAAGCTTGCGATAACATGAAAGCGCGCTTTGGCGTCAACCTGACGCCTGTTGAAGCATTCGATAACGATGCTCGCGCCAAAGCCATCGAACAGGCAAACATCGTTTTTGCAACCGGCGCGGCAGGGGTAGAACTGCTCTCGGCCGATCAATGGCAGCATAATGCCAACATTGAGATGATCGCCGATGCAAACGCCACGCCTCCTTTGGGGATAGGCGGCACTGACGTGATGGACAAAGGCAACCTGCGCAACGGCAAAATCATCTGGGGCGCGATCGGTTTTGGATCGTTAAAACTAGCCTTACACCGCGCCTGTATCGCAAAGCTATTTGAAGACAACAAGCAGGTTTTCGATGCCGAAAATATCTTCGCGCTGGCTAAGGAAATGGCATAAACAGAAAATATGATTTCTTACCAAAGAGTATCAAGATGATTTTAAGAAAATTTCCTCATCTATATTTGAGTGTTGTGATTCTGTTTTTTTGTTCAATTTTCCCTGTTTTTTCCCAAGAAAATGGCATCAGTGTTACTTTTAAAAATAATTCAAACAACATCCTGCAGTGTGGAATTTTCGAACAGGACGATTATGTTCCTTTTATAAATCTTGACGGAAAACAGGATAGGCATTTCGATAATTTTACTGTAGGTTCAAAAGTACGTTGCTCTATTGCTATAGACGGCAGATCTAGTACTGTTTTGACCTATTTTGATGTCACATCTGCTGGAGTTCATGAACTATTAATAGATAAAGTTCCATGCCCAAGTTGTCGTGAAAAAGGCGGACAAGATTGGCGATGGGCTACAATTATTGTTTCTCCAGATGGTCATGCCAACTATAACCGGTTGAAATAATAATTTTTGTGCTTCCGATATTTATACTAAGACAGCATTCTCTGGATATTTTTCAGGCTGGTATAGAGGCAGCTGATCCATATCAGGCGGTTAAACGCTATTTGGCTCCCGAGCTTCTTGATGGCTATTCGAAAATTCATCTTATCTCTTTCGGCAAAGCCGCTTGTGCGATGGCAAAAGCGGCTCAAGAAATTATTCCTGAAGGGATGATGGCGGGTAGAGGCATAGCCGTTACCAATTATGAAAATGTAACCAACATTAACAATGTTGACGTGATCGGCGCATCGCATCCTTTGCCTGATGCATCCGGGCTTAAAGCCGCCCAAGTCATTGCCGATTGCGCGCGCAATGCTAAAGAAGATGAACTTGTATTAGTACTGGTAAGCGGCGGCGGTTCGGCACTGATTCCCTGCCCTGCCGATCAGATTACATTACAGGAAAAGATTGCGACTACCGACCTGCTGTTGGCTTCCGGAGCGACGATCAACCAAATTAACTGTGTACGCAAGCATTTGTCGCAATTAAAAGGTGGTGGTTTGGCCCGAATGGCCGCGCCCGCCCGTTTGCATGCGCTTATTTTATCCGATGTATTAGGCGATGATTTAAGCGCCATTGCCAGCGGCCCGACCGTTGCCGACGACACTACTTATGCCAATGCTATCGAGATTTTAAAAGCAAAAGACATCTGGGAGCTGATACCGGCCAATGTTCAAAAACATCTGGAACTGGGTAAATCGGGCGCTATCGCCGAAACACCCAAGTCAGGCGACGAAGTTTTTAAAAATACCGGATATACCCTGATCGGCAGCAATGCGATCAGTGTCGAGACAATGCTGCAAACTGCTCAAAACTTGGGCTACGAAACAAAACTGTACAGCGATAATTTGTGCGGTGAGGCAAGGAATGAAGCTGAAAAGCTGGCTACCTACGCCAAACAACTTACCGTAAACCACTCTATAGCCCTGTTGGCGGGTGGCGAAACCACGGTTACATTAAAAGGCAACGGACGCGGCGGTCGCAACCAGGAAATGGCGCTGGCTTTTGCGATTGCCGCAAAACAACAAGGCCTAACCGGCAATTGGGCATTCCTTAGCGGCGGCACCGACGGCCGCGACGGCCCCACCGATGCGGCTGGCGGCATCGTTGACCGAAACACGATACAACGCATGACTCAAGCAGGCGTAAATCCGATCGAGCTACTTGAGAATAACGATTCGTACACCGCTTTAAAAACGTCTGATGACTTAGTGAATACCGGCGCGACAGGCACCAATGTCGCCGATCTGCAAATATTGCTGATCCAGCCTGCACCCTAAACAAAAAATATTAATTCAGGAGAACACCATGTTTAAAAAATCAATGACCATCAAAGGCTTCGATGACGAATTGTTCCAAGCAATGGAAGAAGAACGCCAGCGCCAGGAAGATCACATCGAGCTAATCGCCTCTGAAAACTATTGCAGCCCACGGGTTATGGAAGCGCAAGGCTCACAGTTAACCAACAAATACGCTGAAGGCTATCCCGGCAAACGTTACTACGGCGGCTGCGAATTCGTCGATAAGGCAGAACAACTAGCCATCGACCGCGCCAAAGAATTGTTCGGCGCCGATTACGCCAACGTGCAACCGCATTCAGGCTCGCAAGCCAACATGGCGGTGTTCATGGCCCTGATTCAACCGGGCGACACCATTCTGGGCCTGAGCCTTGCCGATGGCGGCCACTTAACGCACGGAGCCAAACCCAACTTCTCGGGCAAAATCTACAACGCTATCCAATACGGTTTGCACCCTGAAACCGGCGAAATCGATTATGCGCAAGTTGAAGCTTTGGCTCTGGAACACAAACCTAAAGTGATTGTTGCCGGTTTTTCCGCCTACTCACGCATTTGGGACTGGCAACGATTCCGCGACATCGCCGATAAAGTAGGCGCTTACCTGTTTGTCGACATGGCGCATGTCGCCGGTTTAGTTGCCGCAGGTTTATACCCCAACCCCGTGCCGATTGCCGACGTAGTCACCAGCACCACGCACAAGTCCCTGCGCGGCCCGCGCGGCGGTTTGATTTTGTGCAAAAGCAACCCGGAACTGGAGAAAAAATTCGACTCCAACATCTTCCCAGGCATTCAGGGCGGTCCGTTGATGCATGTAATTGCGGCCAAAGCCGTGGCCTTTAAAGAAGCCATGCAACCCGAATTCCGCGTTTATCAGCAACAGGTTATTAAAAACGCCCAAGCCATGGCTGCCGTATTCATGAAACGCGGTTTCGACGTAGTTTCCGGCGGCACCGACGATCATTTAATGCTGGTTTCGCTGATTGCCAAAGGCATAACCGGCAAAGCGGCCGATGCGGCATTGAGCAAAGCGCATATCACCGTCAACAAAAACGCCGTGCCTAACGATCCGCAATCGCCATTCGTGACCAGCGGCATTCGTGTCGGCACGCCGGCTCCGACTACACGCGGCTTCAAGGAGCCGGAAATGATCGAAATCGCCAATATGATGTGCGATGTGATGGAAAACATGGAAGACGAAAGCGTAATCGCAGCAGTGCGCGAAAAAGTCAGCAATCTTTGCGCTCGGTTTCCGGTTTACAGTTAATGAGTAGGTCAGGCAACTGCTTTTCGTTGCCCGACATTTTGGCTAGTGATGAGTCGACGACGAACAAACCAAAAATTCACCGTTATATTGGAACCTGGGGATGTCGGGCATAAACAGCATGCCCAACCTACAGAGTGATCACTTCACAAAATTTTGTATTTATTCCGAGAGCAGCCATGCAAATTCAACGCACCATCCAAACTCTGGACACGCCGCATCTTGTTATCGATCTGCCTGCATCATTTGCCCACCAACGGGTAGAAGTCATAGTGATGACTATTGATGAGGCCGAGCCAAAACCGGCTAAAAAACGTCGTACACCTCCCCCGCAATTTGCCGGCCAAGTAAAGGAGTTAGGCGATGTAATGTCTACTGTTTCGGCAGCAGACTGGGGACAGCTTGAATGATTGTGCTGGATACGCATATCTGGCACTGGTGGGTTAATCAAATACCGGGGAAATTGTCGCCGGAAATTATTGCGTTAATCGAGGAAGCGGACGAAGTGAGTATCTCGGCTATTTCGTGTTTTGAAATGGCTTGGTTGGTGCGCCACGGACGAATCGATTTAAATATGCCCTTTGAGCACTGGTTTAGTCAACTAGAACAAAGCACAGATATTCGGATTCTACCTGTAACGGCTCAAATCGGTATCCAGGCAGTTGCTTTGCCTGAGCATCACAAAGACCCGCAAGATAGAATTATTATAGCGACCGCACTGCTTTATGATGCCCGCTTACTCAGTTTCGACTCAGCTTTTCCTGCCTACCGCGAATTAGATGGGCGCTTGCTCGGTCATAACTAGCCGCCGACCCCCAATATTCTCACATCAATCTTTAAACAAATACCAAACATCAACTCAGGATAAACATGTCTGACATAGAAATCGCCCAACAAGCCAACATGAAGCCGATCATCGGCTTGGTTAAAGAACAATACGGCATCGACGCCGAACACCTTGACCCTTACGGTCATTACAAAGCCAAGATGTCGCTGGAATACGTCAACAGCCTGTCCGATAAAGAAGACGGCAAACTGATTCTGGTGACCGCGATCAGCCCTACCCCGGCCGGCGAAGGCAAGACCACCACCACCGTGGGCTTGGGCGATGCGATGAACCGAATCGGCAAAAAAACCATGATGTGCCTGCGCGAGCCGTCATTAGGCCCGTGCTTTGGCGTAAAGGGCGGCGCGGCGGGCGGCGGGTACTCGCAAGTGGTACCTATGGAAGACATCAACCTGCATTTTACCGGCGATTTTCACGCAATCGGCGTGGCGCACAATCTGCTGTCGGCGTTGATCGATAACCATATCAATCACGGCAACGATCTGGACATCGATCCACGGCGCATCCAATGGAAACGCGTTGTCGACATGAACGACCGCGCCTTGCGCAACATCGTGGTCGGCATGGGCGGCCCGGCCAACGGCTATTTGCGTGAAGACGGTTACGACATCGTGGTCGCGTCCGAAGTCATGGCGATTTTATGCCTCGCGACCAGCCGTGCGGATCTTAAAGAGCGTCTGGGCCGCATCGTGATCGGCTATAAATCCGACCGGGTCACGCCGGTTTACGCCCGCGACCTGAACGCGCAAGGCTCGATGGCAGCGTTGTTAAAAGATGCGATCAAACCCAACCTGGTGCAAACGTTGGAAAACAATATCGCGATTATTCACGGCGGGCCGTTTGCCAATATCGCTCACGGCTGCAACACTGTAAGCGCCACCAAAACCGCGCTGAAACTGGCCGATTATGTGGTGACCGAAGCGGGTTTCGGGGCCGATTTGGGCGCTGAAAAATTTATCGACATCAAATGCCGCATGGCCGGACTCAAACCGTCTGCCGTGGTACTGGTGGCTACGGTAAGAGCGCTTAAATTCCACGGCGGCGTGGTTAAGGAAGAATTAAACCAGGAGAATCTGGCGGCGCTGGAACAAGGTTTTGAAAACCTTGAGCGCCACTTGCACAACATCACCCATCATTACGGCTTGCCTTGCGTCGTGTGCATCAACCACTTTACGTTCGATACCGATGCGGAAATCGCCTTGCTGAAGAACAAATGCGAAGCCTTGGGCGCAAAATGCGTGGTTTCCAAGCATTGGGCGAACGGCGGCGCGGGCGCTGAGGAATTAGCCTATGCAGTCAGCGATATCGTTGACAATCGTGAACCTGAGTTTAACTACGTCTACGACGAAAACCTGAGTCTCTGGGAAAAAATCGAAGCCATCGCTACCAAGCTGTACGGAGCCGGCAGCGTCACCGCAAATCCTAAAGTCAAAGCGCAACTGGCCGCATGGAATGCCGATTACGGCAAGTTCCCGATTTGCATGGCGAAAACCCAAATGTCGTTTACAACCAACCCGAACGCCAAGGGTGCGCCTTCCGGGCATGTCGTTGAAATCAGCGATGTCCGCCTGGCAAACGGCGCGGGCTTTATCGTCGCGATTGCGGGCGACATGATGACCATGCCCGGCTTGCCAAAGGTTCCTGCAGCGGAAAGAATCGATATTGATGATAACGGTAAAATTACCGGATTGTTTTAGCCTCAAGCCGGGGTTCAATCTCTTGAACCCCGGCCTTATCTTCTTCCCCCAGAATAGCATTATCGATATTAACGACCGCGACGACATCGTCATCCTGCCCTATGTCAAAAGAGCATATTTTGCGTTCGCTCATCAGTATTTCAGCTTAAAAACCGATCCGACTTCGCGGCCAATAAATTCTTTCCATTCCGCTACATTGACGAATTTCCCTCAGTAACCGAATCAACACTCACAAGTTAAACCTTATTCTCCTGTATAATGTTTAGCCAATCTTTTAAGAACTTACCGCGTTTATGTATAGATATGAAGGCCGCGTTATCCACGAAAGCCACGATGATGACGGCATTTTAGAAGTTGTCGAGAGTGACGGCGTAAGGTCGCTGCACTTCGGCTCGTTTCCCCGGCAGAGCAGTATGCTGCTGGCCGAGCCGGATAAGCTGTACCTGAATTATGTGCGGGCCATGACCAGCTGGCTATTATTCAAGCCCACGCTGGATGACGAAGCCTTGATTATCGGCTTGGGCGGCGGCTCATTAACCAAGCATTTACTGCATCATTTCCCGGACTGCCGCTTGAAAGTCGTGGAATACCGGGAAAGCGTGGTCAAAATTGCGCGCAGTCATTTCGGCCTGCCACTCGACCCGCGCCTGAAAGTTATTATCGACGACGGCGCAAAATATGTGCGTCAACGAACCGAGAGCCAAAGCGAGCAATACAGCCTGATGTTTATCGATGCATTCGACCATGAAGGCATGGCGCCGTCGATCAGTAACCATGCGTTTTTCGATGCCTGCAAAATGCTGTTAAAAAAAGACGGCATGCTGGTCATCAATCTTTGGGGCGGTGCCGGCAACCCCCTATTCAAACAGGTTGCCCTGTGGCTGGGGCGGACTTTTGACTGGAAAATCCTGTTTCTTCCCGTTCCGGACCGCGGCAATATTATCGGCCTGGCCTTTAATGAAGAAGCCCCGCTCCATTCCATGAAAGACTTGAGAACCAGAGCCATCATCCTTGAACAGATTTACCAGATTGAATTTATCTCTTATTTAAAAGAGATTGCCAAACACAATGCCAGCGTCCTCAGCAACTCGATACAAAAATAATGTCTAGCGCCTTACAAATCGAACCCAACCTTTTTAGTTACCGCTTATACTGGGCGCAGCGCTTTGGCGTTGCCCCTGTTTTGCCGATGAGCAAGGCGGAAATGGACGAACTGGGCTGGGACGCCTGTGACGTGATCCTGGTAACCGGCGATGCCTATATCGATCACCCGAGCTTCGGCATGGCGCTGATCGGACGACTGCTTGAAGCGCAGGGATTCAGGGTCGGCATTATCTCCCAGCCCGACTGGACCAGCGCCAAAGACTTCATGAAGCTTGGCCGCCCGAACCTGTTTTTCGGCGTGACTGGCGGCAATATGGACTCCATGGTCAATCGTTATACTTCAGACAAGAAAATCCGCTCCAACGATGCCTACACGCCGAACGGCGCGGCGGGCAAACGCCCTGATCGCGCCGTCAACGTTTACTCGCACCGCTGCCGCGAAGCTTACAAGGACGTGCCGATTATCATCGGCGGCATCGAAGCCAGCTTGCGCCGCATCGCGCATTATGATTACTGGTCGGACAAGGTCAGGAAATCGGTGCTGCTGGACTCCAAAGCCGACCTGCTGGTTTACGGCAACGCCGAGCGCCAAGTCGTAGAAATCGCCCACCGCCTGGCTAACGGCGAAGCCATATCGGAGCTGAAAGGCATACGCGGCACGGTGCATTTCGTCAAACAAATACCGGAAGGCTGGGCGGTTAAAGATTCCACCGATGTCGATAAACCGGGCGCGACGATGGTGCCTATCGACCCGTACCAGGAACAGCCTGCGTGCGATAAAAAACCGGAACAGAGCGATACAGACGAAAAAGTCATTCATTTTGATAAATTGCAGATCAGAAACCAGCGCTCACAAACCGTCATCCGCCTGCCCGCCTACGAAGCGGTAAAAGACGACCCGATACTCTACGCTCACGCCTCGCGCGTCATGCATGGCGAAACCAACCCCGGCAACGCGCGCGCATTGATTCAACTGCACGGTTCCCGGCAAGTGTGGATTAACCCACCCCCGATTCCGCTGACCACCAAAGAAATGGACGGCGTGTTTGACCTGCCCTATTCCCGCGTACCGCACAAAGAATACGGCAACGCCAACGTGCCCGCCTTTGAAATGATCCAGCATTCGGTCAACATCATGCGCGGCTGTTTCGGCGGCTGCACCTTCTGCTCGATCACCGAGCATGAAGGCCGCATTATCCAAAGCCGCTCGGAAGATTCGATCATCAAGGAAATTGAAGCCATCCGCGACACCTCGCCCGCCTTTACCGGCCATATTTCCGACTTGGGCGGCCCTACCGCCAATATGTATAGGCTGGCCTGCAAAGACCCGGAAATCGAGGCCGCTTGCCGTAAGCCGTCCTGCGTTTACCCCGGCATTTGTCCCAACCTGAATACCGATCACACGCCGCTGATCAAGCTCTACCGCAGAGCCCGCGCCTTACCCGGCATCAAGAAAATCTTTATCGCCTCGGGCTTGCGTTACGATCTGGCCGTTGAATCTCCGGAATATGTCAAGGAACTGGTCACCCACCATGTCGGCGGCTATCTTAAAATCGCCCCGGAACATACCGAACAAGGCGTGTTGTCCAAAATGATGAAGCCGGGCATGGGCACTTACGACCGCTTCAAGGAAATGTTTGACAAGTATTCAAAGGAAGCCGGTAAAGAGCAATATTTGATCCCCTATTTTATCGCAGCCCATCCCGGCACGACCGATAACGACATGCTTAATCTGGCATTATGGCTAAAGCGTAACGGTTTCAGGGCCGACCAGGTGCAAGCATTTCTGCCGTCGCCGATGTCCATCGCCACCGCCATGTATCACTCCGGCAAAGACACGTTGCGTAAAGTCAGCCGAACTGCCGAAGACATTGCCATACCTAAAAGCTTCAAACAGCGCCGTCTGCACAAAGCCTTCCTGCGTTATCACGACCCCAAGAACTGGCCATTGCTCCGCGAAGCCTTAAAAGACATGGGTCGCAGCGATTTAATCGGCAACGGCAAGCAGCATTTGATCCCCACCTTTCAGCCCAAAGGCACAGTTGAAACGCCCGACAAAATTCAACGCTTTAAAACCAAATACACCGGACTGGACAATCCCCGTTCCGGAAAAAGCAAACCGTATTCTGCAAACAAAAATAAAACGAAAAGAAAACCAAAATAATCCACACAAAAACACTAGCCAAAGAAGATTTATTGTGTATAATACGCGCTTCTTTGCTGGTGTAGCTCAGTCGGTAGAGCAGCTGATTTGTAATCAGCCGGTCGCGGGTTCGATTCCCATCGCCAGCTCCAAAGAATTCAAAGGCTTAGGTGTTTTTCACCTAGGCCTTTTTTATTTTGAGTCACCAATAAGTCACCATTGATTTAAAGTTGCTTCAGCATCAATATTGGTTGCCTCATGACAACCGACAACAATTCCCCTTTCCGAATTGTCAAAAATTAATTAAAGACAGCGACATTCCCATTGTCATTATAGTTAAAGCCCAAGTCTTTCAATTCAATATTCACTCGCTAATATGATTGTTAGCACTCTTTTGGTTATGGCAGGATTGGCGGGGTCGTCGCTTCCATATTCAAAAGCTTTATCGTAATAGTCGAACTTCCAGAACAGTTTTTCACCTTGCCACACGAACGAGCCGAAATCGTGTTCGTTATAGGGGGCATTCTCTACAGTGAACATGTTGAATGTCGATACTTTGGCCATCAAGGGTTGCAAATCATCACCTGCCACACTTAGCAAGGCTCGAACGCCTTGTGTCAGCATTGTCTGGCAGTGGCGCGGGTCGTACCAGTGACGTCGAGAAAAATCATTCAGTTCTGCGATAGTGTTAATCTGATTTTGTGCTAACATGGTTTTCGTCCTGTATTGGATATGGTTAGTGGGGCGGCAACCCAACTAGACATTGATTAAAAAGGCATCTTTTTATTTGGCCGGTCTGTCATGCAGTCCGGCCAGATTTTCATAAAAGCCCCGCATCAAACCGGCTATTGCTCCAACATCTTTCAGCCGTCGAACTCCCGGACTCACTTCATACAATGCAGCTTTCTGAATTTCACTTAACAGTTTGTCGGCGGTGGTAGTGCTGACTTTGACAGCCATTAAGAAATCTTCTAAACCGACTGCATCAAGAAAACCGGCAATGTTGTTAATAGTTCTCATGAGTGGTGCTTTGCTGAAGCTCACATAATATCGGGAGCCCGAAAGTTTCACTTCCCCATCTGAGATTGAGTCGGCATAATCAGCCAGTTGTTTTCTCAAGGTATCGCGTTCTTTGAGTAAATCGTCCACTGCTTTAAGCTCAGCGGTCAGCCAACCGAAGCGGTCTACCATTTTAGAAATGTTTTCATTAGTGGTTTGTGGTTTTAGTACTGCGGCCATAATCGTTACTCCAATATGTTTGAAAGGTGTCTGCCGTAACTGAAGCAAACTGATTTTGTTCTGGTGTTTTCCAGAGCATGGGAGATAGCTTACAGACCCCAGGGGTACTTATCTAGCATGCAAGATGAGTTGTATTTATAGACTCGACCGAGAAATTTTTTGCGAATTTGGATTTTCAGAAAGCTAATCCGTTATTGTTGACTCAACTGACAATGTGCATTAGCTTATATCGCTCATGAAAGGCCTTTAATTAAATAGGGAAGCTGCAATGGTACGAAGAATAGCGGTTGTTTTCTTAATTGCGTCCGCTATGCTAAGCGGCTGTTCAATTTCAACAATAGTAAAGCCAGTCGAAAACAAGATTTCTGAGGTCTGCATTAAAAATAATCCGGCTGTTCTAATGGATGGGTTTCTCCCAGAACTACAGGCACAGATCGAAAGCCACGGAATAACCACAAGGGTCTTTGATAAAGCTGCGCCGAAAGATTGTCACCATCAACTTTTATATACAGCAAATTGGCGTTGGGATTTTGCCATGTGGTTAACTTATGCGGAGATTAAGGTTTTCGAAACTGAAGATAGACATATGGTCGGCGGAGCTATTTATGATGCTCGTGACGGCAATGGGCGCCTGGATAAGTTTGGACCCACTGCTAATAAGTTGAAAACACTTATCGACCCTCTTTTCGGAAGTTCAATAAATTAAAAACAAATGTCTAGTACCTGAAAATGGAACAAATGGTGGTAGCTGCGAAAACTTAGATTGCTGGGTCGATGGCCTTCCGTGTTACGAAAGGCGTCGCCAGAGAGGTTAAATGGACTTGATCAGACAGCTTCTAAAATGAGTATAGGATGCAACAGGCATTGACTGTCTCAGTTCGCCCCCTTTGAGACATTCGGATATGAATTTAAGCTTCCCGATACCGGTCATTGGCAAAGTTGCACTATCGACCGGCCAGTCAAATATGAGCCTATGTAAGACATTACTAGATTGCGTTTACAGAAGACGCCTTGGATAAGTTGACTCATGTTAAATTCGCCCATTAGACAGATCGTAGCGTTTTGTCTCATGTTTCACAGCGCATAACCCAAAGCTAATTGAGCACACACGACACTACGTTCGTTTTGTGAAGTTACACAGAGCTTTTCTGAACGTTTTCAAATTAAAATTTGAATAATTTGGCATACTTAGAAAAGGTGAAAATTTTTCATCAAGAACTTTATCTTGAGAACGAAACCATTTTCTTATTTCCGCTTGACGTTCAGCATTTTTGGTTCTTATTCTTTCTTCACCAACAGGAATATCTTTATGGTTGTCATATAGTCTTTGCAGTTCATCTGCATTTTTCAAAACAGATTCTTTTAAATATATGGCAACATCTTCATCAAACAACCACTTTGTTTCGTTTGTATTGAAAATGAACTTATCTATTTCTTTGTTTTCAACGGTACCGTGCAGATAGATTGAATTTATAAAGATACTAACTGCCTTATGAACAGCCAATCTTTTTTCGAATAAATCTAATTTAAGTTTATTCCGCGCCGTGTTCCATTGCTGATAGGCAATATACACACCAAGCACAGTAACTAAGGCGACAAGTATTTGTGTCCAATGTTGTTCAGCCATAGATATTTCACCTAACAAGTAGCTATAATAATTTCTATATTCATTCGTTTTTTAAAAAGTCACGATAACACGATTAAGGGTTATTGGGTAAGAGATTAGAATGTCAAAACGAAAACCAAAAGGCTACTGGACTGAAGAGAAATGTGCAGAAGAGGCTGGAAAGTATAAACATAGAACAGCATTTAAGAAAGGTAGTGGCCCGGCTTATAATGTTGCTTTAAAAGGTGATTTTCTAGACAAGGTGTGCTCTCACATGGAATTTGGCTGTAAGCCAAAAGGATACTGGACTAAAGACAGATGTTTAACAGTTGCTGCGAAGTATAAGACTATAGGAGACCTAGAAAAACACAAACCGCATATCCTTAATAAAATAAGGCTGAATAAGTGGAATCTAGAACCATCTTATAAGATGGAACGGCTAGGCAATAGGCATTATCGGCGCCTATATGCTTTTGAATTCGAGGATGGTTGTGTTTATGTAGGGCTTTCATACAACCCAGAGAATCGTCGCAAAGAACATTTTACAAGAAAAAATTCACCAGTACATCAGCACCTTAAAGCCTGTGCAGCTAAATTTACAATCTACCCTGAGCTGTATCATAAGGATGATGTGGGCGAGAAAGAAGGCGAGTTAATTCTGAAATACCAAGAAGAAGGTTGGACTTTGCTAAATAGTGCAACTGCGGGCGGGCTAGGTTCTGGCCGCATGGTATGGACTAGAGAAAAGATCAAGGAAGAATTAGATAAGTTCGATACTCTTCAAGAGTTTAAAGAACATAACAAAGGTGCTTACTCGTTAATTTATAAAAATAATTGGCACGATCTTATAACCTCTAAACATAGGTCTCAAATGCCTAGAGGATATTGGACTAAAGAAAAATGTAGAAATGAAGCGAAAAAGTATAGCAATCGTAAAGAGTTTATGGCAAGCAGTTCAGCTGCTGCAGATTTTGCTCGGCACCATGGCTGGATGGATGAAATTTGCAGTCATATGGAATATATTAACAAACCTAACGGATACTGGACTAAAGAACGTTGCATAGATGAATTAAAACATATTACTACTCTTGAGCAATTAAATGAGGCTACAGCTCTACGTTCCATCTTATATTATCATGGTTGGATGGAAGAGTTAACGAAACATATCACTAGAAGCAAGAAACCCAATGGATATTGGACTCGTGAAAGATGTGCTGAAGAAGCCAAAAAATATAATACAAGGGATGAATTTAAGCAACAACACTCAACTGCATACAATAAATCTCGGCGTATGGGATGGCTGGATGAAATTTGCGCCCACATGGTATCTGGAAGGTTCAAAAGGTAGTCTCTTTAATAGAGTTAGGCTTTCAAAGCTTCCTAGCCATAATATTTTAGACAAAACAAAATAACCGGAATCCCCGCCTATTTTTTTGCTGTTTGTCGCACAAAGGGTAAGTTTTTCGACACTTTTTTAAGTCTTTTAAATCAATGGGTTGCTTATCGCATATGTCAGTAGCAAAATAGAATGCGCTTGCCTAACTTCATTCTGCCATATTCATTGCCATAAAGCGGCCAGTCGTGACCGGCAGGAGCCGGCCGAACCGAGACAGTCAACGTCAGACTCAATCCAAATTAATATTTGAATCTGTCAGATATAGTTCAGAATTTTACACATTATGCATAAGCGGGGCATAATACTAAGGCATCTTCAATCAAGGTAGGTAACGCCTACAACATTGCCATAGGCGTCGCCTCCCTCAAGGTTACCTAGTCATACAAACGCATCAGAGCTTGCCGGGCTTCTTCCTCCTGCATCTCCAATGCGTACGCCGGAAACAGCCTGCGACGGATATATTCAATGCTCTTAGGTGTAGAACTGAAGCCCGTTTTTAACTGGCGCTTAGTCAGGGTCAGATAAATCATAAAAACCAGCTCTTGCAACGATTCAGAGCATTCTCGATGTGTTTCTACATCGAGGAGACGAGGGCTATTGATGATCTTGATGTGAACCTCATCATAATGTGCTCGTATCTCCGCAGTGGTTTCTCCGAATGATGCACTGTGAACATGTCGATGAAGAAGTTTTGCATCGCCCTTCACATTGCCTGAATTGTCTTCGACCTCCTCTAGTAACCGGCCTAGATCGTTTAAAGTCATTAAATTATCGTACTTCATTGTGAACCCTCCATGGTTCTGGGTATAAAAAAATTTACTGCTGTTTAAGTTCTGTGCTTGATCGAATCCTTCAATTCGACCTAGTTAAGGTTTAATCTTTGCGAGAGTCGTTGCTGATCTCAGGATCAGGGCAGCCGCTTTGAGCTTTACCTCGACTCCACCTATCGTCAACATAGTTTCAAGAGCTTTGATACTAAGATTAAGTAATGCAGGGATTTCCTGCGCTAACTGTAATTCCAGTATGTTTTTGGGTGGGGTGGCTGGTTGCTCCAACCCTTTTTCTAGCTTGCTCATTAAATCGTTCATACATTACCTTCCTTAGTTGTGAAAATCCGGGGATAGAATCAAAGCACCCCGTTTCTGAAACCAACGCTGTTACTGGGCTGTATAGGTTTTGGCGGGGATACGGGGATTCAGGGGATTGTTTCCGCTACTTTCTATAATACATTCTCTTATCTTTTATTTCTTTTTTATTAACTTAAAGAAAAATAAACCCCTATCCCCGTCAATATGTCTCTAAGCCAGAATTAGCGAGGCTTGCAGCGAACGGGGATACTTGATTTCTATCCCCGTCTATCCCCATCATCTCCCGGTTTCAAATGTACTCAAGACGCCAAAGCTTGCTGTGGTCGTGGTATTCACTCGTCTGCATTATCCTGACATTGTCAAAAACCTGCCCAGCAAAGCGTCTGACGAACTTTGACAAACTTCGACAATCAATGACACCGCCTTTACTGTAGTGTTGCATGGCCCAGCTATAAAGCAAACGTCCTCTATCACACGCCTCGCGCAGTGTTACAGGACAAACTTGATTATCTTCACGCCACAAGCTTAAGAATTCCAGAAATAAAGCGGTATCTTCGTCATCTACACGTTTAGGTCGCTCTTGTGTAACATCGAACCCAGAAACCCAGGCGACTGGTTTTGCAATCCGTTCCGACCACACTTCAAAAGAGCCTAATACCTTACAATCAACCTTGGGTTTCACTTGATGATATGCCATCGCAATAGTCAACGAATCCACCAAAAAATCATCTCGCTGATCTCGGCAGATTTGCCTGAACGTTCTCGCAAAAATACGCTCTTCAGGGTGGGCCTGCTTAATGTCAATTTCAATTGTCAGAAAACGCCTGTATAAATCTCCCCCGATAGCCAAATTCACACCGTTGACCATAAACATCGTTGATCTCGTCGGCAGATGTGCGATTCTATTCTTCCCTAGCGTCCTGTCGCTGAAAACTTCACAGGTAAGCGCACTACACAGAGGATCATTAACATACGTCACGCCCGACGGAACGTTATCGCACAGCACCATCGGCGTCGCCGCCTCAAGCAGACCGACCATGGCCTTGGCTTGTTCATCAGACCCAGACCGATAGGGCATGATTGAAGGTTCCGCCCCCGTGGCAATTATGCTGATCCCCGAGGTCAACTCCGTTTTACCCGAGCCGCGTTCAGTACCAGAAACTCCCAACCCCGGCACGGTAGGCAAAGATGGTCGTATCACCGCTGTTATTATTGCTGAAACGACCACTGCCACAGCGGCCTCACCAGTAAACTGAAACCCCGCGAAATGCGCCTTGATATGCTCGTAACTTGCCCTTGCTTCTACCTCACCGAAACTTTTGGGGAATTTTAAATGTCGAAAATCTTCGACAAGATATATACCACTTCTTGCACAGTAACCTTTGCATAATATCAGCCCACCATCAACCATATATGGCGCATGCCCCACGGCCTTGAGCTTTGGCAGTCGTGACTGAGGCATCTTCATAAACGCTTTGAAAAACGTCGCAGGAGGTTCACAATTACGTTCCTCTTGCTTACCGTCTCGGCCAATTTTTATTATATAAAACTCGAACACCTTGCCGAGTATTACCGGCAAGTAATCAGCATCAACCGGCTCGATACGCCCATCAACAACACAAACCAAAGCACCAGCACACCTGAACACTACCGGCTCAGTCGCGCAGCACAAAATTGATTCAATTTCCTCCATCACCTCGTCCTTGGCGTCAGGACGGTATCGAACTCGATGCTTCTTGATCCTAAATATCTGACCACCTCCGGCATAAGTAAAAATTTGTTTCGATCCTGCAAAAAACCAACTTCGCCCCCAATCGTCAACCGTCCCCGGCACTGCCACATCGCAACCATCATACTGCATCGCGTGCAGCAACAAATCAACACCGCTTACTCGTTTTTCCACGTAATTCAGCATACCAACACCTGCACCCAGTCAGTAGCATGAATTTCATGAACTTGCAGATTACGCGAAGTATTCCAAGCAACCCGATCAGGCACGCCTATAGCCTTCAATTCGCTGTATTTTTCCTTGCGGTAAGCCTCTCGCAAGATTTCCGCTTCGGGCTCTTTTTCAAGCTTCGCAGCTCTTTTCAGCTCATCAACTAAATGAGCTTCGGGGGCAGTCGGTTTAAGCAATAATTGAACATCCAACGCTTGGCCGGGATAATAAGCACTCTTACGCGGCACTAACACTAGGCCATCACCGACTACAGGCCGCGCCTCAAAGACAATTCGCGCAGGATCAAATACACTGAGGTCATACAGGCAGCGTTCTAACACTGCGCCACGGCTCGAAAGCTTAATATCGCCAAAGCCATGCTGCCAAAGTCGGGCTTCTATCAGCTCCCGTAACAACACCATATCGCTGCCCTTTGTGATCGTAATATACGCATGAATGCCATGTTTGTTGCTTTCTGCGTCCGTTGCCTCAGCCAGCCGCACACCGGCAGAACTCGACTCAATACAAAACATCGCTACGTTGTCCATCTCAGGAATGGCCTTGATGGTCATACCCCGTAACTCGTCGAAACTGATTTTTTTACCATCGTAATCGAGCAAAACTTGCTGCCCACCGGTATTAGCCACAATATGCTCTTGATCGCGTGGGATGACTCCAGCTCGACGATTGTTTTTTGTACAAATACCCACAGGCTTTTCTAACGCCGCTGGCGCGTAGCCCAATGTCAACGCTTGGTTTGGTTTGAGCGCTTCGATGACAGAACCCAGCTCGCTGAGTTCGTTTATGCACACGTTCTCGATCTCGCCGTCCCAAAGAGTCGCGGCTGCCGTGCTTTTGAAAGTATCCCCGATACGTTCAAACGACTTCACTAGCCGCCCTTGTTTATTAGTCAAACGGCCTAGTCGAATACCGACTGAACTACTGTATGTGCTTGTATTTTTTGATAAAGTATCCATAACTGAATTCCTTGGCGATTTCCCTCGCCTTCAGTGCTTTCAAATGGGCAGGAGATTGCCCGGTTATGTGGCCGCATGAAACGCGACCCTTTTTTTTCTATTGCCCAGACTGCATCGACGTCGATGTCACCAGAGCCTTCGTCACAAAAGCTTCCACGCTGTCTGAAGGGTATCGTACTGCTTTTCCCAGCTTCAGGTAGGAAGGGCCACAGCCACGCTGACGCCAATCTTGCAACGTCCTAATCGATACGTGCAGAACCTGGGAGAGTTCTTTTTCGGTGAGGTTTTGAGTCATAAAAAACGATCCTTCGTATAATTGATGTGAAATCGATAGAATCTATCGATATGTAAACTATGACATATTACCGCATATAGCGTCAAATATTTTCTCATACCACAATATCTTGTGTTTTATGTGCCTTTATTTACAGCCTTCATTATCTGCTCACCATGCCTATTTAGGGCTTCCGCTACATGATCCTGTCCGAATCTCGCATAAATTTGAGTCGTTGAGGTATTAGAGTGATTTAGTACACGTCCGATTAAATGTAGGCTGTTACCGGATTGAGCCAGCCATGAGCCAACAGTCCTCCGTAGATCGTGAATATGAACATCTTCCACGCCAGCCTGTTTCCGAACCCGCTGCCAAGCCTTATCTATATTGACCAGATGACAGCCAGGATTTTTACCGACGATAATATACGGGTTGCCCTCTAGTCGCGGTATCTGCTCCAACACAGCCATACCTGCAGCGGATAGGGGCAAGTAGTGAGTTTTTCCGTTCTTTGTGTCTGGCAGCCGCCATTCCTTTCGGTTGAAATCAATATCACCCCACTTTGCATTCAATAGCTCCTCTTTTCGGCTCCCTGTCAGCAGATACAACCATAAAGCATAACGCGCATACTGATTGGCTTCATTATCGATAGCCCTGATTAATTCCGGCAATTCGTGCGACTCAACAAAACGATCTCGCGTCTGTTCTTTGAATCGCTCAATACCTGATGCTGGATTAGGGTGACCAGCGTCTATCATGCCTATATGAATAGCAAAGTTGAATAATTTCGACACTATTGACAATACGCGGTTTGCCTCATAAATAGTCGGCTTCCCACGATAAAGATTTTTCCCGATCTTGGCATGCAGTGAGACAACGTCTTGCCGGGTTATGGAACTGATTTTATGAGTTCCCCACGCTGGCAGAATGTGAGCTTTGATGCGTCTCTCGTCCTCGTTGCCGCTTTTCTTCTTCGAGGCATGCCGCTCAATATAGAGTTCACATAATTGTCTAACAGTGTTGCCCATTGCCGCTTTCTTTTTTTCAGCCAGTGGATTTTTGTTATTCAACACATCGGCTACGTCTTGCCGGCATTTTTTCTCTGCCTCTTTTAAAGTAATGGCACCATACTGGCCAAGCACCTTTAGTTGTTTACGACCTTCAAAACGGTAATCGTATACAAACGCTTTTTTTCCTGACGGGTAAATACGCAGACCAAATCCTGCTGGACTATCAGACCACACGATACATTTTTCATTGCGAGTAGCATCGCCCGTGTAGCTTAGTTTATCGATAACGGTTTTTGTAAGTTTCATTTCTGAGTCTCCAATGAGTCACCATGAGTCAAAGTAAACCATGGTATTTTGCAGGAGTCAAACTCTGTATAAATAATTGTAATTTAACAAATAAAGTAGTTCTCAGTAATACGCAGTAAGCTATGCCACCTGATTTGTAATCAGCCGGTCGCGGGTTCGATTCCCATCGCCAGCTCCAAGAATATCAAGGCTTTAGGTGCAAATCTAAGGCCTTTTTTATTGCCTATGGGACACAGGCGGGACAATTTAAAATAAAAAACTGCAACAAGCCACAATACAAAAATGGCAAATTTAAAATTAGTTTTGCTGATACGGCAGTTTGCGAGGAGTTGAATTTGTTGTTGCGCCGCTCAATTTAGGTTGTAGCCATGATGTAATTCATGTCCAGCTAAATAGTTACTCTTGCCATAGAAAGCAAATGGAAAACGTCATAATAATAATTACATGTATAGCTCTAGCGCTTTTGTTTAAGTATTTAAAAATAAAGAGCTTATCAATACAGGCGTTGTCTCGAATATTCGAGAATAATTGGTATAGGTTTTTAGCAAAACCTTTTATGCTCGCATTACCTAGCGCAACATTAGCTTGTTACAAAATAGAGCCACTCAAAGGCAAGATTCCAGGGGATATCATTGCTTGGATAGACAAAGAAGTGGTTTTTTTAGTTGTAGGGCTTTTTATGGTTCCACTACTAGTAGGCATTGAAGACTTTATCCGTAAGTTGGCTCCAGCATATTCTAATAGCTTAACATCAGACGGACAGTCCACTCTTTTGAGAGCCATGGATTATCCTGTGGATAAGAAAATGAATCATTTTCTATCTGTGCTACGTTCAGCTAAAGATAGCATGACATCTGGGCAGATATTTCAAGCAATCACCCAGCCAGATAAGCAACTGGCTGAAATAACCCGTGCCATTCATATTTTTTTCGAGAGCTTGGCTAAGTTACAAGATGAACAGATTGATTTTACAACTGTTCTTTTTAAAATGGATGACGGAGCTCCTGTAGAAAGCTGGTGTTATTTTCCAGAATCAAAAAGACCAGAGCAAAATTTACTTAATGACCCGAAGTCTTTGGCTGCTAATGCAGCTAAGAATAATGGCAAGACAATTATCATTCAAGACATTGAAAAAGAGAGAAAAAAACCAAGATCTCAAATTTCTCAACACTGCCCAACAGAAAAAGGTTCGGCCTTTTGCTACCCCATTAAAAGCACACATACCAAAAGCATCCCACTTGTTCTTAGAATTACTGCAGATAAAGCTTTTTTTTCATCCGATAACAAGGTACTGTATGAAAAAATACTTGACCGATTTGCAAAAAGAATTCTTATTGAGTATGCACTTAGCGAGTTAAAAAATTATGCATCAAAAAAAGCCAACTAGAGCAAACACCAAAGATTTGTGTCTAAATAAGCCATTGATTGTGCTTGGTAATAGCAGTAGAGAACAACTGAAATATGAAGCCAAACAATGGATAAAAGAAGCGCAAAAAGAATCCAAAAACTGGGGAAAAATATTTGTTCTTTAGTTCAGGAGCTCTCCTCAAAATCGCTCTGTCATTGAAATAGAGGAGCATCGTTTCCTAAAAACGCACACCCTCCACCAGCGAAAACCGCTAAATTCATCCCCAGCCACACGCTCTCCGACCGGCTAAAAATAAGCCTGTAGTGGCCTAATAAAAACGGACAGCCCGATAGGTTGATAAAATAACTCAACCAAAGCCAAGGGAATTCATCTATGAATCAAAAACGTCGAACGTTTGATGCTAACTTCAAGTTGCAAGTGGTACAAATGATTAAAGACCAAGGCCTGAGTATTAGTCAGGTTTGCCAGAATATGAATCCAGGTTAAACCACAGTGCGTCTCTGGTTAAAACAGGTCACGGCCGAACAAACGCATCGGCCAGCCATTCATTACTGATCAGCAACGTATCTGCCAATTGGAAGAGGACATTTGTCAACTACGGCAGGATAACGATATTTTAAAAAGGCTTCAGCCTTCTTTGCCCGAGAACTGAAATGAGCTACCGGCTGGTTCAACAGTTGCAACAGAGCTGCCAGGTATTGAAGATCAGCCGCTCCGGCTATTGTGCTGCCAGACAACTCATTAAGGCCGATTGCGCAACGACAGTGCGTTTGCGGAGTCTGTGAAGCCTCGGGGCAGCTATAGCAGTTAGCGGTTATGCGAGTGAAATATCATCTATTTAACAAAAATAGGCAAGCGTGCAATATCTTGGCATTGTAGTAGTCCAATTTGTGGTTCTTGATGGTCTGGCTTGTTTAGCAACAATGACCGAAGCGGGTTGCCGGTACCAAGTCATCATAGTTGGCAGCTGTAAAAATCAAAGACACGCCAAAATCCCTTTGGATCGGCACTATAATGAACAATCTCAAGACCCGCCGCACCATGTTCGGGTCAGACCACACCAAGGCGGCCAATCAAATCATAGCGACAGTCATTTACTGAAGCTTGAGCTTTTGCGTAGGGTCAAATGAAGTATCTTGCTGATTAGGAGGAACAATGAACGGCAACATTACTACCCAGTTAATTCCAAGTGAGGATATATTTTCTATCATCCCTTTGCTGCGCGTATTAAACACCAAAATTCCGGAGCAGACACTTCGGCAACGCCTTAGTGAAATGGTCGCTCAGGGTTACAAATGTGCAGGCTTATATGACGATGACAAATTAATCGGTATCTGCGGGTTGTGGATATTGACAAAATACTATGTCGGCAAACACTTCGAGCCAGATAACATGGTCATACTGGATGAGTATCGCTCAAAAGGGCTCGGTAAGCAGCTCATGGCGTGGATGTACGAATACGCAAAATCACAAGACTGCGTTGCGAGCGAGCTAAACTGCTACCTCTCAAATGAAAGAGGACATACCTTTTGGGAAAAAGAGGGTTACAAGATAATTGCGCACCACTATCAAAGGCCAATTGACTCCTAACATCATCAATACGGACAGTAAAAAGCGCCACCATCTTTGACGATTTCCAAAATATCGCAGTGATGAGTAATGCGATCTAAAAAAGCCATCGTCATCTTGGCATCTCCGAAAACCTCAACTCACTCGGCAAAATTGAGATTGGTGGATCGCGGGACGAGATATATTAAAGGATATTCGCCAGAGACATGAGTCACATGGCCTGCATAAAAAAACGCCACTTGATTTCGGCAATATACGCCACTGAGCCGCCCGAACGTAATATCCACAAAAAGGCACTAACAAACTGCCTACCGATATCCGATAGACCTATGGCAATTTCTTTAAGCTGACCAAAATACAAGCCCATTCTTTATCGCTTACTTTTATCCGGTTCATTCCCTACAAAACGCTCTATTCTGACTGGTTGGTAAAGCGTCAACAGAACCTGGAATTCCTATGAGTCAGGTTAACTTCAGGTATTCGGTGATGGTGCTTTTTCTCTGTCACGACTAATATCTAATTTAACACTGTGGCTCATCCGCAATATCAATCCAACACGCAAAAATCGGATGCCCATCAACAACCATTGGCGGCCCCGCTCGATGTGAGTGAAACCCGGTACGCTTTAGCAACCGCTCGACACCAACCGGTGACACCGTGATTACACGCTTTGCGCCTTGTGAAGCAGCGTAGGCGATAGCCTCCTGAAGTAACGTTACTGTAATGGGCGAAGAAAATTGCCCGAGTGCGCATGATGTTTTCGCATTAAAATCCACGGCGGCAAAACGTGATAACTCCCAAACATCCGGTGAATTTGGTGGAGGCATTCCATTGAGGAGCTGTGGAAAAACGTCCCCAAGAAGATAAGGTTGAGTGGTAGGCAGTAGGCGAGCACATCCGGAAATATTTCCCCGCTCGTCGCGCGATATAACGTAGACCGTGTCGAAACGGTCGAATTGGTCTTGTTCCGCATAATTAAATGTTTGAAGTTGCCAACCAAGTCGCTCCACGAACACTTTGTGGCGGTAGTGGGCGACTTTCGAGTAAAGCCCATCTGGGAGTTCTTCTTGTCTACCTGTAACAACGTGAATCATCATGCCTCCTAAAAAGTGTTTCTTAAGGCGTATTTGACTGATTTTGGTTACTAGAAACAACTGTCAACATTGACAGGTCGAGCCTGGTCTTCGTTATCGGTATAACTCGAACCGCGCTATACCGGCACCGATCGCCGTGGTCGACAACCCATGCCATTCTGCGTATACACTCTACGTAACAGCGATTCAGTTGCTCAGACGGCAAATAGAAGATGCCTTGCATGAGATCGATTGCGTCTGCCGTTTTGCGGCTTTGGCCGCGTTACCGATCAATGTCTTGCCGGACGAAACCACGATTCTCAAGTTTCGCCATTGGCTCGAAAAACACAACCTGACCGCCATACTGCTCAACGCTACAAACATCCGCTCTAAATTTTGGAGGGGCTTTTGCCAATGACTTTAATTTGCGGACCAACGCCCAATGAACTTTCAAGGATTACATCCATAATTAATCCGCCCTGTATTTTTTAGTGCGATTTACTGTATAGTTACCGCGTAATTTTGAGGGAACGCTTTTATTCTTCCGGGAACTCGAATATTTCAGTATTTCAGGCCCCATAATCTTGTGGAAAGAAACCGATTAATCATTTCTAATTTAGAGTTAACTGAATGAATACGGTAGCAATTATCGACTACGGAATGGGCAACCTCCATTCTATCTCCAAAGCCATTAAGCATGTCGCTTCTTATTCCGGGCTTGAAAATACAAAAGTACTGGTCACTTCTGATGCGGCAACAATTCGGGAAGCTGACCGTGTTGTTTTGCCTGGCGTCGGAGCAATTCGGGATTGTATGACCGAGATTCGCCGCTTAGGATTTGAAGAACTGATAAAAGAAGTTTCCCAAGACCGCCCTTTTCTGGGAATCTGTGTTGGCATGCAGGCGTTGATGACCCATAGTGAAGAAAATAACGGTGTGGATTGCATCGACCTATTCCCCGGTCATGTGCGCTTTTTTGGCACCCCTTTAATGGAGAAAGGCGTAAAGCTAAAGGTTCCTCACATGGGGTGGAATCAGGTCAAACAAACGCGAAATCACCCCTTGTGGCATAGCATAGACGATGAAGAAAGGTTCTATTTCGTACATAGCTTTTTTGTAGAAAAAGAATCGGATGATGATAGCGGCTATGTGATGGGTGAAGCCCATTATGGAAAAGAAATTTCCGCTGCAATCGGCAAAAACAATATCTTTGCTGTGCAGTTTCACCCAGAAAAAAGCCAGCATGCAGGATTGGCACTGCTGAATAACTTTGTCCGATGGGACGGTAAGCCGTAAGATGATCTTGCCCGGATCTCACGGACACTTAACTAAGCGACTTTTTTAGCTTAAAAGATTTCTGATAAACGGCAGAACAATACTGGCTATACCCCGATCTGAATGCATGATGCCCCTTCGGTATGTGACGACGCCACAATGCCATTACACCAAAGCGGCTGTCATACGCTCGCCGATAGCCCAACCAATTATTCTGCGGGAATAAAGCTCAAGCACCACCGCCAAATACAACCAGCCTTCTTTCGTCCAAATATAGGTGATGTCCGACACCCACTTTGGGTCAGGCATATCCGCCGTAAAATTTTGTTACAACAGGTTGGGCGCGACAGGCAAGGAGTGGTTGCTGTTGGCTGTGGCTTTATATTTCTTGGCCGCTTTCGCACGCAAGCCATTGTCCCTCATCAGCAGCCGCTTCAAACATTTATTTTTGCCGCTGCGGGTAGTCGACGGCAAATTGGAACAAACGTTTCGGAGTGGCATCCCGGCTTTCGAGCTGCGCATGCTGAAAAAATCAAAAAAGTTGCTTCGCTGTCCCCCCTGTTTTGCAAACTCTCTATTTGCAATAGCTTATAGTGCGTACTACAATACTAGTACATGAATACACAGAAACAATATCGACGGCACTTAGTGAATTTGCTTTGCGGCATATCCGACCCGAAGCTTATGGGGGCTGCATTAGAAGCTATTTTGACGTCCAAAGAACTGGAAGACATCGAGCATCGCTTGCAAATTTTTCAGATGCTTACAGAAAACACCCCTCAGCGACAAATTGCCGCCAAATTAAAAGTTGGTATTGCAACGGTTACTCGAGGAGCTAGAGCATACCGTAACGGCAAATTTTTTGAACTAGAACGGAATGCCTTACAACATATTCGCAGCAACCCTGATATAAATAAATCTAATATGGACAGCCAACACATCCCCAAAATACAACTACCCGGAAAATCCAACTATATAAAGCTTTCCGAGGACGATTGTTTTTTCGAATTATTTAGAAAAATTGAAAAAAAATATCAACACTGTTTTTTATTCGAATCCCTTGGCGAGGAGAGCGGGGTTTCCCGTAATCATATTATAGGATTTGACCCCGCTCAAATTGTATACGCGGAAGACAAGCATACGCTCTGTATTACCGACACCCGCACAGAAAAAACTGAAAAATATCAGTGTGAAAATTCTTATTATGCACTTAGAGAAATTGTTCCTCAGGACATTATATCGCGCCGGTATGCGGGCGGATTAGTTGGCTATTTAGGATACGACACTATAAATTTTTTTGAGCCGACACTTAATCTTCAAACAAGCGAATCGTTCGAGCCTTTTAAATTTGGCGTATATCTTGATGGGCTAGTTTACGATCAGATGACAGGTGAAATATTTTACTATTACTATAATAAAAACCGTATTGAAGAAATAAAGGCCTTACTCCATCAAGAAGAAGAGGATTTTGGAGAAACCGAATGCACTTGCCTTGGAGACTCGATGTCTCGTGAAGAACATGAACAAGCAGTGTTAAAAGTTAAAGAATATATCCGATCAGGGTTAATTTTTCAATGTGAGGTAGGCTTCAAAACTCGCTACAAGATCATTGGCGACACAACCCATATTTATTCCAAATTACGGGAAGTAAACCCTTCTCCGCACATGTTTTACCTTAAGTTTGATCGGCAAAAAATTATTGGAGCATCGCCGGAACTTTTGTTTCGTTTACGTGATGGCGAAATGGAAACTTTCCCGCTTGCAGGCACCGCAAGACGAGGTGCGGATGCTATTGAAGACATGCAACTGGCAAGGGAATTATTAAACGACCCTAAAGAAATAGCTGAGCACAATATGTTAGTGGATTTGCACCGTAACGACCTGGGTCGGGTAGCGCGCTATGGTACGGTCAAAGTCCGTAGTTTAATGGATATAAAGCGCTTTTCTCATGTACAGCATATTTCTTCAGAAATTGTCGGTATTCTGAATGAAAAGGAAGATATGTTTTCCGCCCTGGCTTCAAATTTCCCAGCCGGAACTCTATCCGGGGCGCCTAAAATTGAAGCCATTAAAATTATAAACGAACTAGAATCCGATCCTCGCGGTCCGTATGGTGGTGCCGTTGGCCAATTTGGTTTTAATGGTGATTGCACGTTTGCAATTCCCATTCGCTCGGTGTTTATCAATGGTGAAGACGGCTATGTGCAAACGTGTGGAGGCAATGTCTATGACTCTAACCCGGCTGACGAGTATCAGGAAATTGAACGCAAGCTTTCCGCAATGCGCAGTGTTCTTGCCAGCTTTGAAAAGGAACAATAATCATGCGCGTGTTAATTATAGATAATTACGATTCTTTTACTTATAACCTGTACCAGTACGTTGGCGAAATTCTATCGGCAAAACTTGGGTTCGCCGGTTTTGATGTGAGTGTCAAACGCAACGATGAGATAACTATCAATCAAGTTATTGATTTTAACCCTGACCGTATCATTATCTCGCCGGGGCCGGGAACCCCCAGCGATAAACATTATTTTGGGATATGCAGTGATGTCATATTAGAGCTCGGTAAATCAACTCCATTGCTGGGGGTTTGCCTTGGTATGCAAGGTATTGCATATTGTTTTGGTGGAAAAGTTGTGAGTGCTCCAGTACCCATGCATGGAAAAATATCACTGGTGCAACACGACGAACGTGGATTGTATCGCTCCATGCCACAATACTTTGAAGTAATGCGTTACCACTCGCTAATGGTAGATGCGGCTAGTTTGCCCAACTGCCTGGAAATTACATCAGTTGTCGCAGATGAAGTAACCGGGCAAAAACAAAACTTAGTCGACGCCGCTTTAAATGGCAGTGTAATTATGGGGGTTCGCCACAAGGAATATCCCATCGAAGGCATTCAATATCATCCTGAATCTTTCGCAACTGAAGGTGGTAAAAAGTTATTAGCAAACTTTCTTCTATAAAACATATTCTTGGAAAATATTTACAACTTTTAGTAACCACCGAAAAAAGCAGTAAATTACAGCATTCTTTTTACTATTACGGAAATCATTATGATTAATTTATGCGGCTTAGCAGTCAGTCGCTGCGAGACAGGAGTCGAGTAGTCCCCAGAAGCGATAGCGCATGTGTTTTCACGAAGCGCTTTTTGCGTAGTGAAAATGCAGGCTTTCCGACATCGCGTCGAGTCATTGCGAGAATGATGTTGGATACCCCTTGCTGGGGGGTATCCAACGAATGAAGCAGGACCGCTGGGGCAGCCGCAGGCATTAGCGGTCACGTAGCTTTTGCCGCTTGTTGAGCAGGGATGCCCATAAAAGCTTTCGCAAAAATAGCGACTCCCCGATCGTTTCCGGGACACGCGTTATCCAAGGGAAATCGCCAAGGTCTTGTAGTATTTTCGCCGTATAGGACGTGCTGTCGGCAACGATCAACGACAGACCCACTTCCATGCAACTGCTCAAGATGTGCATCAGTGTTTGACGAAAACTTTTTTCTCACTACGGTTACTGCAAAACGGCCGAATAGGTCCTGTTCCGTATAATTAAATGTTTGAAGTTGCCGGCCAAATCGTTCCACAAATACTTTGTGGCGGTAACTGGCGAGTTTCGAGTATAGCCTTGCGAGAGTCCTTCCGGCCTACCCGTAACAACGTACATCTCTCCTGAAAAATTTTTCTTAGGGCACGTTTGAATGACTTTTGCCGCTAGAAACAACTGTCAATATTTACAGCTTATGACGCGTATCGTGCGCTTATATAGTTTTGAACTACGATTTGCCAGACAATCCCATCAACTACTGTTTCAATCAGTGCGGCAGTCTTGTCAGGTCCTAGGTCGCGTTGTTTCGCGTCAACCAGCATGAGATTACTTCTCGATTTACTCACCCTTTTATAGTAGACTCCCCCTACTTGAGAAAACTGATTCATCCAGTCCCACCCAATGCTAATGGCTGGACTAGTGGCACTGACCCAGTCAGTGTAGCCTGTAAACTCAGCAAAGGTTGCTCCTTCCTGTACCAAAGGAAGATTATCCCCCTCATCAAGACCAGACATTAAATGTACAAGTGAAACTTGCTGGAACTCTTCAAAAGTTAGGCGTATATAGCCATCAGGGGAAATAGTGATGATATCTACTCCAGTTATATTTTCAGGATGCATGTTTTTCTCAACTAAGCTAAGAACAAGATAAAACAAAACACACTACACAAAGTCAATACTTGTCGATAGTGTCAAATCTGACAGACTTACGCTTTCGCCGAGCATCTTTCGGCCGAAGGCGACATAACCTGCACACTAGCAAAACCTGATATTCGTACGCAAAGGAATCTATGAAGGCTTGGCAAGAAACTCAACTTCAGGCATTGCAGTCTATTCAATGCGCACACCAACTTTTTCAAACGATTCTTTCGTTTAGTAAGGAACTTGGCTTTGACCATTGCGCCTATGGCCTGCGTATGCCACTTCCCTTAACGAACCCAAAGACATTGATGTTTAATAATTACCCAACAGCTTGGCAAGCCCAATATCAAGCCAAAAATTATCTTGCAATTGACCCCACGGTGCAACACGCCATGCGCTCACTTTTACCAATTATATGGACAGATGACTTATTCAGTCCAGCGAGTGATCTATGGGAGGAGGCATGCTCATTTGGACTGCGCGTTGGCTGGGCGCAATCCAGCCGTGATTTCAACGGGTTTGTCGGCATGTTAACGCTTGCGCGCTCAAATGAGCCGATCACTGAAATAGAGCTTGATGCCAACAAATTCAAAATGGCCTGGCTGACCCAAGTAGCGCATTTAGGCATGTCGCGGTGCTTGACGCCGAAATTGATGCAGGAAGTTAATGTGACATTGTCAAACCGCGAGACAGAGGTGCTTCGGTGGACGGCTGATGGCAAAACATCTAGCGAGATCTCGTGCATCCTCAATATTGCGGAGCGTACTGTCAACTTTCATATCAATAATGTCGTCACTAAGTTGAATGCTGCCAACAAAACTTCAGCTACGATAAAAGCTGCAATGCTTGGATTGTTGTAAAGGCATGAGTGTGCGTGATGCTTAACTTTCTAAAAAAAGAAAGCACCTCGCGACAATCCATTGATTAAATTAGCAAAAAAACCATTACCTCTGGGCTTGAGCCATTTTGCGTCAAAACCCAAAACAATCTTTAGCCGGCATGCATCCAGTTTCGTTTACAGTATCTTTGAACCAACCCTCTTAAATTAGCCAGGCTTTCCAGTGCTTCGATTAAGCAATAGGACTTTATCTGGCGATAATCAAAACCGATCCGAGCTTTTGCATTTTTCTTTTTGATGGAACCAGTCGATAATAGCCGTATTATTAATTTAACTACCAATGAGAAAAAAATGAGCAACGTATTTAGTTTTACCGGCACTGTGGGCCGCGATGCAGAAGTCCGGTATTTGCCGTCAGGCCAAGCGGTATTGAACGTTACCGTAGCCAACAATATCGGCTTTGGCGATAAGCAGCAAACGCTATGGATCAGGTGTGCGGTGTGGGGCAAGCGCGCAGAAGGACAGTTGCAAAATTATCTGAAAAAAGGCCAACAGGTATTTGTCTCCGGCGAACTGAGCCAAAGTGAATATCGAGCGCAAGACGGTTCGACTAAAACCAGCCTGGAACTTAACGCCAACATTATCGATTTGGTCGGCAAAAGAAACGAGTCCAACCAACCGCCGCAACAAAATTATCAGTCTTCCGGTCAAGGCCAGCCATCCGCCCCACAAGGCCCTAGCCATGATAATTTCGATGCGCCGTATGATGACGACATCCCGTTCTAATCGATGAAAAAAACATCCGCTAGCCCTGCAACAGACCGGCAAAAAGTGAGCATTACTGAGCGTAATCTGTTGGTGGCTCATGGGCAAAGTAAAAAATTGGCGGATATGCGCAAAAAGCTTCAGCCGGATTTTCCGGTTGAAGCCGGGGCATTGCCGGGCAAGCAATTATCAGCCGGGCTGAAACCGGAAGTCGCCACGGAGTTGAATAAAGCAAGGACGCTTATCGATGATCGCATTAATGAAATAATGCGCAGCTTTCCTGAAGGCAAGAAAAACAGGCTGTTTAGTTTGAGGTTCGGTTCTGTTGATGCCTTAAAAACCATGAATATAAAAGCCGCTTTTAAGACATTAGGTATCGATGATAATTTAGTGAAAATGAAGTTGATTGCTGCTTTGGACTTTCAGGTAAAGGATGTTAAAGCGCATTAACTTCTCCGGTTTTTAAAACCACAAGACAGGAGGGAATGTGAACAAATTACAACCGCTACTCTCTTCTCTCGCCGACCAGTCTTTTCAGGACATCCGGAAGCTGCGCGGTTCCTATCATTTCCCCCGATTTGAACTCAGCTTTATCAAAATGCAGGGTAGCCCCGGCGCTAACCCTGCTTCCATTGCATCCGTAAAAATAGCGCTGCCGGACAGTCAAATCCCCGAGCATTTTTTACACACCGCCGAGTGCAAACTGGCGGTAGCCGATTTTTTGATTCGGCGCTTTCGTCACGGCATTGACCGGTTCGCGCAGCAAAATCGCGGTAAAGAGGGCAGCGGTTCTTTTAACACCATTGCCTTGAGCCAAAAGATGCTGAGCAGGGATAGCGTTTTGTTTGATGACGAGGCCGTTTATTTGCGATTTATCATCAGCCTCCCTGCTAAAGGCCAAGCAGGCGGGGTTTTTGATGCCGACCAGGCGTGGATCATGTTGAGCCGGGAACTGACTGCAATTGTTGACGCGACATTTTTCTACCAACACTACGACCAGCAGACCCTAACGCTGCTCCAGCAATTTGTCGATGTGCAAAAAACACGCGCCGAAATCATTCAGTTTATGCAGCAGCAGGCTCTGGTCGCTTTTATCGCCAATGATGCCGCTATGCCGCGGCATAGCGGCGTCGATGACCGGCCTTCCCTATCCGAGCTTGTTAAAACCTTTCAATCCCCCGCATCGCTACAAATAACAATTCCTTTATCGAATGGCCGCAGCATAACCGGCATGGGCATTAAAGAGGGCATCACCTGCATTACCGGCGGCGGCTATCACGGCAAGTCGACCTTGATGCAGGCGATTTTAGCCGGGGTTTACGCGCATATTCCGGGCGACGGACGGGAATATGTAGTGACTCGGGAGGATGCCTTTTTTATCAGGGCCGAAGAGGGTCGCAGCATTCGGGATGTCGACATCAGCCCTTTTATCAACGATTTGCCGAATGGCCTTAAAACCGATTGTTTTTCATCCGACAACGCCAGCGGCAGCACCTCGCAAGCGGCCAATATTATCGAAGCCATTGAGAGCGGCAGCCGGTTGCTGCTATTTGATGAAGATACCTGCGCAACCAATTTTCTGGTGCGCGATGAGTTGATCAAAAAAATCCTGGATGCGACGCAAGAGCCCATCAAGCCGCTTTATTCGACGGTGCGATCGCTGTGGAAAAAACAGCGTGTCTCGATGATTTTTGTAGTCGGCGGCCTGGGTTATTTTTTGCAGAAAGCCGATACCTGCCTGCTGATGGACAATTACCGTTGCGACGATATTACCGCCAAGGTGCGCGACAGACTTGGGGCGATAGCGGAGGAAGATACACCGCTCCCCGATTTTTCCGCGTCGCGCCGCCTGGCAGTCGATAATTTCGACCCCGCCTATATCAATCGGCGCCTGAACAAGACCCTAGCCAAACGCATAAAAGACTTACGCAACGCACCGAGGCAACTGGAATACGGCATGGATTTGGTCAATCTGGATGCGGTGGCGCAAATCGCGGAAGCGCCGCAAATTCTAGCTATCGGCTATTGCCTGTTGGCGCTGCGGGCTCAACTAAAGCGGTTGGGCGATAAACCTGAGACTATCCGTTTCTGGATAGACTGGCTGGAGGACGAAATAAACAAACACGGATTAGACCTATTGAAGCCTGATTATCCGGGCACCCTTTCCATGCCGCGCAAGTATGAACTGGCTGCCGCTATCAACAGAATCAGGTCGTTAAGGATTGTTCAGGAATGATACATCCGCTCAGGACGATGGAAGATTACAATGCCGATCAAAAAAAAGACCACCCCAGAGAGAAAAGGGGGTGGTCTTTGTAAGAGAGATAATGCGACAAAAACAGGGCGTCCCGCCCTTCTTTGTCACTTATAGATTAACAAAATAGACAGATGAAATTTATCGGTACGAATACCTATATCAACAATCGCTATTCCGCAGCTTATACCGTCAAGTTAATCTCCTGAATGGTTCCGGTTTTGCCGTCTTCCGTTAAATAAACGCCGGTATCGGTAATTTCCCCCAGCGACTGGTTATCGGCGGTGCGTAATTGAAATGGCGTGGTGGCGTGTCCCAGATAGATGGCGCCGATGTTTTTATCGCCCAGCGCAATAAGCTGCTGACTGCCGTCCTCGTGTCGTTGCCAGATTCTTAGACTTTTATAGATGGGGTCGGCTTCGTCAATAAAACCGTTACTGTCGCTGTCATATTGGGCCAGTTCTGAAAATCCGCTGCCGGAATTCGGCCCGAACAACTCAGAGCCATTATTGATAACGCCATCCTTATTTTTATCCAGCGCCAGAAAACCGCTGCCCGGCCTTAATGTGGCGACTTGTTCAGCGGTGCCGTTGGCATCAATATCGAATTCAAAGTGGGTTTGCGATAATTCCGCCGCATTGCCGGCAAAATTGATAACGAGAGGATCGACTTTCTTTTCGGGATCGCCGGCCGTGATGGAAGTATTTGTTTCCATCATAAATTCGCGGCTCATATTCAATTGAACGGAAAACTCGATGCTTTTTCCGTCCTGGGTTTTGATCGAACCTGTAGCGGAAAAGCTTGCGCTTTCAGACTCCTGGTAAGAAGCATGATGCTCGTAAACAAGACCGAAACCCGCAGAGGGCGGCTGCCTTGCAGGCGGAGGCGTTGTTGCTATTTCCACGTTTTTAGCGTCGGTTGCCGTTGCATTATCAGCATTGGCGGTCAGTTCACTTGGCGAAAAGAGCTTGAACTCCTTGCCGGTTAACTCTCTAACCATCTGCTTTATAATCAGCATCATGACCCCATGCTCGGCATCAGGCGCCTCACTCAGATCGAGCGATTGTTTTTCGGGTTTAAGCGTTTGGGCCGTTTTACTCAGGCTGACCGCATCTGTCAGCGGCTGTTTTTGGCTCGTCCCATTTCTGTCTGTCGGCTGCTCCTGGGTTTTCCAAAATCGAAGCGACTCGGACTCCTGAGAACGCTTCAACAATTGATGTTGGCTATTTAACTGGATTGCGGAACTTTTTATGATCATTAGCTTTGGCCCCTGAAATAAAAATTACTCATATTTTATTATCGGCTCATACCGAAATTAGTTTAGGCAATATGAACAATGGCGGATGCCCGCCGCTACAGGCCTGGATTGCTTGGTGTACAATAGAACTTTTTTATTTAGATAGGATCAACAATGGAAGCTTACCCAGAGAAAACCTGTTCCATAGACCGCCTGGTCACTCATGCGAAATTGGTAGAAGCGACAAAAGCCGGAATGAAAACGCAGCAACGCCGTGATGGCGTGTATGGCTTGCCCGGCGAAACTTTCGACCTGGACGGGATGACTTTTGTTGTTACCGATTTAAAACGTCAGCGCTTAGGCGACATGACCGATGCCGATGCCAAGGCGGAAGGCTATCCCAGCCTTGATATGTACCGGGATATTATCTTGAAAATGCACGCCGGGATGACCTGGGAAGCCGACGCTCTGGTATGGGTGCATAGTTTTGCGGCTCAAGCGGAGTAGCTAAGCGCATAAAACCCTCGGCCTTTCCGGACGAGGGTTTAGTATTGTCGATCTTGTTTATACCCGGTTAACGATGCGGCGACAGCGGCGGCCTTCAAATCATTGGACATCGAAGTGGCCATTTTTTGAAACGGAGATTCAATATACCGATACGAAATCATTGCGAACCCAAAAACAACGGCGATGTAAACAAAAGTTAACCAGCCGACGTAGTTCCCCGTCACTAATTCCTGCCACAAATACACCGTATAAGAAATCCGCCCTAAATAGCATAACTGTTTGTTTTTAAAAACAAGGGCAATCGCTTTAATCTGCGTGGGCGTACCCAGCACCGTCAGCAGAATCAACACCGGGTAACAAATCACCTTCACCTGTTTTTCGATGCCATCCGGCACATAGCCTATACAAATAAGCAGTAAAGCAATAACGATTAACCAGACGGCAACATGCATCTGACGAATGCGGCTGATCATATTTGCAGGCAACAGTGCGGAACAACAGCCGATGAGCAGAAAAATAAAGTACATGAAATATTCGCCAAAAAACAGATGACCTGCCCTGTTCAATAACACCGAGGCGATAGTCAGACCGGCTATTGCCAAAGCAAAGCACAAACTGTTATTGATCAGGGGTACGAACAGGATCAGCAGCGGAAAGATCAGGTAGAACTGTTCCTCGTAAGCCAGCGTCCAGGTGTGTCCTGCAAACCACGAGCAGCCGTCAGGAAACGGCATATTGCATAAAAACGAGGCTGAGGTGAGCGCTTGTTGCGGCGATATTTCAACAATGCCCGTTGTGTTAAGCAGCAAAAGACAGGATAGATACAGCCAAAGCGGCGGAATAATCCGATAAAACCGGCGCACATAGAATGCGGGTAAGCAAATCGTACCCGTCCGGCCTTTCTCCGCGACCAGGCCGGAACAAATCACAAAACCGCTGATCACAAAAAACACCAAAACTCCCAGCTCGCCGAGCCGATCCAGCTGGTCTAAATAAGGTGTTAATAGGGGGACTTTTAAGCCGCTGTAAACGAAAATATGCGACTGAATGACCATGACAACGGCCAGAAACCGCCAAGCATCAATATAATCGATTCTTGCCGGTACAACTTCTTTATGGGTGTTACACAAGGTGACTTATCCTGCTTTAGGAAATGGCGGGGCTACAAGTAGCCCCGATTTTACGCGGTGTTAGTTTTTTCGACTGTATTTGGAAAATAGCTTTTACCGGCTTGGCTATTTTAAAGGATTCTTTATTTAGCGGGGCACAATCTTGTTCGTAACCGGCTGACTAACCGGCTGCTAAATAATACAGGCCGCTGCTTAAGCATATCAATGAAAACAGGCTGTTCATACGTTTACCCGTGCTCAGTCCCATTACGCAACCGCCCAGGCAAATGGCCAGACTCATCAACATTAACGACGAGAAGTACATGACGGCGCTGGAATCGGCCGGAATTTCTGCGGCATGCGCATAGCCGTGGAATACGGCGAAAAACGCTACGCCCAGAAAGAGTATTTTTGCGCGTTGTTTTTGACTGATAGTGACCAGCAAGCCAAACACCACCAGCGATAAGGCGATTAACGATTCAACAAACGGAATTTGCACTGCATAAGCGTTAAGCAAGGCTCCGGCAGCCATCAATGCCAGAAAAACAGCGGGAAATGCAAACACCGCTTTGCCGCCCTGCTTGGCCGCAATCAGGCCAACCGCCAGCAATACCAGCAAATGGTCGATGCCGGTTAAAGGATGCAGTAAACCGTTCATCAAGCTGTGCTCGATATGGCCTCCGGTATGAGCATAGAGCGAGGGTGATACGAGAAATAAGGCGGCAATCAGCCAGTTTTTAATGCGCATAAATGAATCCTGTTAAAGTTGTTAAATCGGGGTGAACAATGTTCGGCAAGCTTGCAGTCTATCGTTGCTGTAAAAAAGGCCTCAGTCTATTAACTGGTCTTAGGTCTGTCAACGCTTTATCAACTAATAGCAGTGATTAAAAGTATCGTGCATATTACTTCATGTAGGGCGTGCCGCGCGCGCCATAGGGCGTTAGATTTAGACGGAGCAGGCGCGCACGGCACGCCCGACTCAGCAATCAACGCTTTATCGAGTAATTGCCTTAATCGCGTCCGCCAGCAGAGCGTCGAGTTTGATGCAGGAGCTCGGATGATCGATGCTGTCAGTGCTCCAGATGGTTTTAATGCCGGATTTAAGGATATGGGCATAAGCATCGCCGCAAAACAGGGCGTGGGTGACGACCGCGTAAATGTCCTTGCTGCCTGCGGCTTGCAGCAGCCCGGCCGCTTTAGCCAGCGTCCTGCCGGTGCTGGCCATGTCATCGATGATGATCACCGGTTTGTTTCGGTAATCGCCATCCGGCAAGCTCATTTCAACCTGTTTGTCGCCAATCCGTTGTTTTTTGGCAATGGCGTAATCGAAACCGATATTTTCGGCGATAGCGGCAACCCATTGTTTCGATTCGCTGTCCGGTCCCAACAGTAGCGCATGGTTGAATTGTAGTTTCAGAAAAGTTCCGATTTCATCGGCGGCGGTCAGGCTGATCGCGTTTTTAATAGGAATCGCCTGGGTCAATGCCGAGATACGGTGCAAATGCGGGTCTACGGTGAGCACATCGTCAAACAGGTCGGCAAGCAGTTTGCCGACGATACGCTGGCTGACCGCCTCGCCGGGCTGGTTGGCGATGTCCTGGCGCATATAGCTTAAATAAGGCGCGACCAGCGTAAGCCGTTTAGCGCCTAACTCCCGCGCGGTGGTGGCGCACAGCAACAGTTCGATCAATTTGTCGTTGGGTTGATTAAGGCTGCGGCAGACAACAACGTGTTCCGGCAGTGACGGCGGCAGGCGAATCAAGCTTTCGCCGTCGGGAAAATGATGCAGGACGACCTCCGCCAGCGGTGCGTCAATCCGGGACGCCAGGCGTTGTGCCTGACTTATATAGTCGGGAAAGGCGAGTATTATCATGGGAAGTTAAAAGGCAATCAGCGACTTGATAATCTGTTCTTCGCTGCCTATCGTGTAGCCATTATTTTGGGCGGCTAAATCCTGGGCGAATTTAAAATCGGCGGGGAATTCGGCATAGATGCGATATAAGATTTCACCCGCCTTTACCGGATTGCCTAGCTTCTTTAACAAATCGACGCCCGCTTTTTTCATCATCGGCGCACCGGCAAGCCGGGCGATTCTGGCCATTTGAAAGTTGTCGATACTCGTGACTACGCCGTCGCAGCAGGCAACAACCTCATGACAAAGGCTACCGGGATGCAGGTCTATCGTTTTTGCGCCTTGCGCCTGAATCAATGCATTCATTTTAGCGCCGGCCCGGCCCGATTCAAGTATATCGCGGGCAATCGCATAGCCTTGTCCGCCGCGCACATCGGGATCGAACTCAATGATTCGCCCTGCCAGCTGCAAAGACTTCTGGCGCAAATCGAACGGCGCATCAGGATCATTTTGCAATACCTGCATGATGTCCCGAGCTTCCAGTACCGGGCCTATGCCCCGCCCTATCGGCTGGCGGCCGTCGGTAATCATCACTTCCAGGTGAATATTGAGCCGGTCGCCGACAAACTCAAACAGCTTACGCAAGGCCAGCGCCTGATTCATGTGCCGCACCTTGGCGGTGGGACCGACCGGAATATCGATAAGCAGATGCGTGGAACCGGCGGCCAGCTTTTTGGACAGAATCGACGCCACCATTTGCCCCTGCGAATCGATGCCCAGCGGGCGCTCAACAGAAATCAGCATGTCATCGACCGGTGCGAGTTTGGCCGTGCCGCCCCAGGCCAAACAACCGCGCTCCTTGCGCACGATGTCGTGCAGCTGGTCCGGCGTCAGGTTGACCTCGGCCAGCACTTCCATGGTATCGGCCGTCCCCGCCGGCGAGGTGATCGCGCGACTGGAGGTTTTCGGTATCAACATGCCGTGCGCGGCAACGATAGGCACCACCAGCATCGAAGTACGGTTGCCGGGGATGCCGCCGATGCAATGTTTGTCGGCGACCAGCGATTCGTGCCAGTTCATGGTGTCGCCGGATTGCAGCATGGCGCGGGTAAGAAAAAACAGTTCGTCACGGTCAAGATTGTTTTGCCCGGTCGCGACCAGAAATGCGGCCATTTCCATTTTGGAGTAGCGGGTTTCGACAATATCGGTGGTTATGCTGATAAAGTCATCCTGATCGAGACGTTCGCCGTTGATTTTGCGGCGCACCGCATCCATCGACTTCGGCGCTTCCGCATGATTGACCGTGACCAGACAGCCTTCAGCGACATTGAGCTGCGCGAATGCCTGTTCGGACAGGCCCAGTTCTCCCGGCTGAACGATGGAGCTGTCATCGACTACGTTAAGAACCGCGAGCACCTTGGAACCGTTGGTACTAACCAGAATTTTAGACAGTGCCTGAAAACCCTCAGCCCGGTAAATGCCGCACTCCCGATGCAGGTAAGCGACGTTTTCATGATAGGTATCGATAGCGATACGGCGAATTTGCAGGGTGTCATTACTCATAGGTTAAAATAGTCGGCAGATAACGTGGATTGATGATGCGGTTTGAGGTGGGTATTGTCAACAATGCAGCTATCAACGGGCCATAAAGCATAAAACCACGAAGGCACGAAGTTTGCGCTAGTTCCCAAGCTCAAGCTCTCGTCGTTATACATAAGTATTGAAAAGCACGTCATTCCGGCAGGGATTGCCGGAATCCAGAACACAGGGATGTGAAAGATACGTTAGTTCACAGTCCCTGAAGATTGGGAACCAGCGCTTAAACTTTAACATCCGAGTCACCAATGAAAAAATGCACATGGGCGCTGTCCAGCCCGTCTGAAGAGCAATATCACGATCTTGAATGGGGCGTGCCGGTGCATGACGACCGGCTGCTGTTTGAGTTCCTTATTCTTGAAGGCGCACAGGCGGGTTTAAGCTGGTCAACCATTTTGAACAAACGCAACGGCTACAAACAAGCCTTCGATAATTTTGATGCCGAAACGGTTGCAGGTTACGATGACCAAAAAATCAACGCGCTGCTGGCTAACCCGGCCATCGTAAGAAACAAGTTGAAGGTCAATGCGGCCGTCACCAACGCACAGGCTTTTTTAAAAGTTCAGCGGGAATTTGCGAATTTCGATAGCTATATCTGGCAGTTTGTCGGCGGCAAGCCGCTATGCAATGCGCGCAAAACTCACGCAGATATTCCCGCCTCTACGCCGGAATCCGATGCGATGAGCAAAGACCTTAAACAACGCGGCTTTAAATTTGTCGGCAGCACCATTTGTTATGCTTACATGCAGGCGACCGGCATGGTCAATGATCATACAATCGATTGTTTCAGATACGGGCAAATCTAAAAAGTCATGCGTACACAAGAAGCATCAACGACAGACCCTTATTATAACGACGGCGAAACACTATCGCCGTGGCGGGAATCGCTCAATACGGTTATTTTCGGCTCCGAGACACCGATGGGCAAGGCGTTCGATGTCGTTTTGAGCATCAGCATCGTGCTCAGCGTGATTGTGATCATGCTCGATAGCGTCGAAGCGATCCAAAACCGGTACGCGCAAACCTTATATATTATTGAATGGCTATTTACGCTGCTGTTTACCCTGGAGTACGGCTTGCGCTTGATCAGCGTTCGCCGGCCCGGGCTGTATTTCAAAAGCTTCTTTGGCCTGGTCGATTTGATCTCGATACTGCCCAGCTACCTGATTCTGCTGTTTCCCGGCACCCAGGCCATGCTCGCGATACGCATTTTACGGCTGCTGCGGGTTTTTCGTATTCTTAAACTGTCGGCTTACATGGACGAAGCCGACATCATGATGGCGGCATTACATAAAAGCTCGCGCAAAATCATGGTGTTTCTTTATGCTGTATTCATGCTCGTGATTGTGTTCGGCTCGCTAGTGTATGTCGTGGAAAGCAGGGAAGCCGGTTTTACCAGTATTCCGAGATCGGTCTACTGGGCTATTGTGACGCTGACCACGGTCGGGTATGGCGATATTTCGCCGCAAACGCCGCTGGGCCAACTGCTCGCTTCGGCGATCATGATTATGGGCTATGGCATTATCGCAGTACCCACCGGTATCTATAGCGCCGAGTTGATCAGGACGTACACGGCGGGAAAAGTCAGGAATGACGCCTGTCCCGCTTGCGGCCAGACAGGGCATGATTTCGATGCCGATTATTGCAAACACTGCGGCCATGCCTTGGAAGATTAACCAGCGCGGCTGGAGTTATTTAATTCTATCTTGAAGGAGACCATCGCTATGCGTTACCTACACACTATGGTTCGGGTCCGTGACCTGAACGAATCCCTCGATTTTTATTGCAACAAACTGGGGCTGGCCGAAAGCCACAGGATGGACAGCGAAGCCGGGCGTTTTACGCTGGTCTACCTGCATGCGCCGCAGGATGCCGGTCAGGCCAAAAAGACGCACGCGCCGCTGCTGGAGCTGACTTATAACTGGGACACCGAAGATTATCAGGGCGGACGCAACTTCGGGCATCTGGCTTATGAAGTCGATAATATTTATGAGACCTGCCAAAAACTGATGGATGCCGGTGTGGTCATTAACCGCCCGCCGCGTGACGGGCATATGGCGTTTATACGCTCGCCGGATATGATTTCTATCGAGCTGTTGCAAAAAGGTGGGCCGCTGGCACCGGCAAAACCTTGGCTTTCTATGGGGAATACGGGGAGTTGGTAGGAATCTAAGCGGTTCATGCCCGTTTGCTTAGCGTCAGAATTATATCTGTCCGCAGATCACGAAAAAAAGAGGTAACCTTGTATGAAAGCTAGTGAATTTGATAAGAATTTTGATGAGGGCCATGACATCAAAAATATCTTGGACTTATCTAAAACCAAGAGAAATACTTGGAAGGAGCCAAGCATGTCAGCTAAATTTTCCGCCGAAGAAAAAGCCATTATTGAATACGTTGAAAGCGATAGCGTGGTAAGTGTTGATAATGTAGAAAATGAAAAAAAACGATACGCGCAAATTGCGCGCTCTCAAATGAGCAAGGCTAATCAACGTGGGATGAACCACCATGAAAACAGTAAAAATAAGTATTGATCCTGAAAATCCGGTATCGCTGCCTGAAGGTAGAGTGGATTTCAACCGTTTGGATGCCACTAACGAGCAGGATATTGCCGCTCAGCAACACAGCGATGAAACCAATGCCATGTTAGACGCCGCTAAGGTTGTAATGGAACACTGCGACAGTCAAATACGAAATACGCAGCTATATTGAAGCATAGAAACGTTGGACGTAAACAGCATGCCCAACAAGACTGTAAAAACGAAAAATTAGTGAGTTAAGGTTATATCGTTTCTACGTTACCCGCTATAAAGGCAAGCGATACAAAGGAATTGCAAATGACGGCAAGCCTAAACGTTTTGCTGTTGATGACGCATATTCTCGCCAATAAGGCCATACGTTAAAACCCACATTGTAATTTGCAAACTCAGTAATTGCTTCATCAGGCAATTCTTCAACCATTGCATAACAAGCAGAAAATGTTGCAATCACTTCAACAACAGTGCCGCTTTCTTTTTCGTCATCAGGCAATCCTTTCGGTAAGGCTCTAAAGCCTGCTACATAGCGAAAAACAATTAAATTCATGTGTTCATGGTCAACACTTTCTCTAGAGATTGTTCTTGAATCTTTAATGAAATGTTTGAATTGAATTTCAATCGGCGTTACTTCTGTTAAAGGACAAAAATCATCTTTAGTTTTTATTTCCCCAGAATGAAGAAATATATCCTGTATGACTAACCCTTTGTGTGCCTGTTGAACTAACTCCTTATTCATGCCGCTTCTGCTTTTTGCCAATCTGGATAATCTTCTGCAATAGGCTCGGCTTTACTCACAATTCGATAACACAAAGGAAGCAAAACCACAGTTGAGTTTTCCCACTGATAAGAATCAGTGCCATAATCGACAGCTTTTTTCTTGGGTGTAAATTTAATAGACACTTCCACATCCAGCGCAAATGCAATGTCTGACAATGATCTAAGCGTCATATTCCTAGAACCTCCAAGCATCTGGGTAATAAACGATTTTGATTTATTTAGCAATCTTGCCAATCTTACCTTAGAGATATTTTCATCTTCCATTGCGACAAGAATATCTTCAGTAACGTTCATGATAAGGCTTTCACGCGCATATACTCTTTCTTCGTTGTTCATCATATTATTCCTCTATTTTTCTCCAGTTATTGCATACCTTGTCAATATCTGACTTTTTCAATTTATCGAAATCTTTATAGATGTAATGACTTATGTAATATGTATTTGATATATTTTTAGACAACCAAATATACGCCCTTATGGGTATTTTTTTTAATGCTCTAAAGTGGGATTTATCTGGTAACTCCCCTTCCTGGGGAAAATTCTCATTAGACATCCTGCCACCATCGCCTAACCTCTTTATGATTGCCGTCATTTGAGCTTTATATTGAATGCGCCTGTTTTTAGGATGCTTAGCTATTGCATGATTAAAACTTTCCACAGCGCCTTCACAATGGATAATGTGAAATTTACTTCCTTTGTAATTTTGCATAAACAAGCTCATCCTGCAGTTAATTTATATATTAACCTTTATTTGTGAGAGATGAAATAGCGTAATTATAAAAGGTGGAGAAAAAAGCTGCCCCACCCAACAAAAACTTAAATCGCGTTCTTAATCCGCTCCATAGCCTTTTGCAGATTCGCCATGCTGGTGGCTATCGAGATTCTGATATGCCCCGGAGTGCCAAACGCAGAACCCGGCACCAACGCAACACCGGCTTCTTCGATCAAATATTCGGAAAAGCCAAGATCATCATTGATGTTATCCAATCTAGCAATCAGCTTTTCCACGTTAGGAAACACGTAAAATGTACCGTCAGTTTCAAGACATTCAACGCCGTCAATGCTGTTCAGTTCGGCAACGACATAATCATGGCGCTTTTTAAATTCAACGCACATGTCGTCGATAAAGCTTTGATCGCCGGTTAACGCGGCTTCGGCGGCATGTTGCGAAATCGAGGTCGGGTTGGAGGTGCTTTGCGACTGTATAGTGGTCATCGCCTCGATCAAATCCGCAGGGCCCGCCGCATAACCGATACGCCAGCCGGTCATCGAATAGGCTTTGGATACACCGTTCATGACCACGGTGCGGTCATAAAGTTCGGGATGCGCGTTTAAGATGTTAACAAACGTGCCTTTCTTCCAAAGGATATGCTCGTACATATCATCGGTGGCGATGATGATGTTAGGGAAATCCTTCAGCACGTCGCCCAGCGCTTTAAGCTCTTCCAGACTATACGCAACGCCGGAAGGGTTCGATGGGCTGTTGATAAAGATTAACCGGGTTTTATCGGTAATGGCGGCACGCAACTGTTCCGGCGATATTTTAAAATTCTGCGCCTGGGTGGTTTCGATAATAACCGGCACACCATCAGCCAGTAACACCATGTCGGGATAGGAAACCCAGAATGGCGCGGGAATGATGACTTCATCGCCTGCGTTAAGCAGAGCCTGGGTCAGGTTGAATGAGCTTTGCTTGCCGCCGCAAGAAACCAGGATCTGGTTGGCCTGATAGTCAAGACCGTTATCGTTCTTGTACTTGGCGATAATGGCTTTTTTCAGGCTGGCTATGCCGTCGACTGCGGTGTATTTGGTATGACCATTTTCAATAGCCTTAATTGCCGCAGCCTTGATATGATCCGGGGTGTCAAAATCCGGCTCACCGGCGCCAAGGCCGATAATGTCTTTGCCCGCAGCACGCATTTGAGCGGCTCTGGCGGTAATCGCCAAAGTAGGTGATGGTTTTACTGCCTGGACTCTGTTAGAAAGTTTGATGCTCATGTTTCCCCGTGTAAAATCAATGTCAAAGGTGAAGCGAATTATACCCTATGTATAATGCCTTACTATCAACAAGGCGTTAAAAATACATGTTTATGAGAAAGCCAAGTGAAAAAGAAGTTTAAACTCCACAGCCGGTTTCAGCCTGCCGGTGATCAGCCCACCGCTATACAAGCGTTGGTTGAGGGCTTGAGTGACGGCGAAGTGCATCAGACTTTGCTGGGCGTAACCGGTTCCGGCAAAACCTTCACCATCGCCAATGTGATTAACCAGGTGCAGCGCCCGGCCATGATCATGGCACCCAATAAAACCCTGGCCGCGCAACTCTACGGCGAAATGAAAGAGTTTTTCCCGGAAAACAGCGTCGAGTATTTTGTCTCGTATTACGATTATTACCAGCCGGAAGCGTATGTTCCAGCGTCCGATACCTTTATCGATAAGGATGCGGCGATCAACGAGCATATCGAACAGATGCGCTTATCGGCGACCAAGGCGCTCATCGAGCGGGACGATACCATCGTCGTCGCCACGGTTTCGGCGATTTACGGCTTGGGCGAGCCTGAATCGTACTTCAAGATGGTGTTGCATCTGGTCAAGGGCGACATGATTAACCAGCGCGATATCCTGCGGCGGTTGGCGGAAATGCAATATACCCGCAACGACATCGACCTGCGCCGGGCGACTTACCGGGTGCGCGGCGAGGTGATCGACGTGTTCCCGGCCGAGTCGGACAGCGAGGCGTTACGGATAGAACTGTTCGATGACGAGGTGGAACGCCTGTCGTTATTCGACCCGCTGACCGGCGAAATCATCCGGCGACTGGCGCGTTATACGATTTATCCGAAAAGCCATTATGTGACGCCGCGAGAACAGTTGTTGGAGGCGGTTGAAGCAATCAAGGTGGAACTCAAGGAGCGCCTTGAGCAATTGCGCTCGCTGGATAAACTGGTCGAAGCGCAGCGGCTGGAGCAACGAACGCTGTTCGATATTGAGATGATTCTGGAAGTCGGCTATTGCTCCGGCATCGAAAACTATTCCCGCTATCTGTCCGGCAGAAGTGCGGGCGAATCGCCGCCGACGATGTTCGATTACTTGCGCGACAATGCGCTGGTGATTATCGACGAAAGCCACGTCGCCGTGCCGCAGATCGGCGCGATGTACAAGGGCGACCGCTCGCGCAAGGAAACCCTGGTCGAATACGGCTTCAGGCTGCCTTCCGCGCTGGATAACCGCCCGTTGATGTTCGATGAATTCGAGTTGAAAGCGCCGCAACGGATTTACGTATCGGCAACGCCGGGGCCCTACGAACGGGAGCATTCAGGCGTTTTTGCCGAGCAGGTGGTCAGGCCGACCGGCTTGCTTGATCCGGTCGTTGAAGTGCGCCCGGCCACCACCCAGGTCGATGATTTGCTGTCGGAAATCAACAAGCGCGTTGTCGTAAAAGAGCGGGTACTGGTCACCACGCTCACCAAGAGAATGTCGGAAGACTTGACCGAATACTTGATGGAACACGGGGTACGGGTGCGTTATCTGCATTCCGACATCGATACCGTGGAACGGGTCGAAATCATCCGCGATTTGCGGCTGGGGCAGTTCGATGTGCTGGTCGGCATCAACCTGTTGCGCGAAGGGCTTGATATACCGGAAGTGTCGCTGGTTGCGATACTGGATGCCGACAAGGAAGGCTTCCTGCGTTCGGTCGTGTCGCTGGTGCAAACCATCGGCCGGGCGGCGAGAAACGTCAACGGCAAGGCGATTTTGTACGGCGACAAGATCACCAAATCGATGCAGCAGGCGATCGATGAAACTGACCGTCGCCGTGAAAAACAGCACCAGTTCAATATCGAGCATCACATAGAACCGAAGACTATTTTCAAGTCGGTCACCGATATTATGCAAGTATCGATACCCGGCGCTGGGATGACCAGCGCCAATAAACTGCTAAGCAAAGTGGCTGAATTCCCGGCCGACTATAAGGCGACCATGACACCCAAGCAGGCGGGCAAAAAACTGAAACAACTGGAAGACACCATGTATCAGCATGCGAAAAATCTTGAATTTGAGCAGGCGGCGAAGATCAGGGATGAAATTAAGGTGTTGCAGGAGTTGATGTTGGTGTAGTGGGCAATGCGCCGAATAATCAGCCTTGTCATGCCTTGAGCCCGCATACGCTAGGCTATTGACGCCCTGCAGATTGCGTTTTACCGGTTTTTTATTTGAGGCAATTCGCAATGCGGTAAACTATGGTAATTTAATTCGTCTCATCTCTTTGGTAATTTCGGAATATTTATGACTACTTGGTTAGAAACCTGTCAAAAACAATTGGCCAGACTCGAAAAAACATCGGTATTGGCAGATAAACTGATTACTTTGAGCAATAAGACCGGCGTGGATATTCCCCCTGATCTGCTAAGACGACTCAATATTGAGCGGCCGCGATTAAACAGGCAATTGGAGCGCCTGCATACCAACCGTTTCGAGGTCGCTGTGATTGGCTTAGAAAAGGCAGGCAAAAGCGCATTACTGAATGCCTGGCTAGGGCAGGAAATTTTGCCGTCTGCGCGTGAGCGCTGTACCTTCACCAGTACGGAAATATGGTCTGCCCAAACCGAAGAAGATCAACTGCTGTTTATACAATATTACAGCAAAGAAGAAATCGGCAAACTTCAAATGCAGCGGCGCGATGCGCTGTTAGGCATTTTAAGCGAACGCGAGCGCAAAGAAATACAAGAAGATTTTGATGATACGGAAAAACATCTTAGCGAGATTTCGGTGTTTTCAAAACAGAAGAGCGGCTTTAGCCAACACTTTGTCGATATTGGCGAAATCAGCGAGCAATTGCAGTCGGCCGTGTTTAAAAACCGGGCCCAATCCCTTGCTATTAAGCGCATTCAGTTGAAAACCGTGCGTTTGCGCAGCGACCGAGACATTATTTTCCATGATGTGCCGGGCTTTAACTCAGGCATTTTAATGCATGCCGAGCAAGCGACCGAGCGGCTAAAAAACTGCGATGCCATTATTTACGCCAAGGAAATGAAGCAGCCGTCCATCACCGGCCCTGAAAAAGAAATGCTGGTCATTGCCGATTCCGAAGACCCCAGTGTAAAAGTGTCTGACAAGGTGTTTGTGGTGCTGACCCAAGCCGACGCCATGGATGACCAGATCGATTTCAAGGAGACTTATACCAAGCACCGCAGCTATTGGCCATCAGTGCCTGAGCGCCGGTTGATCCCGGTTTGCGCACGCGCCCATTTGGTCGAGTTCGGTATCCCTTCCGAAGACACCCTAAGACGCACTAAAAACGCTGACGATAAAGCTAAAATGAAAAAGCTTGGCATTAACGACGGCATGGTTGCTTTAAAAGAATCAATCAATTACTACATCGACAACGAGCGCTCGGGCGTTTTGGAAAGGCGTTGCGATGCGTTGGTTAGCGGTATTCGACAAATTGCCAACGAAGTGTTGCTGAAGCTTGAACCGATTTACGGTGTATTTGATGAAACCGAAATCCAAGAAGACGATTTGCTCGGCAAAGATTTTAATCAGTGGTGGGGCCGCGAATGGCAACGCATCAAAAAAGATTTCGACACCTGGTATGCCGAGGTTATTCAGGGCCGCAAAGAAGCCGATGCTGTGGGTTCGGAACATTTTGAACTGGCCGCTCTGCATGTCGCTTACGATGAAAAAATCGAATTTTTGCTCACTAATCTGACCACAGCCCAGCCGGATGAATTAAAACGAATTTACACGGCAGGCGGTACGATCTCCATGCCTGACCCGCGCGAGGGCAATTACAAAATTCGCGAGGAATTATTTCGGGAAATCCAGAAAAAATTTGAGACGGAGCTGACCGATCAATTGGCGCAAGCGCTACAGGCGCTTATCGACCAAATTGCGTTTAAAACTCAAAGCCTGCTGTGGGAAACCGAAGAAGTACGCAAAACCCTGCTGCATTCCGATGTTGATGAAAACCTTGAGCAAGCGCGTATCCGTCACGGTTTTCAAGTGCTGTTTTTACGCTTTAGCCGGGTTGCCGTTGAAGCATTTATCGCCAAACCCTTGCACGCAAGGGAACGGTTGTTAAATGAGCGGGCTGCCGAAATAAAAACCCTGGAAGCATTTTATCAGGGCGACGATAAAGCTAAGCACGAAGGCGGCCTGACGCATTATTTACGTTACGGATTGTGGACAAAATTAACCCAAAGCGGCGCAGCCGGCAGCCGCGCCAAAGTGGCGGAAAAGCCGCCTGCCAAAAGTCAAGTGATACAAGATATTGTTAATGCGGTTGCTGCTGAAGCGATGCCCCCAGCCAAAAAAGCTGCCGAAGAACCGGAAAATATGTCAGTCAATGAGCCGGACAATTTTGAAGCGGTTGTTGCCGAAATTAATGGCGATTTGACGGCTTTGCTGGATTACCTGAAAAACAGCGTATTTTATGCGGCCGGCTTTATCACCTATTGTAATCAGGAACTGGAGCGCATTCGTAATCGCTTTAAAGAAATGGAAGATAATGACCGGCAATGGATAGGTATTATCCGTACCGCCGTAAAGTATGAAAAAAACCCTAATATTCCTTACAACATTGCCCACACGAGGCGGGATTTCCGTATGCGCCGGGAAATTGCTGTAGAGCTTAAGGAAGTTAGGGAATCCTGTACCAATGTGTTTTGAAGTTTTAAGGTGATTTGCGTTTATTTTCTCAAGCGGAGCGGGGTTTGCAACCCCGCTCCTAACGTTTCCGCAATACTCTGACACTTAATCAACGCCTTAGGTTTCGGACGGGGTAACATGCCCCGTCCGGCTTCAAAGCATTACGTCTTAACCCTTCAAAAACCGCAACGTCTCATGTTCAACATCGACTTTGATGGTATCTCCGGCGACAAAATCGCCTGCCAGTATCTTCTGAGCCAGCGGGTTTTCAAGCTGTTGCTGGATAGCCCGTTTCATCGGCCTTGCGCCGTAAACCGGATCAAAGCCAGCCTCGCCTAACAAATCCAGCGCTTCTTCTGAAATCTCAAAACCGATTTCGCGATCCTGCAAACGTTTACGCAAGTAATCGATTTGAATGCCGGAAATAGCGCGAATCTGTCCTCGGCCCAAGGAATGAAATACCACCGCCTCATCGATCCGATTGATAAATTCGGGACGGAACTTGGTGCTGACGATGTCCATGACCGCATTTTTCATCACCGAATACAGCGCCTCGCCGGACAGCGATTGAATCACATCCGAACCGAGGTTAGAGGTCATCACGATGATGGTGTTCCTGAAATCAACCGTTCTGCCCTGCCCGTCGGTCAAGCGGCCGTCATCCAGCACCTGCAACAGGATGTTGAACACGTCGGGATGGGCTTTTTCAATTTCATCCAGCAGAATGACCGAATACGGTTTGCGCCTGACCAGCTCGGTCAGATAGCCGCCTTCTTCATAGCCGACATAACCCGGAGGCGCACCGATCAGACGCGCCACCGAATGCTTTTCCATAAACTCGGACATGTCGATGCGCACCATCGCATCGGGCGTGTCGAACATGAACTCGGCCAGCGCCTTGCACAGCTCGGTTTTGCCGACGCCGGTCGGCCCCAAAAACAGGAACGAGCCATTCGGACGGTTCGGATCGGATAACCCCGCTCTGGAACGACGGATCGCATTACTGACCGCTTTCAGCGCTTCTTCCTGACCGATCACCCGCTTGCTGAGCTGTTCTTCCATGTGCAGCAGTTTGTCGCGCTCGCCTTCCATCATTTTCGACACCGGAATGCCGGTCCATTTCGACACCACTTCGGCGATTTCTTCTTCGGTAACTTTATTGCGCAACAAGGTCATTTTCTGCGCTTCGGCCGGTGCGGCTGAATGCAGCTGTTTTTCCAGCGCCGGAATAATGCCGTATTGCAACTCGGACATCTTCGCCAGATCACCGGCGCGGCTGGCCGCTTCCAGCTCGGTTTTGGCCTGCTCCAGCTTTTCCTTGATCGATGCCGAACCCTGTAACGAAGCTTTTTCGGCCTTCCAGATTTCTTCCAAGTCGGAATATTCTTTTTCCAGGTCGGCGATTTCTTCTTCCAAAATTTCCAGGCGTTTTTTGGAGGCGGCATCTTTTTCTTTTTTAAGCGCTACCTGCTCAATCTTTAACTGAATCAAACGCCGGTACAGCTTGTCCATTTCCTCCGGTTTGGAGTCGATTTCCATGCGGATGCGGCTGGCCGCCTCGTCGATCAGGTCGATAGCCTTGTCCGGCAGCTGCCGGTCGGCGATGTAACGGTAGGACAGGTTTGCCGCCGCAATAATGGCCGGGTCGGTAATATCGACGCCGTGATGCACTTCGTATTTTTCCTTCAAGCCGCGCAGGATGGCGATAGTGTCTTCAACCGACGGTTCATCAACCAGCACCTTTTGGAAGCGGCGCTCCAAGGCCGCATCTTTTTCGACATATTTGCGGTATTCATCCAGCGTGGTAGCGCCGACGCAATGCAGTTCGCCGCGCGCCAGAGCCGGTTTCAGCATATTGCCGGCATCCATTGCGCCTTCGGCCTTGCCCGCGCCGACCATGGTGTGCAGCTCGTCGATAAACAAAATCACCTGGCCTTCCTGCTTGGCAAGATCGTTTAACACCGCTTTCAGGCGTTCTTCGAATTCGCCGCGAAACTTGGCGCCGGCAATCAATGCCGCCATATCCAAAGCCAATACCCGCTTGCCCTTGATGCCTTCAGGCACTTCGCCATTGACGATGCGTTGCGCCAAACCTTCAACAATCGCCGTCTTGCCCACGCCCGGTTCACCGATTAACACCGGATTGTTTTTGGTGCGGCGCTGTAAAACCTGAATGGTGCGGCGGATTTCATCATCCCGTCCGATCACAGGGTCAAGCTTGCCTTGTTCCGCGCGCTCGGTCAGATCAATGGTGTATTTTTTCAAGGCCTGACGCTGCTCTTCGGCATTGGGATCATCGACCGGCTGGCCGCCGCGCATTGCATCGATAGCTTTTTCCACCGCCTGCTTGGTGACTCCGGCTTTTTTGAGCAAGTCCTGGAGCAAGCCTTTTTCATCAAATGCTGCCAATAAAAACAGCTCACTGGAGATGAATTTGTCATTGCGCTTTTGCGCCAGTTTGTCGGTCAAGTTCAACAGTCGTGATAACTCATTAGAAATCTGTACATCGCCGCCGGAACCGCTGACCGTTGCCAGACGATCCAACTCCCTAACCAGCTCGGTGCGCAGCAACTGCGTGTTGATGCCCATCTGGGCCAGCAACGGCCTGGTGCTGCCACCCTGCTGATCGAGCAAGGCCATCATCAGATGAATCGGCTCGATGAATTGATGGTCTTTGCCCAAGGCCATACTCTGTGCATCCGCCAAAGCCGTTTGAAACATGCTGGTTAATTTGTCCATACGCATAATATTTGCCTCATCTAGGAGTTTTTAAGTTACTGCTAACATGGGGGGTAGTCCGCTTGTTTTCAAGCGGACTGTTTAGGCGGGGTAAATAGCGAATCGTGAGGATGTCTACCCTTCGATCGGGTAAGGTATGCAGCGCACTGCTGTCATAACGTGTCGGGCATGACTCGGTTAATTGCAAACCCGCTTAACCGGAAAATAACAACTGAAGCAACTGCCCTTGCCCAATTCACTGGCTATGTTTAACCTGGCATCATGTCGCATCAGCACATGTTTAACGATAGCCAAGCCTAGCCCGGTGCCGCCCACCTTCTTGATACGCTTGACTTCAGACCGGTAAAATCGTTCGGTCACGCGGGGAATATCGGTCGCCGCAATACCTTCGCCCTGATCTTCAACATCCAGCACGATGCTTTCGTTGGACCGATACCAGCGCACTTTTACCACTGAATCTTCCGGCGAATATTTAAGTGCGTTGCCCAGCAAATTGGTGAAGGCGCTACGCAATTCATGCTCTTCGCCGGCGATATGTTTATCCGTTTCCAGCGTTAATTCGATCCGGGAAGAAACGTTGCCGTGCAGCCTCTCCGCTTCCTTGCAGATCTGGATTAATAAAGCCGGGATATTAACGCACTCGGTTTTCTTCTGCCGGGTTTCCAGTCGTGTCAGCAACAGCAAATCATCGACCAGATGCTGCATACGATCAGTCTGTCCCTGCATTTGCTGAAACGAGGTGGTCAACAAGGGCGACTCTCCGTCATCCATGTCCTGCAAGGTTTCCAGATAACCTTTTAGTACGGTCAAAGGCGTCCTGAGTTCATGCGACACATTGGCCACAAAATCCTTGCGCATCCTTTCCATCTTTTTCAGCTCCGTAACATCCTGAGCCAATAACAGGCGCAAGCCTGCGCCATAAGTGATAATCCGCACCGCCAGCGTTATGCGATGGTTTACCGGGGAAGGCAATATAACCGGTTCGTTATAATTTCCGGATTTGAGGTAGCGGATAAATTCAGGGAATCGAATAAGATTGGGAATGCGCTGGCCTTTATCCGATTGCTGCAAGCCGAAAACTTCCCTGGCCGCTTTATTAGCCCACTCAATCTCGTCATTGGCGCCTAAAACGACGGCTGCATCCGGCAACGCTTCGGTGGACTGGCGAAATTGGTCAACCATTTTGCCCAGTTTCTTTTTACGTTTTTTCTCGTTCTTTTTGATGCGGTACACGTGGTAATAAATTTCTTCCCAGATGCCGCTGGTCTTGGGGTATTTGGCTCGGCCCCCGGTTCGTATCCATTTTTCAAAGCGGCTAATCTGGAAGAGCTGGCGCATTAAAATGCCCAGCGTCAGCAACAGCGCCAAGGGCATAAAAAGCCCGGTCATTCCACCGACTATCGACACGGCTAAAAACAGCAGTAATGCGGTAATGAGTTCTTTTTGCCAAACATCCATATTGATTACGACGATAGGGATGCAGAAGGGGTTGACGAATCCGTTACTGAAAACCGGTAGCCGAAACCGCGCACGGTTTGAACTAGATCCTCCCGGCCGTGTTCACCCAGAATTTTTCGTAACCTTCGTATATGCACGTCAACGGTACGTTCTTCGATGTATACGCTACGCCCCCAGACCTGATCCAGTAATTGGGTGCGATTGAATACTTTATCGGGATGGGTCATAAAAAACTGCATTAAACGGAACTCGGTCGGGCTCACCTCCAGCTGTTTATCGCCGATACTGAGCCGGTGCTGTTCGGTATCCAGTACCAGGTCGCCCAAGGTGATCTGCGCCAAGTCGTTTATTTTTCCGCTTCTGCGTAAAACTGCGCGGATACGCGCCACTAGCTCTTTGGGGGAAAAGGGCTTGGTCATGTAATCGTCCGCGCCGATTTCAAGACCTCTCACCTTATCCTCTTCCTCGCCTCGCGCCGTCAGCAAAATAATCGGCAGTTCCCGGTACATGGGATCTTTCTTTAAGCGCCTTGCCCATTCGACACCGCTGACGCCCGGCAACATCCAGTCCAGCAGAATCAAGTCAGGCAAGGCTTCATCCAGGGCTTTTTGCGCGTCTTCGGCATCCGCAGCCGCAATCGACCTAAAGCCGGCCTGCTCAAGCACCATCATCAACATCTCCCTGATGGCATCTTCATCTTCAACAACGAGAATATTTAAATTAGGCATAATTAAATTGGAATAAGAATAAACGGAACATTTTAACAAACTACATATTACCCTTTTATGACAATCAGGATTTGCTTATTGTCATGGTGAAGTTAAGGCCCGCCCTGTACAAGAGCGGTTCAAAAAAATTCCAAAACTTATTCATTACGAGTATCATTTCATTGGCCTCGCCTACGTAATATTACCTATTTTGCAGATTAACGTAGCGTAACTCGATGACCGCTGCCGCAGAGCTTCGACCTTATATAATGATTGAAATTTTACGCCGATATAGTCTGATAACGCTGCTGGTGATCTTTAACTTCACTGTTTCTGCCGCCGCCTTCCCCTTGGAATCCGTAACGGACAAAGCCAAGACCGCCCAAATATCGAAAGAGGGTTCCGAACACCCCCAAGAAACCGTCATCATGAAATGGTGGAAATTATTATTGGATTTACCGTTGCTTGCGGGTTGGAACAAGCAGTCCGACGATATTTACGAACCCAGCTTCAGCACGCAAAGCAAATCCAAGGCACCCAAATATATAATAGGTATCCATCCATTGCATAATCCTAAACGGCTATTTGAAGTTTACGGTCCCATCGTCGATTTTCTTAACGCGAACATACCTGAAGCTGATTTTACCCTGGAAGCATCGCGCAATTATGAAGAATTCGACCGGAAACTTTACAGCGGACATTTCGATTTTGCCATGCCCAATCCTTATCAAACCGTTAACTCGCTTAAGCATGGCTACCGCGTATTTGGCAAGATGGCCGATGACGATGATTTTCGCGGTATTATTCTGGTACGTCGCGACAGCGGCATTAACACCGTCGCCGACCTCAAGGGCAAAGCCGTGTCCTACCCTGCGCCGACTGCGCTGGCTGCAACCATGATGCCTCAGTATTATCTGCATACCCACGGCATTGATATTAACCGCGACATCGAAAACCGTTATGTCGGCTCGCAGGAATCTTCCATCATTAACGTCTTGCGCGGACATGTCGCGGCTGGAGCAACTTGGCCGGTGCCGTGGAAAACATTCAGCAAAGAGAATCCCCAGTTAGCCGATCAGCTCGAAGTCAAATGGCAAACCGAGCCGTTACAAAACAACGGCTGGGTAGTGCGTAAAGACCTGCCGGCTGCGGTGATAGACAAATTTGCCGCGCTGCTGTTTGATCTTGCCAAACATGAGCAAGGCCGAGCTATGTTGGCACGTATTCCGGTTACCCGTTTTGAACCGGCTAATGACGACAGTTATGAACCGGTGCAGGCATTTATTGCAACCTTTATCAAAACAGTACGGCCTTTAGAATAAATGGACATAAAAACGACCGCCCGTGATCGAGGCAAAATGCAGCGGATTCTTTTTAGCGGCTCCATTCGACATCAATTAGCATGGTCATTTGGCGGTGTTGCGCTGGTCATGATGATAGGACTTGCAGGCCTGTTATTCGAGCTGCAACGTAATTTTCTTTATAGCGCCGCCATGCAGCAGAGTAAATCGCTAACGACATCGCTAGCCAGCAGCAGTTCTTCATGGGTATTGGCCAATGATATTGCCGGATTAAAGGAAGTGTTGCAGGGCTTTGTCGACTTACCCGATCTCGAACGGGCCTATATTTTATCGTTGAGCGGTGAAGTGTTGAGTTCCTCACGTCCTGACGAGGCCGGGCTATTCGTTACTGACGCACAAAATCAAAAATTGTTAAGCGCCCCTCCCCAAACTCAAGTGTTGCTGGCCAATACCCGGCAAATCGATGTTGCCGCACCGGTCATGGCCGGACTGCGCCATGTTGGATGGGCGCGGATAGAAATGACCATGAACGGGGTCAATGCCAATCTTCGTTCCGTTGTGACCATGGGCGTAAACTTTATAGTGTTCGCGGCGCTGACCGTATTGACCGCAGCAATACTGCTCGCGCGAAGGCTTACGAGAAGATTGCACCACCTGATGCGGGTAGCCGCCGAGGTCGAGAAAGGAAGCCTTAACGTGCGAGCACATATCTCGGGCAATGATGAGGTTGGTATACTGGCGCACGGCTTTAATCAAATGCTGGACGCCCTGTGCAATTCCGAACGGCAGCGAGAGCGAATCAACCACCTGTATGCAGCATGGACTCAAAGCGCCGACATTATTGTGCGCGAGTCGGACGAAGTTAAGTTGCTGAATGAGGTCTGCCGGATCATAGCCGATCATGTCGCCTTTAAGCTGGTTTGGGTGGGCATGCTTGAACCGGATGGCTGGGTGCGTACAGTAGCCGCCAGTCATCCCGATTCGCCCCTCCTCCTGAATATCAAAGTCTCGGTGGATGAGACATTGCCGGAAGGGCGCGGACCGATGGGAACGGCAATCCGGGAAGGCGTACCGAAAATTTTCAACAACTTTCTCAATGAACCCAGTACTAAGCCCTGGCAACCCATGGCCGCTGCGGAAAACATTAACGCGTCGGCGGCATTCCCGCTGATGCGTGGCGGCCACTGCATCGGAGCGATTGCCGTCTATTCAGCTGAACAAGACTATTTTACCCCCGACCTGATCGACCTGATGCGCGGCCTGACTGAGGATCTTTCCTATGCGCTGGATAATTTCGACCGCGAAAAGCTGCGGCTCAAAGCCGAGCATGAACTGCGCATTGCGGCAGCGGCGTTTGAATCCCAGGAAGGCATACTCGTTACCGATGCCGATAATAATATCTTGCGCGTCAATAAATCATTTACCCAGTTAACCGGTTACAGTGCTGATGAGGTGATCGGCAAATCCGCAGGCATACTTAAATCCGGTCGGCAGGCCCCTGAATTTTATGCGGCCATGTGGGAAAGCATCAACCGTGATAAATACTGGCAAGGCGAAATCTGGAATAAAAGAAAAAATGGCAACATCTATCCTGAATGGCTGTGCATAACCGCGATTACCAATCCAGAAGGGGCGGTTACCAACTATGTCGGCACCTTCACCGACATTAGTCAGCGCAAAGCCGATGAAGAGCGCATCAAGGACCTGGCTTACTACGATTCCCTGACCAAGCTCCCCAACCGCACTTTACTCTTCGATCGACTCAACCTGGCGCTCAACGCCAGCAACCGTAATAAGACTCACGGCGCGTTGATGTTCCTCGATCTTGACAACTTCAAAACGCTTAACGATACCTTGGGCCATGATCGCGGCGATCAATTGCTGATTGAAGTGGGACGACGCTTGCAAAGCTGTGTACGGGAAGTCGATACCGTGGCCAGACTGGGCGGCGATGAGTTTGTGGTGATGCTGGAGTGCCTCGACGAACAGGAGATTGAGGCGGCCGTTCAGGCCCACACCGTTGCCGAAAAAATCCGCAGCAATCTGGCTGAATTCTACCTGTTGAAGAGTAATATCGACAATAAACTGCAACCATTTGTCGAACATTATTCCACGGGCAGCATCGGTTTTGTACTGTTCCTGGGCCACGAAACCAGCAGCGAAGAACTGCTTAAACGCGCCGATTTGGCCATGTATCAGGCCAAACAAGCCGGGCGAAATGTGATACGCGCTTTTATTCCTGAAATGCAGGAAGCTTTAAATTTACGGGCCTCTTTGGAGACCGATTTACGCAATGCGCTGGATCGCGGCGAATTGAGCTTGCATTACCAGGTACAGGTCGATACCTCAGGGCGACCGGTCGGTGCGGAGGCACTGATTCGGTGGAATCAGGCCGAGCGCGGCATGATTTCGCCAGCCGAATTTATTCCGCTCGCCGAAGAAACCGGCCTGATCCTGTCTATCGGTTATTGGATATTGAAACAAGGCTGCGAAACCTTGGTCGACTGGGCAAAACATCCTGAAACCCGCGAACTGAAATTGGCGGTAAATATCAGCAGCCGACAGCTTAGTCAGGCTGATTTTGTTGAGCGCGTGTGTGCTATGTTAGCGGAAACCGGCGCCAACCCCGCTTTGCTCAAATTGGAAATTACCGAGTCGGTGATATTGGATAATGTGGATGACACTATCGCTAAAATGCATGCTGTCAGGGATTTGGGCGTCAATTTTTCAATGGATGATTTCGGCACCGGTTATTCCTCGCTGTCTTACCTGCAAAAACTGCCCTTGGAGCAGTTAAAAATAGACCAATCATTCGTCAGGAATATGGCTTTTAACAACCATGATTCCGCTATCATCCGGACCATTCTGGCACTGGGAAAAAATCTTGATATTAACGTCATTGCCGAAGGGGTAGAAACGACGATTCAACGTGAGCTTCTGACACGTTACGGATGTCAGAAATTCCAGGGATATTTATTCGGCCGACCGGTTCCTGCGGACGCCTTCAAACAGAGCCTATTAGTAGGACAAGAGAAAAAACCATCAATGCATAACGCCCTGGACGGAGTGCAGTAGGGTACAAAAAGCAGGCGCTTCGGGACGATATGCCTATATAGATACGGGGGCGACCAACCTCATAACTTCATTCCATTCAGCGCAAGGAAAACTTTGCCGTGCCGCTCAAGATCCTGCTTTTTACCTTGTTGATGGCCGCTCAGCCTTGCCTTTACGCAGGCGGCATCGATTCTCCCTACTTCAAAGGCGGCAAGCTTGACGCTTTCTACGACCGTAAGGATAACGGCGATTTTCAGGTCAACAGTATCTTATGGACTCCGATTTTTAAAGGCGGTCACGGAGTACAGGTATCTGAAACAGGCGGACAGGACATTAACTACTTTGGCGGCTTTGCGCGTCCCTTGCTGACGCGCCCCGAACTCGGCGATTTAATTCTGGGCGCACAGGAAGTTCTGCAGGGCGATAGTAAACAAACCGAGGTACAAGGCGAATACCGCTTACCGTCCGGCTTGGGCTTTGGCGGCGGATTTGTCGATAGGAATCTCAGCAATCAGGACATTAAATTCGCCAAAATTTCTTACCGGAACGAGTGGCAGTCCATTAAATATATTGCGTCCACGCAATGGCAGAGCTTTCAAGGACAAGATGCCCCCGGCGGCTACCTCGCCCTGTACAACAAGCAATTGATGGCGAGTTGGGGCAGCGATGGCGAACAATGGCGCAGCACCGTGGGTTATGTGGCGCCCGACCAAGGTGCAAACAAACTGCGCCCGGCCATCGAAATGTTTTATGTTGATAACACCATTGGCAAAGTTAACGGCTCCAAAGATATGATGGTGACCGGCAGCCTGGGGTTTCGCAAAGGTTTTTTGGGTCATGAAGCCCGGCTGGGCCGCGCCATGGGACCGACCGGCGTAGAGTTTGCCAATCCGCTGGGCTTCCTGAATCCCAATTTCAACCGTCGCCTTACCGCGTGGGAAGTCGGCGATTTTGTCAATTTCCGCTTTATTCACAAAACCCTGCCTAACAGCATCCGTGAAGAGACGCTGGAAACCGCCCTTTATCCCGGCCAATTGCTCGGCACTGACAGCCTGATCAGCGCCTTGTTTGTGGGGGTTGGCATAACCAGCCCGAATCCGGGGCAAAACGGCGTCAGCGGCCTGCTGGGCTATCACAAACGCATCGACAACATTGAATCCAGCTTTAGGGTGCAACACGATTTTGACCGCGATGACACCTCACTGTTTTTCAGCTTGATTCACTGGCTGTGATGGACTTTGGCAAAGCGCTTTCTTGTAAAAAAATGAACATTGCTTAGTCATAAAATTCTATTGAGACAGTTTCTCTAGGTGTTTTAACTTATTGAAGTACAATCAAATAAATCTAAAATGACCTGTGTTGTTTATTCGTCCGCCAATAGCGGACATTCTACTTCTGCAGGATTCTGATTTTACATACAATTGACTCCCCATCAACCCAACTCCAAAAGGTAATCCCGATGAAACATTTATATAAATCAACTGCCGTCCTATTACTGTTGTTACCCATAAGCATGATCAGTTCCGCGGCTGAACCGCAAAAAGCCGACGAGCCAATGAAAGAAATGGGCGCGCATCAGGGCATGGGAGGCATGGACATGAAGTGTTGCCAGTCTGAAGAACAAAAAAATGAACATATGCGCTCCATGCAGGAACACATGCTACAGATGCATGACCTGTCAAATCAGATTCTGTCAGAGAAAGATGCCGCAAAAAAAGAAGCGTTAAAAAAGCAGCAATTGGAGCTTATGAAGGCACATCATGCTCAAATGATGGAGCATCGCCAACAAAAGATGCAGGAACATAAAAAGTAAATGTATCGGGAAGGAGAAAACTGGGGGCTTCAACCCGAAATCGTCCATCCGCCCACTTGCCCTAAGCTTTCTGCCAGGGGCGAAGACAAAGCGTCACTTCGTTAATACAACCAAAAAATGAAGGATACCGATTATGAGCATGTTACAAGAATTTAAAGAATTCGCCATCAAGGGCAATGCTATTGACATGGCCGTGGGCATCATAATCGGCGCCGCTTTCGGCAAAATTATTTCATCCCTTGTTGCCGACGTATTCATGCCGCCGATTGGCGTATTAATCGGGGGTGTAAATTTTACCAAGCTGGCATTCATCCTAAAAGAAGCCGCTGGAAACGCGCCTGCCGTGACGCTTAATTATGGCAATTTTATTCAAGCCCTGGTTGATTTTACGATTATCGCCTTTGTTATTTTTATGGCGGTGAAGTTCATCAACAGCCTTAAGAAAAAAGAAACCGCAGCTCCTGCAGCACCGACAGAACCATCCAGAGAAGAACTGCTATTGACTGAAATCAGGGATTTGCTTAAGGAAAGAAAATAATATTTCACTCTGAGCTCACTTTTAGGGGCGGATGCAATTCGCCCCTACGATCTTAATAATTAGGCATCTTGCGGTAAAATTGCCCACCAGCCACCCATCAATCTCAGCAAAAAGCCTATATATTCAATCAATAGTTTGTAGTCAGATTGACATGTACCATCCGTGCAGGTATGAATCTGCCATCATACTGCATTCGCCTGTTTCAGCCAGAAACCAAGGTCGGGATTGCTTAATAACCGCCCTGCAAATGAGCACGCTTCAACTAAATTAGTTTCGGCATTTGCGCTCAATCCATCGCCCAGTTCAAATTGCTCGGCTTTGATGCTCAACAGAAAACACGGCGGCGGCGTTTGGTTTTTTATCGATTGATACACGTCTAAAACCGCGGCAGGACTCATCGCGTGAGTTGTGTAGCTTTTATCCCTGGCGGGTTCCAGCACGGTAAAATCAAACGCGTCGACGCAGGCTACGGATGCATCGACAAACAACACCAAGCGCCTGTTTTCCAGATCCAGCGCATGTTCAATTTGCAACTGGAAGTCGGTCAAGACTTCAACCTCGTCCAAACCGCAATGGCTTTCGGCATATTCCAGCAGCAGCGGCCCCAGCGCATCGTCGCCGCGGCTGAGGTTGCCATAGCCGAACAGCAAAACCGGTTTAAGCATTATTCCGCTCAATTTGACCGTCGCTGTGCTTGACCAATTTATCGATCAAATTGCCTTCGGCATCGACCAACTCAAGTTGCAGCGGCATTTTACCGACAGCATGGGTCGCGCAGGACAAACAGGGATCGTAAGCGCGTATCGCCACTTCCAGGTTGTTCAACAACGGTTCGGTCAGCTCCCGGCCTGACAAATATTCCGCCGCCACTTGCCGCACCGATTCGTTCATCGCCATGTTGTTACTGGTGGTCGAGACGATCAGGTTGGCTTTGGTGACGATGTCGTTTTCATCAACTTGATAGTGATGGAACAAGGTGCCGCGCGGTGCTTCAATCACACCCACGCCTTCATAACGCTTTTCGCCTTGCGCGACCAGATCAGACCCCATGATGTCCGGGTCATTGAGCAACTGTTTAATGCTTTCGGCGCAATGCAGGACTTCAATCAAACGCGTCCAGTGAAATGCCAGGGTGCTATGCACCATCGCCTCGCCGCTGTGCGCTTTAAACTCGACGCGGGCGGCTTCCGCCAACGGCGTGTCGATATAGTCGCAGTTATTGACCCGCGCCAAAGGCCCGACCCGATACCAGCCTTGTTCCTGCCCCAGTGACAGCAGGTACGGAAATTTCATGTAGGTCCATGAGCGGACTTCTTCATGGATATAATCGTTATATTTGCAATAATCGATATGATCCATAATGGTTTCGCCGTGCTCATTCTTGGCGCGGATGCCGCCGTGATAAAGCTCCAGCGCGCCGTCCGGTTTGGTCAACCCCAGGTAATTGGTGCGTATAGTGGCAAAATCATCGTAATAAGGCAGGTTGGAGCAATGCACTTTTTTTATCAGCGCGACCGAACCTTCCGCCCAGGTTATCATCTGATCGATGTCTTCCAACAGATAATCGCGCTCGGCTTTAGTCAGTGATTTATTCATGCCCCCGGCAATCGCGCCGGTGCCGTGAATACGTTTGCCCGACACCATGCGGATGACTTCCTGTCCGTATTTGCGCAGTTTGACACCCTGTACGCCGATTTCGGGATATTCGCTCAATACCGCAACAATCGAACGCTTACTGATGTCGCTTTCAAAACCGAACAATAAATCCGGGCTGGATAAATGAAAGAAATGCAGGGCGTGGGATTGCAGCACTTGCCCGAAATGCAGCAAGCGTCTTAATTTGTCCGCTGAAACGGGCAGGTTTTCAGGATCGATGCCGACCAGCTGATCTATGGCTTTGGCGGCGGCTAAATGATGACTGACCGGGCAGATACCGCACAAACGCTGCACCAAAACCGGCAACTCCCAATACGGCCTGCCTTGAATAAACCGCTCAAAACCTCGAAACTCAACGATATGCAACCTGGCTTGCTGGACTTTGTTATCTGCATCCAGCAATAACGTGACTTTGCCGTGCCCTTCAACGCGCGAGACAGGATCGACGACAACACGTTTTAAACTGTCCCGGTTTTCAGCTGTTTCTAAATGTTCGTACATGATTTTTCTCGTATTTTGTAGGTCGGGTTAGCGATAGCGTAGCCCGACAATTGCCGCTTCGATGTGTTGCGTTACGCTACCGCTCCGCAATTGCTCCTGCATTGCCCTACCTCCTGCATCCATGCAGTCGTAACCCAACCTACTACATTGCTATCAGGACTCAATCGTAATGAACCAACTCATAAGGCAAGGATGGTTCGCGCCCTTCAATCAAATCGGTCAGGAATTTCCAGAACACGTCCGCTGATGGCGGACAGCCGGGCAGGTAATAATCGATTTTGACGATTTCATGTATCGGGTGTACCTGATTCAACAGCAACGGTAATTCTATATCGCTGGGAATCTGCGGATTTTCCACGCCAATACCGTCCAAATATGCCTCATTCAGGCATTCTTCGAGCGGAATATGATTACGCATGGCGGGCAGTCCGCCGTTAATTGCGCAGGCCCCAACCGCAACCAGGATTTTGCAGTTATTACGAAACTCCCGTAAGACATGCACGTTTTCGGAATTGCATACGCCGCCTTCAATCAGGCCTATGTCGCAGTTCGTGCAGTGTTCTATATCGGTAATCGGCGAGCGGTCGAACTCGACAACTTCAACCAGTTGCAACATCCGCTCGTCTATATCTAAAAACGACATGTGACAACCGAAGCAGCCTGCCAGCGATGTTGTTGCTACTCTAATTTTATTCGCCATTTTTAATATTCTCCGTGCCGACTGCCATGGATGGCGGAAGTGCCGCAACCAGTCGGGAACCGGATGCGGCCAAACTCACTTGATCGATTTCTTTATGATCATAAATACGCTCGCCAATCGGCACCTGATAACCGGTACGCTTAATCAAAATTGCGCCGGTCGGACAGATGTGCGCCGCGTGATCCGTCGCTGCCATGTCGGTATCTTTCAACAAGCCGCTTTCTGCATTTACGATCAAATGCTTGTGGATGCCTCGCCCGCTGATCGCAAACACGTCCTTGCCGTCTTTTTCGTGACTGGCGCGAACGCACAGCGTGCAAAAAATGCAGCGGTTATGGTCGATCATCACCTCGGGATGAGAGGCATCCACTTCCCGCTCCGGGTAAAACGCCGGAAAGTGGTTGTCGAGCATGTTCAAATGATAGGCGACAGCTTGCAGCTGGCAGTTACCGGTTTTTTCGCAGCCTGGGCACAAATGGTTGCCTTCCACAAACAGCATCTGGGTGATTCTTTTCCGGTCGTCGATCAGCTCCTGGGTTTCATTCAGCACCTCCTGACCGTCCATTGCCGGATAGGTGCAAGCCGAACAGTTGCGCCCGTTTACTTTTACCGTACACAGCTTGCAGCTGCCGTGTGGGGTAAATTCCGGCTGATGACATAAGTGCGGAATATAGACTCCGGCCGCCATCGCGGCATCCATGATGGTCTGACCGTCTTCAAAAGGGATGACTTTTCCATCGATGGTAATTGTCTTACTCATGTTCATTCTCCGACTGCCATGGATGGTGGAAGTGACGCAACCGGTCGGGAACCGGATGCGTCCGTCTGAGCCAAATGCGCGCCGGCATCATCACGATTCGCCATACGCCGCGCCGTTTCCAACGCGCCGTCCAAATCGAATCCCGGTTCAAAACTGATTTCTTTTAATCGGCTTTGGTACAAATCAGGGTAGCGCTCCAGTGTTGTTAATATCGGATTCGCAGCCGTTTGGCCGAGACCGCAATGACTATAGTTTTTGACCAGCTGGCACAATTTTTCAAGCGCCACCACATCGCCCGCCGAACCGTGACCTTCGACTATCTTGTCGATCTGTTTTTGCAGCAACGAAGTACCTACCCGACAAGGCGTACAAAATCCACAGCTTTCATGCGCAAAAAAATGCGCGAAGTTATGAACCATGTCGAGAATGTTACGACTGGAGTTGAAGATAATGAATGACCCACCCGTGGCCAAATCTTCGAAAGCCAGCTTGCGGTCGAACTCCTGATTGGAAATAAAGGTTCCCGATGGTCCGCCGACCTGCACACCGAGCACATCGTCCGCCCCGCAATCATTTAAGACGGTTTGGATTATCGTGCCGAACGGATATTCATAGATGCCGGGACGCACGCAATCCCCGCTGATACTGAGTATCTTGGTGCCTTTAGATTTTTCAGTGCCGATATTTGCAAACCAGTCGCTGCCATTGACCGCAATGCCGGCCGCCGCCAGAAACGTTTCCACGTTATTGACTACGGTCGGTTTACCCAAATAGCCCTGAGTGACAGGATAAGGCGGGCGATTGCGCGGAATACCGGCTTTGCCTTCCAGCGACTCGATCAACGCTGATTCTTCACCGCAAATATAAGCGCCCGCACCCAAGCAGATTTCAATATCGAAATCCAAGCCTGTGTCCAAAATATTATTGCCTAGTAAACTGTTCTGACGACGTTGAGCCAAAATACTTTGCAGCTTGTCGTAAAGATGTAAATACTCGCCGCGCAAATACAAAAATCCCTGTTTGGCTCCGATAATCGCGGCACACACCGTCATGCCTTCAAAAACCTGATCCGCATAGGCGTTTAGCAACACCCTGTCCTTAAACGTGCCGGGCTCGCCCTCATCCGCATTGCAAACCACGTAGCGCTCAGTCTGCTGCTCTTCCGAACAGAATTGCCACTTGATCGCCGTTTTAAATCCGGCGCCGCCCCGGCCTCTCAACCCCGAGTAGTCAATTTCTTTCAGCGTTTCCTTGATGCCTCGTTTAAAAGCCGATCTAAGCGCCGCGCCTTGTTCAATCTGTTGATTCAGCAGTAAGCCGGATTTATAAATATTGTCATCTACCTGAAATAGCTCCTCAGGCCATTCGCCCAAGGGTTTTTGTTGATTAATCAGCTCTGCGATTTTATCAATTCCGGACTGGTCCAAGCGGGTCAATGCAAGGCCGTTAACCAAACCGGCCGGACCCTGATCGCACATGCCGGTACATGAAGTATTATCCAGGCTGACCACGCCATCTTCCCGGACCTCGCCAACGGCAACATCCAACTTCTTTGCCAGATAATCGAGCAAGCTTTTCTTGCCCAACATATGATCCGTTATTGAATCGCTGATCAATAGCTCATATTGCCCTCTGGGGACCAGATGAAAAAAACTGTAGAATTCAGCGACGCCGATGATTTGCGTCCGGGGAATGTTTAGCAAGCCGGACAGCTGTTCTATCGCTGCCTCCGGTATATAATGATAACGGGATTGGATCCGTCTTAGAATCTGCAACAAATGCGTTGCCTGATAATGGCTGTTTTCTGCGATACCCTGAATAAACTGTCTCACTTTATCTCCCTGGCCTTATCTTTCTGGATGTTTGTGGATATGATACTAGTGGATTATTACATTAAAGCTGCTATTCCCTTACAAAGTCTAACTATATCCCACTATCCTGGATAAACCAATAACTCGGTGAAGACTTTTCGACGCTGATTGACGGACAAATACTCATGGCCAAAAAACCGACTTCTTTTAAAGCGGCATTATCATTCTCAAGCCGCACTATCGCTCACTTTTACAGCCAGATTGAGCAGCAAAAACAGGTATTACAGCGTATTCATGAGGTATTGCCGGCGACGATAGCCCAGCATGCACTACACTGTGTTGTTAATGGCAAGAAACTGCTGGTTTATACCGATACGGCTGCCTGGGCGTCGCAACTGCGCTTTTATAACAGCGCGATTCTCGCCGCTATCGCTCCGGTAACCCGGGATTCGGTCTCGATTATGCAGATTAAAGTTAGAGTAGAGACGTTGCAGACAGCGTCTCCGAGCAGGAAACCGAACATTCCTTCGGCAGAAAAAATAGAGTTCATCCATAACCACAGCCTGACTGTTTCGGATGAGCAATTGAAGTTGGCGCTACTGAGATTAAGTACAACGCTCGCGAAACTGTCGAAGCATCAAGCCCCGGCCTGATAAATCAGCCAGGTGCTTGGCGCTCGCAGCCGCCTTATGCAGCAGGTCTGGGTGACTCGGCAGAACGCATGAAAGAAATCGGGGCGTTTTCTTCATCGTCAAAGGTAACCATTTCCCAGGCATCTTTATCATTTAATAAAGCGCGGAGTAATTTATTGTTCAAGCCGTGGCCCGATTTATAACCGGTAAACTCGCCAATCAAGCTATGCCCCAGAAGGTATAAGTCGCCTATCGCATCAAGAATTTTATGCTTAACAAATTCATCTGCATAGCGCAGACCGTCTTCATTGATAACCTTATCATCATCAACCACGATGGCATTATCAAGACTTCCACCCAAAGCCAGGTTATTTTGCCGCAGCATCTCAATGTCTTTCATGAAGCCGAAAGTTCTGGCTCGACTCACTTCCTTGACGAAAGTAGTCGATGAAAAATCCATGGTGGCGGTTTTCACATGCTCTTCAAAAGCCGGGTGTTCAAAATCAATCGTAAAAGTGACCTTGAATCCTTCAAAGGGTTCAAAAGCAGCCCATTTATCACCGTCTTCAACTCTTACGCTACGCTTTATGCGGATATACTGTTTCGGACTGTCCTGTTCTTCGACCCCGGCAGACTGGAGCAAAAATACAAAAGGCCCGGCACTGCCATCCATAATCGGAACCTCTGCGGCGCTGACATCGATAATCGCATTGTCTATACCTAATCCGGCAAAAGCCGAAAGCAAATGTTCTATGGTTGAAATTTTCACATCGCCCGCAACCAGGGTTGTCGAGAGCATAGTTTCGCCAACATTTTCCGGCGTTGCTTCAATGGTCACCGGAGTTTCCAAATCGACTCTGCGAAACCGGATCCCTGTATTCGCTTCAGCCGGGCGTAAAGTTAAATAAACTTTATCGCCCGTGTGTAGCCCTACACCTGTTGCCCTGATTGTGTTTTTTAAAGTTCGCTGTTTAATCATAAAATCAATAACGCTAAGTAAAGAGGGCAAAAAGCGCAAATCTTATCACAATCAGCCTCCAAAATGGAGACTGATTCCATTGTTACCCGCACTCGTTAGTCAGCTTGACGCCTTAAAAAAGCCGGAATATCCAGATAATCTAAATCCATGTCTTTTTTAGGTTGAGCTCCAAAACGGGTTTCTCTGCCTTCAGTTTTGTTTTGACGCATCACCGTAGGTTTATCCAGGCCTTCATAACTGACTTCACCGGCCACATTTTGATTAACGTATCCGGCTGTCGCTTTCGGCGCAAGTTTAACCACTCGGGACGGCAAGCCCATTCCTGTTGCAACAACAGTCACTTTAATCTCATCGCCTAACTCGGGATTAATCGACATGCCGATTTTGATAACCGCATCCTCAGAAGCAAACTCGTGGACAATATTACCCACCTCATCGAACTCTGCAATGCCCATATCGGCGGCGGAAATATTAACCAAAATGCCGCGCGCACCTTGTAAATTAATGTCCTCCAACAATGGACAGGCAATAGCTTTCTCAGCCGCTTCACGCGCCCGATATTCGCCTTTTGCCGAGCCTGTACCCATAATTGCAGCACCCATGCCGGACATGACCGTTCTGACATCCGCAAAATCGACGTTAATCATACCGGGATGAACGATAAGCTCGGTAATGCCCTGCACAGCATCCAATAACACATCGTTAGCTGCTTTAAATGCATTAACCAACGATACATCGTTGCCCAGTACCGGTAATAATTTTTGATTCGGGATGATGATCAATGAATCAACAAACCGTTCAAGCTCGGCTATACCCAGCTCCGCAGTTGCCAATTTCTTTTTGCCTTCAAATGAAAACGGTTTGGTCACCACGGCAACCGTCAAAATGCCCATGCTTCTGGCAATTTCGGCAATCACAGGAATCGCACCGGTACCGGTACCGCCGCCCATCCCTGCCGTCAGGAACACCATATCGGCGCCCTGTAAAACTTCCCTGATACGCTCTTTGTTTTCGTCGGCGGCCATTCTTCCAACTTCCGGATTGGTACCTGCGCCCAGACCCTTGGTTAATTCAACGCCTAACTGGATAATCGTATCGATGTTTAACTTTCTTAATGCCTGCGCATCGGTATTTGCACAGATAAACTCAACGCCCTCCACAAGACTGCCCACCATGTGGCTAACCGCATTGCCACCGCCGCCGCCAACACCAATAACTTTGATGACCGCATGTTCATTGCTCATATCCATTAATTCATATTTCATTGCCATTGCCGCTGCCCCTTAATTATTTACAAAACTATTAGAAATTACCCTGAAACCAATTTTTCATTCTTGAGAACACGCTGGGGCCGTCAGAATCAATGCCCCTGCCAACACCCTGGTGTTCTTTTCCGTACATTAATAAACCGACTCCTGTAGAGTGAATCGGATTTTTCACCACCTCGGTTAACCCTGTCACATTTTGCGGCCCACCCATACGCACCGGCATATGGAAAATTTCTTCCGCCAAATCGATCAATCCCATTACTTTTGAACTGCCGCCCGTTAACACTATCCCGGCGGCAATTAATTCTTCATACCCGCTACGCCTTAATTCCGACTGAACCAGCAGCATTAATTCTTCATAGCGAGGCTCAATAATCTCTGCCAGATTTTGCGTTGAAATCTTGCGCGGCGCTCTATCGCCGATACTGGGCACCTCGATAATTTCATCCACATTCGCCAGCTGCGTTAAGGCACAGGCATATTTTCGCTTAATATCCTCGGCATTAAGCGTCGGCGTACGCAACGCGACAGCAATATCATTGGTCACCTGATCGCCCGCTATGGGGATCACCGCGGTATGTTTTATGGCGCCTTCTACAAAAATCGCAATATCCGTGGTGCCGCCGCCGATATCAATCAGGCAAACACCCAATTCTTTTTCATCATCGGTCAACACCGAATTGCAGGATGCCAATTGCTCCAACACGATGTCATCAACTTCCAGACCGCAGCGCCGGATGCATTTGACGATATTTTGCGAAGCGCTGACACTGCCGGTGACCATGTGAACCTTGGCCTCCAGACGAATACCCGACATCCCGATCGGCTCCTTGATACCTTCCTGAAGATCGATCACAAACTCCTGTGGCAAAATATGCAGGATTTTCTGATCCGCAGGAATTGCCACCGCGCGAGCGGAATCAATCACCCTGTCTATATCATACTGAGTCACTTCCTTGTCCTTAATAGCCACGATGCCGTGAGAATTAAGGCTTCTGATATGACTGCCCGCAATGCCCGCATAAACCGACCTGATCTGGCATCCGGCCATTAATTCAGCTTCTTCAATAGCGCGCTGTATCGATTGCACCGTCGATTCCAGATTTACCACAACCCCTTTTTTCAGACCGCGCGATGGTGTTGATCCAATGCCTATTATTTCTATATTGCCATCACTGGTAAGTTCACCAACAATAGCCGCGACCTTTGACGTACCGATGTCCAGCCCGACTATTAAATTACGCTCTGTTTTTTTCGCCATTTTGTTTACTCTGTGTCACTCTTATAAGATTAACCATCTATTTCATGTTGCGGATTGGCAATTTTCTTCCAGTCAATTTCTTCAGTTTCAGGCTTCCATGAAACCGCATATCCGTTGGGATACCTCAAATCGACTATTGCTATTTTTTCAACCTGTTCTTGTCCTAATACGTCCAGCGTTTTCAAAAACCGTTGTAATTTCTTTAACTGTTCATTTCGTCCCAACAGTATTTCCAAGCCCGTTGTTAATTTAATCTTCCATGCCCACCGATCGTTAATCGTAAACTCCGCCATTTTCATGGACTGATCCGCTAGTGCCGTGTTAACGCCCTTCATTATTTCCAGCGTCTTCACCTGTTGCAGCTCAGGTCCTTGCAATATGGGCAAGTTTTTAAATTGGTCTATATTCTTCGGTGTAATTATCTCGCCCCGCGCGCTGACCAGGCTTTGTTGACCCCACCGCACATAAGGCTTCTTTTCACGTATCTTTATGTCTATCGCATCAGGCCAGACTCGTTTAACCGTAACGGTATCGACCCAGGTCAATTGCGAAACAGCTTGATGAATGGCCTGCATATCGGCATCGAAAAAACCGGTCATCACCAAAGGCTGCAAAGCCGTCTTTATCTCGTCCTTACTGAGATATTGAAAAACTCCTTCGGTACGCACATATTTAATCGGGATGCGCTTAACGCCGTAACCCGTCACCCAGACCAAACCCGCCAACAGCAATACGGTCATCATGATTTTTACCGCGCCCATCACAAACTTGCCTGGAGCCGGCTTGCACTTGCCCGTAAAAGTGCATGACGGGAATAGCTATGCATGACCCATTACCCGCAACTGGTTTCCAAAATACGCCAAACCAATTCTTCAAAATCCATACCCGCCTGCCTGGCCGCCATCGGCACCAAGCTGTGGTCGGTCATGCCGGGGACGGTGTTAACTTCAATCAACTGGTACTGCCCCAAGTCGTCGATAAACACATCCACTCTTCCCCAACCTTTAACGCCAACTACCTTGCAGGCCGTTACCGCCAAATCCCTTATAAACAATTCCTGGTCCTGACTCAGGCCGCAAGGACAATGATATTGCGTCGTCGTTGCCTGATATTTTGCTTCGTAATCATAAAATGTATTGGGCGTTTCCAGGCGAATAACCGGCAATGCCTCGCCATCCAACACCGCAACGGTATATTCCTTACCGGTAACCCAGGCTTCCGCATAGACATCGCAACGATATTTCGCCGCAACGCTCAGAGCCGTCAACAACTCATCCCGATTGCTTGCCTTGCTCATGCCGATGCTGGAACCTTCCTGTGCCGGTTTGACGATAACCGGGAAACCCAACTTTTCAATGCAATCGTCAAGATCAGATTCGTCTTTCAATAAACACCATTTTGGCGTAACCAAGCCGTAACCCTGCCAGCACAACTTGGTTCGAAGCTTATCCATAGTCAATGCCGATGCCATCACGCCGCTACCGGTATAGGGAATATCCAATACTTCCAGAACCCCTTGCAGCACGCCATCTTCGCCGCCGCGGCCGTGGATAATGTTGAATACCCGGTCAAACTTCTGTCCTGCCAACGCTTCAATCGGGCTACCCGTTACATCAATGGCAATCGCATCCACGCCTTTACGTTTCAAAGCTTCGTAAACGGCCGCCCCGCTTCTTAACGAAACCTCCCTTTCCGCCGCCGAACCGCCCATCATTACCGCGACACGGCCGAATTGCTCAGGCTTGTTTAACTCCACTGCTTTCATATTGCTTCACCTACCATACAAACTTCAGTCTGCAAGGCTATCCCCTGCTGCTGTTCCACTTTATCCTGTACATAATGAATGAGGGCTTCGATATCCGCTGCCGTTGCATTGCCGGTATTGACAATAAAATTCGCATGTTTTTCCGACACACAAGCACCGCCGATCGCGTAGCCTTTTAAACCGGTCTGCTCTATCAACCTTGCCGCATAATCGCCTTCCGGGTTTTTAAATACCGACCCGCAACTGGGCTGATTGGTCGGCTGCGTCGCCCCCCGTTTTTCCAATAGACCTTTTATTTTCTGCTGGCTCACTGCGGTATCGCCTTGCTGTAAAATCAACAGGCAAGCCAGGAACCACTCGTTTTCAAAGCCCTTTACAGACCGATAACTCACCTTAAAATCCTCAGGCTTTCTATGGGTTACGTTACCCGACGCATCCAGCATTTCCACGCTTTTAACGATAGCCCAGGTTTCCCCGCCAAAAGCTCCGGCATTCATTTTTAAGGCTCCGCCCATGGTTCCGGGTATGCCCGCCAAAAACTCTGCTCCGGTTAAGCCCCGCTCTCCACAAAAGCGCGCCACATGTGCGCAGGGAACCCCCGCTTCAACATAAACCGAGCCGTCACCGGTCAAGCTCATCTCTTTTAATCGTCCCTTGGTATTAATCACCGTACCGCGTATACCGCCATCCCTGATTAATAAATTACTACCCAGCCCCATCCAAAACACCGGCTCGGATTCAGGCCGCGTCTTTATAAATGCGATCAAGTCCTGCCGGTCTTCCGGGATATACAGCTGATCGGCCGGGCCGCCAACTCGCCAACTGGTATATTTCGCCAGTTTTTCATGCTTTAGCAAACGGCCTTTCGGTAATTGCTCCTGCGTCGATGAAGTCGTCATTTCAATGGTCATTTCTTGTAGAGACCCTGCTCTACAACGTCTCCACAAAACATAGTAGATATTTCATAAAACATCATTTCAAAACAATAACTTATTAACACTTGCATAATTTATTAAGTAATCGATTTAACTGGTAAATATCAACAAAATATTAGTACGATCTGTCTATTTTTAAGGGGATTGCCAATAATGTATGACAACACTCCCCCATTTTAAGATTTAGCGATATTAATGTACGGCATTAACCTGCAGAAATACATACGCAAAACCACCTAGTCCATACTGACATCCTAATAAAAGTCATTATAAAACAATACCTTATTGATTTAAAAGTAAGTTACTTTTACTTATTTAACATGCCAAAGCGAGAGTAGCTGCCAACAACTGCGGCAACTGTGCGGCAATCTGCCCGACATTGCCTGCGCCCATGGTCAAGATCACATCATCGGCTAAGACGATACCCGCCAATATTTGCGGCAATTCTTCCCAGTTTTCGACAAAGACCGGATCAACTTGTCCGCGCACACGGATGGCCCTGCTTAATGCCCGGCCATCCGCGCCTGGAATCGCCGTTTCACCTGCGGCATAAACGTCCATCAGGATCAACACATCAACGGTAGACAGCACTTGCACGAAATCTTCGAATAAGTCCCTGGTCCGGGTATACCGGTGCGGCTGGAACACAATGACTGAGCGCCGATCCGGCCAAGCCTGACGCAAGGCTTCAAGCGTCGCAGCAATCTCGCGCGGATGATGTCCATAGTCGTCAACCAGTGTCAGTTTGCCCTCATCCATCGGCAAGTCACCGTTAAGTTGAAAACGCCTGCCTATGCCTTTAAATGCCCCCAAACTCTTGATAATGGCGACATCGTCCACTGCCAGTTTGGTTGCGACACTAATAGCGGCAAGCGCATTGAGCATGTTATGCCAGCCCGGCATATTCAGCGTAACCTGCAACGGCGGATAGTCACCTCTTCGTATCACATCAAAAGAAGTATGCATGCCTTCTTGTTTAATATTGACCGCACGTACATCGGCATCTTCATGGACGCCGTAAGTCGTGACCGGCTTGGATATTTCCGGCAGGATCGCCCTGACGCCTTCGTCATCCAGACACATCACCGCCAGTCCGTAGAAAGGAAGATGATGTAAAAACTCTTTAAACGTGTCTTTTAAGCGCTGATAACTGCCTTCATAGGTCGCCATATGATCCTGATCAATATTGGTGACTATCGCCATCATCGGCTGCAAATATAAAAATGAAGCGTCGCTTTCATCGGCTTCGGCGACCAAGTAATGTCCTAAACCTAATTTGGCATTGCTGCCTGCGCTGTTTAAGCGTCCGCCGATCACAAAGGTTGGATCAAGCCCGCCTTCGGCCAGAATACTTGCAGTCAAACTGGTGGTTGTGGTTTTGCCATGGGTTCCGGCAACAGCTATGCCGAACCTGAAACGCATCAACTCAGCCAGCATTTCCGCGCGCGGAATTACCGGTATTCTTTGAATATAAGCTTCGTCAATTTCTTCATTGCTACGGTCGATCGCGCTGGAAGCCACCACTACATCGACCTTGGCTATATTTTCCCGTTTATGCCCGATGTTGATGGTCACGCCCAAATCGGCCAGTCTTTCTGTCACCGCGCTTTCTTTGATGTCCGAACCCGAGACTTGATAACCGAGGTTCGATAATACCTCGGCAATGCCGCTCATACCGGTTCCGCCTATGCCGACAAAATGTATCCGGTCGATGCTGCCTAATGCTTTGGTCGGCATCTGACTGTTAGGAAGGTTCATAGCCCCACCTCGGCCATGCAAACACCGGCAACAACTTCCGTCGCATCCAAACGTGCGTATTCTTTTGCAGTTTTACTCATGACATCCAATTGCTTAAGTACCTTTGTTATATGTTCTACCAGCGTTGCTGCATTCAAATCTTTTTGCCTCAATATCAGCCCCGCACCGACATCGGCTAAATACCGGGCATTGGCTGTTTGATGGTCATCAATCGCATTCGGCAACGGTATAAAAATGGCCGGAATCCCTGCTGCCGCCACTTCACTGACGGTCATTGCGCCGGATCTGCAAATCACCAGATCCGCCCATTGATAGGCCGACACCATATCTTCAATAAAGGCATTCACTTCCGCCTTCACGCCTAATTCTTTATACCGGCTCTCGACTTGCTCCTGCATGGCCGTGCCGGTTTGGTGCCTTACTTCTACACCGTTTAATTCGGCCAGAGCCTCAGGCACAACTTCATTCAATATCTGAGCGCCCTGACTGCCGCCGACAACTAATATGTTAATGCCCGGATGCGTTTCTCTGCGTGAAGCGCATTCTACAAATTGTTTTCTTAACGGATTGCCGGTAAATCTGGCATTCAGCTTTTTATTAAAACTGTCCGGAAACGCTTCCAATACCTGATTAGCCATACCCGCCAGCAACCGGTTAGTGGTACCTGGCACCCGGTTCTGCTCATGAATGATCAGCGGTATGCCTAATAGTTTTGCCATCAATCCGCCAGGCCCCGCTACAAACCCGCCCATCCCCAATACCACATCGGGCTTGCGCTTCCGTAATATTTTCACCGCCTGGATGCAGGCCTTTATCAACAACAATACGGCTGTTATTTTCGACAACCAGCCTTTGCCCCGTACACCAGCAACCGACAACCAGTCGATATCTATACCCTGTTCGGGAATCACCCGGCCTTCCAAACCCTTCTGCGTACCCAACCAACTGACCTGCCAGCCTTTTTCGATCAACGTTTGAGCCACCGCCAACGCAGGAAAAACATGTCCGCCGGTTCCTCCAGCCATGATTACGATGCGCTTAGCCATGCCGATTTCTCTTTGGCGTACCGGCATTTATTTCTGCGACTTCACTTTGCACCCGGAATAACAATGCAACCGCACAGCACATGATCATCATGCTGCCGCCGCCATAACTCATCAACGGCAAGGTCAGACCCTTAGTTGGCAAAATCCCCATATTGACGCCCATGTTGACAAATGACTGAAAGCCGAACCAAATCCCCAATCCATAGGCAATAAATGCGGAAAACCGTAGGCCTGCCTGTTCGGCGGCCACTGCTATTGTAAAAGTGCGCCATACCAATACCGAAAATAAACCGATCACGGTAACCACGCCCAACAAACCCAATTCTTCCGCTATCACCGAGAACAAAAAGTCTGTATGAGCTTCGGGTAAATAAAACAATTTTTGCACGCCGCTACCCAAGCCCACGCCCAACCATTCCCCGCGTCCGAACGAAATAAGCGCCTGGACTAATTGAAATCCGGTTTTCAACGGATCAGCCCATGGATCCATAAAACTGGTGACCCGAACCAGACGATAAGGCGAAAAATAAACCAACAACATTGCCAGTACGCCAATGATCAACAGCAGCACTATGAATTGCGATAATCTGGCTCCGGCTAAAAACATGATGCCCATGGCGATCATGATAATAACGACGGCTGAACCGAAATCCGGTTCCAGCAACAACAACAGGCTGGCCACCGAAAACAGCCCCAGCGGTTTAACCAACCCGAAAGCCGCGTTCTGCACCGACTCCTGATATCGGGTGACATACCCGGCCATATAGATGACGGAAAAAAATTTGACCACTTCGGATACTTGTATCCTCATTCCGCCTATCGACAGCCAACGCACACTGCCGTTAACCTTTACGCCGAGACCGGGGATCAGCACAATAATCAGCAGCAGCAATCCCGCTAAAAACAACCGGGGGCCATTCTCTTCCCAGATCCGCATTGGAACTGCCGCCACGATCACGCCGAAAACCAGTCCCAAACCTATGTGCAGCAACTGCCTGACAGGATAATACAAACCGTTACCGGTCATTTTTATACCCAGATGCAATGATGCGGATGCCACCATCACATAGCCGATCAACAATAAACTGGTAGTCACAATCAGCAATACCGGATCAAAATGAAATCGACCGATCCGTGCTCGCGATAATCTCATTTACGACCTCCAAGGAAGGAGGGAGTGTCGCAATTTGTCTGGAACAAATGCGGCCGACCTCCAGGGAGGGAGGAAGCGTCACAATTTGTAAGGAACAAATGTGACCGACCTCCAAGAATAGCGGGAGTGTCGCAATCGGTAAGAAACAGATGCGACCAACTCCGCAGTAGCTGGCTGCTCATATGGCCGCCACGGATGGCGGAAAACTACCGGAGCGGTCAACCAACGCCAATACTGCTTTGGTAAACTTCTCTCCCCTATCCTGATAATTTTTATATTGATCAAGACTGGCGCATGCAGGAGACAGTAAGACGCTTTCGCCGACATCGGCAAGACCCGCTGCAATCTCTACCGCTTGTGCCATATTGTCTGCCGAATAAACAGGGACGCAACCGTTCAGGGCCTGCTTTATCAGGCCCGCGTCCTTACCCATCAACACCACGCTTTTTGCTTTTTCTTTGATTGCGGGCGTCAATTCATTCATGTCGGCGCCTTTCGCGTCGCCACCGGCAATCAAAATTACCTTGCGCGCATAACCCTGTAATGCCGCAACGCAGGCGCCGATATTGGTCGCTTTTGAATCATTAACCCAGGTAACGCCGCGTATTTCCGCAACCCGCTGCATCCTGTGGCTTAACCCTTTAAATATGCGCAAGGCATCGCACATAATCTGTTCATCCAATCCGACAGCCACACCCAAGGCCAATGCCGCCAGGGCATTTGCCGCGTTATGCCTGCCTTCAAGCGGCAATTCAGCCAGCGGCATCAGGCACGCGTCATCGTGCATCAGGTATTCAGTATCGTCCTTGTAGCCAAGATAGAAATCGGCTTTTTTGTTAATCGAGAAGGTAAACACCCTTCTACTGTCATCCCGCATAGCATAGACAACAGGATCATCGGCATTGATGACCATGACGCCATCCCCCCTGAAAACCCTTTGTTTTTCCCGTGCGTATTCGGCCATATCAACATGCCTGTCCAGATGATCGGCACTGACATTGAGTACGGTCGCTGCAACGGCATTCAAGGCTGAAGTTCGCTCCAGTTGAAAGCTTGACAGTTCCAGCACGTAGAGTTGGGCATTTAACGCCAATAAATCCAAAGCCGGTGTCCCCAGATTTCCGCCTACACCCACTTTCATTCCCGTCGCCTTTGCCATTTCACCCAGCATAGTAGTCACCGTGCTTTTACCATTGGAGCCGCTGATGGCGACGATGGGGGCATCGACAGAACAGGCGAACAGGTCAATATCGCTGACTATTTTCGAACCATTGGCAATGGCTTTCATTATCGCCTGTTCATTCAGCGACACGCCGGGACTGACCACCAGATGCGTCGCCACTTTAAACGCGGCCTCGTCAAATCCGCCGGTAAACACCGGCGTATCGGGCATTTGCTGAAAAAACTCATCCATCATCGGCGGCTTGCCGCGACTATCGATAATGGCGAAGTTAAAGTTTAAGCCTTGCAAATAATGCGCAACCGAAATTCCCGTATTGCCAAGACCCACAACCAAAACCTTGGCCGTTTCCGGGTCCAAAGCAAAATTCTTTTTTAACAATGCGGTAATGGCTGCATTGCTTACAGAATCATGGACAGAGGCGTGGGCTTTATTCATTGCTTATCTCAGCTTCAAGGTAGCCAAACCGATCAGCACCAGAATGACGGTAATAATCCAGAATCGCACGATAACCCGAGGTTCCGGCCAGCCTTTCAATTCAAAATGATGATGTATCGGCGCCATACGAAAAACACGCTTTCCGGTCATTTTGAAAGAGGCCACCTGAATAATCACCGATACCGTTTCCATGACAAATACACCGCCCATAATCATCAGTACGATTTCCTGCCTGACCAGCACCGCCAATACGCCTAAAGCTGCGCCCAGCGCCAGCGCGCCGACATCGCCCATGAATACCATCGCGGGATAGGCGTTAAACCACAAAAAACCCAATCCGGCACCGACCAATGCGGCACAAAATACGATGAGTTCCCCTGCATTAGGCAAATAGGGTATTGCCAAATATTGCGAAAAAGTCACATGGCCGGATAAATAGGCAAAAATCCCCAGGCCAGCTGCAACCATCACGGTCGGCATAATCGCCAGTCCGTCCAGTCCATCGGTCAAGTTGACTGCGTTGCTGGTTCCAACAATGACAAAATAAGTCAGAACGATATATATCCAGCCCATATTCAGCATGACGTCTTTAAAGAACGGGACAATCAATTGCGTTTCCGCCGGCAGTATTGCGGTTTTGTACAGAAAAACAGCCGCCATTAGACCTATAACGGATTGCCAGGAATATTTGGCTTTAGCCGACAATCCGTCACTGTTGCCCTTGATGACTTTTCTATAATCATCGACAAAACCGATAATGCCGTAACCCATAGTCACCAGCAAAATAACCCAGATATAGCGATTGCCTAGATCAGCCCACAACAGCGTACTGATCGCAATTGCAACCAATATCAAGGCTCCGCCCATGGTAGGCGTACCGGCTTTCTCGTAATGCGATTGAGGGCCCAACTCGCGGATGCTTTGCCCGATCTTGTTGCGGCTTAGCTTCCTGATCATTACCGGCCCGATAATAAAAGAGATAACCAGCGAGGTTAAGGCACCAAGAATGGCGCGAAAGGTCAGGTAATGAAATACCCTGAACCCCCCATCAAAGGTCATCAAATAATCTGCAAAATAAAGTAACATTATTTATTTCCTGAAGTTTTCAACCAATGCGGCCACTACATTCTCCATGCGCTGAGCCCTTGACCCCTTGATCAAAATCGCTTCATCACCTTTGAGTTCTTGCTTTAACATTTCAATTAAATCATGTTGGGTGTCAAAAAAAGTGGCTCCTTCGCCAAAAACCTTTACCGTATTTCCGGCATCGGAACCTACAGCCAGAAGACGCACGACGCCGCTTGATTTAATGAGTTCACCCATTTGTTCATGTATTTTCGGGCTATCCGGCCCCAATTCGCCAAAAGCCCCTAAAACCAGCCAGCGTTTCCCGTCACAGTTAGCCAACACATCCAGTCCCGCTTTCAGTGAGGCCGAATTGGCGTTGTAGGTATCATCGATAACGATATTGCCTAAGCGACTTACCAGCGGTTGCAACCGTCCTGTGACCGGCTTTACGCTTTCCAGCCCCTGTTTAATCTGTTGCAGATCCGTGTCCAGCGCCAGGCATGCCGCAGCGGCCGCCAATGCGTTCACGACATTATGCCGTCCTGCGAGCTTTAGCTTTACCGTCAACTCGCCCTTTGCAGTCACCAATTCAAAGGTAGTGGCGAATGCATGATTTATAATTTCCGTTTTAACGGAATGCGCCGTCACGTCGGCCCGCTCATCTATCCCAAACGAAATGACCTTTCTTGTTCCGGCTATCGATTTCCATGAGTCGAAATAGGCATCATCGCGATTAAGCACCGCCACGCCGTCCTGCTTAAGCGTCTGGATTATTTCCCCTTTCGCTTTGGCGACACCGTCAACGCTGCCGAAACCCTCTATATGCGCGGCGCCCACATTGGTAATAATGGCAACATCAGCCTGCGCATATTGGCTGGTGTATTCAATTTCGCCGGGATGGTTTGCGCCCATCTCGATGACTGCATACCGGTGTTGTTCGTTCAAGCGCAACAAGGTTAAAGGTACGCCGATGTCGTTATTCAAATTGCCTTGGGTAAACAGCGTGTCAGCATTCACACTCAATATTGCCGCCACCATTTCCTTGACGGTGGTTTTGCCGTTGCTGCCGGTAATGCCGACGACAGACACTGCCGCTTTTTTCCGCCAAACGCCTGCCAATTCAGCCAAGGCCAACCGCGTATCGTCAACCACGATATACGGCACCGTTACTGCAACGCCCTGATGTACGATGGCCGCCACAGCCCCTGCTTGTTCAGCTTCGGCCACAAACTCATTGCCGTCGAAATTATGGCCTTTAATCGCCACATAAAGCTGTCCCGGCTTTATCGCTCTTGTATCGATACTGACCGATGAGATGGCAACATCCTCCCCGACCAATTTTCCCTGCACACAGGCTGCAATCTCACTCAGCATCATATTCATCGTTCGCCTTCGACTGCATGGATGCGGGAGGTAGAGTAATGCAGGAGCAATTACCGAGAACCTTGCGCCTATTCAACGCATCGATCACAACCTCTCTGTCGCTAAAAGGTACGCACACGCCATTGCTTTCCTGATATTGCTCATGGCCTTTACCCGCAATCACTATGCAATCGTTTTTAGCCGCGCTTGCCACCACTTTTTGTATCGCCTGTTCTCTGTTTTGAATAACTTCAACCTTCGCTGGTCGCACCGGTTCCATACCGGTTGCGACACTTCCGCCATCCTTGGCAGTCGAACTGCAACCGGCCAAAATATCATTAACTATATCCAGTCCGTTTTCGTAACGCGGGTTGTCATCGGTAATCACCACATGATCCGCCCATTGTTCGGCAATTTTTCCCATTTGCGGACGTTTACCCGTATCCCTGTTTCCGCCACAACCGAAAACCACCCATAAAGCCTGTTTGCAATGCTTGCGCAAACTGGATAAAACCTTGTCCAAGGCATCGGGGGTATGGGCGTAATCCACAAAAATCATTGGATCGGTCCCTGCCCCAAAACGCTCCATGCGGCCATCAACCGGCTTTATACCGGCAAGTTTTTTAACTGCCTCGGCAACTGCTCCATGCGTTGCTCTACCTCCTGCATCCATGCAGTCGTCATCCAACGAAATATCCATGGCCAGCATGACGGTCAAAACGGCCAGGACATTCTCTACATTAAAATCGCCGAACAGAGGCACTTGCACCCGCTGAAGTTCATCCCGAAAACGCACATCAAATTCGATTCCGTCCGTTTTGTGCCGTATATTTTCCGCACTAACACACTCGCCCGAATCCGCTATTTTTCCCTTAACGCTAAATTGCCATAGCTGCACCGATTCGGGTACGGCGGCGATAATCCGCTCGCTGTAATCGCCATCCAAATTCACCGCCGCGAAAGCCAAGCCCGGCTGTTTTAACAACGCCAACTTGGCCTGTACATAAGCGTCCATCGTGCCGTGATAATCCAGATGATCGCGGCTGATATTGGTAAATACTGCGCCTTTAAATGTCACGCCGTTGACCCGGCCTTGCTCCAAACCATGCGATGAAACTTCCATCGCCACGGTGCGCTTTTTATCCTTTAATAATTCAGCCAGTATTTTCTGAATTGCCAAGGCGTCGGGCGTGGTGTTCAACGTCTTGTTAAGCTTGCCCCACTCGCCCCAGCCGAGCGTGCCTATAATCCCGCAGTCATCCAGCATTTGGCTTAAAAACTGACTGCAAGACGTTTTGCCGTTAGTGCCGGTAATGCCGATAACGGTCATAAACTGCGACGGATCGCCGTAAAAACGTGCGGCCAGTTCGCCCAGTTTTAAACCCAGATTTTCCACGGCAATCATCGGTACCAGCGTAGAGCTGTCGCACCGAAAAGCTTCCGCCAGCTGTCGACCATTCCCGGCAGGATCAAAAATGACTGCACAGGCGCCATTATTAATAGCCTGTTCAACATGAGCCAAGCCATGCTGTTTGGCACCGGCCAACGCAACAAAGACATCGCCGCAAACCGACTCCCGACTATCCAAAACCAAGCCGGCGACCGGCATATCGTCCTGCTCTGAAAATGTGGTCAGTCCGATTAATAAGTCTTTCAGCAGCACACCGCTACGCTGATCATTCAGCCCTGTAGTCATATTATTGGCCTTTTCGTGTCAACAAGATGGGCATATTGTCCTGCTGATCAGGAGCAACCTCCAACACTCTCAAAGCCCCCGCCATCACTTTGGAAAATACCGGGGCCGAGACTATCCCCCCGTAGTATTGGCCTGCAGAAGGCTCATCAACCATGACCACGATAATCAATCGCGGATTCTTGGCAGGTGCCATGCCCGCAAAAACAGAAAAATAACTTTTCTCGACATACCCGCCCGCACCGGCTTTTTTTACCGTCCCGGTTTTACCGGCTGCGCTGTAGCCATCGACTCTGCCCTCGTAAGCGGTACCGTCTTTCATAAGCACCGTTTCCAGCATGGCTCTGACTCTCTTGGCCGTTTTGGCTGAAAACACCCGCTGTTGATCAACATCTTCATCCCGCCTTAACAGGCTAACCGAGTGTAAGATGCCGTCGTCTGCCAATGCCGTATAGGCTCTTGCCAACTGGAGCGCAGAGGTGCTTACTCCATAGCCGAATGACAAAGTCGCCCTATCAAATTCGTGCCAGCTTTGGTAATCAAGCAAGCTTCCGCTGGCTTCTCCGGGAAAGCCGGAACCGGCGGCAACGCCAAAACCGAGCTTATTGTAAATTCCCCAAAAATATTCCGGCGGCATTCGCAATGCCATTTGACTGACCGCAACATTGCTGGATTTTTTCAGCACGCCTGTTAAATCCAGCGTTCCGTAATTATGTACATCCTTAACCAGATGATTCCCAACCTGATAAAAACCGTGGGTTTCAAAAACCTCATTTGGCTTGACATATCCCCCGTCCAGCGCAGCCGCGACAACGAATGGCTTGACCGTCGATCCAGGCTCGAATACATCGGTTAACGATCTGTTCCTGTACAGGCTTTCCTTTAAACTTTTCCTGCTATTCGGGTTAAATGACGGCTGATTCACTGCCGCCAGAATTTCCCCGCTCTTTGCATCCAACACCACCAGCGCGGCTGATTTTGCCTTGTTAAGGTTAACGGCCAGCTGCAACTCCCGATACGCCAAGTACTGGATGCGTTGATCAATGCTTAGCTCCAGACTCCGGCCTGCAACCGGCTCCTTTATATTTTCTACATCTTCAATAATTCGACGCTGTCCATCCCTGATAACCCGCTTGCTGCCTGGAATTCCCTTTAATGATTTTTCATATCCCGATTCAAGTCCCGCCTGACCAATATCATCAATATCGGTAAAACCGACTAAGTGCGCGGAAACCTCTCCTGCCGGATAAAAACGCTTGAATTCGCGCTCGAAATAAATGCCGGCAAGCTTTAATGCCTTGACCTGGTCGGCAACCACAGGGCTGATCTGGCGGGCAATATACGCAAACTGCCTGTGCGTATCGCCCTTAACCAGTTCATTGACTTTTCCCTTCGGCAAATTTAACAACTTTTCCATTTGCCTGATTTCGTTTTCTTTTGTTGATTCCACCTCTTGCGGATTCATCCAAATGGACTCGACGGGCGTACTGATTGCCAACGGCGCTCCATTTCTATCCTTTATCATGCCCCTGTATGCCGAAACCGGCACATCACTGACATGACGCATATCTCCCTGATCTTTAAGAAACTGTTTATTCAACACCTGCAAATCGACAGCCCGACCCACCAGCACCGCCATACAAGCCATTATAAAAACGACTACTATTTTCCTGCGACCGCCATGGATGGTAGAAGTATCGCCATCGGCAGAGAACCGATGCGACCGCCCTGAAAAATTGCCGACCGGCTTGTTTGCCCTGTTTCTGCTTTGAAAATGTATCATTTACGGTTTTATATAAATGATTTTTTCCCGCAATGGCATAACCAGTTTCAATTGTTCCCGCGCCACTTGCTCTACCCGATTCTGTTCTGCCAAGGTTGTCAGCTCCAATTGCAGCTGCCCCCATTCCACTTCATACTGATCCAGCGCTCTTTCTTGCTTTTGGATCTCAATAAAAATTAATCGCGACTGATATTTGCTGTAAATTACGACCAGAGCGGATACCAACAACACCAATATCAACCCAGCCATCCCTAAATAGCGACTTGTTGCCACTTAGACTCTCTCGGCTACGCGCATGACTGCGCTTCGTGCCCTTGGATTCTGAGCAATTTCTTGCGCGCCTGCTTTTAAGGCTTTACCTGTTATCTTCAAGATACCCTTAGCTATATCGATTTCTTTAATGGGTAATTTGCCGGGATTATATTTGGCTCCGGACTCAGCCCTGATAAAGCGTTTAACGATTCGGTCTTCCAATGAATGGAAAGAGATAACTACCAATCGCCCACCGGGTTTCAAAATCTGGGCGGACTGTTGCAAAACAGCCTTTAACTCATCCAACTCGCTATTGATTTCGATACGGATTGCCTGAAAACTGCGGGTTGCCGGATGCTTGTGTTTCTCTTTGCCCGGCACTACGTCTTCAATTAACTTTGCCAATTCTCTGGTTGTTGTAATTGGCGATACGGCTCTTTTTTCAACAATCGCGCGAGCGATGCGCCGCGCGAACCGCTCCTCGCCGTATTCAAATAAAACCTTAACCAGCTCTTTTTCATCAACAGCGGCCAGCCACTGTTCCGCCGTAACACCTGAATTGCCATCCATCCGCATATCCAAGGGTCCGTCGCGCAAAAAGCTAAAGCCTCTTTCCGGATTATCCAATTGAGGCGACGACACACCCAGGTCCATCAATATACCGTCAACTTTTCCAGCTAAACCCTCACTTACAACTATATTTTCCAGCTCAGAAAAAGGTGTATGTTTCAACTTAAACCGCTTATCTTCGAGCATGGCTTGCGCATAATCAGAGCTAATCGCATCCAAGTCTCGATCAAATGCCAACAATCGCCCGGATGGTCCCAGTAAATTTAAAATTCCCTGACTGTGTCCGCCTCGACCAAAAGTGCAATCCAGATAAACGCCGTTTTCTTTAATAGCCAACTGCTGCAAAGCTTCTGCAAACATAACGGGCAAATGTTCCACTAACAAATCTCCCGCATTAAAATGATAATGAGCCTAAATCTTCCAACCCTTCATTATCGTCACCATCCAGCCATTCACTTTCCTTTGCACCCCAGGCTTCTTCATTCCAGAGTTCAAATTTATTGAGTTGACCAACCAAGACAATTTTCTTGTCCACATTTGCAAATGTTCTCAACTTTTCCGGCAGCAGCAGACGCCCCTGACCATCCATTTCACATTCAGATGCATTACCGATAACAAACCGTCTTAACTTACCGGCCATTTTATTTAAAGTAGGTAATTTACTGATTGTTTGCTCAAGCTTTTCCCACTCAGGCATCGGATAAAGCCACAAGCAACCATTCTCTCCAACACATCGTTCATTTACAGCGACCGTAACAACCATCTGACACTCGCAACAATCCTGCAACTCCTCCCGGTAACGGGTAGGAATAGCAAGACGCCCCTTGCCATCTAAGTTGATTGAACTAATGCCTCGAAACAAGATTTACCCCGGATACCCAAAAAAAACCATTTTTTCCCATTTTTCTCCACTTGTGTCCACTATAGATTTCAAATAACCCCTAGTCAAGGACGATTTCATGTTGGATTCTTTCTTTTTCGACAATGACTTACATCACCATCAGAATGGACTATAACCACACAAAAAATGGAAAAATAATTCCCATTCTTTATCAACAAAATGTGTAATCTTGGTGAGAAAGTACTTTAAGTGTAAAGCTATCGAAAATTTCCAGCTTTTTTGATAAAAAATGAGGACTGAATCAAAGATACTGCCGCAATAATTATCGGGCAGTTTTTGCGCCTTTAGCAGCGCCATGAAAACCAAGCAGAAAGCTCGGAAAAAGGAAGAAAGAGTCGGCCTATAAGCCGGGTTCTGTCGAGAACAGTCATTCATCTAGGCTGCAAGTCACCCTGCAGCTCAAGCAATCTACCCAGGAACCGCGCGGGCCACGCGTCTGTCCCTCTATTTGATCTTGCTCCGGGTGGGGTTTACCATGCCACTTCTGTTACCAGTTGCGCGGTGCGCTCTTACCGCACCTTTTCACCCTTACCGGTCACAAGTGACAGGCGGTATATTTTCTGCGGCACTTTCCGTAGGCTCACGCCTCCCAGGCGTTACCTGGCACCCTGCCCAATGGAGCCCGGACTTTCCTCCATCTTATCTTGCGATAAAACAGCGACTGCTCAGCCGACTCTTTCAACGCTCAGTGTATCACACATTCACATTAATGCGATATGCGATGGCTATATTAATAAGCAAAAAACAGACCAGAAATACGCACCCAATCAGCATTACCGGAACTACTAAGCCTCTTTCGCCTTCTCCATATCCAATGCGGCCTGATACAACAATTTCTTCCTGACGCCGGTAATCTCCACGGCTAGTGCAACTGCGGTCTTAATCGAGCACTCGCCCAGCAACACCCTCAATATTTTCTCCTGTTCAGGCGTAATGATCTGCTCTTTTTTATCGATGGCAGCGCCATCGACAATAACCACAAACTCACCTTTCCTCATATTGGCATCATCTTCAACCAACTTAAGCGCTTCGCCCAAACTGGTTTTCACGATAGTTTCGTGCAGCTTGGTCAATTCCCTGGCAATAACAATCTGCCGATCCAACGGCAGTATCTCCACCATATCCTTTAATGAAGCCAGAATTCGATGACTGGACTCATAAAATACCCAAGTTATCGGACACAGTAACCGTTCACTAAAAAACGCTTTTCGCGCCGACGAGGTTCTCGGCGAAAAGCCTTCAAATACAAACTGAGTAACCGGCAATCCCGCAGCGGACAATGCAGCAATCAATGCGCAGGCGCCCGGCACAGGCACGACATCGACACCCGCATCCTTGACCATTTTCACCAGCGGCATACCGGGGTCGCTTAACAGCGGCGTTCCCGCATCGGAAACCAGCGCAATAGACAAACCCTCGCGCAGCTTTTCCAGCAATCCGGCTGAGGCCTTATCTTCATTATGTTGATGCAACGAAATCAGTTTATTGCTGATGCCATAATGCTGTAGCAACATTTTTACATGCCGAGTGTCTTCCGCAGCAATCAAATCAACCTGTTTTAATATTTCAACCGCCCTGAAACTAATATCCGCTAAATTACCTATCGGAGTAGCAACAACGTATAATTTGCCGCATTCACTTGACATTCGATACACTCACTTGAAAATCTCTAAAAAGATGCGACCAAAATATAAGCCGCCATTATTGTGCGCCCTGCTTCCCGGCCTCTTGTTTTTTTCCGGTTGCGCTGCCACGAATCCCACAGATGCAGAAAATATGGCAATGCAGGAGCGACTGCCTGAGCACGAAGTATTGGTAACACAACCCTTAATAAGGAACGACCAGCCGGGCCAAATGGTTGAATTATACCAGCATCCCTCAACGCCATCGTCTCTGGAACAAAATCAGCAGCGCTTACAGTCCGTCGAATCCTTAATCCAGGCCGGGGACGGCAATTCCGCAAAACAGGGTGCCGACGCCATTAATCCTGCCGAGCTGTCGCCCGAACAGCATACTCAACTGCGTCTCCTTTATGCCCAGATCCAGCTCAGCTTTGGCGAGGCTGAACAGGCTATTGAAAGCTTGGCGCAGATTCAACCGCAACAGCTGAACCGGGACAATCAGGTTAAATACTTTCAATCGCAGGCCTTTGCCTACTCATTAACCGGAAACCTGCTGGACAGCGCCAAATCCAGAATTGAGCTACACCCGCTAATAACGTCTCCCGCTGAACTTGAAAAAAATCAGGCATCCATTCTTGAAACATTGCGCCTGCTGCCTGACACCGCCTTACAGACCAACCAAACAGACGCCTTAGCCGGCTGGATGTCTTTGACCATCATTTTAAAAAATATAAACCAGCCTGATTTTGATACTCAAATAAGCCAATGGCGCGCAACCTTTCCGACACACCCTGCCGACTTAAGCTTCCTGGATCGCCCTCAGGACTCGCCGAAAAATGCGCCCCAAGCCAAAGCAATCGCGCTCTTGTTGCCCGGATCGGGGACTTTTGCCCAAGCCGGAAAAGCCATCCGTGCTGGGTTTATGGCAGCCTACAACCATGCGGATAACGCGACCAAACCTACCCTTCGCTTTTACGACAGCGAACAATCGTCCCCGCAAACCTTATATACCCAAGCTGTCGCAGAAGGAGCCCAATTGATCATCGGCCCGTTGGCGAAAGAGCAGATCCAAAGCCTGGCCGATAACGTTACCTTTAACATCCCCGTGCTGGCATTAAATCATATTCCGGGCCTGCAAAAAAACCGACTCTACCAGTTCAGCCTCAGTCCGCTGGATGATGCAGAGCAAATCACCGATAAAGCGTGGGAGGACGGCCATCAAAGAGCGCTGATGCTTGTTCCTGAAAACGCGCCGGGCAAGCGTATCGCCACCTATCTAACAGAAGACTGGCAAGATCAGGGCGGCACCGTCCTGGAAACACAAACCTATAACCCCAAGGAAACCGACTTTTCTGCGCCCATTCAAAAGCTGCTCAACCTGGATGAAAGCGAACAGCGTTACAATAAAATCCTTGCGTTGATACCCGGCGTAAAATATACGCCGAGAAGACGGCAGGATGCCGATGCCATATTGTTAAGCGCTTATAGCGCAGAAGCGCGCTCCATCAATCCCCAACTCCAATTTTATCAAGCGGGCGACCTTCCCGTTTATGCAATGCCTACCGTTTACACCGGACAAGTCAACGCATCGCTGGATACCGACCTCAATAAAATAACTTTTTGCGACACCCCTTGGTTATTCAACAAAGCCTATCAGGGAGAACTCAACATGGACGCACTAAAAGAAACCTGGAAGCAATTTCCCAGCGCTTATTTACGCCTGATTGCAATGGGTATCGATGCCTATAACCTGGCGACACGATTGGATAACCTGGAAACCGATGCCTATCCCGGCGCAACCGGAAATCTATCGCTGACCGCCGACCAACGCATCAAGCGCCAACTGATCTGCGCCAAGTTCATGGACGGACAACCTGAAATAAGCGGCTTTAGCACCGAAAATACCGGAGCGATACCCGAGCCAAAAACTCCGATCAACCATGCTGTTTACTAAGCTCAAGACCAAAGCGGCGCATTTACTTCGCGGCGAAAGCGCCGAGGAGCAAGCTCACGATTTCCTGATCGACAAAGGACTCAAGCCGGTATGCCGGAATTTCCGCTGCAAACAAGGCGAACTCGATTTAATAATGACCGACAAACTGACGCTGGTTATCATCGAAGTCCGGTTTCGTAAAACCGATAAATACGGCAGTGCCGTTGAGAGCATCACCCGCGCCAAGCAATCACGCATCATAGCGGCAACGCATATTTACCTGTCATCCCACAAAACAGACGGCCCTATCCGCTTTGACGTGGTTGCCATTTCCGGCAACGGCAACATCGACTGGATCCAAAATGCATTTTAGATCGCCATGCGGCCAAGCAAGCGCTTACAGGATCATGACCGGCGGCGATCGATCAACACATCGCCGTTTTTGCCGCGCTTAATATCAACCAGCAAAACCGCTTCCAAGGTGGAAAGAAAACGATCAAGATCGTTATTGTCGAAAACCCCGCCAAGCGTCAAATTGTTCAGGGACGGGTCGACAAGACGGACATGCACCGGATGATAACGCTCCAGCTCCTTGGCCACTTCAGATAATTGCGTATTGCGAAAAATCAGCTTGCGGTTTCGCCAAACGGCAAAGTTTTTGACATCGGCGGCTGCGGGTTCGGAAAGGACGGTGGCGGCATTGTAGGTCATCATCTGCCCGGCCCCGGTTTGGCGTTGCTCGCCTGTCGCCGGTAAACTGAGATCAATCGCACCTTCCAATACCGAAATCCGGTTTGCCGACGGGCCGACTGCGACATCGAAACGGGTGCCGATGTCGCGAAGCTTGCCGCCTCCGGCCGAAACTTCAAAAGGGCGCCACTTGCCGGGAGCCACGCTGAACAAGGCTTCGCCGCGCACCAGCTCCAGCGACCGGCCTAGCCAACTGTAATGAACGGCAAGCTCGGTATCCGAGTTGAGTTCAATCAGCGAACCGTCGGCCAGAGTTATTTGCCGCAACTCGCCTTTTGCGGTCTGAAACACGCTGCCGTCGACTAAAGGCCAACCTTCCTTGATGCAGAGTCCGACGGCGAACAGCAGGCTGGCGGCGCTAGCCAACATCAAAGGGCGGTGTAGTAATCGCAACCGGCTTGTTTTTTTACGTGCGGCGGACAATTCGGCTTGCGGACAAGGCAAACCTCCCCAGGCACGCTCTACTTGCTCATAGATGCGGCGGTGCAGAGGATCGGCGGCAAGCCACTGTTCAAATCGCTGCCGCTCGGCAACGGCAAAAGCCCCGGACTGCTTGCGTACCAACCAGTCAATGGCCTGCTGCCGGACGGTGCTGGAATGAGGTTGTTCTATCATAAATTGTCATTATTATTCGATAAGCCAACATTATACTTGCCGGAAGCCGTTTAAAAACCTTATATCGCGGTTCCCGGACACTTTCAATAAACAACGGTTATAAACTATTCACCACATAGAGAAATGGAACACGGATGATACGGATTAAACGGATAAACACTGATTTAAAAACTTGGTTAGGAATGTGTACGAAATAACGTGGACAAGGTGCCAATAGCCGGAGTGCAGGCTTCGCCTGCCAGCGCAAGCAAAGCTTGCACTCCGGCTGCAAATATACGACACAAGCTGTTCAATTTATTTCATGCCCGTTCCTTATCCGTTTAAATCCGTCCTATCCGTGTTCTATTAGGCATACGCTGAACAGTTACTAAAACTCAAGACAGCTCAGGCAATGATCGAAGGCTTTAGCGATATAACGTTGTACCGTTTTGTCGGAAATCCCCATGAATTGAGCGATTTCCATATGCGATAGGCCGTCGAAACGATTCAGCAGGAATGCCTGACGGTGATCCGCAGGCAATTGCGCCAGCGCATCGCGAAATTTTTTCAACCGCTCCGTCCCGCACAAACTGTCCTCCGGTCCCAGTAGACTGGTAATCGTCCTGTATTCAATCTCTTCATAATTATCGTGCTGGCGGTAACTTTGTTTGCGGACATGATCGACAACCAGATTGGTGGCGATCCTGAATAAAAAGGCGCGAGGCTTGATAATGGTGGCCGACAGCGGATAGGTCAGCGCACGCAAATAAACTTCCTGAACCAGATCGTCGGCGTCCGGCTCGCCCACCTTTCGGCAAAAAAATACCAGCAGATCGGATGAATAATGTTGAAACCAACCCTGCAAAATGTTGCGGGATATTTTTTCGGTCATAATCGGGCGTCCTTTGTCGGCATATTATTCAAGCTAGACATGCAGGATGCGCGCCAATTAAATAACCATTACAATTCAATTATTTATTGTTTTTATTGGCCATTTTACTGCGTGATAAAACACAAAACAGGTGATATGCCCTATTTTCAGCCGCTCCAGCCTCCCTGGCCGGTTACCAGAGAAAATTGCGGAACCTGCGCCTGAACGACCAGTCGGCAATTGCGAATAACAACAATAGCGCGCAAATCCCGCCGACGGCGATGCTTGCCGGATCGAGAGCGGACGGCTGGCTGCCGTAGACAATGCGCAAGGCCTCGCTGAGATAGGTGGTCGGCAGCAACAAGGCCGCGATATTCCATGGCTCGGGCAGCATCGCATAACTGAAGAAAGTACAGCCCAGAAACATCATCGGCATCAGCAAAAAAGCGATGAAATCCTGGGCCTTGGCGGGTGTCTGCGGCAACGTGTATCCGATGCAGCCGAGCAGCGAGAAAACCGTCGCCCCGTAAATCAGGCAAACCAGATCGGCAGGCAACGATACAGGTAAATAGCCCAATAGTCCGTAAATCAGCAGATTGCCGATCAAACCGGCGGCGGTTGCGGTCAGCACCGTGCCGGTAATCCACGCCAGCATCAGGCTTCTGAGCGTCAACGGCGCCAGCAGCCAGCCTTCCATGCTGCGAAAATAATAGCCTCGAGTCAATATCCCGCCGATATTGCTCAGCGCCGCGCTCATCACCAGCATCGAGACGATGCCGGGCGCGACAACCAGCGAATAACCGCTATCCGGTAGCGCCCGGCCCAGAATCTTGCCGAAAACGAGCAGGTAAATCAGCGGCTGGAACAGCATCCGGAACAGCGCGGAACGCCAGTTATCCAAAGATTCACCCAAAGCGCGGCCGACAAACGCCCAAAAGCCGCTCATTGCCCGACCTCGGAGGTCAGTGCATGGAAACGGCTTTCCAAAGATTCCTCGCCGTCCAACTTAAGCAGCCGCCCTTGATGGATTAACTCGACGCGGCCGCAAAGACGTTCGGCTTCTTCAAAATGATGCGTGGACAACAGCGTCGTGCCGCCGGCCTGCGAAAAGGCGCGAATCCTGTCCCAAACCACAGCCCGAACCGACGGATCGAGCGCATTGGTCGGCTCGTCCAGAATCAACACTTTAGGTTCGGTGATAAAGGCGCGTGCAATCATCACCTTGCGCTTGTTGCCGCCGGATAATTGGTGGATCTTTTGCTGCGCGGCTTGTTCAAGCTGGAGCAAAGCCAGCCATTCGTCGATGCGCCGCTTGGCCTCGCGGTGCGGAACGGAAAAATAGCTGCAATGGCGTTCCAGGTTTTTGCGCACCGTCAACGGCTGATCGAGATTGATGTCCTGGGAAACAACGCCCAGATATCGTTTGATTTCATGGGGTTTACGGCGGCCGTCTATGCCCAGCATCGTCAAGCGTCCCCGGCTGGGTTGCAGCAGTCCGCAGAGTATCTTCAGCAACGTGGTTTTGCCCGCACCGTTCTGCCCCAGCAATCCCAGCACTTCGCCGCAAGCCACTTGCAGATTGATGCCGTCGAGGGCGAGATGGCCGTTAGGATAACGCTTGGTTATGCCGTCGGCATCAATGTTCCAGCTGCTCGTTGACGTTCTCAAAAATTAACTCCTATTTCGCCGCGCACGATACGGCCGGGATCGCTTTGAAACAGGCTTTTTTCAAAACGGTTATCGAGCAGGTTGTTGACCGCCAGCGTCAGGTTGACGCTATGCTTGTCGATGCCGATTTTCTTGGTGACCAGAAAATCCAGCGTCGTGTAAGCCTTGTTAAGCCAGGCATAGCCGTTGGCGTCGCGGCTCAGGTTTCGAAAATCCATGTATTGCTCCGATTCGTGATGCAGATTAAGCCGGGTTGTCAGGTCGGGAATGCCGGTGTACGTCAATACCGCATTAATCCGGTGGCGAGGTTGGAACGCCAGCTCGTTGCCGATAATCGCGCTGTTGAGGCTCTCGGTGATTTTGGTCGTGGTCAAGGTGTAATTAAGCGCCAGATTCAAAGCACCCACCAGGCCCTGATTGACGCTCAATTCCAGCCCCTTCGATTCCGATGCGCCGAGATTGACGGTCTGCTTGATATTCGGCGTACCGGACGTCACCAGGCTTTCCATCTTGTCGGTCCAGCGGGTGTAGAACCAGGTCAATTCCGCCTTGCCGCCCTGCCAGCTCACCTCGCTGCCAAAATCCAACGTGGTCGATTGCTCGGGCTTCAACGTGGGATTCGGCAGAACGACGTAATTAGGCCGCGTCTGCCGGAAATACAGCGTGGCCGGATCGGGCGGCATGAAGCCGGTGGCGGCAGAACTGCGTAGCGTCAGCCAGGATAAGGTTTTCCAGGACAGCGCCAGCTTGGGATTGAAGGCTTTCTTGAACGCATCGGGTTCGCGGCTATCCAGACCCGCGTCGTAAATCGATATACCGGAATAATCGTATTGGTCGTAGCGGCCGCTGGCATCCAGATGCCAATCGTCCCAAAAGTCCAACCCGTAGCCGCCGAACAGGCCTATCCGATCAACAGTGCTGTCCATCGCGAACAAACGCTGGCCGTCGCTTGCCAGACGTTGCTCGATACCGGCCTGATTGACCGCATAAACCAGCCCGGCGTTGAAAGCATGGTAATCGGCCTGCACTTCCAGATTGACGCTGTTTTCGGTTTCTGGGCCCTGCATATACAGCGCCAAATTTTGCGTGCCGCCGACGTCGCGAAACACATCGGTACGGTTGTCTTCGTACATCAGCTTGCCGTTCAGTTTCAGCTCGCCGAAGCGCATTTCGGAGAACAACTTCGGCCGCACCGTGGTGTATTCGTTGTAATTATTGGGCCGGCCGTAATTGCGGGTTTGTTCCAGATAGTTGAGTTCCGCGCCGGCGGTCAGCCAGTCGTTGCGATAGCTGGACTTGATGTCGCCGCCGCGCTTGGCGAACCGGCTGTCCTGGGTTTGCGCCATCGACAGCAGCGGACTGTTGTTACGCTGAACCATCCACAGATTACTGAGACTATTTTCGAAACTAGCCCTGACATCGATGCCGCCGACAGCGCCAGAGCCAATGGCGCGGCTGTAATGGCTGTCCAGGCTGTCGTAGCCTTGCACCAGCCCCAGCTCCCATTGCGGTTTGGCCTGTAGCGTGGTGATGATGATCGCCCCGCCCAACGCATCTGCGCCGTAGCGGTTGGAGGCGGCACCGCGGATGATTTCGATAGTGGCGACATCCTGCGGTTTGATTTTTTCCAGTTCAGTTGCCGCGCCGCCACGCGAAAAGCCGTCGACGTATAGCGCTATCTTGGGTACGCCGCGCAAACTCAGCGCCCCGGAACTGTCGCCGAGACCGCCGCGCTTGCGTAATAATTCCATCAGGTTAGCCGGTTTTTCCCGCTCGATCTCTGCTGCGCTGATGATTTCCCGGCTGTTATCGGCTAAACCTTGCCTTGCTATTCCCAAACACAACAAACAACATAGCAATCGGCAGGCCCGGAAAATGCGGCAGTGCATCAATGTTTTGCCATCGTGTAATGCCGGTTCAGGTAATCGACGATCAGCTCGCGCTGCTCGGCTGAGATAGCGGCCTTGTTGAAATCGATCATTCGTTCCACGGTCGGCCGCCAATCGCTACGCCGACTCGCCGCCTTATCCATCCGGTACCAGCTGTGGCAAGCGGTGTGGCAATTCTGCTCAAATGCCGCCGCGCCGGGTTCGTCGGGATAGCCCTTGGGATGACGTAAGGGCTTGGCTTCTGCGGGAACAGGGGATGCTTTGGCCGCCATCGTTAACGCATCCTTGGGCTTGATCACACAGGCGCTCAGTCCTGCGGCGGCATTTTTCGACCAGTTGCTGGGCGTCGGCAGTGGAAAGCTCTGGATCTTGCCGGTAGCTGGGTCGAGCCGGAACAGCTCGTAATTGAACATAGTCGAAAACCAGACTTTACCGTCAGCAGCAACGGTCAGCGCCAACGGCGACTCTTCTTCCGGCGGAATCGGAAATTCGCTGACTTCACCGCCCACCGCAATCCTACCGATTTTATTGCCGCGCCATTCGGTAAACCACAGATTGCCCCGGCCATCGTCGGCTAGAACCGACGGATGAGCGCCGGGAGTCGGGATCGTATAGCGCTTGAATTCCTTATCGTGCAGACGCCAGATAGCGTCGCCCTCGGCCAGCCACAGATCGCCCTGCGCATCGACATGCAGGCGGGTAATGATTCGGCCTATCTCGGACGGAAGAGTGATGCGCTCGAAACGCTGATCGCGAAAGGCGTACAGCGCCGCCTGTTTCTCATCGTCCTGCGTCAGCGACACCCAGCCTTGCCCGTTGTTGGCGAACGCCACGTTCGGTGCAATGGCACGCTTCACTTCCAGAGGAAAGATCTGCTTCGAGGCGTCCGGGCTGATTTTCACCAACTGCATAGCGCCTTCCTGACCGCAGCACGGCCCGGCCAATATCCACAGATTGCCCTCGCCGTCGATAGGCAAGACGAAACGGCCGAAGCTGCGGCCGGGCAGCTCGATCTCGGTAAACAGGCGGTCGCTATGCGAAAAACGGACAACCTTGTCCGAATTGAAGATCAGCGACCAAACCAGGCCGCGTTTATCGTCCAGCGCCAACCCGTTGAAACCGAAATCGAATTTGTAGCTGAAACCGTCTTTGTCATTCCGGTTCAATACCGACGAATTGGCCTGGGTGGTGGGCAAATATTCCTCGAAACGGCCGCTGTTCGGCTCAAGCCGGCCCAGTCGGACATCCTCATAATGGGCAACCCAGATATTGCCGTCCTTATCCTGGGCGATACTGTCCGCGCCGTAGACCGGCCCGCAAGCGGCGGCGAAACAGTTTTGCGTCAATACTGCCAGCAGAGCGGCCGACAGCCAATAGAGTATCTTTTTCATAATAGAGCCCCTTGCTCAGTTGAAGTAGCTGGTCACATTGTCGACAAACCGGGTTTTTCTGGCCGGATCGGCCATGATCTCGGCAAACTCGCTCAACAAGCGGTCGTAAACCGTTTTTTTCAGGTGGCAATAGCGGGCGGGCGGCTTGAACACGTCGCCTTCGCGCAAATGGGAGATGACATAACAACTGCCGCCGCACAGATGCTGTAGCCAACAGCCGCTGCAATGCGGGTTTTTATCGACCGAAGTTTCCTTGAACGACCGGCAAAGTTCGCTGTAATTGGCGTTCAGCGGCTGCTCGTCGTTGACGTTGCCGACGCAAAACTCCTGGTAGCCGACAAAGCGGTGACAGGGGTACAGCTCGCCGTCGGCGGCGACCGCCAGCACGGTTTGTCCGGCGTTGCAGGGGCGCGGCCGGTATTGGCGGCCGAACAGCAACTTGCACAGTTCGCTGGTGTATTCGTTGAATTGAGGATTGGCGCTGTCCGCCAGCGAACGCAAGCTTTCCGAGTTGATTTCGACAATCTCCTCGACCAGCCCCCGGTGTTCACGATCGGTCAAACCCAGCGCATGATCGTCGTCGACATCGACGGTGCTCAAGCCGACGCCGCCTTTGCCGGCCAGTTCGGAATTATGGCTATAGATTTCTTTTAACCGGCCAAAGCTGTTTTTGGTCATTATGGTGCGGATGGTATAACGCGAGCCTTGTTCCTTGAGGTCGCCGATAGTGCGCACGGTCTTGTCGTAAGCCGAGAAATTGCCGCATGCGGGCCGTTGCGCATCGTTAATGTCCCTGGGGCCGTCGAGGCTGACGGTCAGGGTATCGATGTTTTTGCCGACAAAATCGGCAATTTTGTTGCTCCAGACGGTGCCGTTGGTGGTCATGTTAAACACCGTGCGGATGCCGAGCGGTTCGGTCTTGGCCCTGACACGATCGATGATTTTTTGGATCAGCGGCAGGTTAAGCAAGGGTTCGCCGCCGAAAAAATTGATCAGGTAGCCGGGATTTCGGTCGGTAATGAATTTATCGATAAAATTGTCGGCGGTGCGTTCGTCCATAATCATTTTGCCTTTGCGGTATTCGCCGCCGTCGCCGTAACAATAGCTGCAAGCCAGGTTGCATTCCTGGCTGACGAACAAATAAAAACCGGTCAGCCGGCTGCTCTCGCCTAACAGGTTGGTTCTTGAATCCGGCTCGTCCGGTAACGCCGCCTGCAAAGCCAGCGCAATGCGTTCGCGTTCCATCGGCGGCAGCGCGTACCAGGATTGTTCGTCTTTTTCCAACGACAATACGGTAGCGGCAATGTCGGGCGACAGCTCGAAAAACTTGGCAGACGGGCCGTGGAAACCGACCGGACCGATCCGTGTGCCTAATACATGAAATTCCTTCAGTAATTTTTCCATCAACAAACTCCAACATAAAGGGGATCGGGAAACCCGAAGACTTCCCGATCGAATGGCAAGGTTAGTGTGCGCAATCCGTATCGCACATAGGTCCATGACAGCACATTGCCGTATGGATGCTGTTTTTGATAGCGACACTCAGATCGTCGATTTTGATTTCATTTAACATGGTTGATACCTCATTATTAATGATGCCCTTAAGGGCGAAATACGGACAGAATCCTCTTTGACGCTGTCCGCTGGAACGCCGGTTGTGACCGACTTTCCGTTACCTCCAAACGGCGAAGCGTTTGGAAACAAGCCGATACCGTCCGGGTATCGGAGGCACCGGGTTGCCCCGGCGCCGTAAACAATTTTTAGAACTCAAGCCCCACCTTTACGAAACCGATCCGCGGTTCGTTATAGACACCTTGGCCGCGAGATTCGTACTGCCGGTCAAGGATGTTGTTAATGCCGGCGGTCAAATCCAGCGTCTTCTTGTTGCCGATCGGATGCCGATAGGTCGCGTTAATGTCGGCCACGACATAGGACGACAATGCAAACGCATCCTGATTTCTGCTGTCGCCGCTGATAAATCGCCTGCTGGCATAACGACCTTCCAGACGGCCGCTGATACGCGAGGAGTCGAACAGCAGGCCGAAAGCCGCCTTATGTTCGGGAACATTGGGCAGTTGATAACCTTCTTGCGGCAAGCCACTGTATGTGGGCAACAGCGGCGCTGCGGTTCGGGCAATGGTGTGGGTGTAGTTGGTAAACAGGCTGAAGTGATCGGTGATCTGTTGCGTCAGCTCCAGTTCTGCACCGTAGGTATGCACCTTGGCCAGGTTTTGGGATTGGAGGATGGTTTTATTGCCGGCGCGGGTACGCGATGACAAAATATAGTCGGAAATATCGTTGAAAAAACCGGTCGCGGCGGCATGCAGACCGAACGGGGTGTCAAAATCGATCCCCAGATCGTAGCTGTCCGAGGTTTCCGGTTTCAGACCGGCATTGGGTTGTAACTCAACAAATGCGCTGTTCACGCCGCCGACCACCGCGCTGGGTTCGGGCGCGCGAAAACCGGTGCCGATGCTGCCGTGAACCGAAATATCGTCGTTGAATTTATAGCGGATGCCGCCCCTGGGATTAAAGGTCTCGAACGTGGTTTTGCTGAGCCGTTGTGTGTTGGGGGAGGCAATATTGGCATTGATGTCGTAGTTGAACCAGTCGTAACGACCGCCCATCGATACGAACAGTTTTTTGGAAAGCTCCAGTTCGTATTGCAGGTACAAACCGTGGTTCTGAATTTCCGCATTGCGGCGATCTGTTTCAACGCCGGTCAGGGTGGTAATGTTACGAACCTTGGTCCAATCCTGGGCCGCGTTATAGCCGAACAGCAGGGTGTGGCCTTGCGCAGGCATCCAGCGGGCCCGCACTTCCCCGGTGAGCTTCTGCGCATCCTCGAATAAGGTCGTACTCGGCGTGATATTCGTGATCGTCGACGGATAAAAATAATTATCGAAGGTCAGGTCGGCGACATGGCTGCGATGGCTGACCGTGGCGGTCACATCGAAGCGGTCGGAAAAATCGTGCTTGAACTCCAGGCTGTACTGGCCGTATTGGCCGTTTTGCGGCGTATTGACCCGGTCGAACGCCAGGTCGGATTCGTCCATATAATTGAACGCAAACTTCAGCTTCGATTGTTCGGACAACCGATAACCCAAGCGTCCGCCCAGCATAGTTTTGTCCCAGCCGCCGTTTTGCAGCGAATGCGATACCGTCCCGGTAGAGCCGGGAAAGAAGGCGGGGTTCGGTGTGCTTTTGTAGCCGTCCGAACTCAGGTGTTTGACGTTGAGCTGGTAACTGAAGTCATCCAAGGTGCCGCCCGTCGATGCGCCGCCGCCATAAGTGGGCAAGCTGTCGAAGACAAAGAACGGTCGCGTCACATTCTTTTCCTTGGGCGCTTCCTTGGTAATGACGTTGACCATGCCGCCCATCGCATTGGGGCCGTATAACGCCGAACCGGCGCCGCGAACGACTTCGACCCGTTCGACATCGTCCCAATCGACAGTCTGCAAAGTATTGCGGTTGCCGATGCCGGTGTCGAGGAACTCCGCGTATTGACCGTTGACCAAAACCGAGGAGCGGCGCGAACCGGTGCCGCGAATGTTGAGCGTCGCAATGCCGCTGGTACCGCTACGGGCGATATCGACGCCGGCCGCCCGCGTCAGCACATCGCTGGTATCGCGGCTGTACATGTTGGCGATCTGTTTTTCGTCGATAACCGCCGTGGTGGCGGGCACCTCCGATATAGGGCGTTCGGTTTTGGTGGCGGTCACCACGATCGTATCCAATTTATGGACGGCGTTTTTTTTATCGTCGGCAACGTCATTGACGCCGGCCGGTTCGACACGCTTGACCGCAACGGTATGATCGTCGGTAAACCGGTAGGCAAGCTCCGATTTGTCCAGCAGGATTTTCAACGCCTGTTGCGCCGTGTATTGCCCGGCAAGCGGCGGTGATGTTTTGCCCGACAGCGCGTCAGCGGCATAGAGAATCTGCACGCCGGTTTGTTGCTCGAACTGCTCCAGTGCGGTTGCCAACGGTTGAGAGGGAATGTCGACGTGCAATTTCTGTTCGGCCAGTACATTCTGGCAATAGAACAGACCGGCAATTAACGGTAAAGCGAGTTGTTTCATGTTGGGGAGTCCTTGGTAAATTTTTAATGTGACTCCCTAACGACGTTTCAGCATTTCGAAACTGGACACTATTTATTGATTTTTTCTAGTATCGATTCGGCACAGTGTTTGTGTTGGAACGCAGATGACGCTGATAATTATGATGAAATAAGATTTTCATTGAATGATCTGTGATCATCATATTCATCTGCGTCATCAGCGTTTCGTTTTTCTAACTGCTGAAACAGTCAAAAAACCTTCAAGCGGTTGAACTTAAAAAATATCGCAGGCTCGAATGATAGCCTTTATAATCGTTCGCCATGAGCCTACAAAATCGCATAATTAACCACTTCACAAACAGCATTCAAGCCCAGCAGGATACGATGACCAGCCTCGGAGAACTGATCGAGTTCGCCTCGCAACGACTGGTCGCAACCTTGCTTAATGATAAAAAAATAATCACTTGCGGCAATGGCCGTTCGGCGGCTGTCGCCCAGTTGCTGTCATCGGCCATGCTTAACCAGTACGAACGCGACCGGCCTTCGTTACCCGCCATTGCCTTAACCACCGACACGACCACCATCACCGCCATCGCCAACGACTATCATTTTGACGATATTTTCGCCAAGCAGCTGAGAGCCTTGGGGCAAGGCGGCGATATATTGGTTGCTTATACCGACGGCAACAATTCGGCCAACATCGCCAAAGCCATTAGCACAGCCCACGATAAAGACATCACCGTCATCGCCCTGACCGGCAATAACGGCGGCATGATTGCGCCGTTACTCCATGAAATCGACATAGAAATTCGCGTACCGTCAGACTCCAGCATACATATTCAGGAAGTACATGCATTGATTACCCATTGCCTGTGCGACTTAATCGACCATCAATTATTTGGCGGCTGAATCATGAAAACGCTGTTATTACTGCTACTGGCACACAGCCTTTTTATTTCCGGCTGTTCGACGATTACGGCGGGCGGAGCCGAAATTACCGGGCTGTCGTTATTAAACGACCGCCGCAGCCGCGATGCCATCCTGGCTGACGAGGCTATCGAAGATAATGCCAGCGCCAAGCTGAATGCCTATTACGACTTGCGCGACAAATGCCACTTTAATATAACCGCATACAACGGCGCGGTGCTGGTCACCGGCGAGACGCCCAAGGAAGAATTTCGCAGCCGGATTATCGACATCGTTCGCGTCATTCCCAACGTGAAACGGGTACACAACAAGCTGACTATTGCCCAGCCCAGCCCTTTTAATTTCCGCGCCAACGACACGCTGATTACCGGCAGAGTCAAAACCGCGTTAACTCAAATACCCGGATTCGATGCATCCTGGGTCAAAGTCATCACTGAAAAAAGCACGGTTTACCTGATGGGACTGGTGCATAGAAACGAGGGTGCTGCCGCCATAGACGCGGCCAGACACCAACCCGACGTCAACCAAATCATTACGGTTTTTGAATACATTGACTAATATAGCCCCCTTACCTGCCGGTTTCTTAAATCTGTTAGCTGAGATTTTTGCTGCCGAAGATATTCTGACTGCGCCTGAAGATTGCTGGACTTACGGCTATGACAACAGCCGTCGCCATGTGCTGCCTCAAGCCGTAGTTTTTCCGACCACGCATGACCAGGTCGTCAGCGTCGTTAACGCCTGCAACCGGTTCCATGTTGCACTGACCGTCAGGGGACGCGGCACCGGCACCACCGGCGCAACTGTTCCGCTTAAAGGCGGACTGATCGTATCGCTGGAACGCATGAACAAACTGGTCGAATTTTCTCCCGATAATCGCTACATCATCGTGGAGCCGGGCATGACCAACCAGCAGGTGCAGGACATCGCCAAAGAGCGAGGCTTTTTTTGGCCGCCCGATCCGACCAGTGCAGCCTTTTGCAGCGTCGGCGGAAATCTGGCCTATAACTCCGCAGGTCCCAGGGCGGTAAAATACGGCACACCCAGGGAAAACACCTTGGGGCTGCGCGCAGTCACCGGCGCGGGCAAGGAAATCCGCGTCGGCGTCCATACCAGCAAAGGCGTGGTCGGTTACGACCTGACCCGGCTGATACTCGGTTCGGAAGGAACGCTGGCGATTATTACCCAAGCCACCTTAAAACTGACGCCGCTGCCGGAAGCCACCAAAACGCTCAGGGCCATTTACAATTCGGTTTTCGATGCGGCCAAAGCGGTTTCCGCGATCATGTCGCAGCCGGTGATTCCCTGTGCGCTGGAATTTATCGACGGTAATGCGATCAACATGATTCGGCAATATTCGGAATCCGATCTGCCCGAACATGCGGGCGCGATGTTAATGATCGAAGTCGATGGACAGCTGGAAGGCTTGGACAGGGCCGCTGAAAAAGTGGCCGCCGCCGCCAAAAATGACGGACTGTTGGATATTAGACTGGCTCAGACTGACGCCGAAGTCAAAGCGCTCTGGCAAACCCGGAAAGCGCTGTCTCCGGCGTTGCGCAAGGTGGCTCCGAAAAAAATCAATGAAGATGTGGTGGTTCCGGTTACCGAAATGCCTGCGTTGATAGCGGGATTGGGCGATCTGTCAAAGAAATACGACCTGCCCATTATCAACTTCGGTCACGCGGGCAACGGCAATATCCATGTCAATTTATTGCTCGATCCCGATCAGCCCGAACAAGGCAAAAAAGCCCACGCTTGTCTGGATGAGATCTTTTCCTTGGTGCTGGCGCTAAACGGCACACTGTCCGGCGAGCATGGCGTGGGCCTGGAAAAGCGGGATTTTGTCGATCGGGAACTGGATGCGAATTCTCTGGAACTGATGAGGGACATCAAGCGCCAATTCGATCCGAACGGCATACTGAATCCCGATAAGATGTTTCCGCTGATTTAGGCTATTTGTCCACGAAAGACACAAAAAACACGAAATAAATTAGTAGGTGCGGGATGGCCATTGCCTTTTGGGTAACGGCCTATCTGACTGATATGCAATAAAACATTTTCGTGCTTTTCGTGGATCACACAATCTTTTTAGAATAACTCGCTGCTGCCGTCCATGTCGCCGGTCTGGTTGTACAGCAATGGCCGCCCCTGATTAAGCGTTGCCGCAGCGACCACTTTGCAAACGGCGATTTTATGATCGCCCGCATCGGCATAATGGCTGACTTGGCAATCAAAATAAGCCAAACTTTCGGATAAAACCGGCGCACCGGTTTCGGCTGCCTGCCATTGAAATCCTGCCATCTTATCCGGAGCGGACCGGCCAAAATGCTCCGCCAGCGCATACTGCTCCCGCCCCAGCACATTAACCGTACAAACGCCGCCTTCCTTCATCAATTGATAGGAATAATGCTCGGGATTAATGCTGATCGCCAGCAACAAAGGATCGAAAGACACCTGCATCACCCAGGCCGCAGTAAAGGCGTTTTGGCGATCGCCTTTGCCGACACCGATCACATAAACACCGTGACTGATCTGTTTGACCAATGTCTCCGCATTTTCAATCATGTTAATGCACCAGCTTAATGCGCATGGATAAATCGACCGCCTTGACATGCTTGGTTAATGCGCCGATGGAAATATAATCGACGCCTGTTTCTGCAACAACCCTGATATTGTCCAGGCCGATATTGCCGGAAGCCTCAAGCTCTATGGCCCCGGCGTTTAATTTTACCGCCGCGACCATATCCTCTAAGCTGAAATTATCGAGCATAATCCGGTCAGGCTTTGCCGCGACAGCCTCCAAAAATTCCTGCATGGATTCGACCTCCACTTCCACCGGAACCGAGGTCAATTCACGCGCCGACCGGATTGCCTGGGCTATGGAACCTGCCGCTATGATGTGGTTTTCCTTGATCAGGACCCCGTCATACAAACCGATCCGATGGTTATAACAACCGCCGCAGGCGACCGCATATTTTTGCGCATTTCGGAGGCCCGGAATGGTTTTGCGGGTATCCAGCACTTTACAGCCAGTGCCGGAAACCTCGTCGGCATATTGTCTGGCGACCGTTGCTGTCGCAGACAAGGTTTGCAACAGATTCAGCGCGGTGCGTTCGCCGGTCAGCAAACCTCTCGCCGCACCGCTAAGTGTGCATAAAAGTGTATTTTTACCGACCGACTCGCCTTCAGCGACCAGCCAGTTGATCTTAACGCTTGCATCCAGAGATTTGAATACCGCATCAAACCACGCCTGACCGCAAAGCACCATGTCTTCACGGGTAACGACTTCGGCTTCAGCCGTCATCGCTTCAGGAATGATGGCTGCGGTTATATCGCCGGAACCGATGTCTTCTTCGAGGAAGCGTTTTATGTCTACCATTTTCGATTGTTCTGTCATAAGCTCATTAATTTTGAAAGTGCTCTTTCGGTGATTTTTTCTTCACTAGCCTTAACAAGGGCGGCCTGCCCTAATCGCAGCTTTTCCGCCAACTCGGCTACTTGAATTTCAAATATTTTTACTCCGCTTTTTCCGACAAACAGCATATTTTCGGCATTTTTCCAAAGCAACTTGGCCCATTGCCGCCCTGATTCCGAAGTGAACGCAACCCAACTTCCCTCGGCAAGAATGTTGGCCTGCGCCGAACTATGGTCCGCTATCGTTTCGGCTTTTATTTGCTCGTCTTCAACGGACTCCGTACCGGCTTTATCAGTATCGCCTAGCGTCTTTTTAGCTTCCTTTTTATCCATTAAGATAATATGCCATACGGCAAGATCTTTAAAAAAACGCGACTGTGCGGACTTATCGTATGAAATTTTCTTCAAGCCGCGCCTTAATTCCGCAATCAGTCCCGGCAACAATTTTAATATCTGCTTTCTTTCGTTATCATCTGCCGGAGCAATGACGCTTACAATCAGCTCATCCATGGCCTGCACCGATTTTTCCCACTGTTCCGGCTGCTCATCTTTATGCGTATAAGCATCCAGCAAAACATCGGCCCAAACACCCCGTAGAAATTCGACTATCGCTGTCGGCAGCTTTTTGCCCTTCATGCTGTTTTCAATGACTGTAGAAGCTATTTTCCTGCTTGAGTCCAATGCTTGTTTATTCATCATAAACTGTCTGGCGTTCTGTTCGATATTCTGACAGCGCTGTTTTTGCTTGTTCAGGTAGCCCGCAAATTCTTCCGCCTCCGCCATCCAGCCGAAAAGTTCAAATCCACTATGCTTGGTCATCTTTTTAACCGCGCTTGCAATACGCTCCTGAATTAACCGATCGTCATCCTCATCCGCATTTAAAAACATCCCTGCCGCAAACAAGTCATCCAGTAACAGCCGGACAGAATTACCTTCGCTTGTAAAAATGCTGTATTGTCCCACAGAGGCCGCTGCCAGCGGAATTTCCAACTGTAAAATAGCTGTTTTTACAGAATCTTCGAGCAATTTATCCTGCTCTATTTCGCTAAAAATTAAAGCCACCAAATCCAACACGTCTTCATCGTGTTTGGCCAAAACCCTGACATCGACGCTAAAACTCAGCTCCTCCAGTTTTTTGAGCACCCGCCATTTTAACGGCTGCGTTTTTTCACCCGGCTCTGAATCGTCAGTAACCAGCTGAAGAACTTGCAATGCATTTTTTATTTCAAACTGCTGGTAACATACGTTTCCGGTAGCTGAAATCAGATCGTAAGCGGAAGGAAAATGAGCCAATCGCCATAACTCCAGTTTTTCCTGTAATAGCCTAAACGCCGCATTGGGCTGTTCAGCATTCGCAGCAACCGGCTCAACCGCTTCCCGGATCTCGCCCACTACGTATAACGGCGTCGGACTCGGCACGCCGCTACGCTGTGCTGCGTCCTGCATCCGTGCAGTCGCAGCGGTTTCGCACCGTGTCATTAGCTCGCCATAAATAAATCCCAGCTGACTAAAGACATTGGCTTCAAATGCCTTATACAGCGCAATCCGTGCATCCGTATTTAATTTCAGAGGCTTAACGACCTCAACCAAGGCGCGAACCAACTTTTCCGGGAATATCGGATTTTGACCGTCCGCAATAGCTTGTTTGCCCCGTTGGAGCGTAAGATGCTTATTAAGAGCGGTCAATTCTTCATAATATAAACGCTCACACTGACGGATGATCTGGGTAATTGCATGATTTTCTTTTACCGCATCATCTCCGATTAGCGAAATTTTAGAAAAATCTAACTGTCCGCCTTCGCCATCATCCGTTTTTTGATGATGGTCGTCGAAAATATCGCTAACTTTGGACAAATAATTTTGCTTAATATCTCTTCGAATTAAACGAAGATATTCCAGCAGCTTTATATATTGATCTTTACCCATTTTTTCGCGATTCCTGCCTAACTGCAAACCGAATTCAAGATCGATTCGCATACAGCAATCCTCAACCGCTTGCTCAAAATGCTGAAAAAAAATCGGCTTAATTTTGCCTAATATCTCGGCTCTACTCACATTACTCAAATCTGAATTTACTTGCTGCCGGTTGCTCATAGCAACAGTTCTGCTGTCATTTAAAAATAAATTAGTCATCGCCTAGTCCCCCAATAGTGTTTTGACTAATAATATGCGTATTGATCCTGAATACTGTGCTTTATTTCCATTTTTTACTTCTTAACTAGCCCATGAATATAAACCAGCACTGGTTAACCGACATTACCCGGACTCCTTCACCCAATTTTGATGAAAGGCCTGACCCTGCGGATATTTCATTACTGGTGATTCACTGCATCAGCCTTCCGCCCGGCGAATTCGACAATCATTATATAGACCGGCTGTTTTGCAATCAGCTTGATCCTGACGATCACCCTTATTTTAAAGATGTTTACCAACTCACCGTATCGGCTCATCTACTGATTAAGCGCGATGGCGTATGCGTTCAGTATGTACCGTTTGACAAACGCGCGTGGCACGCGGGGAAATCTATATATGAAGGCCGGGAACGGTGTAATGATTTTTCTATCGGTATAGAACTTGAAGGCACTGAACTTGTCGATTATACCGACCGGCAATATGTGCAACTTGCTACGGTCATTCGCACGTTGCTTGAAACTTACCCCAAGCTATCGACACAACGCATTACAGGGCATAGTGATATTGCGCCTGGACGAAAAACCGATCCTGGCGCATCTTTTGACTGGCAAAGACTTTTAGGTTTGCTGAAGTAACCGGAAAAATGGAACGCGGATAACCTCAAATTAACGACCGGCTGATTTTTCAGAATAATTCAAAAAAAATCTTACTCAATCATAATCATCTGCGTCGCCTAGAGGCGCCTACTTTTGGCATCCGCGTTCTATTATAAATCCGGCTCTTTCGGATGCACTAAGCCGAACGACTCCGCCAGCATTAACACCACGCCCAAGGTAATGGCGGAATCTGCGATATTAAAAGCGGGCCAATGCCAGGACTCGTAATAAACATCAAGAAAGTCGATCACATAGCCGTAAGCCAAGCGATCAATCAAATTGCCGACCGCGCCGCCTAAAACCAGCGCCAAAGCCACCGCCAGCAAGGTCTCGTGTTTTTTCAAGCGCGTCAGCCAAACCGCTATGACCACGCTGATCGCCAAGGCCAATCCGGCAAAAAACCAGCGCTGCCAGCCGCCGGCCTCGCTTAGGAAACTGAAAGCCGCGCCGGTATTGTGCACATAGGTCAGCTTAAAAAACGGCATGATCTGAATGGATTCATACAGCTTCATGGAACCCGCTATGGCAAGCTTGCTCCCTTGATCCAGAACTAACGCCAGCAACGACAACCACAACCATTTCAACATAATGAAATCACGCATAGTGCCGGTGTTCGCCATCACCCGCTACGTTTTCCACGCAACGGCCGCACAGTTCCGGGTGTTCCGCTTGCTTGCCCACGTCAGGCCGCTGGTGCCAGCAACGCACACATTTGTCATGTTCGGAAACGACGACTTTTAATTTAATACCTTCAATTTCAGTCTGAATAGCCTCTTCAGGCGCATTGTGTTCAGCGATGACCGAAGCATTGGAGGTAATAAAGATAAAATGCAGCTCATTCGACAACTGCTTTAAGACATCAAAAAACTCGGCATTACAGTACAGTTCAAGTTCCGCATTCAGCGAGGAACCGATGCCGCCTTTGGCCCTGCTTTTTTCCAGTTCCTTGCCGACAGCGGCTCGAACGGCCATGACTTTTTGCCAGAACTCGCGGTTAAAAGCGGAATCGTCATCCAGTTCAACCAGACCCTGATACCAGGTTTCCAAAAACACCGATTCGCTACGCTCGCCCGGCAGGTATTGCCAGATTTCATCGGCGGTATAACTGATGATCGGCGCCAACCAGCGGGTCAGCGCTTCAAGCACATGATACATCGCGGTTTGCGCCGAACGCCGCGCCAAGCCGTCGGCTTTTGCGGTGTATTGCCTATCCTTGATGATGTCCAGGTAAAAACCGCCCAGATCGATCACGCAAAAATGATGCACTTTCTGGTAAATATGCTGGAATTGATACGTTTCGTAGGCGGTTTTGACTTCTTCCTGCAACGCGAATGCTCGGTCCATAACCCAGCGATCCAGTGCCAGCAAATCCTTGCTATCGACCCTATCTTTCGCCGGGTCAAAATCATCCAGGTTGGACAGCAAAAATCGCGCGGTATTTCGGAGGCGTCTGTAGCCGTCCGAGGTGCGCCTTAAAATTTCATCCGACACGGTCATCTCGCCGCGATAATCGGTCGCTGCAACCCATAGGCGCAACACATCCGCGCCCAGATCCTTCATCACCGATTGCGGGGCAACCACATTGCCCTTTGATTTGGACATTTTCTTGCCGTCGGCATCGACGGTAAAGCCGTGCGTCAACACAGCCTTGTACGGTGCAACCTCATTCATCGCGACCGAAGCCAGCAATGATGACTGGAACCAGCCGCGATGCTGATCGGAGCCTTCCAGATACAAATCGGCCGGAAAGCGCAGCTGTTCGCGCTTTTCCAACACGCAGGCGTGGGTTACGCCGGAGTCGAACCAGACATCCAGCGTATCGGTCATTTTTTCGTAATGCTCGGCTTCATCACCCAACAATTCAGCCGCTTCCAATTCAAACCAGGCCTCTATGCCTTGTTGTTCGATGCGCTGAGCCACCTGCTCAATCAATTCAGCGGTGCGCGGATGTAATTCCCCGGTTTCTTTGTGGACAAAAAACGTAATCGGTACGCCCCAGGTGCGCTGACGGGAGATGCACCAGTCAGGACGGCCTTCCATCATGCTTTCAATGCGCGCCTGCCCCCATTCAGGAATCCAGGCGACGCGCTTGACTTCATCAAGCGCCTGTTCGCGCAGTTTGTTTTTATCCATCGAGATGAACCACTGCGGCGTGGCCCGGAAGATAATCGGGGTTTTATGCCGCCAGCAATGCGGATAGCTGTGCAGTATCGCTACGTGATGCACCAATTTACCTTGTTGTTCGAGCACTTCCAGGACATGGGCATTGGCGTTGAACACATGTTCACCGGCAAAGATTTCCGTGTTCGGCAGGAAAACGCCGTCATTGCCGACCGGGTTATCAACCGGCAAGCCGTATTTCAAACCGACCACATAATCGTCCTGGCCATGACCCGGCGCCGTATGCACCGCACCGGTACCGGCTTCGGTAGTGACATGATCGCCCAAAATGATAGGCACTTGCCGATCATAAAAAGGATGTTGCAATAACTGATGCTCCAGCTCTGCGCCTTTGCAGTAAGCGACTACATGGTAGTTTTCGATGTCGTAACGCAGCATCGCATCTTTAAGCAGGGCTTCTGCAACGACCAGACGCTCTTTGTTGCCGTCTTTTTCGCATTGCACCACGGCGTATTCAAGATCGGGATTTAACGCAACGCCCTGGTTTGCCGGCAAGGTCCACGGCGTGGTTGTCCAGATGACCACCGATAACGGCCCGGATCCTTCATGCTCAGGCACATGATGGCACTGGCTCAAAAATCCATCGACATCAACGACCTGAAAACGTACATCGACCGCAGGCGAATGTTTGTCTTCGTACTCGACTTCTGCTTCAGCCAATGCAGAGCCGCAATCGGTACACCAGTGTACGGGTTTGGCGCCTTTTGCTATGTGGCCGTTCTGGCTGATTTTGCCTAGCGAACGGACGATGTCGGCTTCAAAAGCAAAGTCCATGGTTAAATACGGATGCTCCCAATCGCCTAAAATACCCAGTCGGATAAAGGCCTCTTTTTGTATGTTGACCTGCTTTCCCGCATATTCGCGGCAGGCTTTTCGGAAAACGGCAGGGGATACTTTAACCCCCGCTTTACCGATTTTCTTCTCTACCTGTAATTCAATCGGCAAACCGTGACAATCCCAGCCCGGCACATAAGGCGCATCGAAACCGCTTAACGATTTGGATTTAACGATAATGTCTTTTAACACCTTGTTGACCGCATGGCCGATATGAATTTCGCCATTGGCATAGGGAGGGCCGTCATGCAGAATGAACTTGGGCCTTCCGGCAAATTCCTGCCTGATTTTGTTATACAAGTCGGCTTCGTTCCATTTTTTTAGACGTTCCGGCTCACGTTGAGCCAGGTTGCCTTTCATCGGAAACGCAGTGTTGGGTAAATTCAGTGTTTTTTTATAATCCATCGTCATAACAATTAAACTCGGCAAAAATCTTTATCACCAGGGAGGGGGGGTATATTGCAAGCGTGCAGGGAGCTAAGCGCGGCTTTGGCCTCAGCCACATCTTTCACAATCTGGACTTTAAGCTCATCCAATGACTGAAAACGCATTTCATCCCTGATCTTTTGTTTGAAATGCACTTCCACATAACGTCCGTAAATTTCTCTATCAAAATCGAACAAATGCGCTTCCAGTATAACCTTTGAACCGCCATCAACCGTGGGCCGGGTGCCTACATTCGCAACACCTTCAAACTCGCGTCCATCAATACCGGTCATGGTCACGGCAAACACGCCGTTAACGGGGGTGTTTTTTCTAAACATTTGTATATTCGCGGTGGGATAGCCGATGGTTCGTCCGCGTTTGTCGCCATGCGCCACACGTCCGCAAACAGAATAACAGCAACCGAGCAATTTCTCAGCCAAAGCCAAATTACCCTCGCCCAACGCGTCCCTGATCAGGGTACTGCTGACTCGAAGACCGGTTATTTGATAAGAGCCGGTATCTTCGACATCAAAACCGAATAGCTTGCCCTTATCCTTGAGCATGGCAAAATTTCCGCGCCTAGCCTTGCCAAAGTGAAAATCATCCCCGACAACCAGATGCTTTATATTCAATTTCTTTACTAAAACATCTTCAATAAACTGCTCGGCATCACAGTCGGCAAAATATTGATTAAATCGCAATATCAACAAATCATCAACGGGCAATTTAGAAAATTGGATTACTTTTTCCCGCAAGCGCATCAACCGTGACGGCGCATTTTCCCCCAGAAAATACTCCAACGGCTGCGGTTCAAAGGTCATAACAATGACAGGCAAATCCAATGCCGCGCCTCGCTCAGCCAGCTTTTTTATCACGGCTCTATGCCCCAAATGCAGGCCGTCAAAATTTCCAATCGTCAATACACAACCGTTTTTTAACGGTTCTAAATGAGATAATCCTCTAATTAGACGCATGAATGTGGTGAATTAAAAAAAAGCTTTATTCTACCATGTGTCGGTATTGCTTGGATTCAAATCATAATAACTGAATCATACACTCAAAAAAAAAGCCCGGTGGAATCCCACCGGGCTTTATATTTTCAAATCAGCAATGATTTATTTCATCATTGATTTTTTGAACATGCTGTCCAGTTTGCTGTTTGTGTCTTGAGCATACTGAGCTGCACGGTTAGCAGCAGCTTCAGCAGAAGCAGCTTGTGAAGAAGCTGAATCAGCAGCGCTTTTTGCACTAGCAGCGTCAGCAGATGCTTGTGCAACTGAAGTTTTCAAACCATCAACTTGTGATTGTAAGTTTTCGATGTCTGAAGTGCTTGCACAACCAACAACCAAGCTAGCAACCAGAGCAACCATTGATAATTTCATTACTTTTTTCATATTATTTTTCCTTCTTAAAGTTATTACAACAAAAAAACGCTTACTAGCTTTAATTTTGCACTGTTTTTAAATTATTTTCCAGTTTTATTTTATTTTTACTACGGTTCCTTTGTCCAGCCACTGACTTAAATGATCAATCTGACCGTTAGTCAACGCGATACATCCATGTGTCCAATTCATCGATTTATGAATTTTTTCATCCGCCCGCCCCAAACCATGAATGCCGATTCGCCCACCCAAAGGCGTATTTTGCGGCGGCACTTGATGAAACCGATGAGCGGTTATAATACTGTTATAAGCCACTTGATTAATAACTCCCTCTTCCAAGGCCTTTTGGGCATCCTCTGCGGACGGATAAGTTAAGCCGAAAAATTTTCGAAAAGAACTGCTCTCGCCAACCCAGCCGATCCTGTAACTTCCAAAAGGCGTAACGTTATCACCCTGATGACTTTTAAACCCGGCACCTCCTCGACCAATAGCAATATCATTTATGGTCTCAAGCGTCTGCATGCCTTTTTTTACCTCAATAGTGAGCGCTTTCGTGTCCACTAAAAGCCAGACATCATCATCCGCAATTACTGCAAAAGAAAACAAACTACAACACAGCAATAAATAAATTCGCAACATAAATGCTCTACACTAGATAAGAATTTTGGTGTACTTTAGTCACCATGTTAATTGTCGAATTAAGGATCCAGCATGCAAATAGAAACTATCACAACGCATCCATACAACGACCAAAATCCAGGCACATCCGGACTCAGAAAAAAAGTTAAAGTGTTTCAACAGCCCGGTTACCTGGAAAATTTTGTTCAATCAATTTTCGACTCGTTGCATGACTTTACCGGAAAAACGCTGGTACTGGGCGGTGACGGGCGATATTTTAACAGACCGGCCATACAAATCATCATCAAGATGGCGGCAGCCAACGGTTTCGGTAAACTTATTATAGGTCAAGGCGGGCTACTGTCTACCCCGGCGGCTTCACATATTATCAGAAAAAATAACGCATTCGGCGGCCTGATTCTTTCCGCCAGCCACAATCCGGGCGGCCCTGACGAAGATTTCGGCATTAAATACAATGTCGGCAATGGCGGCCCTGCCCCGGAAAAATACACCAACGCATTTTATCAGCGCAGCCTTACTATCGATAGCTATAAAACAGCCCAACTCGAAGACATAAACCTGGATCGCATCGGCACCGTCCAAATAGACGACCTTAGCGTCACTATCATCGACCCGGTGGCCGATTATGCGGAACTCATGCAGTCTATTTTCGACTTCAACTTACTCAAACAAAGCATCAGCTCGGGTTATATCACCCTGCTCTTTGATGCGATGCATGCCATTACCGGCCCTTATGCAAAAAGAATACTGATAGACATCTTGGGCGCAACACCTGATTCAGTCATTAATGCAGAACCACTGGAAGATTTCGGCGGCCATCACCCCGATCCCAATTTGGCGCATGCCCAGGAATTGGCCGAACGCATGTTCAGCCCGGTAGCGCCTGTTTTCGGTGCAGCATCCGACGGCGACGGCGACCGCAACATGATTACCGGCAGCAACATTTTCGTAACGCCCAGCGACAGTTTGGCCATTATGGCGGCCAACGCGCATTTAATTCCGGCTTATGCCCAAGGCTTGCGCGGCGTGGCCCGATCCATGCCCACCAGCCAAGCGGTTGACCGCGTCGCCGCCTGTTACAACATTCCCTGCTACGAAACGCCGACCGGCTGGAAATTTTTCGGCAATCTGCTGGACGCAGGAAAAATCACCCTGTGCGGCGAAGAAAGCTTCGGCACCGGCTCGGATCATGTAAGGGAAAAAGACGGCCTATGGGCGGTATTATTCTGGCTGAATTTAATCGCCATAAAGCGCCAATCTGTTGCCGACATCGTGCATGAGCACTGGCAAAAGTTCGGCCGGGATATTTATTGCAGGCACGACTACGAAGCCGTAGAAATGGATATCGCCAACGGCATTGTTGAACACTTACGGTCCCAGTTGCCCGCATTGCCGGGACAAACCTTCGGCGAATATACGGTTAAATATGCCGATGAATTCAGTTACGAGGACTCGGTAGACGGCAGCGTCAGCAGCAATCAGGGCATACGCATCGGCTTTGAAAACGGCTCCCGCATTATTTTCCGTTTATCGGGAACCGGAACCGTCGGCGCAACCTTAAGAATTTATCTGGAACGCTTTGAAGCGGATGCATCCAAGCATGACCAGGATGCCCAAGTAGCCTTGGCGGAGTTGATCAGCCTTGCCGAGCAGTTTTGCGAAGTTAAAAAACGTACGGGTAGGATTGAGCCTGATGTGGTGACTTAAAAAGCAAATGAAAGGCACAAGGCGAAAGGCGCAGCGTTTGTCTTTCGCCTTTTACCTTTCGTCTTAAACTTCCATATTATGTGCAATGCCGTGCAATGAACAAATCAACAACACCCCCATAGCAATCAACGCGATCTGCTGCAACGATGTCTTCATGTCGGTCTTTTTGTGCAACGACGGTATCAAATCGGCTACCGCGATATAAATAAAGCTTGAGGCCGCCAGCGCCAGAAAGTACGGCAGGCTGGCATGCAAATCTTCCAGCCCGAAGTACGCCAACACGCCGCCTAAAACCGTGGTCAAACTGGCGAGCATGTTGTAGAAAAGCGCTTTGCTTTTGGAATAGCCGCTGTGCAGCAAAATCGCAAAATCCCCTACTTCCTGAGGAATTTCGTGCGCGGCAACAGCCAGACTGGTAACTATCCCCAAATGCACATCAGTCAAAAACGCCGCAGCGATTAAAACGCCATCGACAAAGTTGTGGATGCCGTCGCCGAGAATAATCAACGCCCCGGCTGACTTGGCCATGCCGTGACTGTGACTATGCCCGTGGTCATGTTCGTGCTCATCTTCATCGCCGTGTGCCTCGCAATCGCCGGAATGACAATGCCGCCAGATCAGTAACTTTTCCAGTACAAAAAAACCGAGCACGCCCGCTAAAATTGTCCCGGATAACGCTTGAAACTGCTCAGGTTTAATTTGTGCAAAAGCCTCGGGAATCAAGCCCCAAAAGGCGACCGCCAATAACGCGCCAATCGCAAAACTGATCCCGTGCGGCAACACCGCGGCCCTGCGATGATCAGGCAACAATAGAAAAACGGCGGCCGCCATAACGCTTAACACGCCGCCAACCGCCGTAAAGATGATAATTAATATCAGTAAACTCACTCTTTATTCTCTCCAAATCAGCGTAGCCATACGCCCTGTTTGTTTATCCCGGCGGTAGGAATAAAACCGTTCCTGTTCGGTGACGGTACAAAAACCGCCTCCGTAAATTTTATCGATGCCCAGCGTAGCCAGATCAATCCGGGCCAGCTGGTAAATATCCGCCAGCCACTTGCCGCTGCTTTGCTGTTTAAAAGCTGTTATGAATGCTGGTGATTTTTCCAGAAAAGCATCCCGCACTTCTGCTCCTACTTCAAAGCAGTCAGGACCGATTGCAGGCCCCAGCCATACCAGAAAATCCCCCCTGCCCCCCCTTTTGCAAAGGGGGGAATTGGAATCGGCAGCGTCGAACTGACCAGCCTCCCCCTTCGTAAAAGGGGGAGCGAGGGGGATTTGCATTGAGGTGATCGTATTGCCGATCACGCCTGCCAGCAAGCCCCGCCAACCGGCATGAATGGCGGCCACCTGGCTTCCGTCTGTCGCGCAAACCAGTAGCGGCAAACAGTCCGCCGTCATCACCGCGCATACAACCTCCGGCTCAGCCGTATAACTGGCATCGGCTTGTTGCAAGGGTTCGGTTGTCACCGCCTGTACCGCTCGATTACTGTGGACTTGATCCAGCCAAACCGGATCGCCAGGCAAACCCAGCCATTCTTTAATAAGCTGCCGGTTTTGCTTAACCCGCTCAGCGTCATCGCCCACATGCATCGCCGGATTAAGGCTGGCGCAAGCGCCGCAACTGACTCCGCCGGAGCGCAAGGTGGTCGCCGCGTGAATATTGGCCGGCGCAGGCCAGTCCGGAGTCAGCCAGTGTTTAGTCCCGCTCATTTTCCGCCAACGCTTCCAGTAACCGGATCATATCTTCCGGCAGCGGTTGTTCCCACTCAAGATATTCATCGGTAACCGGATGCTGCAAACCCAGCTTTGCTGCATGCAAAGCCTGCCGCTTGAAACTGCGCAATTCTTTTTCCAACCGTTCGCTGCAATCGGGCGGCATTTGAAAGCGTCCGCCATAAACCTGGTCGCCCAGCAGCGGAAAACGAATATGCGCCATATGCACCCTGATCTGGTGGGTACGGCCGGTTTCCAGCTTAACCTGAACCAAAGTATGGCGGGTAAAACGCTGACCAACCCGGTAATGGGTCACGGCATGCTTGCCATTTTCCCTGACCGCATAGCGCTTACGATCGGTAGGATGCCTGCCGATAGGTTCGTCCACCGTACCACCGGCCGTCATGCGGCCACGGGTAATCGCCAGATATTCGCGGGTAATGTCCCGGTCCTGTAGCTGCTGCGTCAGGCTGTTATGGGCTTGCAAAGTTTTTGCAACCATCAACAGTCCACTGGTTTCCTTATCAATCCTGTGCACAATACCCGCTCTGGGCAAGGTCTCCAGACTGGAATCATGATTCAGCAAAGCGTTTAACAGCGTACCGTTCCAGTTTCCTATCGCCGGATGCACCACCAAGCCTGCCGGTTTATTCACAATCAGCAGGCTTTCATCTTCAAAAATAATTTCCAGCGGAATTGGCTCCGGTTCGGCGGTTATTACTATTTCCGCCTCGGCATCCAACGCTATCGTTTCGCCCCCGACCAGTTTGTCTCTGGGCTTGAGTGTCAGCCCGTTGACCTGCACTCGTCCGGATTTAACCCAGCTTTGCAGTTTACTACGCGAATAATCCGCAAACAGTTCCGCAAGCACCTGATCTAATCGCATGCCGGCCATTTCAAATGGCACTTCTTCCGTTAATCTTGTCATAACAAGTTCTTCTGATTAACCCATTGTTAAGTTATACTCGCCGGATACCCAAGCCATCTCAAGTATCGCAGTTAATTCCAGCGAGAAAAACCCCTTATATTACAGCGTGTCGTTAGCACTATGCGATTAATTTTAATTAAATTTTTATTTATCTGTTGTTTAGGCCTGTCTCTTCAGGGCTGCGAGACGCTTAAAAGCCTCGGTTCCGGCGATTCCGACACCGAAGACGAATATGCCGACTGGAATGCCGAGAAGTTTCGAGGCCAAGCCAAAACGGCGCTGGATGCAGGCAACTATGACAAGGCGATCAAGCTCTACGAAGCGCTTGAATCCCGCTATCCTTTTGGCGATGAATCCGCTCAGACACAGCTGGATATTGCTTACGCTTATTACAAAAACAGCGATCCTGAGGCCGCCATCGCCGCCGCCGACCGCTTTATCAAAATCAATCCGCGCAGTTCCAGCGTCGATTATGCTTATTATTTAAAAGGCCTGGTTAATTACAATCGCGGCATAGGCTTTATCGATCGCTTCCTGCCTACCGATACTTCGCAACGCGACCCTGGAACGGCCCGTGACGCCTACGACAATTTTGCCGAACTGACTCGCAGATTCCCCAACAGCAAATACATAGCCGATGCCCAACAACGCATGATTGAGCTTAAAAACAATCTGGCGATGTATGAAGTCCATGTCGCCCGTTTTTATATGAAACGCAAGGCTTATGTTGCCGCCATCAACAGGGCCTCTACTGTCGTTGATAAATACCAGCGCACGCCTGCCGTTCCTTATGCGTTGCAAATTATGCAGGAAGCCTACACTAAACTTGAACTGCCGGATCTTGCCAAAGATACCACCCGAGTCTATGAGTTAAACTACCCGAACGGCCCGCCGGTGCCTGAGCATAAAGACTCGACCTTTTCGCACAAGGTTTGGGATTTTATCGGTTTGGAAAAATAGTTGTTTTTTTAGATCAAAGAACTTTTCACCACGAAGGCACGAAGAACACGAAGAAAAATATAAAGCTTCGTGTTCTTCGTGCCTTCGTGGTGAAGATTTTTAAGCCTCAATACAAATCCACCGGATCGACATCCAGCGACCAGCGCACTTTTTTTGCCTGCTTGAGTTTTTCAATTTTCGGCATCAGCACATTGAGCAACGCATGCAGCTCCGGTCGCTTGCTGCTCTGAAACAGTAATTGGTAGCGATAAAGCCCGGCTCGTCTGGCCATGGGCGCGGCAACCGGCCCCAAAATATCGGTGTGACCTTTGGTGTATTCCCGCGCCAGTTCAGCAACCGCATGCAGAAACAGCTTCGGCATCTCGGCATCCAGGGCCTGGGCCCTTAATAACGCCTGATAACTGAACGGCGGCAATGACGCATCCTTGCGCTCCGCCAACGCGGTCTTGGCAAAACTGTTGTAACCCTGCCTGATCAGCGTTGTTAATAAAGGATGCTCCGGCTGCCGGGTTTGCATAATCACTCGACCGGGTTTTTCCGCTCGTCCCGCGCGGCCTGAGACTTGCACGATCATTTGCGCCAGCTTTTCCGGGGCATGAAAATCAATACTGAACAGGCCGCTATCCACATCCAGTATCGCCACCAGCGTCACATTGGGAAAATGATGGCCTTTCGCCAGCATTTGCGTACCCAGAATAATATCCACCGAACCCTGATTGATTTGCTGCAAATAATTTTCCAATGAGCCTTTGCGCTGAGTGGAATCCCGGTCCAGGCGAACAATCGTTTTACCGGCGAATAATTCCGCCAGCACTTTTTCCACCCGCTCAGTGCCCAATCCCAACGGCGTCAATTCCCCGGTTTTGCAGGCGGGACAGTGCTTAATCAGGCGTTGTTCCTGTCCGCAATGATGGCAACGCAATATCCCTTCATCATAATGAATCACCAGATTGGCGTCGCAACGCCTGCAACGCGCAACCCAGCCGCAACCGTGACATATCAGGGTGGGCGCAAAGCCTCGCCGGTTTAGAAACAATAAGACCTGCTCATTTCTTGCCAGGGTAAGGCGCATCTCCGCAACCAGCGCTTCGGACAGTCCCTCCTGCATTCTTTTGTTCCTGATGTCCAACAGCTGCAAGACCGGCGCAGTTGCATCCCCCGCCCTTTCCGGCAGATGCAGCAAGCGGTAACGCTTGTTATCGACGTTATGCAGACTTTCCAGCGCAGGCGTCGCGGAGCCCAGCAATACCGGAATATTCAATAGCTTGCCGCGCACCACGGCGACGTCGCGGGCGGAAAAACGAAAGCCTTCCTGTTGTTTGAACGAGGCATCATGCTCTTCATCGAGAATGATCAAGCCGGGATTTTTTAGCGGCGTAAACAAGGCGGATCGAGTCCCCAATAAAATGGAACATTCACCTCGCTGCATGGTAAGCCAGGCACAAGCGCGCTGCCGGTCGGTCAATTTGGAATGCGAAATGGCAATGCTGACGGTAAATCGTTGCCTGAACCGTTCCTCAAGCTGGGGTGTCAGGGTAATTTCCGGCAACAACACCAACACCTGCTGACCCCGTTCCAGCACGGTGCGGATAATCTGCATGTACACTTCGGTTTTGCCGCTGCCGGTCACGCCCTCCAGTAAAAAAACGCCAAATTGCCCCAGACTATCGCATACCGCCGTTATCGCCGCTTGCTGCTGCGGGTTGCACTGCAAGGCAGTGTTTCTGATGATTGATTCCGAAGCACTTGCCCCGAACTCTGATGATGATACGGCAAGCTGTAGTAATTGCCTGTCTACCAGCTGCTTTACCGAAGTGCGCCAGTTTTCATTCCATGCGGACAGTTCTGCTTCGGACAAACTGTGTCGGTGTGCCTGAAATTTTTCCAGTACGCTTTTTTGTTTGGGCGTCCGCTTCAACAGCTCGCTATCAATAGCTATGCCCGCGCCAGTCAAGGCATAGCGTTTTTCTGCTTGAATAACGACTGATTTTCCTTGGCGTAGCGCCACCGGGAAAGCCGCGCTGAAAACTTCGCCCAAGGGATGATGGTAATACCGACTGGCCCAATGCAGCAGCGCCAAGTCTTTTGTCGATAATAGCGGCTTTTCGTCCAGTATCCGTTCGACGCGTTTTAATTTACCGATTGCTACATCGCTATGCTGAACGCACTCGACCAGAAAGGCGATTTTTTTAGCTTTCCCAAACGGCACTTCCAGGCGAATGCCCGGTTTGATATGGGCCGACTCAAACTGTTCCGGGGCGAGATAATCAAATAATCGATAAACAGGAACGGCAATGGCAACCCTGAAAATCAGCTCATTCCCGTTTTGCAACTTGGCCATAATGTTTGAATTATTTTTGATGTTTTAAGGCTAAGTCTCTATACGATTTAGACTATTTGAGTTACCCACAGAATCTGTGGATAACTCTGTGTAAAAATAGTTTTTAACAACGCTTACTAGCGGTTTTTATTACAGTTTTGTTAATTTGAACACTTTTTATGCACTATTTTGTTTTCATTATTTTTCAAGCACTTATTGTTTTTTATGTCGTAAATACCGGCTATTTTGTGGCTTGCATTTCGGTTTCGCTTGCCAACCGTCCAATGTGTGGATTTCTTCACAAATTTTAGCGTGACAGCCAGCAAAAACCGGTGGTTACTATTTACTTGGGCTTGATAAATTTAATCGTCATCCGGTCGCTTTCGCCGATAGCCTGATATTTCTTCCTGTCTTTATCCTTAAGCTTTAAAGCAGGCGGCAAAGTCCAGACGCCTTCGGGATAATCCTTGGTATCTTTACTATTGGCATTGATTTCGGATTTATCCAGAAACTCAAAGCCCGCGTTTCTGGCCAGCGCAATCACATAGTCTTCAGTGACGTAGCCGGATAGCGCTTTGGTATCCTGAGGTTTTAACGTTGAATTTCTATGCTCCACGACACCTAAAATTCCACCGGGCTTTAATGCCTTGTACATCGCATTGAATACCGCCGCGGCCTGATCGTTTTTCATCCAATTATGCACATTGCGAAACGTTAAAACCCGGTCAACTGAAGCCTCAGGGGCGATTTGCAAAAATTTCGGCGGCTGCAATACGCTTAACTCAACTTTGCCGTAAACTTTCGGCTGGCTTTTTATCTTTTTAACAAATTCATGCAGGTTCTTTTTAAAATAAGGCTCGTCGGCATCGGCTGAAAAATGCGCTGCATACAGTTTGCCGTGATCTTTTAGATAAGGTGCAAGAATTTCCGTGTACCAGCCTTCGCCCGGCCAGACTTCGACGACGGTCATAGTGTCCTTTACGTCAAAAAACGCCAACGTTTGCTGCGGATGCCGGTATTTATCCCGCTGCTTATGCTCTGCTGAACGCTGCTTTCCGTCGATTGCCTGATGTAAAGAGCTTGGCTTTTCTGCAGCGTGCGACGATGAAAAACTGCTTGCCAGCAAAAGTGCCAATAAAATACTTTTCATGCTATTTATTCCAATCAATATTTTTGTAGAGGAGACCATTCGCACGGCCGCGGCGCGAGCAAACAATGAAACTGCTATCCAGCGGGTCTTGCTAAAAACCAAACCAGCAGGTTTGATTACGCCCCCGGTCTTTAGCTTCATACAAAGCCACATCGGCGCGGTGCAACACTGCTTCGCCATTAATATCATCACCCGATAGCGTAGCTGCGCCGATGCTGACGGTAATCTGCACCGGGCCTGCGTCATGGTCGATAACGGTCTTTGCAACTTGCTCGCGCAAGCGTTCCGCCATGACCAGGGCGTCGTTCTTGTCAGCCCCGGACAGCAAAATAGCAAACTCCTCGCCACCCAGACGCGCAGCTATATCAATGGCGCGCGAGGTATTACGCGCTATTTCGGCAAACACCTTTAACACTATGTCGCCGGTGGCATGGCCGTAAGCGTCATTGACGCGCTTAAAAAAATCCAAATCCAGCATTAACAACACCGCTGAATAATGGGGCAATCGCGCCACTTTCGCTCTTTCCAGCTCCAGTTTCTCCAAAAATACGCGGCGGTTAAATAGTCCGGTCAAAGGATCGGTGCTGGCCAATTTTTGCAATTGCGCTTCCATCTCCTTGCGCTCGGTAATATCTTCTTTAATGCCGACAAAATGGGTAATTTCGCCGGTACCGTTTTTTACCGGGGCAATGCTTAGTTCTTCGTGATAAAGGCTGCCATTTTTGCGCTTATTAACAAGCTCGCCGCGCCAATTTTGACCGGCCAGAAGAACTGTCCACATATCCTTGTAAAAGTCTGCATTCTGTAAGCCGGATTTGGTCAATTGATTCGGATTATTTCCCACCGCTTCTTCAGGGCTGTAACCGGTTAATCGACCAAAAGCCGAATTGGCCCATATAACAGTCGCATCTTTATCGGTAATAACAACGCCATTTGCCGCCGCCTCCAATGCCGCGATCAGCAAGTTGTTGCGCGCCTCCATCTCGGTTCGTAACAATGCGTAACGAATCACCCGCGCCAAGCCATCATAACCGTAATCACCCTTGACCATGTAATCTACAGCGCCCGCCTCCAGAGTGGTCAATGCAAAATCGGTGTCGCCGCGTCCGCTGAGCACCACAATAGGCATATCGATCGCCATGACTCGCGCACTGTGAACGGTCGCCAAGCCTTCCGAATCGGGTAATGACAAGTCCAGCAGAATTACATCGAAAGACGCCGCCGCCAAACAGCGTTGCGCATCAGCAAGCGATTGCGTCCAGGTTACCTCAAAATGCCCGCTCTGCGTTTGTCCCAGTTTCATTTTTACCAGGTGCGCATCACCGTCTTCATCTTCTACCAGCAATACCCGAATCGCTTGGCCTCGGCTCATAGCTTGTAACCTTGCGGCAAACGCACCAGGCTAAACCAATACTCGCCAATCTGCTGAATGGCCTTGATAAACTGCGACATATCCATAGGCTTGGTGATATAACTGGTGGCGCCGAGCTGATAAGAACAGATGACGTCTTTTTCCACATCGGAAGTCGTCAACACCACCACCGGAATGCCTTTAAAACGATCGTCCGCCTTGATAACGGTTAGAAATTCGCTGCCGTTCATACGCGGCATATTAAGATCAAGAAAAATCAAATCCGGACGCGGCGCATCGGCATATTTTTCCGTCCTGTTTAAAAAATCCAGCCCTTCACGCCCATCAACCACATGATGCAGATGCGCCAGTACTTTGCCTTCCTTTAACGCCATTTTCACTAAATAGGCATCAGAGGGTTCATCTTCCAACAGTAAAATTTCAACGAAGTGAGAGTTGCCGGTTTCGGTCATCATAAAATCTCTTGTCTGGATTGGGTTAGCATAAGCCGGCATTTACGCAGGTAAATCAAATAACACGGTCGTGCCGCCGCCCGGTGTTTCCTGTATCGTTACCGAACCGCCGCAGCTTTCAATAATGCGCCGGACGATGGCCAAGCCGATGCCCGTAGAATTTTGATCGTCGTTGACCTGCAAACGCTCAAATACTCCGAAAACGCGCTCCCGGTATTCCGCCGGAATGCCGACGCCATTATCTGCGACGCGATAAATGACCCGGCCTGCCTTCGCTTCGCCACTAATCCGTATATGCGGCGTAAGCTTAGGATGACGATAGCACAGGGCATTGTCCAGCAAAATACTGAAAATATCTTTCAGCCGGGGACGATCGATATGAACGGAAGGCGCGTCATTGTAATCGACCTGCGCACTCGTTTCACGCATTAGCCTCGCTCTATGCTCCAGCAGGCCGGCAATAACGGCCGTAACGGCAACCGTTTCCATCGTACTGCGCGGCTGATCGGCGGCAAGATACAATTGAATATCGCGCACCAGAGCGCTTTGCCGTGCTGCGCCTTGTTCAATAAAATGCAACGAGGCTATAGCGTCTTCGCTTAGCTGTTCTGTAGGTAGGCGTGATTGCAAGCGTTGCGCAAAACTCACCAGACGCCGCGCCGGTTCTTGCAAATGATGTGCGGCAATGCGAGTAAACTGTTGCAATTCGGCATGGGCGCGCGCCAGCTTATCCTCAATTTGCTTCCGCTCGGTAATGTCCACACACGAACCGATATAGCCTAGAAAAGTTTTGTCGTCAGTGCAGCGGGGAACGCCGGTATCAATCAGCCAGCGATATTCGCCGTCATGATGCCGCAAACGGTATTCCATCGAAAAAGCTTCCCGCCGGTCAAATGCCGTTATATAAGTATCAAGACAGCGCTGATAATCATCAGGATGCACCCCATCCGCCCAACCGTTGCCCTGTTCCTGTCCCAGGGCATGACCGGTAAATTCCAGCCAGCCTTTATTAAAATAGTAACACTGCTTATCCGTACCCGCCTGCCAGATCAGCACCGGCGCCGAATCCGCCAACAGCCGGAAACGCTGCTCGCTCTCGCGCAGCTGCGTAGTCAACTCACCGGCCATTTTAGCGGCATTAACATGCATACCCATGTAGGAGCGCAACAGCAAAAACAGCAGGAAACTACTGAGGAATCCCGCTCCCAAAATAACCCACATTTTGCTGTAATCAATACCGCCCTGCGTACCGGCGATCTTTTCGAACTGCAATGTCCACGCCGTACCATTGAAACCGGTCTCTATTTCTATAACGGACGAAGGTTGGACCGCCTCGACATAAGACGGTTCTGCGTTGTTATACAGTAACTTGTCCGCTTGCACAGTGCGCCCGTCATAAACGCGAAAATGTACATGCGCCATCGTTTTACCGTCAACATTCGGCACCAGCTTATCCAGTAAATCATCCATGCGAAAAGGGCTGTATACCCAGCCGAATAATGCGGCACGACGCTGTTCAACGCTATCGATGGGCCGGTTTTTTTGATAAACAGGCACATACATCAAGGTACCCGCCTGCACATTTTCAGTTGATTCCTGCACCAAAGTCACCTTGCCCGACAGTGTGACTTCATTATTATCTCGCGCCTGTTCCATTGCCGCACGGCGCACCGGCTCGGAATACATATCATAGCCAAAGGCGCGTAAATTAAGCCCGGTAAACGGTTCCAAAAAAATGATGGCGGTATAAGCATCGCGTCTATCTTCAGGACGTACCGTGTACTCAGGAAAACCTTCTGCACGTAGTTGCGCCTGATGCGCGGCCAAGTGCCCGGCCGGAATCCAGACTGAAAAACCCAGACCCTGAATGCCGTTAAAGTGTTCATCACTGCGTAAACGTTGAACATAATGATGCCATTCTTTACGCGTCACGGCATCCGATGAATCGAATAGCGCAGCGCCGCCCAACAATGTCTGTTTATGTGCGTCTAGCCTGGCCGCTATTTTTAAGCGGACTTCATCGCAATAAAAAGCAAACTTGCGATACTCATCCCGCTCTATGTCGAGTTTCCCCCAATAGCCCGCAAGCCCCGTACCGAAAAGCCCCATCAGCAACACCAGCCAGGGCAGCATGAAGCGCAGATAACGCTTGGCAAATAGTTTCATTATTTTTTTACGCTTGTTTCCAAGCTCCTGATTCGCGTGACGGGAAGCGTTGCAGAGACACGATTGATCGCATTTCTATTCCGAATTTACAGTATTCATAATGGGCAACTCAAACCAGAACACACAGCCCTGCCCTTCGCCCGCCGATTCTACGCCGATGGTACCGCCGTGATGTTCGACGATTTTGCGGCACAACGCCAAACCGACGCCTGTGCCGTCAAAGCGGCTGCGCGCCTGTAGACGCGAAAACACCTTAAACAATCGATCCCTTTGACTCGGCTCGATACCGATACCCTGATCGCGCACTTCCACCCGTAACGATCCGGCGCTAATCGTTCCATGAACATCAACCTGCGGCAGTTGATGTTCGTCGTGATATTTAAGCGCATTGCCGATCAGGTTTTGCAGCAGGCGCGTTAATTCATCACGGCTGGCAAACAGTTCAGGCCAATCGCCGGTCACTTTGATTGCGCCGCCGCAAGCACTGAGTTCAGGGTTAAGAAAAGCCAGCGCTTCCTCTAAAGAGACCTTACTGCTAAGCCGTGTTTTAGCTTCAAAAACACGGCCTATCCGTGAATACTCCAGCAACGACAAAATCATCGCATCCATGCGTTTTGCGCCGTTCACCGCAAAATCGATAAACTGTTGCGTTTCTTCATTCAGCTGGCCGGTCAATGCATTTTCAATCAAGGATAAATAACTGGTCACCATGCGTAACGGCTGGCGCATGTCGTGGGATACCGCATAGGCGAATTGCTCCAGCTCGGCGTTGGAGCGGGTGAGCTCGGCTTCGATTTGTTTACGTTCAGTAATGTCGTACAGCACCACCAAATGCATACCGGCAACATCGTTATGAATCACCTCGGCAGCAGTCACCAACACGATTTTAACGCTGTTGTTCTTGCAGCGAACAGCCACTTCCATGGGCGAGAACCCGGTCTGTTCCTGTTTGGCTTTTTCCAGTGTCGTTTGCCAGGCAGACTCGGCCCAGCGCCGGTAATCCGGATCAGGGTAAGCTTTCAGCCACCAGTCTGCCACCGTGGGAATATCATCTGTGGTGTAACCGAAGGTTTGCACAAACGCCGGATTCAGGAAGGTAATGTTCAACCGCTCATCATTCAACGCCATCGGCACCGGTGAAACTTCGATAATCGAACGGAATTTTGCCTCACTGTTTTTTAGCTCGTCTTCCATTACCTTGCGCTCGGTGATGTCGCGCGCTGCGGCGAACACGCCAAGCACGTTGCCATTGCCGTCACGGTACACGCTGGCGTTATAAAGCACGTCGGTAACTTTGCCCGACATATGGCGAATAGCCAGCGGGTAATCGGTCACAAATCCCTGAGAAAACACCCGCTGATAGCCCTCCCGCGCTTTCTCGGGATCGGTGAAATAGTCCGCGAAATCGCTGCCGATCAAATTGTCTCGGCCCGCGCCGGTCACCTGTTCCGTGGCGGTATTGACATCGGTAATCTTGCCCTCTGCGCTGATCGTCACCAAAGGGTCCAAACTCGCTTCAATCAGGCTGCGGGCGTATTGGGAAGCGGCCAGCGCTACTTCTTCCGCCTTTTTGCGCTCGGTGATATTTTTGTGACTGACCACAACCCCGCGACATGAGCCTTGCAATGGCAACACATTCATATAAAACCAGTGTTGCTGATTGGGCGAATGACACAGGTACTCTAAGTGAAACGTTTCCCGCTCGCCATCCAACACCGCCGTAATGCCCTCCCGAACAGCGCTTGCCTCTTCGCCATAAGGTTGATTAAAGGCATTGTTACACGCATCCAGATAGTTAAATCCCAGCATATCCTGGCTGGATTTCAATAATCCGTTTTCTTGCGCAAATTGCCGCCATGCGTTGTTGGCGGCAACAATAACACCTTGCGCATCCAGCACGGCGATGTGCGAGGTCAGCGAATTAAGTACGCTGACATTAAAAGCATCGCTGTCGCGTAGCTTCTCCTCCATCTGCTTGCGCTCGGTGATGTCGGTAATGAATCCGTGCCAAAGCGTGGAGCCGTCCGCTTCTTTCTGCGGTAGCGCGTTGCCAAACAGCCAGCGCACCGTGCCATCGTCGAACTTGACCCGATATTCATAGCGCCACGGAGTCAAATCTCGAGCCGATTGCTGGATGGAGGCGCCAATACCGTCGTAGTCGTCCGGGTGAAGAATGGCAAGCACTTTGGCCCCATCCTCGCGAACTTCCTCCGGACTGACCCGGTATATATCATGGATAGCTTCACTGGCGAAAGGGAAGCAGGAACTGCCATCGGGCCGCAAACGATATTGATAGACAACGCCCGGCACCCGGCCGGCGATTTTCTGAAGGCGGCTCAACGCCTCTTTCCGCGCTTCTTCCATTTGCTTGCGCTCGGTGATGTCGGTAGAAATTCCGCACAAACCGTAAATACTGCCATCCTCCCGGCGTAGCGGTTGCTTAACGGTAAAATAGGTGCGGGCAATGGCGCTATCCTTATGGATATAAATATTCTCGGCCGCTGTACGCTCACCCAACCCAAGGACACGGCGATCATTTTCGCGCAATTTTGCCGTGGTAGCCTCATCAAAAAAAGCATCGTCTGTTTTTCCGATGATGTCTTCCAGCGCTTTGCCAAAGACTTGCTGCACCGGCTGATTGGCGTACTGGTATTGATAGTTGCAATCCTTGATATAAATAAAGGCTTCGACACTGTCGAGAATGGTGGCGAGTTTATTTTCGCTTTCGCCCAAGGCATGTTCCGCTGCTTTTCTTTGCTGTATCTCGGCTTGCAGTTGCGCGGCACTGGGCACAGACAAGGCGTCGGGAATAACCCGCAGCATCAACACGGCGGTGGCAACCGAAATAATCGCAGTAAAGCCTTTAAGCAAGCCGTCCAGCCAATATAAAGGTATCCAGACCGTGATAGCCGCCAGTAAATGCGTGGTGCCGCAGGCGACAATAACGCCGGCAAACAGGGCAACCAACCACGCATAGGGCAGATCTTTACGCTGCCGGATAAAATAGACCAGCATCAGGGGAATGGAAAAAAAGGCGAGCGTCATCAGCAGATCCGAGACGACGTTCAGCCAAAGTAATACCGGGCTCCACGACAGGCAATAGCCATGAGGAATGAGGTCTTTAAGACCGAAAAGATCAATCAGTGATTGCATGTGTCAGGTACAGGATGAAATGTGGATTGTCAGGATCAGCTTAAATCCCGTGTACTGTCATAGAAGACTGGTCTCTAAAACCTGTTTTAAAGCCAATGCCCTAGCGATCATCCGACCCTTTATAATTCCAGATTTGCAGCAGGCTCAGGGTTGCCAGCATTACAAAAGCCAGCAATGTCCATTCAGGCATACTGAAACCCAACAGGGTCCAATCCACCTTGGCGCAATCTCCGGTACCGCTCAGCATTAACTTGACCGTTTCAAACAACGGGAAGTTTTGCAGCACATACTCCAGACCGGGTCCGCATTCCGGCACCTTATCGGCCGGCAAGTGTTGTATCCAGACATGCCGGGTTGAAATAGCCGCGCCGCACAAAGCCGTTACCGCGCCTGATATGGCATAAGCGGTAACGCCGGTTTGTCCCGGATTATGGAGTGCGGCGCTTAAAAAAACCAGACCGGTCAGCAAAATGGCAATGCGCTGGGAAATGCACAAGGGACAGGGATCCAGGCCTTGAACGAATTGGAAATAAGCGCCCATCGACAGCAAAAAAACACAACCGAGGAAGCCCAGAAAAAACCAGATTCTCGAATTAAATCTTAATAATTTCAACATGATATACTGCCTTAATAAAGAGTTTATTGTAACTACTCCGCTAATAATAGAACGCGGATGCCAAAAGTAGACACCGCTAGGCGACACTGATCAGACGGATTTACAAGGATTTGCTAGTTCCCAAGCCCCGTCTCGCGAAGCTGGAGCTTCGCTATCTGGGTTCCCAAGCCGGAGCTTGGGAACCAGCGTAAATTTCGCCTTTCGCCTTTCGCCTTGATCCTTACGTACAAGCCTTATACATTCCATCCAACACCAATGAATTCGGGCTGACCACACCGATAATCTTGTTATTTTCAATAACCGGCGCCCTGACCAGATTATAGTTGGCAAATAAACGCGAACAATAGCGGATGTCCATATCGGGAGATACCGAAATCACCGGCTTGCTCATGATTTCATAGACGTTAACCCGATCCGGCGCACGGTCTTTCGCCAACACATGCCGGGCAATATCGCCGGAATTAATCATGCCGTATTCGTCATCCTCATGGCGTTTATTGACGACCAGCACCGATGTTTTAAGCGATTTCATCTTTTTCAGGGCATCTTCTATGGTAGCAACGCCGTCGATGGTGGCAAAGTCGGTTTTCATTACATCTTTGACGCGGATTACAATGCGTGGCTCAATCATATTTTATCCTCAAGTTCATGGGTTAATTGTTCAACCTGATGCATGACGCCAACAGCATCTTCAACATCGATCTGAATGGCAATGCCGGTGCCGGGTTTGTTGTCGAATTGAGCAACCTTGGCAATGGCTTCCAGAATGTGCCGGCTAAGATGCTCTTCGACCAGCATCATCAAGACATCGCGCTGGGTCTCCAGGGTCAGGCCGAAAAAGGTTTTCGATTGTTTCATGCCTTCGCCGCGAGCATTACTGACGACGGTTGCACCTTTAGCGCCGTTTTCGCGCGCCGTCTCAAGCACCAGGTCGGTCTTGTCGTCTTCGACAAATGCGATAATTAATTTGAAATGCATGGTGTTCCTCAAGGTTTGGATGAAAGACCGCCTTTGCTAAGCCATTGCGCGATTTGCGCGTAACCCAGGACAGCGATGATGGGAAATAAACTGGCAAAGGCGATCAAGCCGAAGCCATCCAGCAACGGGTTGCGGCCGGGAACGGTAGAGGCCAGCCCCAAGCCTAATGCGGTCACCAACGGCACGGTGACTGTTGACGTCGTGACCCCGCCCGAATCGTAAGCCAACCCGATGATCATCTTGGGGGCAAACAGGGTTTGGATCAGCACGACGATATAGCCTGCGACAATGTAATAATAAAGCTCGGTGCCGGTCACAATCCGGTAAGTACCCAGAGCAATGCCGAAAGCAACGCCGACCGAAACCGCGACACGCAGCCCCCAGGCGCGAATAGCGCCACCGGAAATCTGTTCAGCCTTCCAGGCAACCGCCAGCAAGGACGGCTCGGCTAATGTGGTCGCAAAACCGATGCTGGCGGCAAAGATATAAACCCAATAATAGGCTTGCCAGCTTACATTTTGTTCGCCGGGATTAATGCCGAGAAACTCAGGATTGGTCAGCTGGACCGCCATCAGTTTCCCCAACGGGAACAGCGCCATTTCCAGGCCTTCCAGAAAAAACGCAATGCCGAGCAAAACGTAGACAAAACCGATCAGCATTTTTTTGGGATGCGCCAGAGGCTTGCGGATAACCAGTAATTGAAAGCCGATAATAATCGCGGCAATCGGCAAAACGTCCCGGCAGGTAGACAGCAGAACCAGTGCAAATTGGCTGATCCAGCCGATCATTTCAACACCCCGTAGGCCATTACGAACACCATCGGCGTTAACGAGGCAAAGGCGATCAGCCCAAACCCGTCAACCATCGGGTTGCGTCCTTTAATGGCTGTAGCCAAACCAACACCCAGCGCAGTGACCAGCGGAACGGTAATGGTCGAGGTGGTGACGCCGCCGGAATCGTAGGCGATGCCAATGATTTCGGGCGGCGCAAACGGCGTTATCGCAATCACCCCGCAATAACCGCCGATAATCAGGTAATACAACGGCCAGCCCCGGATAATTCTCAATACGCCGACCAAAATGGCAAAGCCGACCGACAGCGCAACGGTAATGCGCAGGCCGAACGCATAACTGTCTTTAGCGTCCTCGGTTTGCCCGATAATACCGGCCTTACTGGCAATGCTCGCCGCCTCCTGGGCAATGGCGATCAGCGCCGGTTCCGCCACCGTAGTGCCGAACCCCAAACAAAAAGCAAACGTCAGCAGCCAGAACAAACTGCCTTTGCGGGCAAACGCATAGGCCATCGCCTCGCCAATCGGGAACAGGCTTTGTTCAAGCCCCTGGACAAACAGGGTGAGGCCGAGAATAACAAACAGAGTACCGGCGATTAAACTGCCGACATCGGGAATAGGTTGGCGAATAATAAAAACCTGGAATACCAAAACAACCGCGAGAATAGGTGCCAAGTCCAGAAAACTGCCGAACAGCTGTTTAATAAAAGGGTTTTTAAACATTCAGGCTCTCTGGCCGACTTAAATTTTCCAATCTCAACATTGCTCGACCTCTTTTTTAAACGCTTTTATTTCCCGTGAAGGCCCCATCACCACCAGAATATCTCCCGCATCCAGGCGGTGCTCTTTTTCGCCGATTGCAAAATGCAATTGATCGCCTAATTCCCTATCGACAACGCCGATCAGAATCAGATCATGTTTTTCATTCAACTTTAAGTCGCTGGCTTTGGTGTTTTCCAGACAGGAGCCTTTAGGGATTTCTACTTGCGCCATGTTCAAGTCATACCGACCGAAAACAGTATGGTCCAGAATATTGCTGATGTCCGGTTTGGTTAACATTTCGTGGGTTTTCCTGCCGCAAATCTCATAAGGATCGATGATCTTATTAGCGCCTGCGGCCAATAATTTTTCAGCGGATTCAGGGTCGTCGACAATAGCGACAATGGTAATATTTTTATCAATCGCCCGCGCTGAAATAGTTAAAAACACATTGTCGAAATCCCTGGGATAAAAACAAAACAGGGTATCGACATCAGTGCCTATGCCTATCGATCGAAGCGCATCGTCATTGCGAAAATCAATGACTTTGGTGTCAAAGCCTTTTTCTGCGACCAGCGCGGCTTCGGCCTCGTCTTTCCCGATAAAAATAATGCTGCATTGCTCCGGATTCAATCGGCTCATCGCTTCCAAAGACATCACACTGTAGCCAAATACGGCAATGCGTTTCATCGTTTTCTCCCGCGTTTTAACCGGCTTTTTTCAATTTGATCACGGAAATAGTCGATAGAGTATTCCCTGCCTATAACGACCAGCAAGTCACCGTCCCGTAATACAAAGAATGACTCCGGATTAAAATAAAAATGCTGATTTTTTATCGGATAGCTGTTCTTATGTTTTTGATGCACCGGATTGGCGCTGATTATCCCCAGCAACATCAATTTCCTTTTTTCAAAGTCAATCTCGGCGATACTCATCCGCTCAATGAATGAACCGGGATGCACGCACAATGTTTCCATGATGATGTGGCTTTCCTCACGGATGATGCCCAAAATCGCCTCAAAAGCCACCGGCTGGCCGATATATTCGGCGACCACCATGCCGGCTATTTCAAACGGCTGGATAACATTGCTTGCGCCCGCCTGGTAGAGTTTTTTTACATTATCCTGATTGTTGGCGCGGGAAATAATCTTGATACCCGGGTTTAAATGCCGACTGGTCAGCGTGATATAAACATTGATAACATCATCGCCGGTCGTACAGATAACCGCCGTTGCACCGTTATTAATACCCGCGTTCTGTATCACGCCGTTTTTGCTGGCATCCTCATGGATAACCAGATAGCCCAAGCGCTTTGCTTTTAAGACGTTGGCTTCTTTGGGATCGATAATAACAAAATTCAGTTGGTCTTTTTCAAGTTGTCTGGCGATATGCTGCCCTACCCGGCCAAACCCGCAAATAATAATAAAGTCATCAAAGCGGTTCAGTGCGGCGTAAGTGCTGTTTTCGCGCAACTCGTCCATCTCCTCATTAAATGCCGTAACGATGATGGAAACCAGAAAAGACAAGACGCCCAGACCCACCAGAATCAATACCATTGCAATGATGCGTCCGCCGGTCGTCTGCGGTGATATATCGCCATAGCCGACGGTTGCCACGGTAACGACCGCCCAGTAAAACCCCTCGAACAGATTTTTTACCTGCCCGCCATTAGCGGGGTTTTCAAACAAATAAATGGCCGTGCTGCCGATAAACACCAGAAAACCCAAAAAAATGCCCAGCGTAACGAGCTCGAAACGCCTGCTGACCAAGATCCTGGCAAATACTTTGATGCTGTTAAAATAGCGGAACAGCTTAAACAGGCGAAAAAGAAGAAATATCCGCATGACCCGCAACGGCCTGTAGGTAGGCAAAATAGCGAGCAAATCGATCAAGGCCAGAGGGGTGAAAATATACTTTATTTTCTTGGCAAGAATGATTCCGGTAACCTTGCCCAGACGAAAAGGAACATTCAAATATTCGGCCTTTTCATAATGCTCAAGAATGATTTTGTGATTGTCGCTGTACAGCCAGCCCCGCAACAAATACTCGGCGATAAACAGACTAATTACGCAACGCTCGAACAACACCTCGCTTTCGCCCAATTTATGATCCACCTCGTAAATCAGCAGAAAAACGCTGAGCATCACCAGGCAAATCATAAAAACATCGAAATATGATTTAAGCGGACTGCCGGCATTCTCCAACAGGTCATAGAAAAACAGCTTGGTGCGTTGGTAACGCTTTGATGCTTTCAGGAAGTAAGCAAAATAAACAATCAGTCGTGTGAGCATATTGCCGCCGGCAAGCCTTGTTCAATGGTTAACGATTGTGTGACGGTCTGGACTTCGTTGCAGTTCAAACCATCCCGAAAGCATGGCATATCTTGCCGATGTAATTTATTCATGAGGCTTACTAATTTCCGGCTTGGCGGTAAGGTAACGTTGTTTAGGACTGGAAGGTTTGTCGGGAATGGTTAGAGCCAATCGACTCTTTTTCAAGCGTGTCGGTCAATTCGCGTTTGAGTTCGATACGGTTGGATTCTTGCAATTCTTGCTTAATCATGGCTTTTTAAACTTCACAACCTTGTTCAAAGGACTCAGGTTGATCTCATCGATCACTATCTGCGCCCGTGAATTCAACACGTAGGACACCGCCTCGGCGACATCTTCCGGCTCGATAAAATTGCTTGGTTCATCGCCCGGCTCGAAAGACAGTTGCTCAAAAAACGCGGTTTTGACCATGCCGGGATTAATCAGGCAGACCCGCACGTTGCTTTTGCCGCACTCTTCGCGCAAGGCCTGGGTAAAGCCGCGCACCGCAAACTTGGCGGCGCAATACATCGCACCTTTGCGACTGCCTTTCAGAGCAGCTTCCGAGCCGATAAAAATCAAATCGCCGTGATCTTTGCGCTTTAAGGCAGGCAGCAGCGCCTTAACCAAAAAGGCTTGGCTGGTAAAGTTCAGGGTCATCAGGCCTTCGATTTGCGCATAGGAAAACTCTTCCACCGAGCCGAACTGACCCCGTCCGGCGCAAAAAACCACGGCATCGATTTCGGGGTAGGCTTGCTCCAGTTCGCGGATTTTTTGCGGGATGTCGTTTAACCGGCTTAAATCCAGTTGCACGGGACTGAAGTTATTCATCTGCCGGATAAACTTGCCGCTATCTCGGGACACGCCGATTACATGATGGCCCTGTTGCAATAAAGTCCTGGCGATAGCGCGGCCGATGCCGGAGCTGGCTCCGGTCACCAGAACGGTGCGTTTAATAGAGTTCATAAATAGAATCTCATTTAAAATTTTCACCACGAAGACACGAAGAAAAGAAATAAAACTTCGTGTTCTTCGTGTCTTCGTGGTGAATAAAATCCACTAGCATTTCGCGCAAATTCACGTGCATGGGAAAAACTTGTCGGCTGGAATGTAGTTTAAGAGTTGCTCGGTGCAATAATGCATCATCTCCTGCTCCAGTTCCTGCTTGTAGGAAACCATGCCTTGCTGGCTAATCAAGGGCCCGGCAAAGAGTTTTTCTTCAGGATAAAGTTTATGCACTTTTTTAAAGAAGTTCTCCGGCAATCTGAACACGCCAAGGCTGACCGAATGCAGCCGGTTTAAATCGATACGGGAAAAAACCTGCTCGAACAATTGCCGATACTGCTCTCGGTAGCCGGATTGATAAATCAGCGGATCGAAGCGCAACCCGATTTGCCAGCCTTGTTCCTGCAATTTGCACAAGGCGTCCAGACGGCGCTCAACCGATGGCGCTTTATCCTCGACTTTTGCGGCTATTTCATCCGGCGACAGGCTGAACGCCACGATGCAGCGCGGCAGCGGTTCGCGGTTTAACAGGCTTCTGACCTGGGTGCTTTTGGTTCTTAGTTCCAGCCAGGCGTTGGGTATCGTTTCAAAAAACGGCAAAAACTGTTCGGCAAAGCCGGTTACCGGCTCCAAGGCCAGGCTGTCGCAATCGTAGCCGGAAAAAAAATGCAGCGGTTCATCAGGTGAATCGGAGCACAGTTGCCGGATGTCTTGCTGGAAATCCTCGTAATTGACAAACAACACATAGTTGGCCGACTGGTACATGCCTTGCAAAAAACAGTAACGGCAATCGTACAGGCAATTAAGCATGTGCGAGAAGTAGTAGTTCCTTGTCGCCCCTATGCCGTAACCCAATGGCGCAGGCAGCGCAAAGTTTTTATATTTTTCCGCCAGTATCAAAGCGGGCTGTTGCTTTTGCAGGCGGAAGTTTTGCGCTTTGGGGTTAAACACTTCGCCGTATCGGCCGCAGGTTATTTTCCTGGCTTGCGGGAAGCGCGCCACGATGTCCAAAACACGCGGTTGTTGCAGGATGGCTTCTTCGATGTAAATGGTTTCAATCATATAGTCATAATGGAACGCGGATGACGCTGATAATTATGATGAACGCGGATAATTCAAAAAAAATCGTAACTATCCAGCGAAGCGGAAATCGCGGAGAACTCGCCCCCTCTCCTGATGGATAGGCAGGGAAGAGGTCAATTAAATAAACAAAAAACTTACTTAATCATAACTATCAGCGTCATCTGCGTTCTATTTTAATAAATTTATACAGGTTTATCGTTTGATACGCCTACTGTAGCACAGCTTGTCAGCTTAAAAGTCTTGTGATTTATCACACCGACCTTATATAGGGTAAAATACTTTCAACTCAACCAACACATTATCAACCATGAAAACAAACAAGATAGGTTTTATCGGCGGCGGCAATATGGCGTCCAGCCTGATCAGCGGATTGATTGCCAGCGGCCATGCTCCGGAACAGATTTGGGTGTCGGATATTAGCCCGGACACGCTAACCACCCTGAAAAACCAGCTAAACGTGAACACGTCGGTAAACAATGACGACATCATTAATGCGGTCGATGTCGTGGTCCTCGCGGTCAAGCCGCAGACGCTGAGTGCTGTAGCGCAAAGCATCGCCGCGCAGATTCAGCAAAAAAAATCGCTGGTGGTATCGATCGCCGCCGGCATTAACCAGAACAGCTTGAGCCGCTGGCTGGGCGCCGATACCGCCATCGTGCGCTGCATGCCCAATACCCCGGCGCTGGTGTTGACCGGCGCTACCGCATTGCATGCCAACGACAAGGTGACAGGCGAACAACGCGACCTGGCGGAAAACATTTTACGTTCGGTCGGCATTGCGCTGTGGGTTGAGGATGAAGCCGAGTTGGACGCGGTGACCGCCGTTTCCGGCAGCGGCCCCGCCTATTATTTCCTGCTGATGGAAGCCATGGAAAAAGCCGCGTTGGAACTGGGCTTGACCCAAGAGACCGCGCGTTTGCTGGTGCAACAAACCGCATTGGGCGCAGCCAAAATAGCGCTGGAATCAGCCGAATCGCCTGAGCAGTTACGCAAGCGCGTCACCTCGCCCGGCGGCACCACGCAAAGGGCCATAGAGACTTTTGAGCAAGGCGGCTTTACCGAGCTGGTTGCAAAAGCGTTACACGCGGCACGAGACCGCTCTATTGAAATGTCTAAACAAATGGAGAATTCATAATGGATTCGAGCTACATGACCGACCCGGCTATTTTTGTAATCGATTCGCTGTTTTCGCTGTATATCCTGGCGGTGCTGCTGCGCTTTTTATTGCAATGGTGCGGTGCCGATTTTTACAATCCTATCTCCCAATTCCTGGTCAAGGCGACGCATCCGCCGTTAAAACTGCTACGCCGCTTTGTGCCGTCTATCGGCAAAATCGATACGTCCTCGCTGGTGCTGGTATTCGCCCTGCAAATACTGGCCGATTTTTCCATACTGCTGCTGAAAGGCGTCGCGATCAGTATCGGCGCATTGACCATTTTATCGCTGACCCAACTGGTGTCGTTGCTGATCAACATCTTCATCTATGCGGTATTTGCCAGAGCCATCCTCAGCTGGATGAATCCCGGCGCGTTTAGTGCCGCGTCGTCTATCTTGTACAGCCTGACCGAGCCTGTGCTTAACCTCTGCCGCAGATTCATTCCCGACTTGGGCGGCATAGACTTGTCGCCGTTGGCCGCGTTAATGCTGTTGCAGCTGGCGAAAATGGTCATACTGCCGCCGTTGCATCAACTCGCCAGTTTGATCGGTTGAACTGGTACCATTGGGAACATGGAGTTTTGACCTTGAATCTCCATGTTCAGCCCAAAGCCAGCAAGGATGAATGGGCGGGGCTGCACGGCGAGCGCTTGAAGTTGAGAATCAAAGCCGCGCCGATCGACGGCAAAGCCAACCAGCACCTGATTGCATTCATAGCCGATGAGTTTGGCGTCAGCAAATCGGCCTGCAAGCTCATAACGGGCGAATCCGGGCGGGAAAAGCGTATCGCCATTAATTCGCCAAAGAAGCTCCCCTCCCTGCCGGATTCCCTGCGCTTCGACATTTCCTTATAACGGTTGCGTTTTGCATGAATACGAGAAGGTTCAAGACTAAAGAACAGCTTGTTTTTTCGCCTTGCGCCTTTTGCCCTTCGCCTACTCTTCAGCATCTGCTATCTTTATAATTTATTTTTCTTGAAAAAATCACTCATCCGCCATGCAAGCACGCACTTTTTCAGTCAGTTTTTTTCTAGTTTGTTTCCTTTGTCTAAGCAGCCAATCCGCATTTGCCAAAAAGATGTACCGATGGGTCAATGAGAATGGAGAAACCATTTTCTCCGACCAGGTGCCGCCGGAACAGTCTCAATTGCGCCGGGAATCGCTAAACGAAAAAGGCCGGGTTGTTGAAGTCACCGAAAAGGAAAAAACCAAAGAACAGCAGGCTATCGATAACCGGCTGAACGCCCTGAAAAAAGCCCAGGAAAAAATCATCGCCCAGCAAGCGGCCAACGACAAAGTGCTGCTCAGCACTTTTCGTAATGTGAAGGACATGGAAGCGAGCCTTTACGCAACCTTACAGTCTTTGGATGCCCAGCGGAATATGGCTCAAGGCAATTTAAAACGCGTGGAAGATCAACTGGCATCCCAACAAAAGAAAGCCGCAGAACTCGAACGTAACGGCAAAAAAGTTCCAAAAAACTTGCTGGACGAAATCAAGCAAACAGAAGAACAGATACAAGTCGCTTATGCCGAAATAAACAAGCAAATCGAAAAAAAGAATCGTGCTAAAGCCGAATTCGAAGCCAATATTGAACGCTTTAAATTCTTAACCCAGGAAAATACAGATCCATCGAAAGCGACTGACAAAACAGCACAAGCTAAAGTCGCCGATGAGATCGGCCTGTATGCCTGCGAAACCGATGCGCTATGCGTAAAGGCCTGGACTAACGCACATGACTTTATCAAAGCCAATGCCACGACACCGATTGACACCGATACCGACAAATTGATTATGGGCCGCGCGCCCGCAAACGACAGCGACCTGAGCTTGTCGGTTTCAAAAATAGAGGATGAGAACAAAAAGCAGCAGCTGTTTCTTGATATTCACTGCCGGGAATCATCGCTGGGCACTGAGCTTTGTGCCAGCCAGAAAGTACGTGATATTAGGGCGGCGTTCAGGCCGTTTATTGAGGCTGCGGCGGGTAAGTAACGGGGGGTAGGCTGGTGGCTGTAAGATATGCTCTGTATACCATAGTCGTAGTGAAGGTACCTACTTGACTGGTAGCTTCTACATCAACTAACGATCAACAAAGTACTATTGGTAGTTTCAGGTAGTTGCAGACTCTATTAGCTAATGAAACACTTCTACATCAACAAACCATCAACAAAGTACTACTGGTAGTTTCAGGTAGTTGCAGACTCTATTAGCTAATGAAACACTTCTACATCAACTAACGATCAACAAAGTACTACTGGTAGTTTCAGGTAGTTGCAGACTCTATTAGCCAATGGGACACTTCTACATCAACAAACCATCAACAAAGTGCTACTGGTAGTTTCAGGTAGTTGCAGACTCTATTAGCTAATGGAACACTTCTACATCAACAAACCATCAACAAAGTATTACTGGTAGCTACACCTGCTCTATTAGCTAATGGAAAGCTTCTACATCAACAAACCATCAACTAAAATACCTCATCAACTCCAAGAGGGAATGTAACGTCTGTTTCGTACGCCAGCATCAGCATCATGGGGTTTTATTAATCCCGCATCTATAGTTTGTGCAATGATTCTTGATGCCAAAGCCTTATTCTGGTTTTCAATGCCAAATCGTTCGCGAACAGAAGCATTATTCATAGGCTTTCGTTCAGCCCATTTCAGACAGCAATGCAGATAGCAAGCACGGACACGGTCATCTTTATCCATATCATTTAATGGCTTATATGCAAAAAGAATGGAGCGCGTATGCTCCCCCGTCACTTCAAATAACGGGGCTGGTAATTGATAAAATTCGGTTTGAGAAACGACTTTATCGATGCCGCTACCCCGTTCTTCGCACACGCCAATGCGTCGCATCATTGATGCAATTGATTCGTTGCGGGACTTAGGCTGGCTATCTAAAAAACGATTAGGAGCGACGAGGGGTATGCCCGGATTGGTTATTTCTAAACGATCAGAAAAAATTTCTACCATCGGCCCTGTTCCCTTGGCGAAAAAATCTTGATGAATAAGCGCATTGGCAACCAGCTCACGCACCGCTAGCTCAGGGTACATGGGCGATTCTTTTCTAAAGGCTTTAATCACTTCATTTCGGGGCAATAAATCATTTATAAGGTCAACAATTCTTTTAAATCCACAGGCATAACCTTTTTTTTCCTCATATTCACGAATAGCCTCAATGCGGCCGCTATCTTTGTAAACAATGACGCGAAGTACTTTTCTTTTCAGATTCTTAAAATCTGTCAACTGGTTAGCAAACAAAATCGCGGCTAAATTAGTGATATTCCAACCACCCGCATCACAAGGCGCAATTAAATCATCGTCTTGCAACCTGCTAATAATGCTCTGGAGATTTTCTGGCAAAGCCAATCCAAGCAAATCAAAATAAGCCGGATAATCCAGTAACTTTAGAACTTCTTCATCCGTAACACGCTCCAATGCCATTATCTCTTCAAAAGGGGTCTCATCGAATATGCGCCAAAGAGCACGTTCTTTATCAGGATAGTCTTTCAATTGCTTTTTATAGGAACCCACGCGAATAAATCCTTTTCCTTGAAATTGAACCGGCTTATGTGTCGCTCTTGCGACCTCAAGAATAACCACTTGTTTTTCATCAATATCCAACGAATAGAAATGAAAGTGTAGTTTGGGACTAAGAAGCCTTAACAGCCAACTTTCAAGCTCTTCATTGCCTTTTTTCTCAGCAGAAGGACTAAAATTGGTTCCGACTATCACATGCGTTGCATCATCAACGCCCCATACCAAATAAGCATTAGCCTTGCCGGATAAAGCAGCGGAATTACTTAAAGCGGAAATATATTCGCCAATTTGCTCTGGATCTGTATTGTTCTGTTTAAATTCAACACACTCGGTTTCATTAGGTAATGCAATAAATTCACGCAGTAGACCGTTTAAGTATTCAACCGTTCTGTTAATTGAGCTATTCATAAATCCGTTCTTCCTAAAAAGGCCGAAGCTAAAATGGGTTATTTACAATTATATGGTAGATAAATAGGGTATAGGGGGCCAATAAATCCCATATTAGGTAAGCCTCATAAGGGCTTGCTATATAATTGAAACTAAACCTCGGTAAGTTTAGCGACCTTCTTGCCGAGCATCGCACGGATCCACAATGCAATCCCCGAACAGAACGGACAATCAGGGCCGTACGATGTATTGAGGCACGAAGCGCACCGCTCGCGATGGAATGATTGATATTGATGCGCTTCACTGCGTTCAGCACATCCCACACCCCAACATTAAAACACGAAGTCTTACTTTAGCTTTTCCTTCGTGTTCTTCGTGTCTTCGTGGTGAAAAAATTCTTAAAATCTAACCGTTAAGCAGCAAAGTACCAACCCCCTGATCGGTAAACAACTCCAGCAGCACCGCATGATCGACACGACCATCAATAATATGCACACTGGTGACGCCGCCTTTTATCGCATCGGTAGCGCAGCGGGTTTTGGGAATCATGCCGCCGGAAATGGTGCCGTCGCTAATAAGCTCCTCGGTCTTTTTGATCGATAAGCCGGTCAGCAGCTCGCCCTGCTTATCCAGTATGCCCGGTATATTGGTCAGTAAAATCAATTTCTCGGCTTTCAATTGCTCGGCGATTTTTCCGGCAACCAGATCGGCATTGATGTTGTAGGAATGTCCATCTTCTCCAACCCCGATCGGTGCAATAACCGGGATAAAATCGCTGGCTCCGAGCATATCGAGAACCGCCGGATCTATGCTGCTCACTTCGCCGACATGGCCCAGATCGATAATCTCCGGGGCAAGCTTGTCACGGGGGGTAAGATGCAGTTTTTTGGCGCGGATGAAGTTGCCGTCCTTGCCGGTCAAGCCGACCGCTTTGCCGCCGTGCATGTTGATTAGATTTACAATTTCCTTGTTGACCAACCCGCCCAGCACCATTTCAACCACGTCCATGGTTTCGCTGTCGGTGATACGCATACCGTCGACAAAGCCTGTGGTTTTGCCGAGTTTTTCCAGCAACTGGCCGATTTGCGGCCCGCCGCCGTGAACCACGATCGGGTTTAAACCGACCAGTTTCATCAGTACGATGTCCCGTGCGAAGCTGTGTTTGAGTTCTTCATCAACCATGGCGTTGCCGCCGAATTTAACCACGATGGTTTTGCCTTTAAAACGCTGGATATAGGGCAGAGCCTCAATCAGCACATCGGCGATCTGGTGAGCTGTTCTTTTTTGCATCATGTTGTGGTCTTTCCGTTACTTTAAAAAAAATTATCACCACGAAGGCACGAAGGACACGAAGGACACGAAGAAATAAAACTTCGTGTGCCTTCGTGGTGAATAAAAAGATTAGTTGTGGCGCTGAATTTTATAATCGGTGAATAATCCTGCCGGCCTGCAAGGTATGGGTTACCCGCCCTTTCAGGATTTGTCCCCAAAACGGCGTGTTGACGCCCTGGCTTTTCCAGTTTTCCGAATTCACCTGCCAGTCGAGTTCCGGGTCGAAAATACACACATCGGCCGAAAAACCCGGCGTTAACGCGCCGCTATTTAAGCGCAGCACCCGCGCCGGATTTGCGCTTAAGCAGGCGATGCCCTGTTCCAGCGTGATGGCGTGTTGCGTGACCAGTTTGAGCATTAACGGCAACAGGGTTTCCAGCGATGACATGCCCGGCTCGGTCTCCGGGAACGCACCCAGCTTGGCATCCAGATCATGCGGCTGATGGTCGGAACAGATGCTGTTAAGTGTGCTTCCGGCCAGGCCTTTTCTTAAATACTGTTTATCCGCCTCGGTACGTAATGGCGGCAATACATGATAAGCGCTGTCAAAAGGCGTCATGTCGTTTTCGGTCAGGTGCAGCTGATGAATGGCGACATCCGCGCTGACCTTCAAGCCGTATTTTTTGGCTTGGTGTATTTTAATCACCGAGCGCTTGCAGCTTAACTGGCCGAAATGCACGCGGCAACCGGTCAGCTCGGCCAATTCCAGGCATTGCGCCAGGGCTATGGTTTCGGCGGCTTCCGGCGTGCTGGGCAAGCCGTAGCGGGTGGCGACTGCGCCTTCATGCGCGCAACCGTTATTACTCAGCCAAAAATCATTGGGTCGAAACATCAGCAATAAATCATGGCTGGCCGCATATTCCATGGCCCGTCTTAATATCAACAGGTTTTTGACCGGCTGATTGGCATTGCCAACGGCAATGCAGCCCGCCTGTTTAAGCGACAACATGGAACTCAGTTCCGCGCCGTCCAGTTTTTGGGTTAGCCCGCCGACTGCATAGATTTGCGGATAATCGGCTTTTTCCGCCAGCTCCTTGATCAGCTCGACAACGGCAGGCGTATCGATGACCGGTACGGTATCCGGTTGCAGGCACAGGGTGGTGATACCGGCTGCGGCTGCGGCAAGCACTTCGCTTTTAAAGGTCGCTTTGCGGCTGTGGCCCATGTCCCGCAGGCGGGTGCTTAAATCGATAAAACCGGGACAAACGATTTGATTTTCGGCATCGATGACGGTATCAGGCTTGAATCCAACAGGTTCGTCAGTCACGGAAACAATCTTGCCGTCTGCGATGTAAACGGAACCGATGCGGTCTATGTTGTTTGCAGGGTCGATGATTCTCCCCTGATCTATGCGTAACATCATGCCGTCACTCCCTGCTTTTGCATCGCCATCGCCATGACTGCCATGCGCACGGCGATGCCGTTGCTGACTTGTTTGAGTATCACCGACTGCGGGCCGTCCGCGACTTTGGAATCGATTTCCACGCCCCGGTTGATAGGGCCGGGATGCATGACGATGGCATCGGGTTTGGCGATTTTCAGTTTCTCTTCGGTGAGTCCGAAACATTTGAAGTATTCGCTTTCGCTGGGCAATAACGCTGAAGTCATGCGTTCTTTCTGCAAGCGCAACATCATCACGACATCAATATCCTTTAACCCTTCGGTCAAATTATGCGACACAGTCACACCTAGACTTTCCACATGCGCAGGCAGCAAGGTTTTGGGCGCAATCACCCTGACTTCGGCCGCGCCCAAGGTATTTAAGGCCTGGATCTCCGAGCGCGCCACTCTGGAATGCAATATATCGCCGATAATAGCCACCCTGAGGCTGGAGAAATCCGGCTTGATCTGGCGTATGGTAAACATGTCCAGCATCGCCTGGGTCGGATGGGCGTGCTGTCCGTCTCCGGCGTTGATGACGCTGATATGCGGTGCGGTCTGTTGGGCGATAAAGTGCGCCGCGCCGCTGAGCGCATGACGCACTACAAACATGTCGACAAACATGGATTCCAGGTTGCGTATGGTGTCGAGCAGGCTTTCGCCTTTTGAGGTTGCCGAGGTCGCGATATTCATGTTGATTACGTCGGCGGACAGGCGCGTGGCGGCCAGTTCGAAGGTCGTCCGGGTGCGGGTGCTGTTTTCAAAAAACAGGTTGACGATGGTTTTGCCGCGCAACAGCGGAACTTTTTTAACCTGGTGCTCGGACATACCGGCGAACGACTCGGCGGTATCGAGAATTTCCGTCAATAAGCTCTTGCTCAGGCCTTCAATGGTCAGGAAGTGTTTAAGCTTGCCTTCCGCATTTAATTGCAGGTTATCAGTCATTGCTTATGCCACCGCTTCAATAGTTTCCAGGTGAACGGCCAAAGGTTCCGGCCCGGTCAGTTTGATCCGCTGATCGGCATTTAAGGTGATCCTCGCGCCGACGCAGTCAGGATTAAGCGGGATTTGCCTGCCGTCGCGCTCTATCAACACCGCCAAAACGATCTGGTTCGGCCTGCCGTAATCGAAAATTTCGTTCATTGCCGCGCGGATGGTTCTGCCGGTATAAAAAACATCATCGATCAGAATAATGTCGCGGCCTTCAATGTGAGGCGGCAACTGGCTGGGCTTTACATTGGGATTGACGCCGATTTGCGAAAAGTCGTCCCGGTAAAACGAAATATCCAGCAACCCCAGAGGTTCGCTGATATTTAAACGCCGGTGCATTTGCTCGGCAATCCACACGCCGCCGGTGCGGATGCCTATCATCAACGGATTAACCAGCTGCCGCTCGTCGATAATGCGTTTTAGCTCGGCTTCCAGGCTATCTAATAATTCGGGGATTTTTAACACTTAATGGTCCTTTTTTGTAACTACTCAGCGTTACCAAATCAAATGGAACGCAGATGACGCGGATGACGCGGATGAATATGATGAACACAGATAATTATAAATATTCAGAAATTACTGAAGCCGGCATTTAAGCACAAGGCTCTTTTCAAACAAGAAAAATCTTATTTGATCATAATTATCAGCGTCATCAGCGTTCTCGGCAACTGCTCCTACGTTGCTCTACCTCCTGCATCCATGCAGTCGTATTTTTCTAACTACCCTATATGGGTATGCTCATTCAGCCAGGTTTGCAAGATAAGCTGGGCGGCGAGTTGGTCTTGCACTTCCCAGAGTTTGCTTGCGCTGACGCTGACTTCATCAAACAACAGTTGTTTGGCTTCGAATGTCGATAGAGTCTCATCCTGTTGAAAAACCGGTAGTTGATAACGCCCTTCCAGCTGTCTGCAAAATTTTAGCATGCGCGGCGTTACCGGGTTATCCGAACCGTCGGCCTGCCTTGATATGCCGACCACCAGACCGGCGGGGCGCCATTCCTGTATCAGCTTGCCGATTATTTCCCAATTGGGGTTTTGATTAATCGAACGAATGGTTTGCAGCGGACTTGCGGTAGCGGTGGTGGTTTGACCGACGGCGGTGCCTATCTTTTTAGTGCCGAAATCAAAACTTAAATAGGTATCGGCGTTAGTTTTGGCTAGTAAGGGGTCTTGCATAGTTTATATCGCCAAGGATGGTGTGTATGCCGCAGGCTTGTCTGGAACAAGCGCGGCGATCGCCAAGGATGGTGTGTATGCCGCAAACCTGCCGGGAGCAGCTGCGGCGTCCGGTTTGCGTTCAAACGAATCCAGCGTGGAATCAGCCATGTCCTGCCGGAGCGGTCAACTGATTAATATCAATGCCGATCTGGTCGGCTGCCGCGCTCCAGCGCAAGTTGACCGGCGTATCAAACAGAACCTGCTTGCCGGAAGGCGTGTTAAGCCATGAATTATCCATGATTTCTTTTTCCAATTGCCCTGCGCTCCAACCGGCATAGCCTAAAGCGATCAGATACTGCTCCGGGCCTTCGCCTGCGGCAATAGCTTCAAGCACGTCTCGGGACGTCGTCAGGGAAATAGTCTCTGAAACCGCCATGGTCGCATGCCAGTCTCCGCCGGAAGTATGCACCACGAAGCCGCGTTCCTGTTGCACCGGGCCGCCTGCAAAAACGGGCGTTTCAGCCGCAGAGGGCGCCGTGACTTTTATATCCATCTGTTTGAAAATCTCACCCAACTTCATGTCTGTCGGCCGGTTGATGACAATGCCTAATGCACCGTCCTTATTGTGCTGACACAAGTAGGCAACCGTATGAAAAAAATTGGGATCCGCCAGATTGGGCATGGCGATAATAAACTGGTCGGTTAAGTAAGTAGCTTGGTTCATGGATATTAGTATCAAAGTTTATGATAACTTAAGCAAATGTTTATAGCGTGGTCATGCCTGATTCATCCGAAATTTTCTAAACCCTGGCATTACCAACCTCGTAGGCCGGAATAAGCCTGTTTGAGCGGAAGCGAAAACAGGTGTTTCCGGCGCACACCGCGCAAATCGCCGGAAACGCCCACCCAGCGCCACCGCTTGGGTGGTCTTATTCCGGCCTTGTATATTAAATACATCTCTAAAGCACAGGATTATGTGACACAAAAAAGTTTATAGTGATAAGTGATTTTCTGGGGAAGCCGATCCGGCCTTAAGCTCTGAGCTTGTTCGTAGATAGGCTCCCC